>Ga0209800_10000030_pt1 | contig 405279 bp, 392 predicted proteins | sample Higcelweek8metaG_FD_187174 | JGI IMG/M metagenome (GOLD analysis project Ga0209800, IMG submission 187174) | Freshwater pond sediment microbial communities from the University of Edinburgh, under environmental carbon perturbations - High... | ecosystem: Environmental > Aquatic > Freshwater >...
ATAAAGTGTTTTCCAAAACTCTGCACGGTTAGGTATATGATGGATCACCTCTTTGAACAACATTTTGGAAAAAGGGGTGTGTGATGCTAAAAAATCATTTGCATCACAGCAGACGGCGGTAATGTTTTTTAGTTTTGCCGCCTCGCTGCACATGGAGCTTGAAGGTTCTACACAATAGGCATGTGTTAGATGGGCTTCATGTGCCAAGCGGCTTGTAAAGGTTCCGGTTCCCCCCCCGATATCGACGAGAATATCCTCAGGTGTGAGGGAGAGATCCTCACGTATATGGTAAATAACAAAATCTTTGTAATCATCGGAGAAATACCAAATACGGTTAAAAACCTCTGCAATAGCATCGAAATGGTTTGTTTGAGCCATAAATATCACTTATCTCTATTTTTAGGTTGATTTTAACATAATTCGTTGGTATTCGGACACTCCTGTGCTACAATGCGCACAATGATTTACGCCTACGGTTGGCGTTGCTAACGAACTTGCGTTAAACTGCACTTTCCACCTAATTTTCCCCATTTGCCTAAAACCGTCCTGAGTTGCGACTTTGGTTGGGCTGAACCACCTAAGGAACACTCTTATGACATTTACCGATTTAAACTTAAATGAGTCATTGCTAAAAGCAATTCACGATCAGGGCTATACAGTCCCAACCCCTGTTCAGGCGCAAGCTATCCCTTTTATCTTGGAAGGGCGCGATATGCTCGCAGGAGCACAAACGGGTACCGGAAAAACAGCGGGTTTTACCTTGCCAATGCTTCAAATCTTGAGTGATAAAAAAACTTCAAAACCGCATCGAAAGATTCGTGCTCTTATCCTCACACCGACACGTGAACTTGCGGCACAGGTAGCCGAGAGTGTAAAAATTTACGGTAAATACCTTCCTCTCAAAAGTGCCGTTATTTTCGGCGGAGTAGGGATTAACCCTCAAATCACGATGCTCCGTAATGGAGTCGATATTCTCATCGCCACTCCGGGACGTTTGCTCGATCATGTAGGGCAGGGGACAGTTGATTTAAGCGCCGTTGAATTTTTTATCCTTGATGAAGCGGACAGAATGCTCGATATGGGATTTATCCGCGATATCCGCCGTGTCATTACGATCTTGCCGAAAGCGAGACAAAATCTCCTGTTTTCCGCAACCTATTCGGACGATATCAAAGCCTTGGCTAACACGTTGCTACGTAATCCTGCCGAAGTGGAAGTGGCACGCCGCAATACTTCCAGCGAGCTTGTGAAACAAAGCGTTATCCTCGTGGATTGTAAACGTAAAAGTGCCCTTTTAGGGGAGATGATCGGTAAAAACAAATGGGAACAGGTTCTCGTCTTTACCCGTACCAAACACGGAGCGAACAAACTCACCGAATATCTTCAAAAGATCGGTATCACTGCGGCCGCGATTCACGGTAACAAAAGTCAAGCGGCACGTACCAAAGCACTGAATGATTTTAAATGCAGCAGTGTTAGAGTTCTCGTTGCGACCGATATTGCGGCGCGCGGTATCGATATCGATGCCCTTCCTCATGTTGTGAACTTCGAGCTTCCCAACATCGCGGAGGATTATGTTCACCGTATCGGGCGAACCGGACGTGCGGGATGCGAAGGGGAAGCTATCTCTCTCGTATGTGTCGATGAAGCCGATTACCTACGCGGGATCGAAAAATTGATCAATAAAAAACTTGATAGCAGTATTGTGGAAGGGTACGAACCTGACCCATCTATCAAAGCTGAACCGATTCAACGCGGTCGCGGCGGAGCAGGCGGCGGTGGTGGAAACCGTAGCGGAAACGGTGGAGGTGATCGAGGCGGAAAGCCGACTCAAAAACGCGATAGCGGCCGTCACGAGCCTAAAAGACGGGATAACGACCGACGTCATTAAGCAAAAAGAGTTCTTCCCCTATAGGGGAAAAAAAAGAGGAGTGTTACGTTCTAAAAACAGAGATTTGAGCGGTAAGTTGTTCAGTCATTTGGTGTAGATGTTCTGCAGCGGCGGCGATCTCTTCTACACTGCGTGCATTCGAAGTAGAGAGTTCATTGATATTACCGATTTTTTGAATAATTGATTCGGTAGTCAATGCGTTATGCTGTGTATCGTTCGAGAGTTTCTCGATTGCATTTACCGTATCAGCTAATGCTCCTACCGCAGTTTCAGTATGATGATTGACTTCTGCCGAGGCTTCTGCCAAGGTTTCGATACGCTTTGTATTATGGTTCATTTGATCGGTAATATCATTAATCGATTGAACAATGACATTGACCGTTGCGTTGGTTTCGACGAGACTTTTTTGAGTACGTTCAGCCAATTTACGCACTTCATCTGCAACAACGGCAAATCCACGTCCATGCTCACCTGCACGTGCCGCTTCAATCGCCGCATTGAGGGCAAGAAGGTTTGTTTGATCGGCGATATCGGCGATAACGGTAAGGACTTGTTTAACCTGTGAAGCCTCTTGAGAGAGGGAATTGAGACGATCATTAATCTCCCCTTCCATTTGTACGGTAAGGGTGAGTTGCTCGATCGTATTATGAAGAGCCGATTGTGCCTCTTGGAGGTTATTACGTGCGCCGAGAGCTTTTTCACGTACGCTTTGAGCTTCTACGGCGGAGGCTTTCATTGTCTCTTTCATTCTATCGGACTCTACCGTAGTTTGGGTAACGATTTTTGCTTCTTCTTCCGCAGCTCTTCCGATAGCTAGGGTCGTAGCAGAGAGTTCAGCCGATACCGAAAGATTTTCGCTTGAAGCGGAACGGATACCTTGAAATGCTTGGCGCAAAACACTGACGAGTTCATTGAGTTTACGGCTCATTTGTGCGAGCTCATCGTTTCCTTCAACACTAACCAGACCGGTGAAATCACGATTTTGGGCAACGCTCTCCATCCCTTTTTCAAGTCTTCTAATAGAGGCGGTGATAGAGTTGATCATCATAACGAAGATTCCCATGACGATTAGGATACTCACGAAAACAATAATTTCAGAAATCATTGCATTCTTATCAAGTGTAGCGATATTCTTTTTTTTCATCTCATCTACAAGCTCGGTCTCTTCTGCCATCAATTTAGCATAAACTTCTGCCGATTCTTTAGTGATTTTTTTCAGTTGTTTACCATCCGAAGTAGTTCCGAATTCAAAACTATGAATGTCGTTTTCATTTTCACTAATGATTTTTATACGTGGTTCATTGAGTTCTTGCCACGCTTTGTGGTGCTTTTCAAGTTGAGCCAAACGTTCTTTATTCTCTTTTGAGCGTGTAATACTGCTTAGATCTTCAATACTCTTTTTTAACTTTTGATTGTGCTCCGTATAGGCTGTGACGAACTTTTCATCATACATAAGTTGGAATCCTCTTATATCCATCATCGCACCGTTGGTATTGGTTCTGATTTCACCGAGGAGGATCATTCTCTCTGCTGTTTTTTGAGCATCTTTGTTGTTTGAATAGGCTAAATACGCTAACATCATGTAACTGATGAAAGCAATGACAGCAAGTGCCGTAAGTTTCCCTTTGATCGTCGAAAAATTCATGTATACACCTATTGTTGCAGTTTTGTTGCAATTATATCGCATAGTTACTTTTACAACGAACAAATAGGTGAGTTAATCAGTCTTGAATGGATTTAAAATAAATTAATGCGTCGTGAGAACTGATTTTGTGATTGACGATAGGATGAGGGTATGTATCGATTGATAGTTCTGCTAAGAGATTTTCGTTATGGAGAATTTTTGGCGGAATATCGGTTAATTGGGGAAGCCATTTATAAATATAAGCCGCATGAGCATCAAATTTTGCGGTTTGGGTATAGGGGTTGAAAATACGAAAATAAGGTTGCGGATCGACTCCCGTTCCTGCACTCCATTGCCATGAGAGAATATTGCTTGCCGCATCATAATCATTCAAATGTTCGGCAAAAAATGTTTCGCCCCACTGCCAAGGCAATAGAAGATTTTTTGTAAAAAATGAAGCGCAAATCATTCTGACGCGGTTGTGCATCTCACCGCTTTGCAGAAGTTCTTCTATCCCCGCATCGACGACAGGCACTCCCGTTTGGGCTGTGCAAAATGCATGAAAATATGTTTCATTGGGAATTCCTTTAAAAGGATAGCGAAAATTTTTTTGGCTTAAATGAGGAAAATGGTACAAGAGCATCGCATAAAAGTCTCGAAATATGAGTTGTCTGAAGAAGGGTTCAGTATCAATCCCGTCCTTTTTTTGTTTGAGTAGCCATCGTAATAGCGTGCGGATAGAAAGTGTCCCCAATCGCAAATCACTGCTGAGACCTGAACTCCCTTCAAGTGCCAAGTAATCACGATTTTTTGAATAATTTTCAATTTTTTCGGCAAAAGCGGAGAGTTTTTCTTCCGATGACAATAATTGCGCTGCTGTCAGTATTTGGGGTGTAAATCCGATGGCTTCAAGGTTTAAGACGGATACGGAGTGCAATGTTGTATGGAGAATATGCAAAGGTGCATAATCAAAAGCAATAAGTTTTTGATCTGAAGGGAAATAATGGCGCATATGTTCAGCAGTAAAAAGTGATTTTGCACGGTTATAAAACGGAGTAAATACCTGATAAGGTGTTCCATCGCTTTTTAGAATTTCATCGGGAGTGAAGATATAGGTATCGTGTAAATAAGTAAAAGGGAGAAGGTGGGATACGTTACGGTCACGCTCTAATGCATACGCGTCATAATCACCGGATGCGCAAACTTCATCATAATCGCCATGTGATAGAAGCCATTGAAATACATCGAGAGGTTTTCCGTAAAAGAGGGCTAAATTGAGTCCTTGTTGTTGTAAAGAGGCTTTGAGTTTGATGAGGGCATTATAGATAAGAGTGACTCTTCGATCATTTGCGCGTAAAGCAGAGAGAATGTTGATGTCAAAAATAAAAATGGGGAGGACTTCTCCCCCAAGTGAGAGGAGAGGATTATCAAGGACGCGAAGATCTCGACGAAACCATAGAATCCGACGCATAATTATTTTCCTGCATCGATATGAGAACGTAAAGCCAGTGTTTTAGGGTAGGGGTTAAGGAATGTTTGCTCGAGAAGATAACGATTCTCATACTTTTGAGCGTAAAGGGCAATGGTCGAGAGAGGGACGATCAGAGGGATAATTTTATCGGCAAAGTCACTAATATGGCTGTGCAAAATCTTTTTCTCATCTTTTGTCAAATTATTTTTGAAAAATCCTGCCAAATGTTCCAAAACATTACGCGTTTTTTTGATTGAACTTTTACGTGAAATGGCCGTTTTAAAACCAAACTCGTACAGAGCTAACTGAATATCGATAGAGAGATTAGTATGGTTGGCTACGATATTGCCGAGTTCCCGATAAAGCTGTTCGTCTTTGGCTTGAAGGAGAAATTTTTGGAGCGTGTGAAAACGGACTAATTCACCGAGAGTAGGTGCAGAGGCTTTAAATTGCTCATAAGCGTCAAAGGCAAACAGCTGCATAACAAAGTTTTCTCTCAGCCATGCATCTTGGAGCCGTCCCTCCTCTTCCATCGGTAGTAGTGGAAAACGTTCTTTACACATGGCGGCGAACACACCGTCCTCTTTTCCTTCGCAAAAACCGTTCTCGAGGTAAACTTTAGCACTTCCCATACCGCAGCTCGGGGATTTGGATTTGAAAATAATTCCACTGAGCGGCTCATTTGAAATACTCGCAAGCTCATTGCGACTGGTTTCGAAGAGCCGTTGTGTCAGATCGCTTTGGTCTTTATTGGATTGTACGTAGAGTTGATTCTCAGATCTTAGAAGCCGGATAGAAGGGCGTGGTGTACCAAAAGCCAAGTGTTCAGGACAAAAAGGGACAAATTCAGCAAAACGGCCAAGCTCGTCGGTTACAAAGTGATCATGTTTATGCCCACCGTCAAAACGGATTTTTTCACCGAGCAAACAAGAAGATACAGCTATTTTCATTTTGGAGGCGGTCTTAGTTTGTTTTCTTTATAGGTTTGGGATAGTTTTTGTAGCTCCGAACCCATGGTTTTCGGAGGTGTTTTTGGAGAATGGATAGGGAGGATAAAGGCAAGAAGAATAAACACTAAACTAAAAATAATACCGCTTAGAAGTGCCAATACCATTTTAAGCTTTTCGTCTTCCATAAAAACCTCCGAATCTCTATCGAGGTATTATAGCTTAAAAATTATGACAGCTTACCCGAAGAGATAAGACGGTTTACCACTTCCATATTTTTCATCACGCGGTTGTAATAAGGACGATTATGAAACCCTCCGTTGTAGCCGCTAATCGCATAAAAATGATCAAGTCGTTTTTCTTGGAGTAAGATAACGTAATGGGTTGCTATTTTTGCCGAAAGTTTGATATCTCCCAACAAGCGGCCCGCCAACTGTACATCGCTGAGATTGTTCAGCCAACGAAGTTTTTTTACATTTTGAGAGACATGTCGTGCGGTTGCGACTTGAATCTGCATAGGACCGAGAGAAGCTTTTGTAAATGATTTCTTATGTTTAAAATCACCAATGGTATTTTTACCGGCACTGCTTTCTGTTAAACAAATGGCGCTAAGTGTGTTCTCATAGGTATTACCGTGTTTATCGGGGATCGATTTGGCAACGTCTCGTACGGTTTGTAATACATGGAGTTGTTTAGGGGTCATTGCATCAGCTAAAAGCGATAGGGCAAAAAGTAGCATTAGGGAAAGAAATCTCAAAAGTTATACCTCGTAAAATGGAATGTGAAATTTTAGGGTACAAGTGAGCTTATAACAATGGTGTGACCTTCTTAAATGAATCAGTTAAGAAAAAGTTATAGAAAAGGGATGTATGCTACCGCACAGCGGGAAACCTCTGATTAAGATTGGGTAAATTTATCGGTTATAATTGTTAGATAAAGTTAAAAATATACCCATGCGTTTAAGTTTCAAGGTAAAAAGTTTCCTAAAAGTATCAAAAAAAAGGTAAAAAAATAAGCTCATGAGTAAAAATGAAACATTTTTTGTCCGATTAATTTCGGTACTAATGTGTATGACACCGTTGTATGGAGAAATTACGGTTGGACTGCTTGTTTCTATAGAGAATAATTCAAAACTCAGATTACTCTACCAAAATGCTACGGTTATGTGTGAACCGTTTGGTATAGTGACGTTAGAAAAGATGGCCCTAACCGGTGTCAGTCCTCAAGAGTGCCGCGCAGCTATTGAAACCTATTATAAATCTCATCCGCATGATAAACAGTTTGCCCGCGAACATTTATACGTTCAGCAGTCTTATCATTACGAAACGATTAGCGAAGGGTGCGTTCTTTACGCTAATGGACCTGAAAGCTACAGTGAGATGCTATTACGTCAGGGTTTGGCATTGATAGATCCGAAATTTAATAACAGTGAGTGGAACGGAAAATTAAAACGTGCCCAGCAAGGTGCCCAGATACAGAAAACAGGGTTACATGATACGCAGATACGGAAGTTTTGTATTAAAGAAGAGAAATAGTACTAGTTATCATCATTGGTTGTAAGATAGATCCAATACTCTTTATGACTTTTGCCTTGATCCAGAAAGTAGAGCTGTAATATAGCAACACGATAGAGAGTAATAATCATTTTAGCATAAGGGACAGCCAAGGAGAGGGCAAGCCACCATGGCTGTTCCCGCTCACCTTTTGAGAGCATCATCTCTTCAACCCCGATATTTTTGCTTAAATAGAGTCCAAACGCGATGGAGAAGACAAAATTTAAAATCAATCCAAAAATGGAATAGGCAAAAACATCATTAGAACCGAAATCGATCATGGTTGATTACTCTTTATAATTTTTAATAGCATCTTCAAGGATTTTAGCGGCTACGGCTTTATTTTCAAATCCTTTTACTTTTACCCATTTGTTAGGCTCTAACATTTTATAAGTTTCGAAGAAGTTTTTGATTTTTGCCAAAGTATGTTTTGGAATATCTTCGAGATCTTGGATCTCTTCGAAGGTAGGGTCAATTTTTGAGGTTGGAACAGCGAGCAATTTCTCATCGATACCGCTTTCATCTTCCATAATCAATACACCGACTAAACGGCAATTGGTAACACACCCCTCAACCATAGGGTATTCGGTAAGAATCAAGATGTCCGCAGGATCACCGTCTTGGGAAAGCGTTTTGTTTACAAATCCGTAGTTTGCAGGATAGTACATTGCTGAGTGCATAACACGATCAAGGACGAGAGCGCCGCTCTCTTTTTCAACTTCGTATTTAATGTTTGATCCGCAGGCAATCTCAATAATTGCTTTTACTTTATCCGGATTTTCTCCGTAGCCGATTTTACTAAGATCCATAGAATACCTCTTTATAGCATTTTGATGATGGAATTGTAGCCAATCAAATTTTAAAAATAGCGTAGGGTAACACCTTTCTCACGATAAATATTAAATAACAGACCGGTAAATATTTTTTAAACATGAATCGGGTAAAATCTGCGCGTTACGATTTGATTACATTAAAAGGATCATGTGTGTTTTTTGAAAGTGTCAAAATTATGCTTCTTGGGATGGGTACAGTATTTACGTTCTTAATTATTATGAACTATTTGACTCAATTAATGTCCAAGATAATATTGAAATATGCTCCTGAAGCGCCGAAAGCTCCTGAACCGACTCCTCGAGCACAAGCCAAACGCAGTGATGATAAAGCCAAAGTAGCGGCAATCGCAGCGGCCATTCACCATCACCAAACTACCCAAAACTAGGAATCTAAATGGCTAAAAAATACATTGATATAATGGATACTACCTTTCGTGACGGATTCCAATCCGTTTTTGGCGGACGTGTCCTTATGGAAGATTTCTTCCCGGCAGTAGAAGCGGCGAAAGAAGCAGGAATTACCCATTTTGAATTTGGCGGCGGTGCACGCTTCCAAAGCCTTTTCTTTTATTTAAATGAAAATGCATTTGATATGATGGACCGTTTCCGTGCTATTGTAGGGCCGGAAGCAAATCTTCAAACGTTGGCTCGCGGTGTTAATACTGTTATGCTCGATACGGGGAGTCGAGAGTTAGTCGATCTTCACGCCAAAATGTTTAAAAAGCACGGAACAACCACTATCCGAAACTTTGATGCTTTAAATGATGTCGAAAATCTTAAATACTCTGGTGAACGTATTGCTTATCATGGGTTGAAACATGAAATTGTTGTTACCTTAATGGATCTTCCTGCGGGTTGTGAAGGTGCACATGACGTGGCTTTTTATGAGAGAACATTACGTGAGATTCTTGATTCGGGTATCCCATACCACTCTATTTGTTTCAAAGATGCGAGCGGAACGTCGAGCCCTCATAAAATTCATGAAACAATTAAAATGGCGCGTCGCCTCGTTCCTGAGGGGACTCATCTACGTCTGCATACGCATGAAACAGCGGGTGTAAGTGTTGCGGCCTACCTCGCGGCACTCGATGCAGGGATCGACGGTATCGATATGGCAGCGGCTCCGGTGAGCGGCGGTACATCGCAACCGGATATTTTAACGATGCTTCATGCGACCAAGGGGATGAATTACGATCTCGGCGGATTAGAACTCGAAAAAATTCTCACCTATGAAGATGTCCTTCAAGATTGTTTGAAAGATTATTTCATGCCGCCGGAAGCAACACAAGTATCGCCTCTTATCCCATTTTCACCTATGCCGGGTGGTGCATTGACGGCGAATACTCAAATGATGCGGGATAACAATATCCTTGATCGCTATCCTGAAGTTATCCGTGCAATGCGCGAAGTAGTTGAAAAAGGGGGATTTGGTACGTCGGTCACTCCGGTTTCACAATTTTATTTCCAACAAGCGCTTAATAATGCTCTTATGGGGCCATGGAAAAAAATTGCTCCGGGTTACGGACGTATGGTTTTAGGCTATTTCGGTAAAACTCCGGTTGCTCCGGATCCTGAAATCGTTCGTATCGCATCAGAGCAGCTTGCCCTTGCACCTACAAATGAAAAAGCTATTGATTTAGCGGATAAAGATGAAACAAAATCGATCGCTTTTTGGACAAAACGTCTTGAAGATGAAAAAATTGCCGTAACGGATGAAAATATATTCATTGCCGCATCGTGTGATGAAAAAGGGATTACGTTTCTTAAAGGTAATGCGGAACTTAATGTTCGTAAAAATGTCCCTGAGGCCGTTGTTCCTGCAGGCCATATTCCAACACCAATTAAAAAAGAAGGTATAAAAACCATGTCAAATGTAAATGGAAATTACACAGTCGTTGTTGACGGTCAAAAATTTAATGTTCAAATTGCTGCAGGCAATGTTGATGTTCAAGTGGTTCCTCATGTTGCGACTGCAACGGAAGCTCGTGATGAACTACCGGTTCAAGAAGGGGCGGAAGTACGTGCTATGCTTCCGGGTTCCGTGTTTAAAATTCTTGCAGAAGCAGGAACCGTAGTGAATGAAGGGGATAAAATTATGATCCTCGAATCAATGAAGATGGAAATTGATATCCTTGCTCCTTGCAACGGTGTAGTTCAAAGCGTACTTGTACGCCCGAATGACAAAGTAGTCGAGGGTCAAGCTCTCGTTATCGTAGGATAATGAGCAGATGAAACAACTCTTTTATGCTTTGATTGCCGTTTGGATGTTTTCTACCTCTGCAATGGCAAATGATGTAGCAGCGGCAGCTACTACAGTAGAGACGAATACTACAGCACATACTGCAAGTTCTACTCACCGCGAGGAGACTTATAAGCCGCAAACCGCAGGTGAAATGTTTGAAAGTTTCTACCAAACGACTGGGATTAATGCACTTATTAATCCGAAAGACGGGATTTTAACTTCTCATGGTGAACCAATGAGTGATTTCCACCAAACGTGGGGACGCGTGATTATGTTCTTCATCACTTTTCTTCTCTTTTACTTGGCGATTGCGAAGGATTTTGAGCCTCTTTTATTACTTCCGATTGCCTTTGGCGGATTGTTAGCCAACATCCCGATCGCGGACATTGCAGGTCCAGAAGGTTTCTTAGGAATTATCTACAGTATGGGGATTGAGAGCGGATTGTTTCCGTTGTTGATTTTTATGGGTGTCGGGGCAATGACCGATTTCGGTCCGCTTCTTGCGAACCCTAAACTCTCACTGTTAGGGGGAGCGGCACAATTCGGTATTTTTGGAACGCTTGTCGGTGCGTATGCTTTAAGTCAATATACTACGGTATTTGATTTTACCCTTCAACAATCAGCGGCGATTAGTATTATCGGGGGGGCTGACGGCCCGACCTCGATTTTCATTGCAACTGCATTGGCACCTGAGCTTCTCGGAGCGATTGCGGTGGCATCGTATTCGTATATGGCACTGGTTCCGATTATCCAGCCTCCGATTATGAAAGCGTTGACGACACCCGAAGAGCGCAAAATCCGTATGCGCACTTTACGTCATGTAAGCCGTTTGGAAAAATTGGTTTTTCCTCTGATTGTATTAATGCTTGTTGTCTTGATTTTGCCGGATGCAGCACCGCTTGTAGGCGCATTTGCATTAGGTAATTTCTTTAAAGAGAGCGGTGTTGTGGATCGTTTGAGCGATACAATGCAAAATGCATTAATAAATATCGTAACCATTTTCCTAGGACTTGGGGTCGGGTCAAAACTTGCATCCGATCAGTTTCTCGTTGTGGATACTTTGGCAATTTTGGTACTTGGTCTTTTAGCTTTCTCTGCCGGTACGGCTGCTGGGGTATTAATGGCGAAATTTATGAACCTTTTCAGTAAAGAGAAAATCAATCCGTTAATCGGTTCAGCAGGTGTTTCTGCCGTTCCGATGGCGGCGCGTGTATCGCATAAAGAGGGGATGAAAGAAGATCCTACGAATATGTTGTTAATGCATGCAATGGGTCCTAATGTGGCGGGAGTTATCGGTTCTGCCGTTGCTGCCGGAGTTATGATCGCACTCTTTAAATAAACCGCACTAACCTTCCAACGGAAATGACCGTTGGAAACCTCTTTATAGATTCTCTTAATAGTTCGTTTAGCGCGGAAGTAGTTTTGTAGAAACATCACCCATTTTTTCAATGATGAGTGCGAGAATATTTTCACTTTTTGTTTTATCGATAAATCCATCTGCCCCTAATGAAGCGGCTTCACGTTTGTTGTTTTCTCCGGTCATGGAGCTGTTTACAATGATCGGGATTGCTTTTGTTTCCGGTCTGGCTTTCAGGTATTGAATTACGGTAAAACCTGACATTTCAGGCATTTCAATATCGGTGATAATAGCAGGAATAGAAGAGGGATTCGGGTGTTTGGTGATAAAGTCAACCAAATCTTTTCCATTGTTAAACATTTGATACGCAATATTAGCATGCTCGAAAATTTGACGTAAATGACGCTGTGCTGTTTTGGAATCTTCTGCGATGAGTACGACACCGTTTTTAAGTTTATCGGGGATAGTAATATTTCGGAGAGCCTTGGTTGCATTTTCAACATTAACCATCGCTTGAGGAATGACATCGGCTAAGAGTTTTTCATAGTCAAGGATAAGACATAAACTTCCATCATCAAGTCGTGTATCGTTAATAATAAGCCCATCATCCCCTAAACGGTAACTGTCGGGAGAATGCATCTCATTCCAGTTCTTTTTAATAACACGGTAAGCAAACATAATACGAATTCCGATAATAATTCCGTTGAAATCACATATTAGGAGATTAGAAGCTTTTCTCTTTTCATCCTCAAGTTCAATGCCTAACCATCTCGGGAGATTGAGAATCGGTATTTGAAGTTCACGTAAAACAATAGTTCCCTCTAAGAGAGGGTGCGCTCCGGGTATTTGAGTGAGATGATGACGTTTTGACTCAACCACTTCTCTTGTTTTAAAAACATTGATAGCATAGTAAGGAGATTCCTCAGCAATATCAATTTTAAAAACCAAGAGTTGTACTTCATTGTTTTTAGCTAAGTTTGTTGCAGCGTCGACGTGTTCTAAAAGAGACATAGTGACCTCAAAATATTTATATTCTTTAATCATATCCAAATCGTGGGTTTTTTTTACTAAATTCTAAAGGGTGAGCGGTGTAAAATATACATAAATTGATTAGACAGGGAATTATGTGCGTTTTTTTATTGTTATTTTGATCCTTTTTATCCAGCTGTCTGCCAAAGAGTATTATGCTAAAGCTGAGCCTTACGAAATTTTGAATGTCTCTTCAAATGTTTCGGCAGAAGTCGTTTACACCGATACCGCACGTCAGGGTAAAATACTGGGCAAGAGACCTTATATCGTGATGGACGATAAGCTTGATAAAATTGAGCTACACAGTGTCGAAACAAAAATAAGTGCTTTGCAAAAGACACTGGAACATAACCTTAAAATGGGGCAAAATTATCAGCAGATTATTGATATGAAACAAGCTAATTTTGATCGAATTAAAGAGCTTAAAATTAAGTCTTCCGTTGAAAAAGATCGTGAGTATTTTGATCTTATTAACAGCCGAAACTCATTTTTGAGTATTCAAAAAGAGATTGAATCGCTCACTATCCAGCTAGGGGACTTGAAACTTCGCCGTTCGCAACTGCAAAAAAGTATCGCCGACAAACATCTTAGTGCACCCGGTTTTGTCCTTTATCAGCTTACTATTAAGCCCGCTGCCTTTGTAAATCCGGGAACGTTATTGGCACAAATCGCCGATGTACGCAAAGCAAAATTGACCCTTTATCTAAGTGCCGATGAAGCACAGCAAGCCCAAAGCAAAAAAATTTATCTTAACGGGAAAAAGAGTTCGTACAAGATTGATCGGTTATGGAAAATTGCCGATGCCTCGAAACTATCGAGTTATCGCGCCGAAATTTTGATAGCACCTCCGGGCCAATTTTCTCAGTTGATGAAAGTAGAATTTAAATGAGCTTTACCACAACGGCATGTCCTTTGGATTGTTACGATGCCTGTCGAGTCGTTGTCGATGAGAAGGGAAAGTTAAAGGGAGATAAATCTCACCCGATAACACGCGGTTATTTATGTCCAAATCTTAACCATTTTAGCGAACAAGAACGTGTGCTCGTTCCAAGATTGCACGGCAAAGAAGTCTCAATGGAAGAAGCGATTGCCACACTCGTCGGCGTATTGAAAAATACAAAGGGAGATCAGGCTCTTTATTATCGCGGAAGCGGAAATATCGGTTTGATGCAGCGTATTAGCGAACATTTTTTTGCGTCCATTAAAGCGGTTGGCACTTCCGGCTCTTTGTGCGACGGTGCCGGTGAAGCGGGGATTCTTCTGGGACGCGGAAAAAATGAAGTATTAACGCCACCGATGATAAGCGAGAGTGAAGTTGTTATATTTTGGGGGCGTAATCCGCATACGACGCACTCCCATCTTTTACCTTTTTTAGAGGGGAAAACAATCATTGTGATTGATCCGTTGAGAACAGCAATGGCACAAAAAGCTGATTTGCATATTCAGATCAAACCCCATTGTGATTTGCACTTAGCGTTATTGTTGAGCCGTTTTGCGATAATCGAAGGGTTACATGATACGGAATTTTTAGAAGAATACGGATCGGAATACAGTGAATTTTACGAATTAACTCAAACGGTGAGGATAAAAACAACTCTGGATACTATCGATATGAGTTTAGGAGAAATCGGGGCGATACTTGAACTTATACGGGGGAAAAAGACGGCGATTTTAGTCGGTGTCGGCGTCCAAAAATATCGAAACGGTTCCGATGTGCTTCGAGCGATTGACAGTTTTGGAGCTTTAATGGGTCTTTTCGGAAAATCTGGCTGCGGTGTCAGCTATTTGGGGAACTCGCTAAGCGGTATAGAACTACCGTTTAACTCTATGGTTCATCGAGTTAGTAAACCGACTGTCGATTTTTCGAAGTATAATTGCGTTTTCATTCAAGGTGCTAACCCTCTTGCGCAGATGCCGAGTTCTGAAGCGGTAAAACGTTCATTTTTGGATGCGGGCTTCAGTGTATATTTCGGACTATACGAAAATGAGACTTCGCGAGAAGCTGATTTGGTTATACCGGCAAAAACATTTTTGGAAAAAAATGATTTTCGCAGTTCGTATGGGGATTATACTTTCCAAGAGATGCCTCAAATCCTTGAGAGTGAGATCGGGATTAGTGAATACGCACTCACGAGCAGATTATGCGAAGCCTTTGAAGTAAACGTTGAAAATGAAGCCTATTATTTAGACTTTTTTCGTCGTCAGATGGAAATGCGTGAGGGAGTGGGATATCGTAAAAATGCCCCTGATATTCCCTATAAAGAGGGATTTGAAAATGGTGAATTTGAGTTTTTGGATGAAGTCGATTTGGATATTAATCAGGATGAGGGATTTAATCTCATCACATTGAAATATTCTAAAGGACTTAATTCACAGTTTAAAAGAGCAGATGAAGCCTATTTGCATCCTGAAACAGGATTCGAGGAGGGGACAACGGTTCAACTCTCATCACCTTTTGGAAGTGTCGATATGATAGTAAAACATGATGCGTGTTTAAGGCGCGATTGTCTATTGATCTATTCAGGCACCCCTAATGTGAACGTATTAACGCCTCCCTACCTTAGTTATGAGGGAGAGAATGCAGTGTATCAAGAAATTAAAATAAAGGTAACTAAAAAATGACTAAAAATTTTGACAATTACGTATTACCGACGTATGGACGCCAAAACGTCAGCTTCGTATCAGGAAAAAATGCGACTTTGATCGACTCTGAGGGGAAAGAGTATATCGATTTTGCCGCAGGTATTGCGGTTTGCAGTGTCGGACACGCTAATGAGCGTTTGACAAAAGCGATATGCGATCAAGTCAATAAAGTAATCCATGTCTCAAATCTCTATTACATCGAACCTCAAGCGGAATGCGCACGTCGTATTGTTCAACTGAGCGGTTACGATATGAAATGTTTTTTCGGAAACAGCGGTGCCGAAGCCAATGAAGGGGCTATTAAAATAGCCCGCAAATACGGAGAGGTTGCAGGGACACCGAAACGCTATAAAATTATTACGTTGGATCACTCTTTCCACGGTCGTACGATTACCGCCCTTAAAGCAACGGGACAAGAATCAATGCATAACTATTTTGGGCCGTTTCCTGATGGATTTGTGTATGCTAAAACGATTGATGAGATTGAATCGTTGATCGATGATCATACGGTAGCGGTAATGATTGAATTGGTGCAGGGAGAAGGGGGTGTACAGCCACAAGATCGCACCAAAATTCAAACATTGGCGGCCATGCTGAAAGCTCGAGATGTTTTATTGATGGTGGATGAAGTTCAGACGGGAATTTATCGCACAGGAGAGTTTTTGGCTTCGAATTTGTACGGGATTGAACCTGATGTTATTACATTAGCAAAAGGTCTTGGCGGTGGTGTTCCCATCGGTGTTGTAATGACCAGCAAAAAAGATATTTTTGCCCCGGGCGATCACGGTTCGACATTTGGAGGAAATTATCTCTCAACTGCTGCGGCAAACGAAGTCCTTGATATCCTTGAAGAGCTTAAAGAAAGCGGTGGATTAGATGAGCATCTTATCTATTTTGAAACAGCGTTAGGGAAATTTGCAAACGCTCATCCGGCAATCTTTCTAAGCCATGTGGGACTTGGGATGATGCGTGGGCTTCGTGTTGTTGATGCGGATACCTTGGGTAAAATCATAAATGCTGCGCGTGAAGCAGGGGTTATTGTCCTTAAAGCAGGCCGCAATACACTCCGTTTCCTTCCACCGCTTACGATTACCAAAGGAGATATTGATGAAGGGTTTGCACGTCTTGAAAAAGCGATGGCTTCTTTGTAGTCTCGTTGCGGGATATCCTTTATTGGGAAGTGAACCGATCCTCTCTACTCTCAAAGAGGAGCAGTTCGGATTCGACTATCGCAAAGCATCTTTGCAAAGCGACATACTTCGTGATTCGTGGCTTCAACCGGTAATGCTCCGCTATTCATACAGTAAAAGTGACCAATATGATGGAGACGGCACGACGGAGAACGGTACGGTTTCGATTGACCAGCCTATTTTTAGAAGCGGCGGGATTTATTACGGGATCAAATTTGCCGAAGCATCTCGCCGTTATTCGAATCTCTCGATTGATGCGGCGCGCCAAAAGCTCATAAAAGAAGCCGTGTCACTCCTGATGCAGATTCGTCAAAGTGATTTACGTTTGGCGAAACAGGAACTTTTGATTGCTAATTCAGGGCTCAATTTGGAGTTGAAAACAGAAAGCTATTTGCACGGAGAACTTGATTCCGGTTTTTTGGATAATGCCATCATCGAAAAAAATCTCCTTACTCAAGGATTGTACGATATGCAGGCGCTCAAAGAGCGGCTCATTAGTGCGTATGAGAGTATCAGTGATGCCCCTTACGCTACGACAACGATTCCAAAGCTATCTTTGATCGAAGTTGAGCGTTTTGAGTCTGAAGCGATTGATTTGGCCTTAGCGCAAAGCGATATTAACAAAAATCGATGGAATGCTAATATGATGCGTGCTAAATATCTCCCGCAAATAAGTCTTAACGGTGCGTATAACTGGAATAAAATCGAAAATCCGGCTTTTGCGGGGAGCATTATGCCTATTCATGCGCAAAGCCGTTATATGACTTATGGGGTGAGCGCTTCTATGCCACTCGATTTTAATGAGTTTCGTGAGATGGAAATTTCGAGAATCGATGTGTTGAAATCGGGTGTTGTGATGGCGGATAAAAAGCGAGAACTTCGTTCTTTGTATCAGCAAGTGCGCCATAACCTAACTAATAGTGATAAAAAGATTGCGTTGGCACGGGAAAATCAAAAACTTTACGAAAAACTGCTGGCCGATACGCGTGAGCTTTTTCGAGCAGGGTACAAGACAGAATACGATGTAAATATGCTCGCAAATTCGGCAAAAATCCAAGAGATCGAAACGCAGATTATTGATGTTGATCGGCAGTTGGAACTCCTTAATTTGTATGAGAAGGTGAACGGTGCGATTTAGTGATTATATGAGTGAATGGCTCTACGGTAATGAAGGATATTACGCTTCGTATCGTCCTATAGGCAAAAAAGGGGATTTTTACACGGCGGTGAGTACGTCAAAGTTTTTTGGCGGAACGATTGCTAACCACATTATTAAACGTATTGATGAGGGATTCTTGCCTACTGATTCGCTCATCTGTGAGATCGGTGCGCATCACGGGTACCTTTTGGCGGATATTATCGAATTTCTTCATACCCTTCGTCCTCAATTATTACAAACACTTCGGTTCGGGATTGTAGAACGGTTTGAAAATCTCAGAAACGAGCAAAAATCTTATTTTAATGAGTCGTTTGGAAATGGTGTACATTTAGAACATTACAGTGATTTATCTCAATTGGATGAACCGTCTGTTTTTTTTATCGCGAATGAGATTTTTGATGCATTTCCTTGTGAACTTTTTTACAAAGGAAAAATAGCGCAGGTAAAAAATCACGAGATTACTTTCGATATTGACGATCCTGAAATCAGTGGATTGGCAGAAAAATATAAGCAAGATCGCGGTGAGATAGCGGTAGGCTACGAATCGTTTGCCGATGCGATGACGAAGTGTGCAAAACGTTTTGAGTTTATGAGTTTTGACTATGGAGAGCTTGCAGCCCGAAGTGATTTTTCAATCCGTGTCTATCAAAACCACCAAACCTTTCCCTTATTTGACGAAGCGTTGAATCGAGCAGAAGTCTATGGCAAAAATGATATTACTTATGATGTTAACTTTACCCATATTAAAGATGCTTACACGAAAGTCGGGGTGGTATGTGTTGAGTATTCTACTCAACTGGTAGCGTTGGTGGAGATGGGGATTTTAGATCTTTTGGCAATGCTCAAAGAACATGCCGAGGATGAAATTTATACCCAAGAACTCGAAAAAGTAAAAATTCTAATCACCCCTTCATTGATGGGTGAACGATTTAAAATGATACGATTTGTGAAGGAGTAGATGATGCGTTTGTGGATGCTTTTATGGTTGGTAAGCGGTGTGGTATTCGCCGGCGTATTGCATGATGCCGCATTTGAAGGTAATATCGAAAAAACACGTACCCATTTACGAATGCATAAAGGTGTTGACGAACAAAACAAAGCCGGACTTACGGCACTCCATGTGGCGATTAAAATGGGTGACCTAAAGATAGCCCAACTGCTGATTGATAACGGTGCAGATATCAATCAACAGGATTTTCAAGGGAATACCCCGTTGATTTTAGCGGTCAAGAAAAAAGATTTGGAGCTGGTAACCTTTGTCGTGATACGTCATGCCGATGTTAATCTCGCCAATAATGATGGGATTACACCGCTACATCAGGCTGCGTTTAGCGGAAATGAGAAAGTAGTCGATTTTTTGCTCAAAGCAAAAGCGGATCCGACTCTCAAAAACAATGACGGAGCAACTGCATACGATTTTGCGATTGCGAAGAAAAATTTTCAAATCGCCCAACTTATTAAAATGTCAATGTAGGAGCAAGTATGCAAATAAAAGTAAACGGTGAAATTCGTGATATGCCTGAGGGATCAACCATGCTTGATCTTATCCGATCTTTAGGGGTAGAGGAACGTGTAATGGCCTCAGCTCTTAATATGGAGATCGTCAAACAAGATGCATGGGGGAGTACTTTTCTTAAAGAGGGGGATACGATCGAACTGCTCGATTTTGTCGGAGGAGGATAATCGTTATTTGTTTTAAGTTCATTTTTCTTCTAGTTCATTCATCGGCGAAGATGTTTTATAAGGAACTTGTCCGGCGGGGATAAGTTTGGATGAATGTTCAAGGTGACGATGCTGGTCATCAAAGAAAATATGTGGATTATATGCTTGAAGAATTTTATCTTTTGGTAAACCTCCGAGGAAAAATGCTTCATCAATTTCAACGCCCCAAGCTCTTAACGTCAAGATTACACGCTCGTGGGCAGGACTATTGCGTGCTGTTACAATTGCTAAGCGTATAGGTGAAGTGTGTTTTTCAAATTTTGATTGTATGAAGGATAATGTTTTAAGTAGTTTCGCAAAAGGGCCTTCAGGCAGAGGTTTTAGCGCATTCTCTTTTTCATGCTTATAAAAAGCATCGATGCCTTGTGTTTTATAGATATGTTCTGACTCTTCTGAAAAGACGACTGCATCGGCATCAAAGGCAATTCTAATGTGTCCGCTGTTTGATCTATATCCTTCAGGTGGGCTATAAATCATTGCAGCCGCAACATTTGAATCAATGGCTAATTGAACATCCTCTCCCGATTTTGAAAGAAATAAATCTACATCAAATGCGTTTAGATACGGGGAGAGAGAAGCGCCACCGGCAAAAGCAGCTCGTGTAATATCGAGACCATAATGAGTTATGGAATAAAAAGCTCTTAACCCTGTGTTAGGTGAATTTCGTGACATGACTATGACATCAACAATCTTTCCGACACCTAAATCATTGAGTTTTAATAAGGCTTCTACGAGGTGAAATGCCGTACCTTTTTCTAGGTGTTCATCTTCATGTAACTTTTGATATTCGGTATAAGCTTCTAATCCTATTTCATCATATATTTTATTGGATTCTTCGAGGTCAAACAATGCTCTGGATGAGATTCCAATAACTAAAATAGTACCTAATGCAGAAGCCATATTTATTCCTCCAGCATATCGACGAGTTTTTGATACTTTGTTTTTAAAATCAGATACTCTTGATTCAAATCTTCATACGCTTTTTTGTAATCAATATCTGCCGCTTCTTCTCTCTTTATATCTTTAGATTCGATTGAGGCATGGGCTGAGGATGGACTGAGAGCAATGTAGGTTACCTCTTTGCCGTTCTCTTCTTTGATAACGGTGGGTAATTCACCGTTCATCGTTTTTTTGATAACGTTAAAAATACTGATATGATGTTTTGCCGCGTATTTTTGGATACTTATAAGCTCTTGCATTGGATTTACCTTAGTAATAAATAGGACTCTAACGCGACTACAGCTATGGCGTAATCTCCGTCATGGGTAATGGAAACGGAGAGGGCTGTGACTCCAAATCGTTGAGTGACCTTTTCGGAAAGGGTAATCAACGGAGCCCCTTTTTGGGTTTTAGAGAGGATGATGTCGTGAAAACCGCATTCGCTTCCGATGCCGCAGCCGAGAGCTTTGGAACACGCTTCTTTGGCTGCCCAAAAACCTGCTGCATTACGATAGCTTTTGACCAAAAGAATTTCATTTTCAGATAAAAATTTATGAAGACCCCGATCTCCGAAACGCTCAATAAAGCGTTTCATCCGATCGAGTTTGATGAGGTCGATGCCGATCATTGCACCACGAAGTCGGTAAAGTAGACGTTTTTCACTTTGCCGTCTTTAAGACGCATATTCAAATCGTTTACAATTTGCTCTTTGAGTTTCTCTTTGCCTTTGATGGTAGAGATCTCTTCAAGCGATTTAGAACTCAAAATACGGATAATAATATCGCGAAATACCGGTTTTTTGGTATCCAATTCCGGTGAAAGTTCTTCACCTTCAAGTTCAAGATTGATTTCACATTTAAGATAACGGCGGCCGCTTTCACTTAAAAGGTTAACGGTAAATCCATCAAGAGGGTACATGAGCCCGACTTCGGTAGTCGCCTCACTGCCGCTGCTGTGTGAATTGCTTTCGGCTGCGTTACCTTCTTCTGAATGTGCATCGGCGGAAACTTCTGTTTTGGCTCCATGTCCGGCTTCGGCTTCAGCATCGTGGTTGCCCATCATGAGTGCGGCAACGACACCTCCGATTACTAAAATAAGTACTAATACGGCAACAATAATAATCAGGAGCATATTTCCCGATTTTTTCTTCCCTTCTTCGTTTTCGTGATCTTCTTTTTCTTTTTCAGCCATCCATAGCTCCTAGGTAAAGTTAATTCTTTATTGTAGCGAGAAACTTATGAAATTTGCCACGTGTCATAATGGAAATTTTGGTAAACTTAGCAGATGAAAAGAAGGAAATCCTTATGGTAGAGAGACTTTTAGGTTATATCGGTCGTCCGTTTCTCCAAGTTTTTGAAACAATTGAGAAATTTGGTTTGTTTATTTTATTTCAATTAAAACTTTTTAAACTCTATCCGCTTGCACTTAAGCGGTATAAAATAGTCTTAACACAGATAGAAGTGATCGGATTGGGATGTATGGGAGTTGTTACTCTCACGGCATTGTTTACCGGTATGGTATTGGCGATTCAGCTTTATAACGGATTTCATCAATTCGGTGCTGAAAACTTTATCGGCTATACGGTATTTTTTTCGATTTCCCGTGAACTCGGTCCCGTATTTGCCTCTTTGATGCTTATTTCCCGTTCTATCAGTGCGATGGCGGCAGAACTTGGAACAATGCGGGTAAGTGAGCAGATAGATGCTATTGATATTTTGGGAGTTAATTCTAAAGAGTATCTTATAACGCCGCGTATCATTGCCACAGTCATTTCCTTACCGCTACTGGTCATTTGGTTTGATTTTATCGCTATCGGTTCGGGGTATGTGATTTCTACCAGTGTGCTTGGAATTAATCCGATTTCATATCAGGAGACACTAATGCGTTTGGGTGATTTCGATGATATTATGACCGGGGTTTTTAAAGCGGCTGTATTTGGATTTATTGTCAGTTCGATTGGAAGTTACATCGGGTATCACACTAGCGGTGGAGCACGCGGAGTAGGGCAAGCAACAATTTATGCCGTTGTCTATTCGGCAGTGGCAATTTTTATTACCAACTATTTTATGTCCGCCCTATTCTTATATTTAGATTGGTAGGAATCAATCTCCCAATTCGCTTAGAGGACGAAACTGATAAGAATCCGGATCGTAGTATTCGATGGCACCGGTTTCAATATCATAGTACCAGCCATGGATAAACAGTTTATCTTCTTCTACCAGCTTTTTTACATACGGGTAGGTGAGAAGATTTTCGATTTGCGTTACGATAGAGAGATGTTCTGTTGCACGGTATAGATCTTCTTTGGGTGCATTGTTTCCCAGTGCAAGCAATGCCATCGATTTTGCTTTTTCTCCGAGGGTGAGCCATTTAGCCGTATGTACCATGGAAGTATCACAGGTTGTTTTAAAGAGGGCTTCAATCGCTCCGCAGTGGGAGTGTCCACAGATAATGATCTCAGATACTTCCAAAATTGTTACGGCGTATTCTATTCCTGCCGCGGTAGAGTGGAAATCTTCATCGGGTTTGTAGGGGGCGACAAAGTTGCCGACATTTCGAATGACAAACAGATCCCCCGGATTGGATTGTATAATTAAATCGGGGATAACACGAGAATCGGAACACCCGATAAAAAGAGCTCTTGGATTTTGTCCCTCTTTGACGAGATTTAAAAGTTGAGCTTCGTGTTTTTTAAAATAAGTTTGTTGAAATGTCTCGTTACCTTCGGCGAATTCTTTGAGTCGCTGTGTACTTTGATCAGAAGCATTTAGACTTAATGACACTGTTCAATTCCTAAATATTTGATAATAGCCTCATATACTTTGCCCCCTTCACGGTCACAATCATCATAGTATTCTATGGTTATCATCCGTTTACCCTCGGTCACGGAGCCGCCATAAATATTAGGTTTAAGTGAACAAAGGGGAGTAGACTCTGCAATCGCTTTTTCGATCATTCTTTCTTCTTCTTCGGTTGAATAAGCGAGTGAGAGCTTGGTGTATCGCTCTTCGGATTTATGATCGGCAAAAATAGAACATACTGGCATAGAGTATCCTTCGTTTATGATGGGTTTATTATACGAAAATTTAGGTTAAAACCACTCCAAAAGTTTGCTAACTTCGTCAATTTCGTAACATTTAATGGTAGTTTTTTCAATCGGTTTTTTCGGAATTAGCGCTTTGGTGATCTGCTGAGAGGCTGCTTCTTTGAGGCGTTGATCGAGTTGATATACTTCACGGATATCGCCAACGAGAGAAACTTCGCCGATAAAAACCGTCTCTTTGGAGATAGCGCGGTTACGGAAACTGCTGATAATGGCGGCAAGAATTGCCAAATCGGCAGAGGTTTCGGTAATTTTGATCCCACCTGTGATATTAATAAAGACATCATAACTGTTAAGGGGTATTTCGAGTTTACGCTCCAGCAGGGCAAGGAGCATATTAAGACGGTTGTTTTCAAACCCTGTTGCCTGACGTTTCGGATTCGGGGCATGGGTGTCACTCACGAGGGCTTGCACTTCAAGGACGATAGGGCGGGTACCTTCCATGATGACGGTGAGAGCCGAACCGCTTTGGGACTTATTACGGTTAAAAAAGCGTGAAGAGAGGTCTTTCGCCGAGACCAATCCGTCATGACGCATCTCAAATACCCCTATCTCGCTGGTGGGGCCGAAACGGTTTTTAAATCCGCGTAATATACGCAGTTCATGGCCGCTGTCCCCTTCAAAATAGAGGACGACGTCAACCATGTGCTCCAATACGCGTGGTCCTGCGATGGAACCTTCTTTGGTAATATGCCCGATGATAAAGATAGCGATGCGGCGCTCTTTGGCGATACGCATCAGATCAAAGGTAATCTGGCGTACTTGTGTCACTGATCCGGGGGCAGAAGCAATGGTTTCGGAATAGAGGGTTTGGATTGAGTCGATGATGATACATTCATAGGGACGCTCATGCAATTCTGCGAGCACCTGTTCCAGTCGAATTTCAGCAAGAAGGTAGAGGTTATCGACATTGGCTCCCAGACGATTTGCTCGGAGTTTGATCTGTCCTTCGCTCTCCTCACCGGATACGTAGAGGACATTGCGGTTTTGCTTTGCCAGATTCGAGCCGATTTTCAGAAGCAGGGTTGATTTTCCTACCCCGGGGCTTCCTCCGATTAGGACGAGCGAGCCGGGAACGACTCCTCCGCCGAGAACCATATCGAGTTCGGCATCATCACTCGTGAATCGCTCGGTATTTTCTTCGACGATCTGGGTTATCTCTTTTGCCTTGACATTGCCTGATGGGGAGGAGATTGAAGTGAGTTTTATCACCTCTTGTTGTTGTTCGCTCAGTTCAACAAAACTATCCCATCCGCCGCAGTTGGTACATTTTCCCATCCATTTCGGGGTGGTAAACCCACAATTCTGACATTCGAAGAGAACATTTTTTTTCTTAGCCATCGGAAGATCTCGTTTTTCCTAATAGTAACAGTTATGCCCTTAAGAAGCGGAGCAAAATAGGGTTCCTGAGCGATGGACCCCCTCTAATAGATAGCTTTGTGCATCTTGTAAGTCGTATCCATTGCATAAAAACATTTTTTGGCCTCGCTCCATCAGAAACTGTGCCGCCAGAAGTTTTGTGACAATCCCTCCTGTCGCAAAAGCATTATTAGGTGTATGATCAGCACAGAGCGCTTCGGCAGGAATGCTATTGACTATCTTGCAGAGAGTCGCATTGACATATTCTTTTGGATTTTTGTCGTAATATCCGTCAATATCGCTGAGGATGACAAGAAGATCAGCATTAGTGTAGTGGGCGACATGAGCCGAGAGCTGGTCATTATCACCGAAAACTTGTTCAGGAGTTGTTGATATATCGTTTTCATTGACGATAGGGACAATTTTATGGGTCAAAAGGGTATTGATAATTTCGGTAAAAATAGCCGTCCGTTTACGTGAATCAAAATCCTCTTCCGTGAGAAGGATTTGTGATGTCGAGATATTACACGTATCGAACTTTTTTTTGTAGCTACTCATTAGAATGGGTTGGCCGAGTGAAGCCAAAACTTTTTTACTGATCTGTTCTTCACGGTTGAGTTTGAGTGCAGAGTAACCGGAAGCAACAGCGCCTGAAGTGACGAGGATTACTTCATATCGGTCTTGAAGTTTAGCGATGAGAGAGACAAGATTGCGCATCCTTTCTTTCGCGATAGTATTGTTTTCCGTCAATACGCCGCTTCCTACTTTGATGACGATTCTTGGCATAAAACCCCTTTTTTATTCGGTAGTGGATTTAGAATACCGTAAAAAAATTAACAGAGGGTTAAACTAGAGACGATGAAAAATTCTTTCCAAATGATTATTCTGATACGAAAATCGCATCCAAAATACCGTCAACAAACTCGTATTTGTCAAATGGGATTAGGTGTTCCGGCTGTTCACCGACTCCGATGTAGAGAATCGGAAGCGATAGGGCGTAGGCGATGGAAAATACCGATCCCCCTTTTGCTGTTCCGTCAAGTTTAGTAATGATAATTCCATCTACTCCCACCATCTCGTTAAAGGCTTTGGCCTGGGCGATGGCGGATGAGCCTTGTGTACCGTCGAGGATAAGGATTTTGCGGTGCGGTGCTCCACTATGGGCTTTATCGCAGATACGGACGATTTTTTTAAGTTCATTTCCCAAATTGGTTTGGGTATGGAGCCGTCCGGCGGTGTCGATGATGACCTGCTCAAACCCCCGTGCCTTTGCGGATTCGATGGTATCATAGGCTACGGCACTCGGATCATGCCCCTGTCGGGAAGATACGATAGGAATTTCCAGTTTATCCGCCCATCTCGTGAGTTGCTCGATAGCAGCGGCACGGAACGTATCGCCTGCTCCAAGGATGACCCGCTCACCGTTATTTAGATGGTGTTGCGCCAGTTTGGCGATGGTTGTCGTTTTTCCCGCACCGTTTACACCGATAATTAGAGTAACGGTCGGTTTATCGGGATTATCGGGGAGGGTGTTTTGGGCAAAATTGAGTGTAGCAAGAAGTTTGGAGCGGAGCTGTTCACGGGTAATATCGTTTTGATACAGTTCACGGAGAATGATTTCAACAAGATCGTATTCGACATCGGCTTCGAGAAGGATGTTTTCGAGTTCATCTTTGGATATTTTTACTTTTCGCTCCGGTGCGATAGCGGCTATCGCATCAATTGTTTTTTGAAGCCCTTTTTTTATGAATGAAAACATACTTATTTTCCTAAAGCTTGAGCAATATCGTGATCAATAATCTCTTCTTGAGTCGCTCCGGCGTAGTGGGTGACGTATTCGCCTTTATAATAGAGAACCATAAGGGGAATCGGGAATTGTTGTCCTACACCGATGGTAGAAGCGATAGAACGTGCTAATTCCTGATTATCGGCTTTATTACTGATGAGATACTCTCCCCCTTGATATTTTTCACGAAACGCATCGAGCTCTGCATTGCTTTTGTCATCTTCAATCGTAACCCCCATAATAATGAGGTCATCACCGTATTTTTTTTGCAAATTTCCGAGGTGTTTAACTTCAGCTTGGCAGGGAGGGCACCAGGTTGCAAAGATATCGAAAAGGACGACTTTGTCATCTCCTGCATCGAGGGTAAAGTTGGTTCCTCGTTTCTCAACGACATAGCTTTTACCTTTAGTATCCATAAGGGTGAATTCAGCCGTGGAGACCATTGCTTCATCCGCTGATTCTTCGCCGCATCCTTGAAAGAGGAGAGTTATGGAAAGTAAAGGGATAAGGAGGGTTGAAAAACGCATACAAAACCTTTTTTCGATAAAATAATGAAGATTATAACGAAGCAAAGGTAAAAAGTGTCCAAAAACGATTTTAGAAGCGAATGTATTAAGCAGCTAAAAACGCTTAGTCCACATACACGATATTACCGTGACACGAAAATCCGAACTATTCTTGAGGGGGTGCTTCAGGAACTCTCAATTAAGAGAATATTATTCTTTTGGCCGATGGGATTTGAACCTGATATTCGTAAGTCAATCCAATATCTACGCCGTGAAAAAGAAGTATATTTGCCGTTTATGGATGGCGTCAGTTTCAAAATGGTACCATTAAGATACCCGTTGGAATGTAAAGCTTTTGGGATTTATGAGCCGCGGAATTCGTATAGAAAATATAATTTAATAGATGTAGCTATTGTCCCTGTGATAGGGGTGGACGGGTCACTGCGCCGAGTAGGTTTCGGTAAAGGGATGTATGATCGATTTTTTCCGACCCTGAAAACGAAACCGTTTACGATTTTTATTCAATCATGTGCATGCCGAACAAAAGAAAATGTATGTGATGATTACGATGTGCAAGGTGATCTTCTTATCACCCCTCATGGTGTGCAAAGCATGAGGAAAACCAATGTTAAACGAACTTCTCGTCGGGGGCGCAGTCGCCCTCATCAGCGGGCTGGTCGGATTTTTAATTTCAAAAAAGATTACCGCTACACATTTTGACCTTTACGTAGAACAAGCGAAAGGGAAAGCCAAAGCGATTGAGAATGAAGCACATTTGATGCTAGAGCGAGCTTCTTTCCGCTCTCGTGAGATTGAAAAAGAGGCTCAAAAGCATTACGATGAGACGTATGAACAAGTAAAAAAAGATTTATCCATACGAGAAGAGAAGATTGAACGTTCAGAACGCGAGTTTGATCGATTCCGACGGCTTGAAGAGGAAAAAATCGTTTCCGAGCGTGCCGGAGTTGAAAATCGTCGGCTCAATGTTGAACGTAATGAACGTGCTTTAGAGAAATTAAAAGATGACTACCGCAAAAAAAGTGAACAATTACAGGTGATCGTCGAACAGCGTGCAGGGTTATCGGCACACGAAGCGAAAACGATTTTATTGGATCAAATACGTGAAACTGAGCGTTTAGAATTAGCGCGTACTATGCGTGCATTGGAAGAACAATCCAAAGAACAGCTCAAACGCAAAGCAAACTACATTTTGGCACAAGCGACATCACGGTTTGCCGGAGAATATGCGTCAGAGCGATTAATCAGTGTGATCCATTTGGATGATGATGAACTTAAAGGGCGTATAATCGGGAAAGAGGGGCGTAATATTAAAACCCTCGAAATGGTTAGCGGAGTCGATATTATTATTGACGAAACCCCGAATGCCATTATTGTTAGTTCATTTAATCTTTATCGCCGTGCGATTGCGACGAAAACGATTGAAGTGTTAATTCAAGACGGTCGAATTCAACCCTCACGAATCGAAGAGGTATACCAAAAAGTATGTGAAGAGTTTGATGAAGCGACTGCACGTGAAGGGGAAGAGATTATTTTCGAGATGGGGATTCAAGGTATCCATCCGGAATTGATGAAACTGATTGGACGGCTCAAATACCGAGCTAGTTATGGACAAAATGCTCTTGCCCATACGCTTGAAGTTGCCCATTTGGCAGGTATTATGGCTGCAGAGATGGGTGGGGATGTCAAACTTGCTCGACGTGCAGGGTTACTGCACGATATCGGGAAAACGCTTACGCAAGAAAACGGCGGGAATCATGTCGATATCGGAGTTGAACTCTGCCGTCGTTACAATGAAGATCCGGTGGTTATTAATGCCATTTATGCCCATCACGGTCATGAAGAGATTAAGAGTATCGAATGTGCCGCAGTGTGTGCTGCCGATAGTCTCTCAGCGGCTCGTCCGGGAGCACGTCGTGAAGTACTGGAGAGTTTTTTACGCCGTGTAAGTGAGATCGAAGAGATTGCTACTCAAAAAGCGGGAGTTAAACAGGCATATGCGATTAATGCCGGTCGAGAAGTACGGGTCATTGTAAGTGCTCAAAGTATCAACGATGACGAGACGGCATTGATAGCACGGGAAATTGCCGATGAAATTTCACAGAAAGTACAGTTTCCGGGTGAAATCAAAGTCAGTGTAATCCGAGAGAGCAGAGCGGTAGAATACGCGCGTTAAATACTTTTGCCTCAACAGAGGCAGAGGTATAACTTAAAAACAACTATTTATCTTTCGGAAATGTAACGACTACCATTCCTCGTAAATCCCCCATTTTATATCCCACTGCTTTATCTTCGGGGTAGGTTGCTTTGATCGCTTTTGTAAGAGGTGAGTCAGATTCAAGATTACCATGGCATTTTAAACAGGCTTCATTATTAATGACAATCGGTTTGTAATAGGCATCTTTCCCGTTAGAGAGTTTTTTTAGCTCACCTGAGGGGAGTGTTTGTCCGTTAGCCAACATAGTGCGCCATTTAATCAGTACGGCTTTCTCCTCTGCCGTTGCGGCATTGATCGGGTTGCGGTTGAGGTCGCTGACGCGTTTGATGGATAGTTTTGATTCTATGGCAATAGTATCAGTCAAGCTCAGCGCATTTTGTGAGCAAAAATTGAGTGCTCCCATAGGACCGCCCGCTTGCATGTGTGTTTTTAGCTCGCCGCCGAGGGTTTGAAGCAATTTTCCTGATATTTCGTTAGCTTTTTGAATCATTTGCTCTTGAGAGAGCGGTTCAGCACTAAATAGCGTAGAAGCTAAAAAAAATGAGAGAGCACTTAATCGAGTCATAAATATATCCTTGTATTATAATATGGATAATTTTAACAGATATAGTAGAATGATTGACTAATGAAGTTAATCTAAATCATCGATTTCAGAATCATCGTATGGATCAAGATGGATGAGTGCGTAAACGTTATTTTCGGGAAAGAGATTTTTGAGAGAGAGTTCGATTCGGTCTCCAACCATATGTGCGTCATATAAAGAGGTGCTGATACTGAAAACAACATGAACACTCAAATAGATATCACTTCCCGAACGGCGTGTTCGGAGGTCATGATGCCCGCTAATATCGGTTTGGGAGTTGAGAAGTCTATTGATTTTATCGACACTTTGCGGATCGAGTGCCGCATCAAGAAGCATTAATATCCCCTCTTTGATAAGCGGATAGGCAGAATAGATCATGTACGCACTGATCCCGATACCCAATAGGGGATCAATAAAGGTGTACTCGGTAAAGGTAATGACAACAAGAGAGATTAAAACGGCTCCATTGCTTAAAAGGTCGGTTTTGTAATGGAGGGCGTCGGCTTGTATAACCATATTGCCGGTTTTTTTTGCAATATGATTTAAAAAGATCACTAATCCTGCGGTAATTATTAGTGAAGCGATCATCACACCGATAGAGAGATCCAAATGCTCAATGATACTTCCTTGAACCATTTTAGAGATAGCGGTGTAGAGGATAAAAAGTGCTGAGAGACTGATAATAGTTCCCTCGATAACTGCTGCGAGAGGTTCGAGCTTTCGGCGACCGAAATTAAAATGTTCATCCGGCTCTTTGTCGGAATTGTGAAGAGCAAAGTAGTTAAAAAGAGAAACGACCATATCCAGAAGCGAGTCGATGGCAGAAGCTAATACGGCAACGGAACCGCTAATGATCCCGACCGTCAGTTTAAACGTTACGAGCAAGAAGGCGACAATTGTCGAAATAAGGGTGGCTTTTTTTTCTATACGCATGGGGGCATTTTAGCCTAATATTGATAAAATTTCGGGATTATTGTGAGGAGCGAAAATGGATTTAAATGCAGTTCGAGAAGAGCGACAAAAATGGATGACATGGAAAAATATCGCTCCGCTGCGTGAAGCGCTACAGAAGCTTCATAAGATTGAATCTACTGTCGAACTCGGCAATACCGTTAAGCTGACGACCAAAGAGACGGTAGATACCGCAGAACTTGAACGTGTTGCCCGTCTTATGATGCCGTGGCGAAAAGGGCCGTTTGATTTGTTCGGTCTTTTTATCGATACGGAATGGCGCTCAGACCTCAAATACAATTTTCTCCGTCCCCATTTTAATCTGAGGGGCAAAAAGGTGGCCGATATAGGCTGCAATAACGGCTATTATATGTTCCGTTTTCTCGAAGATGCACCTGCAAAAATAGTCGGATTTGACCCCTCAGCACTCTTTCAATCGCAATTCGATCTCATCAACCATTACGTCAAAAGTGATATTGTTTACGAACTCCTCGGAGTGGAGCATCTGCCCTATTATGAAGAAAAATTTGACGTCATTTTTTGTTTGGGAGTTCTTTATCATCGTAGTGATCCGGTTGCGATGCTCAAAGCTCTTGCGCAAGGTTTAGCAGAGGGGGGAGAGATTTATCTCGATACGTTTATTATTGACGGAGATGAGCCGTATGCTCTTTGTCCGAGTGAGAGTTATTCGAAAATCACGAATGTTTATTTTGTTCCGACCTTCAAAGCTTTGGAAAACTGGTGTATTCGTGCCGGATTTACATCGTTTGAAGTATTGGGGAGTGTACTGACAACCTCAGAAGAACAGCGTAAAACCGATTGGATTGAATCCCAAAGCCTTGAAGATTTTCTGAATCCTGCCGATAGTAGTAAAACCATAGAGGGATACCCTGCGCCGAAGCGGGGATACATACGGATTAAAAGAGGGTAATTTTGGCAAAAGAGCAAGCATCAGATATTATGAATGAGATGATCCAAGTGGCGATCAGCCCGCAAACGGCGCTGAATACGCATGAGCGCATCAATACCGTTTACAGCGGAGAAATTATTAAGCTGGAAAGCGGGTACTCTAAAGTAATGCTGGAAACCAATGAAGTGATGCGTGCCGATGAGGTAGGATTGGTTCACGGCGGATTTATTTTCAGTGCAGCCGATTTCTCCGCAATGGTTGCCGTAAATGAACCGAATGTTGTTTTGGCTTCGTGCAACTGCCTTTTTTTAGCTCCCGTTAGAGTCGGGGACACGGTTACGTTTGAAGCAACAGAGCATCAAAAAGAGGGTCGAAAGCGTAACGTTACCGTCCGTGGTTTCGTCCATGAAATCAAAGTTTTTGAAGGGGAGTTTAAAACGGTTGTAACCGAACGTCATGTACTCCGTCTGGATCTTTTGAAAAATATCGACTCTTAAATCGAACGAATCCAGTAGGTGACATGCTGCTGTTCGGCATAGACACTCGTCGCTTCCCCATGACCGGGGTAGAGAATTTTATCTTCTCTCATCTGTGAAAACTTCTTCAAGCTCTCCTTCATCGCTTCCGGATCGGAGTAGGGAAAATCAACCCGCCCGATCGAGTTTTTAAATAAAAAATCTCCGCTAAACATAACATCCCCGATTTCAATCATGGAACATCCGGGACAATGGCCCGAAAAATGGTGGAATTTCACTTCAATACCGTCGAGATTAAATGTCTGGTCTCCTTCAACTTCGACGTCGGGGGTTGAGGGGGGCAACCCCGGCATCCATGTGCTGTTTTGGAGTAGCATCACATCCCCTTTAGGGGTATAGAGGGGGATATTCAGTTTTTCTTGCAAGGCACTGTTGCTCCAAACGTGGTCAAAATGACCGTGGGTATTGAGGATGGCTATCGGGTTTTTGACATTCGCCAGTACCCACTCGGTCGCCCCCATCCCCGGATCGATAATGATCTCTTTTCCATCGATTTTAACAATATAACAGTTCGTTTGATAGTCGCCCATTGGGCGTTTTAGGATTTCCATAGGTGCTCTTTTTGGTCAAATTTTACCATAAACAAGAGGTTTCAGCTAATTGAGAATGAGACGGTATCACGTTCAACCGGTTCATTCTTTTTTATATCGTAAATGCCTTCGAAGTTATAAGGGAATTGGCCGTTAAATTCACCGATTTTAGCCCCTTCTGAAGTGGTTTCGGCGTAGTAGAAGTTTTTCCCTTCTATTTTAAGACTGGCACGTAGAAAAGGGAGATCGTCGGTATCATTAAGGTGGACAACGACAAAAACATGATGAGGCACGTAGACAAAGCGATACTCATACCCTTTCTCATTCAATAAGGAGGCAAAGAGGTTCGATTTGTCGTCACAATCCCCCCAGTTACTCTCTACCACTTTTTTGGCATTACGGCTGGTATAGTCAGTCTTATAGGGGATATTAGTGACATAGTCGAACATTTTTTGAACTTCGCATCCTTGATCGTTGCCACACCCTTCGGTAAGCGTATCGGCGAGTTTCGAGAGTTCTCCCTCACGTGCTAAATTCGTTTTAATCACCATCCCCTCTAGTTCAATAACTCCACGATCAAAGATACTGACCATTTGAGGAGAATGTTTTGGGATATAGGGGCGTAAATCCCGTGTTTCAATCCAGGTTATTGAAATCCCTGCATAGGTAAAGATTCCTACCACCCCTCCCACAAGGAGCAGGCTTAGAAAATTCGCTTTCGATTTTTGACTCGGACGTTGGTGGTGGTGAAGTGCTGATTTGAGAATTTCACGATAAATAAGTACCGCCAGAAGAAGAATAAGGGTTATTTTTATCCACAAGTCCATAAAGCCTCTTTGTTGGAGCGTTTCATCCGTTTGATGGTGAACTCTCGCTTGAGTGCACTGCTTTTATCGCTGTACTCTTCACGGTAGATCAATACTACGGGACGACGTGAACGGGTATATTTTGCCCCTTTGTCCGAAGTATTATGCTCCATCAACCGTTTTTCAACATCGATTGCTATCCCTGTGTAATAGGTATTGTCATTGCATTTGAGAATATAAAGAGTGTAGGCTTTTTCGGATGATTTCATGGAGTGAGTATAGCAAAATAGTAGTTTATAAAATGATATACAGATACATATTGAACTCATTATATAGTTTAAATAAATATCTTTTAGTCGATTTTATAGCATTAGATAAAAGGGGGAATAATCGTATGAAAGTAGAAAGATATAATGTTTTCAGCAATGCTGATTATTTCCATTACCAAAGCTCAAACAAGCAAGATTTTCAAAGAGATGAGATAAAGGAAGAACACTCTTCACAAAACAATTTTAAAGGGGATGAATCGATTGGAAGCAGTAGTGTAACTGATAATACGATATCTGCAAATACAGAGGAAAAGCTTCTTATAAGAGATTTAAGCACTTCACTTCTAGAGGGGATACGTCAGAGTATAGAGCTAGGTGATAATTTTGGATTTAGAACTATTCATTCAGAGGCTGAAGCACTCACATTTGATACGACAGCAACTATAAAAACCGATAATCGTGAGATTGAACTTAATCTAAGTGTTTCACTCTCTCGAAGTTTTGTTGAGCAGACGAAGATAGTTCATGAACGTGTCGAAGAGAAGTTTAACGTGTTGATGGATCCTCTTGTGATTGAGCTGAAAGGTTCTTTCCCTTCACTAAATTCAAAAACTTTTTCATTTGATATTGATAGTGATGGGGCAGAAGACCAAATATCAATGCTAGGAAATACGAGTGCTTTTTTAGCATTAGATAAAAACAGTAATGGAATAATTGATAACGGTAATGAATTATTTGGTGCAAAAAGCGGTAATGGATTCCAAGAACTTAGGATGTATGATGAGGACAAAAATGGTTGGATTGATGAGAACGACTCCATTTTTAATAAATTAAGAGTGTGGTATAAAACAGAAAATAGGGATGAACTTATTGCAATCGGTGAAGTAGGAATCGGTGCAATATATTTGGGAGATATCGTAACACCATTTGAGGTTAAAAATTCCTCAAATGAGCTATTAGGTGTAATGCGAAAAAGTAGCTTTTTTTTGTTTGAAAACGGAAAAGGAGGGATGATCTCACAAATAGATTTGGCTGTTTTAAGAGAAAATACTGTTCAAGAGACGATATCATCGGCAAACAATACGATGAAAAAACTTCAGGGAATTAACTTATATAAAATTAATATTGATGAAGATAGTGACTCTATTGATATAAAGCTAGAGAAATTAAAAAAGCGGTTGCAATCTTTAGAAGTTAAACTTCAAAAAGCAGGGGAAGAGGAAAAAATTTCTATTCAAGCACAAATTTATGCTGTTCAATTACAAATGATGGAATTGATTTCTCAATAAGTGAATCCTCATAATGTACAATTAGAACTATGAAACTTTACAATATCCTTGAAATTATTTTGACCGCTTCAGATCCCAGAAAAAAAATAGCCCTCTTTCGAGAGTTTTACGAGGCTTATCGTCGCGGCGAGATTACACGAGATAACGAAATTAAGCCTATTATTTTTAGTCACCCCTCCTATCGGGACTTTTGTACGGTGATTGATCCGAAAAAGGTGCCAAGACGTACAAAACTCAATACCCCGCAAGGTCAGATATTGCTTCTTCATGCAATCGCCCATATTGAATACAGCGCAATCGATCTTGCTCTCGATGCCGTGTATCGTTTTCGCGGATTAGGTGAAAATTTTGAACGAGATTGGTTAGAAGTAGCCGACGATGAAGTGCGCCATTTTGAGATGATAGAGGTATTGCTCCATGAATTGGGGAGTTTTTACGGGGAATATCCGGTACATGATGCCTTGTTTGAAGCCTCTATGCGGACACTGGATTTGCATGAGCGGATGGCAGTAGTGCCGAGATACCTTGAAGCCAACGGCTTGGATGCAACTCCTCTTATCCTGCGCAAATTACAGCCTCATGCATCGGATTCCATGATACAAAAAATCATGGCGGCACTTCATATTATTTTAGAGGAAGAGATCGATCATGTCCGTAAAGGGGATGTGTGGTTTGAATACGCTTGTTCACAAGAGAATAAGGGGATTTCAAGCTATTTTGAAATCATTGAAAAACACTATCCTAACGGTTTTCCCCGAAGAATTGATATTAACTGTACAGCGAGAGAACAAGCCGGATTTCATCAAGATGAATTGGAACGTATTTCTCTCTCGAAGTGTTAATAACTTCGTTACAAAAATTAGTTATAATGCAAATAGTTAATACTAAAGTAAGGTTAGGTAGTGGGTAAATACGAACTTGTCAGCCGGTACTTGAGCGAATTTTTGGATCAAGAAGTTCGTAAAACAGGTCTTAAAAAAGTGGTTTTAGGCTTGAGCGGCGGTATTGATTCAGCCGTTGTGGCTGTATTGGCACATCGTGCATTCGGTGATGACTTACTCTGTATTAAAATGCCTTCACACTATTCATCCCAAAACTCATTGGATGATGCAGATGAATTATGCGAAGTATTTGGACTCCGATCCGAGACGAAAAGTATTGAATCGATGCTGCGAGCCTATGAGTCTACTGATATGACACCGCTTCGGGTAGGGAACCTTTCAGCGCGGTTACGAATGGTAACGCTGTTTGATATTTCGGCGCGTGAGGGGGCTTTAGTTCTAGGAACCAGTAATAAAAGCGAACTGATGCTCGGATACGGAACACTGTATGGAGATTTAGCGAGTGCGCTCAATCCGATCGGTGATTTGTATAAAACTGAAGTATTTGAATTGGCCCGTTATTTAGGGGTGCCAAGCTCGATTATTGATAAACCTCCTTCTGCTGATTTATGGGCAGGGCAGAGTGATGAAACGGAAATAGGTTTTCCGTATGTAGATTTGGATCGTGTGTTAAAGCGTTACGTTGAAGAACGGCATACTGTTGAAGATATGATTGCCGATGGAGAAAATTCTCAATTAGTTGATATGATAGTAAAGAGAATTTATCAAAATCAATTTAAACGGCGTATGCCTGTAATCGCAAAATTGACATCACGAACGCTCAATCATGATTTTAATTATCCTAGAGATATTACCCTATAAAAAAGGAACAAAAAATGAGTATCCCATTCTATCGTGTCGAAGTCGGCGGAGATGAACGAGAAAAAATTGATGAAGTGTTAGATGGAGAAGCACCGAATATTATTGAAGATTTAGAAGCGGCATTTGAATCGTATATCGGAGCAACGTACGCTTTGGCTACTTCACACGGCACGGCAGCGCTTCATTTGGCAATGTTGGCGATTGATCTCAAGCGGGGTGATAAAGTGCTCTGTTCCATCAATGCCTATCCTTCCGTTCCCGAAGTAGTACGTCATTTCGATGCAGAGCCGATTTTTATTGATATTAATCCTGATACTTTTACCATCGATTTGGATAAACTCGAAGCTTACTTGGCTGAAAACAAATCCAAAAAACTCAAAGCGGTCATTGTCTCTCATATCGCAGGTCAAAGTGTCGAGTTGGATCGATTGTATGCGATGGCAAAACAGTACGATGTCAAAATCGTGGAAGATGCTTCCGATGCTTTGGGTGCAACCTATAACGGGCAAAAAATTGGTTCTACCGGTGCCGACATTACCTGTTTTGATTTCAGCCCTCATTTACGTCGTAATGTTTGTAACGGCGGAATGATGGTGTGTGATGATGAAGAGATTATGGAGCGTGCACGCTCCCTTCGCAATCATGCAATGGTAGTAGAGGATGAGGGGTTAGGGTACATCTATGATGTTACCGATATCGGAAGTCAATACATGATGAGTCCTCTCGATGCGGCAACAATTATTATTCAGCTTGAGAAACAAGATGAAAATATTGAACGACAACGTCAAATCGCTGAAATATTTAATGAGCGTCTTATCGATGCACCGCATATTAGACTTCCTATTGCCAATGAAGAACATGCCTATTCGTTGTACATTATCAAAGTCGATAAAAATCGTGATTCATTTGCACGTGAGCTCTCTGCGCGGGGAGTCGAGTGCGGTTTGCACTATATTCCGCTTCATTTATTGAGTTATTATAAATCAAAATACTCTTTACGGGTTAATGATTTTCCGGTGGCTCTTCGTAACTATCAACAAGTACTTTCTATTCCGAATTATGCCGCACTCAGCGACGATGAAGTCGAAGAGATTTGTGACGCAATTTTGGATGTAGCTTCAACACGCGTTTGAAACGTTTTTGGGTGCTATGGGGTGAACGATATTTTTACAACCCCTCGCTGAGCCAAAAAATCCTTTCCCTATTACTTTTACCTCTAAGCTGGATCTACTGCTTGGGGGCATACGTACGCTATCGCCGGAGTGTCCCTAAATCTTTAGGGATTCCTGTCGTGAGCATCGGTAATCTTACCCTCGGCGGTAGTGGAAAAACCCCCGTCGTCATTGAACTGGCAAAACACTTTGAGAAGCCGGCTATAGTATTGCGCGGATACGGACGACAAAGTCGTGGAATGGTTGTTGTTAAATATAAATCAACGATACTGTGTGACGTGATTCGAAGCGGTGATGAAGCGATGCTTTATGCCGAGTATTTGGAAAATGCTACGGTAATTGTCAGTGAAATCAGAGAACGGGGAATCGCAGAAGCTGCATCGATGGGATGCGAAGTCGTATTGCTTGATGACGGATACGGCAAACACTCTATTGAGAAGCTTGATCTTGTAATCGCCGTTCCGACCACCAACCCTTATTGTCTTCCTGCAGGACCGTATAGAGAACGTTTGTGGAGTAGCAAAGAGGCTATCGTGTTGATGGAAAAAGTGGCTTTTCAACGTTCCGTGAGTATTAAAAACCCAACTGAAAAGATGGTATTGGTAACTGCGATTGCACGCCCTGAGAGACTTGATCCTTATCTGCCGGAAGTGAGTGAAAAAATCTATTTTGAAGATCACCATTTCTTTACCCAAGGGGAATTGGAAATGATTGTTGAGCGCACCGGTGCGACGAGTCTCTTGGTAACTTCAAAAGACTTGGTTAAAATGTCGACCTATAAAAAACTCAATCTTTCTATTTTGGAACTTTCCATCACGTTGGATGAGGCATTAATAACTACTGTGAAGGACTATGTAAATGCAGCGAAAAATTGATACCGTCAAAACTCTAATGGATGCTATGCCGTTCATTAAAGAGTTTCGTGATGAAATCGTTGTCATCAAATACGGCGGTTCCGCTCAAACTTCCGATGAACTTAAGGCTAAATTTGCCCAAGATATTGTTTTGCTTCATTTGGTAGGGGTAAAAGTGGTTATTGTTCACGGTGGCGGTAGTCGTATCTCTCAGCTTCTGAACGATCTTAAAATCCCAACCGAATTTATCGACGGTGAACGGGTCAGTACTCCTGAAGTTATGCGGATTGTCGAGATGGTGCTCAGTGGCGAGATCAACAAAGAGATTACATCGTTGCTCAACTCGTACGGAGCCAAAGCGATCGGGATCAGCGGAAAAGATGCCCATTTTCTCCGCGCTAAACCGAAAGATGAGGCAAAGTTCGGTCTTACGGGGCGTGTTGAGAGTGTGAACGGCTCGGTTATCCATAATCTTTTGCAAGAGGGTTTCATCCCCGTCATTGCCCCTATCGGTTGTGATCCTATCGTAGGGCATCCGGGATATAACATCAACGCCGATCTTGCCGCATCGGCGATTGCGGCGGCAATCGGTGCGTGTAAAGTGATCTTTATGACCGACACTTCGGGGGTATTAAACAAAGAGAAAGAGCTATTTTCAACCCTTACCGAAGCACAGGTTGAAGCGCTTAAAGCAGACGGAACAATTAGCGGCGGGATGGTTCCGAAAGTCGATTCGTGTCTCGAAGCAGTCGATATGGGGGTGAAAAAAGCCCATATTATTGACGGACGGATAGAACACGCGATCTTGCTCGAACTTTTCACCTCTGAGGGTGTTGGGACGCAGATCACTCTATAAAAAGGTTTTGTATGAAAAAGCTTATTTTTTTATTGTTAGCACTAGCAATGTTAGTTACTGCTGATGAAATTAAAAGTGAGCTTTATAAACAAAGCTATCAACTGACAGAATCTCAGAAGCAGATTAAAGAACTAGAAAACAAAGTAGAAAATCTTACACTCGAACTAAATAAACATACACAGATCCAAGAAAATACAAAAGATAGAATTGGAGATATTAGTTTTTATATTAGTTTATTTGGAATTACTACTGCTTTATTTGGAGTGTTAATTACTGGAATTATCATCTTTTTTACTATTCGTTCTACAAAAGAAGCTAAGCAAGCAGCCAAAGAAGAATTGCAAGAATGGATTGACAAGAAAGCCGATGAAGAATTTGCAAAAAAAGTGCAACCAAAGATTAAAGAGATTGAAGATAAAGGGATTGAAGTTCTTGAAAAAATAAGATTGAAAGCGGAAGATCAACTAACCAAGCAACAAAACGATTTCTTAGCATTTAAAGATATTTATTCTGAACAAGAAAAACGAGATATTAATGAACAAGTAAAAGAGAGTGAATCTAAAGCAGAAAAAGACAAAACTTTTGATGACTTTTGGTTTGAAATACTTGCAAAATACACTTCAAAAGAATATCATGAAGTATTAATACTTATTGATAAAGCTTTAAATTTAGAATTGAATGAAGAACAACTATCTAATATATTATTCGCTAAAGGTGTTACACTTAGTAAGTTAGGTGAAAGCCTAAAAGTTGTAGAAGTTTACGATGAACTTATTGAGAGATTTAAAGATTCGACAATTGATAATGTTCAAGTACATGTGGCATCCGCTATGAGGAATAAAGGGGTGACATACGGTGAAATAGGTAAAAGTCTAGAAGAAATAGAAGTTTACGATGAACTTATTGAGAAATTTAAAGATTCGACAATTGATAAAGTTCAAGTAGAAGTGGCATCCGCAATGAGGAACAAAGGGGTGACATATAGTCATGTAGGTGAAAGCCTAAAAGCTGTAGAAGTTTACGATGAACTTATTGAGAGATTTAAAAATTCGACAATTGATGAGATACAAGTAGAAGTGGCATCCGCAATGAGGAACAAAGGGGTGACATATAGTCATTTAGGTGAAAGCCTAAAAGCTGTAGAAGTTTACGATGAACTTATTGAGAAATTTAAAGATTCGACAATTGATAAAGTTCAAGTAGAAGTGGCATCCGCTATGAGGAACAAAGGCGTAAGGTTAGGTAGCTTAAGTGAAAACCTAAAAGAAATAGAAGTTTACGATGAACTTATTGAGAGATTTAAAAATTCGACAATTGATGAGATACAAGTAGAAGTGGCATCTGCTATGAAGAATAAAGGGGTAACATACAGTGAAATAGGTAAAAGTCTAGAAGAAATAGAAGTTTACGATGAACTTATTGAGAAATTTAAGGATTCGACAATTGATGAGATACAAATACAAGTGGCATCTGCTATGAAGAATAAAGGGGTAATATATAGTGATTTAGGTGAAAGTCAAAAAGTTATAGAAGTCTACGATGAGTTTATTAGCAGGTTTAAAGATTCGAAAATTGATAAGATTCAGGCTGATTTAGTAAAAATAATTAACTATATGGATAATAGTATAAATTAATACTAAATATATGTTTTATTTGTATTTTATGATTAAATAATGTAAAGCTATTTTTCGTTTCTTTTCTTCTTCTAAGCGTTCCCTGATACCCTCTTTGTTATAATCACGAAAATTTTATAAAGTGAACCGATGAAATTTATTGAAACACGCGGAAACGACGGAATCCATCCACAAGAGGTTGCCTTTTCAGAGGCGATTTTAAGCCCTATCGCATCCTTCGGAGGATTATACGTTCCCAGTGAACTTCCAAATTTAGGGGAAGCGTTTCTTTCGAAACATTTGGGCTCTTCGTATAAAGTGTTGGCGAAAGATTTATTGACGACCCTTGCGATTGATATCGAACCTTCAGTCATTGATGAAGCATTATCCCTTTATGATAAATTCGATGATCCTCTCAACCCAGTTCCGGTTGTCAAAGTTCGTGATGATTTGTATGTGAGTGAGCTTTATCACGGACCGACCCGTGCCTTCAAAGATATGGCATTGCAGCCGTTTGGAGTGGTTCTATCCTCTATCGCTCAAAAGCGTGGGGAAGAGTATCTCATTTTAGCGGCAACGAGCGGTGATACAGGTCCCGCAGCGTTAGAGACTTTTAAGAATCGTCCTAATGTTCGTGTCGCATGCCTCTACCCTGATGGCGGAACCTCAGACGTTCAACGTCTTCAAATGGTGACCGAAGATGCACAAAACCTCAAAGTCATCGGAATCAAAGGGGATTTTGATGATGCACAAAGTGCCCTTAAGCGTCTTTTAGGCTCAGCAAGCTTCAAAGATACGCTAAAGGCAAAAAACATCTCTTTATCTGCGGCAAATTCAGTCAACTTCGGACGGATTATTTTTCAGATTATTTACCATATTCACAGCTACCTAGAGTTGGTTCGCCAAAAGGCTATTACACTGGGTGAAAAAGTGTATCTTGATGTTCCAAGCGGGAATTTCGGGAATGCACTCGGCGGATATTATGCCTATAAAATGGGACTTCCCGTTGAAAAAATTATTATTGCTTCAAATGAAAACAATGTTCTTACTCGTTTAATCAATACGGGACGTTATGATTTACGCGGCGAGCATGTTGTCGCTACAACATCCCCTGCTATGGATATTTTAATCTCCAGTAATGTGGAACGTATCTTATTCGATCTTTTTGGAAGCGAACGGACAAAAGCTCTCATGAGCGGATTGGAAGCGGAGCGTTTTTACGCATTGGATGATAATGAAACAATGAAACTTCAAAATCTTTTTGCGGCGGATTATTGTAACGGTGCCGAAGGAAAAGGGTATATTAAAGAGGCATTTGATTATGGCTACTTGATGGATCCTCATACGGCGACCTGCTTTAAAGCGTATGATTGCTGTGCCACCAAACCTCTTAAAACTATTGTCTATTCAACCGCTGAGTGGACAAAGTTTTCTCCGACGATTGCAAATGCACTCACGGGAGAAGTCGATACGCGTGATCTTGATGCCCTTGCCTCCATCAGTAAAACAGCAAAAACGGCTATTCCAGAGATGATAAAAGGGCTTTTCTCGAAACCGATTACGCAAGACAGCGTTATTGATAAAGAGAACATTGAGAAAGAGATTTTGAATTTTTTGAACTAGATGTTTTGGGGTAACCCAAAACATCGCTCACCCCTATTTTGCTTTTAGCGCCCCTTGATGCAGTGCCATTTCCATTAATTTTATCTCTTCATCACCCCAAATGAGTATTTTTTTCGATATATTCAAATCGGGTTGTTTTGAAGTTGAGTATTGAACGCCGGATAAAATGTGTTTTATACAGTTGATACGTGCTTTTTTCTTATTGTCAGAGCGGATAATGACCCAAGGAGCATTTCCCGTATGGGAAGCGCGAAGCATGGAATATTTCATTTCAGTATATTTTTCCCATAGATCTTGAGACTTTGCATCAACGGGGGAGAGTTTAAACTGTTTCAGCGGATCGGTTTTTCGCTCTTTAAACCGTTTGGCCTGTTCATCTTTGGAGACAGAAAAATAAAATTTAAAAAGAATGATCCCGGAACTGACAAGCATATGTTCAAACTCACCCACTTGATTTAAAAATTCTTGATGCTCTTGCGGAGTACAAAACCCCATGACAGGTTCAACTCCCCCGCGATTGTACCAACTGCGGTCGAAGAGGACGATCTCACCTGCACTTGGCAAATGTTGGGTATAGCGTTGAAAGTACCATTGGGTTTTTTCAACGTCGGACGGTTTATCGAGTGCTACAACACGAGCACCGCGAGGGTTGAGATGTTCGGTAATCCGTTTGATCGTTCCCCCTTTACCGGCAGCATCACGACCTTCAAAAATCATCAGGATTTTCAGCCCTTTGTCTTTGACGTAATTCTGAAGTTTAAGTAATTCGATTTGTAGAATTTTGAGTTCATTCTCATAATCTAAAACCTCTTTTTTAACCCACACCGGAAGACGTACATTTTTTGGATCGGTTTTACGTTTTTCAGCTCTTATTTGAGCCGGAGTAAGACGCCGATCTTCATGTACGACATCTTCGATTTTTTCGGCTTCAACTATTTCGGCCGTTGCCATAGAGTGTTTTGCGCCCATTTATTTATCCCTAATTTTTTTAATTATAACGTTGAAGTGATTAATTCATCAAGGTGAGTTATCTCTTTTGTCGTCGCAAAACAGCTGTTCTCTCCACAAATAGTAAATTCATTTAATGTTTCGTCATTTTTGAGGAGAATGAAAGGGTAGCTAAAGGGTTGAATGATCGAAGCGAGATTGGCTGAATTATTTTTAATCACCCGATGTTCTTTAAGATGACGAATGGCTTCCAGGGTAAGGGTCGGATAATAAATCGGTGTTTTCATTAATTTGATTGATACGTACTCAAGGCTCTTGAATGCAAAACGGCTATATTTCGGATCAACCAGTAATCCGAGACTCTGCAATACATTTACCATAACCCCCATTGCGCTTGGATAGGTACCGTCATCCAACTCCGCAACCGTAGTAAAAGCCCCTCGGCTAAAATACCATTTTCCCTCTTCGTAAAAAAGTTCCAACGCTTTATTGGCAAAACGTTGAGCATCAATCAGATAACGCTCATCAAAAGTTGATTGATACGCTTCAATGAAGGTACTGCATAGATAGGCGTAATCTTCTAAAAACGCATCTATTTTCGGTGGCTTATGAATGAGGGCAGAGTGTTTGAGTTGTTCATTGATGAGCATGGTTATTTTTAATTTTGCTAAACTTTTGACGGCTTGATGTAGATAGTTTTGATCCGATTTTCCTAAAATAAAAAGAGCTTTAATCATCATGGCATTCCATGCCGTAATCACTTTTTGATCGATAAACGGATAGGTTCTATTGAGTCGTAGACGGCCTAGTTCTTTGCGAAAATCTTCAAACCACAGAGGACGTTCATGTGAAGATAAACGGATAATACAATGCCCTTCGAAATTTCCCTCGGGAGTTGCTCCGATTATCTTCGCCGCTTCATGAATATTAGGGATGGATAGAGTTTCGAGTACGGTGACAATTTCATCATAGGTATAAATGAAATATTTACCCTCTTCACCCTCACTATCTGCATCACTGGCGCTGTAAAATAGATCATCTTCCATCATAAATTGCATCATAAAATCGGCTGTCTCTTTAGCAATTTGGAGGTATCGGCCTTCGTGATAAACCATCCCCGCTTGAGCATAGAGTTCGCACAACAGAGCATTGTCATAGGTCATTTTTTCAAAATGGGGGACAAGCCATGACTCATCAGTGCTGTAACGGCAAAACCCGCCATCGATTAGATCATACATCCCTCCCAACGCTATCGAGTCGAGGGTATGGGTAATCATATGTTTTAGGTGTTCATCATTATGAAGCTGTTGAATACACATAAGGGTTGTGAGGGTTGAGACGTGAGGGAATTTCGGTGCTTTGGAAAAACCACCGTTGATTTCATCGTAGTTGTGCTCGGCTTGGAGGGTAAATTGGGTGAGGATTTTTTCGTTTAAAGCGGTTGCTTGAGCGTTTTCGTTTTTCGGTCGCATGTAAGCAGTGATTTCATCAGCATTTTGAAACAGTTTCTCGTCATTTTCAGCCACCTTTTCAGCGATGATTGCGGTAAGTTCACTAAATCCCATCATACGATCACGATTAAAAGGGGGAATGTAGGTTGCGGCGTAAAAGGGTTTGTTCTCAGGGGTACAGAAAATAGAGAGGGGCCATCCGCCGCTTCTACGATTGAGGAGCATATGAAGTTCTTGGTAGTGCTTATCGATGTCCGGGCGCTCTTCTCGGTCAACTTTTATGCAGATAAAGTGCGCATTCACAAATGCGGCAATCTCAACATTTTCAAATACCTCATGTTCCATCACATGACACCAGTGACAGCTGCTGTAGCCGATAGAGATAAAGATCGCTTTGTGCTCACTTCGTGCTCTCTCAAAGGCTTCATCACACCATGGATACCATTCAAGCGGATTTTCACAATGCTGTTGGAGATAAGGGGAATCTTCGAGTGCTAGGCGATTGGACATGCGTTTCTCCGTATAAAGTTGGTGTAGTGTAACATCTGATTCTATAGATAAACTGAAAAATATTAACAATGTTTCTCACTACGTTTCGTTACAGTTAAATGCGGTAAAATATAGGAGAAATTCAGAATAAGGTTTATATATGCGTTGGCTATTGTTTTTACTTATTTCATTGAACGTTTGGGCCGTCGGTTTTTTACAGCCCGATGAAGCGTTTAAACCTAAAATCAGCGTGATCGATAAGGAGACTATCGGCGTTGAAATCGAATTAGGAGATAAAATTTATCTTTATGCGGAAAAATTGAAAGTGGAGGATGCCGATCTAAAAGACGGGATCAACTTTGTTTCAGTAAAGATGAATGAAGCTATTGAGCACGAAGACGAACGTGTTTTCGAAACATCTCCTGCAATTCGTATTAAACTCTCGAAAAACTCCGATCTGAACGGAGAACGAACGGTTCGTGTCAAACTCTCTTATCAAGGGTGCTCTTCTGCCGGATTATGTTATGAACCGACAGAGACGATACTCCAAATTGCGATGAATACCGATAAACTTCCCCTAGGAAGCGGAGGAAATAATTCTATATTAAAGGCTCCTGCGGTTGAAACCGCTACCTTGAAAGTAACTGCACCAAAAGAAGAGGCTCAAATATCTGAGACGGATCAGATCGCGAGTGTCATTCAAGGGGGAAGTCTCTGGTTTATTATTTTGAGTTTTTTTGGATTTGGTTTATTGTTAGCATTAACTCCCTGCGTATTCCCGATGATTCCGATTATCTCATCGGTCATTGTAGCACAAGGGGCAGGACTAGGGACTAAAAAAGCATTTTGGCTCTCTGTCGTTTATGTTCTATCGATGGCTGTGGCGTATACGATAGCCGGTATTTTGGCAGGACTTTTTGGTGCGAATCTTCAAGCGGCATTCCAAACCCCTTGGATAATTACTTTATTCTCTTTGATCTTTGTCGTCTTGGCAATGTCGATGTTTGATCTTTTTGAGCTTCAAATTCCGAATGTCATTCAATCACGTATTACACAAATTAGCGGACAACGAAGCGGTATTGTCGGTGTAGCCATTATGGGGTTTCTCTCAGCATTAATCGTTGGACCGTGTGTTGCGGCACCGTTGGCAGGGGCATTGATATACATCGGTCAAACGGGTGATGCATTGCTTGGCGGTGTTGCTCTTTTTGCCCTTAGTATCGGGATGGGAATTCCACTGGTAGCAGTGGGTACCAGTGCCGGCAAATTTATGCCGCGTCCGGGTGTTTGGATGGATACCGTGAAATCAATTTTCGGAGTGATGCTGATCGGGGTCTCTATTTGGATGATTAGCCGTATTCTTGATGAAAATATTTCGATGATGCTATGGGGAGCATTGGCCGTATTCGTAGCGATTAATATCGGAGCACTCGAACCGATTCGCGGGCGTTGTATCAAATGTCATCGCGCAAACAAAAAAGCTCTAGGGATTATTATTTTACTTTACGGTATGTCGTTATTGCTTGGAGGGATGAGCGGAGCAACAAATCCGCTTCATCCGCTTGATCCATTTTTACCGAATAAAGAGGCGGTAGCTTCTGTCGCACAAAACCAACATAAAACATTTGAACGTATCACGTCAATCGAAGAGTTGGATGCTATTTTGGCAGAAAATAAAGGTAAACGTGTAATGGTTGATTTTTATGCCGATTGGTGCAGTGCATGTAAAGAGTTGGAAGAAAAAACCTTTAGTGATGAATCCGTTAAAACAGCAATGGACAGCTATGTTCTAGTAAAAGTAGATTTAACTGCCAATGACGAGGCTGCACGTGCGATCAGTTCAAAATACGGTATCTTCGGCCCTCCGGCTATTTTGTTTTTTGATGAAAAAGGGGAGCGAACTAAAAGTTCTGATATTGTCGGGTTTAAAGGTCCTCAAGAATTTCTAAAACATTTAGGAGCGATCTAATGGGTAAAATAATATTGGTATTATCGCTTCTAGCAAGCTGTGCATTGGCGGAACTCAAATGGGCATCATCATATGATGCGGCATTGGCACAAGCAAAAAAAGAGAAAAAAAATGTCATGGTGATGCTTTCACGTGAAGAGTGTCCGGCGTGTGAATACATGAATGATGTCGTCTTTGAAGAAAAAGCGGTTGTTAATGAAGTAGTTAAAAGTTTTGTTCCGGTTCATTTGGATATTCACAAAGATTTTCTTCCTGAGGGTTTAGGGTACATCGGAACCCCAACTTTTCATTTTTTGGATGCCAAAGGGAAAAAAATCGGTCGACATGACGGTGCCGCAAATATCCCGACGTTTATGGGTGTTTTGGGAAAATATAAAAAATAGAGTTCCGCATAGAGTAGAACGATAATTGAATACCTTTATAAAAAAGGCTCTCAATGTCTCATTTGCCGGAAGCTCTAAAAGTGGGTGTAGACTCCATCGACCAACGGCATGAAGAATTCTATGTGTTGTACGACACACTTAAAAATTCTACGGATAGCGATTTTTTAGAAGCTTTTAATGCGGTTATTCTTCATACTCAGGGACATTTTGCTGAAGAAGAGGCGGATATGGAACGGGTCGTTTATCCGAACAAATCCGAACATAAACAAGAGCACCAAAAAGCACTCGATGAGATGAATTACTTCAGAGAGAAAGCTTCAAGCGGCAAACTGATGTTTGCCAAAGCGTATGTGAAGGATCGACTGGGGGATTGGTTTCGCAATCATCTGCTCAATATGGACAGCGATTTGGCTCGGGTGATCACCCTAAGCCACTAGATATTTATTTGTTTTCGACTAACTTATCCAAAATATAAAGCTGCATATTTTTATGCGGTATCTCTTTTTCCAACGCTTCCGAATAAATCTTTGCTACCTCTTTGGCATGTAAATCGTAATCAAAATGGGGAAAATGATTTACCCATGCACTTTTGATAATTTTTAATGCGACCGTATCAATAAGGTACTCCTTAAAAATAGCGTAGGTTGCAAAAAACATCCCCGTAAAGAGTATCGCCATTAAAATCAGAAGATGGCAATCTATCTTTGCCAATACGGTATGAAAAAGTGCCGAGGCAGGGAGTAAAATTAAATGCCAAAGGGCTATAAAAACGAGGTAGCTTCGTCCGATACTGAGACGGAATCCCGGAATTTTTCCTTCGAGTTTGAGTCCCTCTTGATACATTTTATTCGTTTTTAAAAGATCACGAAAAAGCATCGGACCATCACTCAAGCTAAAAGTATAGGGGATGATCTTATCGTTGGTAAAACTACCGATTTTTGCTCTCATCCATGAAAATAGTCTAATCATTGTTTTCCTTAATAATCTGGCTCATCCGTTTTGCACTGCCGTGAAGCAAAAGCTCACGGAGTCTTTTTGCATCGTTAAAAAATGCAATTTTATCCATTTGTTGATAAGCATTATACAGATTTTGTGCATTGACTTCGTTTTGAATAAACTCAGGATGTAGAGATCTTCCGTATGCATGGGAAAAAAGGATGTTTCCTAAGCCTACGAAATCGAGTTTAACCAGCCTTTTTGCGATGGCATAATCGAGTGATTTGGCGATATAGGTGAGGATGAACGGTGTTCCTATAAGAGATGCTTCCAATGTAGCGGTACCGCTGCAGATAAAGGCAAAGTCCGATTCAGCAAGACTTTGATGCGCGGTATAGGTAATTTCAAAATCAGAGATATCCCCGTACAACTCTTGAATCTGTTTATCGCTAAAGTGTGGAGGAATGACAACTACGGCACGTGTCTCCAACATAGCACGTAATTCTCGAAATACACTCATAAGACGTTTAATCTCTCCTGGGCGACTTCCGGGCATAAACGTTATCTTTCCGCTTGGAGTGAGATCAGCTTTACGGACGGTGATTTCATCGAGGAGGGGGTGTCCTACGTACTCGATAGGCGCATCGGGAGAATAATAGGAGGGTTCAAAAGGCAAAATGGAACAAAGTTTGGTGATTGTTTTCTCCAGTACGGGAATCCGTTTCTTCTTCCATGCCCATGCTTGAGGGAGAATATAATATATGATCTCTTTTTTCGGATAGTGTTTGCGAATCGCTTTGGCTAGAGGAAGATTAAATCCCGATGAATCGATCAGAAGCACTTTGTCGGCAGACTCAGCCAGCTTTAGCATTTGATCTTTGAGGCGGAAGAAAAAAGGGAGTTTTCTAATCGCATCAACAAATCCCATAACGGAAGTAGAACGCAGATCGACAATACTATCTCCCAATGAGTGGTCAAATATACCGTGTAATGTAATATCTTCGCCAAGTTCTTTCACAAGATAGGCTAAATGAACGTTGGCAGAGTGTTCGAGAGCGCTGACTAATACTTTCATGATCCTCCATCTCCTCGCGTGCTCATATCAGATTTGTAATTGCTTTTGTTTTCATGGTATTCACTTAAAAAAGTGGTTAGAGCATCAATCTCTTTGTCATTAAGCCCCATAGCAAAAGGGATCATCATTTGCGATTGCTGGGTAGAACCTTTTTTAGCGCGGTAATCTTTTAGCTTGGAAATTAAAAACGGTTTGCGCCGATAGGCAAGAGAGGGATATAGGTTTGTCCCTGTAGCCGATATCCCGTGACATCCACTGCACCCCTTTGAAAAATAGAGATTTTTACCCGTTTTATAGATGTCTGTAGCACTGTAGAGAAATATCGGGAGTAAAAACAGAATGAACTTGAGCACTTTAGAGGTACCTTTAACATTTCTTGGACTAAAATACCGTAATTATACCTACAAAAGAGCAATGGGAGAGATTATGATCATATCGGGCGCAATTATCTGTGATATCAATGGAGAACGTTATGGTGATGTTCAGATTGAAAATGGGGTGATTACAGCGATCGGTGAGAATCTTAGCGGCGATGATATTATGCGAGCAGATGGGTGCTATTTGATTCCTGCTCTTGTTGATACCGATGTACGTTTAAAAGATTCACAACTCAACAGAACAAATCTTGAAAAACTATCAGGAAGAGCCCTTAGCGGCGGAGTCGGTACAGTGCTTCTTGCCAGTGATTCTATCCCACGCATCGATAATGAGATAACTTTGGAATTTGTCCAACAGCACCATTATTCAAAAAACGGTGCAACCATTGAGACAGCAGTAAGTGCATTAAATGATTCAGGGGCTTTGAGCAATATCGCTATTATGCTGAAAAAAGGGTGCCTAGCGGTGCATACTTCGACAATTCAAGATTACAATCTAATCAATCGCATTGCGCAGTATTTGAAAATGGCAGAGAAAACTTTGTTTTACAAGGCGGAAGATAAAAGTCTTTTTGAGAGCGGCGTAATCAGTGACGGTGAGATTGCTTCACAGCTCGGTCTGCCGGGAATATCACCGATGTCTGAAGTCGTTCACATCGCTTCTATGATCGAAATTGCCCGCCATTTCGGAATCAAAGTCGTCTTTAAAAGCGTTACGGAGCCCCGATCAATCGAATTAATCGCGCAAGCACGCAAAGAGGGGATATCGGTAGAATGCGAAGTAGCGATTCATCATTTGCTTAAAAGTGATTCGGCATGCGCAGGATTTGATACGGATGCTAAAATAAATCCCCCTTTAGTGAGCGAATCCAAACGTCTTCAACTTATCGATGCGTTAAAAAGAGGAGATATTCATTCTTTAACGTCGCTCCATCAACCCAACTCTGATGTACATAAAGATATCACTTTTTACGATGCCAATGTCGGGACAACTTCTATTACCGAGTACCTTCCGTTGTGCTATAGCTATCTTATTAAAAATAAAATTATCGATATGAGCAAATTTATTGGGTTGGCTTCACGTACTCCGGCAGAACATATCGGGATAAAATCGGGAGAAATTACAGTAGGGTTGAATACGAATTGTGTTGTATTTGATCCGTCTAAAAAAACGGAAGTTCCCCATCACCACAGTCTCTATAAAAATGAAATATTAGAGGGAAAAGTGATAATGGCGATTTGTCGCGGAGAAGTCACTACGTTTTAATTACAATGATTTTGCATTCCGAAATTCCGAAATTTCCGCTTCGACCATTTCATCGATCATGATTTTGTAAAGGGTGGTGAGGAGATTCGGAGAAACTCCGAACTCCATGGCACGGGTACGGACGCGATCCATTACCGCTTCCATCCTCTCATTGGCTTTGATCTCTTCGATAGAGTGTTTAAAGTTTGCGGCTTGTTTAACATAACTGTTGCGAGCAGCAATTAATTCGACGATCTGATCGTCCAAATCGTCAATATGGTTGCGAACTTCCGCTAGGGAATGGCATTCTTCAATTTTCATTCAAAATCCCCTTTTCAAACATATCGATATGATACCATATAATGCCATTTCTATCACTATATCACATTTATATCACACAAAATTATATAATAATATCTTATTTGCCATTTTTTGGCACATTTCACTATTTCTTATAAATATTTAAGATTAAGGCTATTATGATGTCCGGAGCGATAATTCAAATTTCGCAATCGATATTGCATAGAATGAAGGAGACTCATTATGAACATTTCAAGACGTGACTTACTCAAATTTGCCGGTCTAAGTGCAGCAGCTGCTGCCGTAACTGGTTGTACAGCTGCTACAGGCGCAGCTCCGGGTGCACAAGGTGCAGCTAGTAAAATGCTCGGTAAACATCAAGTAGTTATTATCGGTGGTGGTTGGGGCGGTTTGACCGTTGCCAAAGAGTTGAAAAAAATTGATCCTAAATTCGATGTTGCGATTATCGAAAAAAATGACAGCTTTATGTCGTGCCCGTTTTCAAACTGCAACCTTGGCGGACTTAAAGGTGTAAGCCTTAGTACTTTGACACATGACTATGCACAAGCAGTAGAAAAAAACGGTTACAGTATGTTGACTGCAGTTGTTACCGGAATCGATCGTGAAAATAAAGTAGTACATACTTCTAAAGGCGGAGTAGGTTATGACATCCTCGTTCTAGCACCGGGTATCGACTATAACTATAAAGGGCAATTCCCGGCTTGGTCTGATGCTAAAATTGCAAAAGCACGTCGTGTAGCTCCTGCGGCATTGGTTCCGGGCGGTGAGCACGTGTCGCTTGATCGTATGGTAAAAACAATGGAAGACGGTGATGTTGTTATTACGGTTCCAGCGGGTAAATATCGTTGTCCTCCGGCTCCGTTTGAGCGTGCAAGTATGATTGCAAACTATATGAAAAAAGAGGGGCTAAGCGGTAAAGTTATCATTCTTAATGAAACGGCTGAAATTGCTAAAGGTGCAGCTTTCAAAGAAGCATGGGCTGAAATTAACAAAGGTGCCGTAGTACACGAAAGTAACTGCAAAATTTCTGATGTTGATTTTGATAAAAAAGAGATCACTTACGTTCAAACGGTATTCAAAGATAAAGATGATACCGAAGGAACTAAAACAACTAAGACCATCAAATACGGTGTCTTCAATTTTATCCCTCACAATATGTCTAATCCGGTTATCGAGATGGCAGGTGTCGCGACAACTCCAGACGGATTCAAAAAAGTTAAAATGGCAACCAGTCCTGAAAAACCGGTTTCATTCCAAACGGCTACCGATAAAGCTGTTTATGCAGTCGGTGACGTTGTCGGTCATGCTATCCCTCCAAGCGGACAATCAGCTATTTGGTCAGGTAAAGAGTGTGCAAAAGAGATTGCGCATGTGCTTCACGGCAAATCGTACAGTGTGGCATCAGCACTTCCGTACAAAAGTGCAAACGTTTGTTACTCAATGGTTGGTGAAAATCCTGAAGAAGCAATTATGGTTAATCATGAATTTATGGTTGCCGGTCCGGTTATCGGATCAAAAGGAAGTGTTCCTAAAGGTGACGAAGCGAATAATAAGTTCCGTTCAACCGGTCTTGCAAAAGCAACTCATGATTGGTACAAAGGTGCAATGCGCGATCTTTTTAGTTAAATCTTTTTCTCCCCTAATGGGGAGAATGTCGTCTTGAAATCTGCTACACTTATACCCTCAAAACTACTCAACACGGACAATATCATGGATAGAAGAAATTTTTTAAAAGTTGTTGCTGCCGGCGCAACGGTCGTGGCGGTTAATCCATCACTGATTCGCGGAAATCTCTACGCAAGCGACGGCGCTTTATACAAAGCATATGAAAAAACACAGCTAGTTGATGCAGCGGGCAAACCGATTAAAGCATCTGCCCTCTTAAAAGAAGTGACCTATATTTTCAATTATCCATACGCTTCAACTCCTTGTATGTTGATCAATCTTCCGCAACCGACTGAAAAAGAGGTTATGTTAAAATCTGAGAGCGGCGAATCGTATGTCTGGAAAAACGGTATCGGTAAAGAGCGTACGATTGTCTCTTATGTCGCGATCTGTACCCATCAGATGACCCATCCAACCCCTAATGATAGTTTTATCGGGTATGTGCCGAAAGCTAAAAAAACGATGGCGTACGATAAAAGTGGCGTTATCGTCTGTTCATCGCATCTTTCTGCATTTGATGCCGGGGCGGGAGCTAAAGTACTTGGCGGTGCTGCAACACAGCCGCTTCAGGCAGTAGTGTTGGAACATGCTGCAGATGATACCATTTGGGCAGTCGGGATTTTAGGACAAGATAAATTCCACGATTATTTTAGAGAATTCCGTCCTGAATTCAAAGAGTTCTACGGTGGACCTGCGGAAGCTAAAAAATTGGTTTCGATTTCGGCTAAAACGGTCAAGTTGACTGAGTTTACCAAAGAAATCATTCAATACTAAGGGGATCAATATGAAAAAATTACTAAGTGTGCTTGTAGCAGGCGGTATCATTTTCGGTTCATTGAATGCGGCTGAAACAGATCACCGCAGTATGTTGATGAAAGATATGCGTACGATGTTGGATGCAATGGAACAGATTCAGCGTGGAGGACTTTACAGCTCAACGGATGAGATGAAAGCAGGGATAAAAAAGCTTCAAGGGACTCTCAAAACTCTTGAGAGTGAAGAAATTAAATTTATTCTCCCAAAAGATCAGGTATATGCCTATAAATTTGCTCAAAAATCAGCGCATATGCTTCGCCTTTATTCAGACGATATGATTACTTCAATGGATGCTGGTCGTATGGACAATGCGTTGGATGATTACAATCAGCTGCTCAAACAATGTACTTCATGCCATATTCGTATCCGAAACTGGTAAAATAGCAGTTCACCCCAAGCATTGGCTTGGGAACTTCTAATATTTCTTTTTATTAACTAATCATTTCTTTTTCTAATCTATAATTTCTAATCTTCATTTGACATTACACTTCCAATACCATTTATCACATTTTTGTCTCATGATATGACAAATTTGTCTTTATATAAGAAAATACTATAAAAATCAAGAAATATTTAAGAAATAATTGTTATGATAGTCACATGATTCGAAATAAGAAAATCTTATTTCGGACGGTTTCTTGAAGGAGAATGAATGAAATTAGGAAAACTTAGTCTGGTCGCTGTAATGGCTCTTGGAACAAGCGCATTTGCAATCGATAACGTAAAAGTAAATGGTGAAGCAAAAGTTTGGTATCAAACGAGTGAACTTTCTGGTACAGGTAATACTGCAGCAGAACGAGAGATGGATATGTTTGATAATACAAGCAATTCGATGGCTGAAGTGGCCTTGACTTTAAGTGCAACTGCTGATTTGGCACAAAATTTGAGTGCAGGAATCAGTGCAGTTGCACTTTCAACACTTGGGCTTGAAAATAACCTTGTAGGTCAAGTACCATCGGCTCGTATTGACGCAAATGGAAGTGCATCAGCTAATCCATTAGATGATCAAGGATGGGTTCGTGAGTTGTATTTGGCGTATACTTTAGGTAAAACAACTGCTAAAATCGGTCGTCAAGAACTTAACACTCCATTGGCATTCACTGAAAAATGGAATATCGTAGATAATACATTTGATGCTATCGTTCTATTGAATAACGATATCCAAGATACAACTTTAGTCGGCGCATGGGTTGGTAAAGATAACGGTTCTGCTGTTTCTAATACAACTGTAAATAACGGCGGAAAATTTTCCACTTTTGCTTACGGCGGAGCCTATGCAGTTGGTGTAATTAATAAATCTTTACCAAATACGACAGTTCAAGGTTGGTACTATGATGTATTAAGCGGAACTACAGATGTTAGAAACGGTGTTGATGCATATTGGTTGCAAGCAGATGCTAAATTGATGGATAACATGATCGAACTTGGTGCACAATTTGCTAATATCGATCCAAAAGCATCTGGTGCAAAAGATACAAGTATCTATGCGGTAAAAGCGGGTGTTAACGTAGCTAACTCAAATATTTATGCTGCATATTCTTCAGCTGATGATACCGGTGATGCAACTTCGGCTACAGGCGGCGGTTCAACTGTGAATTTTTCAAACGTTGCAACGGGTGATAAATCAATGATTTATACTGCACTTGGAAGTATCTACATGGACGGTGAACACACGACTAAATCAGATACGGATGCATGGAAAATCGGTGCTTCTACTAAAATGGTTCCGGGTATGACTCTCTCTGCTAGCTATGGCGAAGCAGAAACAGATGGTAATGGTTTTGCAGCTGGAAAAGCTGATTACAGTGCATGGGATGTTATTGCAAACGGAATGGTTGGACCGGTTGGTTTGACTGCTATCTACACGCAATATGAAAAAGAAAACAACCTTGGTGCTAAAACCATTGATACTGATACTCTCCGTATCATCGCTTCTTTGAAATTCTAATACTTAGAATTTTCCCTATTCAGGGCCTTCGGGCCCTAAATTCTCCTTATGTTAAGCTTTCCGCCTGAGAATTCGTCACTCTCAGGCACTTTCAACACTTCTTTTTATACTAAATTCTTTTTGCTTGCCGTTTTGGTGTAATTGTATGTATATCTTTTACTTTTTTCTCTTGAGTCGATTGTCGTAGAAAAAAGGGAATAGTTTTTTCAGGACGTGCGGATAAATCTTCAATCAATGCTGCTTCTGCTTCCTCTTTGTCATAAAGTTCACACAGATAAGTATGAATCAAGGTAATTTGCCGATCCAGCGAGATTTTCCACGTGGAGAGGGTTTTGGCATAAATCCATTCGCTAAAGGCATAGAATCCCTCAAATACACTCCCCTCACTCCAAAGGAGCGGAATCGTTTTCGTAAAACTTCCGCTGTTGTAGAAAATATCCCAAAACCGCGCAAATCGTTTCATCTTTTGTATCTGTTCAAAACTCAATAAATTGTTTTGGAGAATGTCATAAGGCGGTATATCGGAATAGATCATTCCGTGCGTTTGATCGTGGCGTGAGAGAGTTGTTCCTGAAAGATTTTTAAGTATTCCGATTTGGATTTCACTATGAGTAAGAGAGACCAGTGTGTTGAGATTACGACCAAAGCCTTCTAATGTTTCTCCAGGAAGTCCGACAATAAGGTCAAGATGCATATGTGCACGTGTCTCATTTTCTAAAAAGCGGAGATTATCGTAAATCTTTTCAAGTTTTAGAGGACGATTGATCCCTTTAGCAATGATAGGATCGAGAGTTTGGATACCGATTTCGAGTTGCAACGATCCTGCGGGAAATTGAGTAATTTTCGCTTTGAGCACATCTGGGAAATGGTCGGGAATCACTTCAAAATGGGCAAAATAGGGTGGCTCTTTGGAGAGGAAGAAATCGAGGATGCGGTTGGCGAAGGTCATATTGAGATTAAAGGTACGGTCGATGAATTTGAAACTTCGAGCACCTCTCTGCCAAAGCGTTTCAAACTCTTCGAGGAGCTGATCGAGGGGGAAATTGCGCACTTTCTCATCGATAGAGGATAGGCAGAACTCACACTCGAACGGACATCCCCGTGAGGCTTCGACGTAGATGTATCGGTGTTCTACGTCTTCATTGTTGTAGGCACTGTAAGGGAGGTGAATCGACTTGAGATCGGGGAGAGTAGCTTTGATAAAACGCTCATTTGGGCGATTATCGGAAAGGACATTTTTACACAACTCATAAAATGCCACTTCTCCTTCGCCGCTAATGATGTAATCGGCTTTGCTAAAATCGACGCGATGCGGCAGATATCCTGCTTCCGGCCCGCCGAGGACGATGATCGTTTGAGGTGAGACTTTTTTGAGGGTTTGGATCAGCTCTGCACTCTGAGCGGCGTTCCAAATATAGACACCGATGCCGATGACGCGCGGTGAGTGTTTGAGTAAATCCTCGGCGATACTCTGTATCTGTTCATTCATCGTAAATTCGATGATTTTTGTCTCGGATTGGAGCTCGTGCAAGTTGGCGTACAGATAGCGTAAACCCAATGCGGTATGGGCATAGCGGGCATTTAAAGTCGTTAGAAGAATAGTATGCATAAGGTTTCCGATAAAAGATAACGTATTATATGGTATTCTACAGATACTACGCCCTAAAGGGAGATATTATGCGTTATATTCGCACTTTAGATTCATTAGGAATTAATGATATTGCATTGGTCGGGGGTAAAAATGCCTCTTTGGGAGAGATGATCGCTTCCCTCAAAGTTCTGGGGGTAAAAGTTCCCGAAGGGTTTGCCGTAACAGCGGAAGGGTATCGTCTCTTTATTTCCCATAATAGTTTTGAGCCGAAAATACGTCAGTTTTTTAACGGCGTCGATCTGAGTGATATTGAAGCATTGAACCGATGCGGGGATGCGATACGTTCTCTCATGCTCAGCGGTGAAATGCCGCAAGTGTTAAAAACCGAAATTGCCGAGAGTTATCGTGCTATGGAGGAGGAGTACGGCACGGTGTCGGTAGATGTGGCGGTACGCTCCTCGGCAACGGCCGAAGATTTGCCCGATGCGAGCTTCGCAGGACAGCAGGAGAGCTACCTGAACGTTCGCGGGGAGACGATGCTTATCGAACACGTTAAGCGGTGTTTTGCCTCGCTCTTTACCGATCGTGCGATCAGTTACCGCAACAGTCGCGGGTATGACCATTTTGCTGTTGCCCTCTCGGTGGGGGTGCAGAAAATGGTGCGCAGCGATTTGGCTTCCAGCGGGGTGATGTTCACCATCGATACCGAAAACGGCTCGGAAAATCTTATCCTTATCAACTCGATTTGGGGGTTAGGGGAGAACATCGTCGGCGGACGGGTTAACCCTGATGAATTTTTTCTCTTTAAACCGACCCTCAAAGAGGGGCAAGTCTCTATCCTCAAACGCCAGCTCGGCTCTAAAGCTCTCACGATGACCTACGATGAGCGTCACCACACGATGAACCTCTCCACCCCGAAAGAGTTGCAAGAGGCTTTTTCGATTAACGATGAGGAGGTAGCCATACTGGCTCGTTATGCTTTGATTATCGAAGAACACTACAGCTCTATGGCGGGGGAATACCGTCCGATGGATATCGAATGGGCGAAAGACGGTCTCACGGGTGAGCTTTTTATCGTTCAAGCCCGTCCTGAGACGGTACAAAGCCGCAAAATGAGTGATACGACGCTGGAGCAGTACCGCTTTAAGGGTGAAGTGAGTGCGAAAATACTCCTTAGTGGTAAAGCGATCGGCGATAAGATCGGATCAGGAAATGTCAAAATCATCCACTCACCCGCTGAAGGGGAGTCTTTCCTCTCAGGGGATGTCCTCGTCGCCGATATCACCGATCCCGATTGGGAACCGATTATGAAAAAAGCTTCCGCCGTTATCACCAATCGGGGAGGTCGGACGTGTCATGCCGCTATTGTCGCGCGTGAGATCGGTGTTCCTGCTATCGTCGGGACGATCAATGCGACTGACGCATTGCATGATGGTGATGCGGTAACGGTGAGTTGTGCGGAGGGGGAGAACGGAGTGGTTTATGAGGGATCGGTTCCGTATGAGATTACCCAAATCGATTTGGGCAATCTTACTCCGACGAAAACAAAACTCTATATGAACGTCGGTAATCCTGATATAGCCTTTAAAGTGGCAAAACTCCCTAATGATGGAGTAGGACTGGCGCGGATGGAGTTTATCATCTCCAATACCGTCAAAGCGCACCCTATGGCACTGGTTGAACTTTCCCGTGGGAAAAAGATTCGGGAGAATAAAGCGGTAAGGGAAGCTATGCGGGGGTATGATGATCCCAAGAAGTTTTTTATCGACAAGATTTCCGAGGGGGTAGGGATGATTGCGGCAGCGTTTTATCCCCGTCCTGTTATTGTCCGAACCAGTGATTTTAAGTCCAATGAGTATAAGCACATGGTCGGCGGCGCGGTGTACGAGTCGGATGAAGAGAACCCGATGATCGGATTTCGCGGGGCAAGCCGCTATTACTCTGAACAATACAAAGAGGCATTTGAGTGGGAGTGCAAAGCGTTGAAGCGGGTACGGGATGATATGGGGCTTGATAATGTCAAAGTGATGCTCCCCTTTGTCCGTACTCCCGAAGAGGGGCGCAAAGCCATTGCCGTGATGAATGAAGCAAGCTTAGTGCAAGGGGAAAACGGCTTGGAGATATACGCAATGTGCGAAATCCCTTCCAACGTCATACTCGCAGATCAGTTTTTGGAAATCTTCGACGGCTACAGTATCGGCTCCAATGACCTCACTCAGCTCACCCTCGGAGTCGATCGGGACAGTACCCTTGTCGCGGCAGTGTTTGATGAGCGTAACGAGGCGGTGACTCGGATGCTTTCAATGGCAATACGTGCGTGTAAGGAGCGGGGAAAATACATCGGTATCTGTGGTCAGGCACCTTCTGATTATCCTGAAATCACCCGATTTTTGGTGGAGGAGGGGATCGATTCGATCTCCCTCAACCCCGATTCACTTCTAAAAATGCGGCAAGTTGTGAGTGAGTTTGAGGCTACGAAGTAGATTCATCAAATTAATTATATGAAGGAATATAATGGAAATTAATACAATTTTTCCTATGTTAACTGCTGTAGTTGGTTCATTTTTGGCATATTTTTTTGCTATTCGTTCGAAACGAGAAGAATCGATTTTAAAATACAAAGAAGAAAAATATGCAAATTTACTTGTGCTATTGCAAGGATTTGTAGGTTCAACTGCGACATCTGAAACGAAACGTAAATTTTTTGAAGAACAATATAAATCGTGGATTTATAGTTCTGATGATGTTATAAAAGCAATCAATGAAATGGTTCAGTTGGTAATCGATTCGCAGGGAAAAGAACCTAATCCTGAGAAAGGAAAGCAAGCAATAGGAAATATTGTTTTAGCAATGAGAAAAGATTTGAATGAAAAAACAAAACTAAATTTTTCTGATTTCAGGTATACGGATGTTATAAAGTAATGAGTATGGCAATTACCGTTTGTGGTGAGCGTGTCGAACCATGAACTGTTCTACCCTTCGACTGGCTCAGGGCGAACGGAAGAAACTTACGAGAGGTTTAGTATCTTCTCTTTTTCCGCTTCATACTATTCGGGTGTTAAAACTCCTTCATCCAGAAGCGATTTGAGTTTGCTAAGGTGATCGTATTTTTCACCAGATTTTTGGTGGAGGAGGGGTTCGATTCGATCTCCCTCAATTCCGACTTGCTGCTGAAAATGTGGTAGGTTGTGAGTGCGTTTGAAACGGCAAACTAGATTAAATTGAAAATATTATTATTTATTTTATTGTATTATTGCATAGAAAACATTTTTGATATGAGGTAGAAAGATTGAAATATAAAATTTATTTTACAATTTTATATATATTTTTTAATTTTGGGCAGTTGAATGCAGATATTCTTGAAAGTTTATTTGGTTCATACAGAAATCATATTGATGTTCAAGGAACATTTAAAGAAGGTATATATACCCCACCGGATAAAGATTTTGAATTTATAGTTCCATCACTTTTTGAGCCTGGATATAGAATTAATGACTTTATTAATCCAAATGATAAATCACATGGAAACGTAACATTTCTTGATGATTATGGGCAATTATTTAGAATAGATTTTTGGGACAACCATTTAAACAAAACGCAAACGCAAAGATTAGAAGAATTAGATGAAGAAGTATTAATTTTATTTAAAAAATTTATGAACACTGTACAAATAATAAAAAAAGAAAAAATAGCGGATGATGTTTATTTTGTGTTTTATGATTTTCCAAAAGGTTCATCTGTTTTGGTAAACAATCATAGAATCAATGCGACTAGAGGAGTTTTGTTTTTTGCTAAAGAGAATAAAATTATTCTATTGTCTGAACAATTTTTAGAAACTCGTAATGATTATCGAGATTATGAAAAGGCAAAAAAATTACTTTTATCTTTAAAGGATAAAAATTTCAAATTTTCATCTACCGTTCAGAACGAAATAAAAGATTCAAATGAACAGCTAATAATTGGTTATAAATATCTTGAATCTAAACAGTTCCCTAAGGCTAAATATTGGATTGAAAAATCAGCAATACAAGGTAACGCCCATGCTGAATGGACTTTAGGATTGATGCTTATCCAAGGAGATGGATGTCAAGTTGATTATACAACTGCAAAAAAATGGCTTGAAAAATCTTCAAATCAAGGTCATATTCATGCTACATATGATTTGGCAGCAATGTACAATAATGGGGAAGGGGTTCCAAAAGACACTGATATGGCAAAGCAATTATTTATAAAATGTGCGGATGCTGGCTATAAAGCAGCATTCACAGAATTAATAAAACTTTATCAAAAAGAAGAAAATAAGGAAAAAGTGGAGTATTGGCAAGAGAAATTGTCAAAACTTTAAATATTTCTGTCAACACGGGAATGACCGAGAAGTTTCCGTTCGTGGTGAGATAGTCGAACCATGAACCGTTCTACACTTCAACAAACGAAATAAATATCAAAGCTAAAAAATAAGTTTTATAAATAGTATTAGTTTATATTTGTATTTTTATATTTACCAACTTGGACTAAAGTATCTGTAACGTAATAGAAGCAGGAATGTATGCAACAATTTAGCGAGGAAGAGCTTCGAGGGTACAATGGTCAAGACGGTATGCCTGCCTATATCGCCTATAAAGGGCAAGTATACGATGTCACTTCGTCCAAGTTTTGGAAAGAGGGGAGCCACTTTAAAAAGCATTTTGCGGGGTGTGACCTGAGCGCTGAAATGGCGAATGCACCTCACAGCGATGAGGTATTTGCAAATTACCCGTGTGTCGGCGTATTCATCCCCTCTCCTGCAATAACTACGATAGATAAAAAAGAGCGCTACCGTCTATGGTATGCCAAATATCATCCTCATCCCGCAGCTGTCCATTTTCCGATAGCGTTGCACTATTTCAGTGCCTTTGCCGATCTTTTGTTTTTAGCTAACCCTTCCAGAGAATACGACACAGCGGTATTTTTATCCTTTTTGATTGCTACCGTGATGGGATTATTGGCTTTAGTCACCGGTGTTTTCAGCTGGTGGATCAATTATGATTTTTCGACCTCCAAACCGTTTGTCATCAAACTCATCGGTGCACTCTTCACCCTGATCATCGGGTTTGTTCCGTTGGTGCAGAAGCTGCTGAATCCTGATGTGGCGTTTAGCACGGGAGTGGATGGGATAACCTATCACGCCGTTATTTTTATCACGGTTATCTCGATCACGATCGTCGGTTATTACGGCGGAAAAATTACCTGGGGGGCGAAAAAATGAAAAATTCAGTTTCGGTATTGATCGGGGGGAGTGCGGGGCAGGGGATTGCTAGTATTGAGACTCTTTTGACCAAAGGGTTTAAGCGTTCCGGTTTTTATACCTTTTCGACCAAAGAGTTTATGTCCAGAGTTCGCGGGGGGAGTAACACGACGTTGATTCGGATCTCCGATAAACCCGTCAATGCACCCGATTTTAAGGTCGATATTTTCGTACCTCTTGATACAAATGCTTTTTTTCATGCTCAAGAACGGATTACCAATGAGACGTTTGTGGTCGCCAAAAAAGCGGATTATGAGTGCGACTGTGTCCTCTATGATTATGATTTGGAGAGTTTGGCGAAAGAGATAGGCAATCCCATCGTCTCTAATACGATTGCTGCGGCGTTTATCTTCGGATTGCTCGGGTGCGATGGTGCGGTGCTGAGGGAGATTGTTTCGGAGTTCTATAGCGATGAGATACTTGAGGTGAATCTCAAAGCATTAGAGATAGGAGGAGAACTGGCACGTGAGAACGGGAATTGCCGATACTGCATTGCTCCCAACTCTTCCATGAGCCCAAAGAATGATTTGTTTTTAAGCGGTACGGACGGGGTAGGATTCGGAGCGATTGCGGGGGGGTGTAATTTCATCTCCAGTTATCCGATGAGCCCCTCTACGGGGGTGTTGACCTTTTTGGCGAAGCAGAGCCGAAACTTCGGAATCTGTGTCGAGCAGGCCGAAGATGAAATCGCCGCCTTTCAGATGGGATTAGGGGTTTGGTACGGCGGCGGGCGGGCGATTACGACGACGAGCGGCGGCGGATTTGCCCTGATGGGTGAGGGACTCAGTCTCAGCGGAATAACCGAAACGCCGATGGTTGTCTATCTGGCGCAACGTCCCGGCCCAGCGACGGGTCTTCCGACACGGACGGAGCAGGGAGATTTGGAACTCGCCATTTACAGTGGGCATGGAGAGTTTCCGAGGATCGTATTGGCTCCGGGTGATGTGAGAGAATGCTTTGAACTTGCACGAAAAGCGTTTGAGCTTGCCGATGCGTATCAGGTTCCTGTGATACTGATGAGCGATCAGTATTTGGCGGACAGCTATTTCACTGTCGAGCGGTTTGAAATTGATCCTATATCGCCTCCGCATCATATCGTTAAGACCGATGCGGACTATAAACGCTACCTTCTCACCCAAGAGGGGATCAGTCCTCGCGGGATTCCGGGATACGGCGAGGGGCTGGTACTGGTCGATTCAGATGAACATACCGAGGAGGGGTTAATTACCGAGAGTATGTCTGTTCGGAACGAGCAAAACACTAAACGGCTTCAAAAGCGTCCGTTAGTAGAGAAAGTAGCTATTCTCCCCGATGTTGAGGCAGATGGAGAGATTGCCGTTGTGGGATGGGGAAGTACAAAATATATTATCAAGGAGGCGGTTGAGAGGTTAAAGGATGAGAGGCTCTCAACCGTCCATTTTTCGTGGGTTTACCCTCTTAGCGAATCTCAGCTTGCACCGCTTCGAAAAGCCAAACATCTAATCGTCGTCGAAAACAATGCCACGGGGCAGTTCGCAAAACTTTTACGACTGCACGGGATCAGTGTCGATGCGCAGATACTAAAATCCGACGGGCTGAGTTTTTTTGTCGATGAACTCTCCGAAAAAATCGCACTGCTGCTAAAGGAGATCCGATGAGTACACGGTTTGATAGAATTGTAGAGGATAACGCATGGTGTCCCGGATGCGGAAATTTTTCCATTCTTTTGCACTTAAAAGAGGCGTTGGAGGAAATGGGACTTGACCCGCTTCAGAGCGTTGTCGTATCGGGGATAGGACAGGCGGCAAAAACACCGCAATACATGCATGTCCATATGTTCAACGGACTCCACGGCAGGGCATTGCCCGTCGCACAGGGGCTTAAAGTTTCCAACCCCTCTCTCACCGTGATTGCCGAGGGGGGTGATGGTGATATGTACGGGGAGGGGGGAAACCACTTTATGTCTGCGATCCGACGAAATGCCGACATCATCAATATCGTCCATAACAATATGGTCTACGGCCTCACCAAAGGTCAAGCCTCTCCGACATCACAGCGGGGGTTTAAGACACCCGTACAGACGGAGGGGGTTCACGTAGAGCCGTTTAATCCGATCGCGACGGCGATATCGCTCGATGCGTCGCTCGTGATTCGAACCTTTTCGGGGAATAAAGAACACTGCAAAGCAATGCTCAAAATCGCGATTGAGCACAAAGGATATGTATTGATCGATATTTTTCAGCCGTGCGTTACATTCAATAAAACCAACACTTTCAAATGGTTCAAAGAGAATGTGTATGTATTACCGAGTGACTATAACCCAGAGGATAAGGTCAAGGCATTTGAAAAATCGCTGGAGTCTCATCCCTTCCCGATTGGGGTTATCTACAAAAGTCCGCAAAAAGGCATTTTGGAAGATGCGCTTCGGGATGAAAGCAACATAGGAAGTAAGCCGTTGTATCTGCATGAAGTTGATTTTCAGCGGCTTAATACAGAAATGGATAAATACATTTAACAAGGAGTATAAGATGAAAAAATACGAATGCAATGTTTGCGGGTATATTTATGATCCAGCAGTAGGAGACCCCGATAATGGTGTTGAACCCGGCACAGCTTTTGAAGACCTACCGGATGATTGGGTATGTCCTGAATGCGGTGTCGGGAAAGAAGATTTCAGCGAGCTTGTAGAGTGATAGTGTAGGTAGCTTAAAAGCTTTTCAATATCTTCTCTTTTTCCGCTTCGTACTCTTCGGGTGTGAGGATCCCCTCATCCAGCAGTGATTTGAGTTTCGTGAGATGATCGTACTTATGACTCGGATTTTGCTCTTCAAGTGGGGTTCGTTTCATATTCCGACCGAGCAGTAGATAGAGTAAAACACCGATAAACGGCAAGAAGAAGACCACAAGAAGCCACACCACCTGCATCAGATCTTCTTTGAATTTGGAGGTGATGATATCGATCATTGCCCATATCCATATTGCGAACATTCCGACAAGTATAAAGAGCAAAAATAGATTTAATCCTAGTAGTATTTCCATCATCGTAACCTCAATATTTTTAGATACGGTATCGTAACGTAGATATAACAACAAGGCGTAAACTCTTTTGGTTATACTTAAGATACAATTTAACTGAAGTGAAAAAATATGAATTTAGCCTCCAAAAATGCCCCCGTCGAAGTCTCCATAAAGCGTATGCAAACGATACTAAGCGAGATGGGGTGCCATGTCACCTACTCAAGTGAAAAACACCCCCTGAATCATTGCTATTCGGTAAATCTTGCATCACACGAAGCACCGAAACATATTTACTCAAACGGTAAAGGTATTTATTCTGAGGCTTCTACGGCAAGTGCATTGGGTGAATACATTGAACGGCTTCAAACCAACAATTTTTTTATCGATTTTCATCTCCCTGCGCGGAAGTATTATCCCGATGAGGTGGCGTTTGATTTTGAGGGGGAATATTTATGCCCTGCATTGATGAAGCTTTATGATCCAAACGGTGAGCTTAGTCAGGATGAACTGATCGATTTTAACAGCGATTATGAGGATAAAATTGTTGCATTGCCGTTTCGAAAACTCTCTTCGGATGAGACGGTCTATTTTCCCCTCAATATCCTCAGCAATCTCTATGTCAGCAACGGGCTTGCGACGGGAAATACGGCACAAGAAGCACAAGTACAGTCAATGAGTGAGATATTGGAGCGATATGCGAAGATCGAAATCATCAAAAAGGGGTATGCCCTTCCGCATTACAGTGATGAATCTCTTAGTCAATTCGAGCGCCTTTACAGTGATCTGACAAAACTTCGCGAACTTGGCTATATCGTGAATGTCTTGGATGCATCATTGGGGGGAAAATACCCTGTGACGGCGATTTCGTTTATTAATCCTGCCAATGCGACCCTTTTCGTCTCCTTCGGTGCCCATCCGATTTTGGAAGTATCGTTGGAGCGGACGATGACGGAGCTGATGCAGGGGCGCGGGCTTGAAAATTTGGAGAGCTTTGAAGTTCCGACGTTTGATATGTCGCTTGTCTCCGAAAGCTTTAATCTCGAATCCCATTTTATCGATTCCAACGGCAAGATGGGGATTCAGTTTCTGAGTACCAAAAAGAGTTTTGAGTTTGCTCCGTGGAGATATGCGGGAAGCACTACCGAGGATGAGTTTGCCTATCTAAGTGAAATATTTGAATCGATGGGGAAAGAACTCTATATTCGCGAATACAATTATCTTGGATTTTATTCATGTCAAATCGTCGTTCCCGGAGTATCAGAGGTCTATCCTATCGATGATTTGATCTATAATAATCGCAATCGGGGGAAAATGTATCGCGAAGTGATTTTAAATTTTGCCGATTATGATCCCGAAACGGTGTTGGATGAGATCGAAGCCCTCGAAGATCATCTGAATGTCGAGAAGTTTATCGGGGTGATTTTCAAGGAGAATTTTACCATCGGGGAACTCAAAGCACAGCTTCATATCACCGCCGGAAATATCGACGAAGCGATGAGCTATTTGGAATTCGGTAACAATGTCATGGGGAATCTCATTATTGAGCTGATTCGCCTCGAAGAGCTGGGATTAGACCTCTGTGACTACCAACAAGCACTCTATGATCTTTATACTCCTCAAAGAGTTGATAAAGCATTAGAGATTCTCAATAAAGAAGCATTATTAGTTGATACTGCACTGCACAGTGATTATCTGAATATGCTTTCAATGTATGATCGGTTGGAAATGAAAAAAGCTCAGGGATTTTAAAACCCCTCTGACTCGCCGGTAAAGAGGTTGAGGATTTTGGAATATTCGCCGAATGCCTGTTTATAGAGGTGTTGGGTGTGATTGTTACTCTCATAAAGCTCACTGGCACTCATTCCGCTCTCCAACGCATTTTTGAGCAGTTTCGTCCGTCGCAGATAGGTAAAGGCGAGGTTTGGGAAATGCTCATGAATCTTCTCTCGAATCATCACGGCGTCGCTTGGGGTATCGATCATGTTGGCAAATACGAGAATCGTCTTCTCTTTAAAGTTCTTAATAAAAATCAAACTTTTCATAATAGAGTTTAAGTCATTGGTTGTAGGGAGGATAATAATGTCTGATTCTCGAAGAATTTCATTGGCATGAGGATTTTCAAATCCGCCGAAATCATAGACCGTATCAGGGTAGAGAGGAATTTTGTTCGGGTAATAGCGGGCATTTTTATATTTCGTCAATACGACCGACATATCGTTCGTTGCATAGCGATAACGGAGATCTTTAGCCAGAGAAAAAGCAAGAGAGGTTTTCCCTACTCCCCCTTTAGTCGAAGCGATTGAAATAATAGCCATGAATAATACCCTCTGATTTTTGAAAATGGTAGCACAAGTAGAGCGTTATAGTTGAAATTATAGCAATTTCCCCCTTTTTAGAAACAACCTCCTTAAATCCATAGTAAATAACTATGAATTAAGTAGTATTAAAAACTCCGCAAAACAGGGGTATTAAAATTTATTTTCCAATAAATACTACTAATTCAATAGAATTACTTGACATTGCAAAAATATGCCCCTATAATTTCTCCAGTTAAAAAATGAATGAGCATTCATCTATAAGTGAACCTCATATCAGGAAAGGAGTAAAAATGAAAATTGCAGCCAATGTTACGGAGTTGATCGGAAATACACCGCTCATTACGTTAAAGCATTTTTCGGATGAATCGACTACTATTATAGGCAAGTGTGAGTTTATGAATCCATCTAGCTCTGTGAAAGACCGGATTGGATGCAATATGATTCTCCAGGCCCTTAAACGTGGTGAAATTACCCATGAGAGTGTGCTTATCGAACCGACTAGCGGGAATACAGGGATTGCTTTGGCGAGTGTTGCCGCAAGTCTTGGATTGAAATTGATTTTGACAATGCCGAGCTCCATGAGTCTCGAGCGTAGACGTCTTTTGGCGGCACTCGGTGCACAAATCGTTTTGACCGAACCTGAAAAAGGGATGGGTGGAGCGGTAGTAAAGGCCATTGAACTTGGTGCATCGATACCAGGAGCGGTTGTTTTACAACAGTTTAATAATACGGATAATCCTGAGATTCATCGTCAAAGTACGGCGGAAGAGATATGGAGAGATACCGATGGAAAAATCGACATCTTTGTTGCAGCTATTGGAACGGGCGGAACGATTACCGGTGTAGGAGAGGTACTTAAAAAATACAATCCAAACATACAAATTATTGCAGTGGAGCCGGATGCTTCGGCTGTCCTCTCCGGTGAGTTAGCGGGACCGCATAAAATTCAGGGGATCGGAGCGGGATTTATCCCTCAAGTACTTAATCGTAATGTGTACGATGAGATTCTTCGTATAACCAACACCGAAGCGATTGAAACATCACGAACGATTGCAAAAAAGGAAGGGTTATTGGTGGGGATATCCTCAGGTGCCAATGTCGCAGCGGCGAAAAAAGTTGCTTTGCGTCCGGAGAACAAAGGGAAAGTTATCGTAACGATTTTGTGCGATACCGGTGAGAGGTATTTGAGTACAGAACTTTATGAATTCCCGTCTGAGAATACGTGAGCGTATTATGAGGAAGGGTCATAATGGAAGAAAGACATTATAGAAGTGTTATTAAGGCAATCTCATGGCGTACGGTCGGAACGATAGATACGATCGTTGTATCATATTTCATAACAGGTAATTTAGTTATGGCGGTATCCATTGGTTCTATCGAAGTGATCACGAAGATGTTTCTATATTACGTGCATGAAAGAGCTTGGAATAGAACCGATTTTGGACGGGTCAAAGTAGTCGAAAATGATTATCAAATATAGGATTAAGGGATGAGTGAACGTTTTGAATTATTAAATTCTTGGTTTGAGTGTGCATCGGTAGAAACGGTACTTTCCCATTTTTTACAAACGTATAAAGGGAGAATCGCACTCGCAACAAGCTATGGCGCTGAAGATCAAGTATTAACCGACATGATTGTTCGCATTAATCCGTCGGCGAAAATTTTTTCACTCGATACGGGACGATTGGCGGAAGAGACGTATACGCTGATGGAGACAACAAATCGGAAGTACGGAATTAAAATCGATGTTTATTTTCCTGATCAAGCGGCAGTAGAAAAGCTCTACCGAATACAGGGAATAAACGGTTTTAGAGAGAGTGTTGAAAACCGTAAAACATGTTGTCAGGTAAGAAAATTAGAACCTCTTCGTCGGGCATTGGAGGGATTGGAAGTATGGATAACCGGTTTACGCCGTGCCCAGTCACCGACACGTGAGACAATGCGGCTGATCGAATGGGATGAAGCCAACGGTCTGATAAAACTTAATCCGCTTATAGAATGGAGTGAAGAGATGGTTTGGGACTATATAAAAACACAGAAAGTCCCCTATAACACGCTACACGATCAAGGATATCCGAGTATCGGATGTGCTCCGTGTACACGAGCCATTCGTGAGGGAGAAGATCTGCGAGCCGGAAGATGGTGGTGGGAAAATCCTGAACATAAGGAGTGTGGACTCCACATAAAAAGGAACTGACAATGAAATTTTTGTTGGACATTTTGGATGGATTACTCGATGATGAGTATTCCGAGCGTAAAGAGTTGGCCGATTGGGCTATTTTTATTTGATTGAAAAACACTAATAAAGGAGAGACCATGATATCACATGAGAAAAAAACACATCTTAAGGCGTTAGAAGCCGAAGCAATCCACATCATGCGTGAAGTGGTCGCGGAATTTGATAATCCGGCTATGCTCTATTCGATCGGTAAAGATTCTTCGGTCATGCTTCATTTAGCACTAAAAGCATTTTATCCGGCAAAACTGCCGTTTCCGCTGCTGCATGTGGATACGACATGGAAGTTCAAAGAGATGATTGAGTTTCGCGATCGTCGGATCAAAGAGTTAGGGTTGACACTTTTAACCCACGTGAATCCTGATGGAATTGCACAAGGGATCAATCCTTTTACGCACGGGAGTGCCGTTCATACGGATGTTATGAAAACCGAAGGGTTAAAGCAGGCATTGAATTATTATGAATTTGACGCTGTTTTCGGAGGGGCACGACGGGATGAAGAGAAAAGCCGAGCGAAAGAGAGAATCTATTCGTTCCGCGATAAACATCACCGTTGGAATCCCAAAAATCAGCGTCCTGAGTTGTGGAATATCTATAACGGACGGATTCATAATTCAGAGAGCATTCGGGTGTTTCCCCTCTCAAACTGGACGGAACTCGATATTTGGCAATACATCCATCTCGAAAATATCCCGATTGTCCCTCTTTATTATTCGGCACCGCGTCCGATTGTTGAGCGCGATGGGGTAAAAATCATGGTGGATGATGAACGATTTCCTCTGGAAGAGGGAGAAGTCCCGACGATAGAGAATGTCCGTTTTCGTACGTTGGGATGTTATCCGCTAACCGGAGCGGTGGAGAGTGATGCGGTTACGCTTCCTGACATCATCCAAGAGATGCTTTTGACAAAAACAAGTGAACGGCAAGGGAGACTGATCGATGCGGACAGTTCCGGATCCATGGAAAAGAAAAAAATTGAAGGGTACTTTTAATGGCACATCAAGGCGATCTGATAGCCACCGATATCGAGAGCTATCTCAAAGAACAAGAACACAAAGAGTTGCTCCGCTTTATAACGTGCGGGAGTGTAGATGATGGTAAAAGTACCTTAATAGGGCGCCTTTTACATGACTCAAAAATGATTTTCGAGGATCAACTCGAAAGCATCAAAAATGACAGCAAAAAGTCGGGAACGACTGGAGATAAAATCGATCTGGCTCTCCTTGTAGACGGTTTACAGAGTGAACGGGAGCAGGGGATTACGATCGATGTAGCGTATCGTTATTTTTCGACTGACAAACGTAAATTTATTATCGCCGATACTCCGGGTCATGAGCAATATACCCGTAACATGGCGACAGGTGCCTCTACGGCGGATTTAGCGATTATCTTGATCGATGCGCGTTATGGGATAGTGACGCAGACGCGTCGCCATTCGTATATCGTACGTCTTTTGGGGATACGAAATGTTGTTGTTGCGATTAATAAAATGGACTTGGTCAATTTTGATCAAGCGGTATATGACAAAATCGATGCGGAGTATCGTGCATTTGCTGAAGAGCTAGGGATCAAAGGGATCTATTCCGTTCCGTTATCGGCGTTGGATGGAGATAATGTCGTGACAAAAAGCGAACGTAGTGCATGGTATCAAGGGATGACATTGCTGGAATATCTCGAGGAGGTTCCATTAGCCTCTGCAGCAATAGACGGGCCGTTTCGAATGGTTGTCCAGTATGTGAATCGTCCAAATCTTGATTTTAGAGGATTCGCAGGAACGGTTGCATCGGGAACGATCCGTGCGGGTGATGTCATAACAACGTATCCATCATTGAAACAAGCAACGGTAAAAGCCATTGTGACGTATGATGGAGATTTGGAATCGGCTTCGAGTGGGGATGCAATTACCCTTACCTTGAACGAAGAGATCGATATCAGTCGCGGAAATGTTTTGATCAAAGAGAATGAGACTATTTTAAGCAGTGATGCGATTGTCGCCAACTTGGTATGGATGGATGAGGAGAAGTTTCTTCCCAATAAAAGTTATCTATTTAAACGCTCATCAACCGTAACAACGGTTTATGCGGATCGAATTGATTATCGTGTGGATGTTAATACGCAGGTAAAACATGAGGCCTCTTCTTTGGGGCTAAACGATATCGGATCTGTCCGCTTGGTGTTGAGTGAACCGATTGCCTTTGATGTATACGATGATAATCGTGAGATGGGAAGCTTTATTCTAGTCGATAAAATCACCAACAATACCGTTGCTGCGGGAATGATTACCCAAAGTACGGAAATAGAGGTTACGCAGACGAACACTCATACTCCGTCTGCATTTGAGATAGAGCTTAATGCTCTTATACAGCGACATTTTCCTCATTGGAATGCCGCGATAATTGTTTAAGGAGTAGATATGGCTACCGAAACAAAAGCGGAAAGGATTGAGCGTATTAAACGTGAGAAAGATGGTTTAGCGGTTATTGCCGATATCTATCGATACGCGCAAACAGGTCAAGCGATCGATCCAGAGGATATTGATCGCTTTAAATGGTACGGTCTTTACACACAAAATCGTAATTTGCAAGGAGCGGAGGATGAGACGCAGTATTACATGCTGCGTGTCAAACTTGAAGGCGGATATGTAAACGTTAAGCAAGTAGAGGTATTGGGAGAAATCTCAGTGAAGTTCGCTCGTGAAAGCGGTGATGTGACGACACGTCAGGATATTCAGTTTCATTGGCTTAAAATCGAAGATTTGCCTGAGATATTGGAATCACTGTCTGCGGTTGGACTAAGTGTTCTCGGGGCATCAGGTGATTGTCCTCGTAATATCGTGAGTTGTCCGGTAAACGGGATTGATCACGATCAGATTGACGATGTCCGCGATGTGGTGGTTGCGTTGAACAATCTCTATCGGGGAAATCCCGATTTTTCGAATTTGCCTAGAAAGTTCAAAATCGGTGTTAGCGGATGTAATAAACATTGTATCCAGCACGAAGTACAGGATTTGGCGTTTACCGCTCTCAAAAATGGTGATGAACTCCGATTCAGCGTAAGCGTTGGAGGAGGGCAGGCGAGTAATCGACGCATTGCCGATCATATCGGGTATGTGAAACGTCGTGATATTGTGAAAATTGCCGAAGCGGTTGCACGTATTTATCGTGACTCTGGCCGACGTGACAACCGTAGCAAAGCCCGTTTGGGACATTTGGTAGAAGATTGGGGTATTGAGCGCTTTGTCGCTGAACTGGAAAAAGAATCCCGTGTAACGTTAGAGCGTTACGACGCGGCACCTTTTACTCCGTATCCGCGACGCACCCATTTCGGTGTCGGAGCGAGTGTTAAAAAAGGGTACAACACGATAGGGTGTGCACTCACCAGCGGACGGATCAAGGGTGAAAACCTGTTGAAACTCGGACGTATCCTTGATCTGTATAAAGCTGAGGGGATCACCCTGACAACGACGCAGAATTTTGTGATTTTGAACGTTCATAGCGATGCGACGGAGCCGATGATCGATACATTAAAAGCCGTGGGGTTTCATCCCTATCCGTCAGTTTTTGAAGCACGAACCTTGGCCTGTACGGGACTCAATTTTTGTAAGTTTGCGGTGAGTGAGACGAAAGATTTAGCCATTGAGGTAGTGGAATATCTGAACACCAAATTTCCCGACTTTGACGAACCGGTGAGTATCAGTATTAACGGCTGTCCGAACTCGTGTGCCCATCCTCATATCGTTGATCTTGGATTTATCGGAGCCATCGTGAAACGGGGTGATGAACGCCTTAAAGGATTCGATTTAATCGTCGGAGGCCATTTAGAAGGGGAAGAGAGCCGTTTCGCCGTAAAAACAGGGGTAAAAGTTGCCGCTGAGGAAGTTGCACCGTTGATAGAATCACTGATACATGAATTTGAGACCAGCAACAGTATCGATTTTAGACATTATTTATTGGAGAAATACGCTTATGAACCCACTGTTTCGTCCACTCCTTGAAGAGGGTGACAAATACGCCCAGATAGGGCGAAATACGATCGGAATCCATAAAAAAACCTATTTCGATTTTACGGCATCGGGTTTGGCGTATGAGCCGATTGAAGCGCGTATCCGAGAGGTGCTAGAGACCTATGCGAATACCCATTCGAAAGAGGCATCAATGGCGGCTCGGACAGATCACTATTATCGTCAGGCGCGAGAGCACTTAAAAGGACTTTTAGGATTGGACAGCTCTTTTGCGTTAATGCCCTGTGGATGCGGTGCAACGGGAGCGGTTAAGCGGCTTCAGGAAATTTTGGGACTTTATATCCCCCCTGCGACACGCGCCCGCTACCGTTCATTACCGCCGACCTATGAAATGCCATTGGTAATTGTCGGACCGTATGAGCACCATTCCAATGAAATAAGTTACCGTGAAGCACTTTGCGAGACGGTACGGGTCGGATTGAATACAAAGGGCTTGGTGGACTTGGAACATCTCGAAGAGATATTAAAAGAGAACCAAGATCGAGAGCTAATCGGATCGTTTTGTATCGCATCGAATGTAACAGGTACGATTACACCGTATGTCGAGATATCGGCAATACTTCGACGCTACGGGGCAATAGTATGTTTTGATGCGGCGGCTTCGTCACCGTATATCAACATACCCTGTGAACTGTACGACGCGATGTTTTATTCACCCCATAAGCTTTTAGGGGGACCCGGCTCGTGCGGTTTACTGGCGATACGAAAGGATTTGTTTGATACGGATGCTAAACCCACCTTTGCAGGGGGTGGAACGGTACGCTATGTGAGCCGTACCAGCCACTATTTTGTGGAGGAGGTGGAAGAGCGTGAAGACGCGGGAACTCCCGGTATTTTACAGCTTATCCGTGCCGCTTTGGCCTATCAGCTCCGCAATGAGATCGGATTTGGGTGGATTGCAGAACGTAAAAAAAGTTTGTACGGACGTTTTATCGAAGGATTAAAGAAGATTGAGGGAGCGACCTGTTACGGCTGTCATAAAGCAGAAAATATCGGGATTGTCTCTTTTAACATTAAAGGAGTTGATCCATACGCATTATGTGCGCTTCTTTCAAAATCTCAAGGGTTTCAAACACGGGCAGGGTGCTCGTGTGCAGGACCTTACGGGCATGATTTATTAGGACTGGAGGATGACACTCCTCTTCAAGAGCGGCCGGGCTGGCTGCGGATCAGTATCCATTATTCGCAAGGTGTAGAGGATATAGACGCGTTATTGGAAGCTGTTAAAAATTCTATAAAGAGGCTAGGATGACTAAAATTATACATTCAACTCCGGCCGAAACAAAATATTCGTTTTCGGCGAGAAAAGGAAATGTTTATCTTGTAGGCTGCGGTCTGGGAGAAGTAGAGCTGTTGACCCTTAAAGCGTATCGGATTATCAAAGATGCGCAAGTGGTTTTATATGATAATCTCATATCAAAAGAGATTTTAGATTTGATCCCTCCTGAAACACGGAAAATCTATGTTGGAAAACCGAAAAATTCCCATAGTATTAGCCAAGAGCGGATTAACACATTGATTGCCGATTATGCCGATCAGGGCTTTAGCGTTGCACGTCTCAAAAGCGGTGACCCTTATATTTTCGGACGGGGAGCGGAAGAGGCTTTGTATTTGCTTGAAAAAGGGTACAGAGTTGATGTGATCGCAGGAATTTCTTCGTCTGTCAGCGGATCTGCATGTGCCGGGATACCTCCGACCGCGAGAGGATATGCGGCGAGTTTTTCTGTAGTATCGGCACACCTGAAGGAGGGAAAAGTGAATACCGATTGGTTTCCGCTGCTCCAGCTAAGTAATCATACGACGGTAGTGTTGATGGGGTTAAGTCTCGCTCGACAGATAAAATCAGCGGCGCTTGCTTTGGGGGTTAATCGGAATCTTCCCGTAGCGATTGTTTCCAATGCGTCACGTCCCGAACAAAAAAGTATCATTACGACTTTGGCGGGATTGGATAAAGCGGCTAAGTGTGTTGAAGGTCCCGCCGTAATCGTATTCGGAGAGGTCGTAAATTTCTATGGAAAATTGCCGCAATATCAATCACAGCTGCTAGAAGTCAAATAAAATACATGGATTGCTGATCGAGCGCATTCCCTTGATCGACGAGATCTTGCAGGGTTTCGCTAAAAACACCTTTCATATCCTCACGAATACGATCCCAATAGAGATGGAGAATCGGTTGTAATCGCTCATCGGTTGGGTTGCAAAGCTCCCCTTCCAGTGCCACTAAAATTTCAAATACCGCAATCGTATTCGGGGCTTTCGCGAGCAAATAACCGCCCCCTGCACCTCGAATACTTTGGATTAATCCCTCTTTGCGCAAGGTAGCGAGAATCTGCTCCAGATAGTTTTGGGGAATATTGGCTTTTTCCGCAATGTCACGGATTTGAAGATGTCCTTGCCCGTAATGGAGCGCTAACTCATACATGGCGGCAAGGCCATAGCTTCCTTTAGTAGAAATACCTGCCACTGTTCTCTCCTATTGGATTGTAGTGGAGGTATTGTATTCGAGGTAGTGTTAATAGTCCATTAAGGACATCGATTTAGAAGAGATTATTCACTCTCTTTCGGTGATTTGAACGATTTCACATCGATGCGACGAGGGGCACGTTTTGGTGCAGCAGGTGCTTCGGAGGGTTTTCGATCTTGGTAAGGTTTTTTGTCCCCAAACGGCTTTTTATCTCCGTAGGGCTTCTTGTCTCCAAACGGTTTCTTATCGCCGTAAGGTTTTTTTTCTCCGAAAGCAGGTTTGTCACCGTAAGGCTTCTTATCCCCATAAGGTTTTTTGTCTCCAAACGGTTTCTTATCGCCGTAAGGTTTTTTCTCACCGAAAGCGGGTTTGTCACCGTAAGGCTTCTTATCCCCATAAGGTTTTTTATCTCCGTAAGGCTTTTTCTCATCAGAGCTTTTTTCTTTGTCACCGAAAAACTTCGGTTTGCTGCTGTAAGGGGTTTTGGTTGCTTTTTCGGCATCAGAACGGGGTGTTCCGTCGATGTAGTGGTTTCGCTCGCGGGTTTTACCTTCGAAGATCGGCTTGCCGCTTTCATCTTTTCCGACAAAGCGAGGTTTGGCGTTGTGTTGTTTTTTAGCCATAAAGCCATCCCCCTCGCGTGGAGGGCGTTTATCGCCGCGTGAATCTTCACGGAGACGCTCAGGTCGGGTGTCTCGAACCGGCTTTTTATCACGATTTCTAGGATCCGATGCATCACGGGCTTCACGTTCATCACGGCGCGCTTTTGCTTCTGCTTTTTGTTGATTGTCTACAGCGATACCGAAATCAGGTTCGAACCCTTTTACTACCTCTTGGGTAATGGTTCGTCCGTTGAGCAATTCGATAGGATAGAGCCGTTTTTGATCCTCTTCATCGAGGGTAATAAGGGCATATTCGCTTGCACGGGCGAAGCGTGACATATAGACAATCGCTTTGTCCGGAAGATCGTAACTGATAAGAACCTCGCATTGTAGATCGGGAGCTTTTGCCAGTTCGACATCGCTTAAAACGGTGATATTGTTTCCGTTAAAGATATTCGGAAGTTCTCCGGTCTCGGTTGAGCTGACGATAAGGATGTTTTTACCGCTATTACGCTCAATTAAAAAATGGATAAGTTCATTTTTACGTGGGCGGTTACAGGGGTGGATACGATGATTTTGGCGTTTGATAGGTGTTGATGACATTAAATAGTCCTTGGGTACATAGGCCTCATTAAAGAGGGGGGATAGGCGATCAGTAAAAGAAGTCTCTGACGCGTGAGCGCGACGCGAATGGTAAGCGTATTATAGCGTAAAGCTCCCTCTTTTACTTGTAAGCTTTAATTGATAACATTTCATCTAACCGCTGAAATACATACCCTTGTTCACGGAGCCGTTCAATGATCTCTCCTAACGCCTCCACCGTGACATGATTAGCACGACCGCTGTGCATGAGGATAATATCTCCGGGGGATACATAGGTCATTATGTTTGTGATTATGGCCTCTTTATCCTGCATTCCCCAATCGAGGGAATCAAGAGACCAAAGCACCGTCGTGTATCCTTGTGCGTTGACGGTATCGATAACCTCTTGGTTAATCGCGCCGTATGGGGGGCGAAAAAGGAACGGATATTTTCCCGTGAGTTCATGTATACGTTCCGAAGTCGTATTGAGCTCTTGAATAATTTGTTCCGAGGTCAGTGCGGTAAAATGAGGATGGGTAAAACTATGGTTAAGAACCAAATGCCCCTCATCAAACGCCCGCTTTACAACCGTGATATTATTCTCCTCCATTGCTGCGGCAATCATGAAAAAACTTGCTTTGATACCGTAATGTTTTAATATGTCTAAAACTTTATCGGTATTGTTTTCATCGGGAGAATCATCAAAGGTGAGGGCAATATTTTTAGTTTTTGCAATCTCTCCGTGCAGATAAATATTCGTATAGTTTCCTTCTGCTATAGGTGCAGTCGTCTCATTACGCCATTGATCCAAAAATTCAGTAAGATTGGCATCCAGCAGAGGGGATTTTCCTCTAATTTCATACAGAGGATCGTTTGCCCCAAAAAGGGCAAGCTGGAAAAAGGCGAGCAGGGTGATTAGCAGTTTTTTCATACACTCATTTCCGGTTTAGATCGACAAGAGGTGAAATTATACCGCAATCATTGAGGGGTGTTTTTGAAGATACGCAGATCTTCTCGGACATAGCTAGACCCGAGATTAAGAATATCTTGTTTGTAAATGAGATTTTGCGCAACACTCAATTTTAATTCGTTGCCGTCAATTTTGGTATGAATTTTTTCGAGATATCGGCCGAGAAGCGTTTGTATATCTGAGCTATGAATCATCTCTTTCATCCCGTCTAAACCCTCTCGAGGAAGAGGAAGATTGCAATAGTAATCCCCGATATCGTTGATTCCCCAGTAGATAAATCCCAACAAACGGTAAAAATCGAGTGACGTTGATATCGAAGAGAACGTGATGCGCCGAACATGCTTTTCGACTCCCAGCGCAAGTGTCATTCGGAGTAAATGGGTAGCATACCCTTTGCGTTGCTGTGCTTTAGGGGTAAAGAGGTTGTAGAGGGTAAGATATTCACTGTAACGGTCGATTTTGGAGAAAAGATAGCACAAATGCTCATTTTTATCATTACACAATACGATACACCCTTGGGCATTCCAACTAAAATGGCGATCCCACCATGCCATGGATTGATCGGCAAATCGAAGTGTTTGCGGGTCTTGGATCATGGCTATAGAGCTGATATAGGCATCACGCCCCAACGTTTCAAGATGATAGAGTGACATTCGGCATCCTTTTACCTCTCTATGGAAGTAAAAAGTTCCGTAGGACGGAGCCGATTAAATTAAGTGAGTGGAAATATTATATCGGATTAAAATGAGGGTATTTCCCTTTTGATGATTAAAAGATAATCAAACGATCTTAGGGGTTTTCCGTAATAGGAAATTTATATTCTTTCCATTCGCCAAATCCGTTAAGGAGCCAATAGACATTTTTATACCCGAGTTTGCGTACCGCCAAAGCTGCCTCATACGAGTTGGCACAGGTTTCCCCGTAGCAATAAAAAAGGATATTTTCCTCTTTGTCTTTGGGGAGCTGAATAACGATATACTCCGCCTTTGAAACATCAAAATAGACGGGGTATGCCCCTTTGATATGCTCTTTTACATAGTGACGTTTTTCACGAGCATCGTAAAAATGGCATTTTTGGTCGTACAGTTTTTTTGCGGTTTTGACATCCACGACTTTAATCCCTCGAGCTATGGCATCATCTACTTGAGGAGGAATAATACACACCTCGTATTTGGTTTCAAACATAATACTTTTTTCACCGTCGTATTCGACACCTTCTACGGAGACAGAGAGAAAAACGGTTAACAAAACAGAAGAAATCAAGCGTAACATGACAAACTCCTCGGAATGATTATGGTTAAATGATAAGACAGAAAATGTTAGTAAAGTATAATATTTTTAAATATATCAATTGAATAAGAAATTATTTAGAAAGTCCGGCGAGGTATCCGCTGGAAAATGACCATTGGAGATTATATCCGCCGCATGGACCGTCAAGATTCATCACTTCACCGCAAAAATAGAGCCCTTTTACTACTTTGCTCTCCATACTTTCGGGACGGATCTCTTTGAGTGAGATACCTCCTCGGGTAATCATCGCCATTTTGAATCCGTCATGCCCGATGACCGTGAGCGGGGTCCATGCGAGGAGTTTGATGAGGCGATCACGTACCATCCCCTCAAGTCGGTTGAACCCTATCTCAGGATCGGCACCTGCTTGGGCACATAAAGCGCGGCAGAGTGGTTCGGGGAGGAGTGTCATCATATGTGTGAGTACTGATTGTTCGGGGTTTTTATGGATCGAATCTTTGATATGGGTCAATATTTGCCCTTCATTGAGCCCTTTTGTCATGTTGATCAGTAGCGGAACGGATCCGTATTTTTCAATCAACGGGGTGACCTCACGGGCAACATCCAAAACAACGGGGCCTCGAATACCGTTTTGGGTGAAGATCAAATCCCCTGATGCACGGATATTTTTTGCTTTGGGAAGATCGATACGAATTTCTACTTTGGGGATCGTATCGGCACGACACTCTGCCACCCATGTCTCACGGGTACGCAAAGGCATCATAGCGGGGTAAAGTTCGGTTACGTTGTGACCGACTTCAGAAGCGAGAGAGAAACCGTCCCCCTCTGCTCCCAGTTGAGGGTATCCTAATCCACCTGTGGCAATAATGACTTTAGGTGCATAGTAACATTTCTCTGAGGTAGAGACACCTTGGATACCTTTTGTATCATATTCTAAGTGTTCTACTTTTGCTGAAGTGATGAGCACAATGCCCAGATGTTCCATCTCCAGCTCAAGTGCATCGATAATAGTGACAGAGCTGTGAGATACGGGGAAAACACGATAGCCATCAGGTGCGTGACTCTCTACTCCGATTTCGGCAAAAAATGCGATGAGGGCTTTATGATCCAGTGCGTTTAGAGCGGGGGTCATAAACCGCCCCTCACGCCCGAACCGTACCATAAAATCTTCGTTAGAGAGGGTATTGGTGAGATTGCATCGTCCACCCCCCGTCGCTTTGAGTTTTGCGCCGATTTTGGAGAGCTTTTCGAGGAGGAGGACTTTATTCCCCTGCCGTGCGGCGGTGATGGATGCCATCATACCTGCCGCTCCGGCACCGATGACGATCACATCGTAAGAAGATTCGAGAGGATGTTGCATACCAGAGGAGCTTAGCCTCTAGCCGTTACTTCTAAAAGATGGTAGCCGAATTGGGTTTTGATCGGACCGTAGAGGACGCCGACATCGCCGTTAAATACCGCTTTGTCAAACTCAGGAACCATTTGACCCGGGGTGAATCGACCCAAATCTCCCCCTTTGCGTCCCGATGGACATTGGGAGTTGTCTGCTGCTGCTTCGGCAAAAGAGAGCCCCTCTTCGATTTGTTTTTTGAGTTCGTTACACTCTGCTTCGGTAGTGACTAAGATATGACGTGCGGTTGCCCATGCCATGATGATCCTTTGTATTTTTTTTTGAAATTTTACTCAAATTATCAATATTTTTTGTTTGTATGGACGAGGAGATCTTTTTCACTCAGATCCACCATCAATGTTTTGAGGTTTTTGAGGCTAAAAAGTTTCAAGGTATCGCTTTTCTCTTTTTTAAATTCGCTTGAGAAACCGTTTTTGGAGAAGATGACGAAGATGTCGGGGCTAAGTTCCACTTTTGCACATTTTTCCTGCAATTTGGAGAGCTCTGATTTGTTCGCTTTGGATTTAGAGGTTTTGCACCCCCCGACGATTACTTTGTCTCCCTTGGTTTTCCCCAAAATCTCGATTTCGGTATTTTTGTCCCAGTAGGAGCCGATTTTTGCTACCCAGTCCTCTTTGAAACTTTCTTTGACGAGGGCGATTACTAGGGCTTCATAGATTTGATCGAAAAAGCTCGCTTTGGTGTTTTCCCATTTTGCTTTCATCTCGGTGAAATCCCCCTCTTTGATCCCTTTGTAATACGGTGATACGGCAGAGAACCAAAAGCGCAAAAACGGTGCGCTAAATTGGAGACGATCCGAAACTTCTTCGGTCTCATCGATGGGGTCGGCTTGAGAGGCTTGTCGCGAGAGTAAGCCAAACTTGATCAAAAAGGCAGCTGATTCTTCCCCCTCTTTGCGGGTAAGATCGGCACGTCGATAGGCGGAATATTCACGTCGATCACCGAGTGCAACAGCAGAGAGGAGGGCATGGTGTGATTTGTTGCTTTGGGTTATTTTGGTCAAATCGCCGTGAATGTAGCGGTAGTTAGCGAGTACCTTCTCCTCGATCAGCTCTTCGAGGGACTTAGACAAATCGACATTCCATCCCATACCGCCGAACACGGCGAAGTATTCAATCGCTTTTTCGATATCGGTGGCATTATTTTGAAAGCAAAAGGATCGGAATTGTTGAAGAAGGGTAGGGTGTTTGGACATGCAGAAGCAACCTTGTTTTAATTACCGCATTATAGCTAAAGGGGATAGCTACTTGCAGTGAAAAAGGTTAAAGGCTGTTAAGTCTAAAGCTTCTCGGCACCTTTTTGAGTCAGGACGACCGTGACACCGTCTTCATTGATGGTAATCATTCCGTCGCTTTTTAGCTCCTCCATTGCGATTTGAAAAGGGCGGTCTTGCTTGGAATCGAGTTTTTTTAAAATGGCGCTGATGACGTCTTGTTTGGTCATGATGTGACCCGCTTCAGCACGGCTGCTTTTGAACCAGTTTAGAAACATCGCTTTGATCTCATTTTTTTGTGTTGTTTCGATGTTCTCTTTTTTAGGGGGTGCTTTGCGGGCAAAGTTTTGAGGCGGGTTTTTATAATCCCGTTTAGGGGCAGGTTTTCTGTTTTGTGCAGGTGGTTTAATGGGTGATCCTTGGTATCGTGTAATCAGTTGCGTTATTGTAGTGATTTTTACTTAATGACACGGCTCAACATTTGTTGTATAGTTAACATTACATAAAAATTTCTTAATTGGCAAGGAGTTCTCAATGAGTACGATCATTATGCTGTTTATATTGCCGCTTGGGATATTGGTCTATTTTTGGGATCGCCGTAATTATGCGCAGAATCTTTTACTCTTTCGAGAGTATATTTCGCAGATAAACTATGCCGATCTACCGCAGAGCGAAAAAATGGATCGAATCGATGAGATGTTTTATAAAAACGGATATACACGTATCGGGCGCTCCGACACACGGCTCATCGTAGAGAAAAAACATTTCAATATCGGGATACTATTTATCTCGGTGGGTGCATTAACCTACTTCGGGTTATTCATCTATCTGCTTTACTATCGTTTTGTTCAAAAACCGCGCAGGCTCAGTGTCGATTTAGACAATGAGGTGATGGTGAGGGAAGAGAAAAAATAATCGCTTACGCGAGTTTTTTTCGCATCATTCTATAATGCAAGAAACCTAAAATTCCGACTACAGAGATAAGAATTGCGAATTGTGAACTCTCTAATCCGGCAGATTTGGCTCCGATTGCGAATCCGAGTAGAAGAAGAAGAAAAAAAGTCATAAATCGTGAATAGAGTTTAGTTAGTTTCATAAATACAGCTCGTTTAATTATATTGAATAAGCAATATCGACAAGAGACGTATTTTATTTAGCCTATAAATACCCTAAATTTGTTTTTTCGTGTTGTATCGCATAAATTATGCATAAGGATAGCTAAGATAAAAGCCGAAATCAGGAGAGAGATATGGGAGAACTTAGGATCGTTTGTCCACATTGCCATCGTATTAACAGTGTAGAAAATGAGGTAAAGAGAGAAGAGGTTTTATGTCAGTTATGTCGAAAATCTTTATCGGACACGACACCGATCGAGTGTGATTTTGAGTCGTTTAAAACGCATATCAGTGAAAGTGATATTCCGGTACTCGTCGATTTTTATTCCCCCGATTGTGCACCTTGTATGAAGATGGCACCTGATTATGAAAAAGCAGCATCATCGTTCGGGCTCGAAGTACGTTTCATTAAAATCAATACCCTTGATTTCCCCGAGATAGCACGTCAATACGGGGTTAATGCTCTTCCGACAATTGTTGCGTTTAAAAACGGGAGAGAGCTGAACCGTTTTAGCAGTGCTTTGTCAAAAGATCATTTGAGTATGTGGGCAGAGAGTTTAATCCAGATGGTGTTGTAGTGATCTTCGATTTTATATAGTCTCTATTTTTTATATAAGTTCAAGAATTAAAGGAATACAATTTTTGGTGTAGGATTTAACATAATTAAATCTTTGGTGTGTCTAAAATACTTGTAGCTCTACCAAAAAAGAGATATTTTGACACGGGCTTTCTTCTAATACGAGAGGAGGTTTTACGATGAATACTTTAGAATGGTTTAGTCATTTAGAACAAATTAACGGACGCAATGAAGTTGCTAAAATGTTTACGAACGGTGCATGGAAAGTTGATTTCAATGAGAACACGCCGACATTTATTTGTTACTCTGAGCATGAATGCCATCAGTGTCCCAATTGCTCTCATAAGCCGTGTTTATGCTCACTTGAAAGCACGGAAAGGATAAGTCATCCGCTTTATCATGAGCAGATGATGATCTATTGTTCAGAATTTACGGAATTATGCTAATACGTCTAAATAAAGGATACGCAGCAAGAGGAATAATTATCTCTTATTGCATATTTTTGGCACGTTGTAGGATCGATGAGGCCATGTTTCTGAATATCAGATGATGGATAGGGATCAGCGCATACCAGTATAATCGTCCTGATACCCCATCGGGATAAAAATAGGCACTTTGGATGAGGGTATGCTCTTGTATTTTAAACTCCAGCCACGCTTTGCCGGGCAATTTCATCTGAGCAAACAGGAGAAGCCGTTCATCCTCCACCAGATCGACCACTTTCCAAAAATCGACACTGTCGCCGACACGAAGATGGTGTGAATCCCGTCGTCCCCGATTGATCCCAGCCCCTCCGAATAGCTTATCGATCACTCCCCGTATTTTCCAAAGCCAGTCATACCCGAACCAACCCGATTCTCCTCCGATCATACAAAAACTGCGGTAGACGTTTTGAGGGGGAGTGTCACCGAAATCGACGACTCTGCGATCGATAAAAATAGCATTGGCGATGTTGTCCGAAGAGTCAGATTGTGCAGAACCTGCACCGCTGTCGCTCCATCGGCTGATCACCTGATTGGATTCGATCTCTTCGACCGCATGGTGTACCGCCTCTTCGAGGGTGTGCGGTGTGATCGTAAAGAGTTCATGACGCAGTGTATTGGTCGTTACCACTTCACTTTTGAGCCCCTCGATCAAAGAGCTTGCGACTCCGTAGGGTACGGGGGTAAACAGCGTGAGCCAGTAGGAGGAGAGCTTTGGGGTCAGGACATTAACCGGAATCAGATAGCGTTTCAGCCCCATACCAGCGGCTATGCGAAGCATTAAATCGCCATAACTCATCGCCTCCTCACCCAAATCGATCATCCGATTTTCACCTGACTCTAGCTCGAGTGCCGCCACCAGATATCGTATCACATCGTCCACTCCGATGGGGGTGATAAGGGTTGAAACCCATTTTGGGGTGATCATCACCGGTAATTTTTGGACGAGATTACGGATGATTTCAAAACTTGCACTACCTGAGCCGATAATCACTCCGGCACGAAACCAGATGCATTGGAGACTTTCGGGTGCGGAACTCAGTATCTCCCCCGTCTCGATTCGGCTGAGCAGATGTTCGCTTCCCGTTTGTTTATCTCCTAGACCGCCGAGATAAATGATCTTTTTGACCTTTTGACGGATACACGCATCGAGGAAATTTTGGGCGCTTTGACGGTCTAAATCACGAAAATTGGAATGGGTAAGTCCGTGGATAAGATAATAGGCAACCTCCACGTCTTTGAGCGCGTCATCAAGTGTTTCAGGCGACATGACATCGGCTTTGACTATTTCGCACCGTTCATTGGCCGCTGATGAGAGACTATCGGGGTTACGTACCATCAAACGGATCTCAATACCTTCTTTTTGAATGAGGGCATGTTTCAGTCGCCGCCCGATATATCCGTTTGCTCCTGTGAGTAAAACACGCATTTATGACCCCTTGTTTTTAAACATATACTTCATTCTACATCGTTTTATGTAAGAAGTAATAAAAGATGACGATAGAAAAAGGATTTATAAAAAAATCAGAATAGATAATGCATATTCTAAAATCATTAGAGTAGCTAAGTTCCAAGGAGTGATTTATGGCAGTGTTGATCACCGATACCTGTATAAATTGTGACGCTTGTATCGAGGAGTGTCCTGCAACGGCGATCGTCAGTGGCTCTGAATCACCGCTTGAGGGCGGCGAATATACCTACGTCAAACCCGAAAAATGTATCGAGTGTGTCGATTCGGCAGTACCGAAATGTGCCGATGTCTGTCCGACCGAGGGGTGCATCGTGTGGGATATGCCCTACATTCCTGAATACAACGACCATTTTGTCCAAAGCTGCGAGTATGTGATCCGTGTCCATAAGGCTAAAGGGCTGATGTCCCCCGAAGTGAGTCCGATGCCGTGGCGTGAGAGTATCAGTATGGAGCAAAGAGAAGCGCGTGTGAGTGTTGGGGAGACGTTGAAGCTTTATAATTAGAAAAAAGTAGTCTCTCTTTTCTCTAGTACTCTTACTCTCTGTTCTTGTTGAGTTTATAGTGAAGTTGAACGAGGCCACTATCAAAATTTTTAGATTCAATGAGTGTTAGATTACTTTCTATTTCTCCGAATAGTGAAATACCGTGTCCAAGTAGTATGGGTATTATTGAGATAATTAGCTCATCAAGTAATCTATCGGCAATGAATGAGCGAATCGTCATTCCTCCATCAATATAAAGATGCGAATCTTGCTTAAACTCTGTAAGTGCCTGTTGTGGTGAAATCCCTGATTTTAATATTACTAGTTTTTTGTCACCATATGGGTATTCAGGAAAGGTCATAATTTTTTTGTAGGTATTGTTACCGATGATCAGACCATCAATATTCTCCCAAAAAGCTCCATAACCATAGTCTTCCCCTATCTTTTCTACGATGCTCAACCATTCTATATCTCCATCGTATCTTGCGATAAATCCATCAAGTGACATTGCAATAAATGCAGTTGTTTTCATGACTATCCTTTTTGGTCACTTTTAAGCTTATTTTCCAAACCTAAAAGTACTTCATTCATTAGTTTAAAGTGTATTTTTTCGACTGGAACCACATAGGATAAAAGGCGGATAAATAGATTGTTTATCTCTAAATTTATTTCATAATCTATTTTTGTTTGATCATTTATCTCTGTAAGTGTCCAAACACCTAAACCGGAATAAATACCTGAATATTGCATAACAAGTTTGACATTGTTAATACATTCAAAAAATTCACAAAAAAATGGCATTCCACCGTAAGGTCTAACTTCTACCTGTGAGCCTATAAAATTTTCTGTAGAATTAAGGACTTTTATTTTGATATTCGAAGGCCACCAAAGTGAATAAGAGGAAATATCTGTAAGAAGCATCCATATTTGTTGGGCTGAAAATGGTATTGTAATAGAATTTACGGAATGTATCTGTTTCATTGTGAATACCTGATCCTTATTCGATTTGGCATTGCTATCGGTTATTGTAATATCTTGATATAGTATTTAGAAATTATAGTACATTTTGATATGTTGGGTGAAGGAAAGATAAAGAAAAAGTAGCTTGAATTTTATTCTTTCAAAGTACGTAAAATGATTGTGGATTTGAATAGGCAGAAATAATTAGGGGAGAAACCAAGTAGTTTTTCCCCTCTTTTAATTATTCCGTTTTCGTTTTGACGGATGTTGCCCCTTCGTTTACTTCACCTTTTGTCCAAGTGGTTGCATTAGAGGTATCTTCTTTCATCCCTTTCCAAGTAGCTGAGCATCCTGTGCAGAGTAGTAAAGCGGTAGCAATAAGTAGTGTACGTTTCATGGTGATCCCTTTTTTCGAATGAATTTAAATCATTGTATCATTTAAAATAACATATAATGTTAATTATTGTAATTAAAAGTGACAAGGAAGAATACGCTCGCTTAATTGACGGTAAATTTCTGTCTCGTGACGCTTCCCCAATAAGGATCATCATAGCTCTCTTCAGTATAGGCCGTCTCGTTAAAAGAGTTTATTGCTTTACGCCAAAACGCGGTGGCATACTCAGCTCCCCGAATCTGTTTAATCTCCCAATCTCCGAGATAGTTTTTCCAGATATCGTGGGCAAATCGCATTCCGATATTGTTTTTCCGAAAATAGGGGACAACATAAAACTCGCACATCTCATAGCTATGAGCTTCTTTGCACTTGATCGCGGCGATTCCGGCGGGAGTATCATCAATTTGGAGTAAAAAGCCTATGGTATCGCCATCTAGATGGGTATCGAGTTCGAACAGACCCGAAGTATTCGGTTTCTTACCCGTGATCGGTGAGAACTCGGCTTCGTAGCATTGGACGAGGTTGTGATAGATAGGGGAATTGGTTTCGGTAACAGGGGTGATTTTCATGGGATTAAAGGGTACTTTTTTTGGGTGAATTGTAGCAGAACTATAGCTTTGGAACGAGTAAAAAAGTAGCCTGTCCCTTTTTTTCCTAATAGAGAGTAGATTAACGGTTTTGTTTCATTTCATGCAATAGGGATTTAATCTCTTCAAGCTCTTGATGGATACGAAAAGATGAAGTGCTTGATTTGTATGCCATAATGATCAATTTGACGGAAACTAAAAATACACCTGCTTCCAATAAAAGATCGTGGGTGAATCCTGTAAAAAATAGGGCTAACGTAAAAAGAACAAAGGTGATTAAAATAACAAGTAAAGAACCTATATCAAAATGTTTCATTTTTTTCCTTTTTCATCCTCGTCAAATGATGAGATATTGTAGCATAAGTACGAATATGCTCTTTTCTTTTTCTCGCTAAACAGAAAAGTAGGGAGAAAGTTTGAAATGTGGGGTGAGGGAAGGGGAGGAAAAGTAGCCTGTCCTCTTTATTTATTACCTAACCCCTGTTTCTTTGTTTCTATATTTTTTTAATAGCTAGATTGTAAATACATAATCTGTGTTTCTTGTAATTTTTTATATAGTTCGGCAGTATTATTCAAATCTTTTGTATATGCATTTTCATTATTATACTTAATTGCATTTTTTATAAATTCTATTTTTTCACGCAATTCCATTGCTGAGGGCTTTCTTCTATCTACAGATTCAGAAACAATTTTCAATCCATTCTGGAATGAACATAAATTATGATAGACATTGACATCCAATATACCTTGCACAATTGTATATTGGCTTGTATTTTTATCCATTTCATTTTTTATATGTAGTCGTTCTATTTCTCGTTCTTTATCAATAGCTTTAATAATAGCTATGGCGAAAGAATTGTAATACACTTCTTCATTTACAAGGGATCGACTAGCATTTGATACGGTTGCAGCAGCAGAGAAAGCCATTTTGGTTGTTTCTGCACCTACAACGGTTGCAAGGCTAGAAAAAATTGTTGTTGCCCCTCCTAATGTTACATTAAAATTTACCGAATTTCCAAGAATATTGCCTTTGTGTTCTTCACACACTTCATCTGATAGTAGTATAAATCTACTCAATAATGTATTTCTTGCATTTTGATCGTTTTGTGCATTTTCAAACGCCTCTTTAAAGGCAGTTCCTTCTGTATTAATTATTTTTTCATTTTTCAGATAAAAGCTTTGGTTATTATCATTTAATATATCAGTAGACTTCATGATGGGGTTTACAGTGTAATATTGTCCTGCACAACCACTTAACAAGAAAAGAATAGAAAGCGGCACAAATAACTTTTTCATTATTTATTCCTAAGGTAAAGATTTTTAGAAGCTAATGCAAACAAAAAATATACAACAAAACATTCTACATCTATTTCTATAAAGTATTCTTTAGTATAAATGAATGAGTTTGTCCTTAAGAACATATATTCCCCGTGATCCAACACCTAGAGCCGTTTCGTAGGCAGTAGTGCCGAGAGGAACGAGCGTTCTTGAATCGCGGTATGCTCTTTTGGTATCTTTTCTCGCTAAAGAGAAAAGTACAGAGAAGGTTTGAAATGTGGGGTTATAATTAGTTCATGACTTCATCTATAAGTGATTTTGAAATTTTTTCAGCTAATTTTGTTGTTGATATTGTTTCAATTTGAAAATTACTTTTTAAAGCATACCATTCGTCACCATTTCCAACTTTTGTAGTAAGTTCAGTAGCAAATGGAGAATCAGCACCAGAGGCAAGCCATTTTGGATAGCCATTCGGATTTTTAGATGACCAATATAATGACGGACCCCCTTCTTGATGCATAGCATTGTATATTGAAGTACTTCGATGACTAACGTAAGCAAGTTTCTCAATTTTTTCAATACCTGGAATCTGTATAGTTATTATAAATGCCCAGCTTTTTGGAACTTTGTGTCCACTACATACTGCTATATATTCATCTAATTCTAAAGTTGATTCAAATGTTTTAACAAAACAACTACCATCCATTGATTCAAGTATTGTAGATATTTGATTATGGATTATGGATGCAAGTAACTTAATACTTGTTTCCCAAATTTTTAATTGATTTTCTTGCTTAATACGAATTTTTTCCATTAATGGATTGAAATCTTGCATTTGTTTAGCAGATAATTCTAATCCTGTTAAAGCACTTTCTGTACATTCTAAAATTAATTCAATAAAGGATCTTAAATCTCCGCCTTCATCAGATTCTCCAAGAGATTCAATATAGCGATCACGTTCTTTCTTTTTAATAATTATTGGAGGATAACCAGCACGAATAAATTCTAAATTTGTTATTGCTCTAGCTGTTCTCCCATTGCCATCAATGTAAGGATGAATGTGAGTAAACCATGAATGTAAAATAGCTGCACGTAATGGGGCTGGAAGCGAAGCATTATCAAGAGACCATTTTTCCCATATATCTATTTGATCCATTATTTCTTTCCAATCTTTTGGTGGCGTATGATTCGATCCACGAATAATTACTCGCTCATTACGAAATATACCTGCACCTTGTCTCTCTCCAAGTAATAAAGAGTGTATTTCATGCATTTGGTCAACATTTGTCGTGTAATCTCTATCTTTTGCAAGTACAGTTAATCTAATAAGGGCTTTATCTAATGCAATAGCATCTCTTACGTATGCAGGATCATGTCCTGTAATGGTAATGCCTTTAAGTACAGCTAATTCAGTCTCGCCTATTGATAAAGTACTTCCTTCGATTGCATTTGATTCAGCTACTTGTTCAAATCTTTTTTGTCCATAATATTTTTTGACAGTCTCAATAGTAAGTGTTCCTTGATTACGCAATAATAAAACGCGTTCCTCAATTTCGTTAAGTTTCAATCTAATTTCTTTTTCTGCCTCTTTGCTTAATGAGTATGGAGTCCCCCCTAAATTGAACATATATTTGCCTTTCGATTATTGATAAATAATGATAACGATAATACAATAATTGGTGTCATAAAATTTTATTAATAAAAATTAACTATAACTTTTATTTCTAAATTCTTACTATTTCATCTATATTTTAGCAGGTGAATCTTATAAATACAATAGTTATAATCAGGAATACGGATCGTTTTGAAAATTTATTTGCTCTAACTCGGAAGAATTGAAATGAAAGGAAAAAAATAGATGGCTTCCCGCTTTTGCGGGAATGACGAGAGATAGATTCCGTATCTACCCTAAAGGGCACGTGAAGTACGGAATGACTTAGAGTGCTTTCGCCATAATGCGGTTAAGCCGCGCGATAAACCCTGCGGTATCGGCAAGCGTTTCACCCTCATACAATTTCGCCTGATCGAGCAATACATGCGCTGCATCGTCGATGAGATTCATATCTGCTGAGTCGCTGAGTTTTTTGATTAACTCATGGTTCGGGTTGATTTGGAGGATCGGTTTCGGAGCCGGGAAATCCCCGCCCATGTTTCCGAACTGTTTCATCATCTGCGCCATCATGTACCCTTGGTCTTCTTTATCGACTTTTAGACATACGGCAGATTCGGTGAGATCGAATGTCGTTTCAACTTTCGATACGTTCTCACCTAGAGCAGTTTGGAGTTGACCTACGAAAGACTCCATCCCTTTGGCTTTCTCTTCATGCTCTTTTTTCTCCTCTTCGGACTCTTCGAGTTTCGCATCGGTAACGTTGACGAATTTATACTCGTTGTACTCGGTTACCATCGGGAATACGATCGTGTCAATCTCTTCGTTGAGTACTAATACATCGATCCCTTTTGCCTTGAAACGTTCTAGGGCAGGGGAGTTTTTGAGCATTTGGAGAGACATTTTGGCAGAGATATAATAGATCTCTTTTTTCTCAGCATCGACACCCTCGACGAATTTGCTAAACATGACCGGCTCGGCAGAGTTTAGGGTGTTGAGTTTGAGAAGCTCTAGGATACGCTCACGGTTGCCCATGTCGCTGTAAAGTCCCTCTTTGAGGACATTTCCGAACTCTTTGTAGAACGCGTCGTATTTCTCAGTATCGTTTTCGGCGATTTTAGCAAGTTCACCCAACACTTTTTTAACCGAAGCGTTTTTGATTTTTGCCATAACGCGGTTGCTTTGGAGGATTTCACGGCTGACGTTCAACGGAAGGTCGGCAGAGTCGATCACCCCGCGTAGGAAACGGAGGTACGTCGGCATAAGCTCTTTCTCATCGTCGGTGATGAAGACACGGTTGATGTAGAGTTTGATACCGCTTTGGTAATCGACACGGTACAAGTCCATCGGTGCTTTGGACGGCACATAGAAGAGGGTGGTGTACTCTAACGCCCCCTCGGCTTTGTTGTGCATCCATGCTAACGGCTCACTCGAATCGTGGGCGATGCTCGAGTAGAAATCTTTGTACTCTTCGTCCGAAATATCCGATTTTGAGATTGTCCACAATGCGTTGGCTTTGTTGATCTGTTTGTTGACAAGCTCGTTATGACCTTTTTCTTCTCCCTCGGCTGGGGCTACCCACTCCTCTTTGTCCATAAAGATCGGGAAAGGGATGTGGTTCGAGTATTTTTTAACGATAGAGTCGATACGGTGAGTCTCTAAAAACTCCCCCTCATCCTCTTTAAGGTGCATGATGATCGTTGTACCGTGGCTGTCGCGTTCCGCAGGCTCAAGATCGTATTCTGATCCCGCCATAGAAGACCATTTGTACGCTTGCTCTTCTCCGGCTTTACGGCTGATCACTTCGACTTTGTCGGCAACCATAAACGAGGCATAGAAACCGACCCCGAACTGACCGATGAGTTTGGAATCTTTTTTCTGATCCCCTGAGAGTTTTTCGAGGAACGCTTTGGTTCCCGATTTCGCGATGGTTCCGAGGTTCTCTACGAGATCCGCTTCGTTCATCCCGATTCCCGTGTCGCTGATACTAAGGGTTTTCGCCTCTTTATCGATTACGATGTCGATACGAGGGGCGAAGTTGACCCCTTTGTAGGCTTCGTCGGTGAGGACGAGCATGTTGAGTTTATCGAGGGCATCCGAAGAGTTCGATACGAGCTCGCGGACGAAAATCTCTTTGTTGGAGTACAAAGAGTGGATCATGAGATGTAAGATTTGTGAGACTTCAGTCTGGAACTGATGTTTTGCCATATGACTATCCTTAAAGGTTAAATTTTGAGCTGTGATTGTAACGAAATAGTTTTAATAATGCAAGAGATATCAAATAAGTTGAGTCTTATTGACTAATACTTTATGTGGGTGAGGTAGAGACCGTTATGGGGTGCGATATCGGTGGAGTATCGCTTAACGCAGTTGAGCTGCTCGATAAGCTGTTCTTTCGTCGCTTTCCCCGCCGAGATACGGAGCAAAAAACCGACCATTAGGCGGATTTGGGATCGGAGAAATCCGTTCCCCTCGAACACGAGGACAAAATACCCTTTGTGCGAATAGGCGTAGGCGCGGTAGATGATGCGGGTGAAGTGATCCATATCGTTGCCGCTTTTTTTGAAAAGCTCAAAGTTATGCGTCCCCTCAAAACATTGGATGGCATCGGCTATCACTTCACGGTTGAGGGCGGGGATAAACGAGACGAAGTTGTCCTCAAACGGGTTGGTCGTCCCCTCTTTGATGATGTAGCGGTAGACCCGACGCTTGGCACTGTAGCGGGCATGAAAATCGCTCTCCACAAATTCGATTCGCAAGATTCGTAATGAATTGGGGAGTTGGAGATTGAGCATCTCTTTGAGCCGCTGTAAGTCGCTCCAAAACAGCGGTAAATCGATGTGCATCACCTGATGAGTGGCGTGGACGCCTCGATCAGTTCGTCCTGAACCTTTGGGGGCGGAGTTGATTTTGAGCCGTTTGAGGGCGATGATAAGGGTTCCGATAACGGTTTCATGAGTGGTGGGCTGCTGTTGAGACCCCATAAACGCTGAGCCGTTGTAGCTCATCGTAATTTTAGCTCGGTTCAAAAACGGCTCCCCACCAGACGTTTATAAAATCCGTAGGTAATGAGAAGCCATCCGAGGGTAACAATCCAAATCGTATGGAATCCAAACCATTGCTGGGTGATGATCGCGGCAGAGTAAAATCCGATGATGGAGAGGAAAAGCCACAGGTAAATCCACCGTTTTTGATGGCGGGCATGGACTACCCCCATCGCGATAATCAAAAAGATCGAGAGGAGGGGGAAAAGGCTTAAAAGGGTATCGGTAATGAGAAGCTGATTTTTTTTATCCCGTTTTTCATTATTAGTCCAATAATCGAGTGTATTACGATAGATGGTTGTATCGGTACTCATCATATCGTTGATATAAGCTGTTTTGAAAAGCATTGTTTTCAGGAGATTGTCGTCATAGCTGTAACTTTTTCCGGTATCAAGCCGTAACTGCAATACGCCGTTTTTGTTGATCAATTCCGCTTTATCGGCAGTAATCAGGATTTCACTTTTCATCTCTTTGTTAAAGAGGACAACATCTCCGAATGCGCGTGCTTCTGAGTCGCTTTTGTTGATAAAAAGCATCCAGTCTCCGAAATGGTGACCGAACTCCGAAGCCGAAAGGTTGAATTTTGCTTCCGCCCTTTTTTTCTCTAAAAAGTTCGCGGAGATGATTTTGATATAAGGGGTGACGACGACAAAGTTGATGAAGAGGAGAATACTCAATAATAAGGCGGGGAGAGCTAAAACTCTCGCTACAAACGAGGGTGAGATCCCCAAAGAGAAGACCACGACCATTTCATTATCATTGGAGAGGCGGTATAGGGCTAATGAGCCGCCGACGACAAACGCGATAGGGAGGGTATAAAACAGCAGCTCAGGGACAACAAACAAGTAGAGTTTTCCCATCTCCGCAATACTCAGCTGAATGACCGCCGTGTAGGTCGCGAGTTTGATCATAAAAATGACCGAAGCAATCGCAAAGAGGGGGAGGAAAATTGAGAAAAAGAGTATCGACAGATGCGATAAAATGTAGCGGCGTAATTTACCCATAGATACCCACCATAAAGTTGTTGACATAGGTATCAAACATCAAAACAAGCCAACATCCCATCGCTAAAAAGGGGATGAAAGGGAGTTGTTTGGACTCTTCACTCTCATCACGGGTTAGCATCAATGCGGGAAGTGCCAAGAGTGCACCCAGAAAAATAGCGGCGAGACCGAGTTGTACTCCCAGCAGTGCCCCCATCGTTGCGGCAATCATAATATCGGCTTCCCCCATTGCCTCTTTTTTAATAGCGTAGGAGAGGTAAAAACGAAGGAGTGAAAAACCTCCGGCAAAGAGCAGAGCATTTGTAACGTTGTATCCGAATTGCTCAAACGAGTTGACGCTAAAGACGGCAAGCGTGAGGGCGGCAAGGTTAAGACTGTCCGGAACCATTTTGTAGCGATAGTCGATTGCCGAGAGGGCTAAGAGAAAATCGAAAGTCAGTGCGACTCCGAATGCTTGGAACGTCAGCCCCAGTTTTAGAGCGCTAAAGAGGAAAATAAGACCGCTGAGTATTTCAATCAGAGGGTATTGGATGGAAATCTTTGCACCGCAAAAAGCACATTTTCCTCGCAAAAAAAGCCATGAAAGAATGGGAACATTATGCCAAGCTCTCAGCGGGGTGTTACAGCTCATACAATGCGAAGCGGGAAATGAGACACTCTCATCGCGCGGTATACGGAGAATAAGAACATTCAAAAAAGAACCGATTGCCGCCCCAAAAATAAAGATAAATACCAATTCCATCAGTTTAATCCTCCGAAGCGTCTTTCGACCGTTTTAAATTTTTTAATAATGGTTTCGAGCTCATCGGTAGTGAACTCCGGCCAGAGGGTCTTTGTAAAAAACAGTTCCGCATACGCCGCTTGCCAGAGCAAAAAGTTTGAAAGACGGTGATCTCCCCCTGTCCGAATGAGTAAATCAACATCATTGGAACAATCAAGCTGTGCACTAAGCGACTCAACGGTGATCTCCCCCTTGTCTCGGAGGGCATTGGCGGCACGGACAATCTCGTCACGCCCACCGTAGTTCAGTGCTAAACATTGCGTTAATCCATTACACCCCATGGTTGCGGTTTGGACATCGTCGATGACGTTGCGCAGCGATTTGGAAAAGATCGAGAGATCGCCGATCGGCTCAAAACGGATATTTCCTTCGAGATAGGTGGAGCGTTCACTTTTGAGGTAACGTTCGAGGAGTTTCATCAAAAATTCGACTTCAATTTTTGGCCGTTTCCAGTTTTCGGTGCTGAATGCATAGAGGGTAAGACGTTCGATATCACTGTGCTTGGCGCAATGGGTAGTAATGGCGCGTACGCTCTCCGCACCTCTTTCGTGTCCGAACGTTCGGCTTTTTCCCTGTGCTTCTGCCCAGCGGCCGTTTCCGTCCATAATGATCGCGATATGACGGGGGAGGTTGCTCATAAAGATTCGGCTTGTTCTAAGAGATGGAGCGAGAGGGTCAGTTTATCGCTTTTAGGGAGGGAAATCGTTGCGTCGGGGGTGATAAAGTCGATGCGATTGGTGTCACTGCCGAAAGGGTTATTCTCATCGATAATGTTGAGGCATACCGCTTGAACTCCTTTGCGTTCCAAGAGTTTTTTCGCATTTTCAGTGGCGACAGAGGGATCGGTTTCAGCTTTAAAAGCGACGGTTTTTATCCCCTCTTTATTGCACGCGGTGAGCAGATCGATGTTTTGCTTCATGGAGATATTCCACATTTCGCCCAAGGTCTCTTTTTTGAGTTTTCCCTCTTGAGGATAGGTCGGCAGATAGTCGCTGACCGCCGCCGCCATAAAGAGATAGGGCTCTTTTTGGATGAGAGAAATAGGCTCATCATGGATGAGAGAGGGTTTTGAGAGTTTCCCTTTTTTGGCAATGCGAATGGAGTCGGTGAGGTATTCGTTCATCTCTTGAGAGCTCTCAACGTCAATGGTATGCAGTGATGCGGGAAGATCACTCTCAAAACGGGTAGCGATCAGATTCACATCGGCACCTTTGAGAAAAAGTGCCGTAGCGAGTGCCGAGGCCATTTTGCCGCTGGAACGGTTACTGATGGTGCGAACATCATCAAGTTTCTCAATGGTTCCTCCGCCTGTAACGATAACACGGCGATCGCTCCAAAAATCGTTTTTGAGCAATGTGCGGGCCGAGTGCCAAAAAATCTCCTGAGGTTCCGCCATCGCACCGTCTCCGACTACTTGACATGCCAGCTCTTTGGTTTGGGTCGCGATGATCTCGTAGTTGGCAATGGCAAGCATTTTCATCGAGGCTTGAATCATCGGGTTTTGAATCATGTCGGTATTTGCCGAGGGGGCGATGAGTTTGATCCCCGAAAAGGCGAGGGCGCATTGGGTGAGAATCGTATCGGCAATACCGTTGGCGAGTTTGGCGATAGTGTTCGCGGTAACGGGGGCGATCACCAGCAGATCCGCCCACTGAGAAATCTTGATATGATTGAAATCGTCCGCCCACGATTCGTTGGTATCATCTAACACGCGGTTTCGGCTGAGTGCTTCAAAACTGAGCGGTGCAACGAACTTTTTAGCTGAGGGGGTCATAACGACGCGCACGTCGGCACCCGCTTTGATGTAAAGTCGAAGCAGTTCAAGCGATTTATACGCGGCAATCGATCCTGTAACACCGAGAAGTATTTTTTTACCCGCTAAAAGGTTCGTCGGGATGTTCATTCTTTCCCTTTAGCGAAGAATTTAGAGAAGAATCCTTCGACTTTTCGGATCGGAGTACGGCTGAGGATAAGGATACCGCTCTCATATTTACCTGCGGTAACGGTCGTCCCTGCAGCGATCATGACGTTATCGGCTATCTCGAGCGGAGCGACGAGTTGGGTATCGCTTCCGACAAAGACATTTTTACCGATGAGCGTTTGGTATTTTTTTACCCCGTCATAGTTGCAGGTGATGGTTCCCGCACCGATGTTGCTCCCCTCACCGATGGTTGCATCGCCGAGATAGCTTAGATGTCCCGCTTTGACCCCCGTGAGAGTTGATTTTTTTACTTCGACGAAGTTTCCGATGTGGGTATCTTCAAGTACGCTCAAAGGACGAAGATGCGCCAACGGGCCGACGTCGGAATTGGTTACCGTTGAGTCTTCGATAACACTGTGGGCTTTGATATGGGAGTTCGAGATAAGGGTATCACCGCAAAGACGTACCCCGTTCTCGATCACACATTCCCCTTCAAACTTTACCCCCTCTTCGAGATAGATCGTTTCGGGAAGCTGCATAATCACCCCTGCATCCATCCATGCACGGCGGAGGCGATCCATCATGATCATTTCAGACTGGGCGAGATCGTATTTGGAGTTGACCCCTTTAAACTCGACCTCTTCGACATAGAGCGGGGCGATGAGTAGTCGATCACGTCGGGCGAGTGCGATAACGTCCGTAAGATAGTATTCGGCTTGAGCATTGGTATTACGTAAAAGAGGAAGATAGGTTTTGAGAACATTGTGTTTAAAAGCGTAGACTCCTGCATTAACGGTTTGGATAGCTTTTTCTCGATTATCGGCATCTTTTTCTTCCACAATACGCTCTACGTGCCCTTTTTCAATCACGACACGACCGTAGCCTGATGGGTTATCCAATGTAATAACGGACATGACGATATCAGCGTCACTGTGTAAAAATTGTTCGATTGATTTTGGGGTGATGAGCGGCATATCGCCGTTGAGTACGAGTACATTTTGATATTTGGGCTGAACACCCATCATCGCACCTCCCGTTCCGGGAAAGTTCTCGGTGTCTTGGGTAACGAAGGTAAGCCCCGTAAAATATCTCTCCATCGCTGAGATCACCGAATCTTTTTGATGCGCTACGACGACGATAACGTCATCACTCATCGCACGTGCGGCTTTGATACTGTAGTAAAGCATCTCACGACCGCAGATTTCATGGAGTACTTTCGCCTTTGGCGATTTCATCCGAGACCCTTTTCCTGCAGCTAAAATAACGATAGTGAGAGAGTTTACCATACGGGCTCCTGAGATTAATTGATGCAATTTTATCAGAATTTAATGAAGATAGACCCTTAGGTTGTGGTATTATCGCCTCTTTAAAAACTATTATTCATATACGGAGTCCGGTTTGGGTCGTTTAGCTTTTTTTATCTTTATGATCCCACTCGTCCTTTGGGGTGCCGATCCGCAGATCCCCGCGATGAATTTCAATCTTACGGCTCCCGAATCTCCGGCAGAAGTCGTCAGCTCTTTGAATGTTTTATTGGTACTCACCGTCCTCTTTTTAGCTCCGAGTTTGGTTCTCGTAATGACAACGTTTACCCGTTTTGTCATTGTATTCGGGTTTTTGCGTCAAGCTTTGGGGACACAGCAAGTTCCTCCGACACAGCTTCTCGTTATGCTTGCCCTTATTTTGACCGTATTTGTAATGGAACCGGTAGCGACGAAAGCATATGATGAGGGGATTAAACCCTACAGTGAAGAGAAAATAACCTACGATGAGGCGTTTGAAAAAACCACCGAACCGTTTAAAAACTTCATGGTGCGCAATACCAGAGAGAAAGATTTGGCCCTTTTTCTCCGTATCCGCCATATGGAAAATCCCCAATCGATCAAAGAGGTACCGCTGACAATCGTCATCCCTGCATTTATGATCAGTGAGCTGAAAACGGCATTTGAGATCGGATTTTTGCTCTTCTTGCCGTTTCTCGTCATTGATATGGTCGTAGCGTCGATTTTGATGTCGATGGGGATGATGATGCTCCCTCCGGTTATGATTTCGATGCCGTTTAAAATCCTTGTATTTGTCATGGTGGATGGGTGGAATCTTTTGATCGGAAATCTGATCGCCAGTGTCAAATAAGGGTCAGAATGCAGTGTGAATATTTTGGAATCTGTGGCAGCTGTCGCGATTATGAAGAGGGGTATGAGGGGCAATTGAGACATAAAATCTCAACGGTTCAAGAGATGTTTTTACCTCTGTACTCAGGAGAGATTACGGTTTGCCCCTCACCGAGCGAGCGGTACCGTTTCCGTGCCGAATTTAAAATTTATCACGATGAGGGGGGAATCTCCTATGCGATGAGCCGACTGGATCGGCAGGGGGCATTGAAAATCGGCAGATGCTCTATCGTCTCCCCTCATATTGCTGCGGTTATGGAGAGACTCTTGATCGAAATCAGTGATTTAGAGATTGCTCATAAACTCTTCGGAGTCGATTTTTTAGCCTCAGGTGAGGGGGAAATAACCCTTAGTATGATCTATCACAAAGCACTCGATGAAGAGTGGAAAACCAAAGCCTACGAACTCGAAAAACGGCTAGGAGTCTACGTCATCGGACGGAGCCGTAAACAAAAACTGATCCTCTCCCAAGACTACGTCACCGAAAAACTTCACATTTGCGGACGAGAGTACCGCTACATCCACATCGAAAACAGTTTTACCCAGCCTAACCCGAGAGTCAATGAGCAGATGATTGAGTGGTCGCTCTCTCAGGTGGGCGGTATCGGCGGTGATCTTCTCGAGCTCTATTGCGGTGCGGGGAACTTTACGATCCCTTTTGCGGCGAAGTTTGATCGGGTTCTTGCTACAGAGATATCCAAATCTTCGATTATAGCGGCGAAACAGAATATGGCGCTCAACGGTGTAGAGAATATCGAGTTTGTCCGCTTATCGGCCGAAGAATTCACCCAAGCCCTCGATGGCGTGCGTGATTTTCGACGTCTTGAGGGGTTGAATGTCGCTGATTATCATCTCAAAACCCTTTTTGTCGATCCACCTCGCGCAGGGTTGGGCGAAGAGCCGTGTGCTTTTGCCGCACGCTTTGATCATCTTCTCTATATTTCATGCAATCCTGAAACCTTGCAGCGCGATTTAGAGATACTGAGCTCGACCCATACGATTACAGCGATGGCTGCATTTGATCAATTCCCTTATACCCACCATTTAGAGATGGGTGTGAAGTTAACTAAAAAAGGATGCGAGTGAGAGCGGTTTTATTGAGTGCTATCAGTGCAATTTATCTCTACGGTGCCAACGGCGACCCTCAGTCTCTTTTAAACGAAGTAGTCAAGTTAAGAGAGAAATACGAAGAGTGTCGTCAGGAACAAAGTACCCTATCCTCAAATGATGCGGCTTCTAAAATTAAAGGGTATCAAAAACGGATTGCTAATCTCGAAAATCAAATCAAGCAAAGTAATAGTGAACTGTTGAAGATTAAAGAGCGCAATACGCAGATAGCGCACGAACTTTCCCAAAAAAAAGGGGTTATTCACAGTTTAGAAAAATCGCTTACGGCCAAAGATCAAAAATATCTTGAAGCAACCGTACAAAATGAGCGTTTACTCAAAGAGACCAATACGATTAAAGTGGGAAAAGTAGAGCGTGAAAATCTAAAGCGGGCACTCGTAAAAGCCAAAATGGATGCGGAAAAGCTTGAAAAATCGATGGGAAAAACCGATAAAGATGTTATGGCATTGAGAAGCGCATTAGCCGAAGCTAAAGAGGAAATAGAGAAACTTCGCTCACGTACCGCACCGGTTTCAAGTATGGCAAAAACACCTGCTCCTGTCACGATACAAGAGAGAATTGTTGAAAAAGTAGTTTATAAAGATCGTCCGGTGGTTCAAGAGAAAATCGTGACGAAAGTCGTTGAGCCGACCACGAAAATTATTGCGTTACAAAAAGAACTTGCCAGTGCACAGGCAACCATTACCAACTTAAAAAACAGTGCTTCGGGTAAAACTATCGTTAAAGAAAAGATTGTTGAAAAAGTAGTTTATAAAGATCGTCCGGTGGTTCAAGAGAAAATCGTGACGAAGGTCATTGAACCGACGGATAAAATTAAAGCTTTGCAAACTAAATTGGCGCAGCATGAGGCTCAACTGGCCAAGCTCAAAGCACAGCCGCAAAAACTGACTCCTCCGAAGACGACAAAAGTTATAGCTACGGCTCCCGAGAAAGTTCAAAAAGTTGCTCAAGAATCTAAAGTATCTGCTGTTATACCTGCAACACCGAAAAAAGGGGGGTGGTCGTCCGCTTATCGTATGGCTTCCAATGCCCCTATCTACAACGCGCCGGGCGGTTCTGTGGTTGATACGTGGGAAGAGCGCCGATCGTTTACGGCAGGGAACCCATCCGGCGGATGGGTACATATTACTGGGTATTTCGTTAATCGGGTATGGCAACGTACGGCAGAGGGTGAGAATTTGTATGTGAGAGAGAGCGACGTTATCCGAAGATAAAGGAAAGGGTATTTTAATACCCGTCCCACGGCATTTTTGCCTCTTTCCATCCGAACATAAATCCGTTATCAAGATTGTAGGCTTTGATCCCCTCTTTCGCGAGGAGATTTGCCGCCGCTTTGGAGCGAGGACCGCTTCGGCATACGAGAATGACGGAATCCGTATTACGAAGTTTCATCGCTTTCATGACGTCGCTCACGAAGTTTTTATTGAAAACTTCTTTGGCGTCGTAGAGCTTTTGAACTTCTACATGCCCTTTTGGTTTATCGGTTTTAAGTTCGAATTCGGCACTTTTCACCCGTTCTTCGACCGATTTTGGAACATAAGTCCATTCATATGCAGGAATGTTTATAAACCCCTCCCCGTGCCCTGTATAGATAAACTCGAGTGTCGTTCGGACATCAACGATAATCGCTTCCCCTTTTTTTTGCATCTGATGCGCTTCGGTGGCACTAAGATCTCCTTCATAAATATCATCAGCACTTAAAAGGGTGCAGGCAAGGAGAAGAAGTAATATTTTTTTCATAATTTAATCCTCTGGAATATAGTAAACGAGATTGTATCTCAAAAATATTACACTCAGATGAAAAAAAATAATGTAACATTACGAAAAAATAATGACGGAACTATGACTGAAACTATAAAGATCGTTTATGTTACCGACTGGGTATTGGGAAATAACCATCAATCTAATACGGACCCTTTTGGAGAGGTTTTGTTAGGATTTGACGCAGATGTAAGTATTCAAAATTCTTTACCTAGTAATTTTGAAGAGATTGATCTTTTAATTCTCCATCCGATGGAGATGAACAGTGCAATTTTTGAAACGATTAGTCACAGTAAAAGCGAAAACCCTTCGATTAAAACCGTTGTTATCTCAAGCGCTCACGGAAGTGATCTGTTTTTACAAGCAATTGATGTCGGGGTCGATAAATATCTATTGAAACCCCTTCTTCCGAGTGCAGTAAAAAAAGTTTCTGAGCGATTAATGCGACAATCGCTGGAAGCTAAGCAGGCGCAAAAAGCGTTTAAGCAGATTAATCTGATGTTCGGTGCAATCTCAAAAACATCGCTTTTAATTCGAATGGAAGAGAACGGCCTTATCATTGAAGTGAATGATCTGTTATGTCGATTGCTGGGATTTCAGAGCGATATGATGATCGGAAGCCATTGGATGCGGTTCGTTGAGCGTCGTTTTTGGATTTTTTTACGGACATTGGTACGTGAACGGCTGAAATCGGGAGATATCTATCGAGGTATTATTGAATTGGTAAGTGCAAATGGAGATTTGATTACGGTTGACAGTACCATATACGCTATTCGTAATCAGCGCGGAGAGATTGAAGAGATTGTCTGTATTGCACAGGATCTCAGTGAAGTCAATCGGGCAATTTTGGCAAGTATGGAGCAGTTGATCGATTATGAACCCTCTTTGACGGTATTGTTCAATCATCGTTATGAAGCAATTTTAGTCAACCAAAAATATTTGGATTTGATCGGATATGAACGTAATGATGACTTTTTCGCCTCATCACCTACGCGTGTCTGGATGGCTGAAACATCTGAGGGATTAGCACCTATTAATTTTGACGGATGCACGAGAAGAGAGGTCTTGGAATCAATTTTCAGGCAAGTGCATAACGGTGAAATACAAGGGCGGGTTGTATTAGAAAACCGCCATCAAGAGAAGGAATATTATACGCTTCATATCAGTTCGATGCCCAATCCGATGATTCCGAGTGAAGAGTATTACATCCTTTATTTTATCGATGTTACTCCGATTGAACGGATGAAAGAGGATAAAATCAATGATGCCAAGCTGATGAGCGTCGGGCGTTTGGCTGCGGCGATAACCCATGAAATCAATACTCCGATTACCTACATCAAAGGGAATCTTGAATTGCTTCAATGGGAATGTGAAGATAAAATTCCCGAAGCACTCCCTTTATTCGAACCGATTCAAGAGGGGATATCACGGATTGAATCTATCGTCGGATCCATGTATGAATTTGCCGGAACGGGGAAAGAGGAGATGAAACCGTGCAATATTCATATGACTTTGATTTATGCCCTTCGAATTATTATGAATCGCTCGAAACATATTGTTCCGATCCTAATCAACGGGGAGCTTTTTAGTCTCACCAGTGTATATGACTCAAATGCATGTATGACGATGGGAATCTCTAATCGGATTGAACAAGTATGGATAATAATCCTAAATAATGCGTTAGATGAGTTTGAAAAGGGTACAATATCGTATGAAAATCGTCACATCGATGTTCATTTCCATTGCGATGAAGAGCTCATTACCGTTACTATCAGTGATAATGCGGGAGGAATTCCCGATAACACGATCGAGGGAATTTTTGATTTTGCTACAAGCGGAGACAAAAAAAAGAGTATGGGAATCGGATTGAATGTAGCCAAAGCAATTATTGACAAGCACGGAGGGGGTATTCGAGTGAGCAACAAAAACAGCGGTGCAACATTCGAGATTAGTTTAAAAAGATATAAGGAGAAACCGGATGTGGTTTAATGGAGAAGCGGTAAAACTGAAAGAAGAAAAACATCTTCTTCAAGAAGAGTGTAATGCACTAAAAGCTGAATTAGAACTTTATAAAGAGATCGCGGCACTCAGTGATAAAGAGGCTTTGGTGGTGTTAAACTCTCAAGGAGAACCGATTTTTTTTAATACGCGTGCTCAAGAGATTTCCGATAAACAAGCCGTTACACGTGAATTATCAAAAGGATCATCTGAAATCGTTGTCGGTGATTGCGAAGCCTCGGTTGTCAGTAAAACGTTTGGCAACGGGATGAAGGGGTTTATTCTTATTAAATCATCGGTTGTAGGCGGTGAAGAGGGCGGATTGCTTGAAATGCACCAAAAAAGCATCAAAGGTGCTTTGAGTGCAACTCAAAAAGTTTTTGTCGATATCCTCGAAAAACTCAAAGACATGGTAGACCAATCGCGTGAAACAGCGGAAGGTTCGGATGAAGGGCTAAAAATTGCCAACCGTGTTGATGAATATATGAATAAACTAGCAGAACTAATGGAGGGGACAATTTCAACAACGGCAAGTCTGGTTACCCGCTCCAATGAAGTTTCTAATGTTATTGCACTGATTAAAGATATTGCCGATCAGACGAATCTCCTTGCCCTCAATGCTGCGATTGAAGCCGCACGTGCGGGAGAACACGGACGTGGATTTGCCGTTGTCGCCGATGAAGTACGCAAATTGGCGGAACGCACCCAAAAAGCAACCAAAGAGATTGAAATTGTAATTCAATCGATGCAGCAAGATACTAATGAGATCGAAGGTGCAACGGAAGAGCTTTCAACCATTGTCTCTAGCACCAAAAATGAGGTTTCTTTATTGAGTGATCGCATGGTGACGTTTCAACGTAATTCATCACGCAGTGTCTATGAAATTATGGATATCAGCAACTATATTTTTAGCAACTTGGCAAAAATCGATCATGTTATTTTCAAAAATAATGTATATGCATTCTTGTTCGGGCAAGAGAATGATTTTAAAGCGGTTGATCACCATTCATGCCGTTTGGGCAAATGGTATGAGGGCGGTATCGGTAAAGAGCAATTCGGTCACCTCAAATCGTATAGCCTCTTAGAAAAACCTCATGCTGCGGTTCATACACAGGCAAATGCTCTAATCGCAGATTGCGGTGAGGGTAAAAAATTATGCTCACGCCATCAAATAGAACAGCGGATTAAAACGATTGAAGAGGCGAGTCATGGGGTATTTGATGCATTGGATGTCTTGGTCGCAGAGAAAACGGAAGATTTAATGGGCAGTGCAATCAATCAACTATTTGGAGGTTTAAAATGATACGTTTGCTAATCGTGGATGATGAGCCTGCAATCGGTGCCATGCTGGAAAAAGCATTAGGCCGTTCCGGAGATTTTAAAATCACCTATATCGAAAATCCGATTAATGCAGTCAGCCGTTTTCGTGCAGGTGATTATGATGGGGTATTACTCGATATTATGATGCCTCAAAAAGACGGACTTAGTGTCTTAGAAGAGATAAAAGTGAAAGACCCTGAGTGTGTGGTGGTGATGATGACCGCGTATTCAACGTTGGATAAAGTTTTACAAAGTCATAAAGTAGGTGCAGATCATTATTTGCTCAAACCGTTTGACTCACTCGCAAGTGTTGAGAAAAAAATACGTGAATTGATTCAAGAACGCAACTAAAAAAAAGAGGGAGACAATCCCTTTTTTTTTGATTAAAATTTTTATACCTTAGTATTTTAGTATGAATACTTTACAATTAGGGACGAGTGTATTAAAATGGTGAAAAATTTAGGAGAATAGAGATGGCTCAGCAATGTCCTTTAATCTTTCGTCAAGTCGATGCAACCGTAACCCGTATTAATACGTTATTTGTCATAAGTACGATTGTCGCATTTTTGCTCACACAAAGTTTAGTAATTTTGATCGTATTAATTATTGATTTTATGTTTCGATTGTACGGCTACAAGCATTTAAGCCCGATCCAAAATATTTCGTTATTCATTCAGAAAAAATTATCACTTCCCGTTAAAATGGAAGATGCGGGTGCCAAACGGCTGGCAGCATTTTTCGGGGTAGGGTTTACATTCGCCTTATTGATTACTTCATGGTTAGGCGCCGATTTGGCTACGGCGATTATTGCGGGGATATTTTTATTCTGTGCCGCGTTGGAACTGCTTTTCGGTTATTGTATTGCGTGTAAGATTTATTATATTGTAAAAAAAATATATCCGAAGGCTTTTGCATAATGGCAGCTTTATCTTCTAAAGCGATTTACGGCCTTGCCGCTATGCACGTTCTCTCTCATGCACCTCATGCACGGGCAATGCAGGTACGTGAAATTTCAGCAATGACACAGATTTCACACGGGTATCTCGAACAGCTTCTTTCCATTTTACGTCGCAATAATTTGGTAAGCAGTATTCGCGGAGCTTCAGGAGGTTATAAACTTTCCCGCCCAAGCCATGAGATTGAAGTGATAGATATTATTGAAGCGTTGGAAGGGCCATTTTATAGAATAGACGGAAATACGGGCTCAAGTTTGATTTTAGAATATTTTTGGGGTGATATAGAAGAAAAAATGCGCTCTCTCTTCGGTATGAAACTCTCCGAACTCGATCAGGCGTATCAACCTCACTATTATGAGATTTGATACTCTGTTTCGAACAATCGTATCGGTATTAATTCCGTTTTGTTTCAATCAGTCTACGGTTTTGTACCATCATCGATTCAATCTCTTCAGCATTTTTCCCATTATAGATTTGTTCGACGTATAAATTACTTTTGGCATAAACTTCATGATAAAAGTCTTGAAGAGATGTCCCTTTTTTGTTAATCGTGTGGGGCTTAGAGATAGATTCGATATGAAGTTTAGGCTGGGGAGCATATTTCGCTAATACTGCTTCGCTTGCTTTATTGATACGCATAGGAGACTCATTTATATTGGATTTTAGTGTCAATAGAAAATACAAGCAAGAATCGTGCCTAAGCATATTTCGATAACTCTATAAATAGAGTGAGAATGGTGTAAAATAAACTTATGAATATATCAGCCTTAATTCTTATCGGCGCTTCTACCGGCGGCCCTGGACGAATTTATTCGATCCTTTCAGCATTGGACAATCATTTTGAGGGAACCATTATTATCGCACAACATATGAGTGCTGCTTTTATTCCAAGTTTTATTAACCAGTTGCAATCAATTGTATCCCTTCCGATATCGTCGGTTGAGCATCCTTTAAAAATTGAGAATAGACATATTTACGTATGTTCCGTTACCTCACGTTTATTCCAAAAAAACGGAGATATCTGGTTGGAACCGATGGAAGAGGGAAATTATCCTTATAATCCTCAAATTGATCGATTGTTCTCTTCCGCCGCGGCACTTCCTTCCTCACTAAAACGTTTAGGGGTAATCTTAACGGGTATCGGAGATGATGGTGCCATAGGATCATTATCTCTTTTTGATTCAGGAGGAGAGTGTCTATTTGAAAGTGAAGAGAGTGCTATTGTTTTTGGGATGCCTCGTCGTGCAAAAGAGTTGGTTTCCAATGGAAATGTCGGCTCAATCGGCGAGATTATTGATCGTATAAAAGAATACGGAGGATTAAATGTTCGGATGGCTTAATACAAAAAAAACACCTAAAGCTGATGAACAGATTCGTCAAAATGTGGAAAATTTTGTCGATCCCAAAGCCGTCTTGGAAAAGTTTACCGCGATCACCGGCATCCATTTTAATCAAAAAGAGTCTATTACGGCTTCAAAATTAATCTACTTTTGTCGCAATAACCATATTTTTTCTTTTGATGAATTGTACAGATGTCTCGAAAACGATAATGAAGTCTTGGAAGGGTTGATAAACGTATTAACCGTTAATGAAACCTATTTTTTCAGAGAAGCACGTCAGATTAATTTTTTAGTGGAAAAAGTCGTCTGCAGTAAAGATAAAGTACGTATTTTATGCGCTCCCGGCTCTAGCGGAGAAGAGCCCTATTCGATTGCTATCGCGCTACTTGATCGCGGGATCTCTCCATTGAAGATCGAAATTGTCTCCTTGGATATTAACAGTGAAGTAACCGTATTGGCCAGAGAAGGGCGGTATACGGCCAGATCATTACACAAAACGACGCAAGAACTGCAAGAAAAATATTTTATAAAAGAGGAAAATACTCTGAGGGTTCGTGATGATGTGAAGCGTTTGGTGACATTTCATACAATCAATATTTTCGATGAACGTCTGTTTGAATTGGGAAAATTTGATATGATTTTTTCACGTAATATGCTCATATATTTTGATGAGCCAACCGTCGCGAAAGCGGTTGAGCGTCTCGGTAGACTCTCTCGTACGAAGGAATCTCTACTTTTTTTCGGGCATGCTGATTTTGTTAAAACACCCTCTGCGTTAGTCGAACATTATGATGATGGGATTAAATTTTATACGATAGTTTAAAACCCTTCGTTGAGTACATACCATAAGCGATCAACCTCTTTATCGTCCAAAAACAGAGTAGAAGCATTAGTATAAAGCCATTCAAGCCCTTTTGGATTGATAGAGAGGGTGTGGGAGCAGTTTTGATGAGCCGGCAAAAAAGCTCGAATTAATGAGATATCTTCTTCTATAGGAAGATCACAAAAAAAGCAGTTAGGTTCACGGTGGAGTCTCCCCTCATAGTCGAGAAGTCGGACATACGATTCGATGGCAACACGTTTAGGATTTTGATCTTTCCATCGAAGGGAAGCGTCGTTTAAGAGGGAGAAATAAAAATCACCGATTGACTCGGAGTCTTTGAGATGGGGGTAAAAGAGGGTAATGAACTGCTGCCATAATCGAAGACGCTCATACTGACCCATCCAAGTAAATCCCAAATGTATGACATCTTTCATTCTTGGAATAGAAGACTTAAAAGAGTGTTCTGCTTCAAAGTCAATTTTAAATCCCATATTGATAGGGCTATGGCGTGCTCCGTAGAAGCGATAAAGGGTCTGTAAGCTTTCCTCGGCTATGATGGTGACGATCATATCTTCTTCGCGGGCACGGTTGAGTTTGATAATAAAGCCCTGCATGATTAGTTCTACTTTACACGTTTCTTTTCAAAATCTTCATTAATTCCCGCCATTTTAACCTTTTTTAACCTGAGTATTGTTAAAATAAGAAAATTTCATCTCCCTTTAAACTACTTATGTTTAAAAAGAGATTAAAAAATAATAATTTGCCGAAATTTTCTGGTGAAAGGTGACGATTAGAGTGGAATACCAAGACCTATTACGATCATTTAAAGATAACTGCGGATTCGGTTTGATTGCAAGTATTAAAAACCGTCCTTCGCATGAAAACTTGGAAAACGCCATTACGGCTTTAGAGCGAATGATGCACCGCGGAGCCGTTGCGGCTGACGGAAAAACGGGTGACGGAAGCGGATTGCTTTTGTCTCTTCCACATGAGTTTATGCGAACAGCAGCGGTTGAAGCAGGAGTCGAACTCCCTGAAATGTATGCCGTCGCCGTTGTATTTACCCGCGATGCTTCAACGTTGGCACATTTTGAAAAAATTTGTATGGCAAATGATCTTAAAGTAGTTTTGGATCGTATCGTTCCGATTGATACGAATGCACTGGGCGAACAAGCCCTTGCCACATTGCCTGAAATCCACCATATTTTTATTACTCCGAATTCCCTTATGGCCAGCCAGCGTTTTGATGCATTGTTGTATCTTAGCCGTAAAGAGATAGAGCACGCTCTTGTGAGTGACAGTGACTTTTACATTGCCTCTATGTCGGCGCGTGTCGTGTCGTATAAAGGGCTCATTATGCCTACGCACATTAAAGAATTTTATACCGATTTACAAAACGAAAATTTTAAAATCTCTTTTGCATTATTCCATCAACGTTTTTCAACCAATACCCTCCCGAAATGGCGTTTGGCTCAACCGTTCCGTGCGGTTGCCCACAACGGTGAGATCAACTCGGTCGAAGCGAATCGTTTTAACGTTGCGGTGAAATCTGAATCCATCAAAAGTGAAGTATTCACCGATGAAGAGATTGCGCGTCTTTTGCCGATCCTTCAGCCGGGCGGTTCGGACAGTGCGAGTGCCGATAACTTTTTTGAATTTTTGATTATTAACGGGATGGATTTTTTCAAAGCGGCACGTGCGGTTATTCCGGCTCCGTGGCAAAATGCTCCGCACATGGACCCACAGCTCCGTGCATTTTATGAATACCACTCGACGGTTTTCGAAGCATGGGACGGTCCTGCGGCGTTCTCTTTGACTGATGGCCGCTATATCGGGTGTGTACTGGATCGTAACGGTCTTCGTCCGTCCAAATACATTATCACTAACGATGATACCTTGCTGATCGCGAGTGAATACGGTGTTATTGATATTCCGGAAGATCAGATTAAAGAGCGCGGACGTCTTCAATCGGGACAAATGATCGGATTGGATTTGAAATTCGGGAAAGTTCTCAAAGATGAGGATATCAACCAATATTTAAAATCGTCTAACCCTTATATGAAGTGGTTAAACGATCACATGATCTATCTTCAAGAGCATGTCGAAGAGCAATACAGTACCCGCTGTGAGTATGATGCTTCGAATCTGGTAGAACGTCAACGCTATTTCAATATTACCCAAGAGGTCGTTGAACAAGTGATTGAACCGATGATGCGTGATGGAAAAGAGGCAGTCGGCTCCATGGGTGATGATACGCCCTTAGCGGCGTTCAGTAGTGTGCAACGCCATTTTAGTGATTATTTCAAACAACGTTTTGCCCAAGTTACCAATCCTCCGATTGACCCTATACGGGAAAAAGTGGTGATGAGTTTGAATACCGGATTCGGCGAAACCCATAATATTTTAGATGAGATTCCCTCTCATGCGAATCGTCTGAAAGCGATTTCACCGATTATTATCCGTGAGAAACTGGAAGTACTCAAATCATTCGGGGATAAAAAATCACCGCGTTATCAATCCTTCTATGCCAATCAAGAGTTTTCAACGGCGTATCAAGGCGCTTTGAAGCCGGCACTTGAAGCATTGGTAGAACGGGTGATCAAAGCGGTACGGGAAGAGGGTGTTCGTATCGTTATCCTTGATGACAGCGGTTTTGATAAAGAGCATAAAGCAATTCCAATGGCCATGGCCGTGGGACGTATCAGCCGTGCCTTGTTGGACGCTAAAATTCGTCACCTCGCTTCAATCGTCGCGTGTACTTCTGAAGTGATTGATTCACACGGTGCTGCAACCTTGATCGCATACGGTGCAAGCGCGGTCTATCCGACTCTTTTGTTCGCAACGGTTGCTGCACGTGCAGAAAGCAGCGTCAATGATATCAACTGCTCGGAAGCGTTTAAATCAGTCCATCATGCACTGAATGCGGGATTACTGAAAATTATGTCGAAAATGGGGATTGCTACTATCGCGTCCTACCGTAATTCAGGTCTTTTTGATGTCATCGGCTTAAGCAAAGAGATCGTACATGAGTGTTTCGGCGAGTCGCATGTGATGATTCCCGGCCTTAGCTATGAAGATATTGATGCGCGACTTGAGAGAAATCACAAAGATGCATTTGAAGTGGGTGGATTTAACCGTATTTTTCCACTCAAAATCGGTGGCTATTATAAATTTTACAACGGACAAGAGCATCATGATTTTAACCCGGATGTGATTCATGCTATTCATAAAGTTTCTAAAACCGGCAAACGTGAAGATTTCGATAAATTGAGTGCCCTTATCAACGGTCGCGGTCAAAAATTCATTCGTGACTTCTTTGAATTTAAATCCGATCGTCCAAGTATCGATATCAGCGAAGTTGAATCTAAAGAGGCCATTTTTAAACGTTTTGCTTCGGCAGCAATGTCATTGGGTTCTATCTCTCCGGAAGCACATGAATGTCTTGCCGTTGCTATGAATACCATTGGAGCGCAAAGTAACTCGGGAGAGGGCGGAGAAGATTCTGCACGTTTCGGAACACTTAAAAACTCTAAAATCAAACAAGTCGCATCGGGACGCTTCGGGGTTACTCCGGCCTATTTGCGCTCAGCAGAAGAGATTCAGATTAAAGTAGCTCAAGGGGCTAAACCGGGTGAGGGGGGACAACTTCCGGGCCATAAAGTCAGCGGTCTTATCGCACGTCTTCGCTACACGATGCCGGGTGTGACGTTGATCTCTCCACCACCGCATCATGATATCTATTCAATCGAAGATTTGGCACAGCTTATTTTCGACATGAAACAAGTGAATCCGAATGCAAAAGTGGCGGTTAAACTCGTCTCTTCTGCGGGTGTCGGTACGATTGCGGCGGGTGTCGCGAAAGCGTATGCCGATAAGATCATCATCTCCGGCGGAGACGGCGGTACCGGAGCGGCTCCTCTGACCTCGATTAAATTTGCGGGGAATCCTTGGGAACTCGGTCTTTCCGAAGCGCATAACGCCCTCAAAGTGAATAATCTTCGCGGATTGGTTCACGTTCAAACGGACGGTGGTCTCAAAACAGGTCAAGATATCGTAAAAGCGGCACTACTGGGTGCTGAGAGCTATGCATTCGGTACGGGAGCGCTCACAATTATCGGATGTAAAATGCTCCGTATTTGTCATGTCAACAAATGTTCTGTCGGTATCGCAACGCAGAATGAAACGCTTCGACACGACTATTTTAACGGCACGGTCGAACAGCTTATCAACTATTTCACCTATTTGGCAGAAGACGTTCGCAAAATAATGGCGCAATTGGGATACAAAACAATAGAAGAGCTTGTCGGACGAAGCGATTTGCTCCGTGTCATCGATACTGAATTTGCGAAAAAATTCGATTTCAGTTCTGTTTTACACCGTGAAGAGGGGTTCAATACCGCTCAAGCTCCGAGCAATGAACCGTTTGATTCGAATGAATTTGAAAAAGAGGTTCTCGCTGAAGCGATGGATGCGATTAAAAATCCTGAACGGCCGATCCGAATCGTTCGCGATATTTGTAATCTTAACCGAAGTTTCGGTGCACGCATCAGCGGTGAAATCGCTCAATACTATGGAGATAGCGGTCTTAAATCCGATACGATCCGCCTGCAGCTCAAAGGGATTGCGGGTCAGGCATTGGGTGCATTTTTGATCAACGGTGTCTCTATTCATCTTGAAGGTGTAGCCAATGACTATATCGGTAAAGGGATGCACGGCGGTAAAATCGTTATCAAGTCCAAAAACCAAGGGGAACGATTTAGCGCAGGCGGTAATACCTGTTTATACGGTGCAACGGGAGGAAAACTCTTTATTTCCGGTTCCGTCGGTGAGCGTTTCGCGGTTCGTAACTCAGGGGCTCTTGCAATTGTTGAGGGGACCGGAGACAACGCGTGTGAATACATGACGGGAGGGGTTGCTGTTATTCTCGGCAAAACCGGTATTAACTTTGGTGCGGGGATGACAGGCGGTTTCGCATTCGTATATGATCAAGATCACAGTTTCGTGGAAAATGTTAACCGTGAATTGATTGATGCTCTCCGTATTGATACCGATGACGGAGATGAAGCACGCCATTATCTCAAACGACTACTTAAAGAGTACGTTGCGGAAACTGAAAGCGAAATGGCGCAAGAACTGCTTAAAAACTTCCGTGTTGAAATCCGAAATTTCTGGCTTGTTCGCCCGAAAAATTTAACTAAATTGCCACTCAATCCGGATAAAGGGGACTAATTAAATGAGAGAATTTTTAACGATTGAGCGTCTCGATCCCTCAAAACGTCTTGTACTACAGCGTCTAAAAGATTTTAGTGAGATTTATGAACCAATGGCCGCGAGTGATGCCTCATCCCAGAGTGACCGTTGTATCCAATGCGGTGATCCGTTTTGTTTGAATAAATGTCCGTTGCACAATTACATTCCCCAATGGCTCAAAGCGGTAGCGGAAAAAGATTTAAAATTTGCGTTTAACCTCTCCAATGAACCCTCACCGTTTCCTGAAGTGATGGGACGCGTATGCCCGCATGACAGACTGTGTGAAGGGGATTGTACCCTTAATGACGGTCATGGGGCGATCACAATCGGTTCGGTAGAGACGTTTATTAATGAAGAGGGATTTAAGCAAGGGTTAAAGCCTTATTTTCCGGGAATTACCACAGATAAAAAAGTAGCCATTATAGGTTCAGGCCCTGCGGGGCTCTCTGCGGCCACCTATTTGCTCCGCTCCGGTATTGCGGTAACGATGTATGAACGCTCAGATCGTGCGGGGGGATTGCTCACGTACGGTATTCCGAATTTTAAATTGGATAAAAAAATCGTTGAGCGCCGTGTTAATCTCCTTTTAGAAGCGGGGTTGGAACTAGTGCTTAATTGTGAAGTGGGCAAAGAGATTGAGTTTGATGCCATTGCCGATAAACATGATGCGGTATTCATCGGAATCGGTGCGACAAAAAGCAAATCGGCAAAAATAGCAGGTGAAAATGCTTCGAACGTATATGCCGCGATGGAGTACCTCACTGCCATTCAACGTAAAAATTTTGCCATTACGTATGAGAAAAAGTTTGATTTCAAAGATCTTGACGTTGTTGTCGTCGGTGGCGGTGATACGGCGATGGACTGCGTTCGCAGCGCTAAGCGTGAAGGGGCAAAAAGTGTAACGTGTCTTTATCGACGTGATGCACACAATATGCCGGGATCAGTCAAAGAGTACAAAAATGCGATTGAAGAGGGGGTTGATTTTGTGTTTAATGCCTCTCCGAAAGAGATTATTTTGAATGACGGCGGTAAAGCCGTCGGTATTCATATGGCAAAAACGATTCTCGGAGTCAAAGACGAATCCGGACGTCAAAAAATGGAAGAGGTCAAAGGGGGCGATTTTAACGTTAACGCCGATGTAATTATCATGGCACTCGGTTTTGATCCGTGTGTCCCTCCATTTCTTGCTGAAAACGGTATTTCGGTGAACAGTTGGGGCGGTATCGTGATCAATGAGAAACACGAAACGACAACATCGGGTATTTATGCCGGAGGCGATTGTTATCGCGGTGCCGATTTAGTCGTTACAGCTGCCTATGATGGGCGTGAAGCGGCACGATCTATCGTTAAATCCTTGTTGGGATAATGAACGCGTTTATCCAAGCTTCACTTCTTGCGTGTCAAGAGATCGGATCTTTGATACGAGAGGGGAATGATAGCTTATTTGCCTTGCATGAGAAGGGTTTTGGCGGAGATATCAGTAACGGTATCGATTTAAAAGCTGAAGCAATCTGTTTTCATCATCTTTCCCCGTTCGGATCGGTTTTTTCCGAAGAGAGCGGCTGGATGTCTCCTGAGTCCTCTATTACTATTTTTCTTGATCCGATAGACGGAAGTGATAATTTTGTCTCGAATTTCCCTTATTACGGTGTTTCTATTGCCCGAACGTGTGAGGGGAAAACGACCGAAGCGGTAGTGTGTAATCTTGCCAGCGGTGAGGTATTTATCCGAACCGAGGATGAGTATTATTCTATTATGGTTCATGCTCCGGAAAATAAAATTGAAATCATGACCAATGCATCTGCCAAAATCGGCCTTTTTGAAAAGGGACCTGAGCATCCTGAATTGGTCAAAAAACTCATGATGAAAAAGTTAAAATTTCGCTCTCCCGGAGCGCTGGCGCTCTCATTGGCGTATGCCCCTTATGTTAAATATGTGCTATTTTTAGGTACAATGCGACCTTACGATATCCAAGCCGGACTCTATCTTAGCAAACACCTTCATGTGATTAGCGACGATAGGTATATCCTTATAAGTGCGGATAAAGAGCTTTTTGAGCAGATACGTTTGATTGTAGAAAAGGAGTATTTTTGAGTCTATTTAACCTGTTCGGGGACTCCGAAAAGAAAAAACAACCCACTAAGAGTGAGGCTCCCTCTCACTGGGTAAAATGCCCTTCGTGCCAGTCACTGATGTATTATAAAGAGATTGAAAAACAAAACCATGTATGTCCGAAATGCGGATTTCATCTCCGTATCGGCGTTAAAGAACGTCTAGCCCTTATCGCAGATGAGGGGAGTTTCGTTGAATTTGACGGAAATCTTCGTCCGGTTGATCCTCTTAATTTTGTTGATAAAAAAAGTTATGCAGCTCGTGTAGAAGAGGGATATGCCAAAAATGGTACCTACTCTTCGGTGGTGAGCGGTGAGTGTACGATTAATAGCGTTCCGGCACAGCTTGTCGTTTTCGATTTTAATTTTATGGGTGGTTCTCTCGGTTCGGTTGAAGGGGAGAAAATTGTCCGTGCGGTAAATCGTGCGATAGAAAAGCGTATGGGGCTTATTATTGTGAGTGCCAGCGGTGGAGCACGGATGCAGGAGAGTACTTTCTCTTTGATGCAAATGTCTAAAACTTCTGCGGCTTTAGCAAAGTTAGCCACCGCAAAACTTCCGTACATCTCTCTTTTGACCGATCCGACGATGGGTGGAGTCAGTGCCTCTTTCGCAACGCTCGGTGATATTATTATTGCTGAACCGGGTGCTTTGGTCGGATTTGCAGGTCAACGGGTTATTAAACAGACCATCGGGAGCGATCTTCCTGAAGGGTTCCAACGCGCTGAATTTTTGCTTGAAAAAGGGTCTATCGACATGATCGTAGAACGGAGCGAACTCAAAGAGACTCTGAGCGATATGCTCAAACTGCTTCTCCCCTAAATATGCAGCTTTACGCCCTTTGTGACATTGATACGCTTCGTCAAAAGGGGATGGATATCCTCTCTTTTGCAAAGCAGGCTAAATCATTAGGTGCTCAGGTACTTCAGTACCGCAATAAATACGCCGATATCGCTACGATTAAAAGCGATCTGATCGCATTGCGACAGGTATGGGAAGGTTTTTTGATCGTTAATGATCACTATGAACTGGCACAGTTTTGTGACGGTGTTCACATCGGTCAAGAAGATTTATATGCGATTGACCCTGATCCCTCACGTGCCATCAAAATTTTAAAAATGGCAATCGGTGAAGATAAAATTATCGGTCTCTCTACCCATAATATAGAGGAGATTACGATTGCTAACCATTTGAATATCAACTATATCGGATTGGGAGCTTATCGTGCTACTTCGACGAAATCGGATGCCAAAGTGTTAGGAAAACATCTCGATGAGATTGCATCACACTCCAAGCATCCCGTTGCCGCTATCGGAGGGGTAAAACTCGATGATCAGTTTCAACATGTACATTATCGGGTCATTGGGTCTGGACTGTTGTGAATATCTCAATTATCTCGATTGCAAAAAAAGAGCGTTCTCTTTACGATCCCCTTTACCAAGAGCAGATGAAGATGATCTCCCGTTTTGCAAAATGTGAAGATATAGAACTCTTTCCCAAAGAGATTGTGAAAGCCCACACAATCAGTGCTGAGGCCTCACAAGCAGCGTATTCAAAGCTACTTTCACCTATGTTAGGTAAAAATTACGCGATTGCATTGCATCCTGAGGGAAAAAAAATGGATAGTTTTGCATTTAGTAAGCTTATAAGTGATAAAATTTCGTTGCAATTTTTTATAGGTGGAGCCTACGGCTTTGAAAAAAGTTTTGTAGACCAATGTGATGTGGCAATAAGTCTTTCCGAGATGACCATGAGCCACAAAATCGCAAAAGCGGTATTGCTCGAGCAAATCTACCGCGCCTATTCACTGTTAGCAAACCATCCGTATCACAAATGAGGAGCATTGATGAGAGACCATGAGTTGCAGTATTTCGAGGAGATATTGCTGACGCGAAAAGCTCAGATTATCAAAAATCTTACCGGTGTTGAGAGCGAAATGAATCAATTACGTGAGATGGAACTCAACGATGAAGGTGATTACGCATCTGCCAGCAATGACAATATGGTTGAAAATGCTATCGGTTCACAACAGATGCATGAGTTAGAAGAGATCGAAGCGGCTCTTTATAAAATCAAGTCGAAACAATACGGTATTTGTGAAATGTGTGAAGATGATATCGGTTTCCAACGCTTGAAAGTTAAACCGCATGCAAAATATTGTATCGTGTGTCGTCCGATTGTTGAAAAAAACAAACACTAAAAGGGAGAGAAAATGCAACTAAAACGGTATAGCATCGCATCACTGATTTTAATGATTTTAGTCGCTGCAGCGGTATATTCAATCGATAACGAATCGATTTCATTCGATCTGTTAGGGATGCATTTTCCAAACTTACCGGTTGCGTTTTGGGTAGTTGTTCCTCTCATTATTATGTATTTTGCCAGTTTGTTACACATGGGTGTTTATGCATTAGTCGGTAACTTCAAACTTCGCCGTTTGAATAAAGATCACGAAAAGATGATCGATGCGCTTCGTGATTCACTATTAGGTGTTCATGAACGTAATTACGTCTATAAAAGTGATGCTTATAAACTTATGGGCAAATTGATCGACAATGCTCTTATCTTGCCTTATGAGACACTTCGCATTATCGGCAATGAAAAAATCGATGAAGCTCTTGAATTGATGAGAAACGTCAAAGAGAAGAAAAAAGTAGATATTAAAAAATTCCATTTGGCTGCCAATACATCTATTATGATCCAAAATAATCTCAACCGTTTTGAACGCGGTGAGATTGATGCTGACAGTATCCTTTCCCGTCCTGAGAGTTACGGTGAAATCGTTTGTGCCAAAGCGTATGAGTCGTATGTAAAAACGGCATCGGCCGGATCAATTATGAAGTTTAAACATCTCTTTACGAAAGCTTCTTTGAACGATTTTGTTCAACGTGTCAATGCAAGTGAAAACGGAATTCAAATTTCGAATGAAGATTTGGTTGTGCTTATTACTACCGTCAAAATGGACGTAAACGATTGGATTGATCTCTCTGCGGCTATGTCTAAAAACATGCTTCCTGAACAACGCATCCGTTTATTTGAAATGTTGAGTGAAAATAACGACGATGCTATGGAAGGGTATTTATACACTCTCTATGATTTGCAAATGATCGATACGGCAAATGAAATACTAAACAATACAGCCCATAATGATTATCAAATCTTCAAAGCGTACCGTGATCTAAAAAAAGCAAATAAGCATTACGATATCGCCATCTTTTTACGCCGTAGTTACTAAGTAATAAAGGTAGCTTTGCTACCTTTTCTCTTCAAGGTATTTTATGACTCCCAAACTGGACTTCTCTTCACCCGTATATGCTCTCGCCCCGTTGGCAGGATACACCGATCTGCCATTTCGCAATGTGGTTAAAAAATTCGGTGCCGATTTAACGGTGAGTGAGATGTTAAGTTCCAATGCTCTCGCACACGGCTCTACTAAAACGATTAGAATGATGGAACGCAGTCCCAATGAAGACCCGTATTCGGTACAAATAGCAGGTTCGGAAGAGGATATTGTACGTCGTGCTGTGGAGATTCTTAATAGTGTAGAGGATATCGATATTATCGATCTCAACTGCGGATGCCCCGTCCCTAAAATCGTTTGTCACGGTTCGGGGAGCTCCTTGCTTAATGATTTGCCTCGTATGGCACGTATTATCGAAACAATCAAAAAAACATCCAACAAATCAACACTCAGTGTCAAAATTCGTTTGGGATTTGAGTCGAAAAACCATATTGAGATTGCTAAACTGGTCGAATCGTGCGGTGCCGATTTTCTTGCCGTCCACGGGCGCACTCGTGCGGGAAAATTCAAAGCACCTGTAGATTATGACGCGATAGCTGAGATAAAAGCTTCTATCGGTATCCCCGTTATCGCTAATGGGGATATTGATTCGTATGAGAAAGCGCAATGGGTACTAGAACACACTCAATGTGACGGTGTCATGATCGGTCGAGGTGCGGTAGGTGCACCATGGATTTTTCATCAGTTAAAATCTGGAAGTGCTACGGTAGATCTTCGGATCAAACACGCGATCATAATGGAACATTTAGACGGAATGATAAATTTTTACGGTCCGCGAGGGGTTGTAACATTTCGTAAGCACGTTCACACCTATTCAAAAGGGTATGAAGGGGCATCGGCATTGCGTGACCTCGTCAATCGTATCGATGATCCTATTCACTTCCGTGCTGTGGTTGATGAGTTTTTTCTCACTCACAGACAGATCGGCGAGGGATTTAAAGCCTCCGATATGAAGTGTGAGTGTTAATCAAATATTGCTTTTATATAAAATTTACGTAATTTAAGTATGCTTATCTAAAATTAGAAGGATACCCTATGCGTTTGTTGCTACTTTTGAGCTTAATTCCCCTCTATGTATTCGCCGCATCAATACCGGACAAGGCACTCTATTTGCAAGGGCAAATTGATCAGGGAATCATTTTGGCGCACGGTAAAGGGATGGATCCTGATTTTAAAGTAGTAAAACCGTTACGGTTAGCTCTCAATAAAGATTTGGGGTTTCACACGTTATCGTTACAAATGCCCAATCAATACGAAGCGTATGAAGATTATGAGAAGGAACAGACAAAAGTCGATGCCATGATCGATCAATCAATCGCTTTTTTACAGAGTAAAGGGGTAAAAATGATTTATTTGATGGGACATTCGTTGGGTGCTGGGATGATGAGCAGCTATTTGGTCTCTCATCCAAATGCACCGATCAAAGGGTATATTGCAATCGGGTGTCGAGGGAATAAGAGTAAACTGATTTCGTGTACCGATAATATGCCGAAAATAAAGATCAAAACATTAGATATCTGGGGCAAAGACAGTGGTGAAGATGAAAGTTTTGCCACACTACGTTTACCGCTTATCGGGGAGCATTACCGACAATACGGTGTCGCAGGTGCTAACCATGTTCTAGACGGGTCAATGGAGTTTGTTATTGAAGAGATCGAAGGGTGGTTGGCACCCTAAGTTCTCAATGGTGATGATGAAACTCTAACACCTCTTTGATCTCTTCGGGGGTCGCTTCATGAATATCTAAAACCGTCCCCTCGAAAACGAGATCCATCCCCGCGAGAGGGTGATTTCCATCGAGTGTTGCATGATCGCCGTCGATTTCGGTGACAGTATAGATGATGACATCCTCAGAATCTTCTTCAAAATATCCATCGAGTTCCATACCGACACTCACTTCGATCGGTAATTCGCTGAGGGCTTCGGTAACTACGAGGCTAGGATCATAGTTGCCGAATGCTTTATCAGCGGTAAGTTCAATTTTAAATGCCTCTGCGATACTTTTTCCCTCTAACGCTTTTTCAACGGTTGGGAAGATATGACCGTAATTACCGTGTAGGTAAACGAGAGATTCCTCTTCTTCATGGAGGAGGTTCCCTTCGGTATCGTTGATGTGATAGTCGAGGGTGACGATACAGTCTTTGGTGATGGTCATGAAAAATCCTTGCTTATGTGTTCAATATTATTAGACGTTATATCTAAAATAGAATAAGCAAAATATTAAGTAGTGTTTTATGGGAGCATCCATGTTTGCTTAGTATGGGCACTCTTTGCTTGGCTTAGCGAATTGTGGATTATTGACAAATGAATGATCGGTAAGGGTTTCAATAAATGCGATTATCTTATTGATATCTTCAAAACTCAACGTTTGATTGATTTTTAGATTATGATTTTGGATAGCTTGAGTGAGTGTTTTAGCACTTCCATCATGCCAATAAGGGGCAGTTAAGAGGGCATTTCTAAGGCTTGGAGTACGAAAAAAGTTTTTATCTTTTGGATTTCCTGTGACATCGGATAGCCCGTTGTCTTTGATTTTAGTGGTAGCTACTTGATGCTGCGGTTGGAGTTGATGAAAGTTATCATCACTAAAGAGGGGTGCAGTGTGACAACTGTTGCATTTTGCCGTTCCAAAAAACAACTTTTTTCCTTCTTGAGCCTCTTTAGTAGGTAATGTTTTTTTATTTTTTGTCATTTGGTCATAGAGGGAATTATCAGAGATAAATGTTTTTTCAAAACTCTCTAAGGCTCGTGAGACGGTAGAGAGATTGATAGAACCATTTTCTTCGCTAAAGGCGAGTGAAAAGAGTTTTTGGTAACAGCCGTTTTGACCGAGCCGTTTAGCTATCTCGTTCTCATGTCCATTCATCCCCATCTCTACGGGATCGGTTCCTCTTATCGGTGCTAATGATTGCTCAGCTAATCCGCTAAGATGATTATGTGCCCATGTTAAATTTTTATATAAACCCACATTTGTTAATCCCGGGACATTTCGTTTGCCGGGGTCGTCGAGTGCTCCGGGATGGAGACTATTGCCATCGGCAAAGGCGCGTCTTTGTTCATGACACGTTGCACAAGACATCGTACCGTTAATGGAAAGATCGGCATCATAAAACAAACGTCGACCAAGCTCGATTTTAGCATGAAGAGATTGGTTATCGTTTAGAGGAGATTGTGCAACGAGCTCTGAAAGAAAAGCTAAAAGGGTTATAAGTAGTCTAGCCGTATGACGCATTATCACTCTTTACTTGAGTTGAGTGATTAAGATAGCGGACGTAGTGTCAGCACCCGCAGAGAGTTGTAACGTATAGACTCCGGCCTCTAGTGGATAATCGACCATTTTGCGAATACCGGAATTTTGAGGCCCTTGGGAGTGTGCTACGGATTTGGCTACTTTGCCATCTTTGACTAAATCAATCCACGATGCGTTTCCTAATACTACTCGATACGTACCGCTCTCTTTGATCTCGATTTGAAAAAGACCGCCGTAGCTCACGGTACCACCCTCATTGGTAGGACGTGTAACGTATTGAATTTTAGGAGTGTTGAGCAATCCGACATAGGAAGCTTTGTTGATCGTCAGTACGGCATTGGATAATTCTCCACCATTTTTGGCTGAGTTTACAAATGATAAACTTTTCCAACCGTTTAATTCGGCGGGTAGATTTGCTTCGTTAGCAAACAGACTAAAAAATAAAAGCCCTATAAATAGTGCTGCTCTCATGGTGTTTCCTTTGAAATAATTTTCATTATAGTCTATATGATATAACGATATTGTAAAAAATAGACTTAATTGTGAAGATCTTTATGCGGCAAAAATGAGTTTGCCGTCATACGATTCTTTATGAAGTATGATAGAGAAAATTCTCATTGCATCGGTGCGATTTGTGGATGCGATAGACTCAATCGATGATTCCGTATTGATAACCATGATCCCGTTAAGGTTCAATTTGTCGCGTACTACCATTGCATCTAAACCTAAAAAACGGCAAAACTCACCAAGGCTTTTGGAATGGAGTGCATTAGGTAAGAGTTGAGATGCGCATGAGGATGATATTTCGCCTGTAGATGCCAAGGATACTATTTGCTCGGAAAGTTTTTTAAGTTTTTCACGCATCATGAAAATATGTATCGGTAGTACACTTAAAAATACCATACCTGCTGCCATATGGCATTCCATCAGATACAATGTATAGATCCCGAATTTGTTCAATACGATTGTTATTAAAATTGCAACAATACAGGCAATCATCAATGAGATCGTTACTGCTTTTAGTATAATTCTGCTTTTCATATTAACCGCCTATGTGATAAATTACATTATATCTTTTTTGATATAATGCATAAAGCATTCACAAAATATCCGAACTTGTTTGTCGTATTTTTTTAAATATCTTAATAAATTATTATAGAGCGTTATGTCAAATTATCAATAAGAATTTTTTTAAGCAAATTCACGTGATACTGTCATAACCGCAGACATAATCTATGCTATTCAAGGATATGTCATGAAAACAAGTGCACGCAATGAGATCAAGGGTACTATTACTGAGATCAAAAAAGGTCAAATTAACAGTGAAGTTGTCCTCTCTGTAGGTGGGAATACCGTTTTAAAATCGGTAATTACCAATGATTCGGTGGATGAGATGGGTTTGAACGTCGGTGAGAGTATTTATGCTATCATCAAAGCACCTTTTGTCATGGTTGCAAAAGATAAACCGAGTAACATCAGTATCCGCAATATTATCGAAACGAAAGTCACCGAAGTGAAAAAAGGGATCGTTAACGGTGAGTTGAAACTCGCCATGGGGGATCAAACTCTTACCGCTGTCATTACTGAAGACTCGGTTGAAGATTTGGGTTTCAAATCAGGTGATACCGTTTATGCTCTGATTAAAGCCAACTTTATTATTCTCGCTAAATAACACACTCTCTCTTTTCGGGCATTGCCCGAAACTATTTCCCTCAATATTATTAAAATTATATTACAAATTTTTAAGAGTAATATTTCTATAATACGTTATATCTTTTAGGATATAACGATAAAATCGTTTAAAGGGGATAAGATGACAAAAATAATGAATAAAGATATAGAAAGTATTCCACATGAAATACTTCCTTTGCCGTCCATTAATCTTTACATAACATGGGGAGAAGAGAAGATACGACAGATGGTTCGTTATCATCATTATTTATTACGGTTAAGTAAAATTGATAATTTTCTCTCGCATGATCCGGCGCAATTTGATCATGCGACTGCTAAAACGGCAGATTATTTTGTAGATGTCCTATCGAGAGGAAAGTTTTCAAATGCATCTTATCCCTATCCGGCTTTAAAATTGCGCTACTTTCAGATTACGATCGACGAATATGCACGTGATATATGGCTTGAGATGTATAAAAAAGCGATCATCGATATGAAAATGCCATCTGAGTGTATCGAAGGTTTTTGGAATTGGATTGAGCCTCTTTCTCTTTGGATGGTCAATCGCCGTACTTTATCTGAAATACCGCGTTACCCTTATAAGGATATTTGGACAGATTTTATCGATTTTAAGCAGCTGTCTCGTTGTAGTTAAGTAGGACTTGAAGCCTCAGTTTAGCTCACACGATTTGGGTTAGACTGAGGCGTTTACGCCTCGATAACATTAATAATACCGTTTTCTTATCATTGGAATAGTTCTAGCTTTTATTCGGCTCTTGCGTTAAGGAATTACCACTTCATAAACGTACATTCTAATGATACATAAAACGGGGAGAATAGCCTTATTAGATTGGTATTACGATTGGGTTAAATGCTTTGGTTGAAATAATTGCATGGCTACCGATACTTAAACTATTTGCTTCTTCACTGCTTAAAACGGTACGAACTACCGATGAACCTACGAGTAATGTTACTACGGTTACTGGAAAATCTTCTTCCATTTTTAATACCTCGCCAATAAGTTGAAGTTTACCGCTTAGGGTTTGGGGGCTAAAGAATTCCATCGGTGAGCAGAGCTTCTCAATACAACCCGACACCACCGACGCGAGGCGGTCTGAGAGTTTGACCGTTTCGGCAATGTCGTGACTCACGAGCAAAGTGGTTACCCCCAAGCGGGAGTGGATGAGGGCGAGTTCGTCTTGGAGTTTTTGGCGCATAGAGGGATCGAGTGCCGAGAGAGGTTCATCGAGCAGGAGAATCTTCGGTCGGCGCACCAATGCGCGTGCGAGGGCGACACGCTGTTTTTGACCACCTGAGAGGGTGGATGGAAGGCGGTTGGCGAGATTTTCCAACTCTACCATAGCGATGAGCTCATCCACCCCTTGTTTTTGTTCTGCGGTTTCTGCGGCAAAGAGGAGGTTTTCACGGACACTCATCGTCGGGAATAGGGCGTAGTCTTGGAAGACAAATCCGATACTCCGTTTTTGGGGTGGAAGATTGATTTTTTTGCTTTTATCAAACCACACTTCACCATCCACTTCGATCACTCCGCTGTCCGGTGTTTCGAGTCCTGAGATCATACGCATTAATGTTGTTTTTCCGGCACCGGAGGGACCGAAGAGGGTTAGAAACTCTCCATTACGGATCTCAATAGAAAATTCGGCGTTTAACACTCCATCGGCAGTGTTAAGGGTTTTGGTGACATTTATAGATATCATCGTAGTCCCTCTAGTGATTTTTTATTCAGCGTATAGACGATGAGCAATATCGCAAACGTCACGACAAAGAGGGTGAGGGCGTATTGGTGTGCCATCGCGTAGTTGAGCGATTCCACTTCGTCATAGATGGCGATGGAAGCGACACGGGTTTCGTCGGGGATATTTCCGCCGATCATGAGGATTACCCCGAACTCTCCGACGGTATGGGCAAACGCGAGGACGATTCCTGAAATAAGTCCGTGACGGATAGAGGGGAGGATCACCCGTATCATAGTCTCAATTTTCGATTTACCGAGGGTATAAGAGGCTTCGAAAATGGAGCGGGGGACTTGGGAGAGGGCGGATTGGATCGGGTGCACCATGAACGGTAGGCTAAAGAGAACCGATCCGACAACAAGCCCTTCGAAACTAAATGCGAGTCGTACCCCATGAGAGGTTAAAAACTCCCCGATAAACGATGCAGGGCTAAAGGCGAGGAGGAGATAAAAACCCAGTACCGAGGGGGGTAAGACGAGGGGCATACTGACGATGGTCTCAGCAACACTTTTGAAACGGGTTTTGCTAAACGCTAAAAATGCGGCCAATGGGATACCGATAAGGAGTAAGATAACCGTGGTGACGGCAGCCAGCTCAAAGGTCAGCGTCATCGTGGTTAAAAATTCATTTTCCATAGGTTTCCTTTAGGAGTGAAATTTCAGAGGGTTGAACCATCCAGTGTATTTCATCACCTTCACTTATCGCGAGGGTGTTAAACGTCAGTGTCGGTACCAACGCGATGAGATTCATCTCGTGATAGGTGAGGGTGATTTGGGAGAGGACAATCCCCGATTCGATCTTTTGTACGGTTGCACGGGCACAATTTGCGCTCGTGGCGGTGACGTTTTTGGAGAGGATCACTTCGGTCTCTTTAAACGCCAATGTGACGTTTGTAGCGACTTCCATATCTGAAGCTTCGGCGAGGAGAAGGTGAAACGGCTCATTGGCTACGGTAACACTAAGGATGCTGAGGTGTTCGGAGGCAGTTACTGCGGTGATGGTGGCGTTTAGGGTATTCATAAATTATTGCATTCCTTTTTTGTAGAGTTTAATGGCGGATAGGGAGAGGATAAAGGCTAAAAACAGTTGTAAATGTCCGCTGGAAAAGAGTCCAAGCATCGATTTTCCTATCCATGCTCCGAAAATCGATCCGGCTGCCATCCATCCGATAAGAGGAAGGTTCGGTTTAACGATAAGAAAAGGTTCTTTACGGCGATAACGATACAGTCCTACCATGATAGTAGGTAAACTGACCATTAGGCTAAGGGTTCCGGCTATTTTAATATCCACTCCATAAAGCAAGGCGATGGTCGGGATGATGAGCTCTCCTCCTGCGACACCGAGCATACTGCTAAAGAGCCCGATAATGATTCCTGCACTAAACCCCAGAAGCGTCATAGAGATGAGGTTTAACCGTAATGGATCGAAATGGATTAGGGTTTCTGCAATCATTACAAGCGCTAATATCCCTAATAGTATCGCAACAATCCGATCAAGTCGCTTTTCATCGATTTTTGATGCCAAAGAAGCACCTATGGAAGCACCGATGAGTGAGCCTGAGAGAAGCGTTAGTACGATAGGTAAATACGGCTCCACGGCACTCCACGATTCCCATCTAAATACCAGCGATGATATAACGGTAACCCATGAGATGATGAGGTTAATCACTACGGCATGAAGGGTTGCAAAATCGAAGATAAAGGTGAGAACGGGGAGACGGAACTCTGCACCGCCTAATCCCATCAACCCTCCTAAAATACCGATGAGTGCACCGTAGAAAAATGGTTTTATCATGTTATAACGGCTCAATTCTAACTTTTATATCGGCAGGTTGTGCGCTGTAAGGGGATGAGGTAACGATCATATCGACTCCTGTAGCCGCGTATTCGGCAATGTTTTTGGTACTGATTCCCCCTGTGGCGATCAACGTGATATGGGGGTAGTCGGCACGGAGGATTTGGACGGCATCGGCGAGTTTGGTGAGGGGGAATTTCTCCAACTGGAGGATGTCCGCTCCGAGAGCGGCAAATTTGAGCGCTTCGGCAATGTCGCCCGCTTCGATGACGATCTTTTTCTCAGGGTTTGCTTTTTTGGTTTTGCTCAGGGCTTCGCTAAACGCTTCCTCGGCCGGGAAGAAAACACGGTGATAATCGAAGATCAGGATCGATTCGGAAAGACCCAAACGATGTGCGACACCACCTCCCGATTCAACCGCTTTGATCGCGATTTTTTTCGTAAACGGGGTGGTTTTTCGGGTGGTAGCAACTACTATATCAGGATTGATACTACGAGCTAATAATACCGCTTCACGGGTATAAGTAGCGATTCCGCTTGCATAATCGAGGAGGTTTTGAACCGATTTCCAGATGCGGTGGATATTGCCCGCTTCGCCGTGTGCTTCGAGAAAAACACTTTTGGGGGGGACGAGGGTACCCGATTTAACAAAACCGTCGATTTCTAATCCGTACAGTCCGCACAGACGTACCGCTTCTTCCATGCATGCCGTGACGAGAGGGCGCTCACGGGTAGAGAAGGTGATACGGGCGCGTTGGTCACTGATCCCTAGAGATGCGGTCGTGAGATCGCCGTAGGGGACATCTTCACCTAGCAAGGCTTCAAGCTCAGAATCGTTAAGGGTAATCATTTTGATGTCTCCCATCCGATAAATGCCCAGTTAACGGCACGAGGAGGGCGGTTTTGAGCTACAACGATCTCACGATAGTATTGACGCGCTTTGTGCTGTTGCTCTTCGTCTAAGGTGTGGACGCTCCAAATCAGAGATTCGACAAATTCATCTTCAGTATTGCTTCGGACGCTTCCTCGACCCGTTTCGATGTAATCGACGCGGGGGAGATGACCGTGTGCGTAGAGGATGATTGGAATGTACCAGTAATCGGGTTTGGTTTTTACTTTTTTACCGATGTAATCGAGTATGTTCATATCGACGAAACTTCCCCCCACTTTGTACGTGAGATAGCATGCTTTAGCAGCGTGTGCGGACATTTTAGCCAGCGCCGCTTCGACATCAGAAACTTCCATGGAGCGTGACGCGACTACGATGTCAACTTGCGGCAGTCCACTCCAATCATCGTCCCATCCGATATGATATGTTTTAATATTAGTAACACCCTCGCGTGCGGCGTAGGCTTTCAGCTCTTCGAGCATTTGTGCTGAAAAGTCGATGGCGATTACCTCTTTGACCCGTTTAGCCAATGGAATTGCCAATGTTCCCGGCCCGCATCCGATATCAAGAATCACTTCATCACCGATGAGATTCATTCGAGAGATAAAATCCTCCACATAGGGGCTGTTAATCACGGATGCCGCCATATCGGCGGACTTTTCATCCCAATCACTGCTTGTTTTACCTTTGAAATCGGTGGTGGCTTTATGTTCGCGGTACATCGCAGGAAAATTGATCGGTTCTAAAAACATGGTTATCCTTCTAAAAGTATTAAATTGTATCATAATTGATTTAACGATTTACTCTATTACCTCCCCTGCGGGGAGATAAATAATAGATTAAAATTTATAGCCTATATTTGTAAAGAACTCTCGTCCTGCTACAGGAAATCCTAAATCATATTGAATGAGTTTATCCGTCAGATTTTTTACACCTATTTCTGCTGAAATGTCCGTGGAAACTTTGTATGCCATTTTGAGATCAAACGTTGTAAAGGTTGAACTGATAACATAAGAACCGTCTGTAATCTGGTCATATGTTCCTTTACGGAATTTCATATCTCCATAAAGTGAAATTCCTGAGCCGAGTTCAGTTTGAGCGTAGGCAAATATCTGATGTCTAGGGACATCGGTACGTTTAATACTCTCATTGGTTTTGTTTTTCACATTAACATAAGCGTAATTTCCACCTGCTTCTAGAAAGTCTGATTTATAGTTTATCTCTGCTTCAATACCACGGTGATCAAAACTACCGACATTTTGATTTTGTTGTAATCCCGTTGCTACATGTGTAACACTTTGGATAGCATCATCGACTCTGGTAAAGTAACCGTTAAGGCGTGCAGAAACGGATCCGAGTTGTTTTTGATAGCTTAGCTCATAATGGGTAGCAACTTCATTTTCGAGTTCTGGGTTGGGAACCGACGTTCCGAGTCTGCGCGAGTAGCGATCTTTCATAGACGGCATATAGGTTTTTTGGGAGATACTGGCACGAATTTTTGAGGTTGTATCCGGTGAAAAAATTAATGCTGCTTGCGGGTTATACGCACTTTGGGTTTCGAGTGCGAGCATATTGAGATAAGCGGTATTGGTGTCATATATTTTATCGGCTTCACGACGATCATAACTTACTCCACCAAGAATTTGCCACTGTGAATTGAGGGTGTAGGTATCTTCGATACCTAATGAAATCGTATGGTCTTCATAGTTCTCACTCATCGTTTCCGCATCCGTTGTTTTGCTAATATCATAGCCTTTATGTCCGTCCTTTTTATAATTTGCGGCAGTAGTGAGAAAATGCTTATCCCATTCGACACCGTATTCAAGACGTGCTCCGGCACTGTAATCATCGTATCTGGATTTAAAGCTTGCACCGCCGGTGAAGGTTTGGTAATCGATATTATTGTAGTTGTATAGCGAATTTTGGAAGTTGTCATAATAGGCGAGTGCTTTGAGGTAGCTGTTTCCAAAGTTTTTTTGTCCTGTTATAAATAACGATTCTTTGTCCCAATACGGCCAATCCCAGTATCGTACTGTGTTATATGCACCATTTGTACTAGGCGGTTGTTGCTTTTGCCCGTTTTGATTGGAATACCCGATGGCAATTTCACTGCCATCATCGGCAATGTATCCTGTCTTAAAACTTATTTTGTAATCTTCTGCTTCAGAGCGTAAACGATTGCCTTCCGGTTGTGATGCTGAGGTTGTATAGTCATCACTAAGACGAAAATGATTTTGATCGCTATAAACGGCTCCGAGTTGTGCGTAGAGGTGATCTTGACGTGTACCGACATTGATGGATGCGACGCGGCGAGAGAGATCGCCGTCACTGTCCAACACCATACCGGCTTTCATTTCACCTTCAAGTGCTTTAGTCGGACGTTTGGAGATGATATTGATGACACCTCCCATTGTATTGGCACCATAGGCGATGGAAGAGTACCCTTTGGCAACGTCGATTTGTGCTATATCGCTGGTAAGAAAACGGTCATAGTCGAAATTTCCATCATACGGGACATAAACGGGGATACCGTCAATAAAGACTCCGACACGTTTCGCATCATGTCCGCGAATACTTACGGTAGTTTCGTTACGGGCTCCCATCATCCCTAAACTGATACCGCTGATATTATCTAGAGCATCAGCTACCGTTTCACTGTTTTGTTGTTCAATAGTTTCTGCACTCATGGTCTGTTCAAATGGATTTTCATTGATTGGAGTATCAAGAACATTGACTTGTCCCAACGTAAAAGTATCGGCCAGTACCGCTGAAGCAGCCAGCGATAGAAGTAATAGGTGTTTCTTCATTTTTTTTCCTTAAGTTTAAATGTAGGGTCTGATCTGTGTATTGAAGATACAGAGCATTTCACGATTCTGTAGTGAATCGGCGGATGAGGGTTTAATAACAAGATGGACGTTTGGCAGCTCCTTTTGGATGATTTTAATGATAGTAAAGTTCATTATTTCTGCTTATCCGTTACAATATAGAGCTGTTCATGTCCCAGACGTTTGAGAACATCCATCACTCCGACGAAGTTTTGAAAAGCGGCTTCTTTATCGCTATAGAGGACAACCGTCATCTCTTTGCCCCCTGCAACGACACGTTGCTCGAACTCTGCTAATGTGATCGGTGTTTTTTTCTCACCGAGCATCAAGGTTCCATCTTTTTGGATGGTGAGTTTGAGTTCGCTTGGTTTATGCTCTGCGGCACTTCCTTTGGCTTCAGGAAGATCGACGGGGATTAAACCTGTTTTGATAAAGGTAGCGGTGGTAAGTACCATCACTAAAAGAACGAGCATAATATCGATGAAAGGTATAACGTTGATCGTATCGATCCGTTTCATTTTCATAGATTACCCTTGTTTTTTATGGGCAGCAATTTCCCACAAAGTGATAAGACGTTCCATTTTACGAAGTAAAATATTGTAAAACACGATAGCAGGAATCGCTACTACTAGCCCCATTGCGGTTGCTTTAAGTGCGAGAGCTAAACCTGTCATGATTTTCTTCGGATCAACCGCTCCGACATCTCCCAGACTGTAAAACGTAATCATAATTCCTAGTACGGTTCCGAGCAATCCTACATAAGGAGCATTGGAACCGATAGTTGCGATGGTGGAAACATTATTTCCTAAATCGAGTTCAAGTTCTTCTTTGGTTTCATAATCCTCAATTCTAACAGAGTCATACGCCATCATTCTCTCGATAAAAAGCCATAACGAGACAATACTCATAATCACCAAAATACCGATGATTCCATAATCTACAGCCGAGTGGGCAAACTCCAACCAATTACTATTTATCATTTTTTATCCTTACTGTGGTTTGAAAAAAATCCCTCATACTCTTTATCGGTAAGGGTATAGCCGTAAAACTTTTTATAAAACTCTTTTGTTTCACGTTTTAAATCAATATCCCTCATCTCTTTTGGGTAGAGAACTTTGCTCAGCCATAGGATGCCTAGGATTGATTCTGGTGAGGGGCGATCCCACCAAAAAGCTCCTATCGGAGCTTCATAAATGGCATTGTTTTTGATCGCTTTGAGGTTTTTAAAAGTGGCATTTTTTATAAGTCCACTGGCTGAGGTATTGGATTTGTTATTGGTCGAAGTGATGATAATGTCAGGATTCCATACCGATAATATTTCGGCTGAAACATCTCCTTTTAGTGCGAGGTCGGATGCGACGTTTACTCCACCGCTCGCGTGTATAAACTCATCACCCCACCATTTTTTGTTTTCACTGCTTAGTCCTGATGAGCCGTTTGTATAAAATACTTTTTGTCGTTCGGAGGGTTTGATCTGAGAAAGTCGGAGGCGGATCATATCAAGTTTGGTATGCCAATAGCCGATCAGCTCTTTGGCTTTTTGCTCTTTATGGAGGATTTTTCCAACTTGTAAAAATTCCTCTAAAAGAGAAGCGATAGTATGTTTACCGATTCCGAGAGTAAATACCGGAATTTTCATCTCTGATATTCGTTCGTTGGTTGGGATCGACGTAACCCCTGCAAATACTATATCAGGATCCAGTTTTAACATATTTTCCAGATTGACATCGTTAAAGGTTCCGGCACTTGGAACATTTTTAAGTGTTGGATAGATTTTTAGGAATTGTTGAAATTTTTGGACATCAGGTTGGGCAACTATTTTATCTGATCCCATAAAAAGGGCAATCTCCTGAGAGCTGCCACCGTAGCAGGTGATAATAATTTTATCGATTTTTTTTGGTACACACACCTCTTTAGAGGTAAAATCTTTAACATATTGATCACACTTTACATATGTTTCTAGCGCAAGCACGTTTGTGCTTGCAACAGCCATGAATGCTAGTGATTTAATAAAAGAACTAAACATCATTAATACTTATACTGTATTGATGCGAATAGTGCACGTGGAGAGCCAACTGTATAGGTGGTTTCGGGTACTAAGTTAATCTCAGATGCTGAAAAAGTAGAGATATATTTTTTATCAAAAAGATTAGTCGCTGACAATGATAAATCCAGTGAATGACCATCTCCTAAGGCTATCTCTTTGTTTATTGAGAGATCGATGATAGTGTATGGATCGACACTGTATTGTCCCAATGTATCGACATAACGTTTCCCGACATATCGTAGCATTGGGGTTATTTTGTAACCATTGAGATCGTATTGGGCTGATATATTTCCAAAAAACTCTGGTACATCAGGATGTTGATGCCCTTTAGAGGCGATATAGGTATTTGAAGCTGATTGGATATCGGTGGTAAAGGCATATTTGTTGTAGGTAAACGCACCATTGAGTACGAGGTTTGGCAAGAGGTTATAGCCAGCTCCGATCTCTACTCCGTATGATTCGGCTTCTGCTGTGTTTTGGGCATAGGTTCGATTGAGAACAGGATCATAAAAGCTACCTCCTACATTTTTAACCAAAGAGTAAAAGAGTGTTGACGTGATCGAAAAATCATCTTTTTCAAAGGTGTATCCAAGATCAAAGTTATCAGACTCTTCTGGTTTTAGGGCAGCCCACATTTTTTGAATCAACGCATCGCCTAGGGCTGCATTAAAGCCTCCATAACTTAGGGTATTCCAGTTGCGTCCATAACTAGCTTTGATATTCGAATTATCATCGATAAAGTGTGTAAATCCTATGTTAGGCAAGAATATTTCATGATGGTGGGTTGGCAACGTATAATTGACGATGCTTGCCTGAGAAAGGGCTTGTTCGTAGCTGACATCTCCAATACCTGTTGTTCTATAGTTTACAAGATGTGGTGTTGAGAGCCACAAATATTTAATCCCTGCTTCTACTACCGTATTGCCGAAAGTTTGTTCATAGGTTAAAAAAGGTGCATTAAATTTGTGTTTTTCTTCGACTTTGGTAAGTAGACTCCAACTGTCAAATGTCAAACTTCCAGCAGTGCGGAGTTTTTGACTTGTTGGTGGTCCCGGAGGCTCATCTTCTTCATACCAATAACCTACTTTTATTTTTGCATCGCTTAGTTTGGTTTCAAATTCGATTACACCGCCAAATGTATCGTGATCTACCAGCCACTCTTGAACTTTTGTTCCGCTTGTAGCATAACTGTATCCTTTGTCATTTAAAAAATAGGGTCTGAATACGATAGATGAATCAGACAAAAGTGGTAGTTTCACCTTTCCAAAGAGGGTATAAGTTTGAAAATCTTGTTGGTTGTAATCATAATAATCAGATGTGGATGGATTGGTGCTTTGGTAGTCTAAATCTCCATAGGTTGATAAATCTTTGCTTTGTACATACGTTAGACCTTTATAGTTATGACTTTTTTGATCGTTATAAATGCCATAAAGTTCCCATTCTATCGGTTGATTCGATGTGCTTGCTATTCCCATAGCAAAGTTTTTTCTATCCGGTGATTCACCTTCACCTTTCCATTTATCTGCTTCGGTAAGTGAACCGGAGACAAAAAGTTTAGCTTTGCCCTCTATCTCACCACTATCAACACGAAGATAGGTTTTAGAAAAATTGTCCGTTCCTACCGCTTGTTTGATCGTCGCTTCCATCTTATCGGTGGGACGCTTCATGTGCATATCGACCATACCGTTATCGCTACCGAACCCAAAACCGCTATCAGCTTTAATCGCTCCTTTTTCGACACTGATAGATTCGATATTTTCGATATCAACCATGGTGGCAAGACCTCCTCCCGGTCCGATTCCTTTTAGCGGTAATCCTTCCATCGTTTCACCGATATTTCGATCATTTTTTCCTCGAATTTTATGGGCGATATCCATACCGAATGGATCATTAAAGCGAATGTCTACCCCCGGTTCCAAAGAGATGGCTTTGTAGGGATTTAAAAGTTCTGCACTACTAAATATTTTTATCTCTTTAGCGGATGTGACATTTTTTGAGCCGATGGTAGAGTCTTCAGTAACTTGTGTCTCAACATTGACCGTATCGAGTTGCTTGGTTTCAGAATCTGCATAGAGAGCGTGATTACATAGTACAACCGAGGCAATGATTGAGAGGGTGAGATGTTTGTCCATCTTATTCCACCCCTTTTATGAGCTCTTTTTCGACGTCACTCCATGGGTGCCGTTTTATCGCATCCATATTGGTACGTCGGTTTATCATACGGATAGAGAGCGGTTCGATCCAGTTCCAAAACTCTTGGAGATGCTCTTGTGGAAACGCTATCTCTTTGAGGGTTTTTTTGTACATAGCGAGCCAAATTTCACGATCATTTTCATCGATAGGGATTTTAAAATGGCGCATACGTAGATGAGGTTCACCGTGTTGTTCGGTAAAGATTTGATCCCCACCGAGTGCTTCTACGAAAAAGTCGGCGCTTTTATCGATAGCCATCTTAAGAGCCTCTTCATTTCTTGGGAAAAGATCACCTACTTTTGTTTTAAGTAACAATGTATGATGATGCCATACCATTTCACGAATTTTTACTTCTCCCAATGCATTGAAAATCTTATTCGATGGGAATGGAACAGGGGGAAATATGATATCGATCATCGCATCGACAACACGGATATGTTCTCCACCAAAACGAGGTTTGTTCGGTTGTTGCTCCATTTGATTCAATTGGGTGAAAGAGTTAATTCGGCCGTTTTGGCAACTAGCATTCGTGTTTTCTTTAGTCATTTTATTTCCTTTTCTTTAAAATTTTGGATAATTTCAGATGAAAATAGCTCTAGGGAATTTCTTAGATTTTCTTCGCTTAGGTATCCAAAAAATCCAGAAAGGGCATTGAGGTAGTTCATTCCTCCTGTCAGTTCTCTAAGTTCATTGATACGTTCTCTGCACGTTTCGGGGCATCCTGCAATGACCATTTTGTTGTAAAAATTTTCAGGTTCAAGTTCTTCTTCAGTGATTCTTCCCCCTTTGGTTAATCCAACATTTTTGAGTCTGTCGGTTAATTTTAAAATGGTTTGCCACAGCTCTTTTTTCGCACTTTCATCACTTTGACTTACATAGACAAAACGACCTATCGGTACGTTTTTCACATCACCTCCAGCATTTGTGTAGATATTGAGGGCTTCCATTACATTTGGCATAGAGGTAATACCGTGCATAATCACATTATGATTATTGTGAGCAGACCATTCGATGATCTCTTTTGTGTAACTTCCGACATATACAGGCGGATGGGGCTTTTGTATCGGTTTTGGTTGGATATAGATATTTTCACCCCCCACACAAAGCTCCTCATCGCCAAATGCATTGAGTACAAGATTCAGTTGTTCGGCAAACTCATCTTTTGTGTATCGCTCCGTTGACCCGAAGATGTTTGAATAGCGGCGATTTCCCCCTCGGGATATGCCGAAATCAACCCTACCGTTTGAAATTAAATCCAATGTAGCCAACTCTTCGGCTAAACGAATAGGGTGATAGAGAGGTAAAATGAGGAGTGAAAACCCAATCCTAATTTTGGTTGTTGTAGCGGCAATGGCTGATGCGGCAACAATAGGAGATAAGCACAGCCGTCCATCACTATTTTTTCCATTTTGAAAGTGCTCTTCATTCAACCATAATGATTCAAATCCAAGCTTTTCAGCGTAAGAAGCTAACTCTACGATTTTAGATTGTCGATCGAGTTCGACTCCACCGCCGCAACCGGATAGTCCAAATTTCATTGTATTGCTCCTGTGGGTTCTGGTTTTAAAATAGAGGATAAGTCTCGATTATTAAGGGTGTACTTCACAAAATGTTTATAAAACATTTTGGTTTCTTCATTAACATCTAACTTTTTGAAATATTTCGGATAAAACGTTTTGGCTGCCCATAACACCATGAGCGGTTGTTCAGATGTACGATATGCCCAAAGATGCATACCATGGGGAGATACATAGACCTGTCGATTTTTGAGTGCGTTTAATGTAGAGAATTTTTTGTTTTTATACAAATCATCTACATCATTTGGATTACTTAGAACGATGATGTCGGGGTTCATTACGATGACCTGCTCAGGTGAAAAAGTGAATTTTTCTATTGTTCGAGTAGAATCACTAGCACTGATTCCCCCCGCCTTCATTATCCACCAATCTACGATTAAATGGGGTGTTGTCATGGTTTTATAGTCGAAGTAGAGGACTTTTTTCTTCTCTTTCGGTGGAATTTTATCGGTGATAGATTGAACGTAGGAAAGTTTTGTATCAACGTAATGGTTGTACTCGATGGCTTTGGATTTTACACCCATAACTTCACCTAAAAAAAGCATTATGTTTTTAATATCTTTTTCTTCTCGCCATGCTAAAGAGGCTGCATTTAGCCCTTTTCCTCGTAATGTTTTTGCTTGAATAGAATCCATCGTAAAAACAATTTGGGGATTATCTTTTAAAAGCAATTCGATATTTACACCCATATCGGCACCGTCTAAAAGATAGCTAGAGGTTTTGGAGGCATTGGGGGCTAATTTGCTATAAAGCTTGGGGGTTATAGTCGATTTTTGAAATTTCACGGGGAGAGCATTTTTAATTGCATCCCCTTTGCCAAGTGCAAAAATAAAACTGCTGATTACAGGGACTGCCCCGATAGTAACAATATGCTGTAGCTTATTTGGAACCGATACAGGGTTGTTATCAGTGTCGTAAGCAATCTTTCCCGCCACAGCACTGGCGTGTAATATACCCAGTAAAAGTGTTATCTTCAGTATTAAGGAATACATTAAAATTTCGCTGATACTGAGAATACAGCTGCAAATGGAGCACCTGCACTATACGAAGTAGCTCCATTTAAAGATAAATCATTACTGCTGATAATACCTATATACTTTTCATTAAAGATGTTTAATAAGCTGGCATTGATGGATACTTCTTTAGCTGAAAGGACATTTTTAAGCGAATAGCTTGCATGTAAATCAGCAACTGTATAGGAATCGACTTTTTGTGTATTGATGGCATCACCGTATCGTGAATCGGAGTAACGGACTACGGGTGTTAGTGAGAAGTCATGGTTTTGGTAGGTTGCACCCAATTTCACTAATAATTTTGGTATGTCAGGAAGCTGTTTACCATTGGTAGCTAGAGTCTGTGCGGCTGAGACAACTGTATCATTGTCATATTCTGAAACGGTGTATGAGGGTGAACAAAAGAGTGAAAGTTCAGGTAATGGAGCATAAGAAATTTCGGCCTCAACCCCATATGCATGAGCTTTTCCTGAACTTATATTGTAGTTTTGAGCAGCTACAGTGTCATAGATATTTAGCTCTTTGTCTGTGTAGAGAGAGTAAAATAAAACGGGTTTAAAATGTATATTATTACCAGTATAGGTAGCGGATAATTCAAAATTATCTGCTATTTCAGGTTTTAATACATCAAACATATCCTGCATCGTATGGGTTGATTTATAGGCTGCACTTGCCCCTTGATAAGCAGTTGCTTGTGGTCCCCAGTCTGGTCGTCCATATGTTTTTGAGTATTGTAATGCGCTAGAGAGGTGAGCATTGATCTTATAATCAAGTGAAAGATTTGGGAGAGCGCGTTTATACGTTTGGGATGAAACATGTTGTCGTGGATCAGCAATCGCATTAGCTAATGCTTCTTCATAGGATAAATCTCCCGATAACGTTGAGGTATTTGAAAAATACTGCAAGTTAGCAGTATCCCAGACAAGATATTTTAGTCCACCTGAGAGTGTAAAAGCATCGAAGCTTTTTGCAGCGGTTACAAAGTAGGTATTTAAAATATTGTTTGATTGTTCAGATAATGTTTTATATTTGTAGTTGGTCAAGGCACCTGTGTTCGTTACAGTGTATTGTTTTTGATAAACAGGTGGTGGTGGCGCTTCCATATTCATATAGGAGTGACCAAAAGCAATATCGGTATCAAAAAGATAGGCATCAATTTTTGTCAATAAGCCATACTGCTCATGCACAATATCCCATTTTGTCAATGTCGTACCGCTACCGGTTAACGTATAGCCGTCTTCATTCCAATAATGGGGTTTAACGGTCAGAATGACGTTATCAGCTAATTTGGCTTTGATGTCCGCAATAACCGCGCGTGATTGGAAATCTTGTCGGTTATAGTCATAATATTGTGTATTTGCTGATGCTGAATTCGTTAATTCAGAATTGTAATCAACGTCATAATTAGTGTCTAAATCACTTGCTTGTGCATAGGTGAGTGATTTATAGTTATGCAGTTTTATTTTGCTGTATGCAGCGTATAAATTCGCACTTATAGTGTTGCCAAAATTTTGTTTATATCCGAAATTAACATTTTGTTTTCCATCTGGGGCTCCCCCTTCTCCTTTCCATTTATCCCCAGCCGTATTGGAATAGGAAATATAAAAAGAGCTATCGGTTGGGAGCTTTCCACTATCAACTCTTCCAAAAGTACGTCTAAAATTATCGCTACCGAGACTTTGTTTGATTGAAAATTCAAAATCATCAGAGGGCGATAAGAGATTGGCATTGACTACCCCTGTCGATGTGGAGAGAGAAAAACCTTTGTCGGAGGGTATCGCACCTTTATAGACATTTAATTCACTGACATTTTCCATATCGAAAAGTTCACCACCACCGATACCATTCGTCCCTACAATGCCGGTAAGGGGTAGATCCTCTACTGTTCTTCCAACGTGAAAAGAACTTTTGCCGCGAATTTTGATATTTTGACCATTAGATATTCCCAGTGCGTCAGACGTCTGAACATTAACCCCCGGAAGAAAATCAATAGCTTTATAATAGTTCGTCTGTGCAGGACCACCAATCGTATCAAGAGATTTTTTGCTCAATGTATTCGTACTTTTTGCATTTTCAGGTGCATCTGCGTAGATAGAGTAATCTTGTACTTGATAGTTTACCTCTACCCCTTCTAATGTATACGATTTGGAACTATTGGTTTCATTAGCCATGAGGCTATAAAACGGTAATAGTAAACTGGCCGTTATGCAGCTTATCATAAACGTATTGCAACGGTTTTGTTTCATTTCTTCATTCATATTTTTTCCTTAAGTTTAAATATAGGGTCTGATCTGTGTATTGAAGATATAGAGCATTTCACGATTCTGTAGTGAATCGGCGGATGAGGGTTTAAGAACAAGATGGACGTTTGGCAGCTCCTTTTGGATGATTTTAATACTCTCAAGACACTCGGAGGAGGTTCCGATGATGCCATTGTCGAAAAATTTTTGACCGTCGAAGAAAGCTTCACGCTCACGAAGTAAGAGGGAATAATTTTCCTGGTCAAAATGAGGTTGAGATTGCTCTGCTTGAACGGCACGCATACATTTAACAAAATGATCGATTCCAGGGATAGCACCGTGGTGTGCTTCCGTAGTCGTTGAAGCAACATAAAAAACCCGCATGAGTACCATTTCAGGATCGTGTCCTGCAATGGAGCGGTAGAAGTTATTAGCTTCGACGCATTCATGAAGTGTCGCCCCCTGAGACAGTAGTAAGCCATACCCCTTTTGTGCGGCAAACGCGATGGTCTCTTCCGAGGAGAAGGTGGCTACATAAAAAGGGATTTGATTTTGGATAGGGAGAGGTGTTATAAGCGCTTGATCGATTTGAACAAATTCTCCGTGATACGTAGTCGGTTTTCCATGAAGTAGCAGATCGACGGCTTCTACCGTCTCAAACATAACGGTTCTTAACTCTTCTTTGGAACGTACGAAATGACGGCTATCGGGGGCAAATCCCCCTTTAGCAAAGCCTGCATTAATCCGTCCGCCTGTGAGGTTATCGAGCATCGCGATACTCTCAGCCAGACGGACAGGGTGGTAAAACGGGGCGAGGAAACCTGCCGTTCCCAGTCGGATACATCCGGTACGTGCGGCAGCATACCCGATCATTAGGGCAGGATCAGGAATGACGCTGAAATTGTTGAAATGATGTTCGCCGAACCATGCTTCATCAAATCCGAGTTGATCCGCTAGTTCGACGAGACGGAGCTGCTCCATAATACACTCTTGAATATCACCTGAGTAATTTTCACTCAGGCAAAATAGTCCTATTTTCATTTTATATCCTTTTTGATATAACGATAGCCAAAAATAAGTATTAGGTGCGTTTTCATCGGATTCCTTTTGCAGGTGAAGGGATGCACCATGTGCGGGTATTATGGGTGATGAGGTCGGCTTCGATGCCGTAAACTTCACGGATCATACTCGAGGTAATAACCTCTTCGGGGAGGCCGTTCGCGATAATACGACCTTCGTTCATCACGACGACTCGGCTGGAGACCATAAGGGCGTGATCGGGATAATGGGTCGTTTTGAGAAAGGTGTAGCCTTGATTTGCCAAATCTGAGATGAGTTCAAGTAGGCGGATTTGGTTGCCGTAGTCCAGACCCGATACGGGTTCATCCATGATAAAAGTATTGACCTCTTGGGTGAGGGCGCGGGCGAGAAGTACCATTTGTTTTTGTCCGCCGCTGAGTTGACCGAATGGACGTGATGCGAGATCATCAATCCCAATACGTCGGAGTGATTCGTGAGCGACTTCACGATCACGCTTTGAGGGGGTGGCAAAAAATCCGTGTTTTGCAACCCTTCCCATCATTACCATCTCCAATACGGAATAGTTGAAAGGGACATTATTGTATTGGGGGATATAGGCGATATGCTTTGCAATTTCACGGTGGGAATAGCGGTGCAGGGTTTTATTCTCCAGCCATATCTCCCCCTGATGAGGTTGGATAAGTTTTAGGATGAGGCGAATGAGCGTACTTTTTCCACATCCGTTCGGTCCGAGCAAGCTTACAACCTCGCCACGGTTAAGGTTAAAAACAATTCCATTCAAAACAGAACGTTTCGGGTAGGAAAAGTGAAGATCGTTAACGGTAATAATATTCTCTAGTTCCATGCTGCCCTCGCATTTTTTAGTACGATGATAAAGACGGGGATACCGATGAGAGAGGTGAGAATCCCGATGGGGATTTCGACGCTGAGTGCCAATCGGGAGATTGTATCCGCCAATAACAAAAAGATAGCCCCTACAATCGCGGAGAGGGGGATCAGTAATCGATGTGACGGTCCCACCGCCATACGGATGATATGGGGGATAATTAGTCCGACCCATCCGATCATCCCTGCCATAACGACGGAGAGGGAACTGGCCAATGTCGCGAGGAGAATGGCGAGAAACCGGATCAGGGGAACATTGACGCCCAATGCTTTGGCCTCTTCATCTCCGAGACTGAGAAGGTCGAAGTATTTAGAGAGGGCAATCATCCCTAATATACTCAAAATCATTGGAATGCTGACGAGTAATACACCGTGTAAATCACCCATTGTCAAACTTCCCATCAGCCAATAAACGATGGCGGGGAGGGTGCTGTAGGGATCGGCAACGTATTTAATCACAGAGAGCAGAGCGGTAAAGAGTGAACCGCTTATTACTCCGCCGAGAACCAACATAATGGTTGAGCGTGAATTACTCACCATCCCCCCTATTAATACGGCTACACCGACGGCGACAAATCCGAAAAGAAAAGCAAGTGCTTGGATAACATACCATTGTTCCGACAGGAGCATCCCCAATGCCGCACCGAAGGATGCACCGGCGAGGACACCCAGAATACCGGGCGAGACGAGAGGGTTAACGAACATTGCCTGAAAAGCCGCACCTGACACAGCGAGTGCCGCACCGATAAGGATAGCAAGTAATACACGTGGAAGACGAATTTGGAGGATGATATTATCGAGCAGTGTATACGTGTCATTTCCAACACCGCTGAAGAGTTTAAACTCCATATACCCCATAAAAGTCGGAAAATCGATAGGGTACTGCCCCCATAGGAGCGATACGATAGTGATAAAAAAGAGTACCGTAAGAGATACCGCCATAATCCCCCAACTTTTGATGTTTAGCATCTTAGAACTTTAGGTTTAAACTGCCGTAAACTCCGATAGGAGCTCCGGTTTGATAGGTTGAAGCCGTTGTCGATGCCGCCAAAAAGTTATCAGCTGCATTGATCGTCGCGATGTATTTCTCATCCGTTAGATTGGTTGCGGTAAGTCGGAACAGAGCATTGCGTGAACCCATAAACTGTGCCATACGGTAAGCTATATCAAAATCAACTAGAGTATAGTCATCGATTTTTTGGGTATTTTGAACATCCCCGTAGCGACTGGAAGTGTAGCGTGCGCTAGGGGTGAGCGTCCAATCCCCTACGTGGTAGGAGAGGGCGGCTTTCGCCATATATTTCGGTGCATCAGGGAGTTGTTTACCGTCGGTATCGACTGTGGTAGCCGCGCCGCTTTGGAAGTTTTGGGTAAAACTGTAGCGGTTATAAGAGAGCGCGAGTAGAACTTCGAGTTGCTCGCTGATTGGGCCATAGGCTGAAAATTCCGCTCCGTAGCCGAGCGCATCGCCGATATTGGCGGGGTAGCTAACCCCATACGTGGGATCATAGATATTGGCTTGTTTGTTTTGGACGAAGGAGACGAACAGACTCGGATTGAGGGTAAGAGAGCCTACCGTTGTTTTAACGCCTACATCGATGTTATCGGAGAGTTCGAGATCAAGCTTATCCCACAACTGCTGGAGGGTGACGTTTTTGCTCACGAAATTGGCTCGGTTGGAGACATAAGTCGGAAAGAGATTAACATCAAATCCATACGTACGTGAATAATCGAGATAAAGAGCGGTTGAGGGTGAGAGGCTGTATCCTAAATAGAGAGAAGGGATATAGGTATAGAATGTTTTAGCATCGACGCTTGCCCAAGGATCCACTGCGGTTGTGGCGATGGCGGTATCATAATCAGAACTGGTTGCGGCGCTGCTGCTCGCGGTATGGCTTTGAAGTGAGCCGATTTTAAAGGATTGGTATTGAATCCCTGCTACGTAGTTAAAGTTACTGAGTGTACCGCTAACCTGTGCAAACGGGGCTTGTAAAACATGATAATCATTGTCGGCGAGGACGCTGTATCCGTCAAATACTAAAGCACCGTTGACAACTTTGTATTTTTCCTGATCGCTTGGAGGCCCGGGAGGGAGCTGTTTGTGATACCAGTATCCGATCTTGGTTTTGAGTGCTTCGGAGAAGGTGTGGTCATATGCGGCAGTAGCTCCATAGAGATCGTGGTCAATTTGCCAATTAATGACGCGGTTTTTACTGGCATTGCCATCGCTACTGACGTTGGAATACCAGTAGTCACCTTTGTCTTTTTTATAATAGGGTTTAATCGTGATCGTATCATTCGATGTCGGCTTATATTCAATCTCACCCATGAACGCAGTAGTATCAAAATTTTGTTTATTCCAGTCGTAGTAGTTGACATCATTGGAAGCGGTCGGTTTCACGGTCGCAAAATCTTTGTTGAAATTCGCTCCTAAATCACTTGCTTCAGCAAAAGAGAGGTTATAGTAGTTGTGGTGGTCGTCTGAATTGCGAATAGCGGTGATTTTGGCTTTAAATGCATTGTTTGGTGTATAGGTAAGCCCAAGGGTACCGTTAAGCCGTTTAAGGTCACCATCCCCTTTTGTTTTATCATTGGTAAGGTATGAAAATGAACCGAATAGGGCGATATCACCGAATTTACCTGAATCGAAGCGGACAAAGGAGCGCATAAAATCATCACTTCCGAAGCTTTGCGATACTTCAGCTCCCGATTTGGAACGGGCAGATAGGAGGTTCATATCGACTTTACCGATCAAGCTGGAGAAGCCGAGATTTTTATCGATAGGTAGATACCCTTTGAGCAGATCGATGGAGCTGACGTTTTCCATATCCATAAGCTGTTTGCCGCCACCGGGATTACTGGAAATCGGCATTCCGTCAATCATATAGACTCCGCCGGGACCTGATTGGCTTTTTCCGCGAATACGGATCGGATCGTGGTAGGAGGGCTCGTTTGTACCTGCCTGATCGACAGGGGTAAAATTAACCGAGGGTGAGTAGGCGATAACGCTATAGGGGTTCATATTCGCCTGAGTAGAGAGGGTAGCGATACTTTTGACTCCGAACGTCTGATTGGAACCGCTGAGATTAGAATCGGCAATCATGATATCGCCATCATCGATGAGGTCATTGACGACGATACGCTCAATCCCGAGAGGATCAGCGGCGAGAACTGCACACGCGGCAAGAGAGAGGATAAGAACGGATGGTTTCATTATTGGGCTCCTAGTAGGTTTTTCGTTTGTTGGTCGTTTAGCTTGACGTGTAAAAAAAGATCATAAAACTCTTTGGTTCGTTGAGGAAGATTGACCTTATACTCTTTGGGGTGGAAGAGCTGTGCCAACCACTGAATTCCGATAACCCGCATAAATGAGGGTGGTCGGTCAATCCAGTTAAAGGGTTGTACGGGAACGAGATGTATCCGTCCTGTTTTCACGGCACGGAGATTTTGCCACATCGGATCGCTGATGAGGTCGTTATAGACGGAGCGATTTTGTACGATAATAACTTCAGGGTTGTAATTTAGAAGCGTTTCAAAGCTGATTTTCTCTAGTCCCAATATCCCGCTTTGTTGACATTTATGGACATTCTCGCCGCCAGCGAAATTCATCGCTTCGACATGAAATGACTTATCACACTCGCTCGAGAGACCATCAATCCCTTCGGCATAGTAATAACGTGTCGGTTTAGTTTTTGAGACATTTTTATGAACTTCGCTAATAATCTTTTGAGAGTAGGATGCGAGAACTTCTCCCCGTTTGGATTCACCGATGGCATTGCCCGCGAGACGAAATGCGCGGGGCATATCGCTGATCTCCCGAAACGGAATCATAAAAGAGGGTATTTTCGTTTTTTCGATCTCTTTCGCTACGGTCTGAACCAACATATCGTCTTGCCATACCAGTACCAGTTGGGGTTTATACGCCATCAGAGTTTCAAGATTGATATTCTGTCCTCCGCCGTGAAATGATCCGATGAGTGGGAGTGAGAGAAACTTTTTACTCAAAAATATCTCATCTGCACTGTTATTGCCATTTTTTGCTTTGAAATTGAGTCCGATCATTTTGTCGGGATTCAGGGTATAGAGGAGATAGTTCATCGGCGGAGAAGAGCCGAAAACACGATCGGTCTGATCGGGAAGGGTAACCGTTTTTCCATCTATATCGTTCAGGGTTTTAGCGTTTAGCGTTAAACCGATGAATATTATCAGGAGTATATGCAGCAAGATATTCATTGTGGGTCCTTTAGGATTTATGTAAATTAAATGCGATAGGGATGCTCAATTCAAAGGTTTTACCCAATGCCGGGTAATCACCGCTGAGGCTGAGAATCGTCTGGATTGCTTTGGTATCGAGTAGATTACTGCCGCTGGTTGATTTGACGTGGGCGGTTTCAACGGTACCGTCGGGTTTGAGGACAAAGGTTACCAGTACTACACCCTCCAGTCGCAATTTCCGAGCGATTGAGGGGTAGGTGATAGCCTTTTCGATCATAGCTCGTATATGCCCCAACGCCGCACCGCCGAGTTCATTTCCTGTAATAGAAGGTTTTGGTAATTCGTGTAAAGGTGCAGAAGGTGTTGCTTGAGGAGAATCAATGCTTGTATTCGGCGGAGTCGAAGCCGACGTTGCAGCATGAGCTAGGGGCGCTGACGCCTCTAGAGAGACCGAAGGAGTTAGTAACGGTCTCTCCAGAGATGTCTTAGTCGTGGGAGATAATTGAGTTTTTTCTACTTTTAGAGGTTCTCTTTTCGCGCTGGGAAGGATGGTATCTTTGGATAATGATTCTAAACGATTGATATCGCCGGATGCCGAATCCAATTGTGCTAAGGAAATCACTACGCTGTGTTCGGATTGCGGAAGTGGGATCGGATGGCTTGAGGTAAGATACGTTACGGCAGCCAAAAGGGAAGCATGAACCCCAAAGGATGCGGCGAATGACTTACTTTTTGTAAAATGATTTTCTTTATGTATCTTTTTAGATATAACGGTAGGGTTTAAAAAATACATCTCAGTTACCCTCAATTTTATTCGTGTGAAATACGGACGAATAGGGGTAACGTTCTATTGCGGAAACGGTTGTACGTCGATTAATCATCCGAATGGAGAGAGGCTCAATCCAGTTCCAAAACTCTTCGATACATTCTGGCGGCATAGCGAGGTCTTGGAGCGTTTTTTTGTACAGCATCAGCCAAATTTCACGACCTTTTTCATCGATGGTGATATGAAAATGGCGCATTCGAAGAGCTGGATGACCATGTACCGGAGTATAGAGCTTTTCTCCGCCGAGTGCTTCCACAAAGAAGTCTGCCGTTTTTTCCGTTGCAAATGCAAACATGGCATCATTTCTTGGGAAGAGATCTCCGATAGCACTTTTTCGTAATAGTCGGTGATGATAATGTACCATCTTACGAATGTTCTCTTCACCCCATGCGCGATAGAGAGATATCGTAGGAAACGGTACTTCGGGATAGACAAAATCGATTTTGGCTTCACCGATATAATGTGTTTCAGTAGCACTCTGAAACGGTTTTGTACCGCAAGCGCTAAACATTGAGACAGGTTTGCCATCAGAGGTTAAGAAGCTCATTTTTTTTCCTTAAATGAATGTGATAAAGTATCAGGGGAGACGACAGGCCTTTTGAATAACCGCAGACAAATATTCCTGTCGTCTCGTCTCATATTTCATGAGAATCCCCAAAGGGGACTTCGATTAGAAGCGATAGTTCGCTTCAAGACGCATCTCTTGATTGGATGTATCTTTAGGGTATGCCTGTGTCGTGTCGTTGTTTTGATCCATCAAACGGACTTTTAATTCTGTCCCTTTAAAATTTCCTGCGAGGTTATAAATTACATCAAGATTCCACTGACGGGTGTCACCGTTTTGAAATCCTCTGTTGGTTGCCGAAGCATAAGGGGTTTTGCTTGGGTCGCGGTCATAAAATGAATAACTGACAATAGTACTTATCCCTGAAACCATGGCATCAAAATCATAATTAAGTAGTGCTTTATACGATCGTGTATTGGCATTCCAATCCGTAACGGTTTTACTGCGTGTATAATCTCCGGTTGAAAATCCGCGCCATGGTGCAATCATATCCCCATCGGCACTGGTGTCGGACATTGCAAGCAACACTTTAGCCGCACGGTAATCGGCGCTTACTTTTAATGCCCACAAAGAGGTGTCGATGCTGTTATCGTTATCGCCGTTATTACTCAACGGAAGGATTAAATTACCTGCCCCTTTATCATATTGTTGGATATAGCGACCTCCGAATCCGAGGATTACATCACCCGCTTCAAGGGCATAATTGGCCTCAATAATAGCTTGATCTACAAGATCATTCCAATGCATTCCCCACACTTGAAGCTCTAATCCATCTATTGATTTATTTTTAATCCCGGCGATCATGACTCCGGGTGCATCATCATTTTTCTCTGCTGAAGTGGCATTGTAGTGGGTATCGTAGTTTTTACGAATCGCATTAGGTACATCCAAACCATCGGCCATATTTCCGAAATAGGTCATACCGCGCTCTTTGATTTTATCCGCATAATCAAGTTGCATCGTCGTATTTGGCAAATCGTTTGAGATAGCTTGTGCACCTTCGATAGCGATCGGAATCATTTTAGTATCATTAGGGGTAATCCAAGGATTGGTCATTAACATTCGACCTGCTTTGACTTTACTCTTTTGAATACCGTATTCCAAATAGGATTGGGCTAAAACCGCGTATCCTGTACCGTAGGTATCGGTCACTTTAGTTGACCCTTCATAGTGAGAATCACGTGAAAAAAGGTCAGCTGATGTTGTAGCACCTGCACCGTCATTAGCACCGGTAATACCTCCCAAATTTTGGGTTGTATAAAGTCCGGTACCGACACTAAAACCATACAATGGAGCCGTTTTATAAATCAAACTTCCACCGACAGCCATACCGGTTCCGTTAGCGGTACCTTTACCGGTAGCAGCGCTGTTATCGTCCCAAATGGTATTGAAATACTGCATTCGTAAACGTCCGTCGAATTTCCCTTCTTTGAATGCACTTACTAAATCATCCGCAGCTGTTGCAAATACTGCCGTCCCTAAAATAAGTGCCGTTGCTATACTCAGTTTTGTCATAATCTATCCTTATTTATATTTTGATATAACGGTAAGTGGACAAATTCCACTAGCCTCTATTGAGGCTCAGTTATTATTTTTTCGGCAAGCCGTAACCGCTTGCTTTTAAAATTTCTAATGCTTTGGCAGAAGACATAAATCGGAGGAATTTTTTAGCGGCGATCTGATTGGCAGGTGAACCGTTTTTGAGCCCAACCATTGCCTGATCGATGGTATTGTAGGCTTTGTCGTCTACCTCCACCCATTTCCCTACGTTTTTCATCTCTGGACTAAGGACAATCGATTTTGCCATAAATCCGACATCGACCGCTTTGGTCGTGACGTAAGCACCCACTTGGGAGATTGATTCGGCCGTAATGATTTTACCGGCTGCATCGTCAGCGACTTTGTAGTATTTCATTGCATTTATCGCTTCAATACCGTAGGGAGCTGTTTTCGGATTAGCAAGGGCGATCTTTTTGACGGATGGATCAGCGACGACCGCAACCCCTTTAGAGAGATCGGCACCCGTATCACTCCAGAGGATCAATGTTCCATATGCGTACACCTGAGCAGGGGTTGTGGTGTACCCGCCAAGTGCCAGTTTGGCTGGATACTCGACATCTGCAGACAAAAATGCATCATACGGAGCACCGCTCATGATCTGTTGAGTCAGTTTACCGGATGCTCCGGTGATGATTTTGACACCGATCCCCGATTCTTCACTAAACGCTTTTGCGATATCGGTAACCGCATATTTCATATTGGCCGCAGCGGCAACAGTGATCGTTTGGGCAGCAAGTGCCGAAGCAAATGCCAACGATGTAAGAACGATTTTGAGTAATTTCATCTCAACTCCTTAGTATCTGTTTTGATATAACGATAAATACGAACACTACAATGCAAAAATGGTTCGCAAAAAATGCGACATTTTCGTTATGTTTTGTAAGACATAACGAATTATAAGAAAAAATACTTAAAGTTTTTGTAGGGAAGTGATAAAAAAGTGTTATTATAGAAACAAATGAATAGTGATATTCCATTCGCCCTGAGCTAGTCGAAGGGTGGAGGCTCATGGTTTGGTAGGGTCGTCACGATTCTTTTTTGATTATTTCCACTTTATTTCCTGAAACTCTAATTCATATTTATCTGGGTTGAGGACAGTTCGGTAACAAACAACATGAGATAAATCTTTCTCTTGTTTAAGTATTACAATGAAATGAGCAATTTGATCTTTAGTGACACGTTCGCCAAATGTAAATGACTGTATCGCTTCGGCTGGTACATCAAGCATTGCGAATACACTCTCATCTTTCTCAAACTTATCGGGAAAATCTAGATTCATAGAGAATTCAAAAGCTGTTTGGAAATAATTCTTGCTTTTTATATCCTGTATATTTTTATTTTTTAGACCATACGCATAATACGCATCTGAAAAGCTCTTAATTATACGCCACTCTTTTTCATATATCCACTGGTCTGATTTGAAAAATAGTTCCGGTCCCCAAAAAGTTGAAAACTCTTTTCTTAGATTTGGTCTTTGTGTTGTATATCTTATCCTTTCTAACTCTTTAAAAAACTCATGTTTAGGGTCAAACCCTATTGCCATACCCTTATGCGCATCTGCATAGTGAGACCACATGATTATATTGTCTATAGCTTCCGTAAAAGATATAACGCCTACAGCAAGATGATTATCTACTATTTGTTGAACAGGCGGATTATGGTCTCCAATTCCAAATCTTTTATAGGCAAGTTGCATTTCTTCGATATCAGATTGAAACGGATAAAAGTCGTATGGATCATTTAAATCTGTGCGAGGTGTTATTCTAAGAAGTCTATTTGATAAAAATTCAGGTCTAAAAGGTGTTAACTTGTAAATACTTTTTATCCATTTCATTTAAAAAGTTCCTTTGAAAAGGTTAGAGTTAATAAGCTGAACCCCTGATAAAGTCAGTAATAACGATTTACAACCCGATAATAATATGTTTAGGAGAGATAAGAGCGTAGGCGTTCATCCCCTCGGAGAGCTTTTTGGTATCTTTGGGATTCATCAGGGCGATAAGCTCGGTAAAGAGATCAAGTGCGAAGCTAATCTCATCCGTTTCATCCTGCGATTCGATACGGTTGATCGTCCCTTTGAGACAGTTTAGCGGCTCACTACTCTTAGGGGGAGTCGTAACGATAGTGACATCACTCGATTTGATGATGGCATAGAGATCGCACCCGATTGTAAGTCCCATATTTCGGATCGATGTGAGAGTGATGACCGATTGGATCGTATGGCTACCCGTCAGTGCGAGGGTGAGGAGGCCATTTAGTCCCTGTTCCTCGATAGAGAGGAGGGTGGCGGGGAGCTGATTGCGTGCACTGGTAGTGAGAAACGTTCGGCTCAGTATTCGGGCGAGACGTTCGGGATCATTCCCCGCTTCGGCGAAACGGTCGATAAACTGGCGGTGGAGTTCATTAAATCGATGAAAAGTTGCAATGAGTTCGCGAGCATAAGGGGTGAGTTTCGTCCCTCCGCCCCCTTTGCCTCCGGTAGTACGCTCGATGAGAGGCTGATCGGCAAGGAGATTCATGCTATTGATTCTCTCCCACGCCGCTTTATAGGACATTTTCATCTCTTTGGCGGCGGCATGGATTGAACCGATTTTATCGATTCGCTCCAGTAGCTCAATGCGACCTGCACCTAAGAAGCTTTGTCCCTCTTTTGTAAGCCAGAAACGTCCGTCGATTTTCATGAGAGGTTAAAACTCGCTTTCATAGGAGGTTCGATGACACTGAGAGGATATGCACCGTTTAAAAAGAGGTGATTGGCGAGTACCCCTTGCGCCAAAAGCATATCCGAACCGTCTTTATAGGGGAGGGCAGTGGCTTTAACTTCGCGTAAAAAAGGGGTTTCTTTGCCGTAAATGACATCAATAGCCCCTTTTGTCTGTGATAAGAGCTTAATGAGAAGTGATTTTTCGATAGGAAGCTCATCATCCGATAAACCTGCCGAAGTCGTATTGATAATCAAATCATACGGCGCAGGGGTGAAATTATCCCAGATGTAAGATTCAATCCCCTCATTTTTAAAATACTCCAGCCGTCCTTGTGAGCGGTTAAGAATAGTCGGCGTAATGGATCCTTGACGCAGCGCGATAGAGAGGGCGCGTGCTGTTCCACCGGCACCGAGAATAAGAGCGTTACGGAGTGTTCCAAAAGATTCTATCGCACGCATAAAACCCTCAGCATCGGTGTTGTAGCCGATTAATTTCCCCTCTTCCAACACGAGGGTATTAACCGCTTGGATCGTTTTGGCGATTCCGCGTACTTCATCGCATTGTGCGTACGCGGCTTCTTTATGCGGTACCGTGACGTTGGCACCGCTAAGTGCTTTCGCGAAAAAAACGTCACGAAGTTGTGAACCCTCCGTGAGATGAGTACGGGTATAACATGCATTTAGATTGAGGAACTTAAAAACACTGTTGTGCATCAGCGGTGAGCGTGAATGGCTTACAGGATCACCGAAGATACTAAAGAGTTTCATTTGGGTGAGACCAAATCATCCAATGTACTCATAAGTGCACCGAGTTTATTGGTCACTTCGAGGTATTCGAGCTCATGCACCGAATCGGCAACGACTCCTGCCCCTGCTTGTAAAATAACGGTATCGGGTTTAATGAGGGCGGTGCGGATCGTTATGGCACTGTCCATATTGCCATCAAACCCGAAATAGCCGATAGTTCCGCTGTAAAAGCCCCGTTTAACCCCTTCAAACTGAGCAATCAGATCCATGGCGCGTATTTTCGGAGCACCCGTCATCGTCCCTGCGGTAAACGTGGCGGCGAGGAGGTCGAACATATCTTTATCCTCGGAAATTTGAGCGTGGACGTCGGAGACGATATGCATAACGTGCGAATAGCGTTCGACGTGCATCATCTCTTCGACCTTTACCGTTCCGGTTTTAGCAACACGACCGACATCGTTGCGCCCTAAATCGATGAGCATAAGATGTTCGGAGAGCTCTTTAGGATCGGAGAGAAGTTCCTCTTCGAGTTCCAAATCACGTTGCTTGGTACCGCCGCGTTTACGGGTTCCGGCAATCGGGCGGAGCAAGATGTCGCCATCACTGAGGCGTACCATCACCTCCGGTGAACTTCCGACGATGCTGAAATCCTCATATTCCATCAGATACATATACGGAGAGGGGTTTTTAAGTCTTAAAATACGGTAAAAACTAAAAGGATCCACTTCAGCATGACGGATATAGCGGTTTGTCATTAGGATTTGAAACACATCGCCGCTGAGAATCATTTTCTTCGACTCGTCCACCATCGAGAAAAATTTCTCTTTTGAAAAGATAAATTCTCCCCCTTTATCTTCACGTATCGGTTTTAGAGGAGTATAGTGATAAGGAGACTTTAAAAAGCTCTCTATTTCTTCAAAACGCCCTTTTATGGATTCGACACAGCTGAGCATCGTAATGCTTGCATTTTTATGAGAGACGACGAGGGTGAGTTTCGGGAGGATGAGATCCATATCGGGAATATTGGTCTGATCGATGAGCGCATTCATGGACTCTTCGAGAGTAGGCTCGAAAACCTGTACCATATCGTATCCGATATAGCCGATAAATCCGTCGATATACCCGACACCCAACTCACGCGCACGCTCACGATAGGCTTTTTGATCGAGGCGAGCATAATACTCTTTTAAAAATTCGAACGGTGAAGCACTCAGCTGTTTAGGTTGGGCTTCTGCATCAATATAAGTTGTGGTTTTGTCTTTGTAGAGGAGACGTTCTCGGGCACCGATAACGATAATAGTGTAGTTGCCTTCACTGTTTCCGGCACTCTCAAATAAAAAACTGACTTCGTGAGAAAAAAGGCTTTTGGCCTTTTCGTAGACGGCGATAGGGGCAAATTGATCGAGAGAAAAATGGCGTGAAGTGATCACGTTACCCCTTTGTTATGTATGCGCCGGATTCAATATTGCGTTTTACGGTTCCAAGAACGTCGCGCGCCGCCTTTTCACCTTGGAAAGGGCCTACCATAACTTTTGTCGCAGCTCCGCTTGGCACCGTTGTGTATTTAAGTCCGCTGGCATTCAAACGATCAAAAAGAACTTTGCTCGGCTCTTTGGTAAATGAACCGACTTGGATGTAGTACGTTCCGGTTGTGTCAGCTGCTTTGGCATCCGCTTTAGGTGCTGAATCGGTTACGGCTTTTGCCGGTTCCGCAGATGCTTTTTCAGCTGTTTTTTTCACCGGTTCATTTACCGTTTTAGGTGTTGATGCCGCTACTCTCGGTTCAGGAGTTTTTTTGACTTCAGCTGCTTTTGCAGTTTTGATTGTAGGGGTATTGACGACAGGTTGTGCCGTTTTAGGAGCAGTTTGAACGATAGGTTTCGGTGTAATTTTAGCCGGTGCAGGTGTTGTTGCTACAGGGGCAGAAACAGGTTTGACTGCAGGGACGCTTTGTTGAACTACGGTTGCTGTTACAGGTTGAATAACCTCTGACCCGGGTGCATTCTGCATAGATTCTTGTTTGATTTTTTGTGCAATTTGTCCTAAATCTTGCGACCCTTCTGTAGTAGATACATTCCCTGCACCTTCTTGGATCACTTCGACCGGTTCAAAAAGAGGATCATCGATAATTTCGGTCGGAGCAGTTGGTTCAGGGGGAACGGCAGCGATCGGCGGTTGTTCATCAACTTGTGTTTTGAGTGAATTCATAATCACTAATACGATGATTAGGATAAGGGTTAAGGCCGCAATAGCCAATAGCAGTTTTTTACTATTGGAATTAGATCCGCTTTTGCTTAGAATGATGTCATTAAGTTCATTTTTTTCTTCCATTGAAGTGCCGTTCCTTATAAGTATTGATCGTGTTACATATGCTTCGACCACGAAGCTCCACGCTCTTTTGCGTATACCTCGTAGGGAAGGTTGAGAATATTGTATTCCGGCGGTAGTTCATCCGTTGGAAACATTCTCCACTGTTTCGGTTGCTTTGCAGCTAATTTCATCGATAGCATTTTACCCAATTGTATCGCTTCTTGGAATGTAGTATGCCCTTTATGGATATAAACATGCAAATGTCCCGGTGTTTTGGTCTCAAATGCGGTGAAATTGATGAATCCCTCTTCTCTAAGCAATAATTGTGCCTTATGGTAAAAGCGTTGAGGATCAGTTCCGTTGTAATCGATAATGATGTTTTCAACTTTATTCATTTTATTAATGAGAGAGTGAGCTACGGTAATCTGTTTTTTGAGATGTTGGTCGATAACCGCTTGGGTAAGCGTTTTATCGATCTTTTCGTATTTGTTGAAAAATGTACGCCCTTTGAAATCGATTTTATCGACAACGTTATCATGTTTCAGCCAGTAATGGTCTGAAATCATTTTGATTAGTTTCATATCCATCGATGTCATGGGCGTTGTTCCTTAATTAATACGTTGGTTGTTTATAAATAACAAAGTTTTTAGCGAGAGCTTTGAGCTCTTCTTTAATAGCGGCTTGCTTAGTGACGTTTTCGATATCGTCTAAAACATCCGCAATCTTATTGGCGATAAGTTCAAATTCTTTCTCTTTCATACCGCGTGACGTCAGAGCAGGACTTCCGATACGAACACCTGAAGTGACGAACGGTGAGCGTGTTTCACCCGGGACGGTATTTTTATTGACAGTGATACCTGCACGTCCGAGTGCCGCATCCGCGTCTTTACCGCTGAACGGTTTATTGAGGAAAGATACGAGGACTAGGTGGTTGTCGGTTCCACCGCTAACGATGTCATAGCCGCGTTCCATCAGCACTTTAGCCAGTACGGCCGCATTCGCTTTGACTTGCGCAGCGTATACTTTCCACTCAGGAGAGAGATTGAATTTGAATCCGACCGCTTTTGCCGCAATAACGTGTACCAACGGTCCCCCTTGAAGTGCTGGGAAAATAGCCGAATTAATTTTTTTAGCGATCTCTTCATCATTGGTCATAATCATGCCGCCGCGAGGACCTGCAAGGGTTTTATGCGTTGTAGTGGTAACGACATCGGCATATGGGAACGGGCTAGGGTGTTCACCCGCACACACGAGTCCCGCGATGTGAGCGATGTCGGCGAACAAAAGTGCTCCGACCGCATCGGCGATTTCACGGAATTTTTTGAAATCAATTTCACGTGCATACGCGGAGGCACCGCAAACGATGATTTTCGGTTGTACGATTTTAGCGATGTCCATGACACGCTCATAATTGATGCGACCGTCAAGTTCGACACCGTAAGAGAAACTGTGATAATTTTTACCTGAAAAGCTTACTTTTGAACCGTGTGTCAAGTGTCCGCCGTGGCTGAGATCCATACCGAGGAGTTTGTCTCCTGCACTAAGCAATGCCGCATATACGGCGCCGTTTGCCGATGAACCCGAATGGGGTTGTACGTTGGCAAAGTTACAACCGAACAGTTTGCAGGCACGGTCAATCGCGAGTTGCTCTACACCGTCTGCGTATTCGCATCCGCCATAGTAACGTTTAGCGGGATACCCTTCCGCATATTTGTTGGTGAATACGCTTCCCATCGCTTCCATAACGGCCGGTAGGGTAAAGTTTTCAGACGCGATCATCTCCAAATGGTCGGTTTGACGTTCAAGCTCTTGCTCACATAAGGCGTAAATTTCGTTGTCGTATTCTTTGAGGAAACTCATTCTTCTTCTCCATGGTTGGTTTGGTTGTTGTGGTGCGGTTTCATAGCCGGGAAGAGCAATACATCCCGAATAGAGTGTTGGTTGGTCAGCATCATGACGAGACGATCAATCCCGATCCCCTGACCCGCTGTCGGTGCCATCCCGTAGCTGAGTGCAGTGACGAAATCCTCGTCCATCTCATGAGCTTCATCATCGCCCGAATCTTTAGCCGCCATTTGCCCCTCAAACCGCTGTAATTGATCGACGGGATCATTAAGCTCGCTGAAGGCGTTAGCGATTTCGCGTCCCGCGATAAAGAGCTCGAAACGATCGGTGAGCTCAGGGCGTTCATCATTACGGCGCGCAAGAGGTGATATCTCGACCGGATAGTGGGTAATAAAGGTCGGATTGATAAGTTTCGCTTCGACAAACTCATCAAACAGTTCCCCTTGAAGTTGCCCGAGATTCATGGCCGCGTTGGCTTCGAGATTTTTCGATTTCAAAAAGGCTAAAATGGCCTCTTTGTCATTGACGACGGTTTCGGGCACTCCACCGATTACACTCAGACTTTGAATCAGCTCAATTTCGGTGAATTGATCAAAATCGACTTCCAAATCGCCGTAAGGGAGACGTTTAGGAAGATCAAGGTGGTCAAAAAGATATTCAAAATACTCTTTGGTAATGACAATAAGATCTTTATAGGTTTTAAATGCCCAATAAAACTCGATAGAGGTAAACTCAGGATTATGGGTTGCATCCATCCCCTCATTGCGGAAGTTACGGTTAATTTCAAATACCGCTTCAAATCCTCCGACGATGAGCCGTTTGAGATATAGTTCAGGGGCAATTCGTAAAAAACGATCAATGCCGAGGGCATTGTGATGGGTAACAAACGGTTTTGCGTTGGCGCCTCCCGCGATTGGGTGCATCATCGGCGTTTCCACTTCGAGGAACCCTTTGTCTTCGAAAAATCGGCGTGTTAGACTGATCACTTTTGAGCGGATATGAAAGGTTTTACGTACCTCAGAATTCATGATTAAATCGAGATAGCGTTGGCGATAGCGCATCTCTTTATCCTGAATACCGTGGAATTTTTCCGGGAGAGGGGAGATTGCTTTAGTGAGGATGGTAAGCTTATCGGCATGGAGTGAAAGTTCTCCGTGCTGGGTTACAAACGGATAGCCGCTAACCTCGATGATATCGCCTACTTCGATTAGTTTTTTAAAGACATCGTTGTAAAAATTTTCGGTAAGATTATCACGCGCAACGTAGATTTGGAGCATACCGCTTTCGTCTTCGATTTTAACAAAACTCGCTTTTCCCATTAGACGATAAAGTTTGATCCGTCCGGCAACCGTGTAGTGACGGTTTTCATTTCGTTTTTCTTCACTTTGGAATAAATCGGAGTTGACGTTATGAAATTTATCAATGGTCGTATTTCGGAAAGAGTTGTTTGCATAAGGATCGATTCCGAGTGCTCTTAATGCCGCAGCTTTTTCGATTCGTTGTTGTACGTATTGGTTTTCGAATGCCAATGGGGTTCCTTTCGTAACTATAGAATTATTTTTTAGGTTTATTTTGACAATTTTTACAGATACCGTAAATCTGCATTGAGTGCTCTTGCATTACAAACCCGAGCGCTTCGGTAATCTCACGTTGACGCTGTTCGATTTGTTCATCTACAAATTCAGTAATACTTCCGCATTGGGTACAGATAATATGATCATGATGGTCTTTGGCACCGAGTTCATATTTTTTTCCCTGCGCACCGAAAGAGAGGGACGTTACCATATCAGAGCTCTCCAGCAAAGATAGCGTACGATAAACAGTAGCAATGCCGGTATTGAGCTCAGGATGCTTTTGTTGAATCAGATGGTGCAGCCCCTCGGGTGTGAGGTGTTCGTCGGAATTATAAAGCATCTCTAAAATAACTTCACGCTGAATGGTAAATTTTAGTCCGTTGATCTTTAGAAGTTGTTTGAAATCACTTAATAGTTTATTGTATTCAACGGTTCGTTCCGTAAAATCGGTATAAGAATTCATCGATTAGTTCTCCTTTGTAGAGGTATTGATATCGGTCTCGTTCTCATCACCCATAAGGGAAGTGACGTCATCCGTTTCAATGTGTAAAATAAAATTTCCGGTTGCAAACATCGGTTCATAAAAAAAGCTATCGGCCATTTTCTCTTCAAAATTCTCTCGGATTGCCGTAACACTGAAGAGTGCATACACGATAATCGAGATAATAAAGAAGAATTTACTGCTTCCGACGACAAAACCCAATACGCGATCCAACGGCCCCAAACCGCTTAGAGCCGTGAGTTTTTTAAATCCAGTTCCCAAGGCAACCATGAGGAGCCAAAAAATTCCCAATGCGAAAATAAATCCGACGAGATTAACGGCGGTAGCACTTTCAAAATGAAAGAGAGTATCGCTTAAAAACTTTCCGATAATTCCGCCGATATGTGAAGCGACAAAGACGCCTCCGACGATTCCCGCTAATCCGAATACTTCCTTCGAAAATCCGTTTAAAAGCCCTTTTAAACCTAATAAGAGGATAACGGATCCAACCGCGACATCAAAATAATTTAAATCCATTATAACTCCATTTCCAAACGGTCTTTACCATTGTTTTTAGCTCTATATAACGCCGTATCAGAACGTTCGATAATGGTATCAATCGTATCTTTTTCTTTAATTTTTGTCATCCCGATACTCAAAGTAACCGCAATTTGTTGGTTTTGAAACAAAGGTTTATTATTACGGCAAAGGGTTAGAAGCCGTTCTGCTACCAAATGTGCCCCTTCTATATCCGTACGATTAAGCAAAATAATAAACTCTTCTCCTCCGAATCGATACACTCGATCACCCTCTCGCAGTGCTTTTTTAAAGAGTTTGGCTAAAAAGATTAGTACTTTATCACCTGCGATATGGCCGAATTTATCGTTGATGAGTTTGAAATTATCGACATCTACCATAAGGGCAAAAATTTCAAAGTTCAGCTTATCTTTTTCTAAAAGGGCGCGAATGTGTTCATGCAATGCATAACGGTTGTAGGTTTTTGTCAAAGGATCAAGTGAAGTTTTGATCTCCAACGTTTTGACTTGTTCTAATAGGGTATAAATGACCTCATTGGCACGTGAGACTTCATCACTGAGATGGGCTTGAATATCCGAGAATTTCGCATTGATTTTTTCAAAGTTTATGAGGGGTTCTGCATTGCTTTGTTCTAATAAATCAGCTTGTTCTTCCGTGATTTTCCCAATTTTCTCATTGGTATCCGCATAGGAGTCGATGCTTTTCATCGCCAATTCTTTATACTGATCCAAAGAGGTGTCTCGATAAGCAAGCAAATCGATAGTTCCGGAGGAATAAGACTCTAATACTTCATGGGTTGCCGTAGCGACCAATTCGGCAAATTCTGAAGGCTCGATTGTTACCTGACGTGCTGCAAGCGATTCCAAATGGATAGAGAGCTCTTTGCAGAAGTGAAATAAAAAAGGGTTGATTTGATTTTTTTCCACCACTAACCTTTACAGATTTTGACATTCAAAAAGCTCCTCTTAGTTAGTGAAAAAGGGCAAAAATGAGAGTCGCTAAAATTAATGCCATTATACTTTTTCAAACATAAATCTAACTTTTGCTTTTTTCAATCAGTCCCTTTTTAGGATAAAAGGATAAAATTCGTCCAATAACAATAAGGTGCGAGAGCACGCAGGAGACGATATGAGCACATGGAGCCGATCAAGCTGGAGAGAAAAACCGATCAAACAACAGCCGACGTATCCCGATACGGCAGTTTTGGAACAAATTGAATCACAGCTTCGTAATTATCCACCTCTTGTGTTTGCAGGTGAAGCACGTACACTTAAAAAGAATTTGGCTGACGTATGCGAAGGAAAAGCTTTTTTACTTCAAGGGGGCGATTGCGCGGAGAGCTTTTCAGAATTTCATGCCCTCAATATTCGAGATACTTTTAAAGTAATTATGCAAATGGCGGTAGTAATGACCTTTGCAGGAGGCGTTCCGGTTGTAAAAGTGGGCCGTCTCGGCGGTCAGTTTGCCAAACCCCGTTCTTCAGACATGGAGACGATTGAGGGTGTGAGTCTTCCAAGCTATCGCGGAGATATTATTAACGGAGTTGAATTCAATGAATCTGCCCGTATCCCTGATCCAAACCGTATGGTTCAAGCCTACAATCAGTCTGCAGCTACATTGAACCTTCTTCGTGCCTTTGCATCGGGCGGTTTTGCCGACTTGCATCAAGTACATGCATGGAATTTGGGCTTTGTCGGACAAAATGAAATGACGAAAAAATACGATGAACTTTCTCGTCAAATAGATGATTCTCTCCGATTTATGGCGGCATGCGGCATTACATCTGAAAATTATCGTACCTTGCGGGAGACCGATTTTTACACCTCTCATGAAGCGTTATTGCTCAACTATGAAGAGGCGTTTACACGTCAAGATTCGCTCACGGGTGAGTGGTACGATGTTTCGTCTCATATGCTTTGGATCGGTGATCGTACACGTCAGCTTGACGGCGCTCACGTTGAATTTATGCGCGGTATCAATAATCCAATAGGGATTAAAGCGGGACCGTCAATGGATCCTGATGATTTAATACGTTTGTGTGACGTACTGAACCCTAAGAATGAAGCCGGACGGTTAAACGTGATTGTCCGTATGGGTGCCGATAAGGTAGCTGATGGTATGCCTGCGTTGATTCGTGCGATAGAGCGAGAAGGGAAAAAAGTATTGTGGAGCTGCGATCCGATGCACGGCAATACAATTACCAGTAACGGCTATAAAACTCGTCCAGTCAGTTCAGTTTTGCAAGAGATGAAACAGTTTTTCCAAGTTCATAAAGCGGAAGGGACCTATGCAGGGGGCGTTCACTTAGAAATGACGGGAAAAAACGTTACCGAATGTCTTGGAGGATCGTTTGAAATTACGTCAGAAAATTTAAAAAGTCGTTACCATACTCACTGTGATCCGCGTTTGAATGCCGATCAATCATTAGAGTTGGCTTTTTTAATCGCCGATACCCTAAAAGAAGCCCATCGTTAGAATTACTTCTTTTGACATTCGGGGCAAATCCCCGAAATAATAATCGATACATCTTCTGTGATATAGTGACCCATATCTACTGACTTTTGAAGTAATAATGTCGGATCGAAAGGGATATCTTTAAGCTCACCGCATGACTTGCACATAATGTGAGCATGGGATTCTTTTTCAATCTCGTATTTTGTTTTTTGCCCTGCAATTTTAACTTCCCGTATAAGACTCACGTCCAACATTGTGTTAACATTTTTATACAAAGTAGCCAATGAAATAGAGGTAAATTTCTCGCGTATTGCTTGATACAGTTCTTCGATGCTGATATGTCCGGCAGTGTGCATAAGCTGAATAATAGCCAGTCTCTGCGGTGTTGCCTTGAGTTGATGAGATTTAAGTAAATGTTCATGTTTCATAATGGCTAATTATAAACTATAAAGGGATGCAACTTTCATAAAAAAGAGGAGAAGCGCGGAGTTTTGAAATAAATTTTAAGATTTCACTCTAAATAAAGGACGATTTACATCGCTCCAAGGATACGAAGCAATTCATCCGGTTTATTTGAATACTGCAGTGCCGTCTCTTTATTGACCAATTTTTTACGTAAAAATTCAACGATTTCTTGGGTCTGTGTGGTCATATTCGTCTCTTGTTGATTGAGCTGCATTTGAGAGTAAAGCTGATGCACTTTATCTTCACGGATAAGATTAGCGATGGCAGGGTTAGTAATCATAATCTCTTGCGCCGCAACACGCCCTCCGCCGATTTTCGGTAAAAGAGCCTGAGAAATAACGGCGATGAGGGAGGTAGAGAGCTGTGCGCGGACTTGTGGCTGCTCATCTCCGGAAAAGACATCAATGATACGGTTGATGGTTTGCGGTGCAGAATTGGTGTGCAGCGTTCCAAAAACCAAGTGCCCCGTCTCTGCTGCGGTAAGTGCTGCAGAAATAGTTTCACGATCCCGCATTTCCCCGATCAATATGACATCCGGATCTTCACGTAAAGCGTATTTGAGTGCTGCTGAGAAACTTTTCGTATCGGTTCCGACATTGCGGTGTGAAAAAAGAGATTTCTTATTGGTATGGACAAATTCAACCGGATCTTCAACGGTAATGATATGACGTGCTTCGGTTAGATTGATCTCATTAAGCATAGCAGCGAGGGTAGTAGATTTACCGCTTCCGGTCGGCCCTGTTACGAGGATAAGCCCTTTTTCTCGCTTTATAAGCTCTTTAAATATTTTTTTTGCATTCAAATCATCGAGAGAGGGGATGGTGACGGGGATGATACGAAAGGCACACGCCAGATCGTCCATTGTTTTATAATAGTTTGCACGAAAGCGGCCGACATCGGGAATAACGATTGAGAAATCAAGTTCATTATTTTCTTCAAATGCTTTTTTTTGTTTTTCGGTCAGAAGAGAATATCCCATCTCCTCAATAATGCGTCCATCCAGTACCGGCAGGTTAAGTGCGACGAGTCTGCCGTCAATACGAATTTGCGGTTCAGATCGACTGACGAGGTGCAAATCAGATGCTTTATAAGCGACGACACTTTTGAGGAGCTTATAGATATCCAATGCGGTACTCATGAATGAAAAATCCCTTGATAGTGAGATTCATCGTATCCGACAATTAATGTATCTTTATATTCTATTACAGGGCGTTTGATGAGGAGATTATGCTGGCTCATCCACACAATTTTACCCGTATCGTCCAAGTCGCGGTTTTTAAGTTCTAACGTACGGTAAGTTGTCCCTTTGGTATTTAGCAAAACGGATAGGGGAGATTGTTGTGCCCAAGCTTCAATTTTTTCACGGGATACGGGAGATGTTTTAAAATCATGAAAAGTGTACTCAATAGCGTGAGTATCAAGAAAACGGAGCGCTTTTTGGACACTTCCGCAACTTTTTATCCCGTAAATATGTGTCATTGTTTACTCGATTATTTTTGGTACGATAAAAAAGTGCTCTTGAGAATGGGGGGCATGAGCTAAAATATCGTCGTTTATGGCTTGATTAACATTTCCGATATCTTCACGAAGAGCGGTAGATGCATCGGACATGGCGAACGTTGCATCTATCCCATCCGTAGAGAGTTCTGAGAGATTATCGACAAAGGATACGATTTCACTGAGCTGTTCAATCATCTCTGCTCGATGAGCTTGCGGGATTTGAAGATAGGAGAGTTTTTCTAATCGTTGTAAGAGGGCTTCGTCAATTTGCATGGTTAACCTAAGTTGTGATAAATTTATGAAAATAATTGTACCCAAAAAATAGGTTTACAAAACTTTAACATAGGGTAAGATATTATTGCTCTAATTAATGATTGTAAATGACAGGAGACGTTTTGAGTCTAAAAGAGAATATGGAAGCCATTAAAGAAGAACTGAGTTCTGAAGAGAAGTTTTTCGAAAGCGCCGTTCGTACGGAACGTTTTGTCAAGCGGTATCAAAAACCTTTAATTGCTGCGGTAGCTGTTTCGTTATTCGCAGTAGTCGGGGCAATAGGGTATCAAGCCTATACGAATGCAAAAATTGAGAGTTCAAACACGGCATTTAATCTCCTCATGGTGAATCCGACGGATACAAAAGCAGAACAAACATTGAAAAATGATAATCCTGAATTATACGATTTATGGAAACTTTCTCGCGGTATTGCTCAAAACGATGTAACCCTTCTTGAGGGATTGAAGAGTTCTGAAACTTTCGGCGTCTCTGATATTGCCTCGTATGAAGCTGCCGCAATTAAAGGTGATATTCAATCTTTGGAAGAGTACACTAAAAAACAAGGTGCTCTTTATAAAGATTTAGCGTTACTTGAACTCGCAATCAGTGCGATTGAAAAAGGTGATGTGAAAACAGCACATCAAAAACTTGCCTTAATCAGTGAAGAGTCACCTCTTTACCAAGTTGCCGGGGCACTTTCGCATTATGGAGTAAAAGAATGAAATTAACGACAATCGCTCTATCCATCGGCGCAGTTTTACTGTTAAGCGGATGTTCTCAAAAAGAGGTATACAAACCTGAAAATGTCAAAGGTGAATGGCGTAATGCAGGCCATTTAACTGCCTCAATCACCCAAACGACACAAACAGCCGCTTTACTTGACAACGGCCGTTTATTGACAAAAGATGGGGAGAAAAATATAAAAGTCCCTGAAGAATATCGTCTTCTTAATGCTAACGATGCTTGGATTATTACCGAGAGTCCGGAGGGGAACTTGGTTCTTTTTCCGGAGAACGGTAGCGATGCAAAAGTAACCTTTGAATTTAAACGCCAAATTGCCGCAGCAAGTATCCAAGACGATATCGTAGCCGTATTATTCGGGAATAACGAAATGGCACTCTATTCGCTTGAGAGTAAAAAACTTCTTTTTAAAGAGCGTGCAAATGCTCCGATTGCCGTTGACTCCCGTATTGCCAACCCCTATTTTATAAAAGAGTTGGTCTTGTTTTTAACGCTGGATGGGAAGATCGTTATCGTTAACTCTGAGTTAAAACAGGTATTACGTTCGGTCGTTGTAAGTTCGGATGAGTACTTTAACAATATCACCTATTTAAACGTTATCGATAATCATCTTGTCGCTTCAACGGGAACGGCTGTTTTGGCCCTTTCTCAAAAAGAGGCGCGAGAAAAATATGAGATTCGTAATATTGCTTACACTGCCGAGGGTATTTGGTTGACAACCAAGCAAGGTGAAGTTATTGCTTTGAGCCCAACGTTGCAGTTCAAAGCAAAGAAAAAATTTCCGTTCGCCCATTTTGTCGGTATCAGTGTCCAAAATGACCGTGTTTATGTATTGGAACAACAAGGTTATATGATGGCATTGACCAAAAACCTTTTGGCATATGATATTTATGATGTTGATATGGACAGCGATAATAAAATCTTTGTAGGAGACGGACGTTTTTATTTTGACGACCGCTATATTAATATCAAATAATGTCGAAAGAGCTTGAGGCTTTTATCGAGTACATTACCGTCATCAAAGCGCTAAGTCCTCGAACCATCGAGGCCTATCGTTATGATTTGAGCGAGATTGAAAAAAAAACAGATAAAAATCTTGTCGAAATTGAGTCGAAAACTCTATTTCACATTCTCGCAACAGTGGCTAACAAACGAACGCTTAACCGTAAACTCTCCGCTTTTAACTCTTTTTTGGATTTTTGTCACCGTCACCGATACGATTCTGCTTCGTCCAAATTTTCCTTATCCAAAGTACCGAAAAATCTCCCTAAATATGTACCGTTTGAGACCATTCAATCTTCACTTACATTGATTGATCGAAGTGAATGGATCGGGTTACGCGATTATGCCATGATCCTTTTTCTTTATGCTTCAGGGGCGCGTATCAGTGAGTGTTTGATTGTGGAGGAGGGGGATATCGAGGGGGAGTGGCTTCGTATACGTCACGGTAAAGGGGAAAAAGAGCGTTACGTCCCTATCGCACAGGAGGCATTAAAGGCACTTCGTGCGTATCAGGATGCCTCACCATATCAAAACCGTCCCCATCTTTGGCTAAACTATAGAGGAGAGCCTCTCAGCCGTATTTCGGCGTTTAAAATGACCCAAAAATATTTGGGTGTATCACCGCATGCCCTGCGTCACTCCTATGCAACGGCGCTGATTTTGGGAGGGGCTGATTTACGTGTTGTCCAAGAGCTTCTCGGCCATGCATCACTCTTAACGACGCAGATATACACCCATGTACAAAAACATAATCTGCAAGAGACCGTATTTAAACATCACCCTATGTCAAAATCTTGATTTTAATCAAGAGAATATCGGATCAATCCCGTTATGATCCTTGGTAAAAAAGGATTACACATGGATCAGGCCTCATTTTTAGCTGACATTATCTACGGAGAGACACAACCGGTCATTACTCCTTTGATTACAAACGATTTTACAAAAGAGATTCGGATTGTTTTTCGTGCAGGGCAATCGATGAAAGCGCATAAAACATCGTTTCCGATTACTGTAATGATCGTGCAGGGGTGTATAGGTTTCGGGGTTGCAGAGGAGCGTTACGAATTGATGGCAGGTGATGTTGTTGCACTTGAAGGGAATGTAATGCATGAATTAAATGCGATTGAATCTTCTATTGTCCGTCTTAGTCTTCATAAAGCCGACAGTCTTGCACGGGTAAACGGAGTACTTAAGTTATAATGCTAGTATGATTTTATGCGACATCGGCAATACCTCGGTTGATTTGTTTATAGACGGTAATCGTACCAAACTGAGTGCGGACAGTTTTGAGCCTGCGATATTTGAAGATAATGTTTATTACGCTAGTGTCAATACCTCTATCAATGAACGTATTCGAGAACTCACGAATTGGTATGATCTGCGAGCATTTGTCGATGGGGATAAGTATTATTCTACGATGGGAATTGATCGGATCATGGTGTGCGAAGCGATAGAGGACGGAGTCATCGTCGATGCGGGAAGTGCTATAACGGTCGATGTGATGCACTGCGGGGTTTATCAGGGGGGATTTATCTCTCTAGGGATTCGTGCGGCGGAAGAAGCGTATGCAAGACTCTCTAGCGCACTGGACGTGTCATTTAACTTTGAGGTAGATTTGGCTAAAATGGCAAAAAATACTCCCGATGCACTCACGGTCGGTTTTATGGTTCCTTTGATCGAAAAGATTGAAAGACTCGGAAAACCGCTTTATATTACCGGAGGCGATGCACGATTGATATCTCGTTTCTTTAGCGAGGCAATTGTGGATGAAGAGTTAATCTTCAAGGGGATGACAAAGTTGATAGAAAAAGGTGTTAAATGCTAAGTGTCGCACTCCCAAAAGGGCGAATTGCCGAAGATACGTTGGAGATTTTCGAAACGATTTTCGGAAGCAGTTTTAAATTTGATGATCGCAAATTGATCTTGCAAACCGAAAACTTCAAATTTTTACTGGTACGTAACCAAGACGTTGCGACTTATGTCTATCATCAAGCGGCCGATATCGGGGTTGTAGGACTCGATACGCTCGAAGAGCAGGGATTAGATGTTATCCGCTTACTCGATTTGCAAAAAGGAAAATGTCGTGTCGCTATCGGGATGCGTGCAGGAGAAAAGCCTGATTTTACGAAAAGCGAAATCAAAGTAGCAACGAAAATGGTGAATATCACTAAACGCTATTTTGCAGAACGTGCAGTAGCCGCGGATATCATCAAACTCTACGGTTCAATCGAATTGGCACCCCTTGTAGGATTGGCCGACATGATCGTTGATGTTGTCGAAACGGGAAGTACGATGAAGCAAAACGGATTGGAAGTCGTTGAAACAATTATGGAATCGACCACCCATCTCATTGCCAATAAAAATAGTTTTTTTGAGAAAAAAAGTGAAATACTTGATCTATATGAACGAATAAATACCCTTTTATACGGCAAAAAATAGAATAATTCACTATTGATTAACAATAGTATTTTAGAATTGCGTGTAATAAATAACGTTTAAAGGACGATTATGTCATCTAAATATTCAACACATTTGACACTGGCACTCTTGTTTGCAGGATCTGCACTAACGGCCGAGAGTTTCTCCACAACAGAGTATGTTACGGTTATAAAATCAACTCCGATTTACTCTACAATTCAAGAAGAAGTACCGCAAGAGAGATGTTATGACGTCAAAGAAGAGGTTAAAAGCGGTGTCGCGGTGAACGATATCGTCGGTGCAGTGGCCGGAGGGGCACTGGGCGGTGTTATTGGACATCAAATCGGCGGCGGTAGCGGCAAGACGGTTGCTACCGTCGGAGGTGCCGTGCTAGGAACGATTGCCGGGCAAAAAGCGGCAAGCACCTATGGAAGTAGTAGCGGTAATCCTACCTACCAAGTTGTACGAAAATGTGAGACGGTTAAAACGTATAAAACGCGTCAAGTTCTCAGCGGATATCAAAATGTTGCCAAATTTAAAGGCAAAGAGATCAGCGTTGAGAGTGATACTCCACTCAAACAAATACCTGTTACGGCGACATACAGTTATTAATCCATCCTCTCCCTATTTTGGGAGAAAATTTCCTTTTTATTACCCTCTTTTCAACGATAATCTGTTAGAATCAAGCATAATATAAATTTTCTACAAAAATAGGAGCTTTTATGGCACTTAAAGTGGCAATTAACGGAACGGGCAGAATTGGAATTATCGTAGCAAAAATTATTGCAGAACGGAGTGATATTGAGCTGGTAGCGTTAAACACCACGTCAAAACCTGACATGTTGGAATATTTGCTGAAGTTTGACAGTGTACATCGCGGTATTGACGCAAAAGTAATTGATGAAAATACGATTGCTATCGGCGGTAAAAATGTCCGTATGTTTCGTGAGAGAGATATTGACAAAGTGGACTTCGGCAGTACCGGTGCCGAAGTAGTGATCGAATGTACGGGAGTATTCTTAGATCAAGAGAGCTGCGCTAAACATCTCAAAAACGGTATTCGAAAAGTTATCATGTCGGCTCCCGCAAAAGATGATTCTCCGACCTATGTATACGGAGTAAATTCAAATGCCTATAAAGGGGAAGCTATTATCTCCAATGCAAGTTGTACCACGAACTGTTTGGGACCGATTTGTAAAGTTTTGGATGATGCGTTTGGGATTGAAAACGGTTTGATGACAACGATCCACTCGTATACGAATGATCAGAATATTTTGGACGTCAAGCACTCTAAAGATCCGCGTCGGGCACGTGCTGCAGCATTGAATATGATCCCGACCTCTACCGGTGCCGCAAAAGCGATCGGTAAAGTAATGCCGCAATTACTCGGAAAACTCAACGGCTACGCGATGCGTGTACCGACTCCTGATGTTTCGGTAGTCGATTTGACGGTTAATTTGAAAAAAGCGGTAAGTAAGGAGGATATTAATAATGCATTTACGGCCGCGGCTGAGGGTTCATTTAAAGGACTTATCGAAGTAGACAATGATAAGCGGGTATCGTGTGATTTTATCGGTTCTACTTACAGTTCGACGTATGTCCCTGATATGACCAGTGTCGTAGACGGTACAACGGTTAAAGTCTTGGCATGGTATGACAATGAATGGGGATACAGCAGTCGCCTTGTTGATATGACGGTTCTCATCGGAACACATTAATGCTCCGGTATACGAACCATTTCGATACCAAATTACTTGACCCTTTCACCCTTGAAAAAGGGTTTGAGGCGGTTCACTATGAAGCCGCTTCGGGAGAGATCGGTTACTATCACCTTCCGCTTGCTTCACAATCATTGGTAGAAGAACTCGAAACCCTGTATCATACTATTGATCGTCGTTTTAATACCATTGCCATCATTGGAATCGGGGGATCTTCATTGGGAATTAAAGCAATTGAGAGATTATTGCGTTCCAGTACTCCTAATGCTAAAAAACTCATTTATCTTGAAAATTCCGACCCAATCAGTATTATGAGCGAAATGAAACAAATTGATAAGTTTCGTACCCTTTTTATCGTTATATCAAAATCGGGCGGAACGGTGGAGACACTTTCCATCTTTAAGCGCCTTATTGTCAGTTTTGAATTACCGCTCGAAAATTCAGATCAGATCTATATTGTGAGCGATGAAACCTCTATTCTTGCACGTTTTGCCGACGAGCACCATCTTCGCCGTTTTGTGATTCCGAGCAATGTCGGTGGACGCTTTTCAGTTTTAAGTGCTGTGGGGATGGTTCCTCTGACATTGGCAGGGTTTGATACCGCTGCCATCTTAAAAGGGGCTCAAACCTTTTTAGAACGATTTTGGAGTCGAAAAGAAGATCATATGCTTCAAAAGGCAGCTTTTTATGTGATCAATAGTGACAAATACCCTATGAACGTTTTATTTGCGTATTCAGATACTTTTGAAGAGTTCGGTAAGTGGGTCGTTCAAATATGGGGCGAGTCGTTAGGAAAACGAAATCGTCGAGGTGAGAGGGTAGGTTTGACACCGATATCTTTAATCGGTTCTGTAGATCAACACTCATTTTTACAGCTTATTATCGAAGGGCCGCTGAATAAAACGGTCACTTTTTTGCATATTGAACACTCAGAAGAGCATTTGATGATTCCAAAATTGACTTTAAAATATTTGGAAAAAAGTGATTTTGTGAACGGAAAAAGCTTTAATGACTTGATAAATGCACAATGTCAAGCGACGATGCAAAGTGTACTGCAAAGCGGTGTCAGTGTGGATGAGATCGCGTGGAAGAGTATTGATGAAGCGTCTGTAGGGGAGATGATTCTCTATTATGAACTGCTTACTTCCTTGAGCGGGGCCCTTTTGGAAATTAACACCTATGATCAACCCGGCGTAGAGATAGGAAAGAAAATTTTAGGGAGCTATTTCGAGGCATAATCTCTTAGGCAATGGCGCCTAAGATCGAGTCATTAAATATTCTTCGGACTCTTTGTTAAGAGAATCCATTAGGTTAAAGAGAAATTGGCTCTCTTTTTCCATCTGCTCAAAACTGCTTAGAATTTCATCCTGATGATTGATCGTTTGGTCTCCGTCTTGAATATATTGCAAATTATTAAGAACAATGGCATGAACAGCTGCATGAGGCGGTTGCATACTCGCATAGCTCGGTAGATGGGAGAAACGTTCTTTTCCGGCTCCAGTATCGTACCATTTGCCTAAGCGACAGCCGTGATGGTCGGAAAACTCGACATCGGTATGGCCGTTAACAATACTTTTGTAGGCATTGGATTTGAAAATGATATGGTCAATTTTAGCCAACGTGATAAAGGTGGTATTTTCAATCGCAGTCGTTTGTAAAGCAGCTTTTTTCGCATCTTCATTGAACATATGCAAGGTTTGACGGAATGATCCGATTGCTTCGCTTGACTCTTGGGCAATATCATTCATATCTTCTGAGTTGGTATGAATTTCCGTCGTCTCTTGTTGCAAGGTTTGGACGGCAATACCGATCTCTCCCGTAGCTTTTTGCGTTCGCTCCGCCAGTTTACGTACTTCATCGGCAACAACGGCAAACCCGCGTCCGTGTTCACCTGCCCGTGCTGCTTCAATAGCGGCATTTAATGCAAGTAAGTTGGTTTGATCTGCAATATCTTTAATCAGATTGACAACCGAACTGATTTCGCCCGTCTTTTCATTGAGGGAGTTGATCGCATCGACAGAGACTTGAACCAATTCGATAAGTCGACTAAGCTTTGTAATAATGTTTTCAAGCTCATTAACACTGTTCGATGATTTATCCGAAGTCGTTTGACTGATTGCGGCGATAGTATGAAGGCGTTGAATGGTATTTTGAAGATCTTTTTGGATCACTTCCATTCCGCCGCCGATACCTGCACCGATTTGTCCTAATGCACTGTTGAGTAATGATTTTTGTATATGCATATAGTTAGAGTGCATAGACCCTATCGCCATATTAACAAAACTGCTGGCCTCTTTATATTCTCCTTGCAGCCCCTGCGTATCGATTTTACGATGAAACTCATCATGACTTGCCGCTTCAACACTGGCGCGAATTTCGCGGATAAATACTTCGGTTTGATCCAGCATGTTATTGGTATTCCAGCACAGGTCGTTGAGTTCTCCGTAGTCTTTAATATGGGTAACACGGTTTTCTAAGTGGCCGATCTCTGCACCTTTGATAACGGAAGCCACTTCATTGATCGTCTCTTGTGTTTTACGAATGTTGATAAATACAAACCATGCGAGTGCAAAATTGGCAATATTGATAAGTCGGATCCAGCTCCATCCGTATAAAACTACTTCAACGATGAGTGCAACGACAAAAAGTGCTATCGATATAATATTGGCATATTGAACTTTAGAGAGAGAGGATAAATTCGTCATACGACATTCCTTTTTCTTTGAGTATTTGATTTAATGCAGCCTCAGAGGCATTAATCCCGCCGGTTTTCTCTTTTTGAAGCAAAGTTGCATAGAGAGGCTTGATGACATCAAGTGCTTTTTGTGTCGGTTTGCGGCGTACAGAGTGATAATTGCTGATTTTTCGGTCGGTATCAAAAGAAGGGGTTACATGGGCAAAAACCCAATAAAAATCGCCGTTTTTTGTTTTGTTTTTAACGTAAGCGAATATCTCTTTTCCCTCTTTAATACGACTCCAGAGAAGTTTGAAAACAACTGAGGGCATATCTTCATGACGAAGAATATTATGGGGTTTATCGAGTAAAGAGAGTTCATCGTAGCCCGACATCTCAATAAATAAGGAATTACCGTAGGTAATTTTACCGTTTAGATCGGTTTTAGAGACTATGAACTCTTCCTCACCAAAGGTTAACTCTTGATTAGACATAAAAAATCCTCAATCTGTGTAATAAAATCATATGAACAGTTTCCGTTAGTCTAGCAACCATTTCCTGAATGTTTTCCCTTTGATTGGTCGATTAAGAAATTTTTGATAAATATTTTCTGCTTTGTTACGAGGAAGCGCAACATAACTTAGGTGATCGAGTTGATCAATTTTACCAATCTCCTCTTGAGTTAAGCCGCATTCATGAATGAGTGCTCCGACAATATCACCCGCACGCAATTTTTCTTTTTTTCCGGCATCAATGCAAATGGTACGCATTAATGTTTTTAGAGGAGATGCATCTTTAATGCTAGGGAATTCTATCGGTGTGATAGAGCGTTTGAGATCAATAAAACGATCGTATTGGTGATGATTGACCAAAGTAATAGCAATGCCGTTTTTACCTGCGCGTCCCGTTCGTCCGATACGGTGAGTATAGCGTTCATTTTGGATCGGCACTTCGTAATTGATAATAGCATCCAATCCTTCGATATCGATTCCGCGTCCTGCTACATCGGTAGCAACGAGAATAGGGGCACTGAGGTTACGAAACTGGATGATCGCTTCGTTTCGGTCAAATTGTTCCATATCACCGTGGAGAGTCAGGGCATGAATGCCCAGACGGTTAAGATCCTCACACAATGCATTCGCATCCACTTTTGTATTACAAAAGATGATGGTGTTCGTAATCTCGTGAAGATGGAGTATTTTTGGAAGTGCAGAGAGTTTATCATTACAGATATAAGCAATTTCTTCAATTTTCGGCTTACTGATACTTTGTTCAGCTTGGAGCATCACCGGATCTTTCATAAACTCTGAGGTGATGGTTTGGATTGATTCGGGAAAGGTTGCTGAGAACAGAAGGCTTTGGCGTGATGGAGGGGTATATCCTAAAATAGCGGTGATATCTTCAATAAATCCCATATCGATCATTTGGTCTGCTTCATCCAATACAACGGTCTGTATTTGTGCGGGATCAAAGGCTTCCATCTGAAGGAGTTTAAGGACGCGACCCGGTGTACCGACAACAATATGGGCGCCGTGTTTGAGTGAGTGAAGCTGACCTCGCATGGGGACACCTCCGCAGAGGGTAAGAATTTTGATATTGCCGATTTCGGAAGCGAGTGAACGGAGTACTTTGGCTACTTGTTCAGCCAGTTCACGGGTAGGGCAGAGGATAAGAGATTGAATACCGAAAGATTTTGGATTGATCCGTTCCAGTATCCCCAAACCGAAGGCTAAAGTTTTCCCGCTTCCGGTAGCCGCTTGAGCAATGCAATCTTTTTTTTGCAAGATAACAGGGAGTGCGGTCGATTGGATAGAGGTCATGGTGGTGAATTCAAGACGTTTTAATGCCTCTTTTAGAGGTGTGCGAAGTGGTAAAGTATCGAATGAGGACATTGTGTCGCTTTGTATTATAGATAAGGGATTATAGCATAGATGGAGGAAACCCCCTAAAGAAGGGGATTTGAAAGGAGTTGTTTATACGGCTTTGATCGTAACGCCGTATTTTTCTTCAGCAACATTACGTGCTTGAAGTGCGTAGGATGCAATCTCATTAAAGTTGAGATATTTATACACTTGATCCGCTTTTCCTGCCAATTTCTCAGGTACGATGCTCATGTATTCAGATACGGTTGGGATACGTCCGAGTTTAGCACATACCGATGCGAGTTCCGCAGAACCGAGATAGACTTGTGTCCCTTTTCCTAAACGGTTGTCAAAGTTACGAGTTGATGTCGAAAATACCGTTGAACCCTCACGTGAGCTCGCTTGGTTCCCCATACAGAGTGAACATCCCGGAACTTCGGTTGTAGCCGCAATCGCTTTATAAACGTCGTAGTACCCTTCGTTGATGAGTTGTTGTTCATCCATACGGGTTGGTGGAACGATCCAGAATTTCTCAACCGCAATTTTCCCTTCACCGCGCATTACTTCACCTGCTGCGCGGTAATGACCGATGTTGGTCATACAGCTTCCGAGGAATACTTCATCAATTTTTTCACCCGCTACTTCGCTGAGCAATTTAACGTTATCCGGATCATTAGGACATGCCAAGATCGGCTCTGTTACTTCTGCAAGATCAATTTCGATGATTGCCGCGTATTCTGCATCGGCATCCGGCTCCATCAATGTAGGAGCGGCTAACCACTCTTTCATTTTATCGGCACGACGTTGCAATGTGCGAGCATCTTCGTAACCATCGGCTACCATCGCTTCGATCAACGTAACATTCGATTTTAGGTACTCGATAACCGGCTCTTTGTTAAGACGGACGGTACATGCCGCCGCTGAACGCTCAGCCGATGCATCGGAAAGCTCGAACGCTTGTTCAACTTTCATATTTGGCAACCCTTCGATCTCCAATACGCGTCCGTTGAAGATGTTTTTCTTACCTTTTTTCTCGACTGTCAAAAGACCCGCTTTGATTGCATAGTATGGGATAGCATTAACCAAGTCACGAAGCGTGATACCCGGCTGCATTTCACCTTTGAAGCGAACAAGGACAGATTCCGGCATCTCAAGAGGCATAGCACCCGTAACACCCGCAAACGCTACGAGACCTGAACCTGCAGGGAAGCTCACACCGATTGGGAAACGGGTATGGCTATCGCCACCGGTTCCAACGGTATCAGGGAGAACCATACGGTTCAACCATGAGTGGATAACACCGTCTGCCGGGCGAAGAGCAACACCGCTGCGTGAGCTGATGAATGCAGGAAGAGTAGAGTGCAATTTCACATCGGAAGGTTTCGGATATGCCGCAGTATGACAAAATGATTGGAGAACGAAATCGGCTGAGAACCCAAGAGCGGAGAGTTCTTTGATCTCATCACGTGTCATCGGTCCTGTGGTATCTTGGCTTCCTACAGTGCTGGTGATCGGCTCACAGTACATACCAGGGCGAACACCTTCCATGCCACATGCCTTACCTACCATTTTTTGTGCAAGGGTGTATCCTTTGCCAGTATCAGCCGGTTGGATAGGGGTTGCGAAAATGGTAGCAGGAGCGAGTCCAAGTGCCGTGCGTGCTTTAGCCGTCAATCCGCGACCGATGATGAGCGGGATACGTCCACCGGCCCGTACTTCGTCTTCGATAGTATTCGGACGAAGTGAGAAGTTAGCGATGACAGTACCGCCTTTTGTGATGGTACCCGCTTTGGTATCGATATCAAGTACATCGCCTGTTTCCATTTGAGATACATCGGCTTCGATAGGGAGTGCACCTGAATCTTCACACGTTGCGAAGAAAATCGGAGCGATGATACTACCGATAACAACTCCGCCAGTACGTTTATTCGGGATACCCGGGATATCATCACCCATGTGCCATTGAACGGAGTTCGCCGCTGATTTACGGCTAGAACCTGTTCCGACAACGTCACCGACATAAGCGATTTGCATCCCTTTTTCTTTGAGTTCAGCGATTTTTGCGATACCTTCCGGCATTTTAGCGCTAAGCATCGTTGTTGCATGAAGCGGGATATCCGAACGGGTAAATGCCGCGCTCGCAGGAGAGAGGTCATCCGTATTGGTTTCACCCGGGAATTTAAAAACAACGACACTGAATTTTTCAGCCAATGTTTTTTTGCTTGTAAACCACTCTGCATCAGCCCATGATTGGAGAACATCCATAGCATAGCTGTTCGTTTTAGAAAGCTCAACAATATCATTGAACGCATCGTATACCAAAAGGGTATGTTTAAGCTCATGTGCCGCTTCGTTTGCGATAGCGTCGTTGCTGAGGGCATCGATAAGAGGTTTAACATTGTACCCTCCTACCATTTTTCCTAGGATTTTGATCGCCGCTTTTTTATGATCGTTACTGTTAATATCGCTGTTATCTGCCAAGAAAGCTTTTACTTCACCTTGGAGTACTTGGTGTAAAAATGCCGCTTTAACATGCGCACCGTCATCAACACCCGGATTGACACGTTCTGCCAACATTTCAACCAATTCTGCGTCTTTTGACGTTGAGGCAGTAATAAGTGTTACCAATTCAGTAACTTGCTCTTTCGTAAGGGGGAAAGGGGGGATTCCCTGCGCCGCGCGTTCCGCTACGTGTGCTTTGTATTCGTCCATAAAAGCCATAGTGACTCCTGTGCATGTTAATTTTGAATGATTATATCAGAAGAAAAAAACAGTTTTATTATAATGTTACTAAATTACTCATTTGTTTTGTTTTAAATACCAAAATATGTGCATAAAAGTAACACAATAAAATTTTACGTATACTAAGTGGGCAATCAATAAATACTTATATGGGAGAAAAAGTTACAGATAGGGGTGTATAGGGGGATCCTCCAAAGAGAGGATTAAAAAGGGTCGTTGGTAATGATATCTCGATTACCTTTGGCATTGGGGGCGGAGAGGATACCGTTATTTTCGAGTTGTTCGATGAGACGGGCAGAGCGGTTGTATCCGATTTGGAGCCGTCGTTGTAAATAACTGATAGAGGTTTTTTGCTCGGTAAGGATAATGTTCTTAGCCTCTTCATAAAGTTCATCGTTCTCTTCATCGTTACCATTACCACCACCATTGGTCGTGATAATCTCCTCTTTGTCCCGTAAAAATTTACGGTCGTATTCCGGCTCGCGTTGGGCTTTGAGAAAATCGACTACTTTTTCGATCTCCACTTCGGTACTCCATGGAGCATGGAGACGGACAAGTCCGCTCATACCCGGAGGGGTAAAGAGCATATCCCCTCGACCGAGAAGCGATTCGGCACCCATCCCGTCAAGAATGATCTTACTGTCGATTTTTTGTCCCACTTTGTAACTGATGCGTGAGGGGAGGTTGGCTTTGATAAGCCCCGTTACGACATCGACGCTTGGACGCTGGGTCGCGACGATCAGGTGGATACCGCTGGCTCGTGCCATTTGAGCAAGTCGTGCAATAGAGTATTCGACATCCTTTCCGCTCGTCATCATCAAATCGGCAAGTTCGTCAATGATAACGACAATATAAGGGAGGGGATCATGTTTATCCGCTTTGGCCTTATCGTTATAATTTTCGATATTTTTAGTACGGGTTTCAGACATCAATTGATAGCGCCGCTCCATCTCATAGACCATATTGTTAAGTGCCGAGATTGCCTCTTTTGGCTTTGTAATGACGGGAGTCAGAAGATGGGGAATATCATTGTAGATAGAGAACTCCAACATTTTCGGATCGATCATCAAGAGTTTGAGCTGATCGGGCGAGTTTTTGTACAAGAGGCTCAAAATCATAGAATTGATACCGACACTCTTACCGCTTCCCGTAGTCCCTGCGATAAGAAGATGAGGAAGCTTTTTGAGATCGGTAATAAAAGGCTTGCCGACAATGTCTTTGCCTAAAATCAGGGTAAGAGGCGAGGCCGCTTCTTGAAAGAGTTTGCTCTCCAGCATTTCACGAAGATAGATTGTTTCAACGGCTTTATTCGGTATCTCGATCCCGACGACGTCTTTACCGGGGATTGGGGCCTGAATACGGATGGTTTGGGCTTTTAACGCCATGGCTAAATCATCTTGAAGCCCCAAAATTTTAGAGACTTTAATGTTCGCGGCAGGCTTAAACTCAAACGTCGAGACGACAGGGCCGGCATAGGTACGTACCACGTCTCCCTCGATATTAAAATGTTTGAGTTTTTCGATCAAATCACGGATTTTGTCATCAAGCTCCGCTTCATCCACGAGTGTCTGTTTTTTCGGAGGGTTTTGAAAGAATTCAACTAAGGGGAGTTTGAAATTTTTCGGTTTTTCACTGACCCCTTTATCGATTTGATCTAAAAGCATTTTATTCTCTTCGAGCTCATCCACAACAAGGGCATGCTGTTTGGACTCTTTGACCTTTTTGGCCAAGCTAAGAATGGTTGATTCTTTCTCATTGGGAAGAACAGCTGCTTCACTTGAGGCAATGGTGAGAGGTTCTGAAACGGGTTCTTGTACCGGTTCTACCTCAAATAAAGAGGTTTGCACTTTATCGTTCGCGAGAGGGAGACTCTCCTCTTGAATCAAAGGATAGGTTTTTTCGTGCGTCTCTTCAAGGGGATAGGTCTCATCTGCGAGCGGTTCATGAAAGGTTGAAGTTGGAGTAGGACGGGCTGCGGTTAGGGGTTTATCCATAAACTCTTTCAGCGGCTGAGCCAGTTCGGATAAACTTTGCTCCATTACCAAAACAATCGAGACCGTTGCCATCATAAGCCATACGATCCATAAACCGAATGAGCCGATGTAGATGCCTAGAAAATCGACAATACTACCGAATAACGTACCTCGATAGATCCCCTCTACGACCATCGCTTGAAAAAAGAGGAGCGCAATAAATAATAAAGCAAATACTCCACCCATCTCAAGACGTCGATGCATTTCTCCGTCGTATTTATACCAAAACAGTAAAGGAACCATTAAAAGGAGAAGATAAATATAGGCAACGTAGCCGAAAATATAAACATTTGTTTGGGCGAAAGAGGCTCCGTATGCGCCGATAATCGATGCATCGCCGATAATGGTGGCAATCCCTAAATAAAATAAAATACCGAAACCGGCAATAAATAGTGTATCGCGTAAAATAGGAAATCCTTAGAAATTCAGTATAAAAAGTAGATTGATTATAGCAAAAAAGGGGATAGAACCCCCTTTTATTGCAATGTGCTATAAATAATTAACGAGTGAAAGTTGTGAAACTTTACTGATAGTGGAGAGCATCGCTTGATAATTGAGCGTGAGTTGCTGCAATTTTAATTGCGATTCGGCGATATCGGTATCGATAACTTCCGATTGAAGTGTTTTGGTACTGACGATAAGGAGGCTGGTACGGTCGGCAGATGCTTGTAAAACCTGAGAATACGATCCTGCTTCGGTTTGTAAACGGCTGACATGATCACTCATATCGTCCATCATTTTAATCGCATTTTGTATCCCGATATTACGAGGATCGGAAGTGTCTGAACCGTCAGCTCGGGTTTTAGACTGTTCGACCGACTGTATCATCTCTTCGATTTGGGCAAAAAAGTCGGTTTTCGGATCTCGAAGCGTTAGGGCGCTGTTGGCGTTAAAGGTAAGTGCCGCGCCTGTTGTAAGGGAATAATCCAATGAAGTTGAATCATACAGTGAGATAGACGCCATAGTGACAGGATTGATTTTATCCTCAAAAACCATCTCCCCCGCATAATTAAGTTTAGTAGAGGAGAGGGTATTGGCAGAAGTGGTAGCCGCGTCGTATTGGATCGCGGTATTAGCGGTCGGAAGTGAACCGCTCATTGTCATGTTAACGACATCAAGAAGTTGTTGGTAGGTTACTTCATCCGCCCCTGCAACGGTTCGTGTCGCATCGGCATTATAGATATTAAACGGAGTAATTGGTAAGCCGTTGACGGTACCGCTCACGGAGGAGGCCGCCGCAAGGTTAATTTGTATATCGTAATCGAAACCAAACATATTGGTTCCTTGAAGATTGAGGGTTGTCCCCACCAACGTACTATTTCCGGTTACGTCTATTAATTTAGTCGAAGCTGTTGCGGTAGAGTTGTCTGATTTGAGTATTTGGGCTACATTCGAGAGGAGTTTAGCCCCATCTTTTGTAAAATTGGTACGGTCGTAATTGATCCCTTCAATCGTATTAGGGGTTCCGGTCGGAGTACTCAGTCCGCTTTTGGTAAATTCTTTAATAAAGAGTCCCGGCGTGGTAAGTGCAGCGGTTATAAAATCAGTACTTCCTGTTTGCAGATTATCAATTTCTCCCGGTGTAGCCGCATAGAGCGCCGCATCGGAAATATCTGCGGCATCCCCTGCATTTACATTGTCAAAGTCAACCGCACCGATCATATGAAAATCAAGTTTACTGGAACCTGCAATCTTATCGGTGATTTCGATTTGACCGTTCGAATTTATCGTCACATCGACTTGATCGGTGCCGTAGGCATTTTTAATGGTATTAAGGAGATCATCGACTGTATCATCCATTGTCAATGTATCAATGTGCTGTTTGAAAGTGGTCCCGTCGTTTTTCGTCCCTTGGATGTAAAAGTGAGGAGCATTAGAAGTGGTAGGGTCGGTGTCAGTATCTCCCATAAGATCGCGTAGGGTACTACTACCGCTAATATATGTTTCTTGCGCAGTACTACGAGGGAGAGTGGTATCTTGCATAATATCAGGGTATAGATCGGTTAAACTCATATGAGAGACATTAGAGCTTATGGTTCGGTTGGTGGTGCTTTCATCACCTAAGAAAAGCTGAGTACCGCTAATATTGTATTTTTGTTTGATTCCTGAACCTAGAAAGGCTTCCAGATTGTTGTCGTTTCCTTGATAAGAGCCGTCTGCTGCAATCGGTTTTACGGAAGTGGCGGTCCCCGAAAAAAGATATTGTCCACCGATTGAAGAATTCGCTAATGTTATAAGGTTGTTTTGAAGACCGCGCAACTCTTTTGCAATCGCCTGCATACTCGTATCGGAGTGGATTCCATTGGCGGCATTGATGAGTTTGACTTTCATTGATTCAATATTTTTAACGATTGCACCGATTGTTGTATCGGTTTGCGTGGAGAGCTTGTAGGCACTTTGGGCACTGCTTTTTACTTGGTTAAGCGTTGTGATTTCATCATCCAAACGGAGTGTGTCGATAAAGATACCTGGATCTTCATGTGAGTATTGAATTTTATGAGTTGACGAAATTTGTTTATTGACATCATATAGCTGTTGATTTATCTTATTGTTCTCACCGTAAATATTGTTATAGTAAGATGATGAAGTAATCCTCATGTCAAATCCTTTTGCACAATCTTATAGAGTCTTAAGCAATAAAAGTTCCATACCTTATATATCGGCAAAACTAACTTCTACATTAGCCAATACGCTTTTACATCTTTTTAAGCAAAGCAGGTCTATAATTCCACCTCTTCAAACACATGCCAGTGTGGTGAAATGGTAGACACGCCGGATTCAAAATCCGGTGGCGCGAGTCGTGGCGGTTCGAGTCCGCCCACTGGTACCACCCCCTTAAAAATCCCATAAATAAGCTATTAAATCAAGTTTTAAAATCATAAAAATTATATTTTTTTGTAAAAAATACAAAGGGTGCCAAAAAAAAGAGTGCTTATTCTTTCAAATTATTTAATCGATGATTTTTAAGATTAAAACTTATGTGGATTCCACTTGGGTTTCATATTGGGTTAAAACGCAGAGTACAATTTGTTGTTTTGAAAATAAAAGACAAGTGATTTACACTCAAAACTCCATATTTAAGTGGTCTTAGCCTTTTTTGGATCATTTGCATTTCATTCTACCCTGATATTTAATGACACCATGATGACACAGAGGAACTAGAATAGCGGAATAGAAAGCTATCTCTCTTCCCAAAGGCATTGTAATGGTCAATATTATCAAGAACGGAAAAGCTGTAGATGTAAAAGCTATAAGCGGAAAAGTAGGATCAAGTAATGCCGAGCTTCGTATAGCGAAGGGAACGCTTTCAACCCTCACAACGACAGACAATCTCACATTCACTGCAACCTTTACACCTAATATTGCAATCGAAAGTACAACCAATTCGTTTATATTATTGCTTGGTATGTCAGCACTTTCTTTAAGTGCAAATATGCTTGAAGAGTTTAATACCAACACCTCAGCCAAAAGGAAAGAGCTCGTTGATCAACACCAGTTAAGTGTTGTAGATGCTGAGAATCTTAAAAAAGACGTTTCAAAAGGAACAAGAGAACGCACAGCTTCTGTTCTCCACGATGAACCATCTTACAGTATATTTGAAAAAGAAACGGCACTTTCAACTTTACCGTTTCCTCCTGCGCGGGCAGAACAAGCCAAATGGGTTGCATCGTTGGAAACCGGAATTAAGACGAGCGAAAACCGCCGTATCGGGGAGGTTAATCAGTTCCTGCCAATAGCACAGGACGAACGTAGTTTGCTATTTTTGGACCTGAGAACCACCTTTGATAATTTGAGCCAGTGGGAAGGCAATTTCGGTCTAGGCTACCGCGTTATGAAAGATAATGGATGGAATTTAGGCGCCTATACCTTTTTTGACCGCCGTCGTTCAACCGAAGGCAATTATTTCAGCCAAATCACCACTGGACTCGAGGCGCTGGGGGAAAATTACGATGCACGCCTTAATACCTACTTGCCCATCGGAAATAAAACTAAAGAGGTCGAGAATAGTACCAAGGTCGATCTCTCCGCTGGCTCAATCCAGATTGTCTCGGGTATCGAAAAGGTCTATCACGGCGTTGACGCTGAATTGGGGTGGCGGGTGCCAATCTTCCCTGTCGAGCATAATGCCGAAATACGAGTTTATGGCGGTGGTTATTGGTTTGATGCTGAGGCCAGTGAATCCATAGTTGGCCCGCGTGCCCGCATGGAATTTCGCCTGTACGATCCAATCGAAGTCCTTCCTGGATCACGTCTAACCTTCAGTGGCGAAGTGCAACATGACGATGCCCGTGGCAGCCAACATTTCTTCGGTCTAAAACTACGCATTCCGTTGCAGGCGGAAAGCACCGCCAAACGCCTGTCTACGCAGGAACGGCGAATGACCGATCCGCTAGTTCGTGACGTCGATATCGTCACACAAAATGCCACTATCAGCGAAAAGGCAACCCTAGGCGGTCAAACGCTCTCGGGCTTCACCACCATCAGCGATGGCACCACTGCCCAATCGGTGATCGACGGCGCCGGTACAGGTAAACTGATCGTCTTGAACGGAACCACCACCGTCTCGTCACAACTGACCTTGGGCGATGGACAAACCTTGCGCAGCGGCGGCAGCATCGTGACCCTGACCGGAGCAAGCAGCGGCCGGTCGGTTAGCTTCTCCGTTCCTGGCAGCGCCGGAACCCTGCGTGGGTCGGTGGCCGGAACATCGGTGTTGGCCTTATCTTCAAACAGCACGTTGGATGGTTTGAGTGTGGAAAACACCAACGCGACAAGCAACAGCACTGCTGTTTCCGCCTCGGGCATCTCTGGGGCCAGCATTATCGGCTCGCAGCTGACCAGCGCCAATGGCGCCGCCTTGCGTATCGACAACAGCTCCTCTATGACTGTCCGCGACAGCACCATGCGGGCAAGCGGATCACAGTCCTCGGCCTTGTTGATCGACAACGCTGACAACAGCACCTTCAGCAATAACACCATCAGCGCCACAGGCTGGCATGGCACGGCATTGTCGGTAGCCAACAGTTCGGGCCTGAACCTGACCAACAACGCCGTTTCCGCTTCGGGCGCCGGGGCGGTGGGGGTGCGCATGGATCAAAGCTCGGGTACGGTCAGCGGCAACACCATCTCAACCACGGGCAACGGCGATGGCACCACCAACCCTTATGCGCTGTGGGTCACACAAGGCGGTGGTACCACCCTTTCCGGCAATACCATCACCACCACCGGCCAATACGGCAGCACCGTTTACGTGGATAACAGCGCCGCCGTCACCATCTCCGGCAACACCCTGACTGCCAGCGGCTATGCCGGACGCGGCTTGCAATTGCTCAACAGCGCCGGTTCCACCGTTTCCAACAACACCATCACCACCAACGATACCACTGCCGGAGCCAACTTTTATACCTCCGCCACCGGCTTGTTCATGGAAAGCAGTGCCAATACCACGATTACAGGAAACACCGTCGTCACAAAAGGGGAAAGTGCCGGCATGAACCTGCGTTATTCCAACGCTCTGACGGTAACCAGCAATAAGATCACCACCACCGGCAGCGGGGCCATAGCTTTGGCCCTGACCGGCTCCGCCAATTCCTCGGTCAAGAGCAATATCCTGTCAACGGCGGGCGACGCCGCCCACGGCGTCCAGGTTTTCATCAATGCAAACAATGTCACCGTCGAGGACAACACCATTACCGTCAGCGGTGCCGGCTCCAGCCTCGTCAATTTGGCCGTGGTCGATAATATCCGGATCATCAACAACCGCCTGACCGGGGCCGGTAATGCCGGCGTCACCACAAACACGGTCACCAACCTGACCATCAGCGGCAACACCCCTTGAATTCCCTATTCTGCTATAGCCTCCGCCCCCTGCGTTCTGCCATACTCAACCAAAGGATTGTGTGGAATAAATCTTGCCTGTGCATCTTCGATAAAAATTAAAACATCATCGAGGAGAGCAGAAAGATTAATGACACCACGATGACACAAAGGAACTAGAATAGCGGAATAGAAAGCTATCTCTCTTCCCAAAGGTATCGCAATGGTCAATATTATCAAGAACGGAAAAGCTGTTGATTTAAAAGCTATAAGTGGAAAAGTGGGTGTAAGTAACGGTGATAAGATTGTTATCACTGACAGCATAAATGGACAATCATCCCAAAAGCTTATTACGAAAAAAGTGGGAAATGATCTAGTTATTCTCGAAGAAGGAAGCACAGAGCCTTTAGCAACCTTGGAAAGTTATTACGAGGGGCCAGGCGTAGAGCTAAGCGGAATGGATGCTAGCGGAGAGAGCTTCCCCTATGTAACTAATGAAAGCTACAATGGGTTCGAATTACTAAGTGGACCTTTAGAAGCACCTGCAGCCGGAGAAACAGTAGCTGCTACTAGCGCAGTAGGTGGCGGGACAACAACTGGACTTTCTACTATGAGTATGGTTGGATTAGGAGGATTAGGAGTTGCAGGAGCAACAGCAGTCGCAGTAGGAAGCCAAGGTGGAGAAGAATCTTCTTCTCCTTCGACACCTGTTGTTCCAAACACAATCGTATTTAGTGCTACTATCCTTATCGGGGACACAGCCTTAAAAGCAGGAGAGACTACCAGTGTTTTTGTTATATTTAGCAAAGCCGTTAGTAACTTTAGTAATGCCGATCTTAGTATAGCGAATGGGACGCTTTCAACCCTCGCAACGACAGACAATATCACTTGGACAGCAACTTTTACTCCCGATACTAATATCGAAGACACCACCAATATTATTACTCTTGCGAATACCTATACCGATAGTGCAGGTAATATAGGGACAAGTGCAAGCAGTAGTAATTATGTAATTGATACTTTAGCTCCGATAATTACTTCAAGTACCATTTCAACAAACATAAATGAGAACAGTGGAGCAGGGCAATTAATCTATACGGTTACAGCAACTGATGGGAATAGTATTGCTTACAGCCTCAGCGGAGCCGATGCTTTATTACTTAATATCAATAGTAGTACAGGAGAAGTAACACTCAATGCTAATCCTGACTACGAGACAAAAAATAACTACAATTTTACGGTTATAGCAACCGATGGTGCAGGTAACACCAGTGAACAAGTAGTGAGTTTAGCAATTAACAACCTCGATGAAATAGCACCGACGATTACTTCAAGTACTATTGCTACAACTATTAATGAAAACTCAGGAGCAGGGCAAATTATCTACACAGTAACCTCAACTGATACAGCTGATATCTCTACTGGTTTTACAGCCTATAGCCTTAAAAACACAGGAGACTATAATCTTCTTAATATCAATAGTACTACAGGAGAAATAACACTCAATGCTAATCCTGACTATGAGACAAAGAGTTCTTATGTTTTTACTGTTATTGCAACTGATAATGCAGGCAATGTAAGTGAGAAAGCAGTAAGTTTAGCAATTAATAATCTCGACGAAATCGCCCCTATCGTACCGACACTAACGCTAGCAACCGATAGCGGAACTATCAATGGTGATGAACGGACCAATGTCTCTACTATCAATATCAACGGAGTTGAAGTAGGGGCTACATGGGAGTACCGTGTTGATTTCGGAACTTGGATAAATGGAAGCGGAACAAGTTTTATAGCGCTTGAAGGTGGACATGACTATCAAGCCCGACAAACCGATGGTTCGGGCAATATAAGTAATATCTTTGCTGATTTTTTTGTTACACTCGATACCTCTGCTCCTATTGCTCCCTCCCTGACCCTAGCAACCGATAGTGGAAGCAATACAACGGATAGAATCACAAATATTTCAACAATCAACACATTAGGGTTAGAAGGGATGCTGATGTGGGAATACAGTATCGATGGAGGAAGTTGGCTTAGCGGAAGCGGTAATAGTTTTAATGCTATAAGCGGTACTCATTCCTATGCCGCCCGCCAATCAGATCAGTCCGGAAACATGAGTACACAAAGCAGTAGTGTAACAATAACCTTAGACAATACAGCACCACTCTTTACTTCTACTAGTACCGTTAGCATTGATGAAAACATTTCGACTTCTACCATTATATATGATGCGCTGGCCAATGATATTAATACAGTAACCTATAGCTTATTCGGCGGTTATGATGTAAATATGTTTAATATTAACACCACTACCGGTGAAGTAACCTTTAAAACCTCTCCTGATTATGAAACTCCTAGTGATAATGGTACGGATAATGTTTATGATTATACGATTCGCGCAACTGATGTAGCTGGAAATACTACAGATAAAGCAGTTCAAGTAAGTGTCAATAACCTTACTGAGTCAACAACTGCTGTAACCGCTACCATCCTTATAGGAGATACCGCCTTAAAAGGAGGAGAGACTGCCAGCGTTTTTATTGTCTTTAATAAAGCAGTTAGTAACTTTAGTAATTCCGATCTTACTATAGCTAATGGAACACTCTCCCTTCTTACAACTACGGATAACATTCTATGGACAGCAACCTTTACCCCTGATACTGCAATCGAAGATATGACAAATATCATTACCCTTGCAAACACTTACACCGATTCATTAGGAAATACAGGTACAAGCACTGTCAGTGGAAATTATAGCATTGATACAATAGCTCCTGTTTTTACTTCTGTAACAACACAAAGCATTCAAGAAAATATCGCCACTACTATTTATATAGCTAATGCTAGCGGAGCTGTTAGTTACACTTTAAGCGGAGAAGATGCCTCTTTGTTTATACTTGATACTTCCAGTGGAGCATTACGTTTTTCTACTCCTGCAGATTATGAAAATCCTATTGATATGGAGCATAATAATACCTATCATCTTCTCTTAAATGCTACGGATAGCGCAGGTAATACTACAAGTCAGAATGTTAAAATCACCGTTACAGATGTTGATGATATCGCTCCTGTATTCACCAGTGCAACATCTGTATCGGTGATTGAAAATACGTCAACTGTCGTATATACAGCTATCGCAACAGATGTAAACAGTATCACTTATGCGATAAGTGGGACAGATGCTGCCTTATTTAATTTAAATAGTAGTACAGGTGCAGTGACATTTAAAACTTCGCCGGATTATGAAGTGCCCAACGATAGCGGGAACAATAATATTTATAATTTTTCTATCCGTGCTACAGATACGGGAGGTAATTATACCGATCAATCCGTCACACTAGCGGTAACAAACAGCAGTGAAATTACCCTCGGCCAGGGAGTGATAGATTTAGGCGGCTATGGAAAACTAATCGCTCCGTATTTTGCAGCAGGGAATTGGTACTATTTTTGGGATGTCAGTGGTGATGGTAATGCTGATTATAATGATGGAGTAACTTCACATGATTTTCTTGATGGGCTATTTACCAAAAATTCAGCCGGAGAAACGGGTGGTTTTGGAAATACAGATAACACCTATCGCTATGCAACATTAAACGGTATAAATGTTGCTTTACCGACGATAGGGGATGGTACTACATATTTATTTTATGATAGAACAGTCGTCAACCATAGTACAGATTACGCTGCAATTTTTAACTCCTATGTACCTTCAGGATGGATAAATGATTATTATTGGACTTCAACTCCTTCATCCTATGGTCATTCATATATAGATACTTATGGATATTCTGGAGCTGCAGATAATTATAATTCAGGGATGTTTGTGGCTTTACAAGTATTGGGATGATGACAAACTGATGACAGTGTAATCTTACAATTACGATATGTAATTTGTAGGAAACAAAAATGGGACGTATCGTATTAATCATACTCTTGTTTAATTCATTCTGTGTATGGGGCGATGAGAAGCTCACTCTAGATACTTTGATCGATGCAACTTTCAAATATCACCCCAGTGTAAGATCAGCTCAATTGGCGATACAAGGAGCCGAGGTGAGTATTGATAGTGCAAAATGGGGATATTGGCCAACCCCATTGGTATCTGTTGATAACTCTGAGGGACGGCGCAGTACACTTTTACAAATTTCACAACCACTATGGACCGGAGGCAAGCTGGATGCCGCAGTCGATAAAGCAACCGCATTAAAGTCTGAAAGTAGTGCTGATTTAGAACAATCACGTTATGACTTAGCCCTCAAATGTATCGAACTTTACGGTACTCTTATCCAAACGGAGGGGAGGCTCAATGCACTCGATGAATCTCTAAAACGGTTGCAAAAGTACGATGCAATGATCCGCCGACGCGTAGAAGGGGGTGTATCACCACTGAGTGACGGTGAACTGATATCTAACCGTATTGCTCAAACTCGCAATGAGCGTCTGAATCAATCGATATTACAAAAGACAGCTCTCTCACAACTACGGTTATTGAGTGGTTTGAATCTCCAATCTTCTATGATTGATACTAAAAATTTCAATTATTCATCTTTAATATCAATCCAATCACTCATTGATGATGCTTGCGCAACCTACCCGATTTTTAAAAAGCAGCGTGCACAGATCAATGTCGCACAGTATGAATTTGAGAATGCAAAAGCGCAACTCTATCCTAATATCTCTGCCAAAGCAGAACGGCAAATTGGTTCACTTTATGAAGATGGTTATAGTGACAACCGTTTTATTCTCAGTGTATCAATGAATACCGGGGCAGGGTTATCGTCATATTCTAATATTCAAGCGGCACAGTTAAAGATTGATCAGCTTGTTCAAAACCTAGAAACGTCAAAAATCGACCTTGCCCAAAAAATAGAATCCGATTACGACAACTATCGTCTCTTAGATGAGCGGATTAGTATCGCTGATCAATCAATACGCTCTTCGCTCAAGGTGTTAGAATCCTATACCCGCCTCTTTATCGCCGGAAAGCGTAGTTGGCTCGATGTGGTGAATGCTGCACGTGAACTTACTGAAAACCAAAAGTTAAAAAGCGATATGTCTGTATCTTCCTTAATATCGGGTGAGAGACTCAGACTCTATCAGGGCAAAACGTTCGTAACATTAAACGGAGAGAAACAATGATAATGCATCATAATGTACGTTGGTTTTTGGACGAATGTGCTCAGATTCGAGGTATCGGTAAACATGAACGTAATATTTACGAAGAGGCATTAAATGATACACAACCACTTCATGACCCACTGTCACATCTTTTAAATTTGATCGAATTATCAGGCTTTGAGAAGAAAGCACCCTATGCTTTTCCCGACCCAAAATCTCTCCCGATGGTCGCCATAGACAGCGAAAACATGCTCTATATTGTTTATGCTCTAAAACATAGCGGCGAGTGGAAAGTGCGTAGTTTTAGAGGAGAAGATAATTTTGATATTTTTGTACAGGACACACAGTTTATTCCTCTGATAGAGAAGAAACAGACATGTGGTTTTAGCAAAGCTTCACAGATGTTTCGTACCGTGGCATGGAGAGAGAAGAGGGTATTTGCTAACGGTGCACTTGCTTCGATAGTTATCAATATCGTAGCCCTCTCAACATCGTTTTATAGTATGCAGATTTATGATCGTGTTATCCCCACACAAGGGATGGAAACCCTGATCGCTCTCACTTTAGGAGTTGTTATTGCTATGGTGTTTGAACTCATCATGAAAGCGGTTCGCACCCGAATACTTGATCGTGCTATTGAATCGATGGATGTTAGCTATTCGCATGAGATATTTCGTCGTCTTCTCAATATACGAAGTGACAGGTTTCCTCGCAGTGTTGGTACTCTCTCCTCCAAAGTACAAAGCTACAGTGCAGTACGGGGATTTATCACCTCTGCATCATTGTATCTGTTGGTCGATTTGCCGTTTGCACTGTTGTTTGTTGTTGTCGTTGTGATGATAGGAACTCCAATGCTTGGAATTATCGCAGCGATCTTTTTTATCCTCTCTATTATTGTAGGAGTATTATTTCGTAGCAAAATCGATAAATTAAGTCGAGAGTCAAATATGATCAGCCATAAAAAGCTAGGACTTCTCGTAGAGACGATAGAGGGATCGGAAACGATTAAATCAACCGCTTCATCATGGCAACTCTTGAACCGATGGAATCAAATGAGCCGTATTGGTGTCGAAGATGATATTACAATCCGTTTTTACAGTGAACTCTCTATGTACCTTTCTGCATTTATGCAGCAAACTAGCTATATAGCGATTGTTGCAGTAGGTGCATATTCTGTAAGTGTTGATCAATCGATGAGTATGGGGGGATTGATCGCCTGTACGATTTTATCAGGCAGAATGCTCGCTCCCGTGAACATGATTCCAAATATGCTTGTGCAATGGGGAAAAGCCAAGATGGCGATTGACGATATTGAAATGATTTATGCGTTAGAGGGGGAAAATTCAGGAATTTCTAAACCTCTTAACCCCGTTACTCTTACCAATAGCTTTGGGCTTTATAACGTAACATTCGGCTTTGAAGATCGTCGTATTATAACAATTCCTCACCTCACTATCCGTTCAGGTGAGAAAATAGCGATTCTCGGAACGATCGGAGCAGGTAAATCGACGTTGTTACGATTGTTGTCGGGACTGTATAAACCAACCGAGGGGAAAGTAATGATCGGAGGGCTAGATATTTCCCATATTTCGCGGGATCGATTGTCCCAAGAGATTGGATACTTACCCCAAGACACCAAACTCTTCGCAGGAACAGTGCGGGATAATTTAACATTAGGGCTAAGCGGGATTAGTGATGATGTTATTTTTGAAGCATGTCAACAGAGTGGATTGATTCATTATGTTAATGCCCAGCCAAAAGGGTTGGAAGCGCCTATTGCCGAGGGGGGGAATGTTGTCTCAGGAGGTCAGCGTCAGCTGATAGCTCTTACACGCGTTCTTATAAATAATCCAAGTATCTATCTTTTGGATGAACCGACTGCTAACTTGGACGAGGGGAGCGAGCGGTATCTTATCAGAATGCTTATGCAAAAGATGAAGCAGAGTGATACGATGATCGTTGTCACCCATAAACCTCAGATACTCTCAATGGTTAATCGTATTATTATAATCGGAAATGAGGGAATTATTATGGACGGTCCCAAAGATGAGATCTTACATAAAATATCGGTTTCACAAAATTTAAATCGAGGTAATGGATGAAAAAGAATTATCAATGGATACCTACACTGGCGCTAAGTATGCTCCTCCTTTTGATCCTATGGGCATTCTTTGCCACAATCGATCAAATTTCTCGTGCCAACGGAAGCGTTATCGCCATGAGCAAAACGCAGGTGATTCAGGCATCCAATGACGGTGTGATCGAACAAGTCTATGTTCGTGAAGGAAAAAAAGTACATAAAGATGAACTCTTAGTATTACTAGTTCAATCTCAAGCCGATGCGGCACATAAAGATTCATTATCAAAAGTATCCGCACTCAAAGCAGCTGTAGCACGTCTCGAAGCTGAAGTGTATGAAAAACCGCTCAATTTTCCCCCAGAGGTTTACGCTTATCCTGAATACATTTCCAATCAAAGAGCATTGTTTGAGCGTAAAAAAATAGCATTAAATGAAGAGATATCTAGTATTCGTGAGGGATTAAGACTGGCACAAGAAGAGTTAACTCTCAATCAGCCTCTTGTGGCTCAAGGTGATGTTGGTAAAAGTGAAATTATTCGTATTAATAGTAAAATCGCTGAATTTAAGGGGCAAATATCAAAAGTCAAAAATAAGTATTTTCAAGATGCACAAGCTGAACTTACGAAAGCTCAAGAAGAACTCCAAACCAAAGAGCAAGAGCTGGTCGACCGTAGTGTTACCCTTGAACGTACAGAGATACGTGCACCGATGGACGGTATTGTTAAAGATGTGATGCTTAGTACTAACGGAGCACGTGTACGTCCGGGTGATGTCATCATGGAACTTGTTCCTATGGGAGACCAGCTTATTATTGAAGCTAAACTCAGCCCTAGTGAAGTGTCATTTGTCCATATTGGACTACCTGCAACGGTCAAACTTGATGCGTATGACTATACGATTTATGGCATGTTTCACGGAGAAGTGACCTATATCAGCCCCGATACTTTGATCGAAAAAACACAGCAGGGAGATAAACCTTATTTTCGAGTTCATATCCGTATCACTGAAAAAGAGTTAGCGAGCAAAAATGGGAAGAAGATTGTGATTGAGCCAGGGATGAGTGCTAACATCGATATTAGAACGGGTGAGAGAACGGTTCTCGAATACATTACAAAACCGATTACTAAAACATTTGACAATGCTTTAAAGGAGCGGTAGATTCTATTTAATCATGTCGGATAAATGCATACCCGACATTTTTGATATTATCGATTTGAAGGTCGAATTTTTTTCGAAGTTTCAGAATGATATTGCGCAGTGTTCCATCATTAATATCATTGGGGTGATCCCATAAATGTTCGAAAAAAGTTTCGCGTAAAACAACATTCCGATGATTTTTTATCAAAAGAGAGAAAACAATTCTTTCAGCATTGGAGAGGGAGAGCATTTCATTATTTTTAAGTACCATCCCCTCGTCATCAATAGAAAATGGGTGATTTTTTACAACGGTAACTTCTTGTGTATTTTTCAAAATCATAAATACTGCAATCAAATTTTCTTCGGAAATCGGTTTGATGAGATAGGATAGTGGTTTTAAATTGGTGGCTTCTTGGATTGTATCGATATCTTTGTAAGCGGTTAAAAAAAGAAATGGGATATTTTTGGTTTTTAAATAGTGGGCGACATCAATTCCGTGTTGAGAGCCTTTGAGATTAATATCGACGATAGCACAGTCTATTGATGTGGTATTGATAATTTCAACTGCTTCTTTATAGCTTTGTGCGACACCGATGACTTCAATCGATTGCGTCATCGCAACATCCGCGATAAAATGGGCTACAAGCCACTCATCCTCAATAATTAGTAGTTTCATTTATATATTCTCACAGGCGAGGAAATGTAGATCAAGATGATCGTGATAGACACTAATCGTTGCATCCATTTGTTTAACAAACTCTTTAATCATAGACCATCCGAGTTTAGGTAAACCGAAAGAAGAAGATGTTTGAGTTTTTTTAAAAGTTTCACGATGATCAATGCCGTCATTATAATGTAAAACGACATTATTTTCTAACAATTTTTCGATGAAAATATGGATAGGTCGTGATTCGGATGAATTAGAGTACTTGATATGATTGGTTATAAGCTCATTAATAATTAATCCCAACGAAATGGTGTGATCGGTTTGAATATAGATAGGTTCATGAGAGTCCAAAGAGATCTCTAAATCCGAGTGAAGACGTTTAAGTGAAAGGATTAACTTGCGAATATAATCATGAATTTCAATTGTAGTAATGGTATCTTGAGAACAAAGAGATTCATGGACAGCAGCGATGGATTGGATTTGAGATTCTAAGGTTTTTAATGCGGTATTGGTTTGAGGATCCGCTTCTTTACGCTGTATCCACAAAAGACCAACAATAAATTGAAGATTGTTTTTAACACGATGGGTTAACTCACGTAGTAATAAATCTCGTTGAGAAAGAAGTAAAGAGAGTTCTTTGGTTCTCTCCCCAACAAGCTGTTCAAGATTATTGGTATGTTTTTCGATCAGATGGAAAGTATTGGCATAACGGAGTAAAAGAATTGAAGCTTGTGCAAACAAATAGAATACAAAACCAAAGGGTAATAAATCGGTAGTAGAGGGGATAAGATTTTCAAATCTAAGAAGATCATGGACGATTGTTGCACTAAAAATCATAAAAGCAATAAGGGCAAAAGCTGAAGCGGGCTCTTTTGCACGTAAAGAGAGCAATGAAACATACACCACGTACACAATGAAAGTAACAACAATAATTTCGTAATATTGAAGTGTAGCGGTAAAAAATTGCGTTGAAAAGAAAAGTGCAAAAATAGCAAATACAATACCAAGTGACAAATAAATCGATGCAATTGTTCGGGAACTTTGTTTTGGATAAAGTGCACTAAAATAAAGAACAAAAAAAGGTAAAGCCATATATCCACTGACATACTCGATTCGCGTCAGCATCTCCCATGAAATATTAGGAAAGAACTCTAAGAGTATTTTTTCTCCTGTCGTCATGGTACGTATCGTGATTGAGATACAGACTAATGCGAACCATAGTGGAACTTTGTCGCGTCTCCATGCCCAAAAAAGACCGATATGATATAAGCCGAATACCCCTAGTATAGTGACTACGATTTTTTCAATAATACTTGATTGAATGTGTCGTTTCTCCAGTACCCCTTTTTCCGCGATGATAGGAACACCGTAAAATCCGATATGTTGATGTTGCGAATTTCCCACATATAAGAGCAATTGAGTTTTATCACGGGTAGGGGTAAAATTGTTGATAGGATAAGAGGGATGGGCACTATGAATTCCGGTACTTGGGTGCAACTCTCCCGATGATCCGATGAGTTTTCCATCAGCATAGAGCTTCCATGCCGTATAAGGCTGTTTGAGATTAATAGCAAGTGGTCGATTTGGGACTGTTTTAAGGGTTAAGGCAAGGGTAATAATCGCCTTAGGATTGTCCATCTTGTTTTCTAAAAATTGAGGCAAAAGGATAGCTTCTTTGTCTAATTTTGGATCAGAATATGAGGATATGAAAACGGGAGCAAATGCCCATGGCCCGAAAAGATTTTGTGACTCTTTTATTTTTGTGACGTCAACTATCGGTACGGCGTAGCTATATGGGGCTAAAATATAAAGAAAAGAGAATATAAATGGAGCTAAAAGTAGTTTCATTTATATATTCTCACAGGCGAGGAAATGTAGATCAAGATGATCATGATAGACACTAATCGTTGCATCCATTTGTTTAACAAACTCTTTAATCATAGACCATCCGAGTTTAGGTAAACCGAAAGAAGAAGATGTTTGAGTTTTTTTAAAAGTTTCACGATGATCAATGCCGTCATTATAATGTAAAACGACATTATTTTCTAACAATTTTTCGATGAAAATATGGATAGGTCGTGATTCGGATGAATTAGAGTACTTGATATGATTGGTTATAAGCTCATTAATAATTAATCCCAACGAAATGGTGTGATCGGTTTGAATATAGATAGGTTCATGAGAGTCCAAAGAGATCTCTAAATCCGAGTGAAGACGTTTAAGTGAAAGGATTAACTTGCGAATATAATCATGAATTTCAATTGTAGTAATGGTATCTTGAGAACAAAGAGATTCATGGACAGCAGCGATGGATTGGATTTGAGATTCTAAGGTTTTTAATGCGGTATTGGTTTGAGGATCCGCTTCTTTACGCTGTATCCACAAAAGACCAACAATAAATTGAAGATTGTTTTTAACACGATGGGTTAACTCACGTAGTAATAAATCTCGTTGAGAAAGAAGTAAAGAGAGTTCTTTGGTTCTCTCCCCAACAAGCTGTTCAAGATTATTGGTATGTTTTTCGATCAGATGGAAAGTATTGGCATAACGGAGTAAAAGAATTGAAGCTTGTGCAAACAAATAGAATACAAAGCCAAAGGGTACGAGATCGGTTGAAGTGGGAAGCATATTTTGGAGTCGTATTAAATCATGAATGATTGCTACTCCTAAAATAAAAAAAGCGGTAAAAGCCAACAATGACCCTGCCTCTTCTGCTTTTATAGAGCGATACAATACATATAAGGTATAAAAGATAAACGTTACATAGATAAGTTCATAGGGCAATAAATATGGGGTGAAAAAAAGAGTAGGAAATACGGTACAAAGAGCCAAGAAAATAAGTCCTAATCCAATGTATATTTTTTCGGCTAAACGAGAAGAATGCTTTGGATATAGGGAACCGATATATAAAACAAAGATAGGTAAAGATAAACAACCGCTGGCATACTCAATTCGTAGTAGCATCTCCCATGAAATGGAAGGGAAAAGGTCTAAAATTATTTGCTCTCCAGTAGTTGTGGCTCTAACCGACACAATAAGGCAAATTAGACCAAACCATAATGTCGCTTTATCCCCCCTCCAAGCAACAAACAGCCCAATATGGTATAACCCTATCAATGTTATCAGCACAATCGAGATTAGTTCATAGGTAAACAAATCGAGTTGATGCTGTTCAAGTATCCCTTGCGGTGCAATAATAGGTACACCGTAAAAACCAATATGCTGATGCTGCGAATTTGCGATATGAAATATTAGAACGGTTGTATCAGTTGTCGGAGTGAAATGAACAATTTTGTGAAAGACATCTGCTTCATGTTCATGAGAAAGCTTTCCAAATTTCCCAGATTCAGCAATTAACTGGTTATTTGCATAAAGTTTCCAAACTGTAAAAGGATGTTTCACGTCTAATGATAGCGGGAGATTAGGTGTTGTTTTGAGTTGCAACGTAAAGGTTGCTTCTCCTTGAGATTTGCCTAAAATCGATTCAAAAAATAACGGAAGATGTAAAAGCTGTTTCTGGAGACGTATGTCATCACTGGAATGGATAATATTAGGAGCATATGCCCATGGTCCAAATAGCTCTTTAGAAGTTTTTAAATGGGTGATATCAACAGTCGGAATAGCATGCAGTGATGGAATGAAAAATACGACAAAGAAGAGAAAAAGATATTTTAGTATTTTAATCAAAGTATTCCAACAGATAAAGTAATAGATTTTATCTAATCTATTAGCATATAGTCAAACAGAGGGAAACTAATGTTGGGATTATCTGTAAATACAAGATGCTTTTCTAGTATAGATTTATATATTAATTTTTAATAATTGTATTCATCTCGTTATAATCTGCTTCAATAACTTGATTTTCATCCAAAAGTTCATCAAGTGCAGTATCTACAATTGGACCGACTGTTGTATTTTTCATAGTTGCGTATCTTGATGCAATACCGCTAGGTATATGCCCTAAAACTGTATCGACAATATTATCACTCTGCAACATCTGATTCATAAGATATTCACCTAGTAGCTTTCTTAAATCATGCATTCTCGTAAATGGGAATTTATCATCTTTTATTAGAATACTTTATGTATATTGTTTCAAATAGTCGTTTGCAGGGAGAATTTTGAATCAGTGTTTGGTAGGTATATGTGAGAGATTTGAAAAAATTAATGATTTTCTCACACACAGATCACAAGAACAAGAGGAGATCGTGACACAACTTTTTCTCGATTTCGTAGAGTGTTTCTCATCGGTGGGTGCAGAAAAACTAGAGTATCCAAAAGAGTTTCAAAAAGATGTGAAATACTTTTCACAAGGCGAACCGATCATGATGAAACAATTTGAAGATATAGAATTTCGCTATTTGATGTTGAGCGATTTTGTCGATTTTTGTAGGTTGACAAAAAGGTATAAAAATAGGGATCTTTAGCGAAACCTTTTGACATACGCATGGCAGTAAGGCTGTTTGGCATTTTTGACGTAGTAATCTTGATGATAGGCCTCAGCAGGATAAAACGTAGAGAGCGGGAGGAGTTTCGTCGCGACCTTATAACCGTTGGCGTTTAGTTCTTTTATTAAAGAGAGGGCAATTCGGCGCTCTTTTTCATCGCTAACAAATATGGCGGATAGATACTGCTCACCGATGTCGGGTCCTTGACCGTCGTGCTGGGTAGGATCATGAATCTCAAAAAAAGCTTTTGTCAACGTTTTATACGAGATAAGAGCGGGGTCATAGATCACTTCGACGGTCTCTAAATGACCTGTGGTATGACGTACTACCTGTGCATAGGTAGGGTTTTTAACATGACCCCCCATGTATCCTGATTCGACCTTTTTAACCCCTTTTAGCTTTTCAAGATGATATTCAACACCCCAAAAACACCCTCCTGCATAGTAGGCTTTTGACAAAGTCGAAGCATTCACCATCACAGAAGTAAAGATGAGCAGAATCCATAATGATTTCATACTAGGTACTCCAATCGGCTAATAGTGTCATGATGTAAGTTTATTCAATACACCCAAACGCCATATTTGTAATATGGTACTCTTTTGTACTTCTGCTTCGAAATCGAAACAATCTTTTTAGAAAACGTAACATAGGTAACCTTTCATACAAAGAGGATCTCTCTTTGGTGATAAACAGCGTCTGTTTATGAATGAAAGTGATCACGAAAGATCACTTCACCGAACGTATTAAACAGGAGGCATTCTATGATCGGGAATGCAAGTAGTATGCCACTATATGGATGAGAATTTTATAAGCATTTATGACCATCCAAATCTTTTCAGCTAGTTTAATAATTTGACGCTCTAGGAGAGAAAAAATATCACATTTCTTAATGTTTTATAAACAAGTGATCGATTTGTATTAAATCTGTGTTATGATTTAGGGAGATATCAAAAAGTAAGTTTAAACCGTACGGTTAGTACATATAGCTATGCTTTTCTTTTTAAAAGGAGTCCGATGAAAGCTGTTGTGATGGCAGGGGGATTTGGTACGCGGATACAACCGCTCACGAATTCAATTCCTAAACCGATGTTGCCGATTATGAATCGTCCTATGATGGAACATACTATCGTCAGCTTGCGTGATTTGGGGATAAAAGAATTCATTGTTTTACTCTATTTTAAACCTGAGATTATCAAAGATTATTTTAAAGACGGCAGTGCGTGGGGGATCAATATAACCTATGTCGTCCCTGATGATGATTACGGTACCGCAGGGGCCGTGAAACGTGCGCAAGAGCATATCGGAAACGAGAACTTTATTATTATCAGCGGAGACTTGGTAACGGATTTCGATTTCCAAGCCATTTTTGATTACCACATCTCTAAAAACTCAAAACTCACTATTACCCTCACTTCTGTCGAAAATCCTCTTGAATTCGGGGTAGTAATCGCCAACAATGAAGGAAAAATCGAAAAGTTTCTTGAAAAGCCGAGTTGGGGGGAGGTCTTTAGCGATACGATTAATACCGGTATCTATATTATTGAGCCCGAAATTCTGGATTACATCCCCAATAATGAAAATTTTGATTTTGCTAAAGATCTGTTTCCGATGTTGATGCGCAAAGGGATCGATCTGATGGCGGGGTACGCGCAAGGGTACTGGCGTGATGTCGGAAATCCTGAGAGTTACCGTGATGTGTATGATGATATATTAAGCGGAAAAATCAAACTCCACCTCGGCGGAGAAGCGATCAAATATCCCGACGGTATTTTAATCGTCGAAGAAGATAATAATATCGATGAGAGTGTTGAAATCATAGGTATCGTTGTGATCGGAAACAATGTCACGATCAAAAAAGGGGTGAAACTCAACAATGTCGTTATCGGTGACAATGTGACTATCGGCGGATCGTCAAAGATTGGCAACAGTGTGATTTGGAATGACGTAGAGATCGGCAAAAATGCGAAACTTGATGGTTGCGTTATTTGTAATAACAATAAAATCGGTAAAAATGTAACCGCCAAATCGGGTTTGATTTTAGCGGAAGGGTGTGAAATCGGCGAGTTGGTGACGGTCGAAAAAGATGTCACGATCTGGCCGGATAAAGTGATCGAAGATGCCGCGATTGTCAGCCGAAGCGTGATTTTGGGAAGCAAATATAAAAATTCGATTTTTGAAAACGGATTGGTGATCGGGAAAAGCAATGTCGAGCTTTCGTGTGAAATGGCGACAAAACTTGCAGAAGCATTCGGTGCGCAGCTTCCTGTGGGTTCAACGGTTCTTGTCTCTCGTGACAGTTCTAAAAGTTCTCGAATGCTCAAACGGGCATTTTTAGGAGGATTGCTCTCTTCAGGAATGGACGTGATCGATTACGGGTCTATCCCCTCGGCGGTCATGCGATGCAGTTTGTCGTATCATGATAAATATTCTGCAGGGATACATTTCAATCAAAAACTAGATGATCCTACCAGCAGTGTTATTACGTTTTATAATCATGAAGCGCTTCGCATCAATAATGATGTTGCCAAAAAAGTTGAAAAAGCATTTTTCAAAGAGACGTTTCGACGGGTAGACTATTCTCGAATCGGTCAAATTTATCTATCGGATCATACGAAAGAGTATATAGGATATAAAAAAGGGATGGAGGAGCTGCTCCAATCGCATATGTTTAAATGTCTTAATTGCCGTATCGCCGTGGATATGATGCATGGAGTCGCATCCGAAGTTTTTCCCGATATTCTCAATGAAATGGGTGTCGATAATATCATGTTTAATGCCCATCCGGACGATCAGCGTCTTGAAAACATTAATACTCTGATGAAGCGTTCGTACGAAGATATGAGTGCGGTTATCAATGCGTTGGATTTGGATGCCGGATTTATGATCTATCCGCACGGGCAGAGGCTGGATATTATATGCGATAAGGGGATTTTGTTGAGCAAACAAGCCTCATTATTTGTGGTCTTGACGTTGCTGAATATGGAGGCCAAATCCAAAGAAATGGTGAAGAGGGTATTTCTCCCGACGTGGGCGGCTGATTTCGTCCGATTTGACCATCTTAAAATCGAGCATGGAGAGTACGCCAATTTCAAAAGCGAACAGATGAAACAGTATGATTTGGTTACGACGGGGGAGGGGAACTTCGCCTTTACCGAATTCTCGACCCACCGTGATTCGATGTACGCTACTTTAAAAATTTTGGAAATGCTGGTAAGCCACAGGGTAAAACTCTCGGGACTGATTGATGCGCTTCCTCGATTTTATTACCACTCTTTCCATGTTGAATGTACGCAGTCGAAAAAAGGGAAGATGATGCGGATGTTTCTCGAAGATGCCAAAGGGAAAAAATCATCTACGCTTGACGGGGTAAAAATATGGCTTGATAAGCAAGATTGGATTCTAATGATTCCCGATCAATACAGCGATCACCTCAATCTTTATATACAAGCTAAAAATGAGAGTAACGGGGAACTTATCCGTCAGACTTACACGGCTAAAATAGAGGGATGGATGCACTCTTAATGGATTCCAAGCTTCTCACACTCTCCTTTTTTTGGCATATGCATCAGCCCGATTATCGTGGAGCGGACGGTGTGATGAGTATGCCGTGGGTTTTTTTGCACGGCATTAAAGATTATTATGAGATGCCGTGGCTTCTAACGCAATATCCGAAGCTCAAGGCGACCTTCAACCTCACGGCAACGCTGATGGAGCAGTTGTCACTCTATCGTGATCCCCTTAAATACGATTATTTTTTACAATTATGGAATAAACACCCCTCACAGCTGAATGTTCAAGAGCGACAATGGCTCATTAAACTGTGTAAATCAAGTCAATTTGAGACAATGGTGAGACCGTTGCCCTCTTATGAATGGCTTTATTGCAAAGAGGAATACAGCGACGATGAACTGATTAATTTGGAAGTCGTATTTGTTGTGGCATGGTGCGGAAACTATCTTCGCCAAGAAAACAGTGTCGTCCAAGAGATGCTGCAAAGGGGCGAACATTTTAGCCAAAATGATAAAGAACGTCTTTTAGAGAGCCTGTGTACTTTTATCCAAACAATAATCCCTTTTTATGCCCGATTACAAAATGAGGGGCGAATTTCGGTTTCGACAACTCCCTATTATCATCCGATTTTGCCGTTGTTAATCGATATGGAGAATGCGATGGTGGCTAATTCCCATACTACACCTCCCCAAAGAGCTATGTCACTCACGGAGGACGCGCATCAACATATAGAACGCTCAATCACGTTGTATTCGCAAAATTTCAACCAAAAACCGAACGGATTTTGGCCTGCCGAGGGGGCGGTTGATCCTAAAAGTGTGGAACTTTATCGTCAATACGGTCTCAAATGGATTGCAACCGATGAAGCGATACTGTTTCGCTCATTAGGCAATGAAGATCGGAAGAACCTTTATAAAACATACGATTACGAGGGGATAACTATCGGATTTCGCGATCACGCTTTGAGCGATTTGATCGGATTTACCTATCGGTTTAAAGGTGCTGAAGATGCGGCAAATCATTTTCTCCAAAATCTTGAGACGATTTATGATGAGAACGATAACCCGAGTGTATGCGTAATCGTTGATGGGGAGAATGCCTGGGAGTTTTACGAGAAGAACGGCTTTGATTTTTTTAACGCATTGTACTCACGTTTGGAGATGAGCTCATGGTGCAAAACGGTCACAATGGATGAAACAGCCGATACTAAATCCCACCGCAAACTTGAAAAACTTCATCCCGGAAGCTGGATTCACGGAATGTTTGATACATGGTCCGGACATCCTCAAAAAAATCGTGCGTGGGAATTGATCTATCAGACCAAACGGGATGTGGAGAATTTTCACGGCTCAGTTAGTGAAGAGACGAAACAAAAAATCGAAGAACACTTTTTGGCTTCAGAGTGCAGCGATTGGTTTTGGTGGTACGGTGATGATCATGCGAGTGATTTTGCGAGTGAATTTGATCTGCTGTTTCGGGGTCGCTTGATCGCGATTTACGATTTGTTAGGGATTGCACCCCCCGCAAACCTCTTTCAGGCAATCATCTCGATGAACACCGCTTCTGCGTTTTGGGTGAAACCCTCATCTTCCCTCACACCCGTGATTGACGGGAAATACTCCTCATTTTTTGAGTGGCTCGGATGCGGAATCATAGATGAGAGAAAGCTCTATTCGACCATGGACCGAGTACGTGGCCCTATCGATCTCTTCTATTACGGACATGATAAAAAAGCGATCTATATTGCGTTTGAGGGGGAGATAGTACGTGTCGATCGACGCGGCTTAAAACTGTTGGTAATCCTCGAAGAGAACGGGGAGACACTGGAGTATGATTTAGAAAATCTAACGTCGCCTGACAATGACAGGTTAGCCATTGATGAGCGGCTCGAAATTTCAATTTCGCGGCTCCATTTCGGTGATATGCGGTTATTCCATTTACGCTTTGAATTGGTACGCCATACGCAAATAGTTCAAACGATGCCCGGAAACGGTGCGCTGTGTATTAATTTGGATGAGCATTATGCCGCCAACTGGTTTGTTTGAGAAAAGGAAGAGGGATGTCTAAAACTACACTACTATTTGGGATACATATGCATCAGCCGGTCGATAATTTCGGTTGGGTAATCGATCATGCGATTGAGGTATGCTACAAACCTTTTTTTGAGGTGATGAGCCGTTATCCCTCGTTTCGCTTCAGTGTTCATTGCAGCGGATGGCTGATGGAGCAGATCGAAGAGCGTGATCCTAAGCTCTACGGTGTGATTCAAAAACTTTCCAAATCGGGAAGTATCGAGTTTTTCAGTGCGGGGTATTACGAACCGATCTTGAGTGTTATCCCCTCACGTGATCGCGTTGAACAAATCAAAAAACTTAACCACTCTATTTTGGATCGGTTTAACCAGCATCCTAAGGGGTTATGGCTGACGGAGCGGGTATGGGAATCTTCTCTTATCCCTGATTTGGCAGAGGGGGGGATGGAATATACGGTAATGGACGATTACCATTTCCAATGTGCCGGATTTGATGAAGCACTTCTGGATGGGTATTATCTCAGCGAAGAGGGGGGAGTCGCCATCGCTCTTTTTCCAATCAGTAAAAAACTTCGTTATGCATTGCCGTTTTTGAGTGTCGAGAAAGCATTAGAGGCTATCAAAAGCTATACGCGTGAGAAAAACTCTGCGGCGATTATCTTCGACGATGCCGAAAAATTCGGGATGTGGCCGGGAACCCATGCCTGGGTCTATGAAAAACGATGGCTGGAAAAATTTGTCGAAGCGGTATTGGCCGATGAGACCATCGAAACATCCCATTTCGGAGAGTATAAAAGAGAGGAAAAACCGCGCGGGATCGCCTATTTACCAAACGTATCGTATTACGAGATGGGGGAGTGGAGTTTGCGCGCCGAGGATGCTCACGCTCTCGAAACTTTGAAAGCAGAGATGGGGTTTGATCGGTATGAACGCGAGGGGGTAAAATTCCTAAAAGGGGGAATCTGGAAGAATTTTTTTGTCAAATATCCCGAAAGCAACCGTATCCACAAACGGATGCTCGAGCTCTCAGCACTCAGAGAGAAGATAGGGCGTGAAGATTTTGATACCGCACTTTTTAAACTCCAAACCAACGATTCACTATGGCATGGAGTATTCGGCGGACTCTATTTGCCTAATTTGAGAGATACCTCATACCGCTACCTCATCGAATGTGAGAATATTCGCTACGGTGCAACCCGTGCTATCGAATCATACAATAATGAGTTGGACGGATATGAGAAAATAAAAGCGGTAACACCTGAGCTGATTTGGAGATTTGACAGCGCTTTCGGAGGGCAGTTGGTAGAACTGGATGTACGCGATCAATGTTTTAACTATCAAAATACGTTAACCCGTCGTGAAGAAGCGTATCATCAGCGGGTGCTAGAACCTTTGTGCCATAAGGAGCAAGGCAATGAGGAAACAGCAGCGGAGGGGATCGATACGATTCATACCGCAATGGCACAGATCGATGACTCTTTGCGTGATGCGATCATTTATGACTGGTATCTTAAAAACTCATTTATCGATCATATCAGTGATGAACGTTTCGGATGCGTGAATTTTCGTCATTGCAACTTTCCGGAGTACGGTGATTTTGCGAATCAGCCGTTTGAAACGGATTATAATCAGAATAAAGTCCTGTTTTCACGGCATGGAGGTCTTTATTTTCCGGAAAAAGTAGAAGCATTTTTAACAAAAGAGTACACTTTTAGCAGAAATAGTCTCAATTTCTCGATAAAGTTCGAGAGTGATGCAGTACGAAGTTTACTCTATTGTTTAGAATATAATTTTCATTTTTCCGATACAGACGCGGTGAAAATCAATGCTAGGGTAATCGAAGAGGAGGGGGAGATACTATTGTGCGACTCTCTTATTCTTAGTGATACCGTTTTAGGGAAAGAGATAGCGATCACTCTCGATCAGCCTTGCGATATCCGTTATTTTAAACTTAAAACTCTTTCTCAAAGTGAACAAGGATTTGATCTCAGTGTACAGGGAATGAGTTTGGCGATAGCACATAGTTTTGAGGGTTCGTTTACCCTTGCCGGATCACTGGAGATACGCAATGTCTGAGATCCGCTACGACCGTCTGCACGATGTTCATGTAGTGATTGCACCGGAACGGCTTCGTCATCCTGATGAAACTGAGTCACTCCCAAATAAAGATGCCGAAGAGGCGTATCTTAGCGAACCGTGCCCTTTTTGTGAGAAAAATGAGTCGATGACCCCTCCTGAAATTTATGCCCTGCGACGTGAGGGGAGTTTTCCAAACGAGAGCGGCTGGCAGACCCGTGTGGTTCCCAATTTGTTCAAAGCGGTGCAAATCGAAATTTCACCCAATCACCATTTTGGAATGTTCGAGTATTGGGAAGGGTTCGGTGCTCATGAAGTTATCATCGATACCCCTCGACATACTACGTCGATGTGTGAATGGAGTGAAGAGGATGCGATTGCGTGGCTAAAAACGTTGAGCCAACGGGTCGGAGATTTGCGTAGAGATCATCGGATAACGTATATTTCGCTCTTTAAAAACGAGGGGAAAAATGCCGGTGCGACAATGGCTCACTGCCATACGCAACTCATCGCATTGCCTTTGATTCCAAAATCGCAAAATGAGTTATATCGCCGATTGCTAGAGCATTTTCAAACAAACGGACATCCGTTGATGGAATCGATCCTCTCGCATGAAGAAGAGACTCAGAGCCGTATCATCGAGAAGAGGGGTGGATTTAGTGCCTATTGTCCTTATGCAAGCGGTTATCCGTTTGAAGTGATACTCAGCTCACTCCATGAACGAGGCGATATCGATACTTTAAAAGAGGAGCAGATAGGAGAGATTGCCGCACTTCTTATCTCTACTCTGCAACGGTTAAAACGGCAATTGGGGGTGTTCCATTTTAATCTTTGGATATCTACCCCTTCATTGATTCCTAACGAGGGGATCGATTCTGTCGATGTCGACCGTTTTGCAATCCGCATTATGCCGCGCCTCTATCGTCACGGCGGATTTGAGCAGACGAGCGGCATCTTGATCAATCCGGTCACGCCGGAATTGGCGGCAAAATTATTACGGGAGAAGAGTCATGAATAAAAAACCTCTACTGTTCGCATCCAGCGAAGTTTATCCTTTTGTCAAGACGGGAGGATTGGCCGATGTTTCCCATTCGCTTCCCAAAGCGTTGGGAGAGACGTACGAGGTTCGTGTTGTACTGCCTCTTTATCAGGCGATTGATCGAAAACGTTTTAACATCAAACTGATGGAATCGTTTGAAGTGACGATGGGGGGGACCACCTACGCGGTTGAACTGCACGGAACACGATATGAGGATGGAGAGTATCGCTTCCTCTATCTCCCTTTGTTATGCGATCGAGAATTTTTGTACGGCCCTCCGGAGTGCGGATATGAGGATAATGCTCTACGTTTTGCCCTTTTTTCTTATGCTGTTACCGAAATGCTTCGACGGGAGAGCTACTGCGTTGCTCATCTCAATGATTGGCAGTGTGCTTTGGTCGCGCTGTTGGTCAAAGAAGATCCTACAGTCTCTACGAAAACACTCTATACGATTCATAATCTTGCTTATCAGGGGGTATTTGACCCTCACGTATTGCCTCAGATCGGAATCGATGAGCGCTACTACACGATGGAGGCTCTGGAATTTTATAACCAAGTAAACTTTATGAAAGCCGGAATCGTCTATGCGGATGCGATAACAACGGTGAGCCCTACCTACGCCAAAGAGATTTTAACCCCCGAATTCGGATGCGGTTTGGAGGGTTTTTTAGAGCTTCATCGCCGTAAATTACACGGTATTATTAACGGGATTGATCCAGAGCACTTTTCACCTGTGAGGGATAAAGCATTAGTTGAATGCTATGAGCATGCAAAAGGGAAAAAAGCTTCCAAAATTGATATCCTAAAACATTTCGGGCTTAAAGGTACCGCAAAACCGCTCTTTGTCTTTATCGGCCGTTTTGCCCACCAAAAAGGAATTGACCTCTTAATCGAAACGTTGCCGAAAATGGCTGAGTTAGAGTGTAACGTCGCCCTACTCGGAGAGGGGGATGAAGGATATCGTACGGTACTTCAGAGTATTGCTGAGGATTACCGTAATATCTCCCTTACGTATGGATACGATGAGTCGTTATCGAGACGAATGTATGCGGCGGCGGATTTTTTGGTAATGCCCTCGCTTTTCGAGCCGTGCGGTCTCAATCAAATGATCGCATTTGCTTATGGTGCCGTTCCGATTGTCAGCCGAGTGGGAGGGTTAGTCGATACGGTAAAAAAATACGAATCGTTTGATACAAAGGCTCCGGCAGGATTTGGCGTGCTCATTACTACACCGACATCCCGATCACTCTTAACGGCGGTGAAAAAAGGGTGTGAACTCTATACGGAGAAAAAACGCTTTGAAACGATTGCCAATCACAATATGCAATGTGATTTTTCATGGAGTGAGAGTGCCAAAGCATATATTAAAATCTATACGAGACTGATGAAGTGAAAAAACTCTTTATCGATATCGGAGGGACTCATCTTCGAAGTGAAATAGAGAGTGATAAGGGTATCCTCCGTGATACTATCAGCTCTCATGAGATGGGATTATTAGCCTATATTGATCAGCAAATGGTTCTTCATCCCCAAATCGATTTTATCGGCATCTCCTATGCGGGACAAGTGAATAACGGGGTTATCGTTTCGGCTCCCAATATTAATATTGATAAATATGAAATTACTTTTGAAGTAAAGCAACGCTACGGTGTCGCTTTGGAGATCGATAATGATCTCAACTGTGCGATACGCGCAGAAGCGGCGTATTGGAAATCGTCTAACATTGTGGCACTCTACATCGGAACGGGGATCGGTGCAGCGGTAATCGATCAGGGAGTATTGATACGAGGGAATGCCAATATGGCATTTGAGATAGGGCATATCCCCTACCGCGAAACACCGCTTGTGTGCGGGTGCGGACGAAATAATTGTGTTGAACTCTATGCATCCGGCTCGGGAATGGCCAAATGGCTCCACCATTACGGAAGCCATTCGGATCCTGAATTGTCGCAATTAAAAATCGGATCGGATAGAAATGAGCGCTTGATCGTATCTGAGTTTGAAGAAGCGTTACTTCATGCCACAGGGGTATTGGTGACGTTAGCCAACCCTGAGATTTTGGTATTAGGGGGAGGGGTAATGGAACAAAATCCCTATTTGGCTACACTGTTGCGAGAAAAGTTACAACACTATACCCTTTCCCCTTCATTGCAAGGGTTACGAATCGAGATAAGTGCATTGGAAAATGCTCCTCTGATGGGAGCCAAATTATTGGAGAGACACCATGGATAAATTAAATATTTTAATCGCCGCATCAGAGGTTGTCCCTTATGCTAAAAGCGGCGGCTTAGCCGATGTTGTCGGAGCATTGCCCAAAGCACTTAGGAAACTCGGACATGATGTGCGCATTGTTATGCCGCGCTACTACATCGTTGATCGTGAAAAATACGGGTTGAGACTTTTGGAGGGAGGCCTCGGCGTTCCGATGGGGGCTATGGGAGAGATATGGGGAGGTGTGTATGAGGGGTTACTCCCCGGCACCGATATCCCCGTCTATTTTATCGACCATGAGGGATTTTTTGGACGGGGCGGATTATATGAGGAGAACGGCTACAGTTATATTGACAATGACAACCGCTTTCTCTTTTTTTCGCGTGCGGTGATGCAACTGGCCAAAAAAATTCGCTTTCATCCCGATGTGATCCACGCAAACGATTGGCATACCGCCGCAATCCCTATGATGCTTAATACCCACTATGCCTATGATGGCGATTTCGCCTATACGGGATCGCTTCTAACTATCCATAATCTCCAACATCAGGGTCGATTTTATAAGGGAGCGATGGAGGTACTGGATATCGGTTGGGAGCATTTCAATGCCAATGAGATTGAAGAGTATGACGGGATTAATCTCCTCAAAGGGGGGATCGTCCATGCCGACGTTATCAGTACGGTGAGTCGTAAATACGCTCAGGAGATACGGACAGCGGAATTTGGATGGGGATTGGAGCATTTGATTGATCGCAACGCGTATAAACTGCACGGTATCCTCAACGGTGTCGATTATGAGGAGTGGAGTCCAAGTATTGATCCGTTCATTGCTCAAATGTTTGATACGGAGTCGATGGAGGGGAAAAAAGTTTGTAAAAAAGCTTTACAAGAGAGTTTTGCTCTTCCACAGCGTGATGAAGTACCTGTAATCGGATTGGTGGGGAGACTGGTAGAGCAAAAAGGGATTGAATTGATTGTCCATGCAATCCATGCACTGATGCATATGGAGATACAGATTGTTCTTCTCGGTGCGGGGGAGAAGTGGGCGGAGCATTTTTTTAGCGATATTGCAGGACGTTACCCTCAGAAGTTTGGATGTTATATAGGGTATCGCAACGATCTGGCACATGCCATCGAAGCGGGAAGTGATCTGTTTTTGATGCCCTCTCTCTTTGAACCGTGCGGGTTGAATCAAATCTATTCGCTCCGCTACGGAACTCTCCCTATTGTTCGTGCAACGGGGGGGCTCGATGATACGATTGAAAACTATCATAACGACTCTCAACACGGAACGGGATTCAAATTCTACGATGCGACACTGGATGCGTTGATCAATACGGTGGGATGGGCAGTTTACACATGGTACAATGATCCAAAAGGTTTTCAACAAATGCAGCGTAACGCAATGGAACAACGGTTTGATTGGGACGGTGCGGCAAAAGAGTATGAAGCCCTCTATAGAAGAATTAAATTAGGGAGAAGAGGAGAATGAGTATCCAACATCACCCCATAACGTATACGCTCTCACGGCTGAGCGAGCTGGATGTCTATTTATTTAAACAAGGGACCCATACCAAGCTCTATAATAAATTGGGATCTCACCCCATGGAGCATCAGGGGGTGAGAGGAATCTATTTTGCGCTCTGGGCACCTAATGCGGCGTATGTCAGTGTAAGAGGTGACTTTAACAACTACAGTACCGATTCTCACCCTCTTGCATTGCGTACAGATGAATCCGGGATATGGGAAGGGTTCATTGCAGGGGTAGAGGAGGGAATTACGTACAAATACCATATTGTCTCGAAGTTTCACAATATTGTCCATGATAAAAGTGACCCGTTTGGATTTTATGCGGAAGAACCTCCAAAATCGGCATCACGTGTATGGAGTTTGGAAGCGTATCCATGGGGTGATAGCGAATGGATGAGTGAGCGTCACCGCCATAATGCTCATAATGCTCCTATTAGTGTGTATGAGATGCATGTAGGCTCTTGGAGACGTAAAGTGGAAGAGGATAACCGTTTTCTTACCTATCGAGAACTTGCGGTTGAATTGGTGGCGTATCTAAAAGAGATGAACTATACCCATGTCGAGTTTATGCCTTTGAGCGAATATCCCTATTTCGGATCATGGGGGTATCAAGTCGTAGGGTATTTTGCGGCAACCGCACGTTTTGGAACACCGCAGGATTTGATGTACTTAATCGATACACTGCACCAAAACGGTATCGGTGTGATTATGGATTGGGTACCGTCACATTTCGCGGTGGACATGCATGGGTTGATTAACTTTGATGGAACTGCACTTTATGAACACGATGACCCGCGTCAAGGGTACCATCCCGAATGGGGAAGTATCATCTTCAACTATGGACGTAATGAGGTACAATCTTTTTTAATCAGCTCGGCGATGTTTTGGTGTGATTATTATCATATAGACGGTATTCGTGTCGATGCGGTCGCTTCAATGCTCTATCTTAATTATGCTCGCGAAGAAGGGGAGTGGATTCCCAACAAATACGGGGGGAATGAAAACTTGGAGGCGATTGAGTTTTTGAAAAAACTGAATGTCAGCCTCTATGGAGAATTCTCCGATATTGTGATGATAGCCGAAGAGTCAACCGCGTATCCGATGGTCACGCGTCCTGTCGATGCCGGAGGGCTCGGTTTCGGGTTTAAATGGAATATGGGGTGGATGCACGATTCGCTCAAATACATGAGCTTTGATCCGATTTATCGCCAGCATCACCACCATCAGCTCACCTTTAGCATGTGGTACGGATTTGATGAGAATTTTATGCTGCCGCTGAGTCATGATGAGGTCGTTCACATGAAAGGCTCTCTGATCAATAAAATGCCGGGGGATACCAATCAAAAATTTGCCCATCTCAGAGCGCTATTTGCTTATATGATGGGGCATCCCGGCAAAAAACTCCTCTTCATGGGGGGAGAAATCGCTCAGTTTGCGGAGTGGAATTTTGAGCGTTCGCTTGATTGGCATCTACTCGATTTCCCTCTTCATCGCGGGTTGCAAAAGATGGTTTCTGATCTCAATGCCCTTTACGCACAAGAACCGGCTTTGCATCTGTATGATGAAAAGCGTGAGGGATTTGAGTGGATAGATGATCGTGATTACTCCCATAATTGCATCAGTTTTATACGCAAAAGTGATAATCCGCTGGAAAATATCTATGTGGTATGCAATTTTTCGGATGAGACACGGAACGATTTCCCGATAGGTATTCCGAATAAGGGGGAATATGTGGAGATTTTTAACTCACACTCTTCTAATTATGAGGGGTGGAATATCGGAAATACAGGGATATTACACTCGGTGCAACATCCGATGCACGGACGAGAACATACACTAAGAGTGACCCTTCCGCCGCTTGGCGTACTTTACCTAAAGCAAATCGTTAAGGATTAGTAGGGAATAATGGTGAGAATAATGATAGTAAAGAAGCAAAAATGATTTTACACGATTACGAATACGACTCGAAATATGCAAAAAGCGTCGCCTATTTTTCAATGGAATTTGCGATTCATCAAGGGCTTAAAACCTATTCGGGCGGCCTTGGCTTCTTATCAGGTTCGCATATGCGAAGTGCGTATGATCTGCGTCAGAATATTGTAGGTGTCGGTATTCTATGGAGCTTTGGCTATTACGATCAGACGCGCAGTCCCGATCGGAGTCTCAAAGCCGAATTTGTCCGCAAACATTACTATTTTCTCAAAGATTTGGGAATACAGGCAAAAGTGCTCATTCATTCACAAGAGGTGTATATCAAGGCTTTTTATCTCTCTCCGGATATTTTCGGCTCAGCCCCTTTGATTCTCCTCTCAACCGATATTCCTGAAAATGACTTTTTAGCACGGACGATTACCCATAAACTTTACGATGCAAATGAAGAGACTCGAATTTCTCAAGAGATTGTTTTAGGGATCGGTGGGGTGAAAGTTCTCGAAGCACTTAAACAAAAAATTGATATTTATCACATGAACGAAGGGCATGCATTACCGCTCGTATTTGAGCTGTATGCACAATATCGTGATATGGAAGAGGTTAAAAAACGGGTGGTATTTACAACCCATACCCCTGAAGATGCGGGAAATGAACAACATAATATTGATCTTCTCCACAAATTCGGATTTTTTAACGGGTTGGATTTAGAGACGGTTCGTTCCATTATGCTGATGGAGAACGATCATAATTTTAATCTTACCGTGGGTGCCCTGCGTGCTTCTAAAATCACCAACGGTGTATCAAAATTTCATGGCGAAGTGGCAAATCGCATGTGGCAAGATTGTGAGGGGCGATCTGAAATTATTTACATTACCAATGCACAAAATCGCCGTTTTTGGACAGATAAAGCACTCTTGGCCGCATTGGATGACCACGAAGATTACCAAATAATCAGTCGAAAAAAACATCTTAAACAGTCATTATTTACCGTCGTTGCCGATCAAACCGGAAAAATGTTTAATCCTGATGTATTGACGATTGTGTGGGCGCGACGTTTTGCCGAATACAAACGGCCAGGACTTATCAAACACGATTTTGCCCGATTCAAAAAGCTCCTTGAACGTAAAGATAAACCGATTCAAATCATTTGGGCGGGAAAACCTTATCCGTTTGATACCAATGCGATCAATGTGTTTAACGAATTGATTCATATCAGCCATGATTATCCGAATATGGCGGTTTTGGTCGGGTATGAGCTTGACCTCTCCAGAATGCTCAAAAAAGGGTCTGATTTGTGGCTGAACACGCCGCGTGTGTCACGAGAAGCGAGCGGAACGAGCGGGATGACGGCGAGTATGAACGGTTCTATCCATCTATCCACTGATGACGGTTGGCACCCTGAATTTGCAAAACATACGATTAACTCTTTTACCATCCCTCCAATCGACCATAACTGTCCGATTGAAGATCAGGATGAAGCGGATAATAAAAACATGATGGATATGCTTGAAAATGAGATTATTCCGATGTATTACGACAAACCTGATCAATGGACGCAAATTATGAAGAATGCAATGTCAGACGTTATCCCTGCCTTTGATTCAGGTCGTATGGCACATGAGTATTATGTAAAAATGTACAGCTACTGAATCCAAGAGAGCTATTTCCACTGAAAACTTGGGTTATACAGTAACTTATTTTTACGGAAGATGAGATCCATCTGTTTCAAAATCGTGGTGAGGATCGTGATGGTCTCTAGGGCATATTCCCCTTTGTTGAGCATAATACACTCTGCTTTATGGGCAAAAGCGACATCGGATATTTCAGCACGGCTAGGGATGTTGGTTTTCATTTTATTTTCCAACACTTGGGTTGCCAAAATCACGGGCATATGCGCCGCAGTACAAAGATCGAGAATCTCTTCTTGCATGTAGGCTAAATTTTCAAATCCTATCTCGATTGCCAAATCTCCTCGTGCTATCATAATCCCTGAATTACCGTATCGTATGAGCGCTTCGAGGATAAGAGGTAAATTTTCAACCCCTTTTTTTGTTTCGATTTTGGCAACAATACCGATCGATCCTTTTTTCCCCAATCGATCTAATTGTTCGATCAAATCATTAATATCTTCTGGAGTTTGTGCGAAGGAAATTCCGATGATATCGGCATATTCGCAGATATGCGGCAAAACCTCTTTGTCATGGTCGCAGATTGCATGGATCGCTATATCGCTGTTTGGAAAATTGATCCCTTTCTCATCTTTTAACGAAACTCCCTTTTCACTTCGGGTTAAAACACGGCATAGGATATCTTCGCCGAGTATTTCATCAATGACCATTTCAATCTTTCCATCATCAACGAACACTGTATCATTGATACTGACTAAGCTTCCCAACCTCTCCAGTGTGCATCCGATGATTGCATCGTAGTCTTTTGATTTCTTCTCATGAAGCGGCTGTTGGGAAGATTGAATCAAGACATGTTCTCCGTAGAAGAGTTTGATTTTTTTTGATTTTCCTGTTTTTTTAGACTTTTTCAGAACCGTTCTGATTTTAGGACCGGCGAGATCGACATAGATCTTTAAATCTTTATCCTCACAGCGGGCATCCTTGATCGATTGAGCCATGTGACTCCATGATTCTGCATTATCATGAGCGGTATTGATACGAAAAAGGTGCACTCCCTCATTAGAGAGATTGCTAAACCATGCTTTATCTTTTGTAAAATCGGAAGGGACGGTGATCATGATTTTAGTTTTGTCGTTGGAGGTAGAAAATATTTCGGCGTTTTTATCCATAATCGCATGGGAAGCTTCATAGCTTAATCGGGGTTTTGGAAGATGCAGCTCCTTTTTAAGAGCAAGAGCCAGCATCTCCAGTGCCACATTGATACTTGCCTCCATGTGTGCTTGTGATCGGCCGAAAGAGGATAAGCCAACTTTGGTTAAATCGTCTTGCAGTTGTGAAAAATCATACTTACGGAGATTGAGATAGTGTTTCATATTGAGTAGAGAGATGTCCGTTATATCAGGATCGATTTCAAAAGACATTTTTTCTTTTAAATCCGATAATTTATTATATAACTTAGTTAACAAAGCATTTTTCATAGTTATTCCTTATTTTTAGACAATATAGAGCTGTATAGTACGATAAAAAGATTACAATAGAGTCGCTATTTTTTAAGTTCAAGTTATTCTAGTGTAATATACAGGTAACCGCATTGGACTATATTAGCGCTGTATTCCTATGCAACCCAAAAAAAGGGAATTGAATGATTAGTAACATTATTACGATGAGCGGGGTAAAGAGTCTTAAAGACATCGAGATTGAGGGGAAGAGAATTCTCATACGGGTCGATTTTAATGTACCGATGGATGGACAGTTTAACATCTCCGATGATAGTCGTATTCGCGCGGCCCTTCCGACCATAAACTATTGTATCGATCATAAAGCGTGTTCAATCACTCTGGTAAGCCATTTGGGACAACCGAAGGGGGGATATGATGAGCGTTTTAGCCTCCGACATATTCAAAAGCGCTTAGAGCGTTTGTTGGAGAAAAAGATCGAGTTTGTCGATAATCTCGAAACCCTTAAAGAAGAAAATGGCCACTGTTCCATTGAGCGGATCTTTTTGCTCGAAAATATCCGTTTTTTTGAGGGGGAGAAAAAAAATGACCCTGTGTTTTGTCAACAACTAGCCGATTTATGTGATGTTTACGTCAACGACGCGTTCGGAACCTCGCATCGCAAAGACGCATCGACCTACGGGATCGCTGATTACGCCAAGATCAAAGTAGCGGGTTTTTTAATGATGCGGGAGATCGAAGCATTTACTAAAGCGCTTGAAAAACCGATCCGTCCGATTGCACTCGTGGTCGGAGGCTCTAAAATCTCCTCCAAAATAACGCTACTTACCTCTGTTATGCCGAAAATCGATAAACTCATCATCGGCGGTGCGATGAGCAATACGTTCTTAAAAGCACTCGGTTACGACATGAAAGGATCCTTGGTCGAAGATGATTTCGTCGAAGTGGCGAAAGAGGTTCTGAGTGAAGCCAAGGCTAAAGGGGTAAAAGTCTATTTACCTGTCGATGTTGTTACGACCGATTCGATCGAACATCCCGTTGATGTCAAAATAACCCCCGTTCAAGACGTATTGGATGGCTTTCATGCCGTGGACATAGGCCCCGCAACGCTCAAACTTTTTTCGGAAGCGATTGAACTCTCTAACACGATTATTTGGAACGGGCCGATGGGGATTTATGAGATTAATCAATTCTCAAAAGGGACGTATAAACTCGCTTCTATCATTGCGGATAGCTATGCGTTTAGTATTGTGGGAGGGGGAGATACCGCTGATGCAGTTGAGAAAGCGGGTGAAAAAGAGAAATTCAGTTTTATCTCTACCGGCGGAGGAGCGAGTTTGGAACTTTTGGAGGGGAAAATTCTCCCCGGATTTGAAAAGCTTGATCGTAAATAAAGAGAGCAGACGATATGGTTACTTTGTACCTACGACATGATGATTCCTTTGAAAGTCATCCGCTAAAAAATCTCCAAGAACCTATTGATTCCAAGACTATTTTTTGGATTGATATTTTTCAGCCAAACGCGGAAGAGATAGAACGTATTGAAATATTATTTGATATTAAATTACCCACAAAACATGATCGTGAAGAGATAGAACTTAGCTCACGTTACTGGGAAGATAATCGATGCATTAAGATAAACTCCTATTTTTTCGTCTCTTTCTTTTTTGTTGAGAGTACAAAATCACACTACAACGAAAGTGTGAGCTTTGTTCTACAGGATAACATCCTTTTTACGGTTCGTGATAGTGAACTTCAAACGTTTGAAATGATGAGGGCGATGCTCCTGACCCATCCGAAAGAACTTTTTTCGGGATACGATATCTTTATCCAAATTTTTGATATTCGGATCGATAAAGATGCGGATTTACTCGAATATGCCTCAAAAGAGAGTGATGAAATCCGAAAAAAACTTTTGTGGGAACACGGCAGTCATTCGGTAGAGGTGTTGAGAAAAATTTCCACTTTACAAGAGTTTACCCTTAAAATACGTCAATCGGTTTTTGATAAACGTCGTATTCTTACAGCAATGGCCAAATCACCCAAACTCCCTCCCACCATAAAAGAGGACCTCTCAATTATGATGAAAGACATCAACTCGCTGATTGAATTTATTGCGATTGATGATAATACTCTGGATAATTTACAAAACCTTTTTTTGGCGCAGACCAGTATTGAGCAAAATAAAATTATTAAGCTTTTCACGGTAGCCAGTGTTGCGTTAATGCCTCCGACTCTGATTGCAAGTATTTACGGTATGAATTTCCATTTTATCCCTGAATTGAAATGGACACTAGGGTATCCCTTTGCTTTGATTTTAATGGGATTTTCCAGCGCTATTCCACTCATATACTTTCGTAAAAAAAAGTGGCTTTAATAAGCCGCTTGACTACTTAGACAAAATATACTTCGTTTTACTATTAATGAGGACTCTTCATGTCATTTTTATCCCTTTTGCGTTCATCTTATATCCTTAAAGCAGTAGAAGAAAACGGCTACACACAGCCGACCCCAATCCAAGAAAAAGTGATACCGTTGGTGCTAGAGCGCCGTGATATTTTAGCTCAAGCACAAACGGGGAGCGGTAAGAGTGCGAGTTTCGTCTTGCCGATTTTAGAGCTTTGGTCGTCATCGCGTGGTGAGGGGAAAGGGAAAATCAAAGCCCTCATCCTTACCCCGACACGCGAACTCACCCTCCAAGTGGCTCAGACGTTTGAGACGATGGGGAAATATCTCCCTAAAACACCCAAAGTGGTGAGTCTCATCGGGGGTGAGGGGATCGGCGATCAGCTTTACGCCATCCAGCAGGGGTGCGATATACTCGTCGCCACGTCGGGGCGCTTTCTCGATGTCTTGAGAAAAAAACAGATGAACCTCTCTCACTTGGAATTTTTCGTCCTTGATGAAGCGGACAAGATGCTCGATCTTGGATTTGCCGAAGAGTTAGAATTAATCTTAGAATCGATCCCCGCTTCACGTCAAAACCTCCTCTTCTCCGCGACTTATCCGCCGAAGATGGAGGTGATCGCCTCACGCATCACCCAAAACCCGATCCAAATCACAATAGAATCAGAGATGCCGACGGTTGAGTCTATCCAACAGCGGGTTATCGAGGTGAATCCCGAAAATCGGGGCCCTTTGCTGAGACATCTTCTTGAGAGTGAAAAATGGGAGCAGGTGTTGGTCTTTATTGCGAACAAAAGAGCCTCCGATAACATTGCCGCAAAATTTCGCAAATACGGATTTTCGGCCGACTCGTTTAACGGCGATCTCCTTCAAGAGGATCGTAGGTATGTATTAGAGCAGTTCAAAGCGAAAAAAATCCGTATCCTCTTTGCTACCGACATCGCCGCGCGCGGTTTGGACATCGACGATATCACCTGCGTTATCAATTTCGATCTCCCCCGCTCACCTGCGGATTATATCCACCGCATCGGGCGGACGGGTCGTGCAGGGAAATCGGGTCTGGCGATTTCGTTTATCGGTTACGAGGAACGGGATCATTTTAGATTGATCGAAAAACGCTCCTCTATCAGATTGCCGCGTGAGCAGATCGAGGGGTTTGAACTCGTAGGGACTCCGCCTCTGAGAGTCAAAGGTCCCGATCCGATCAAGGGGAAAGGGAAGAGCAAAAAAGACAAAGCGCGTGAACTTGCCGCCAAAAATGCAGGAAACCGATGAATAGCCTTAATGAGCTTATTTCCCAAAAGACGGGACTCACCCTCAAAACCGTTGCCAATATCCTAAAACTCCTCGAAGAGGGCTCAACCATCCCTTTTATCGCCCGCTACCGCAAAGAGATGACAGGCGGTGCTACGGATGAACAGTTGCGTGAGTTTGAGAGTATCTACGGCTATTCGAAAAAACTGTTGGATCGTAAAGAGGAGGTTTCTCGTCTCATTGCAGAGCGCTCGGAGTTGAGCGGTGAACTCCGTACTCGGTTGAACAACGCCCAGAGCCTCCAAGAGGTCGAAGACATCTATCGCCCTTTCAAAGAGAAGAAAAATACCCGTGCCAGTGTCGCTATCGCCGCAGGACTCGAACCGTTAGCGGATCTGTTGGAGCGTGCGCAGTTGGAGTTTGGAGAATTTACAAAGCGTACTGAGAGTTTTGTAAAAGGTTCTATCACTTCACGTGAAGATGCGATCAAAGGGGCGCAGGACATACTCGCGGAGCGCTACAGCGATGACCCGCGTGAGCGCGATTACTGGCGTCGTCAGATACTGGATTACTCCTCGTTTGAGATCAAAGCGACCAAAGGGATGAGTGAAGAGGGGCTGTTCGCCAAGCTCGCCGGAAAGAGTGAGAAGATAGCCTCCATCCCCTCACACCGTTATCTCGCGATCATGCGCGGAGTGAGCGAAAAAGAGTTGAGTGTCAAGATCACTCTCGATATGGATCGGGTGGAGAATACGATTAAAAACTACCGAATACCGCGCAGTGCCAAAAGCTCTCAGACTCTCCTGTTAGCGAGTTATCTCGACGGCTTCAAACGACTCCTTTTCCCCTCATTAGAGCGGGAAGTGCATGCGATGATCAAAGAGAAATCGGATATCCAAGCGATCAATACCTTCGGCAAAAACCTCTCACAGCTTCTGGGTTCCCCTCCCGTCACGAAGCGTGCTATTTTGGGAGCCGATCCCGCGTATCGCACAGGGTGCAAGCTCGCCGTCGTTGATGAGAACGGTATCTATCTGGATCACGCCGTCATCTATCCGACACCGCCGCAGAGCGACTATGAGAAGAGTGCAAAGGTCGTGAAACAACTGGCACAACTGTATGGGATCAATGCCGTCGCTATCGGGAACGGAACCGCATCACGGGAAACGCAGGAGTTTTTTGCGCGGTTGAACCGTGATGAGGGATTGAATCTCGCCTACACCGTCGTCTCCGAAGCGGGGGCATCGGTCTACTCCGCCTCCAAAATCGCCCAAGAGGAGTATCCGCAGCTCGATGTGACGATACGGGGAGCGATCCCAACAGCGCTTCGGTCTCACTCCTCTCTTACGTCGCGGGAGTGGGGGCAAAAGTTGCCAAATCGATAGTGGAGTACCGCGAGAAAAGCGGAGCGTTTAAAAGCAAGCAAGAGCTTCTCAAAGTCAAAGGGCTGGGAGCCAAAGCATACGAGCAGTGTGCAGGGTTCTTTCGGATACGGGAAGGGAAAAGTCTATTGGACAACACGGGCGTTCACCCCGAGAGCTATGAGGCGGCGAATACCCTTTTGAAACGGTACGATATCCCCTCTATCACCAAATATCAGATTCCCCATATTGCGCAGGAATTGGGAGTAGGGGAAGCGACGCTCGGCGATATTATCGCAGAGTTGCGCAAACCGGGGTTTGACCCCCGCGAGAGTTTGCCGCCGATTATGTTTCGCTCCGATCTCACCGATATCAAAGAGCTTCGTGAGGGATCTATCGTCTCAGGGGTTGTACGCAACATTGCCGATTTCGGGGCATTCGTTGACATCGGACTCAAAAATGACGGCTTGATCCATATCTCTCAGATGTCGGAGAAACGGATCTCCCACCCCCTCGAAGTACTCAGTGTCAATCAACAGCTGAGCCGTATCCGAGTCGTCGAGGTGGATGTTGCAAAAGGAAAAGTGGGATTGAGCCTCAAAGAGTGATAGAATAGTGAAAGAACTCTGTCTCTAAGGAGGGAGAAAATGGCATCCGTAGCATGGCTTTCATCAAAACTCTCGGACGGGAGAATTGCGTGTGAAGCGTGTTCTCAGCACTGCAAGCTCTCCGAGGGGGAATACGGCATTTGCGGTATCCGTAAAGTTGAAAACGGTGAGCTTTATCTCCTCACCTACGGCTTGGCTGCCGCACTTAATATTGACCCTATCGAGAAAAAGCCCATGTTCCATTTTTTACCCGACTCAAAAGTATTTTCATTCGGTACCGTTGGATGCAATTTTTCGTGCCAGTTTTGTCAAAACGCCGATATCTCCCAATACCCCAAAGAACATGATCATGAAATCTTCGGACGCCCCCTCTCACCGAAAGATGCCGTAGCCTTGGCACTCGAACACGGATGCCAAAGCATCGCCTATACCTACAACGAGCCGGTCGTTTTTTTCGAGTATACCTATGATACGGCTCGTCTTGCTCATGAAGCGGGACTCAAAAACATCTACGTCACCAGCGGCTATGAGACCCACAAAGCGATTGATACGATAGCACCCTATCTGGACGGAATGAATATTGATATTAAATCATATAGCCAACCATTTTACAAAGATATTTGCGGCGCCTCGCTCAAACCCGTGTTAGATACGATCGAATACGCCCACAAAAAAGGGATATGGATTGAGACGACGACTCTCCTGATCCCCGGACTCAATGATTCGGAGGAGGAGATACGCTCCATAGCAGAGTTTCAAGCCTCGCTTGATCCCTCGATGCCGTGGCATATCAGTGCGTTTCATCCGATGTACAAGATGAACGATGTTCCCCGAACCCCCGCATCAACGCTTAGTCATGCCTATGAGATCGGTAAAGAAGCAGGATTAAAATACGTCTATGTCGGGAATTTCGATGATGAATCTCGTGAATCGACCTATTGCCCGAGCTGTCATAAAATGGTCATTGGACGCCATGGTCATATCGGACAGTTCGTCACTAACCATTTGGTAGAAAAAAATCATTGTCCCGCATGCGGTAGTGAGATCGAAGGGGTTTGGAAGTAGAGCTACACCGAGGTAATAAGCGGTACAAAAACAAATCCAGGGAATTCAGAAGATTCCAGTGAACCGTTTTCTTTTTTGGTAATGCGCCAAATAGTGTTTTGAACAGGAACAACGAGAATCCCTCCGGGTTTTAGCTGATCAAACAGTGCGGTCGGCATTTCAGTTGCACTGGCAGAAACCAGGATACGATCGTAATGCTCTCCCGGTTTTCCTAAAACAGAGGGATTTGCCAAACTAATCGATCCGTTATGAACATGAACTTTCTCTAAATTTTCATGCGCGTGTTCGATAAGAGACGCCACACGCTCCACTCCCTCAACATATCCGTCTCTTCCTATGGCAGCGGCTAAGAGAGCTGTCGTCCATCCCGATCCTGATCCGATATCCAATACCTTGTTTCCTGCAGTTGGATTCAAAAGTTCCAGCATAAAGGCAACGGTGGTAGGTTGAGAAATCGTTTGAGATTCGCCGATTGGAAGGGGATGATCATCGTATGCCCTCGGATAGAGTTCCTTGGGAATAAAATGGATACGGTCGCATACTTTAAAAGCATAGATTAGAGAGGGTGAATAGAGTACACCCGACGCTATCAGATGACGGATAAGTTGCTCGTTCGTATTCATATTCTATCTCGTAGATTTTATTCCCCTACAATCGTTCGTGCCGTAGGGTTTGCTTTTAGTCTCTCAATCGGAATAGCTTGGTTTGTTTTTTCACAAATACCGTAGGTTCCCAGAGCAATCCGATTGAGTGCGGCATTGATCTCGTCCAACTCAGATTCGAGTTTTTCAAGGAGCATATGATCGGTGGAATTTTCGATTTCTATCTCGGCAGAGTCCAATATTTCATCCAACTCGCCGTCCATTCCGATACTGCTGAGCTCCACTTTTATAAGAGCGATATTCTTTTCAATTTTTGCTTTTTCTGCTTTGAGGATTGCTTCAAATGCATTGAGATCCAAATCGTGTCGTGTACTCATTGTATGCCCCTTTTACAAAAATTTAACCTTCATAAATGATAACGCATAAATGGTAACAAAATAAGAATCCATCTTAGCTATTTTTGACATCACACAGTCGATTTGGGTACACTAAAGAACTTTAACACTGCGGAAGAGTACCAATGAAACAAATGATGCAGATATACCGTGAAAACCGAGAAGCGGTAGAGGGGTTTTTACTAAGTACAATCAGTGATACACCTCAGCACGATTTCGATGATGTTCAAGTCGATAAATTTTTTAAGCGTCTTCCATGTCTCACCGATATGTATTTGATGGATGAAAAGGGGGAACAGATCACCCCGACATGGCGCAGAAGTACTCATGACATGAGTTTAAAAGGTTCCGACAGAGCTTATTTCATCAACCGTATCCAGTTTGACGATAAAGGCAACTATATCTCCAATCCTTACATTTGCGCTAACAGCGGTCAGCCGAAAGTTTCGGTTGCTCGTAAATACCCAGACGGTAAAATCGCCGTATTCGATCTCGATCTTGTTGCGGTACTGGGCAAAATGCATTTGATTGAGAGTACGCGACTTATCTCTAAACTCTCCGTATGGGTGTATGGTCTGCTAGGCGGCGGGCTTGTCCTACTGGCATTATTTTTGGGTGGGTATGGATTGTTAGGATTTGTCAAAGCACTTATGAGCGCCGGTGATGAAACGCTTCAGTACGTCTTTAAATCCATCATCGGGATTACCCTCGCGATAGCGATTTACGATTTGGCAAAAACGATTTTGGAACAGGAGGTGTTTTACCGCTCCTTAACTCCCGAAGAGGGGAACGAATATAAAACCTTGACCAAATTTTTGACTTCGATCATTATCGCCCTTTCGATCGAATCCCTGATGGTGGTATTTAAAGTTGCGATCAATGATATCCGAAATATGCATTTCGCGTTTTATCTGATCAGCGGAGTCGGTATTTTGATCGTCTCTATGGCTATCCTTAACTATGTGAGCCGTAAAAAACATGAAACACAGAGTTAGGAGTTATTAATGGATCAAGAACTCGCGTATCTGAATCAGTTTTACCTAAAAGTGATCGATTTTCTAGCCAATTACAGTTTTCAGATCATCGGGGCATTGATTATTGTAATCATCGGATGGTTCTTTTCAAAATACGTCTTTAATCTGCTGATGAAATTTTTTCAGCAACACGATTTCGATCCGACTCTCAGCAAATTTGCCGCTAACGGTGTACGTATACTAATTTTCGGAGCGATGCTGGTGGTCGCGATAGGAAAACTTGGGATATCGATTGCTCCGTTTATTGCCGCAGTCGGTGCGGTTTTTTTAACCGCCGGATTGGCAATTCAGGGGAGTGTTGCCAATTACGCCGCAGGAATTTCACTGATTATCACCCGTCCGTTTAAAATCGGCGATACGATTTTGATTAATAAAGTATACGGTGAAGTTGAGGAGATTCGTCTCGCCTATACGACGCTCCGCACGGAGGATGAAGAGTTGATTACCGTTCCGAATAAACATATGATCGGCGAAGTGATCGTTAACTCTTTTAATTACCGTGTGGTCGAATCGAGGGTCGGGATCTCTTACGATGCGGATGCTGAAAAAGCAATAGCACTGATCCAAAAGGTGATTGAGGGATTTGAAAATGTTTCCAAAGAAACGAAAGCTATTGTCGGAATCGAGAAGTTTGGAGAAAGTTCGGTTGATATCGGGATACGCTATTGGGTACCGACCCGAAATTTTTTCAAGACGCAGTTTGAAGTCAATATGGGGATCTATAAAGCGTTAAAAGAGGCAGCCATTACTATCCCTTATCCGCAGCGGGAGATTCGAATGATCGGACAAACTTATATCGAAGGGCAAAAATGAGTGATCGTTTCAACCAAGCTGCGCAAGGGTGGGATAAAGGGGATATGCGCCAAAACATAGCCCATGCGGTATTTCAAACGATTGCGAGCCGAATCTCGTTATTGAATCATATGAGTATTATGGATTTCGGTGCCGGCACGGGGCTGCTTAGTTTTAAAATCGCTCCGATGGTTCAAAATGTACTTGGGGTTGATCTTTCCGAAAAGATGCTTGAGCAATTGCATAACAAAAACTCTCCTTGCTTATCGGTCGAATCCGTTTGCCGAAATATTTGCGAAGAGCCTTTAGATCAACAATTCCATGGAATTGTAAGTTCGATGGCGATGCACCATGTCAAAGATACCGCAGCATTGTTTAGGACATTTCACGCCCATCTCAAACGAGACGGTTTCATAGCGATCGCCGATCTCGAAGCGGAAGACGGAACTTTTCATACGCATGGAAATGAGGGGGTGCATCATTTCGGATTTGAACGCGATACCCTACGTGAAACGATTGAAAATGCAGGGTTTGAGCATGTCCGTTTTCACCATGCCTATACGGTTGAAAAAGAGAATGGAAATTATCCTATCTTCCTTGTAACCGCTACTAAAAAGGGCTAAAACCCTCATCTCGCACGCTTCTTGCATTATCATAGATACTTCAGCTCTAGGAGTATCCTATGGTCAGCCGTGCGAAAATCAAAGAACTTATGAACGAGAGTGCCTGCTCTCATAGCAAAGATAAAAAACCGGGAGAAGGGTGTGATAAGCCAAAACCGGGCCTTGCGGCGGGTGGATGTGCCTTTGATGGTGCTCAAATCTCTCTTTTTCCCTACGCCGATGCGGTGCATCTCGTCCACGGTCCCCAAACATGTTTGGGAGCATCGTGGGAAACACGTGAGACAAAAACGTCATTTAAAGGGCGTGATCATACACAGATGGGATTTACGACGGGTATAACGACCAATGACGTTATTTTCGGCGGTGACAAACGACTATCTGATTCGATCGATTACATCATGGAAAACTACCGCCCTGAAGCGATTTTTGTCTATTCGACTTGTGTGACGGCGCTTGTGGGGGATGATATCGATATGACCTGTAAACTCGGAAGCGAAAAATACGGAGTACCGGTGGTACCCGTTCATGCCGCCGGATTTGTGGGGAGTAAAAATCTCGGATCTCGTCTCGCGGGTGAAGCGGTATTAGAACATCTCATCGGCACCAAAGAACCCGAATTTACGACCCCCTATGATATTAACCTGATCGGCGATTATAATGTTACGGGGGATATGTGGCAGTATCTACCGATTTTTGAGAAGATTGGACTTCGAGTGCTGAGTTCCATGAGCGGTGACGGTCGAGTAGGGGATATTCGTAGCGCCCACCGTGCAAAACTCAACGTCATCGTGTGTGCCAAATCACTGATAACACTTACTCGTAAAATGCAAGAGCAGTACGGTATCCCGTGGATTTCGGTCTCATTTTACGGTAAACGTGATACGACATTTGCGATTCGAGAGATTGTGAATGCTTTGGGTGATCCTGCACTTATCGCACGTGCCGAAATAGTTATTGCGGAGGAAGAGGCGGCGTTAGAAGAAAAAATTGCCCCATACAAAGCCCTCTTTGAAGGTAAAAAAGCGGTTCTCAACACCGGAGGGAACAAAGCATGGTCGATTGCGTCAGGATTGCAGGATTTGGGGATTGAAGTGGTCGCGACGAGTGTGGCGAAATCGACGCAGGATGATATCGATAAAGCAAGAGAATATTTGGGTGAGAACGGTGTTTTGATGACGAAACCCGCTTCCGAACAAGGGAAAATTATCGACTCTACGGGGGCGCATATTCTCCTCGCGGGTGGACGGAGTCTCTACACCGCCATCAAGAAGAAAATCTCTTTTATTGATGTTAATCAGGAGAAAAAGACGAGTTACGGGGGATACGGCGGATTACTAAACCTCGCGGAGGATTTGAAATACGCTTTTCGTAACCCCGTGTTTGCCAATGTCGGAAAACCCGCACCGTGGGAAATATAATTAATTGTAAAATAGTCTCTGTTTTATGAATCGGATTGCATTCTGCAAAAGCTGAGTTTCTCACCAAGTTCATAAGAGAGAGAACTTAAGCGGCTTATTTTTTGATCCATCCGTTTTATGATATCGATGTTACTCATTGAATCTTTATCAATATAGGTCATTTGTTCAGATGCATCTTCACCATGTTTTTGAAGTGCTGCATAACTGATTTGTGCTTCATTCATTGCTTTAATGGCATCCCGCATTGCTTCAGCCGCGTCACTGATTAGCCCTTCGGAGGCTTCAGAAGTTTTTGAGAGGGCAACAATAGCGTGTGAGCTGTTGATCGTACTGTCGGCTATATCGCCTACGGATTGGATAATAATTTCAGTAGTGGCACGAATATCAGTTAAACTCGATTGTGTCTTTTCTGCCAATTTACGCACTTCATCGGCGACAACGGCAAATCCTCGACCGTGTTCTCCTGCCCGAGCCGCTTCGATAGCGGCATTAAGGGCAAGGAGATTTGTTTGATCGGCAATATCGCCTATTATGGTAAGAATAGAGCGTATTTGTGCCACTTCATGCTCAAGTGAACGGAGTTTTTGTGAAATTATTTCTCCACTTGCCGCACTCTCTTTTGCATTACTAACAACGGAATGGATACTTTTTTGGGTCATCTCCAACTCGTTGTCCGCTTTGTTAAGTGAGTTAACCACACTGTGTGTTAATCCGGACATCGTATGCAACTGATCACTTATGGAACTTATAACGCTAATATTTTTTTGCACCAGTCCTCTTGTATTTACCACTTTGTCCGTTACCGTATTGGCCTCTTGAACCGTTTCTGAAGAGAGTAAGAGATTTTCTTTGGATACGGTAACCGCTTCAAAAATAACGGTACGTATTGTGTTGAGAAAGTTTTTTAATGAGGTTGATAATCGTGCAATCTCATCGTCCCCTTTTTGATCAAACGGCGTTGTCAAATCAAGGGTACTTGAGAGTGTTTCCACTTGAAGGGTTAAATGACTCAAACGACGGGTGATGAGTGCTGATGTCCACCATGCAATAATCCCCGCTATTATCAACACAACCAAAAATATCAATAAGCTTTTTATCAGCAGAGAGTTGAGTGCAGCTTCAATATTATCGACCTTCATATCTGCACCGATCATATAGAGTTTCCCACCATCAGATTTATTAATCTGTAGATAAGAGCGGAAGTTGCCGTATTTATCGGAAGTATCTTCATAGAAATGATTATTTTCCTGAAAACCGTTTTTTATTCCCTCACTTGCGTCATATTCAGTATAAAAAGGGTCATACTCATTGGTTTTAAGTTCATCTTCGGTCGCACTGCTGACAACCGTGTATATTTTATCTCCCTCTTTAATCATTAAATAGATATATTCCAAGCCGTTTTCTTGAGCATAACGGCTTAATTTTTTAACTCTTTTGAGATGTTCATCGGGGCTCATTGGACGAGATTGATCAAACTGATCGACTAAATCATTGCCTAAATAAAGTCCTCCGGCTTGTGCGGCAACTTTGAGCTTATTATCTATATTCTCAATATAAACATTTTTTTGTGCCGTATAGTTGAAGAGCATAAAGAGTAAGCTTGTGATTGTTGCGATAAAGAGTGTGGCTGCGATTATTTTTATTCGTAAACTGCTCGTAAACATTAGATTCCTTTTGATATGGAAAAATAATGATACTATAAAATTTATTTAAACATTATTTCTATCTTTCTATGATCCAAATGTATTTGAGCCACTAGGACAGAAATATTCTTTTCTTCTCGCACACTTCTTGCAATACTCCTTTTAACAAGGAGTTACCATGGAATTCTCCCTTTCGCGTCATGAACACAAACCGCTTCAAGTCAACCCTATCAAACATTCCCAGCCCATGGGGGCGACCCTCGCTTATTTGGGGGTAAAAGATTGTATGCCTCTGATGCACAGCGCTCAAGGGTGTGCCTCGTATACCAAAGTCTTTTTTACTCGCCATTTCAACGAACCCATCGCAATTAACAATACTTCCGTGAGTGATATCACCGCCGTACTCGATGGCGGAGATTACTCGATACTCATGGCGATTGAGAATATCCAAAACAAAGAGAAAAATCTCAAACCCTCTATGATAGGGCTGCATACGACGGGGTTGACGGAGACCAAAGGGGATGACGTGAGAGGTGTGGGGATGCATATCGAGATCCCTTACGTATTTGTCAACACTCCCGATTACGAGGGGGGGATGGAGAGCGGTTGGTCACTGACCGTTACGGCGATGATTGAACAACTCACCGAAGCGGCGAGTGAAGTTAAAGCGAATAAACTCGTTTTTTTACCCCATCTGAGTATGCAGCCGATTGAAGTAGAAAAGATCAAAACACTCTGTGAAGATTTCGGATTTGAGACTTATGCGCTCCCCGATCTCTCCACTTCACTGGACGGATATTGGGAAGCGGGGCAGGGGAAATTGGCCAACGGCGGAATCACAGTAGATCAAATTCGTGATTTAGCAACTTCAAGCGTCGTAATTTCGATCGGTGCATCGATGAAAAAATCGGCACAGGCATTGCAAAAGAAAAATCCCCTTATCGAGCATTTTCATTTTGACCATGTGATGGGATTGGACGGGTGTGACAATTTTGTAGCATGCTTAATGAAAATACGACAAGCAGAGCCCAAACCGATGATTAAACGGTGGCGTGCGCGATTGCAAGATGCGATGCTGGATGCCCATTTTCTTATCGGAAGTTCCCATTTTGTTATCACAGGCGAACCCGATATGCTCAGCGGTATGTGCGCGCTTATCCGCAGTGTCGGCGGAACTGTGGATGCCGCAGTTTCCACGACATTCAGCGATGTTTTGCATACGATAGAGGCGGAGAGCGTGTTCGTCGGAGATTTGGAAGATGCACGAAGATTTTTCGATTCAGCGGACATGGTAATCAGTAATTTTCATGCAGAACGAATCTTGCATAGTATAGATAATACGGCGCTCGTTATTCGAGGATTTCCTAATTATGAAGAGTTAGGCAATCAGCTTAAAAACGATCAACTGTATGAGGGAAGCGCGTACTTTTTGTTTGAGATTGCTAACGAATTGAGAAAGGTTAAACATGAACACTAAAATCAGTATAGAGGGGAATGGTGCGATGGACAGTGCTTTAAGAGTTGCTTTTGCAACCAAAGATATGGAAGAGGTAAACGCCCATTTCGGAGGAGCCAAAGAGTTTGTCGTTTATAACGTTACCAAAGAGGGATACCAAGTATCCGAAGTGATCAAAACCGATAACGCCGATGTTGAAGACGATGATAAGACCGATTTTCGTGTACGTGCACTTAAAGGGGTCAATATCATGTATTGTGAAAGTATCGGCGGGACTGCAGCGGCAAAAGTTATCCGTGCCGGAATCCACCCTATGAAAGTCAACGAACCTACATTGATCGAAGACATTCTCAAAAACTTAGTTCAAATGATTAACGGTAACCCGCCGCCATGGGTAAAACAAATTATACAAATGAAAACCGAACACGATGTACGACAAGACCGATGGGCAGAGGGAGAATAAGAAAATGGAAGCAGAAAAACAATTGAGTGAATTTGGATTGGAGATTGTACGTCAGATTCGTGCACTCGATCAATTCGGTAATTGGTCAAGAATCAGTGATGAAGAGTTGCTTATCAAAAAATATGTCAAAACCAAAGAAGAGCTAAAACTCGTCCCTTTAATCGCCGACATCGATGAAATGATGATCAATGACATCAAAATGATCTATAAAGCGGTAGCACTTTCGTTTGAGCGTAAAACAGGGGTTGTCTGTAATGTTATCATGGAAATGAGCCATGAGGGGTTTGGCCGTTGTGCGGTTATCGCGGATCGTATATGTATCGTTAACAAATATTTTAAAGATGCACACCGTTTCAGCTTTCGCTCACTAGAGGCGTTATTTGAAGACGGGGACAAAATGCTCTCAAGTGCAGTAGAGATTTATGAACAATACAAACCGTGTATACAACAAGGATAAAGGGGTAAATAATGGCAAAAGTTGGAATTTTTTTCGGTAGCAGCAGCGGTGTCACACGGGGTGCGGCAGAACTTCTCAACGCTCAGCTCAAAGGTTCGGAGCTGATTGATATGGAAGAAGATTTTGACGGGATAGAGCAGTTCGAGGATTTTGATGTATTGATCCTCGGTTCATCCACATGGGGTCAGGGTGATCCTCAACGCGACTGGGTTGATCCAATATACGATCTGAGTAACGATCGTCCTGATTTGAGCGGTAAGAAAGTAGCATTTTTCGGTGCGGGGGATCAAAAAACACACGGCGAGCATTTTTTGAGTGCTTTAGGGAAAATGCACGATTTGTTTGTTTCTCTGGGTGCCGAAGCCTACGGGTATATACCGACAACCGGATACGAATATGAATTTTCACTTGCTGAGCGTGAGGGGAAATTTTGCGGGCTTGGGATCGATGATGTTAATCAAGAAGATTTGACCGAGGAACGTGTAACCCTATGGGCAAGTCAACTCAAAAGTGAGATAGGACTATAAGGAGTTTATTATGGGAACGTTAGCTGAATTTCAAAAAATAACCGATACGGAAGATTTTTTTGAGTTTTTTGATCTCGCATACGACGAGCGTCTTGTAAATGCAAAACGGTTTCATATCATGAAAAAGTTTGGTGAACTTGTGGATAAAGCAAGTGGACATGATATGGGCGGTGACACTAAATTGCTTGAGTATTATAAATTTGCCCTTCTCACTGTCTATAAAAATTTCGAAAACGGTTATAGCCCCTCTGCCGCCGATGTTTGGGAAATGTTTGATAAGCCGAGTGCTTGCGGAACATGTTCCACATCGAGCAGTTGCAGTGATGTAGAGGAGGTCAGTCATGGAGTCCACGCCTGTACAAGCCAACAAACCCTCAGCTTCTGATTTTTTGGAGCAAACGGCTGATGCCGCACAAGCCGGCTTAGAGTCGTGTGAGCGTGATAATGAAACAATGCCGATTAACAATGAGGCACGCAAAACAAATCTTTACAAAATGTCGACTAAAGATGAAATTTTATCGGTATTTAGAGTCGGTCAAAGAGTTCGACTTGTAAAAGCTATACGAAACGATGGAACCTATCCTCATGCAAGAGTCGGTGATGTCTTAGTTGATGCCGGTGCCGAAGGGTATGTTCGTAAAATCGGAGATTTTTTACAGACTATTCGTGTGTATGAAGTAAACTTTATCGAAGAAGGTTTGACATTCGGCTGCCGTGAAGCGGAGCTTGAAAGTGCTCTCGAAGAAGATGGATACGATGAAGTGGCAGAAGAGTTAAAATGGCTCAAAGAGCATCGGGCTGCACGAGCGGCTGAGAAAGCGGCGCAATCTCAAGAAGAGGGGGAGTAATCTGCACTTTTTGAGATTTGTGCATACTACATTGAACATGAAGTCATGAGCATGTCATGTGGGAAATATGAGGAGGTTCAAGATGGTCAGTGTCATATTTTGCGGCTTCGGCGAAGGTCAAAATAAACGTGTATACGCTAAAGCCGGTGATCTATTATTACGAGTTGCCCAAAGCAACGGTATTGTAATCCCGACAGACTGTAAAGACGGTATGTGCGGTAGCTGTATCGTACGGATCGAAGACATCGCTACAAACGAGTCTATGGATCCGAATGCAGAAGAATACGCATCAAAAGGCAAAGCGGTCTATATGGATGACAAAGAGCTTGAAACGTTGATTTCAATGGGAGCTATCTCTAAAAAAGAGGCTGAAATTGCGCAACAATTCAATCGTCCTACTCCGGTACGTTTGGCATGTCAATGTGTTATCAAAGATACAATCTTAGTCAAACCGTATTAAGTAATTCTAGTGCCTTCGGGCTAACATCTAAACGGAAACAATTCGTTTAGCGAACATCATAATCATTAAAGGAGTTGGGATGACAACACGTGTAGAAATTATGAATGACTTTTTGGCGATCAATGTCCACCCGGGCAAAACGATCCAAGATATCGTAGAAGCTTCAGGAAGTGCGCTTCCATTCGGTTGCCGTGACGGTGAATGCGGTACTTGTGTCGTAATGATCGAGTCAGGTATGGAATTTATGAGTCCAATCAACGATAAAGAGAAAGCGGTACTTAAAACTCTCAATGAGAGTAACCCGAAAGCTCGTCTTGCTTGTCAAATGAAAGTCGTCGCGCCAAACGGATTGGTACGTATTAAATACTAAGTTTACCTTTTTGAACGCCATCGGAATTCATCCCGATTGGCTACGCTTGCCGCTAAGGCACTAAAGCTTGCCTCATTCGAGGCAGATTTAGTTACTGCTTATTTTTTGATCACTCTTCTGCTTAAAAAAAGCCTATACTTTTCACAAGAACAACATATGCATTTAATTGAATAAATGTGTATTTTTTTAGGCGGATTATCATGCAAACTTCTCTCTCTTATAAACAAAAACAACTCCCGCGACTCTCCATGCAGACGTGGCTACCCTTATTGCAATGTTCCCTAAACGACCTTGAAAAACATCTACAAGTTATTACCAATGAAAACCCCTGTTTAGAAGTAAAATCGGGTTTTGAAGAGTCTAACAGCCAATCTGGCGGTACTGCGGCATACGGTGCATTCCAAAACTATGTTTCCAACTCTTCGAGTGAACAAATCGAGTGGTTGAGCATCTCTTCGACGTCACTCTATGAAAAACTCGATGAGCAGATTGTAGCCCCTCTTTTTCCTACCCCGATATCCCAAAAGATAGCGCGTCAAATCGTCTATTATATTAATGATGAGGGGTACTTTGAAGGCTCCGTAGAAGAGGTTGCCAGCCAATGTGATACCGATGCCCATACGGTAGAGCGCGTACGTCAGCGTTTTGCCCATTTGGAGCCCTCCGGTGTCGGAGCGGTGGATTATAAAGAATCTTTTTTATTTCAGCTCAGCGATTATGATTTGGATGATGAGCTCAGTATCTTGCTTGGAGCGATGATTTTACAATTTGACAAAATGGAAAAATTTATCAACCATCCCCGTCTTCATGACGCTAAACATGTATTGCAGCATCTTAAAAATCCTCCCGCATTGGAATACATGGAGCCTGAAGCACAGATTACCCCCGATTTATTTGTCGAATTTTCAGGATCGGAACTCAATATTCGGATTAATCATGCGTTTTATCCCGATTTACAGGTCAATATGATCGATAAATACGATAATTTTGCCAAACAAAAGTTCAAAGAAGCGCGTGAGCTTGTTAAACTTCTCGATTTACGTAAAGCGACGTTGTATAACGTTGCATTGGTTTTATTGGAAAAACAATACAGTTTCTTTATGGGTGGAGAGCTCAAACCGCTTCGTCTTCAGGATGTTGCGGATGAATTGGGATTCAACGAATCGACGATCTCCCGTGCAATTGCCGATAAATACATCCAAACAGAGCGGGGATTGTTTGCGTTTAAAGATTTTTTCTCCAACTCCATCGGCGAGGTATCGACATCGGAGATTAAACATTTTCTCAAGCGTCTCGTCGGTAGTGAGAATAAAGATGACCCTTTTAGCGATAAAACCCTCCATGAGATGATCGAGGAACGCTTCGGTGTAAAAATGGTACGTCGTGTTATTGCAAAATACCGTCAGGAACTCGATATCCCCTCGTATAAAGAGCGACTCTTTCTTTATAAACTCGAATTACTGTAGTTCTATGTCAATCTGACAGGTAATAGAGTTTTTTTCCGAAATCACTCTATTATCGTGTTTATGATTATCCACTTGGACCTTGATTGTTTTTTTGCTTCGTGTGAACGGGTTCGTAATCCCGCATTAGAGGGGAAATGTGTGGCTGTCGGCGGACGGGGCGATCCGTTTATCTTCGATAAAACCCCCTCGCGTGCCAAAAAACTTATGACGTTGAATACCGGGGCGTTTGTCCCCTCCTTATTTCATGCTGATCATGATAGCCGTAACTATTTTAAAGACGGGGATACGATACGGGGGATTATTACCACCGCAAGCTATGAAGCACGCGCTTACGGGATAAAAACGGCTATGAGCGTCCATGAAGCTCTCCGCCTTTGTCCCCATTTGATCCTCCTCCCTCCCAATCATCTCCTCTATCATACGATGAGTCACGAATTGATGGAGTATCTCTCGCGCGTCGTCCCCGTAATGGAGCAGTACAGCATTGATGAGATGTTCGGAGACCTTCGCGGTTGGATAGCGGAAGAAGATACGTACGAGTTTATCCGACACCTTCAAAATGACATTTCCGTGCAGTTCAAGCTTCCGGTCTCTATCGGTGCGAGCAGTTCCAAATGGATTGCAAAACTGGCTACTTCTGCGGCGAAACCTTACGGTGTTTGTGTCGTCTCGAAAGATGAAATCGAATCCTTTGTTAAAGATATCCCCATAAGGGAATTCCCGGGTGTCGGAAAAGTTCTTTCTCTTAAGATGGAGCGTTACGCAATCAAAACGGTCGGTGATGCATGGAAATCGAAAACCCTGATCCAATCGTGGGGGAGACAAGGTTTAGACCTTTATACGAGGCTCAGAGGGAGTGATAATGAAGCGGTGCAAGCAAATCGATCACGAAAAGGGATAGGGATATCCCGCTCCATGGATCACCCGATCAAAGAGCGGGATGAACTGTTTCGACGTATTTATATTCTTATACGCCATTGGAGCCACACCATCATGAAGCTTGGGGTTAACCCCACGACCTACTCTTTTTCATTAGGGTATGAGAATTGGGGGAGTTCTAAAAAACAATATACCCTCTATCGTCTTTTTAACGAAACATTTCTTCAGAGTTTTACGATTGAAAAGTTTAAAGAACTTGATATTTATCCCCATATTCCCGTGACACATATTGCGATGAGTGCAAGTAAATTTATCCATCATGATCCCAAAAGCTTCGATCTGCTAGAAATCCAAAACGATACTAAAATGCGGAGCCTTACGAATGCCCTAACCAAGGTCAGAGATAAATACGGAATGGATATTGTACGTGGAGGAGGGGAACTTTAAATCTTTAGAAAAGGGGATTAAAACTATTTAGTATTTTGAATTGCTCCGGATGAAACAAGCCAATGGGCTAAACCATCAGTGTGGATAGCTTTTCTTTTGAAAAAAAATAATTTTAATTTTCTTAAGATCACTGTTTGCCCTCAATAATATATAACTTTTGTTAGTATAAATAATTAATGTGGCATTCGTGTTGCATTTTATGTTAATTAAATAGGGAATAATGTTCTTCGGTATGATGTTTTGCAAAATACATTGCTTGATCCGCACATTTGAGCAATGTTGCTGCATCTGTTCCATGTTCGGGATAAAAAGCGATTCCGATACTGATGGAAGGGGTAAATTTTATCTCATTAATATAGATACTTTGTGCAACTTTATCAATAAGATTTTTGGCAACATTGATCGCATCATTTTTATCGTTGATAGATTCAAAAATAATGGTAAATTCATCACCCCCAAAACGGGCGGCAAAATCATCTGAGCGTATATTTTCTTGTAAGCGTAATGCCACGGTTTTTAAAAGAGTATCTCCGGTTTCATGTCCATACGTGTCATTAACCTCTTTGAAGAGGTTGAGATCGATAAAAAAGAGTACAAATATTTTTTGTGAGCGTTGCGCACGTGCAAGTGTTTGGTTTAGGATTTGATTTAAAAATAACCGATTCGGCAAACCGGTTAAACTATCATGATGAGAGTCGATCAATAATTGCTCTTCATACGCTTTTTGAATGGTAATATCGGTAAGAATAGCTACATAACGGATGAGTCTTCCTGCATCATCATGAATTGCAGAGATGCTTTGCAATGAGGGATAAAGAGTTCCGTCTTTCCGCTTATTCCATATTTCGCCACGCCATCTGCCTGTGGTGTGAATAAAGTGGAACATATCATTGTAATATTGATTATCGTGTTTACCAGATTTAAAGATTTTCGGATTTTTTCCAACGACATCTTCAAATTCAAATCCTGTTACATTGGTAAATGCTTCATTGACCTTAATAATATTTGCAGATGCATCGGTTATGAAAATGACTTCAGATGTATTGTGAAAGACGGCATCTGAAAGTAAAAGTTCCGCTTCACGCTCTTTATAATCTTGAATACTATCGACACTCAGCCATATATAGGACTTTCCTTTAATTGAAACGATATTACCAGAGACTTTTACACACGTATGTTGACCACTTTTACTGACATAAAGGGTTTCGTAGGGGTCGATATTCCCATTTTTTATAAGAAGGTTCAAATGTTTTTTTTCACGCGCTAAAAAACTATCAGAAATCAGACTGAAATAATTTATTCTTTTTATCTCATCTGCGGTAAAACCAACTAGGTTTAGAAAACTGCTATTCACATCGATGAGATTTCCCTTTAATGAACACAATGCAAGTCCTGCAGTTGAATTAGTAATCAACATGCTGTTGAAATGGCGTGAATCTTCAATATCTTGTACTAATGGATGGAGAAAATACCAGAAAAGAAGACTACCCGCAAAGGCTAAAAGAAGCGTTAAACCAAGGGCATATTGCGCTGCTTCGATATAAGGAGCACGTACTTCGGAAAGATCTATTTTGGCAACCAATCCCCACTCCAGTTCTTTGATAGGCTCATAAGCAGCCAAAACGACTCTGCCGCGATAATCGAAAGTTACATCCGCACCTTTTATCCCATTTAGAGCACGGCGCATCGGTTCACCGAGATGCGATTTCCATGGGATTGAGGTAGGCTTATTGATATTAAAATGGCGTTGTTTTATTAAAAATTGGATTTTATCATCTTCACGTTTTCCCAGAGTAAATTCACCTGTTTTGCCAAAACTTGCATATCGGTAATGGGCATGTGTAACTTTTTGGACAATTTCCTCAGCAAGCTTTTTTTTCATTTCGGGAGAAATATTGTTATGAAGGAGAAGCTCTTGCTGAGCTACAATATTTATCATTACAGCTTGTGTTTCAACGAGTTCAATTAAATGATCTTTTTGGCGGTTAAACCCAAGAGTATAGAGGAGAATAATCGTAAGAGTAACAACAACAATCATATTGAAAGTAAGAAGTGCAATCAAATAATAGGGGGTTTGCTGTATCCGTTTATTTGTAAAATATTCGTTGAAGGAGCTTTTTAAAGTTTTCATGACAGTAGCCCATCACTTTCAAAATGAATTGTTATTCAATATCATTTTAGATTATATCAGAGAATAATCTAACTTTTAGATTTATTTTGTTTGACGAGAGAGAAGATTATATATTCCGGTTCCGACAATAAGAAGCGTTACTCCGATAATTAGATAAAAAGCATTGATAAGTTTAGTGTAATCATCTAGCACAATTTTGAATACCGCCATCAGCGATTCTATGGAGAGGGCAATAATAATAGAGGTTAGAAATTTGGTGAGGGTTTTATTTTGGAGATCATTGCCGTAATGAAATGTTTTAAAAAGTACCTCATTTTCAATGAGTGTTTTAGCTAAATCGTAGATAGCAAGGCCGATTGTAATGGAGATAATAGAGGTAAATATTTTGTGCATGACCATTTCGGCAGAATTTGATGAAATAAGCATGCCGTAAAAAATATAGCCGCCGTACAAAATTAAAAATATCGATACGATCCCCAGTAACAATCCGCCGATTCCCATTACACATCGGTTTATTTGCTCATATGCGCTGTTATGTTCGATAAGACGGAGCTCTTCGAGAAGCTTTAACATATCAAAATCGGCCACAAAATAGAAATCTTTTTCACGTTTGACGGCACTTAGCGTCGGTAAGCCTGTCACATGATGAAGATAGGGGTTACTGATGTGGATCGGTTCATTGGTAAAACTGACCCATTTAAAATAGAATGATTTATCGGCACCGTTACGATTTTCATCGATGTAGTTTCTCCCGTAACTGGGTGAGCATTGCACAAAGGTGTCATTAACGCTATAGATCACTTCCGCTGACTTTTCGGATTCAAAAAAACGTCGCATATCTTTGACATCATTTGAGAGAGGGTGAAAATTTTCCATAGTAGTACGAAGATAAAACTGAACACTGTTTTTATGTTCGGTGTAGATACTGATGATCCGTTTCATGAAAACTCTCCTTTATTGAATTTTCACTATACGTTTTAGCACTGATCGTATTAAGAGTGAGATGGAAAAAAAAGATAGGAATGAAGTTTAAGGATACTCTGTTTCGTTTCTGTAACCTTTGAGTTTTACACTTCTGCACTTTTTCTGAAGGTACATTCATGCTATCCCTCCACCTTATCTCACGTCTCACCATACGACAAAAAATTACTTTTACCGTTGCAACAACACAGCTATTTGCGGTTATCGCCATCTCCATCGGTATCATAGGTATGTTTTTATCTAACGCTTCACTTGAACGGATCAATGATCAAAGTCTCCATCCGCTCGATCAGCTTAGACAATGCAAACATGCAATGGTAAATGTGATTCAGGCGAAAGCGCAATTGATTTCTGAAGGGCAGGGGGACTATGAAAAGGATTTAATAGCGGTTAAAGCGGCACATAAGCAGTTTAATACACAATGGAATGCCTATTTGAAATCACCTAAAACGGAGAAAGAGCGGCTGCAAATCGAAGAGGCTACAAGCCAAGTTGCACGGGCAGATCGCTCGATGAGTGCACTTGAAACGGCGATAAGTAATCGTGCGATCATGGAGATTCATGATTTGGTGCAAAGCGATTTTCCTTTTAGCTTCGCCCCTTTAGGCGATCTTTTTGATACACTGATTACGGTTCAGTTGGAAAATACTCAGTTGCTTTACAACGATGCTCAAACTCAGTTCAACCAAACACTCCTTCTGATAGCGGTCATCTTTCCTATCGGTATGATCGTCATTTTTATCACCCTTCGGATTATTACGCGTGAACTTATCCATAAAATAACCCTTCTCTCCCAGATTATTCACCAATTGCGCAAAGGAAATCTCCAAGAACGGATTAACGTAGAGGGGAAAGATGAGCTTTCAACGGCTGCCTATGAAATGAACGCTTCTATGGAAGAACTTCAAAAAATCCTTACCAATATCAAAGCATCCTCTTTTGAGAGTATCGCTACGGCGCAAGAGCTTAACAATGTAGCCGGTACGATCCGTCAACGTCTTGAAACGAGTACGGCAGACATCGCCATAACCCATTCACAGCTTGTGGAACTCCAATCCATCGTGTATGTTTCAACCTCTTCGGCGCGTGATACGACCTGCAAAATTGACGAAGCTAATTCCAATTTGAGTGAAGCCAATACGCAAATTACGCAAATGAACAATGACATACAAACCGTTGCCCAAATTCAACAAAGCCTCTCTGATGAACTTCAGGAACTCTCGTCTCAAGCACATCAGGTCAAAGGGGTCTTAAGTATCATCGGAGACATCGCCGATCAAACCAATCTCCTTGCCCTTAATGCCGCTATTGAAGCGGCACGGGCAGGTGAACACGGACGCGGATTCGCCGTTGTAGCGGATGAAGTACGAAAATTAGCGGAGCGAACGCAAGAGAGTTTGGCACAAATCAACAGTACGATCAGCACTATCGTCAATGCTATTATCAATACGAGCGATAAAATGGATAAATCTACAGGGTCGGTATTACGCGTTTCAAAAGATTCCAATTCCGTACAGCGGATTATCAATGATTCCTCTTCTCTTATTTCGGTTGCCGCGGATAGCGTTCATAAGTCGAATGATAATCTTGAAAATCTGACCGGGGGAATGCGCTTGATATCGGACAAAATCGATACCCTCAATACGATTGCGTCTTCAAATACCAACAGTATTCAGGAAATTACGGATGTTGCGTATCGTCTTGATCAAAGCACGGCGGAGATCAATCAAAAATTAGAAAAGTTTCGTACTTAGGTAATATTTCCTAGTTCACGGGAGCCGTTTTGAGCAGCTATAACTTACCGTTGCATCGAGGGATGATGTCTCATCACGTTGAATCGGGCTCTCGGTAGGAACCGATTCTGCCATTATCGTCTTCATCATCACAGGTCTTGGTTGCGCTATGCCCTCGAACTTCACCGATTCCACACTACACTCCATCCCCATCTCTTTGGAAAATGCATCCGCTTGAGCTTTCGCGGTGCGTAATAACTCTAAGCGAAGTGATTGTTTCACCATCTTTTTGGTTTTTTCACTTACCCCCCATGACAATTCCCCCTCGGTTTTGCGAACACTCGGGGTACTTGCCTTATCGAGTTTAGTGATAAGTCCGTTATATTCCTCAAGCGTTTTAAATTCGCACCCAAAATTCAGATTGCCGCTATAGGTAATGAACTCTCGTTTTTGATCTTTATAACTATAATAGGGTGAGAGGTGATATCCACCCCCTTGGCAAAACTCTCCTTGCGGATCGAACCCTTTTACTGCTGTTACAATGGCATTGAGATGTTTTTTTATCGTATCGGCATTTTTACTTTGCTCTTCAAAACTGAGATTTACTTGCAGTACATCAGGTTTTAATGAGTGTGAAACCTGCTCATCTATTGTGATATTCATTACTGCACTTACACATAACGGAGATAAAAGAGCAATCATCAGTGTCGTTTTCGTCATATATTTACCTCATTGCAGGAGTTTATAATTTTCATTGTATCACTATAGTTTTAATAATTGATTATTAGAAGGGGAGGAATGAATAGAGTGTGGATTGATAACTGGACATGATAAATAGGATTCATTAAAAAGACAGAATTTAGAGAGAAGGTATGAATAGTAATGAAAAATGGTGGATGGTTGGTTGCGGAAGCAGGATTTGAACCTACGACCTTCGGGTTATGAGCCCGACGAGCTACCGGACTGCTCTATTCCGCGGTATAAAAAGTTTTAGTTTCTAGTGTCTAAATTTAGAGGGTAGATATTTTGTAAGTCTAGATTGGTTGCGGAAGCAGGATTTGAACCTACGACCTTCGGGTTATGAGCCCGACGAGCTACCGGACTGCTCTATTCCGCGGTATAAAAGGTGGATGGGGAGGAGGGATTCGAACCCCCGAATGACTGGACCAAAACCAGTTGCCTTACCGCTTGGCGACACCCCAATGTTCTCGTTAAGAGGCCGAAATTATAGACATTTTTCTCAAATTTGTCAAGTGTTTCGTAAACAACGCTCTTTAAAAACATCATTTTTTTGATTGTGATAGTTTTTTAACCCTTTTACCCTATAATTGTCTTACTATATTAATATAAAAAGAGTATTCAATGGCAGCAGTGCAACGGGTATTAGAGGCAATCGAAGAGTTTAAAAAAGGGAAAATGGTCATCATGGTGGATGACGAAGATCGCGAAAACGAAGGCGATCTTGTTTATGCGTCTGTTTTCTCGACTCCTGACCATGTCAACTTTATGGCTACGCATGCTAAAGGGTTAATTTGTGTCGCTATCAATCCCGGCATCGCTAAACGCCTCAGCTTGGAGCCGATGGTAAAATCGAATACTTCTATGCATGAGACGGCGTTTACCGTATCAGTGGACGCTACGGTGGCTACAACGGGTATTTCAACCTACGAGCGTGACATGACGATCAAAATTTTGGCTAATCCTCTCTCCAATGCGTCAGAATTAGTCATGCCGGGACATATTTTTCCTCTCATCGCCAAAGAGGGGGGGACGCTGGTTCGTATCGGTCATACGGAAGGCTCTGTTGATTTGTGTCGACTCTCCGGATTAGCGGAATCGGCGGTTATCTGTGAGATCATGAAAGAAGACGGAACGATGGCACGGCGTGATGACCTTGACCTGTTTGCCGCCAAGCATGACCTTAAAACGGTCTATATTTCCGATATCGTCGAATTTCGTCTTGCGAATGAAACATTGGTAAAAGCCGTATCGGAAGAGGAGATCGAATTTTTCGGTGTCCACGTCAAAAAATATGAGTTTGCTGATCATCAGGATAATCGACATACGGCCGTCGTTTTTTATAAAGCGGGTGAAACGGCGAATGTTAAAGTGCATAATGTCGTCCCCGATATCGATTTGCTCCTCAATCAAAGCAAATACGGTCATTTAATCGATTCGATTCACTATCTCAAACATAACAGCGGCGTATTACTCTTCATCAATAAGCCTCACCATCAGCAAGTTAACATGAAAGAGTACGGTATCGGTGCACAGATTCTAAAATCTTTAGGGGTCAAACATATGCGTCTCATCGCCGATTCTAAAGTATCGGATTTCGCAGGGTTAAGCGGATTTGGATTGAATGTTGTGGAGACGATTAATCCCACAGAGGGGATTTAATTAGCGAACCGTATTACATTTACGGATAAGCTGGTACTGCGGTGTGGCAGGGGCATTGCCTGAGTTCGCACCCAGTGCGGTTCCAATAGCCGCCCCTCCGATGGTAGCCGCGGTATTGCCGCTTCCGCTACCGAATTGATGACCGACAATCCCTCCGATGATTCCACCGACAACCGCACCGGCGACATTAGGGGAATTATCTTCTTGAGGAACACCGCTGATCGGTACTTGCTCATACCAACATTGCTCTATAGGTGCCGTGTTTTGCGGCGAAGCTACCGAGGACGTGTTGGAAGCGGGCGGTGTCATATAATAGTCGTTGCTCCCCGTATTCAGTCCATCGGCACTGGCAGAAGCTGCGAGAAGGGAGAGTGAAATGAGGATTTTTAAAGCGTTCATGACGATCCTTTTCAATTAATCGACGAGCCGTTTTCCAGGAGAATCTTGATAATCAACTTCGGTCGATCTTTTTTTACCGGTGAGGGCTTCAACCATCTTTGAGGTTAAATCTTCTACCGATTCGTCCACGGTATCATCAACCGGCACGGGGTCATTTCTATTAAACGTTTGTTGTCCGGTACCTGTAAATGTTTTTGCAAAAACTACTTTGCCGCTTTTTTTATCCGAAACCTGAATATGAACCGAAGTTGTGGCTGTGATCGCATAGCGGACGTTACTTCCATCAGGAACGAGGCGCGGTTTACTGCAGCGCATCGTTTTGATTGATCCGTTCAAAACGTATTCCCCCGATTTTGACATTGAGACACCTGCGTCATGGAAAGCCGTTTCGATAACACTGGTCATCTTATCGGAATACATTATTTTCTCGACGATAACCGTATCGTTATAGGTACTGGCACTGAACTTACGATTTTCTTTATAATCTTTGTATTCATTATCACGCTTCATACTTGCTTTGGCCGATCCGGCAGCATGATACGAGAAAAATCCGGCTCCGCTGGCTTGTGCGCTGTGTTCAACGTTTTCATTTTCTTTGACCACACCGTCTTGATTGTGTGAAGCTTCCGCCACACTGTGTTCAAAATCTTGTACCACGGTGTAATTATAAGTCAGCGGTTTTACTTCAACACTTTCCCCCGCAGGGAGAATAGCGGCACATAGCGATAAGGAGAGGCTTGAGAGTAGAAGAAGTGCAGAATGTATCGGTTTCATGATCTACCATCCAACCGAAGATTTAGCCGTTACTTTACGAATTTCTTTCTCATCAGCCCACAAAATTTCTCCGCTTTGCGGGTCTACAAGCTCCATAGAAACATTGTAATAGACATCTTTGACATCATCATTGGCTTTTTTGATAGAGCGTACGTTACCGGTAATAATATAATCCGAATCGGTCATTGCTTTCATTTTTGTTTTGGTAGTAGCTGTTGTGGTCAAATCACGTTCACTGTTAACCTGATTAAGATTAGCCGTGTCGGCTAGAAAACGCACTTGTCCAGATTTGAGTAATTTAATGCGGATTTTATCGGTAATCGCTTTGGTATCGATATGTTCATACGTGAGGTTGTTTACCGTACGAAGACGCACTTTCGGAGGCTGTTGCGCTTTTGCGATGTAGCGTGACTCAAGAAGGGACTGTGTCAATGTTTCCGCCGTCGATTGCAGATCGGTTGAACCGAAATCAGCCGTAACCGTTTCTGCCGCTTTGGCATCACCGTATTTTACGTTAGAAGAAGCACCTACCATTCCGGCTCCCCCTGTAGCACATCCGCTCATTAAAAATGATGAGAGAACAAGCGTTGTCGTGAGTGAAAGTTTTTTAAATGTTGTCATGGAGAATTTTCCTTATTTGTTTGGGGTTGAAATGATAATACGATAGTCCGTTATATCCGGACGACTTGCCATATCGACTACATGAATTTGTTGTTTACCGATGATGGTAAACGGTTTCCATGACGTTTGATCGACCATGATACCTCGGCTATCGAGCCATTGGACCTGATAAACCATACCTTCGACTTCGGTATCATCTTCATTTTCAAAAGTAGCGGTAACTTTTAAAAATTTACCTTCTTGAAAACTTTTATGTTCTTTTAGAACAACGCGTTCTTTTCCAATAAAATTTCCGTTATTTTTACTGGCGCATCCGCTTAGTCCGAGAAGTAATAAACTTCCGAGTGTGAGCGAGAGGAGGGTGTTTTTAGTAAGCGACATGATCAATCCTTATGTTATCGTTGGTTAAATAAGAGACAAGAACGAGAACCCCTTTTTTGTCTTTTGGAAGGGTGAACGATTCTTGGCGATCGTTCATTGTAATCGTAAAAGTCTCCCCTTTATAGGCTTCAAATTTTGAAAGATACCCTGAGTTGGGAAGAAGTTCCCAATTTCGGAATCCTGAATCGGCTAATGAACTTCCGGCATCCATTGCTAATGATGCCACAAGTCCCCCTAAAAATCCAAAATTATCGGAGGCTTGTTTGGCTACAACCGCTTTGGTCGTGGCACGAACAACCGCTTTCGAGAGTTCACCGATCAATTCGTCTTTGAGTGTTTTGTACGCCATCGCATTGGTCTGTAAGAGCCTAGGGGGCTGAAGACGAAGTTTGTCGGTAGAAATCGTGACGACGCTAATATCGTTGATCGGCGGATTAAAGGCCGGTAGATCGATACTGGTATAATTGGCACCATTAAAAAGGGGAAAACGGATTTTTTCTATTTTTACCGACGGTGCCTCACCTGCCAATATAACAACCGTGATATCCATTTTCTCTATTTTCGGCGTTTCACCCCCTTTTTTTCCTTTTGCGGCATTTTTACCTTTTGCAGATTGGACGGGTGATTTCGGGGTAGATTTTGCGGTTTGCGGGAGTGTTACGAATACTTTTGAGACATCAGGATTGAGTGTGAGTGCTCGTTTAAGACTCACATCTCCTAGGTTTTCATAGGGAAAAGCAATGGAGGAGATAATACTGCTTAAAGTATAAGAAAATGGATCTTGATAGCTGTTTGCAAGGTTACGGACACTGGGGTCTTCGAGCATAGAAGCCATAGTGTACCCGCTTGGCATACTTGAGAGGTCGCTTCCGCTCTTTTCTGCTTTTGCTTTCTCTTCTGCCGCTTCTTTGATTTTTTCTTCGGTTTCAGTAAGCCAAAATTCTTGACGTTGTTCCATCCGGCGCATTTCAACGGCCGCCCCTTCAAAATTACCTAGCATGGTATAGTTGAGGGCATTTAACGTATGCATCAGAGTTCGTTCATACCCTTTGCCGTAGTAACTTTCGGCACCTTTGGATAAAAAAGCGGAGCCTAAAAAAGAGCCGACATTACGCAAACTCACTTTTGCACGGTTTTCATATTCGTCCAAGATCTCAAATGATTTTTGAAAAGAGTGGATAGAGGAGTTGAAATCGCCGTTTGCCTGCTGTAGTCGTGCAAGATTAAGCCAATACCAAAATTCATCTTGATCCGATGTATCGGCACTTAAGGTAGCCAGTGTTTGTTCAAATTGAGGTTTGGAGAGACCTGATCTAAGGGTATCTGAATCTAAGGTTGCGGCACCGAGCTGGAGAGCACAAAAGAGTGAACAGCTGAGAATTGTTAACTTATTCGCCATTAAGAACCTTTTGGTGCATCTTGAGTTGTATTTAATGATTGTATTGGTTTATGAATTAAAAATTGTTTAACAGCGTTGAATATGAAATAGAAGAAAAAGGCTAATTTTTCATAGCCTTGATAAACGATTCATAGATATTTTCGAGTTGAAGATCTTGTTCGAGAATCTCCGTGTTGTCTTGAACCATATAATGCTCCAATACGGCAACACGACGGAGAAGATATTCAAACATCTCTTTATTGATATCGGGGAGTTTGTTGTGACTGAAGGGATCCTTATCTCTCCCTTTTTGGATAACGTGAGCCGGAATACCGATCGCGGTGCTGTTATCCGGAACTTCACGGACGACGACTGAGTTGGCTCCGATTTTAGAGTTGTACCCGATAGTGATGTTTCCGAGTACTTTTGCCCCTGCACCGATAACTACACCGCTTTTGATGGTAGGATGGCGTTTTCCGGGTGTGAGACTTACTCCGCCGAGGGTCACCCCTTGATAAATAAGAACATCATCTTCGATCACCGTTGTTTGGCCGATGACGACACCGAAACCATGGTCGATAAAAACTCTTCGACCTATTGTTGCGCCAGGGTGAATATCAATATTCGTAAAAACTTGGTTGACTCCCATAATAACGCGTGCAAGAGCGCGGAAACCGCTGCGATAGAGGCGATTGGAGATGCGGTACCAAAAGACGGCCCAAACTCCAGGATAGTTGAAAAAGAGTTCGATTCGAGAACTGATAGCGGGATCATTTTTATAAACGTTCGAAAAATCTTCGGCAATTTCTGAAAAAAGTCCCAAATTCAATCCTTATCGTGTGGTTCGCAGGTACCCGTTTTGGTAAAGGTACATTTCGAGTTTTTGAAGTGTATCACTTTTTTCTTCTTCTGTCCTAAAATCACTGATTGCCAGTTTATTTTTAAGGTTAGTAAGAAGTTTAGAAGCGTCATAACCGATATCTTCAAGAATATTGAGGACATTATCGGATTCGGTAAAGTTTTCGATTTCATACCCTGAATCACTGATGAGGATCGTACATTCACTCGGATGGGTAAAGAGGTTGTGGTTCATACCGAGAGTTTCCTGATAGGCACCGACGTTAAAAAATCCGAGGAAATACTCCTCTTCATCCAAATCAATGTCGTGCAGATACAACGGTGTTTCAGGTTTAAAACGTATTTCGCCGTCACTGTCACAGGTAATGTCCCATAAACTTGCGGCTCGGATGGCGGGAATATCCAAACGGTCCAGCGGCATAATAGGGAATTGTTGTTGTAATCCCCAATAATCAGGAATACTTTGGAAAATAGAACTGTTGATCAAATAGCGCTCTTGGAGTTTCACTTGCAGCCGTTCGATCTCCGGCATCGGATTATCTTGGGAGAGGTAGAGCGATTTTTTGATAATTTGGTGTACTAAAATCTCCGCGTTTGAACGATCTTGAAGGTCAATATGCCCGAGATTAAAGAGGGTGAGAAGTGATTCCATATGGTCTAGCGCATCATGCATATATTCGATGCAAGTACGCGGAGAGAGGAGAGAATTGAGTTCACGCAACTCTTCGATAAGGGGAGGATTATTCTCTTTGAGTTTGAGTGATTTGGCTTGGTAATCGTGGCTGAAAAGTTCCAATACAGGGGCTATAAGCACGGAGTGCGAAGCGACGATAAAACGTCCCGATTCGGTGAAAATATCAGGGTGGGATACCCCTTTTGCATTCATGATTTCACGAAGTAAGAAAACGACGCTGTTGGAGAACTCTTCGAGGGTATAGTTGCGTAAACGGCCCGCTGTGTGTTGGGAATACTCAACTGCAAGACCACCGCCGATGTTGATAGCGCCAAGCTTATCCGCCCCCATTTTTTTAAGCTCGGCATAGATATTTCCGGCTTCACGCAAAACACGTTTGAGGGTCGAAATGTCTTCCATTTGACTCCCGACATGGAAGTGGATCATACTGAAATGCTCAACCAGATTATTTTCTTGGAGCATATGCATTGCTTCGATGAGTTCCGTGGAGGTAAGGCCGAATTTAGAGCCAAGTCCGCTGCTTTTTGCCCAGATACCGCTTCCCTCAGATTGAAGACGGATTCGGATACCGATATTGGGTATTTTGAGATTACACGATTGGGCTACGTCGATAATCCATTCGAGCTCACCCAACCCTTCGATGGTGATGGTGATATCATGACCCATTTGCGCTGCCATAAATCCGAGGCGCACCATCTCTTCATCTTTAAATCCGTTGACGGTAATAGGGGAACCGAGAGCCGTTTTTGCCATGGCAATAGCGAGTTCGGCTTTGGAGCCCGCTTCGAGACCGTAACCGTATCGTTCGCCATGTTCAACAATGGCATCAACCGCTTCGGGGAATTGATTAACTTTCAGAGGAAAAACAGCCCGAAATTTTCCGGTGTAGTCATTTTCGAAGATAGCGCGATGAAAATTGGAATATAAAAGATCGATTTGTTTCCCGATCAAATGGGGAAAACGTAAGATCAACGGTCCGCGCAGGTTTGTTTTACGGATTTGTTGACTGATCTCGATCAACGAAGGTGAGCTTTTGTAGTTGACTTTAACCACACCCTGATCGATCATAAAGTTATTTTCACCCCAAATATCAATACCATAATTTTGCATGTTTGTCCTTTGGATGGCTAAAGAGATAATAGTTCGTTCAATAAGATGACTGACTCAGTTTTTTCAACTAAATCTTTCACCCATATGCTGTTTTGCGCCAGTTCATTTTCTCCGATAACGGCACAATAGCGGGCATTGATACGATCGGCTCCTTTGAGATGTGCTTTCAGGGAACGCGGCTCGTATTCGACGACCGCTTTATGGCTACGGCGTACTTTTTCGGCAGCCAAAAGGATAGGGGTAATGGCTGTAGCATCCATCGCACCGAAATAGTACCCCTCACGTACTGATTCCGGCATCACTATTAGTTCCATCAACCGCTCGATTCCCAAAGCAAACCCGACCGCAGGGGTAGGTTTACCGTCTAAAAATTCGATCAGGCGATCATATCGTCCCCCTCCGGCGATAGCGCTTTGGCTTCCGATGTTGTCACTCACGAATTCAAACGCCGTTTTAGAATAATAATCCAAACCTCGTACAAGATTGGTATCGATCTCATAAGCAATGGCGTGCTGATCTAAAATCGTTTTCAAGGTATCAAAATCACTTTGGCATCCACCGCATAGATTGTCGATTAATTTCGGTGCATTGACGTAGAGGCTTTGGCACATTTCGTTTTTACAATCGAGGACACGGATAGGATTGGTGAGTTTACGACGCTCACAGTCGCCGCAGATTGCATCACCGCAGCTCTCGATAAAGGTGACAAGCTTTTCGCGATAGGCGGGCATACAGTTTTGATCCCCGAGAGAGTTGAGCTTGAGGCGATACCCGATCCCCAATGTTTTGAGAATATCGGCAACCATCATAATCATCAATGCATCTTCGTAGACGGAATCAACCCCGAAACTCTCCACCCCGAACTGATGAAATTCTCTCAAGCGACCTTTTTGAGGGCGCTCATAACGAAACATCGGCCCATGGTAATAAAAACGGTGGATTCCCCCTTTTTTATCGAGCTTGTGCTGCACAAATGCACGGACAACTCCGGCTGTCCCCTCAGGACGGAGGCAAACGTCATTTTCACCTTTGTCGATAAATTGATACATCTCTTTGCCGACGATATCGCTTGATTCTCCTACTGAGCGTTTGAACAATGCCGTCTCTTCAAGGAGCGGGGTTTCGATGTAATGAAATCCGTATCGCTTAGCGATGGTGGATGCTACACTCAAAAAATATTCAAAACGCTCAAACTCTTCGGAGAGGATGTCATTCATTCCGCGCAAAGATTGGATCATAAGGCTCCTTTGATAAAGGTGGTAATTTCTTCTGTAATGGTATCGATAGATTGTGTCGCATCGATTACAACGGTTTGGATTCCCAGCGCATACGCTGAAGTGATAAGGGCATCTTGGATGCGGAGAAGGTAATCAATTCCCCGTGATTCGATCACATCGTGCTCCTTTTGGCTCAGGCGATGTTCAAGCTCCTCAGGTGTTAATTTGAGGATAAATACGGTATCGGGGAGTGTTCCGTTCGTTGCGAGGCGATTGAGCGATACGAGGGTGGGTTCATCACAGAGATTTTGGACACTGGCATACGCCATCCCCGATACGGCGGAGCGATCACTAATAATCACTCTATTCATATTTGGTAATATGACCGATTCGGTATGTTCAGCACGGTCAGCTAAAAAGAGTAAAATCTCCGCCATTTTGCTCTTGAGATTTCCAAATAACACCATATTTCGGATTTCCACACCCGCAGGTGTTCCGCCCGGTTCTTTCGTGATAAGCGCATCCGGAAAAAGAGACCTTAATGCTTCGATCTGGGTGCTTTTTCCGGCAGTATCGATCCCCTCTATGGCAACGTACATGATTTCATACTCCAGATAACATTTTGAACAGGTATAGGGAGGAGATGCTCCGTTTTGCCGTTGAATTTTAACAGATTACGAACGATGGAAGAGCTGATAAACGCATGTTTGAGTTTCGGCATCAGATAAACCGTTTCGATATTGGGATCAAGGGAGTTATTTAGATATCCCAGTTGAAGCTCGAATTCAAAATCACTCACCGCTCGAAGTCCCCGAATAAGAACGGTAGCTCCCAGTGTGTTCGCGAGTTCAACGGTGAGATTATCAAATCCGACAACTTGTACCCGTTCAAGGTCTCTAACCGCTAACTTAACCATATCAACACGTTCTTGCAGGGTAAACATCGGGCGTTTGTCTTGTGATTCCGCAACGGCGATAATAACTTCGTCAAAGAGTTTTATAGCACGCTCTATGATGTCAAAATGTCCGTTAGTGATGGGATCAAAAGTTCCCGGATAGAGGGCAATTTTATGCATCTGGATTCCATCGTTTATAAAGATTATTTTCGATTCCGAGAAGATCGAACCATTTGCCGATCATAAAGTTTTCCATCGATTCTAAATCTTCCTGATCCCCGTAATAGGCAAGTACTGGGGGAGCGATGATGACCCCTATCATGGAAAGTTTATGCATATTTTCCAGCGCAATGGGTGAAAATGGAATCTCACGCGGTGCGAGGACTAAAGTTCGACGCTCTTTGATCATCACCGCAGCGGCACGGGTTATCAGGTTGTCGGCGATACCGCACGCGATTTTAGCGAGCGTGTTCATGCTGCACGGGGTGATTATCATCGCATCTGCACCGTAAGATCCTGAAGCTACCGATGCCCAGATTTCGTCATTTTTATGAAGAGTCAGATTTTCTTCTTTTTCCAAAACGATAGAGGCATGATCCGATACAATCAAGTGTTTGTGTATTTCACTAGGAAGCGCATGAACAAGTTTAAGACCCAGAGCGGCTCCGCTGGCTCCGCTGATCCCTACGACGATTTTCATTGCAATTCCACCCGATGTTCTCCGATTACTTTGGCTCTGACGCGCTTGCCGTCACTTTTTTGGATTGTAATAATATCATAGAGTAGCCCCTCTTGCGTCGCTGTCGCTCCAAACTCAACAATTACCGTATCATTTTTGATTTGGACAATCACTTTTTCATTTTTCAACACGAGAGGAACGGACTCAATATTACGAACTGTTAAAAGCTGTCCTGCTTTGAGGTTAGAGCGAAACCGTGAGGGCTCATTTGGCAAGGTGGTGAGCGGAGTGTCTTTGAACGAAGTGAAAGGGACTTGTTTGATGTGGGTATTAAAACCGCTGAGGCGGTCGCGGCGTGAAATTTTTTGATTTGAATGGAGGACATTGACTGTCGCACGAACAGAATAATCAAGATAGCGTCGTACCCCATGCTCATCGACGATGTAAAATGTCCCTTTTGAATTTTGAAAAAAATTCTCATCAAATATTCCGCGCGATTTTTGACCCAATGAGGAGAGATAGCCTCTGGAAGTGATGGTGATGTTTTCAATACGGATAGAAGGGTATTGACCTCGTAAAAGAGTTTCTAATTGCTCTTTTAACGGAGTAAAATCAACAGGACTTTTTTGGATGAAATTAACATAGCGTACTTTACCCGTATCAACTGCAATTCCGTTTAATTCAAATGTTTTTGAAATGATTTGTGCATTTAGGCGGTATTGTGTTTTATCTTCCGGAATTTTTAGGATTTCAAATTTTTTCGGAATATCGGGAAATAGATCATTGGAATAGATAGTACTGCGCTCGTACGTGTAACTTTCCTGCAACTCATAGCCGCTAAGAGTCAGCGATAAAATAATAAGTGAAAAAAAGAGGTTATTCATTAGAGAATTGTAGCATAACGGAATTTGTTTTTTATTTGCTTTACGCTATCCTAGCTGACTGCGTAAATACTGAAAGATTGAGTGGAATGATTTTAAATAAAAAAGATGTTTCATCTGAAGTGGATAGTGCCGATAAAGTACGTATCCGTTCCGAACAAATCGCTATCGCCTATAAACAAGCTTTTGCGTCAATATTTCCCCTTTTATTCGGTGCATCCGTTGTTTTGTACCTCTTTTACGATACCTCGTCAGCAGAATCGGCAGTAGGGTGGTTTACGCTGATTATGGGTACGTTGCTTTGGCGTCTTCTTCTTCTCAGAGATTATCGACATCATTCGTATAAGCATGATAATAGTACATGGGAAATACGTTTTAAATATATGATGTATACCTCAGCATTGCTATGGGGAAGTGCGGCATTTTTTATAATGCAAACCCCCAACCATCTGCACCATTTTTTTATTATTTTTTTATTGACGGGAATCGCTTCGGTTGCTTCAGGAACTTTAGCCTCTTTATTAGGTACCTCGATTGTTTTTTTACTCTTTCTTTTATCGCCTATGTTTATCATGATGCTCGTACATGGGGCATTCGAACAACGAATGATGGGGGTGCTTATTTTAGCTTTCTTCCTATTATTGATCAGTGCTTCCAAGAGGATTCACTCTAATATTATGAACGCCCTTACCTCTAAACTGTTGCATCAAAAAGCAACAGAGGCGTTGAGTCTTTCGCAAGAGCATTTTGAAACCATTTTTAAAGAAGCACCTGCAGGTATTTTTTATTATGACACCAATCTCATGGTTATGGAAACCAACAATGAAATGTTACAAATACTTAAAATACCGCGCGAAAAAATGATCGGATTAAATCTAAAAACTCTACCGGATCGTTGTTTGCACGAAGCTATAATGCTACCGGTAAGCGGTAAAAAAGGATTTTATGAAGGTCCTTATACCAGTATGATTATGCAGTTGACTTTGTGGATAAGTTTTCGTACCTCTCCGATTTACGATGCCGAACGTCGTATTATCGGCGGTGTCGGAATCGTATCGGATATTACCGAACGTATTAATGCCGAAGAGAAAATTAAACATCAAGCCTACTTTGATGCCCTGACCGATATTCCAAATCGCTTATTGTTTAAGGATCGATTAGAACAATCTCTTGCGCACTACAGACGTCACAAAAGTTTGATCGCGGTAATGTTTTTAGATTTAGATCATTTTAAAAGCGTTAATGACTCTTTAGGACATTACGTCGGAGATTTGCTACTGATTGAAACGGCTACACGCTTAACGCAAATTTGTCGTGAGGGGGATACGGTAGCCCGATTAGGCGGAGATGAATTCGTTATTTTGCTCAATGAGCTTGGAGAAGACCCGCACAGCGCCGCTACCAAAGCAGAGGCAGTTGCAGAGAAAATTCATGAAGCTTTTTCTGCATCTTTTGATATAGGACAATTGGAACCTATTAATACCAGTTCCAGCATAGGAATCGCATTAGTGACTTCGGATACCCAAAATGCAGATGACTTGTTAAAATTTGCGGATACTGCAATGTACCAAGCAAAAAAAGAGGGGAGGAATACGACACGTTTTTACCAAGAGCAGATGGATCAATGGATCAAAAAACGCCTCTTTTTGGAGAATGCACTGCGTCATGCGATCAAAAATAATGAATTGGAACTCTACTATCAGCCGGTTATCGAAATTTCAATGCAAAAAATTATCGGTGCAGAAGCGCTACTCCGGTGGAATCATCCTGAACTTGGGCTTGTAATGCCGGATGAGATGATTGATATAGCAGAAGAGAGCGGATTGATCGTTCCTATCGGTGAGTGGGTATTACGTGAAGCATGTAGACAATTCGTCCGTTGGCGTGCCGATAATATCAGTCATACTTCTATCGATCGAATCGCGGTGAATGTCAGTGCGGTACAGTTTCGGCAAAACGATTTTGTTGATAAAGTAATACGTATTGTGGCAGAGAGCGGTATTGTCCCCTCAATGCTGGAACTAGAGCTTACAGAGTCGACGGTTATTGAAAAAATTGATACGGTTATCGATAAAATGAATCGCTTACGTCAAGCAGGAATCAATATATCCATGGATGATTTCGGTACGGGATATTCTTCATTGGCGTATATAAAACGTCTTCCGTTTACTACACTGAAAATTGATCGGAGTTTTGTACGTGATATTATGAGTGATGCGGATGATGCAGCGCTGGTAGAGACAATTTTATCGATGGCATCTATTTTTAAATTTAACGTAATCGCTGAAGGGGTCGAGACGCTCGATCAATTCAAATTCTTAGAAAATCACGGATGCCAATATTACCAAGGTTATTTATGCAGTAAACCTGTTCAAGCAAATATTTTTGAAGAGATGCTGATTCAAACTTACATTACACACGGATAAAATTAAAGGATAATTAGAAAATGTTGAATTACTCTAATTTAGCACTTCTCCCCTCGATAGATGTTGAGCGTGAAATAAATAATGAGCTTATAGAAATTGCTTATCGCCAGATGCCATCAGCGTTATACAGTATGATTCTTGTCTCATCTCTTTTAGCAATGGCGCAGTGGAGCGTAATTAATCATAAAATCATTCTTATTTGGCTCGCTTTAATACTACTCATTACGGGGTGGCGTTTTTATTTATACAAAATTTTTATCGATTCTTTTTCTTCTGAGACAGCGGATGAGTTACGTCATTCTTTTTTTAAGGCCCTTATTGTATCTTCAATCATTTTTGGAAGTGCGTCATTTTTTTTATTTCCTTCCGATGACATTATTCATCAACTTTTTTTAGCATTTGTGATCGGCGGAATGTGTGCAGGCGCTATCACGACACTCTCTTCAATACGATATGCGGTATCCATTTTTTTAGCTTTAACATTATTGCCGCTTATTATTAGTGTTGGTTTGGTACGGCATAGCTTTTTACAAGATGCTATGCTGCTAATGATTGGATTGTTTTGGATTATGCTATTGATAATTTCTAGACGGCTATACGATAATACCTATAAAACATTATATTCAAACATGCAATATAAGATAGCAGCACAAGAACTACGATGCACTGAAGAGAGATTTGAGACAATTTTTGAACAAGCTCCCGTCGGAATTTTTTATTACAACAAAGAGTGTGTTATTTTAGAAGTCAACAATACTATGACACAAGTATTAAAAGCCAATAAAGAAACCTTATGCGGACTAAATATGAATTATTTAGAAGATATTCGATTTTTGCCTGCAACAAAAATAGTTTTTGAAGGGAAAGAGGGTAGTTATGTTGGCCCTTATTGTTCCACATTGAGTGGACAGCATCTTCATATTATGTTGCATTCTTCCCCTGTTTATGATGATAAACGCAATATTATAGGGGGTGTTGGTATCGCTATGGATATTACAGAACGGGTAGATTCAGAGAATACCATTCAACATCTAGCAAATCATGACCTTTTAACGGATATTCCTAATCGCTTTTTGCTGCTTGAACGTATCCAAGAAGCTTTAAATCGCCACAAAAGTAATCAAAAGCAATCTGCTGCTTTGATGTTTATAAGTCTAGATAGATTTAAAACCATTAATGATGCATTAGGACATCATATAGGAGATGAAATTTTAAAAGATGTAGTTCAGAGAATTCAGCGCCATATTGGTGAAGAAGACACAATTGCTCGCGTGGGTGGAGATGAATTTGTTGTATTGATTTTAAATTCAGGAAAAAATATTGAAGAGGCAACTTTCAATATTGAAAGTATTGCTACAAAGATACATGATGCAGTTACGATCCCTTTTAACATTGACGGACATGTTTTTAATATTACCTCAAGTATTGGCATCGCATTTATACATAATGATGATGAATCGGCTTATGAGATACTAAAACATGCGGATACGGCAATGTGTCATGCTAAGAAAGAAGGGAAAAATACCACTCGGTTCTATCAGCAGCAAATGGATGAATGGATGCAAAAACGCCTCTTTTTGGAGAGAGAGTTGCACAATGCAATTCATAACAAAGAGCTTGAACTTTTTTATCAGCCCGTTATAGAGATAAAAACAGGAAAAATTATTGGGGCAGAGGCTTTATTACGATGGAATCACCCCTCAATAGGTTTGATTATGCCAGACGATATAATCAGTATTGCCGAAGAGAGCGGACAAATCATTCCAATAGGAGAGTGGGTGTTATTACATGCATGTCAACAGTGTATGGAATGGAAAAATAATCCTATCTATGGAGATAAAATAACGAAGATTGCAGTCAATGTAAGTGCATTGCAATTTAAACAAGATAATTTTATGGATACAGTTAAACGTGTTATCGAAGATACAAAGATTGATCCGAATATTCTTGAAATTGAGTTGACAGAATCAATGATAATAGACAACTTAGAAGCTACGATTGCAAAAATGAATGAATTGCGGCAGTTAGGTATTCGGATATCAATAGATGATTTTGGAACAGGCTATTCTTCACTATCCTATCTTAAGAAGCTTCCGTTTACAACACTAAAAATTGATCAGAGTTTTATCAGAGATATTATGGTTGATCATGATAATGCGGCAATGGTTCAAACCATGATATCAATGGCATCTATTTTTAAATTTAACGTAATCGCAGAAGGGGTCGAGACGCTCGATCAATTCAAATTTTTAGAAGAACTTGGATGCCAATATTACCAAGGTTATTTGTGCAGTAAACCTGTTCAAGCATATATTTTCGAAGAGATGCTGATTCAAACTTATAGTTTAAACGGATAAAATTAACTTATTTATTATCGATGATTTCATTAGCTCTTAAGAGTGCCTTATCGATATGATCGACGATATTTTCGCATCCGATTGCTTTATCAATGTGGGAAGCACTGATGAAGTGGTGTACTTGCGAATTGACTCCTGAGAGAATGAGACACGTATTGTTTTCTGAGAGTCTCTCCTGCAATATTTCCAATGCATGCAAACCTGCGGCATCGATGAGCGGAACATAGCGCATGCGTAGAATAAAGACGTGCGGAGGTTTTTCAAACAATAGTAGGGTATCTACGAGTTTTTCTGCAACACCGAAAAAGAGGGGTCCTTGTATCTCATATACTTCTACACCGCTCGGGATGATTTTATTGGCCGTAGAATCGGGATCGTTCTCTTGGCTCTCAATCGCACGTATTTGGGTTGTTTTCATCATCTGATCGATAAAGAGGATCGAGGCGAGGGCAATTCCCGCTTGTATTGCGAAGTTTAGATCGACCAATACGGTCAGTAAAAAAGTCATAATGAGGACAATACGGTCAGTTCTCGGTGCTTTCATGATTTCACGAACGTGTTTTATTTCGGACATATTCCACGCTACGACTATCAGTATAGCCGCCAAGGCGGCAAGGGGAACTTTGATAATCAGCGGAGAGAGGAGAAGCATAAAAAGAAACAGCCACGCGGCGTGCATCATCCCTGCTACGGGAGTTCTTGCCCCGGCTTTGATATTAGTAGCCGTACGGGCAATAGCACCTGTGGCGGGGAGTCCTCCGAAAATCCCTGAAGCGATATTGGCAATCCCCTGACCTAAGAGTTCGGCATTGGACTTGTGTCGTGTTCCGGTCATTCCATCGGCTACAACGGCAGATAGAAGTGATTCAATAGCCGCAAGTGTAGCTATCGTAATGGCATCGGGTAGAAGAAGGCGAAGCTTTTCAAACGTAATATCAGGCCATACGGGGGTAGGAAGCATAGAGGGGATAGCCCCGAAGCGGCTCTCTATCGTCTCGATGGGGAGGTTAAATGCCCACACGGCAAAGGCACTGAGGGTAACGACGATAATGGGACCCGGAACACGCGGAATATGGCGTTTGGCTAAGATTATGATCCCGATAGAGGCCAATGCGACGAGTACGGCAGAGAAGTTTGTTTCGTGCAAGTGGAGAACATAGACGCGCAGTTTATCGATGAAATCGGGGGGGACCGTAGTGATGGAGAGACCGAAAAAATCCCGTATCTGTGAGAATGCAATAAGTAATGCGATCCCAGAGGTAAATCCGACGATGACGGGATAGGGGATAAATTTGATAAGCTCCCCCGCACGGAAAAAGGCCATGATGATTAAAATGACCCCAGCCATAATGGTAGCGAGAACTAACCCTTCATAGCCGTGTTTCATTGCGACCAATGCAACGGTGACAATAAACGCAGCGGTCGGCCCTCCGATTTGATAGCGGCTTCCACCGTGCGCCGAAATGAGAAATCCGGCAACAATAGCGGTAAAGAGACCTCGCTCAGGTGGGAGATTAGAGGCTATAGCAATCGCCATAGCCAGCGGAAGTGCTACGATGGCTACGGCTAGACCTGCGATAGCATCGGCAATAAAGTCACTGCGACTGTATCCTTGTCGCTTGAAAAGGGTTATAAGTTTCGGCTCTAGGGAGTCATGAATCGAGCGAAGCATTGATGAATCTTTCAAAATTAAAATTGTTTTATAAGTTTAGCACTTTTAGCGGCTCTTCAACTGTTTTTAAGTAAAGTATCAAAATTCAAACTGACAATACACCTCCTATTCTGCCACATTTTCGAAATCCTCTGTTTCGTTGTTTAGGCTTCTTTCCCCGTGGAACGGATTTTGTAGAGTCATTTCAAAATGGAGTCACTATGCTGATTTTATCCCCAAAACAAGAGTGGTTTGGGAACATTCGCGGCGATATCCTCGCCGGAATTGTTGTTGCTCTTGCCCTTATTCCTGAATCGATCGCTTTTTCAATCATCGCGGGTGTTGATCCCAAAGTAGGACTCTATGCTTCGTTTTGTATCGCGGCGGTCATTGCATTCGTCGGTGGGCGTGCGGGGATGATCTCAGCTGCAACAGGAGCGATGGCATTACTTATGGTAACCCTCGTAAAAGAACATGGATTAGAGTACCTGATGGCGGCAACCCTTTTGACAGGGGTATTGCAAATAGTAGCGGGATATTTGAAACTCGGTTCATTAATGAGTTTCGTTTCTCGTACCGTCGTGATCGGTTTTGTGAACGCGTTGGCAATTTTGATTTTTATGGCACAGTTGCCTGAATTGACCAATGGTACGTGGCACGTTTATGCTCTGACGGCAGCGGGGCTTGGGATCATCTATCTCTTCCCGTATGTCCCAAAGTTGGGAATGTTGATTCCCTCACCGCTTGTAACCATTATCGTCCTAACCGCTGTGACAGTAGCTCTGGGAATCGATGTTCGTACGGTCGGCGATATGGGCGCACTCCCCGATACCCTACCGATCTTTTTGTGGCCGGATGTTCCACTTAATTTTGATACGTTGGCGATTATATTTCCGTATTCGGCTGCATTGGCGGCGGTAGGTTTGCTTGAATCGTTTATGACGGCAACGATCATCGATGATATGACCGATACCGACAGTGATAAAAACCGTGAGGCAAAAGGGCAGGGGATTGCGAACATCGCCAGCGGATGTATGGGGGGGATGGCAGGATGTGCGATGATCGGACAGTCGGTTATCAATATCAAATCAGGAGGACGCGGACGACTCTCGACTCTTGTAGCCGGAGTTCTTTTACTCATAATGGTCGTTTTCATGTCCGATTTGATCTCCATCATCCCGATGGCGGCATTGGTCGCGGTGATGATTATGGTCTCTATCGGGACGTTTAACTGGGCTTCGATTAAAGGGCTTAAAACCTTGCCTATTTCGACCAATGTCGTTATGCTCTCAACCGTATTCGTGGTTGTAGGAACCCATAATCTCGCCCTCGGTGTCTTTACCGGAGTACTTCTTGCATCGTTATTTTTTGCCAATAAAATAAGCCATTTTATGTATTGGGAGAAATCATACGAAGAGACAAGCAGTACCCGTGTCTATAAATTTGTCGGGCAGATTTTTTTTAACTCAGCGGATCGTTTTGCCGATGCATTTGATTACAAAGAGGATGTTAAAAATGTCATTATTGATGTTACCCGTGCTCACTTTTGGGACATTACGGCAGTTTACGCTCTCGATAAAGCAGTGATCAAACTACGTAATATGGGCAAAGAGGTGGAAGTAGTGGGGCAGAATGAAGCGACTCGCACCATCATCGATCGTTTCGGTGTCCACGACAAACCCGCTGAAATTGAAAAAGTGATGGGTGGACATTAAGACCGATTTCGAGTGTATTCCACCCACTTATATCCCTCTTCGAGGATAAATATCGTCCCCAATGCAATCCCAACGTATCCCATCATCTCTGCATCTGGAGATACGACATGGAACCATTCGGGCAGTATAAACAACGCAACACATTGTAACACGACTCCTAATGAAATCCCGACCCATAGCCATGGATTGATACTTATACTCCTAGAGATATTTTTTAAAAACGGTTCAGACTCTTTTTGGATGAGTATTGCGTTGATCCATTGGGCGGCAACGACGGTGGTAAAGGTAATTGTAATCACCTCTTCATAGGAATAATGGCTCTTTAAAAGGTACGCAAATAAGAGCATCGTTACGGATGCGGTAGAGAGGGCAAACCATGCTAGACGAAGCAGCATAGCTTGATCAAAGAACTGTTTATCCATCGATCGGACTTTCCGTTTCATCACGTTTCCCTCTTCATCACACATCGCAAAGGTTTTATCGCACACACCGTCTGTGACGACATTAATCCATAAAATTTGAGTCGGATGAAGGGGCAAAGGGAACGCCATCAATATTGCCATACTGATAAGAATAATTTCTCCAAAACTAGTGGATAAGAGATAGAAGAGTACCTTTCTAAGATTATCGGCAATTACCCTTCCTTGGCGTATTGCGTCGATAATAACCCCCAGATTGTTATCAACAAGTACCATTTTTGAAGAGGCTTTTGCCGCTTCAGAGCCGTTACCCATAGCAATCCCTAAATCAGCCGCTTTAAGGGCCGGAACATCGTTCACTCCATCTCCGGTAACCGCGACAATTTCTCCATTTTTTTGGAGAAGCTGTACGATTCGATATTTGTTTTCGGGCATGGCACGAGCGATAACAGAGGTATGGGTGAGTTGTTCGAGTAATTCTTCGTCGCTTAGTGTGTCGATTTGACGTCCGGTTAAAACACTTTCGTTCTCATTTGAGAGCCCAATCTCAGAAGCAATAACTTTTGCCGTAATCGGGTTGTCTCCGGTGATCATAATGATCCGTATTCCGGCATCTCTTGCTTGTGCGATAGCACTTGCAGCTTCAGCTTTTGATCGGTCGGCAAAAGCGATCAATCCGACAATCCGTACCGGTGCAGAATCAGGTTCTTCCCAATGACTATCGCTTATACCGAATGCCAACACTCTTAGACCGATTGAGGCCATTTCATCATGAGCTTTTTCTATTTCTATCAATTGATCAGGAGTATTATTATTCAAAGAAAGAAGCGATTCATATGCCCCTTTGATATAAAGTTTTGAAACATTGTCAATCCGATTCACCGTGGCCATCATGCGGGTTTTGGGATTGAAAGGATGATCAAAAATTCTTTCATATTTGTGTTGAAGGGTATGAAACTCATCGCCGAGCCATTTGGCAAGGGCAATATCAAGGCTATCGCCCACATCATCACGTGAATCATTGCATAAAGCCGCACATCGCCGTAATTCATCATGATCGAGTACGTAACTCTCTTTAACTGACAATACTCCCTCGGTAAGCGTTCCGGTTTTATCGGTAGCGATGAGCGTTGTACTTCCGAGTGATTCAACCGATGGGAGATGACGGACTAAAACTTTGTGCCGACTAAGACGAAACGCTCCAATTGCAAGTATGAGCGTGATGACGATAGGGAGACCCTCAGGAACTGCCGATACGAGTTGAGCGATGAGGAAAGAGATCATCTCCTCGAAGCTTCGACCCTGAAAAATAGAGATAATGCCGAGTAGGGTCAAAATAGCTACTATAGAGACCAAAAGATACTTAGAAAAGTGTCGCATTGATCGAGTCAGCGGAGAATCGGGAGAGCGTTGTTGCGCCGCTTCGGCAATTTTGGCAATCTCACTCATTCCACCGGTGGCATAAACGAGAGCAATAGTTTTTCCCCGTAGAATCGAAGATCCCGAAAAGAGGGCGTTATGTCGTTCATAAAGGGGTGCATCTTCGGATGCTAATGTTTCGGTATTTTTTTCACAAGGTAGAGATTCTCCGGTGAGTACCGCTTCGTCCACTTCAAGAGCATACGATTCGATTAAACGGAGATCAGCAGGGACGAGATCACCTTCACTTAAAAGTACAATATCACCGGGAACGAGATCATGGGCAGGAAGCGTTACTTCGATACCGTTCCGAATGACTCGTACATGATTTTCAGTTAAATGCTGAAGAGCACGAATAGAGGTTTCGGCTTTAAGCTCTTGATAAAAACCTAATAAAGCGTTGATGAGTAGAATAGTCACAATAATGATTGCGTCTTTAGCGTGATCCATAAATAAGCTTATGAGAGCGGCAACAATCAAAATTAAGACGATAGGGCTAGTAAATTGTCCGACTAGGATAGAAATTTTGGAGCGCTCTTCAGCTAAAAGAGAATTAGAACCAAAAAAAATGAGCCGATGTTGGGCTTCATTGACATCGAGCCCATCTTTAGAAGTTTGAAGTTCAAATAGAAGATCAGGTATATTTTTCGACCAAGGGTATTTTGGTGTTTCCATAGACTCCTCCCGCTTTGACTAACTCTATCCTAATCGAAAAGATTAAACCGATAGACAATTTAGGGAGAAAAATATCAATTAAATAAGCAGATCAACGATATCCTTAGTACTGAGTACCCGACCTGTTGATTTAACAATACCGTCGATGACCAATCCCGGTGTACTCATAACACCATATTCCATAATCTTTTGCAGATCGGAGATTTTTTCGATTTGAACAAATTTGCCGCTTTGTGCAACAGCTTGTTTAACATTCATCTCTAATTCGTTACATTTAGAACATCCTGTCCCTAAAATTTCGATTTTCATATTAACTCCTATAAAATTGTGTTAAATAAGTATCCAACACCCATAATTCCCAGTGTTACGGTACCGAAAAAGATGGCAATGAGTTTGAGGCTCATAACCCGCTTGAGTATCATCGCTTCGGGGAGGGAGAGGGCGGTGATCGCCATCATAAACGACAATGCCGTCCCCATCAGCATCCCTTTGGACGTGAGTACTTCGATGAGAGGCATCACTCCTGCGGCGTTGGAATACATCGGTACTCCGAGTAGTGTCGCCAGAGGTACCGCAAATGGATTGTCTCCACCCGCGATAGAGGTGATAAACTCGGTCGGGACATAGCCGTGGATAAAGGCACCCGCACCGACACCGATCAAAACATAGAGCCAGATTTTACGGAGAATATCGAAGGTGTAGTCCCATGCGTCTTTGAGACGTGTTTTAAACGCTATGACTTGATTTTCGGCACGAATCTCCCCATCAATCGGTTTGACTTCAATGAGGATCTCGCTCTCCAGTCCGAGTCGTCCGATCACGATACCTCCGATAATAGCGACGAGAAGACCGAATCCGATATACAATGCCGCCACTTTCCATCCGAACATAGTGAGCAGCATCGCAATGGCGATTTCGTTATTCAGCGGTGCGGAGATCAGATAGCTAAACGTCACCCCGAGCGGTATACGTGCTTGCAAAAAGCCCAAAAAGAGGGGAATTGCCGAACACGAACAAAACGGAGTGATAATCCCGAACAGCGCGGCGAGGACATTTCCCGTGTATTCATGTCTACGACTCAAATATTCCCGTACTTTTTCGGTAGAGAAGTATGAGCGCAGAAGGGTCACCGCGTAAATAATTACAGTGAGGAGAAAAAGGATTTTGACTGTGTCATAGATAAAAAAGTTGAGAGCATCGGAGAGTTTCTCTCCATGAGGCAGTTGAAGCCATTCATACACGAGGACGTTGACGCTCTCTTGCCACATAATCAGTCACACAACTCGGATTGGATGATCGGCAATAGTGTTTCTTCGATGAGAGCGAGTGTTTTTGCGTATTCTTCGACTGCTTTATCGCTTGGGTCTTCAAAAGCCACATGGATCGTTTTAACCGCTTTAGGGAACATCGGACATGTCTCATGCGCATGATCACAGACCGTGACAACGAGATCGAAGGGAGTATCGATCACGGTATCGATTACTTTGGAGTGGTATTCGCTTCTCCAATACCCTTTTTCTTCCAACAAACTTTGCGCATTCGGGTTTACTTTTCCGCTGGCTTTGACACCTGAGCTTTGGGCATACACACAATCCCCCATTTTAGCATTGATAAGGGCTTCAGCCATGATCGATCGGCAGCTATTACCGGTGCAGAGGATAAGGACGTTTTTCATAATTTACAGTCTCCAGTTTCTGATAATTTTTGTAAAGGAGGGAGTTCAATTCCCAAACAACGGATTTCGGACAATGCTTCACTGCGAAATCGATCCAGTGGGGAGCGTATGGAGTAATAGGCCCATGTACCACACCGATCCACCCGCAAGAATCCTCCCTCTTTGAGGATTTTTAAATGGCGTGAAAGACGCGATTGAATCATATCAAGCGAAGATTGCAAATCGCATACACACAACGGACCGTGTTGATCTAAAAAAGCGAGAAGCTTTACACGAGTTTCGTCATTGAGTGCCGATACGGTTTTTAAGAATATATCCATTGTCGCCTCCATAGGATAGCATTGTAACACAATTGAAATAATATATCAAGATATATTGATTTAATCTATCGCTTTTGCTATAGTGTCATTATCTAAAACAATTAAAGGGGATCCCATGTTGAAAGTATTATTCGTTTGTGTCCATAACAGTGCCCGTAGCCAGATGGCAGAAGCGTTTTTCAACCACTACGCACAAAATACTGATTGTGCTGAAAGTGCTGGGATCGAACCCGGTAAACTAAATGCTTATGTTGTCCGTGCCATGGGTGAAAAAGGGATAGATATATCAGGCAATACTACGAAAGGGGTATTTAATCTCTATAAAGAGGGTCGCACCTACAGCCACGTCATTACGGTATGTGATGCGGAAGCGGCACAGCGTTGCCCAATCTTTCCGGGAATAAGCCGCATCATTATGTGGAGCTTTCCTGACCCGTCAACGTTTAGTGGAAGTGATGAAGAGATTATGGAACAGGTACGCAATGTTCGCGATACAATCGAAGCTAAAGTGCAGGCATTTATTGCTAATCCGCTAGAAGAGAATACCTTATGATTTTGCCCGTTTCACTCTTTTTAGTTACCTTGCTTTTTATTATCTGGCAACCGCGAGGGTTGCAGATCGGTACCACGGCGGTAATCGGTGCCGCTCTTGCGGTGATTCTTGGAGTCGTGAGCCTAGGTGATGTATGGACGGTAACTTCCATCGTCTGGGATGCGACACTTGCGTTTATCGGAATCATTCTCCTTTCGATGGTACTTGATGAGATTGGATTTTTCGAGTGGGCGGCACTCAAAATGGCGCGTCTCTCACACGGTAACGGGAATCTCATGTTTATCTATTTGATGATCCTCGGAGCACTCGTTTCGGCTTTTTTTGCTAATGACGGTGCAGCATTGATCCTTACGCCCATTATTTTGGCCAAGATGAAATATCTGAAAATGAACCCCGTAGCAATGTTCGCCTTTTTGATGGCGGGTGGATTTATCGGCGACAGCGCTTCCAATCCGCTCGTGATCTCTAACCTCACCAACATCGTGACGGCGGGATACTTCCAAATAGGTTTTTGGGAATACGCACGGACGATGTTTCTCCCGAATCTCCTTAGTATTATCGCCTCTATCGTTGTATTGTGGTTATTTTTTCGTAAAGACATTCCGAAGCATATCGATGTCGAAAACCTCGCCACACCTGAATCGGCGATCAAAAATTTGATCATGTTCCGTCTTAGCTGGTGGTTCTTGGGATTACTCATGGTAGGGTATTTTATCGGGGATGCGTATCATCTCCCTATCTCGGTGTTTGCCCTCGGCGGTGCATTGGTATTTCTAGCCATCGCGACCTACTTTAAAGCGACAAAACCGATTATGACGATCAAAGCGGCACCGTGGCAGGTGGTGTGGTTTAGTATCGGGCTTTACGTCGTTGTTTACGGGCTTAAAAACGGCGGATTAACGACCTATCTCGCAGGGGTGATTATCGAGCTTCAGAGCATGGGGAACGTCTATGCCGTGATCGGGACGGGCTTTCTCTCCGCCATCCTCAGCTCAGTCATGAACAATATGCCGACCATTATGATCATGGACATTGCAATTGAGCAAGCAGGGAACAGCGCATTGGCGTATGCCAACATCATCGGATGTAACCTCGGACCTAAAATGACCCCGATCGGATCGCTCGCGACCCTTCTTTGGCTTCATGTTTTGGCGCAAAAAGGGGTCAAAATCGGATGGGGCGAGTATATGAAAGTAGGGCTGGTGATTACGCCACCGGTGTTGCTGGTGGCGTTGTTGGGGCTAGTGTAATACAATCCGAAAACAGTTAACGCCTAAATTATATCGATATTCAAAAGTAAAGCCGTGTTTTTGGAGTATGGAATGGGTTATATACAGTCCCAATCCAAGCCCAGTCATGGTACTCTCATAGGTACGGTTAAAGGGTTTTAAAAAGTTCTGATTTTCCTCGCTAAGAGGATCTCCGACACTGCATATTTCGATTGCATGACTTAAAATAGTGAGGATCGGCTTCGAATTGGAATATTTGAGTGCATTGTCCAGAATATTTTTCATGGCGATAGCAAAAAGCTCAAAATCGACATTGATAATGAGGGCAGATTCTTCCCCTTTTATCGTTATGTTTTTCTTTTCACACAATAAGATATCGCAGGTATGATCGAGAAGATCGACAAAGCGGTACTCTTGCAAGTTTAAGTGCCATTCGCCGCTGTTGAAACGCTCCATACGAGAAAACTCTCCCAATAAATAGTCCATACGGTCAAAGATGCGTTTCAATCGCTCTTTTTCAGTTGATTCTCCAATGCAATCAGCGGTGAGCGACCCTTTCATAATCGGGGTTTTAAGTTCATGGAGAATATTACGCAAAAAGAGAGAGCGTGCTTCTTTCATGGAAGCAATCTTTTCCAATACAAGGTTAAATTCCTGAGTGATTTGAGAAACTTCATCCTCTCCGTTGATGAGAACATTAAGTCGGGTATCCCCCTCTTTAAAGTGGATGATGGCATTTTTCAAACGATGCAGAGGGAGTAGTTTTTGTAGAATGTAGCTAAAAAAGAGCAACAATAAGAGATCAATAGCCAGTATTACTACCCAAAACGGCAAGGAAGTGGGTACTTTCGTATCTTCAAGAACGGTATTGAAATGTTTGGGCGGAGGGAACCGTGCACCCATTGGGGGCGGAAAATTATCGAAAAACGGAGGTCGTCCCCCCGGGAAAAATTTGGGTGGAGGAGTTTTAATAAAATAAATTCTTTTTTGATATTCGATTATTTTTCCAAAAGGAAAGACCGACAAATCTTTCCCATTGGTGCGGAGAAAGTCCGGTGATAGCGGGGAAATTTCAACCATCAGTTGCTTGAGCTCGGGATCAAATTTTCCAAGCGGATGATGGATAAGCCTCTCGGCCAAGGCAAAACGCTGCATACGATCGGATTCTTGTTCTTTTATAAAATGTTGATGGGCAATCCAAAAAAGAGCATTAATAATGGCAAAAATTAGAAAAAAGAAGAGGGCAATCAGACGTATAAGGGAGCGGTTATTCATTGACAAATTTATATCCTACACCACGCACAGAGACTATGTAGCGAGGATTTTTAGGATCATCACCGATTTTTTGACGAATTCGTCCCATGATAACGTCGATACTTTTAAGACTGCTTTCGTATTTAATCGAACCGATATTCATGAGAAGTTCTTCGCGTGAAATGGCGAATCGATCTTTTTGAATCATGTAGGAGACAATATCGTACTCGGCTTGGGTGAGACGAAGAGGTGAATTATCGCGGGTTATTTCATGCCGTTCTTCATCTACTTCGAACGGAGATAGTTTTTTATTCATTGCCGGATGGAGTCTACGCATAATGGCATCAATTCTAAAAATCAATTCCTGAGGATCATACGGCTTGGGGAGAAAATCGTCCGCACCGCGAGAAAATCCCATCATTTTATCCCGTATATCGGAGCGCGCTGAAGAGATAATAATCGGGATAGGACTCTCTTGGCGAATGAGACGGCAAATCTCCATGCCATCCATTTGTGGAAGGGAGAGATCCAGTACGAGCAAATCAAATCTGTCAGTTTGAAAAAGGCTTAATCCCTCTAACGGAGTAGCAGCGATTGTGACGTCTATCTCATCCTTGAAAAGTCTAGCTTTTAGTAATTGTGCCAGTTCGACATCGTCTTCAATCATCAGTACATTAACCATTAAATGATTATATCGGGGAGAAAGTAAATAAAAAGTAACATGCCCGAGAGGGCATGGTCATTTAAGCGCTGATGCTTAAAAGTGATGTTGTGTTACTTGAAGAGGCATTACTGCCATAGTAGGAGAGAATTTTTTGCAGCATATCGTTGCGCATATTTTTAAATGCATCCTCGGTTGCTGTCTCTGTCGAGGCGGTAGTTGTAGTCGTTTCCGAAGAAGCGGTTGTACTCTCTGAAGATTTCTCTTCAAACAAAGCCATAAACTCCTCAGAACTGATTGTTCCGTCTTGATTGGTATCCAAAGCAGAAAAAATCTCATTCGCACTTTCACTTTCCGAGGAAGAGGATGATGATTCACTCGGCGGTGGTGGAGGCGGCATTCCGCCAGGAGGTGGAGGTGGCATTCCCCCTTCACTTTCCCCCTGAGACTGTTCAGGCGGTTTCATGTTTTTAAGTGCCGATACAAGCTCTTCGGTACTCATACTTCCGCTGCTGTCGGTATCGAGCAGAGAAAAGATATCGCCGGCACTTGAGTTGTTTGAAGCCGCAGTGGTAAATTCGCTAGAGCTAATAGCACCGTCGCCATCTGTATCCATGCTGCTTAGCATCTCTTGAGCGATCTCTTCAAAACTCGGTTTAGACGTTTTTTCGGTAGAAGAGGTCGAAGAACCATATGACGTATACGAACTGTAATTCGTTCCGACTGTCATGGGAAACTCCTTATCAGGTGTAGCAAGAAAAAATTTCTTACTCAGTTGAAAGGATAATTTTTATACAGTAACTAATGGGTAACATAGATTCAGATTAAAGAAATTTGAGATAAAGTTTCTCAATTTCAATTATTGGGTAGTTATTACATGGATCATCACCACCATCATCATGATAGCGACATTAGCGGAGGCAAGCTTCTTTTTAGCGTTATCTTAAATCTTGTCATTACCGTTGCTCAATTTATCGGCGGAATACTCTCCGGTTCATTAGCATTGTTAAGTGATGCATTGCATAATTTTAGTGATGTGATGAGCCTCATCATCAGTTATTACGCCCACCGTCTCTCACATCGACCTCAAAATATCCGTCAAACGTTTGGATTCAAACGCGCTGAAATCCTTGCCGCACTGTTCAATGCTTCGGTATTGATTGCCGTTTCTGTTTATCTCATTATTGAATCGATTCAACGTTTCATTACGCCTCAAGTAGTAGAGTCGACATGGGTAATGGGATTAGCGGCTTTAGGAATAGTTGTAAACGGACTATCGGCATGGCTGCTTCATCGTGATGCAGGCAATAACCTTAATATCCGATCGGCCTATTTGCATCTTATGGGGGATCTGATGACCTCTTTTGCGGTGTTGGCAGGGGGTGTTATGATCTATTTCTATGGATTATATTGGATTGATCCGCTATTATCATTACTGATTTCATTTTATCTTATCCGCTCATCCTATGGTATCGTTCGTGAATCAGGGGGGATGTTGATGCAGTTTTCACCGGAGCATGTCTCAGTTGAAACAATTGTTGAAAAAGTAGAAGCATTTAAAAGTATTGAAGGTATCCACCATATCCATTTATGGCAATTAGACGATGAAACGGTTTTTCTCGAAGCACGGCTCAACTTTCACGAAGATTTGACATTGAGTGCCGCCAATGCAGTTGTTCATGAGCTTATGCATGCTCTTGAGGAAATCGGGATACATCATACAACATTTCAGTGTGAAGTAGGAAAAAACGGACGAAATACAGTATTAGAGAGATGTGAGCATCATTAAGTATTAGCGATCTTTAATGATATCAAAATCTTCAGGAATACTTGGCTTGAATCGGTTTGCTTCTATGGCTTTGTTTTGAGTAGGATTGATAAAGTGGATCGATACACGGTTCTCGAATCCGTCGGTATAGCTGATGGAGTTCAAAATATCATTTTTAAACATCACCGTATAGGTTTGCCCTTTGACCGTAGCCGAATATTTTTCATCATCTACTTTTTTGGCTTTTTGAATAATTTGTAAAAAATCGATTTCATCATCAAGCGTACGAAGGGTGACTTGCTCGATTGAGGGCTCAATTACGGTAATCTTTTGTCCATTGATATAAACACTTTTCTTGATCGGTTTTTGATACATCCAAAGGGCGTTTTGTGGTTTGCTTGCCCACAGTTCACCGTTATAAATAATCTTCTTTCCGTTATCGTCAATAATGGTTTGAACAAACTTTCCGTTAAAGGAGTTGATCTCTTTTGGAACCGCGTATAATGAGAGGGTAAGGGCAAACAAGAGGGGTAGAAAACGCACATAAAATCCTTCAACAGTATAATTATGACATTGTACCCTATGCACATTAACCAAAACAATAGATTTCGTATGCTAAAATCAGCGACTTTTTCAATACTGTTCATAATGAAGGTTTTTAATGCTCCAAACGTTCCTCGGCAAAATTTTCGGTACTAAGAATGATCACGAAATTAAAAAATATCTCAAACGTGTTATCCAAATCAATGAGCGAGAAGCCTATTTCTCAGCATTAAGCGACACAGAGCTCCAAGACGCATTTAGTGCACTGAAAGAGGCTGTTCAAAACCATACGAAAACATTGGACGATGTCTTGGTCGATTCATTTGCTATTACCCGTGAAGCAAGTAAACGTGTTTTAGGTATGCGGCATTTTGATGTTCAACTTATCGGCGGAATGGTTCTTCATGAGGGGCGCATCGCCGAAATGAAAACAGGAGAGGGAAAAACTCTCGTTGCAACCTTACCTGTAATCCTTAATGCCATGATGGGCAAAGGGGTACACGTCGTAACGGTCAATGATTATCTCGCAAATCGTGACGGATCACAGATGTCTGAGCTTTATTCTTTCTTGGGATATACGACGGGGATATTGGTTGAGAGCGGCTACAATCCGGCCAATAAACGGGAACAATACGCATGTGACATTACTTATGGTACCAATAATGAGTTCGGATTTGATTACCTTCGTGACAACATGACCTATTCGAAAGAGCATATGGTTCAACGAGGCCACGCCTACGTTATTGTTGATGAAGTGGATTCCATTTTGATCGACGAAGCGCGTACTCCGCTTATTATTTCCGGTCCTACCAATCGAACGCTTGAAAATTATACCCGTGCCGATGCCGTAGCCAAAGCGCTTGTTATTGAAGAACATTTTACCGTCGATGAAAAAGACCGCCTCATCCTCATTACCGAAGAGGGGATAGCGCGTGCTGAGGAACTTTTTGGAGTAGATAACCTCTATAGTATCGAAAACTCGGCCCTTTCTCATCACCTTGACCAAGCGTTAAAAGCAAATTATATTTTTGAAGTCGATGTCGATTACGTCAATCAGGACGGACAAATCGTTATTGTTGATGAATTTACGGGTCGTCTCTCCGAGGGACGTCGTTATTCTGAGGGGCTGCATCAGGCATTGGAAGCGAAAGAGGGTGTCATCATAAAAGAAGAGACCCAAACGCTTGCCGATATTACCTACCAAAACTATTTCCGTATGTATGGAAAAATTGGCGGTATGACGGGAACGGCACAAACCGAAGCAACTGAGTTTGCACAAATTTATAGTCTTGATGTTATCTCAATCCCTACGAATGTTCCCGTTATCCGTCAAGATTTAAACGATTTAATTTATAAAACGGAAGCCGAAAAATTTGAGGCAGTTATACTAAAAGTAAAAGAGTTGCATGCAAAAGGTCAGCCGATCTTGATCGGTACCGCATCGATTGAAAAGTCAGAAAAATTGCATGCACTTATAAAAGCCGAAAAAATTCCTCATACCGTATTGAATGCAAAAAATCATGCACAAGAGGGTGAGATTATTAAAAATGCCGGTGAGAAGGGTGCCATCACAATTGCAACCAACATGGCGGGACGCGGGGTTGATATTAAAGTAAGTGATGAGATCAAAGCCCTCGGCGGTCTTTACATCCTAGGAACGGAGCGGCATGAAAATCGCCGTATTGACAATCAGCTTCGTGGACGAGCAGGGCGTCAAGGTGATCCGGGGACGTCTCAATTTTATCTCTCACTTGAAGATAATCTTCTTCGCATTTTCGGCTCCGACAAGATTAAATCAATCATGGAACGCTTGGGTGTAGAAGACGGCGAATATATCGAATCGGCTATGGTAACCCGTGCCGTTGAAAAAGCGCAGAAAAAAGTGGAAAACATGCACTTTGAAGGGCGTAAAAGTATCGTGGAATACGATGATGTTGCAAATGAACAGCGTAAAATTGTCTATAAATTCCGTGGAGAGTTGCTTGACCCTCAATACGCTATTGCGAATAAGATTGATCTTATTCGTGGTGAATACGTTAACCGTACGTTGGCATTTACGGGTATCTTCGATGGTATTAGCGAAGAAGAGATTGATTTAGAACGCCTTGTTTTGACGATCAAAGAAGAGATGAATGCCGATATTGATAGTAATCTTTTTGAAGAAAAATCTTTTGTTGCGATTCACGATACCCTTCTTAATGCATTAAAAACTCAGTACGATGAAAAAATGTCGGTAGTCGATGAGAAACTACGCAGCGAAATTGAGCGCGAAATCTATCTGAAATCCCTTGATAGTGCATGGCGTGAGCATCTTTATCAAATGGACAGTATGAAAACGGGAATCCGTCTACGTGCATATAACCAAAAAGATCCATTGGTAGAGTATAAAAAAGAGAGCTACAATCTCTTCAGTGAGCTGGTGGAAACGATCAAATACGATACAATCAAAACATTGCACATTATCCGTTTTAAAGTCGAGAGCGTTGAAGAAGAGGCCGAAGCCTTTGCGCGTCAACTTGAATTAGAGAAAAAGCAAGAGGCGATGAGAATGAGCCTCAATCATCAAGAGCATGAGAATGAAGAAAAAAAAGTTTCGCGCAATGATGAATGCCCTTGCGGTAGCGGAATAAAATATAAAAACTGCTGCGGAAAATCAGGACCTAAAAAAGGGGTATTTGCATCTTGAATATTGTCTCTTTTCTTGTCAAACGATTTTTGCGCTTTGACAAAGAGCAGCCTTTTATTTTCCTCTCCGCACTCCTCGCATTTTCAGGAATAGCATTGGGTGTGATGGTACTTATCATCGCAATGGCACTTATGAACGGATTTGACAACGAGTTCAAAAAAAAGCTTACGGTGATGAATTATCCCCTTACAATTCAACCAAAATTTTTTGGAACATGCGATATTGCACTTGTTGAGCAGCTTCGTGAAAAATTCCCTGAACTCTCATTCAGCCCTTATGTAACGTCTGCCGTATTGTCCCGAAGCGGAGATCAGATGGAGGGGGGATATCTTTTCGGTGTTGATTTTGTACAAGAAGCAAAAGTTAACCGCATTGTCGCGGAAGGTTTGAGTGCCGGAGTCCCTCAAAAATTTGAAGTGATGGTGGGCCAAACGCTTAAAGAGCAGTTTATGCTAGAGGGTGGAGATAAACTTACCTATATTTTCACCCAAATGGAGCCGGGCGGGTTAGCGCTTACCCCTAAAATCAAACGCTTTTCAGTAGTATCAACATTTAACTCAGGACTCAGCGCCTATGATAAAGGGTTTTCCTATACCTCTTTGGAGTCACTACAGCGTATTTTAGGTGTCCCTGAAAACCTTTATGACGGTATCCATGTCCATTCTTCTAATCCTGAAGCCGATATTATCCGTCTTAGTGCGGTTTTACCTGATACCGTATCAATTCGTGGATGGTGGGAAGATAACGGCAACTTTTTTGCTGCCCTTGAAATGGAGAAAATGGCACTGTTTATCGTATTAATGCTTATAATCTTGATTGCCGCGATTAATATTATCTCATCGCTCTTGATGACTGTAATGAACCGAAGAAGTGAAATTGCGCTTCTTATCTCACTCGGAGCTTCTAAAGCAGAGGTTAAAAAAATATTTTTAATCCTTGGGATCGTGATCGGTGTATTAGGAATTACGACGGGGGCTATTTTAGGCTTTTTAGGGATGTGGATTCTGGGAACTTTTGAAATAATTTCGCTTCCTGCCGACGTCTATCCGACCTCTACGCTACCTCTTGATCTGAGTGTTATCGATTTCTTTTCCATCATTATCGGTGCGTTTCTTATCGTACTTCTCTCTGCGTGGTATCCTGCGAAAAAAGCCTCCGAAGTGGATGTTCTAACTGTATTGCGGAATGAGTAAATTTACTTTTCTTTTTTATCGTCCATCATCCATAAAAATGGATAGACCAGCGTTCGCTTGAGAATGTTGAAAGGGGCGGTTACAATCTCTTTTGCAATAGCAGTATCAATCTTAGGATCATCGAGCTTTCCGCTAAGTGTAAGTGTTGTTGCAAGAGACCCATCGTCACCGAGTAAAATATACCCTACCATCGGCACTTTTCCAAGAGCAGAACCTAAATCAGTTTTGAGGGTTAAAATGCCGTCAAGCTGATTGGAATTAAAATCGGCACGACCTGTCCCCGTAATTTTCATTTCAGGTGAATTAAGGGTAAAATTATCTACCGATACAACCCCTTTTTGATAGGCAAAATGCGCGTATCCCTCATTGACCGGTAGCCCTTTAGAATTATAATTCGGAAGTGAGAAAGTAGCTAAAGAGGGGACGGTATTAACAAACGCCAATACATTATTTAAAACTTTATAATCTTTGAGTATAGTATTTTCAACCCGCATTAATCCATCAAACGAATCAGTTTTTCCTTTGGCTTGGAATGAAAAGTTCCCTCCGCTGAAATCACTGAGGGCGAAGAGATGCCCCATGAATTTATCATTAAATCCTACTCCATCAATTGAAAATAGATTATTTCTAATTTTGAGGACAGCTGACCCATCCATATGGCGTAGTGTCGCATCAAAATTATCATTATTTACCGTTGCATCAAGGGTGTCGGCAACAATTTTTCTCCCTTTCATCAGGTATAAATAGGAATTTGTAGCATGAATTCGGATAGGGAGAGAGGTATCTGTTTTGGAAGAGACTTCATTTTTATCCGTGTGCGCAGAAAGAAATTTAAAAAGTACCGGAATATTAATCCCCGTATTATTGCCTCTGATGTAGAGGTCAGTAGGTGTTTGGTTGATTACCAAACGGTCATTTACCCGTATGTTTGAGGTATCATCTTGATGTGTTCCGCTAAATCGATAATGAGAAATAGGAACATCATTGAGTACCATAAGCGGATAAAGATAATCTATCTCTCCGTTAAAATGAAAAAGAGAACTTTTTCCGGTATAGTAGAGATTCAGATAACCGTTATTGATGTTATAGCGTCTTAAAATAGGAGATTTATTAGAGAGCAGCGAGATATCGCCTAATCCGATTTTCCATCCATTTAAAACGGTGGTGAAATGTGCTTTTAGTGTTGGAGCATCAATACGGATCGTATCATTTTGAGTATTAATTATAAGATCAAGAGACTCTTTTGATTCGATAATCGGGAGTATTTTAGGTGACAACGGAACCATATTACTCAACCGAATAGCCCCTTTTTCGGTATCCATACGATACATCCCACTAAAACGTCCTTTAAAAAGATCTCCAAAAACCGTATCAATTTGATCAAAGGTGATAAAATCATTTTTAAAGGTGGCATTAAAAGGGGAGATCAGCAGGGGAAGTTGATGTACAGACCAAGCCGAAGGCTCTTTAATAGTGATTTTAGCCGTTTCATTGATGTAATGCATATCGACATCAAACGGAGCATTTTGGAGTTTTATTTCCCCCAATTTAAACTCTTGTAAACGGAGCTTTAGATCGGTTCTCTTTTCACTACCGTTAAAGGTAGCATTGATGGTTCCTTTAATATTTTTAGAGATGCTAAAAGGGATAGAATGAATCGATGCGAAGGCGCGACGATAATCAAACGGTGTACGAAAACCTTCTATGGTCAGTTTTTCTCCTGCAAGATTCCAATTGGACTTATTGACATTGAGGATATCTCCCTCCGGTGCAATAATATAAGTCACCCTCAACGGATCACGAGGATCGAAAAGAGCTAGATTTTTGGCCAAAGGAGTAACAGCGTAAGCATTTATAGAAACAATACCTCGTTCACTAGAGGCATCATATTCCCCATCAACACGTGCATGTGCAATATCTTCTCCGTAATGGGCGATAAAGTTCTCAAAAGTAACATGATTTCGGTCAACTTTGACAATCCCACCTTGTGTTTCAAGTGGAATTTTATCAAGAAGAATTTCGGATGCACCAGGAAGAAATATCCCTTTTACGGTGGTCTCTAAATCATACAAATTGATGGAGAGATGCAAATCAACATTGCATTCCCCTTTGTTCTGTTTGATCGGTAAATGAATGTCATAAAAATCCAAGAGGGACAAAATAGGTTCATTTAATCTACCTTTATCAGTTTTAATATAGGCATCAAGCATCGTATGGGGTGTCGTAAAGTCTATGACTACGTGGCTTTGCTGGGTCGGAAGAGAATAAAAAGTACCGTTTTTAGGAAATATATGGAGTTTTCCTTTTACAAAGCGTAAATCAATTTGAGGCGCATAAATAGGTTCAAAGCCAAGTGCAAATGTATAAGCACCCTCAATAACCGTAGCATCGGCAATCAGTGTTGTGAGTAATTCGTCGGGCTTATCATAATGGAATACCCCCTCAAAGCGATTAAGTTGAATAGAGGATGCTTTTGCATACTCGACGATCCACGGGGTTACTTCAGGGTCCATATGTAAAAAATCAATCAGAGGTTTAACGCTCGTCAGTGGTGCATTTGTTTTAGCACTAAACCGAAGCGTATCGCTATCACCGAAAAAAGAGAACTCTATACGTGGGGTTTGAGGGAGAGTGAGCGCAATATTTGAAATAAGATGTTGGTTGGCTAGATTAATATATAAGTTAGCCGAAATATTAGAATCGTCTATTATTAATTCGGGTAATGAGAGGCGAAATTCTTTTTCATCAATCAGAAAATTTCCGCTGCTAGTTCCTAACGTTATTCTCCCAAGTTGGTTTTTACGATACAGTAAAGATCCGCGATGCTCTTTATATTGAATAATATCTATTTGAATAGAGTTGATCCAAACCTTCGTAATATTAATAATACGGGGCAATCTTGAAAGTGGTTCCAGTGTAAGAGGGGTATCGTCATCGGCAAGATCGGTTAAATCAATTTTTGAAGCTTTTATATGGAGGGCTTTGTCCCATTTTAGGTATAATTTCTCAACTTTGACCCCGCCCAAGGTGAGATGGTCAATACGCAAACCTTCTAATAAAGTGATAAATATGAAAAAACCGAGAAAAAAAGTAAAGAGTAAAAAAAGTAGAACACTTTTATGGGTTTTCGGAATAATTTTGGTGATGATTATATCTTTCATGACCTACCTGCTCTCTACGGTTACATCACCTAAAATCGTCTATATACCGCAAGGTTCCGTCTTTAAAAGTATATCACACCTCCAAAGCGAAGGGGTAAATCTTTATAAAATCGATGCATTTATTTTACGAATATTAGGTAAGCCTCAGCAGGGATGGATTGATATAAAAGAAGAAAAAATGTCTCGTTTGTCCTATTTGTACCGTCTCACTACCGCCAAAGCTGCAACACGTGTGATTACGCTGATTCCGGGAGAAACAACTACCGTTTTTCTTCAACAACTTTCCGAAACACTCTCGCTTGATCAAGAGCGGCTAAGATCGGCATATGAAAAACATGCCCCTTATAAAGAGGGAAATTTTGTCCCCGACACTTATAGTATTCCAAACGGAATAAGTGAAGAAGATTTGATGTTACATCTACTAAATGAATCTGAGAAAAAGATGCAAAGCTGGGCAAAAGAGTATAATAAAGAGTACAACAGAGAAAAATGGTTACAAATTGTAACAAAAGCCTCCGTAATACAGAAAGAGGCAGCATCTCTTAGTGATATGCCTTATGTAAGCTCCGTAATCGATAATCGGATAAAAGAGGGGATGCGTTTGCAAATGGACGGGACACTGAATTACGGTGAATTCTCTCATCAAAAAGTTACGGCCCGTCGCATTAGAACCGATAGAACTCCCTATAATACGTATAAAAACAAAGGTTTACCACAATATCCCGTATGCAATGTTTCCAAAGAAGCCATTGATGCCGCACTCAACCCTGCACAGACGGATTACCTCTATTTTGTACGAGGCAAAAATGGAGAGCATATTTATAGTAGTTACTTTTCTACACACCGTAAAAACATAGTAAATGCTACAAAATGAAACATACTTGGAACTTCTTCTCCCGTTTAGAGCGTTAAATTGAAAAAAACTCTCACGAGAGTGTTATGATGCTTGTATAAAAAAAATGACAGGAGAACCTGATGGCAAAAATCATTTGGTCAGTAATTGATGAAGCTCCGGCATTAGCGACATACTCGCTACTTCCGATCGTAAATGCATTCACACAAGCAGCAGGTGTAGAAGTCATAACAAGTGATATTTCACTTGCAGGGCGCGTTATCGCAACTTTTCCAGAAAGAATGAGCGATGCTCAACGCATTCCTGACAATCTTGCTCAGTTAGGTGTTATTGCAACTCAACCTGATGGTAACATCATTAAACTTCCTAATATTTCTGCTTCAATTCCACAGCTTAAAGCATGTATTGAAGAGCTTCAAGGTCAAGGTTATGATCTTCCTAATTATCCGGAAGAGCCTAAAACAGATGAAGAAAAAGAGATTTTCACACGTTATGCAACGTGTCTCGGTTCAGCGGTTAATCCGGTTCTTCGTGAAGGAAATTCGGATCGTCGTGCGGCGGTTGCGGTTAAAAACTTTGCAAAGAAAAACCCACACAAACTTCGTGCTTGGGATGAGGGTTCAAAAACTCGTGTTGCCCACATGAACAGCGGCGATTTCTTTGCGAATGAGCAATCAATCACTAAAAAAGGTGACGGTAAAGTAACGATCACTCTTAACGGCAAAGTTCTTAAAGAGATCAATGCGGTTGATCGTGAAGTACTTGATGGAACCTTTATGTCTGCAAAAGCGCTACGTACATTTTTGGCAGAATCGATTGCAGAAGCAAAAGAGAAAAATATTCTTTGGTCGATCCACCTTAAAGCGACGATGATGAAAGTATCCGATCCGATTATGTTCGGTCATGCAGTTTCTGTGTTCTTTAAAGATGTATTTGAAAAATATGCAGCAGAGTTTAAAGAGATCGGTGTTAACCCTAATCTCGGACTTGGTGATTTGTACAAAAAATTGGCAAAACTCCCGGCTGATAAAAAAGCGGAGATCGAAGCGGCTATTATGGCGGTTTATCCGACTCAACCGGCAATGGCTATGGTAGATTCGGATAAAGGGATCACGAACTTACACGCGTCAAACGACGTGATTATCGATGCATCATTGCCGGTTGTGGTACGTGATGGCGGTAAAATGTGGAATCCAGCCGGAAAAGTAGAACAGTGTGTTGTTACGATTCCGGATCGTTGTTATGCAACGATGTACTCTGAAATCATTGAAGATTGTAAGAAAAATGGCCAATTTGATGTCACGACTATGGGTTCAGTATCGAATGTCGGATTGATGGCTCAAAAAGCGGAAGAGTACGGCTCTCACCCGACAACGTTTGAAATCGCAGAAGACGGTGTTGTAACGGTTAGCGATGATAGCGGTGTATTGATGACTTTCAACGTGGAGAAAGGTGATATCTGGCGTATGTCGAGAGCGAAAGATATCCCGATCAAAGACTGGGTACGTCTTGCGGTTGAGCGTGCAGAGATCGAAAATGTTCCGGTTGTATTTTGGTTAGATGAAAATCGTGCTCATGATGCTGAAATTATCAAAAAAGTGAATGCGTATCTTCCTGAGTTTAATAAATCAGGTGTTGAATACCATATTTTAGCACCGGAAAAAGCGATGGCGTTTTCATTGAAACGTGTACGTGCGGGGCAAAATACCATTTCAGCAACGGGTAACGTTCTTCGTGACTATTTGACGGACTTATTCCCGATCTTGGAACTTGGAACTTCGGCTAAAATGCTCTCTATTGTTCCTCTTCTTGCAGGCGGTGGATTGTTTGAAACCGGTGCGGGCGGATCGGCTCCGAAACACGTTGAACAATTTGTTAACGAGGGTCACCTTCGTTGGGATTCATTGGGTGAATTCTTGGCTCTTGCAGAGTCACTACGTCACATCAATAAAACGAAAAAAGATAACAAGCTAAGCGCTCTTACAGCGGCATTGGACGAAGCAAACGCGGCGTATTTGGATAACAACAAAGAGCCTTCACGTAAAGCGGGTGAACCGGATAATAAAGCGAGTCACTTTTTCTTGGCACAATACTGGGCAAAAGCGTTGGCGGAGCAAACGACTGATGCAGGACTTGCGGCAAAATTTGCTTCGGTAGCTAAAACATTGAGCGAAAATGAAGCTAAAATTATGGAAGAACTTCTATCGGTAGAAGGAAAACCTCAAGATATCGGTGGTTATTATCACCCTGATCTTGCAAAAGTAACAGCGGCAATGCGTCCGAGTGCAACGCTTAACGCAATTATCGCATCAATCTAAATTTTTCCGGCATTTGCCGGAAACGTTTTTACTCTGTAGAGTCGGCTCTATAGAGTAAAGGCGATGATATCGTCTTGTAATTGCTTTCTTATCTAGGGAAAGCAATAGCAGTATGACACAAGGAGTAGGAAAATGGTAAAAGGAAAACGCGTCGGGATCGTAGGGGCAGGAAATGTCGGATCGACGATTGCCTACTCACTTGCAATGCTTGGTTCGTGCCATGAAATTATTTTGCGTGATAACAAAATCGAAATTGCTCGTGGAAAAGCGCTTGATATGTCTCAAGCTGCTGCCGCTGTACGATCACACTCAACGGTTATTGTTGCCGAGAGTATGGCAGATATGACCGATTGTGATGTGGTCGTTATTACAGCGGGAAGCCCACGTCTTCCAGGAATGAGCCGTGATGATTTATTAATGATCAATGCAAAAGTAACCCGTGAAGTGATCGAAGGGGTAGCGAGATATTCGCCCAATGCTATTATTATAATGGTTTCAAATCCTCTGGATGCAATGACCTATGTCGCATTGCGTGAGAGCGGTTTTGATCGTAGCCGTGTAATCGGTATGGCGGGTGTTTTAGACAGTGCACGTATGGCGGCGTTTATTCAAGAGAAACTTGGATACGGTGGAGGACAGATTCGTGCTTCGGTTATGGGTGGACATGGAGATGATATGGTTCCTCTGCCGCGCTATTCTACCGTTGCAGGTGTTCCGCTCTCTGATGTTCTAACACAAGAAGAGATCGATGAGATTGTACAACGCACTCGCAAAGGGGGAGCGGAAATCGTAGCGCTTCTCCAAACGGGATCAGCCTACTATGCACCGGCAAAATCAACGGCGATTATGGTTGAAGCAATCTTAAAAGACACCAAACAAATCCATCCGTGTGCCGTGTATCTTGAAGGTGAATACGGTTTTCATAATGTTGTAAGCGGTGTGCCTGTCATGTTGGGAGCCAACGGTGCCGAAAAAATCATCGAAGTAACCTTAAATGAGAGTGAAAAAGCGATGTTTGCCGCATCATGTGCATCGGTTCAAGGGTTGATTGATACCTTGAATGCTAATAAATTTTTTGAAGGAGCTAAAGTATGAGTTATCGCATCGAAAAAGATACGATGGGAGAAGTTCGGGTTCCGAACGATACCTATTGGGGAGCACAAACTCAGCGCTCATTGGAGAACTTTCAAATCGGCGAAGAGAAAATGCCCTATGAAATTACCCGAGCATTTTCGTATCTCAAAAAAGCGGTTGCTTTGGTTAACTGTGATTTGGGAATGCTATCACGTGAGAAAGCCGATGCGATCGCTCAAGCGGCAGATGAGATGCTCTCCGGCAAGCTCGATGCGCATTATCCTCTCGTAGTATGGCAAACGGGATCAGGTACTCAGTCGAATATGAACAATAATGAAGTTTTGGCAAGCCGTGCGACCGAAATTCTCGGCGGTGATTTCAGAACTCAAAAATTAGTCCATCCGAACGATGACGTTAACAAATCTCAAAGTTCAAACGATACCTATCCGACAGCATTGCACGTTGCTGCGGTTATTGCGGTTGAGACACGTCTATTGCCTGCAATCAATCATTTACGCCGCACGTTGATCGCAAAAAGCGAAGCGTTTAATGATATCGTTAAAATAGGACGTACCCATCTCCAAGACGCTACTCCATTGACCCTCGGTCAAGAGATCAGCGGTTGGGTAGAGATGCTTAACAAATGTGAAAAAATGGCAAAAGATTCTCTCGAATCGGTACGTGAACTCGCTCTCGGCGGAACAGCCGTCGGAACTGGGTTGAATGCTCATCCTGAATTAGGCGAGCGTGTAGCGGCAAAATTGACTGAGCTAACAGGTCATACATTTGTCACGGCACCGAATAAATTTCATGCGCTAACCTCTCATGATGCCCTTGTATTTGCTCACGGCGCACTTAAAGCACTAGCGGCGGATATGATGAAAATCGCGAACGATGTGCGTTGGTTGGCGTCAGGGCCTCGTTGTGGAATCGGCGAGATCACTATCCCTGAAAATGAGCCGGGTTCTTCGATCATGCCGGGTAAAGTCAACCCGACCCAATCCGAAGCGGTGACGATGGTAACCTGCCAAGTTATGGGGAACGATGCGTGTATCGGTTTCGCGGCCAGCCAAGGGAATTTTGAGCTAAACGTATTTAAACCGGTTATCGCCTATAACTTTTTGCAATCGGTACGATTGCTCGCTGATTCTATCGTGTCGTTCAATGATAACTGTGCGGTAGGGATTGAGCCGGTACGTGATCAAATCGATGCCTATCTGAATAACTCATTGATGCTCGTTACGGCATTGAACCCGTACATCGGGTATGAAAACGCGGCTAAAATCGCTAAAACAGCGCACAAAGAAAACTCCACACTGAAAGAGACCGCGATCAAACTCGGTCTCCTCAGTGCCGAAGAGTTTGATAAATACGTCATCCCTGAAGAGATGACAAGACCAATAGCGTAAACTTATAATAGGAGAAACAGATGAATATTCACGAATATCAAGCAAAAGAATTATTCAAAAAATACAATGTACCGACCTTGCGCGGTCACATTGCATTTACACCCGATGAAGCGGTAAAAGCGGCTCAAGAACTCGGCGGAAATATTTGGGTTGTTAAAGCTCAAATTCATGCGGGTGGACGCGGTTTAGGCGGTGGTGTCAAACTGGCTAAATCGACTTCTGAAGTACGTGAAATGGCAGCTCAAATTTTAGGGATGCAGCTCGTAACACACCAAACGGGGCCTGAGGGTAAACTGGTTCAAAAAGTTTACATCGAAGAGGGTGCCGACATCAAAAAAGAGTACTATCTCGGACTTTTACTCGATCGTGCGTTAGAAATGCCGATCATGATGGCATCTACTGAGGGTGGTATGGCAATTGAAGAGGTTGCCCATAATACGCCTGAAAAAATCATCAAAGTTTCTATCGATCCGTTGACAGGATTTCAAAGCTTTCACGGACGGAAATTAGCTTTTGGTTTAGGACTACCGACCGAAGAGATCAATACGTTTATCAAATTCGCCGCGGCACTTTATAATGTTTATATGGATCACGATGCCGAGATGATTGAAATCAATCCGTTGGTAAAAACGGGTGACGGTAAATTCTTGGCGCTTGATGCGAAAATGGGATTCGATAACAATGCCCTTTACCGCCAGTCACAAGTGAACGAGATGCGAGACTTGAGCGAAGAAGAGCCGACGGAAATCGAAGCAGGTAAATTCGGTCTTAGTTATATCAAGCTCGACGGCGATGTCGGTTGTATGGTTAACGGTGCCGGTCTTGCCATGGGGACAATGGATACCATCAACTATGAGGGCGGTAAACCAGCCAATTTCCTTGACGTGGGCGGTTCAGCAAGTGCGGAAACCGTTGCAAAAGGATTTGATATTATCTTGAAAGATCCGAACGTCAAAGCAATTTTCGTCAACATCTTCGGCGGTATCGTCCGTTGTGATCGTGTTGCCAACGGGATTATCGAAGCGACAAAAATCACCAACGTGAACGTTCCGGTTATTGTACGACTTGACGGCACCAACGCTATTGAAGCAGCAGAAATTTTAAACAATGCCGGTATCGCTAACATTGTAGCGGCAACGGATCTCGCAGACGGTGCACGAAAAGCCGTAGCAGCAGCGAAAGGAGAATAATATATGTCTATTTTGGTTAACAAAGATACGAAAGTAATCGTTCAAGGCTTTACTGGTAAAGAGGGTACATTCCACGCTGAGCAATGTCTTGCTTACGGTACAAAAATCGTCGGCGGAGTTACTCCGGGCAAGGGAGGACAAGAACACCTTGGTCAGCCGGTATTTAATACGGTAGAAGAAGCGGTACGTGCTACCGGTGCTACGGTCTCGATGATCTTCGTACCACCGGCTTTCGTCTCTGACGCGGTTATGGAAGCGGCAGATGCTGGGATTAGCCTTGCGGTTATCATTACCGAAGGGGCTCCTGTAAAAGATATGATGTTTGCAAAAGCCTACGCGGTTAAAAAAGACATGATGACGATCGGGCCGAACTGTCCGGGAATCATCACGGCGGATGAGTGCAAAATCGGAATTATGCCGGGGTTCATTTTCAAAAAAGGGAATATCGGACTTATCTCTAAATCAGGGACATTGACCTACGAATCGGCTAACCAAGTGGTAAAAGAGGGATTTGGTATTACGACTGCGGTCGGTATCGGCGGTGATCCGATCATCGGTTTGAGCTATAAACAATTGTTACCGATGTTCGAAGCAGACCCTGAGACGCACGCCATCGTTATGATCGGTGAAATCGGCGGAGACTTGGAAATCCAAGCGGCGGCGTACATCAAAGAGCACATCACGAAACCGGTAGTTGCTTTTATCGCGGGTCAAACGGCACCTGCGGGCAAACGTATGGGACATGCGGGAGCTATTATCTCCGGCGGTGCTGGTACCGCAGCTGAAAAAATGGCAGCTCTCGAAGCAGCAGGGGTCAAAGTTGTCGTTTCTCCGGCGGATATCGGTAAAGCTATTGCTGAAGTAATGGCAAAAAAATGATTACTGCTTTTGAGGTAGCCAATATTCGTTGCGGCGGTTGCGCTAACACGATTACGTCATCCCTCAAAGAAGCAGGATTTAATGAGGTCAGTGTTGACCTTTCGTGCGAGCCTCGCAAAGTAACAGTAGATATTCTTGATGAGGCGCAACTAGCACAGTTTAAGGCAGTATTAAGACGACTCGGCTATCCTCTAATCGGAGAGGAAGAGGGTGCACTCGATAACGCCGCTCTGAAGCTCAAGAGTTTTGTCTCTTGTGCCGTTGGTAAATTTTCAACTGATAAAGAATCAGATTAATTTTAAAATTGTGAGGAGAACAGATGTTTAAAACGATCAACCCCGGTAACGTCCCTGTATGGGTAAATACCGATAACTGTAAAGCATGTGATATTTGTGTATCGGTGTGCCCATCAGGTGTACTCGGTATGCGTTACGAGCCAACATCGACATTGGGTGCAATGATCTCAGTCGATCATCCGGAATCGTGTATCGGCTGTAATGAGTGTGAACTTTCATGCCCAGACTTCGCAATTTATGTTGCTGATAAAAGCGACTTTAAATTTGCGAAATTAACGGATGAAGCAAAAACACGTCAAGCTGCCGTCATCGCGAATAAATATATGTCTTTAGACCAAGCAGGAGTGAAATAATGGCAAGAGAAGTAATTTCTACAGGTAATGAATTATCTGCACTCGGTGCTTTTGATGCAGGTTGTATGTTCTTCGGCGGATACCCGATTACACCTTCATCGGAAGTAATGCATGAAATGTCTGATCTTCTACCGACAGTCGGCGGAAAATTTATCCAAATGGAAGATGAAATTGCCGGAATTTCGGTTGCACTCGGTGCATCGATGGCCGGTACAAAATCGATGACGGCAACGTCAGGTCCGGGGATCTCTCTGAAAGCTGAACAAATCGGTTTGGCTTTTATCGCTGAAGTTCCTCTCGTTATCGTAAACGTTATGCGTGGAGGCCCCTCAACCGGTCTTCCGACTCGTGTATCCCAAGCCGATATCGGTCAAGCGCAATATCCTACCCACGGTGACTATGCGTCAATAACCTTGTGTGCGGGTTCACTCGAAGAGTGTTACACCCAAACGGTACGCGGATTTAACTTGGCGGAGAAATACATGACTCCGGTATTCGTCCTCTTGGATGAGACAGTCGGTCATATGCATGGTAAAGCGGTCCTTCCTGATCTGGAAGAGGTAAAAGCGTCAATCGTTAATCGTAAACGATTTGACGGTAAACCTGAAGATTACCGTCCGTACGATGTTCCTATGAACACTCCTGCGGTACTTAATCCGATGTTTGAAGGATACCGTTTCCACTTTACGGGTCTTCACCACGGTCCAACCGGTTTCCCTACGGAAGATGCGGCACAATGTCAGTTCAATATTGAACGTCTTGTCGGTAAAATCAATACCGTTGCGGCAGAAAATGACGGGTTAGATGATCAAGCTGATTATGAAGAGTTTATGATGGAAGATGCCGAAGTATGTATGATTGCGTACGGAAGTATCTCTCGCGGTGCTAAAGAAGCGGTAATGAAACTTCGTAATGACGGTATCAAAGCAGGTCTTTTTCGTCCAATCGTATTGTGGCCAAGTCCTGAGAAAAAACTCAAAGAGATTGGCGACAAATATAAGAAAATATTCGTAACCGAACTCAATATGGGTCAATACCTCAAAGAGATCGAACGTGTAACGGGGCGAAGAGATTTTGGTACGCTTCACAAAGCAAATGGTCGTCCAATCGCACCGCTTGAAATGGTAGCAAAAGTTAAGGAGATGTTCTAATGGCTTTCAATTACGATCAATATTTACGTATAGATAAAATGCCGACACTTTGGTGTTGGGGTTGTGGTGACGGTGTTATCCTTAAAGCGGTTATCCGTGCCATTGACAAAATGGGTTGGGATATGGACAAAGTGTGTGTTGTTTCCGGTATCGGATGCTCAGGCCGCTTTAGTTCTTATATCAACTGTAATACGGTTCACACCACACACGGTCGTACGATTGCGTACGCTACGGGGATCAAATTAACTCGCCCTGATGCACACGTTATCGTTGTAGCGGGTGACGGTGACGGTCTTGCGATCGGCGGTAACCATACTATCCACGGTTGTCGTCGTAACATTGATTTGAATTTCATTCTTATCAATAACTTTATTTACGGTTTGACCAATTCTCAAATTTCTCCGACAACTCCACAAGGTATGTGGTGTGTATCGGCACAAAACGGGAATATCGATCCAACTTTCGATGCTTGTCAGCTTGCTATCGGTGCAGGTGCTTCATTCGTAGCACGTGAGACGATGCTTGATCCGAAAAAACTTGAAAAAGTTTTTGTGAAAGGTTTCTCACATAAAGGGTTCTCTTTCTTCGATATTATGTCTAACTGCCATATTAACCTTGGCCGTAAAAACAAAATGGCAAGTGCTATGGAAAACCTTGAGTGGATTGACAGCATTACGACTCCATTAAAAAAATGGGAAGCACTTTCACCGGAAGAACAAATGAACAAGTTCCCTACTGGGGTATTGCGTGAAGTTGAGCAAGCTGAATATTGTGAAATGTATGACATGGTCATCGAAGCGGCACAAGGAAAACGTGCAAAAATCACGCAAGACGATTTTGCGAAAAAAATCTAAGGAGAAACCATGAGACATACGATACGATTTACAGGCGTCGGTGGACAAGGGGTTCTTCTTGCCGGTGAAATCATGGCAGCAGCCAAAATTAAACTCGGCGGGCACGGGCTTAAAACAGCTACCTATACATCACAAGTTCGTGGTGGGGCAACGGTTGTTGATATCACCCTTGATGATAACGAGATTTTTTACCCGTACGCGAATGAGGGTGAGATCGACTTTATGCTTTCCGTTGCTAACGTGAGTTACCAACAATTCAAAAACGGTGTTAAACCGGGTGGAATTATCGTTGTTGAGCCGAATTTGGTTCATCCAACGGAAGAAGACCGCAAAAAGTGGATCATTGTAGAGATTCCGATCATTACCATTGCAAAAGAAGAGGTTGGTAATGTTATTACTCAATCGGTTGTTGCTTTGGGTATTACCAATGAATTTACGGGTGTTCTTGAGCCTGAAACGTTGAAAGAAGTCATGCTTTCAAAAGTTCCGAAAAAAGTGCACGAAGTTAACAATAAAGCTTGGGATTTGGGTATCAAATACGCCAAAGAAGCTAAAGCAAAAATCGGAATGTAATTCCACCTTCTCTCCCGTTTCGGGAGAATCTCTACCAAACTCTTTTCAAGCCCTTTCTAATCCATTTTCTTTTATAATTTCAGCAGGTACAACAGGTGATAGCTTGGAACTAGTAATCCCAAGAGGTAAAGTCCGGGCTGCCGTAGGACACGGTTCCATCTAACGGATGGCCATGGTAACATGAGGGATAGTGCAACAGAGAGTATACCGCCTCGTAAGAGGTAAGGGTGAAACGGCGGGGTAAGAGCCCACCAATCTCATTGGCAACTATGAGAGCTATGTAAACCCAACCGCGCAGCAAGAAACAGATGGTTAGCGTCCTACATCGCTATTGTTTCGCTAGAGGCCTAGAGTGATCTAGGCAGTAGATTAATTATCACTTCATCCAGAACCCGGCTTACGTTGTACCTATTTCTTTCAAAGTCCCTGTATAAGGTAGTTCTAGAGGTGTTTACTTTTTGGATTGTGCCAAAATTGTGCCAAAAAGATCAAAATCTCTACCTAAATCTATCGTATTAGAATCTATTATACTTGCATAGTGTGCAAGAGTAATCTTCGGACTAGAATGTCCTAACAATCCTGCTAATTCATTAATACTTACAATACCGTTTTGAAGCATCAAAGTTGCGAACGTATGACGTGCTGAATATAGCTTTCGTTTTGGTAACTCACACTTCTCTAAAAGTGCAGGCCACATTCGTTTTAATTTCGTTGCATCGTCTATATCTCTAAACAAAAAGAGATGATCGCTTTTGATCGCTTCGAGTTCTTTGAGAACGAATGAAGGGCAGGGGATTTTACGAATCGAATTACGGGTTTTTGGAATATCAACACGTCCACGAGTACGAACCCGTTTTATATCAATCCAACCATCAGTAATATCTTTCGATTGCAATCCCAAAATCTCTTCTGGTCTCATACCTGTATGAAATGCAAGCATTAAATACGGTTTTAATATCCCCTCGGCACGTGAGAGAATAAGATTTACTTGCTCTTTGGTAAAGTATTGGATATTCTCCTTAACATCACCGTGAAGCTTTATATTGGTTGCGGGGTTAGTATTGAGCACACCATCATCGACGGCGAGTTCAAGCACCTCTTTAAGTACCGTTTTATAAGCACCCTTAGAGACCGATTTAATCGGCAGAGCGTTGATGTAACTTTTTACATCAAGCCGTGTAATCTTATCCACTTCCAAGTTTTTAAATTTTTCATTGACTTTGACCCAGATCGGCTTCTTAACGAAGTAGGATCGGTTAGAGTCTTTGAGGGTTAGAAATATATCAAAGTAGTGTCCAAATGTTTTTGGCTTCTTTTGATGTATTTCACCTGTTACGATCATGGTAGATAGTTGCGGTAAGATCATTTTTTTAACGAGAGCACGATTTTCTTTTGTATCGTCTAGCCCTGTCCCTTTACGGACACGAACTCCGTCAACCATATAATCCATCCACAGCTTTTTACCACGAACGAAGCTTCTCGCCATGTGTCTATCCTTTCGGACAGAAATGCTATGCGTTGGAATTGTACCATGCTTCAAATTAGCAACCTGTTTAAAACGGATTCTACGCACTCATTGTCATACATATCCGTAATGAGTGGATGAACCTTTGAAACATCGAAGCGGACGCACTTACCGATGATAATGTAATGTTCATCTTTCTTAATATCAATAGTTTTAAAACGACGGCGTAATGTGTCAGGATGAATATCATAATACTGTGCCAGATGGGGAAGTGATAGATATTTCATACATGAACCTAAAACACATCGGGAATAAGTTTTCGCCGTTCTAACTCTTTGGTAAGTAGCCCATGACGATGATCCAGATCATCATATAGAGGTGTACCCATAGGTGTAGCGCCTATCTCCTTTGATAGCTTCTCATCCAGATTCCACAATCCCTCATCACTGTAGAGTTTGAGATCATCTTCAAACGTCGGTTGCTCGGTGTGTTGCTCATGCAGGTTTTTAATGTTCTGTCGCAGATCAAATTCCGCTTTGGCTTTTTGAAGTACATCAAGGAAGAAGAGCAGGGTAGGATCATTGTTATGTACTAGTAATCGTGTAATGACTTTTTTAATCGATTTCTCCGCATCTTGCAATGAGTAACGAAAGCTGATCCGCTCTATCTTTTCCAATGGGGTATCTACTTGCATAAATTCAAGGATCGAATAGTTCTCTTTGATATATTCCCAGATAGGTAAGATATCAGCACGTTTTCGATTAGGAGAGTTCAATTGCTTCTCACTGATACTTTCGGTGTCAATAAGCTTGATAAGGTCACACGAGCTTTTAAATAGACTTTCAGCACGTATCAGAGCATCATCGATCGTATCAATTCCGAATGTCTTTAAATATTCACGATGTAATTCAAATTCGACATTGAATATCGGCTCTTGTAAATCCATCCCGTTTACTCCGAAATGGTTGTGCATGATCTCCCGTTTGATCTGTGAAGCGGTTGTCAGTTCTTTATGCTTGTTGTAGATACGAAGTAAAAAAGGCTTTTTACCGACATAGTAGGTTTCCAATTCATACCCGCTTGAACGTTCCCCGATGTTGGCAGAGTGACTTTGCTTCTTAGAGAGAATCATCTCTTTACGCAGATAGCTAAAATCGTGTTGGATAAACATATTAAGATCGATCCGTGTCACGGGAAATACTCTCATAGTGAATTCACCCAAGAATTTTCTATTAACGTACTCTATAAGCGATTTTAAGCCCAAAGTATAGATTCCTATAGCATTGAGCTGTATGCGTATGTTATGAATGTTCATAGCCTTCTCAGGGTCTTTAAATCCTGATCGAAAGAAGTCGTGATTGAACCAGTGAAACCCGTCTCTACCCATACCGCTGTAAACGACATCGATTCCGTTTATGTTTACGATGATGTCATTATCAGCGTACTGATAGTTGAGAGATTTAAAATAGGCTTTCTTATCTTCGATCTGATTAATGATGTCTTCATATAACCGATCATAGAAAGCACCGCTTTGTGCAAAGTAATAGAGTGCATCAATACCGCTTGCAAAGGGTATATTTTTGACATGACTATCTTGCATAGGTTTTTCCTTTCGACGATAAACGTCATTTTTTATTTGTAAAACAAGAGAGGAGAGAAATGTTTTATGACTTATGTCAGGGGGTGTTACTAGAACCCCCTGAGTTAATGCGCACAGCTAACGGCATTGAGCCATACGGCGGCATAGCCGCAAGTTAGGCTCACAGCCTACGTATGCGCAGAATTTAGATACCGTAAAAGATAGCTTTGCCTACGATAGCAACGTCTACTTCGACAAGTTCGTTTTCTTTGCCTTTGTAGAGAGCTACTTTGGAAGAGGGGATAGAGAGATCAATCAGCTCTTTGCGTGAGTCACCGTTTTTAAGGGGTATCTCCAAGAGCAACTGTATTTTATTTTTACCACGTACCACTTCACCCGTTTCTTTGTTGGTGAAATCATTCGAAGTATAGACATTTAGAAGGGTTCCAGATAATTTGATCATAGTCAAATCCTTTTATATGATTTTTGGATTTAACAAAGCGCTTTGTTATTTTCGAGTTATATAACGAGGAAAATTATAGGGGATAGGTGGAGGTAAAGGATAGGGTTTTTTTCCCTGAAAATCAGGAAGATTTAGTTGGTGAAGAACATTGAATTGAGTAGAGCACGATTTAAATCATACTGTTTATGTCTGTCTTTTATCGAATCGTAGTACTTGTCTGGATTGAATAAGCCTTGAAACTTGGTTCTTTTGTTTTTACCTTCCAGTGCCAGAATAGGGGAATTATAGTAGTACATTTTAACGTAGAAGTTTTTTGCTTTTGAAGAATCAAAAGTAAATTTTTCGGTTTTACTGAAAGGGAGTAAAAGTGTCAGGATACTTTTTTTCAATGCTGATTTATTGATTTGTTCAGCCCTAGACCAATAAACCCAGAACGGATCGTTATATAGCTTTATTGCAATAGATTTCAAAATCATTTGAGGTGTTAATCGATAACCCCAAAAATAAGCTGATAGTGATGCAAGGAAATCAAAGTCTTCAAAATCTTCTATATGATTAGAGACTTCAGGCAAATGCTTTTTCAAATCATCTCGAAAAGAATAAAATGAAAATTGTTTGTTTCCATCCTCATCTGTAAAAAACTCTTCGTGAGGATCATCTTCTGGTTCCGCATCAAACTCTTTAGGGTTTTTATAATCATTTCTATGAAATTGAACTAGTGCTAATTTTTCTATCGTTAGTTCATCATTTTTCAAAAAGGATTGAAATATTGAGAGAGTAATTATCGTACGTTTTACCATTGTTCGATCACGTAATGAGGAATAGATGGTCAGAGAATCTTTCAATGAGTTAATAAGTGGAATGATATTTTTTCGATCTTTTTCTAAACGCCGAATTGTGATCCATCTAGGATCAGTTGAAGTCTCTTTTTCTTCGAGATCAGATATAGCCATTAGCCCCATAAATAAAACTCTAAATGCTGAGTCAAACAAACTATGATCTTTATATGAGGCTTGAAGAAAAAGTAATGTATCTTCAATATTTTGGTGTTTATGAAGTATATCGATTGCTTTTTGTTTGTGTTTCTCATCTAAAGGGTGACAGTTAATATAAGCAATTAGATTGCTGATGAGTTCTTTTTGCACTAATCCTCATAAAAGTTAATCTTAGATTTTTATAGTAGTATTATGCTTAAATAAACTAAAGAAGCAACTATGATGGACAAAGTAAGAATACATGAAGTTGCAAAAGAATTAGGTATTAATTCAAAAGAAGTAGTAGAAGTAGCTAAAAAAATTGGGATAAATGTGCACACTGCTTCGAGCAGCATGAGTATAGAAGAAGCCGAAGCTTTAATGAAATATATCATACCAGAAGAGACTCAAGAAATCGAGAGTGAACAAAAAAGATCAGGCTTAAAAATAGTCAAAAAATATCGACCGTATGAGGGAAAAAAAATGAAATATGTTCAAAAAATTTACTTCGGACATCCTGCAACAGGAAAAAGTTTTCATGTCCATGAAAAAGTTATTAAAAAAGAATTAGAAATTGAATCTGAAGAAAATATCATTAATACTGTATTTCATCCTGAATATTCATATGGTGATTTCATGGGCAAATTGTTACCACACACCAATGAGAAAGGTGAAGTCCAGTATTGGTACTATTCAGGTCATTTTCTTGAGGCACTATCAAAAGCATATAGAACCCTACTTGATCTATCATCTAACAATAAAAATGTCTGTTTAATTATTGATGAAATAAACAGAGGAAATTCAGCTGCAATATTTGGTAGTATCTTTCAACTTTTAGATAGAGATGAGGATGGGTGGTCAAGTTATTCAATTACACTTTCAAATATGGAATTTGATAAATTAATAGATATTATTTTTGGTAAAGATATAGAAAAACAGATTGGGAAACTTACGCATAATGAAACTAATGGAAAGAATGAATTAGAAAAACGATCAATGGCAATTGCAAAATTAGTTGAAGATACAGAGTTGTCATTTCTAATTAGAAAAGAAATTAAACTTCCGCCAAATTTATCCATCATTGGAACTATGAACACCAGTGATGATTCAATTTATTATATGGATAGTGCATTTAAAAGACGTTGGGATTGGGAATTCACACGAAACTATTGGGGGAAATATACTGAAGATGAAGATATTCCAATGGGTCATGTAGAATCTAAAGATAATGATAATAAAAGATATGTCATTTTAGATGGCTTACATGTTTATATTGAAAATAAAGATGATTTATATTGGACATATTTTGTTGATGCTATAAACAAATTTATTTTGTCAAATGCAGATTATGTAAGGGGAGTAGAAGATAAACAAATCGGATATTGGTTTATCAAAAGCAAAAAGCTCAATGATGATAAAAAATATATTTTGCTAGAGGATATAAAGAATAAATTGATGTTTTTCATTTGGGATAACGTATTTAATAGAGATAAAACTCCCTTGATTAATTTACTCTCTATAAAAGATTCTGAATTAATAACTTTTGGAGACTTTCAGGATCAAGCAGATCTTTTTATTGAAAAAATTTCTTTATCTATATCATGAATAACAAATCAAATTTCCAGTTAATTATTACTGGGAAAGAACGAAAAAACAATAAAATAGATCCTGCTTTTGTTGGAATATTGCCTTCAAATAATGAGAAACCTTTTTTTGTTTTTCCATATGGTTTTGAAGAAGTTGAAATAACAGACAAATTATTTACAGACATTTTTTTTTTAATATACCGAATTTTTTCAAAATATAAACAAGATTTAGAAGCACATAAAAAGTTGAATAGTGAATCAGGAATTGAAAAATCTAATAATGGCCAATACAAAATTCCATCAAAAGACAATGATGGAATAGCAATTAAATTTTATTCTGAATTAAATGGCATTGATGAGATTATTAACTCGGTTGAAGGTGAAATATTCTTCGAAATAAAAAATAAAATAGGATTAACGCATCCTTTTGAAATAAAAAGTAAACATCTTGAGTATTCTATATATCAAAATGGTATAGCTATCATTGATGAAGTTCCTGATAATAAAAAATATATTGCTTCAACTTCCTATATTGACATAGTTTTAATGTTGTCTTATCTTTATGAAGAAATACAAAAAGCATCGTATGTCAATAAAAGTAAGACTCATACAGAGCATTATGCAAAGCTTTTTAGAGAAAAATTTGAAATAAAAAAGAGCGAAAGTATTTTTTATGAGAAAAACGACTTACATTTAAAAAAGTTGAGACATATTTTAGAGAGTATTCATCTTCAGACTGTATATAAAGACCCATTATATTTAGATATTTATAATGCTATATACACTTTTTTATATTTTAAAAAAACAATTCTTAAGAACAAAATCATCTGGGGAATTGAGTCTTTTGCGTTTATATGGGAAGAAATGTGCTTACATTTTTTATTACAAAAACGTAAAGAAAATATACTTTATGCAGATACCCAGGATTATCCAGATGAATCACTAAAAATAAGAACTATTTCTAATCAAGCACCTACATATTACTTTTCAAAAGACAAGGATGAAGATAAATATCCTTTTTTTATACAAATTCCAGGATACAAAAAAATATATATTTTCCCTGATGTTGTTCTGCAATCAACTAGTAATAGATCTATCAGCTTTGAAGATTTTTTTGAAGTTGTTAATCACTCCCATGGATTAAACAATAACTACAAAATTTATATTAAACAAAAATATAAATCAAATAAGCTTTTACTTGAATTGATGGATTCAAAAGAAATTGTTGAACATGGTGTCGGCTTGACTAATGAAACAATTAATGAGTTGAATGCTAAACATGGAATTTATAATAATAGGATTTATTCTACAAAATCGAACATAACTACAAAATTGAATTTTTTTAAAAATGAATTTATTAAAATGTTAAGCCGTGGTTTAATGGATAATTCCTATATTGAGTTGTTTCCATTAGATACTATAAAGATTCTTGATTTCAAATACTACACAGATGAATATGCACATAAAAAAGATAATGAAAATGTTAAAAAAGATCAGATCAAACAGCTTGCTTATGAGTTGGCTTTTAAGAATTCAAATTATTTATATAATGAAATAAATAGCTATTTTATATTACCTAAATATTTGAATGTGCCTAATCAAAAAATGTTTTCCTTTTTAAGTTCACAAATCCAAGTTCAATATTGGAATTTTCAATATATTTCAGAATTTTATATAAAGTCAAAAAAATGATATATCCACTAGATTTACTATGTAAAAAGAAAGTTGATTTTACAGATCTAACAAGTATAGATGATTTAGTTCAGCTATTAAAAACACTAACTTATCCATACGAAGAACTAAAGTCTATGGATACTTTGTTTAATCTATTGGAGCCAACATTAATAAAAGATTTCATTACTCATGAAAATGCAGAAACTATCTTTCAAAAAGTATCAGTGAAAAGTATTTATCTAAAACTTATAGATGATATCAGTAAAAAAGAAAATGAAATACTTATCAAACCAAAAGTAATTTATACAATTTGTAATGATGTAGATAATCTAGATAGAAAGATGCGAGAAATTAAAATCGGTGATCAAGTAATACTTTCCATTGTAAAAATATCAATTTCAGATTTAAAAGCAATAATATCTTAAAAATCACAAAGTGTATTTCAGATAAAGATTGAATGAAAGTTGTGCCTATGTGCATAGCATTTCTGTCACAATACCCCTTGAAAGCCCGTAAACACTGGCAAAAAAAGCACTCGGCTTACGTTGTACCTACCTTCAAATCTCTTTCAGTTACTTTCCACTAAATTTTTAGGAATGAATTTTGCTTATACCCTGATAATATTATTCGATCAAGGAATTGTTATGGGTATCGCTTTATACAGTGTTTATTCGGCTATCTATGAATACATCGAAATTTTCGGCGAAGTATGGGCAGATAAGATTTTCTAACTCTTACCCTCTACCCATTCTCGCATCTATTTTCTTTTCCACAAACTGTGGGGACGGCTCCAAAACGATTCGTGCGGCTTTCCTACATGAATATCTTCATAATACTCTTTTTCATGTTGCTGCATCGCGTCACGGATAGCGTTGACTGTCCGTTTTTCTGCTTCTATCGGTGCGGTGAGGACGCAATACTCTCCATCGGTCAGTTCATCATTAAACCGCTCTTCATCAAATGTTTTTCCTAAATACTGAACCACGTAGCGAAGGTCACGCTCGGCATTACCCAGACAGCTTGTTGCGCCGGGGGAGGGGGTCATATTAAAAATTATCCCTTCTCCCGTGTTGATAGAGGCTTCGCCGAGGAGAAGTTTTTGCTGTTTCTTGTCGATAACTTGCGGTCGTACCCCACCGAAACCGTGTGCGTACTCAAACTCATCAAGACGTAATGAGGGGACGATTTTTCGGGCATCTTTTAGAAAGAGACGCTTGTTAAAATAGGGAAGCTCAAAGAGAAAGTTACGGAAGATGTAGTTGCGAATGTCACTCTCACGCATCAGCTTCCACAATGCGATGATAACATTGCGATCCAGTCGGAGTGTTTTCCAAAAATCAAGATACGTACCTCCGCTAAAGCGCTCTAATTTCGGGAGAACGAGGGCGGTAGGGCCAAAACGGGTATTTCCGCTTGCGAGAATATCGGGATCACCGTGCAACGCCGCAAAAGGGAGCTTCGGATTTTGGATCATATAGACTTTGCCGTTTAGAATATGTTGGGAGGTGAGATAAAAACTTCCCGCAACAGGAAGACAGGCATAATCAAGCCCATGACCGATTCCATGTGCGAGATAGAGGCTATGGGCTCCCGCATCCACGACAACAAAATCAGCACTGAACTCTCCCGCTTTACTTCGGACGGTATACCCTCGTGTGGGATTCTTTTCCATGTTGCTGACGGGAGCGTTTAAAAAGAGATCGAGGGTTGTGTTCGGCTCATTTTTAGCATTCGTAATAAACGATTGCGCCATTTTGCCGTAATCTACCGTTGTCCACTGACCGATCGCTCCGATTCCGACGATTGTCTCAGGACGTTCGTTTCCCTCATCATCAAAAACAACACGGGGTTCGAGAGTTTTAAGTCTCTCTTTATCCCATACTTCAAGATAAGGGAAAAGTTCAGAAAACTCCTCATAACGGTGAAGGAGAAATTCCACCTCTTCTGCACCGATACCAAGTGCCATTTTTTGATGGGAAAAAATAATACTGTTTTGATAACCGTATTGAAGGCAATATTTCTCGACCATTTTGGCGGTTCGTTTGGTGATAGAGGCTTTGGAGAGAGTATAGTTGGTTTCGATGTCACCGACATGAATCGTTTGGGAGTTGGCGGTTCCTTTAGAGTTTAAGGTTGCAATATCGCCGTATTTTTCAATAACCGCGATTTTACTTATATCGGTATAGCGTGCCATCTCATACGCCAAAGCGCATCCCGATATTCCCGCTCCAACGATAATAACTTCATAATGGTTATCTTTCATAAAACCCTTTCAATTGCGTGAGAAATAAGGTTATTTTATACTATAAAAGATCAAAAAGTTGTTGTAACAGAAAAATTACGGGAAAAAATGTTATATTACCTCTTAACGTAATCTGAATAAGGAGATGGTATGAGCACCGTTACCCTCACCGATAACCGCACCGGCAAAAGTTATGAGTTTTCCATTCTTCACCCCAGCGTAGGGCCTGATGTTATCGATGTTCGTACCCTCTACAAAGAGACGGGGATGTTCACCTACGATCCCGGATTTACTTCTACGGCGAGCTGTAGTTCCGCAATTACCTATATTGACGGTGAAAAAGGGGAGTTGCTCTATCGTGGATATGATATTAGTGATTTGGCAACTAAAAAAACCTATTTGGATGTTGCCTATCTCCTTTTGGTCGGAAAACTTCCAAATGAAAAAGAGCGGGCAGAATTCGATATCGAATTACGAAAGCGCTCCTTTGTCCACGAAGGGCTAAAACGTCTTTTCGACGCCTTTCCGGATAAAGCCCATCCGATGGCAATGATGTCTTCTGCCGTATCGGCACTTTCGACTTTTTATTTTGAACATCTTAACGTGACGACGAATGAAGAGGCTCAAGTTATGGCACGTCGAATTATTGCCAAAATCCCGACGTTGGCTGCATTTACCCATCGACGGATGTTCGGTATTCCTTATATTTATCCCGATATTGAACGCCCTTTTACCGAGAATTTTCTCTATATGATGCGCGCGTATCCGGGAGAAAATCTTGAAATTCGTGATGTCGAGGTCAAAGCACTTGATACAATCTTCACCCTCCACGCGGATCATGAACAAAATGCTTCCACTTCTACTGTACGGGCTGTTGCCTCTACGGGAGCACATCCGTATGCATCGCTATCTGCCGGAATCAATGCCCTTTGGGGGAGAGCGCACGGCGGCGCAAATGAATCGGTTATCGCCCAGCTCGAATACATCGGAAGTGTTGATAAAGTGGATGATTTTATTGCGCGTGCCAAAGATCCGAATGATGATTTCAAATTGATGGGATTCGGTCATCGGGTTTATAAAAATTTCGACCCGCGTGCTAAAATTCTCAAAAATCTCCTCGATCAGCTTAAAGATGAGCTGGGTGTCAATAATGACTTATTGAAAATTGCCGAGAGAATTGAACAGATTGCACTCCAAGATGAGTATTTCATTCAGCGCAAACTTTATCCCAATATCGATTTTTATTCCGGTCTTATTCTGACGGCTCTTAAAATACCGAAATCGATGTTTACGATTATCTTTGTAATTGGACGCTCAGTTGGGTGGGTTGCCCAATGGATCGAACTGAAAAACGATCCTGAGATGAAGATTGCGCGTCCTCGTCAGCGTTACACCGGCGAGCTGAAAAAAGGTCTCTAAAGATTTTGCTATAATAAGAAACTTTATACGTTTTTAGGAGCCTTTATGGAGTGTGAATTTCCTACTGTCAATGCAACCAATAATGAAATAAAAATGATTTTAGAAAAAGTAAAAACGATTGCCGTTCTAGGACTCTCTCCCGATTCCAGCAAAGATAGTTACCGTGTCGCCGAATATCTCAAAAATGCAGGTTATACGATTATCCCGATCTACCCTAAAGAAGAGACTATTTTAGGGGAAAAGGTATACCGTTCACTCGCGGAGATCCCGTGTACGGTTGATATGGTCAATATTTTTCGCAAACCCGATGCGCTGGATGCCATTGCCGATGCGTGTATAGCACGCGGTGATGTCAAAGTGTTCTGGGCACAAAAAGGGATAGTCAATAACGAAGCTGCCGAAAAAGCACGTAGTGCCGGTATGGATGTCGTACAAAATCACTGTAGTATGGTCGAACATCGACTGATACACGGTTAAAGGGAAAAATTGATCGAATTAAATACGATATACGAAGCACATGAACGGATACGCGGAACCGTTGTTAAAACACCTTTCGCCTATGCACCGAGATTAAGTGAACAATGCGGTATTGAAGTCTATCTCAAAAAAGAGAATCTCCAAGTGACAGGAGCTTTTAAAATTCGCGGTGCTTACAACAAAATCGCTACTTTGAGCGAATCCGAACGTGCTCAGGGGGTTATTGCCGCAAGTGCGGGGAACCATGCTCAAGGGGTGGCTATGGCTGCACAAATCTTCGGCATCCAAGCTTTAATTGTCATGCCGGAATCGACTCCGTTGACAAAGATTAACGGCGTGCGCTATTACGGAGCCGAAGTTATTTTAGCCGGAAGCAATTATGATGAAGCATATGCGTATGCATCCTCCTACGGGCAAAAGCACAGTATGGTATTTGTCCATCCCTTTGCCGATGAAGCGGTTATGGCAGGGCAGGGAACCATCGCATTGGAGATGATTGATTCAATCAAAGATTTGGACGCAATCATTATCCCCGTCGGAGGTGGAGGATTGATTTCGGGTATGGCTTCCGCCATTAAAGCGTTAGCTCCGCATATCCGTGTTATCGGCGTTAACGCAGTGGGGGCTCCCGCAATGCGAGAATCGTATGAAGCTAAAACGCCCATAGACAGCACTGCGGTTCGTACTATTGCAGACGGCATCGCGGTTCGTGATACTTCACCCATCACGTTAGGACATATCCTTGAGACGGTTGATGAGATTGTGAGTGTTGATGATGAAGAGATTGCCAATGCGATTTTATTTTTGCTAGAGCGCCAGAAACTGGTGGTTGAGGGGGCGGGTGCCGTCGGGGTTGCCGCATTGCTGCATGACAAACTAAGCCACTACCGGGGCAAAAAAGTGGGGGCTGTCCTCAGTGGCGGAAATATGGACGTTACGCTTCTCTCGATTATTATCGAAAAAGGGCTTATCAAATCGGGTCGAAAGATGAAATTGACGGTCACACTGGTTGATAAGCCGGGTGCATTGATGCATCTCACAGAGATGCTGCAAGGACTTAACGCCAATATCGTTCATATTGCCTATGATCGTACCTCTACGACACTGGCATACGGTGATGCCAATGTTATGATCCATTTAGAGACCAAAGGGCAGGAACATCAGGAGCAAATTCGTACATTATTAAAAGAACACCGCTATCTCAGTAGCGAAGAGCATTAAGGACTGAGGGGATGGAGGTTCTAAAATTATTCGATTTTAAACAACCGATACTCCTTCTAAAAACACTTTTAAATGGAAATTTAGGCGTTATTGATGCCCAAAACACCCTACGAATTATCCATGCAGGCAACTATGGCGTTATTGACGGCTTCAAAACAAAGATAGTTCATGAACGCTATAGCGGCTGTTTTACGGATATCTCCCTTGATGGAGAACACTCTATTTCAGCGGTATCGGGAACCAATCAAGCCTCATTATTTAGCTTATCCAAAAAAGGGCTGCTTAATAAAGTAGGACGACATGACGGTGAAGTGGAGAGTGTCGGATTCGATCCGGAGGGGCGCTATTGTGTTACATGCGGAAAAGACGGTAAAGCATTCGCATGGGTAATAGAAACTTCTCGTTTGGCGTTTACCCTGCCTGAACATTCTGATGTTATCAGTACGGTTTCATTTCATGATAACGGTCAATGGGTTGCTACGGGAAGTTATGACAAAAGCATTAAACTGCTTAATACCTCGACCATGCAACAGTCGATGAAACTGCTTGGGCACTCGAGTAAAATAGTAGCCATTATCTTCTTGCCGCATGCCCATATTCTCTCCGTCGAACGTGAGGGCGGGTTGATTGTTTGGGATATGAATAGCTCTAAAGTCTCCAAACGCCTCTCTAAAATGAATGATGATGTCACTTCGATGTGTATCAGCTCCGATAAACAGTTCGTTTTCGTCGGAACTAAACTCGGCTATATCGGACTGTACGATATGCAGAGTATGGAACAAATTACTCCCCGCTACATTAAAGAGAGTGAAGAGATAACCTCACTTACCCTTTTAGATAATCCGCTCCGTTTGGCTGTCGGCACCATAGAGGGTAAAATCCGTATTTATGCCCTTCAAGAAGATGAAGCAAAGTATGCGCAGATGATTCGTGAACAGCAATACAATACATTTTATTCTGCAGTCGAAGCAAATCCGATGCTCCTATATTCAGAGGCTTACGTACTTGCAGAGCAAATTTGGTTAGAGGTTCTTGAGGAAGCTCGTCATTGCATTGAAAAAAGTGAACGTCAAAAACTTACAGATCTATTCTCTCTCTACAGTGAAGTTCCGAAAAAAAATGCCATTATCAACCAAATACTCAGCTCGTATGAAAAATATGAGCAATTCCAAACTTATGTGCTGGAAGGGCATCTTCCACTGGCCTATTCTTTAGCCAAACAATATTCTGCACTGCAGGAGACAGAGCTCTATCTAAAATTAGAACGAAGATGGAAAAAGTTATTTTTCAAGGCGCAAGAGCTTATCTTAGAAACGAGAGGCGATGAGCAGGCACGACAGTTATTGGCCCCTTTTCGAGGAATATCAGAAAAAACCGTACTCATTCAACAACTTTTTGAACAACGTAAAATGTATGCCTATATCAAAAAGATTCTTGGGCAACATGATTATGCGAAATTTTTTGCTCTTGTCAAAATGCACCCGTTTTTGAAAGAGTTTGCAGAATACGCTTCCGTCATGGAGTACGCTAATATGCTTTTTTTTCAAGCTCAAAAAGCGTATAACAACGGTGATTATGCGACGGCGAAAAAAGCGTGCAAAATTTTAGTTTCTTTTCCTGATTTTGCAAAAGAAGCTCAGGAAATGGAAGATACCATACGTGTAAAACACCTTTTCTACGACGCTATAACATCAAAGAACCTCTCTAATGCGTTCTCTTATCTCAGTACTTATCCTCTGCTGTATGATGTTCCTGAGGCTAAATTATTAGAGCATCAATGGAATGAGATTGTCGATGATGCACGGCGATTTGCTTCTATCGGAAGCGCGCAGGAGACACTTGAGATTTTTCAGCCCTATTTTGATGTACGGGACAAATATGCGGCTATGGCAGCAGTAATTTCACAGGCCTATTGTGTTCAACTCGAGCAAAAAATCCAATTCAAACTCCCTCAAGAGATCATTGAAAACGGTATACAAAATTATGTAGAAATCTTCGGAATCGATGAGGGTATCAGAAGTGTATGCGATTATTTTAAATTGTTATATCAACCAACCCTTGATCTGGAGCAGCTCAATCAAGGCTCCTTGCAAGCATGGATCCCTTCTAATATTTTACATGACATTACACAGCGAATTTAAATGATCGCCGTTGATTTGGGATCGAATACGATCCGATTTATAGAATATGACGGAGTTTATTGGGGAAAAAGTTTTGAAAAGATTGTAAGAACGGCAGAAACACTCCAAAATACGAATCGAATTTCAGATCAGGCACTTCATCGGATTATTGATGCAATCAATGAAGCCAAAGCGCATATCGATTTTTCCCATCAAAATATCGTAGCCTACACTACCGCAGCCATGAGGCTCGCCTCTAACAGCCAAGATATCATTGATAAGATCAAAACTGAAACCGGTATCGTATTTAAAATCATTACCTCCGAGAAAGAGGCTGAACTTACTTTGGGTGCCGTTCGTTATCGTCTAAATCAGCTCTCACTTCAGCCTGCATCGTTTCTTCTCGCCGATATCGGCGGTGGGTCTACGGAACTCATACAATACCTAAATGATACCTCTCACTCCATAAGTTTAAATATCGGAATCGTAACTCTCTCAGAAAGTGTCTTCTCTGAATCGCAGCTCAAGGAAAAAATTCAAATTTTTAAATCACAAATCCGAGAGTCACTCCACCTATCCAAACCTCTCCAACTCGTCCTTACGGCAGGAACCCCCACAACAATGGCAGCATATTTGAACGGAATGGATTATAAAAGTTATGATCCAAAAAAAATAAACGGATATGCTCTATCGCTATCCGCTTGCTACAGCGTCTATAATGATCTATTAAAGATGGATGAGGAAACACGAGCAAGCTACGTGGGGGTAGGGAGAGAAAATCTTATTATTGCCGGTATTTTAATGGTGACCGCAATCTACGAGGTGCTTCATACTCAAGAAGCCATAATTATTGATGATGGATTAAGAGAAGGGATAGCGTTAGAATATTACAAAGTGCCCTAAAATTTTGACCATCCCGTGAAGTTAGCTATAATAGAAAATAAAAAATGGGGGCGGAATATTGAAATTAACTAATATTAAACGTGTCGGAATCCTTTTACGCCCCTCTACTCCTGAGCTAAAAGATATGTTTTTTGAAGCAAAGCGAATCTTCGAATCACGAGGTATAGAGGTTATCATCGATAACATCAGCGGTGGGATGATCGGGTCAATGGGGCAGCCGTTTGAGATGATGTGCCAAAATTCCGACTTTCTAGTAACCATTGGTGGGGATGGAACTCTGATATCCGCCGTTCGCCGCTCGTATCGCTATCAACTCCCAGTTTTAGGTATTCATGCCGGAAAACTCGGGTTTCTAGCCGATCTCGATTTTTCTGAGCTTGAATCTTTTGTGGAAAAAATGTTAGCGGGGGAGTACCGTATTGATCAGCGCGCCGTTTTACAAGCGACAATCGTCACCCCAAGCGGTGAAAATGAAATTTTTGCATTTAATGACATCGTTCTGACACGCCCCTCCATTGCTAAAATGATTCACCTCGAAACATTTGTCGATGGGCGCAGCTTTAATACCTATTACGGCGACGGTGTAGTTATTTCTACACCGACAGGCTCGACTGCTTATAATCTCTCAGCCGGAGGCCCTGTACTTTTTCCTCTTACGCAGGTCTTTTCCTTAACCCCTATTTGTCCCCATTCTCTAACCCAACGTCCTGTGGTATTACCGGGACATTTCGAGATTGAGATGAAAACACCCGATCCAAGTGCGTTGGTCATTATCGATGGACAGGATTTAGTAGAGATCAGCGATAGTGATACGGTACATATTAAACTGGCAGACGGAGCGGCTCATTTAATTCACCGTAAAGAGTTTAATTATTTTGAAGTTCTTAAAGAAAAATTGGGGTGGGGGAATTAATGATCGAGAGGTTTTATCTCAAGGAATTTTTAACCTTTAAAGAGGCAGATTTAGAGTTTCATCCGGGTCTGGTTGTCTTTACGGGACCTAGCGGAAGCGGAAAATCTATTCTAATGCGTTCGATTTTGGCGTCTGTCGGACTGGAAAACGTTGAGGCACAGATTTGTGAATCGAGTGTTTCATGGATTATCGATGAAGAGCGATATGGACTTCAAAATGAACCTCTCAATATTTTTCGACATGTTAAAAAAGAGAAAACCCGCTATTTTATTAACAACCAAAGCACATCAAAATCATCAATGGAATCAATCAGTTCCGCCTATCTGAGACATTTAAGTCTCAAAGATTACAGTGATTTTGAACCCTCTGCATTACTCTCTTTGCTGGATGAGCGAATCGGTATCCATCAACCTAAGCACACTCTCGTATTGGAATCACACCGTAGTCAATACGCCCAATACAAAACACTCTCCGATGAGCTTAATATTATTGAAGAAAAAGAAAAAAATCTTGCCGAACTAAAAGAATATGCCCTTTATGAGATTACTAAAATTGATGCAATCAAACCGTGTATCGGGGAAGATGAAGAGTTAAATCAAATCAAAAAACAGCTCTCCAAAAAAGAGAAAATCGAAACGGCTATCACACAAGCACAAGCCATTTTTACCCATGAATCGCATGTCAGTACTGCGCTAAGTTTATTAGAAACAGAGAGTGCCTTCTTCGATGATGCCATGAATGAGTTACGAAATCTCTTTGAAAGTTCAATGGAACGTCTCGAAGAGTTGGAAGATATTTCCGTCGAATCCGTATTGGACCGTATTGAACAGATTTCAGAGCTCAAGCGGCGTTACGGCAGTGTGGAAGAGGCTCTCGCCTACCGTGATCAAAAAGTTCATGAACTTCAATCGTATGAGAGTATTGAACACTCTAAAAGCGATTTGATCAAACGTATTGCAACCTTAAAAGAATCGCTAGAACACTCTGCACAAGAACTCTCTCGTGCACGTCTTGAGTCCCTTAATACAACACTTGCAACCCTTAATGGCTACTTGGGAATGCTCTATTTGCGTGAAGCTACATTAGAACTCGCCCCTTGCACACTCAATGCGAGCGGAAGTGATAAAGTATTACTCGGTCTTTCAGGGACAAAACTGGATAAACTCAGTTCAGGAGAATTCAACCGTTTACGCTTGGCATTACTGGCATTAGGGGTTGAAAGTATGGAGGGAAGCGGTGGTGTCTTAATGCTCGATGAGATCGATGCGAACCTAAGCGGTGAAGAGTCGATGAGTGTTGCAAAGGTTTTACGCCACCTATCAACCCATTATCAAATTTTTGTTATCTCTCATCAGCCTCAGCTCACCTCGATGGGGCAGCAGCACTTTTTAATCTATAAAGACGACGAAAGTCGAGTCCGCGAACTGAACGAAAACGAGCGGATCGAAGAGATTGCCCGCATTATCAGCGGTGATAGTGTCAGTGAAGAAGCACGCGGGTTTGCGCGCGATTTGTTTGAACGCTCACGAGGAATAGCATGATTATCGATACCCATATCCACCTCGATGATGAACGCTATTTTGAAGACTTTGATGCCATGATGGAACGTGCATATGATGCGGGAGTGGAAGCTTTTATTATCCCGGGGGCGCATCCTAGTACTTTACAACGTGCCGTAGAAATATGTGAACAGTATGAAAATGTTTATTTTGCAGTCGGAGTCCACCCTTACGACAAGGAGGGCATCGATTCTATCGACTTTGATCTCTACGCATCTCATAAAAAATGTGTCGCTATCGGTGAATGCGGGTTAGATTATTTTCGTCTTGAAGGGTCAGAAGAAGAGAAACAGATTGAAAAAAAGGCTCAGGATGATGTTTTTCGCCGCCAAATTCGGCTGGCAAAACGCTTTAAAAAACCGTTAATAGTCCATATTCGTGATGCTAGTCACGATGCAAAAACCGTACTGCTCGAAGAAGGAGCCGGTGAGATCGGCGGTGTTTTGCACTGTTACAACGCCGATGATGAGCTTTTGTCCCTCGCGAATGAAGGATTTTATTTCGGTATCGGAGGTGTGGTCACCTTTCAAAATGCCAAAAAACTCATCAACATTCTCCCACGTATTCCGCTTGAAAAACTTCTGATTGAAACTGACGGTCCCTACCTTACCCCTCATCCCCATCGCGGGAGCCGAAACGAGAGTGCCTATACCCTTTATATTGCGGATAAAATGGGAGAGCTTTTAGGAAAAAACAGCACTGAAATATCGACGCTTACAACGGTGAACGCTAAAAAGCTGTTTGCACTAGGCTAGGGTAGAGGAGAGGGATATGAAGAAGGATCATTTACTGGCATTGATACTGCTTATCCCTTTAGCTCTTAATGGAGTAGGTTTTGATCCTAAAGATAAAAAAATGATTGAGGTTCTTCGCCATTTTGATATCCCAGCGTCTTATTTGAGAGATCCTTATCTGCATGATATCTATGCTGAGAAAAAACGTGAATGTATTTTAGAAGGATTTGCCGACTTATCTGAAAATGCAGACGTATTTATCCCGATGCTCTCCTCATTGATCGCACAATCCGATTTGCCGAGTGAATTTTTATTTGTTACGCTAGTCGAGTCTCAGTTGCACGGAAGTGCTACATCGACACGTGGAGCTGCCGGAATTTGGCAGTTTATGGAGAGTACAGGAAAATTACATGGACTGCGTGTCAATAATTTTGTGGATGAACGTCGTGATCATATTAAATCGACCCGTGCCGCTATCGCTTATTTAAGCAGCCTAAAAAAACAGTTCGGAAAATGGTATTTGGCCCTCATAGCTTACAACTGCGGCGATGGAAGACTCTCACGCGCAATCCGCAAAGCAGGGACAAATGACATTCATGTATTGACCGATCCTAAACGAAATTTGATTCCCTTAGAGAGTCGAAATTATATTCGAAAAGTGGTCTCTTTATCATTATTGGCAACAGATGAGATTTTTTTATCCAAAATACAATATGACGCATCCCTCAACGGAGCGGAAAATCCTATCGCTACCGTCTATCTTCCCGAAGGAGAAAAAATTGACCGGATTGCTGCCGTACTCGAAATGCCGAAAAAAAATCTTCTTAGCCTCAATACCCACCTTAAAAAAGGGGTAACACCACCGAATGAACAATCCTATCCAGTCTATATTCCCAAAGAAAAACTGGATGATTTCCGCCAAAAATTTCGCACAAAAGGGCTGCGAGGCTATTTTGTTATGCATCGGGTAAAATCAGGAGAGACAATAGATCAGCTCTCTAGCCGCTACAATGTCCCTAAAACTTCAATAATGATGGAAAATATGATCGGAGATAATGAAGAACGGACAATCAATCGACAGGTTAAAATTCCTATTAATAAGCCATTTTTGAAAAATCCACGTCTGCACAGTGCAAAATCAGGTGAAACCCTTGCTTCAGTAGCAACATTGTATAATATGACTCTTGAACAAATTAAATTAAAAAATCCGTTTATATCAAATGCGCTGCATGAAGGAGAGGAAATACGAGTTGGTGATTAAAACCCTTTTAGCGGTGCTGATTATTTTTTTCGGAGGATGTACGACAAAAACCGGTTCATACTCTTATCAACCAAAGCCCTCCCAAAAATACCCATCCGAACAACTCGCGATGGCTCCGTCAAATGTCTATAAAAAAAATGGGGAACTTCACGCAACTATGCGCCCCTATACCGTATTTGGAAAAGAGTATTATCCTACCGTTGTAAGAGTAGGGGATACTTTTAGCGGACGTGCGAGCTGGTACGGCCCCGATTTTCACGGAAAATCTACCTCTAACGGAGAAGCTTATGATATGTATGCCATGACAGCGGCCCATAAAACACTCCCGATGAATACCGTTGTAAGAGTTACCAACATGGAAAATAATGCCCAAACGATTGTCAGGATCAATGACCGTGGCCCGTTTGTTGAGAGCCGAATTATTGATCTCTCCTACGCTGCAGCAGAGCAAATCGGCGTTTCTAAAAAAGGGACGGCACCCGTAACTTTGGAAGTATTAGGGTTTGAGCCTACGAATATGCGATCAATTGATATGACACGGCTGGCAAAAGGTCCGAAAGAGTCGGTATTGAACGCTTTCTTTGTTCAAATCGGATCATTTGAGCGCTTTGAAGGTGCGCTAAGCACAAAACAGAAGTACACTTCTTTCAATGGCTATTCTGCAATCATTAAAGATACAGAGTATAATAACAAACGACTATTTCGTGTCTGGCTCGGCGGATTTAAAAGTGAAGCCGAAGCTCGCGATTTCATTTCACGGGGCTATTTTGAAGGCTCCTTTATTGTAAGGGAATAAGATGATCCAAAAAAAACGTCAGACCAAAGAGACCGATATTGACTTGTCACTCCGCATTGCAGGAGAGGGTAAAAGTACAATCTCGACAAAAGTAGGCTTTTTGGATCATATGTTGGAAAGCTTTGCCAAACATGCACAGATTGATCTGATACTAACCTGTAATGGGGATATTCACATAGACGATCACCACAGTGTCGAAGATATCGGTATTGTCTTAGGTCAGGCACTGCGTGAAGCAATCTATCCGATCGAAAAGGTGGAGCGCTTCGGCAGTGCTACCATCGTTATGGATGAAGCGGCAGTGGTATGCGATTTGGATTTGAGTAATCGTCCTTTTTTAGTCTATGACGTTCCTGTATCCGGAAAAATCGGGTCATTTGAAGCCGAATTGGCCGAGGAGTTTTTTCGTGCGGTTGTCTTTAACGCCGGGATCACTGCACATATTATTATGCAACGCGGTAAAAACAAACACCATATTATCGAAGCGGCATTTAAATCCCTGGCTGTCGCTCTTCGCCGCGCACTGGAGCGTAATGATCGTGCCGGAGTCCCAAGTACTAAAGGTATTTTATGATCAAACTGCTGATTTTAGATGTTGATGGATGTATGAGTGACGGTAAAATCATTTATACGGCGGATGGGCTAGAACTCAAAAACTTCAACGTCAAAGACGGGTTTGCCATAAAAGCATGGGTAAAAATGGGGCATAGCGTCGCGATTATTACCGGACGCGACTCAACCATTGTTACTAACAGGGCTAAAGAACTTGATATTGTGCATGTCCATCAAGGGGTAAAAGACAAACGTGCCGTTGCGATAGCTATGTGTGCTGAGTTAGGGATTGAACCACATGAAGTGGCGGTTATCGGCGATGATTTGAATGATTACAATCTACTGCAATGGGCAGGGCAGGCGTATACACCGCAAGACGGTTCAGAATATCTGAAAAGCTTTACTGAGGTTTTGGATCGATGTGGTGGTGATGCATGCGTTCGTGAAATGATTGAAAAAGTAATTCGTCGTAACGGTGAAGAAGAAAAATTTTTAGCGTTGTGGATCTAAATGTCGATTAACCTTTTTTTTGTTTTGATTCTTGGATTGTTATTGGGAATGTACGGCTATTTCGCTCCTAACAATACCGCTGTCCATGAGGTCAAAGAGGTCCCTAAAATAGAACTCATTGATTTTACACTGTATGAAATTTCGCATAAAGGGATTGATCATATTTTAGAAGGGGATGAAGGGAAAAAGTTTGATGAGTATTATGTGATAACATCAGCTAAATTTAGCGATAATACGAAAAATTTATTTCATACTATCCAAGCCGATAATGTCGATTATCGAAATGATATTATTAAGCTTAACGGACATGTTCATTATAAGAGAAATGACGGTTTAGAATTTCGCTCAAATGAGGGAACATACCATACAAAAGCCTCTCTTATTGATACCCGAGGTTCTTTTGTCATTACTCAAGGCAAGAATCGAATCGACGGCAATGGATTACTTTATAATACGGAAGCTAAAACCGTTTCCGCGAATCAAGTACACGGCAGTTACCAATTAAAATAGGAATATTATTATGATAATACGAAATCTACTATTCATTTCTCCCTTATTATTTGCTCTATCATGGAGTGAAGAGCTTAAAGTAATTTCTGATAATTTTAAAGGAGACCAACAAAAAGGGGTCTCTGTCTTTACCGGAAATGTAAAAGTAACAAAAGGGCGTGATGAACTCAACGCTACTAAAGTTACTATCTACACGGATAAAGAGAACAAACCGACGAAATACTTTGCAGAAGGGGAGGTATCCTTTTATATCGTGACGGAACTGGGTGAAAAATATAAAGGTAAATCTCAAACGGCCATCTACCTCCCGATTGAAAGTGAATACCAGTTTTACAAAAAAGTTGACTTGATCCGTATAGACGATTATCGTCGTGTTAAGGGGGATAAAGTGGTCGTTAATACCGTCCAAGGACATGCTTCGGCTGAAAGTGCCAATGATGAACCGGTAGTAATGACGTTTACCCTCGAAGATAAAAAAACAAAACCTAAAAGTACGGCTAAATGATTGAAATTATCGACTCTGTATTTGTCACATCGGCTCCGAATATCCGTTTAACACCAGAGAACGAGTATCAAAACGAAGTAGCATTTATGGCACGTTCCAACACAGGAAAAAGTTCACTACTGAACACCCTTACCAAACGTAAATCACTCGCAAAAGTTTCTGCAACGCCTGGGAAAACCCGCTTAATCAACTATTTCGATGTACTATTTGCCGATCGAGATACGAATGAGCGCTTAAGTGCGAAATTTGTCGACTTACCTGGATTTGGATATGCAAAAGTGGCCAAATCGCTTAAAACCGATTGGGAAAGCAATCTCACCGGCTTTATCTCGGAACGGAAACAAATTCGTATTTTTGTCCACCTGATCGATTGCCGTCACCCCGATTTAGAGATTGACCGCTCTGTCAGTAGCTATTTGGATGAAATTTGCACTCCGGATCAAACCATTCTCACCATTTTTACAAAAATCGATAAATTAAATCAAAAAGAGCTTAATGAGTTAAAAAAACGGTTTCCGGGTGCCATCATGGTATCTAATTCAAAACGTCGCGGAGTTGACGCCATTGTCGAACATCTCTACCGATTGCTCAAAAGTGATGAAACATGAGTATCACGTATAAAAAACCGACCCTTCATGATATTCCCGCAATGCAGTTGCTGGTCGCACCCGAAATCGAGAGCGGTGTTATTTTGCCTCGCAGCAATGATGAAATCGCCACCAACATTCGATCTTATTTTTTAGCTATGGATTCAGAGAAATTAGTCGGATTTGTTGCGTTGCATATCCATTCTCCCTCTTTAGCGGAACTTCGATCTATGATCATCGATACAGACTATCGAGGACGCAATATTGGGAGTACATTAGTTGAGAATGCGTGTGAAGAAGGTCGCCGTTTAGGTTTAAAAGAGGTTTTAGCGTTGACGTATCAACAACGCTTTTTTGAACGTTTGGGATTTATTGAAATTCCAAAAGAGTCTATCCCCGAACATAAAATCTGGGCAGATTGTATTAAATGTAAACACTTTCCGGTATGCAACGAAGTTTCTCTTATCAAAACGTTATAAGTCGACTTTTTTTAGTCGGCTTATTCGTTATTTACATCAGTCTAAGCAGCATGTACCTTCTATTGCCACCCTTACTGGCACTACTTTTTTTTCTCTATTATGATGCGCTTACTAAAAATGATCTTTTTTCTTTAGTAACAGTTGTCATTATGCTTCTGCTATTTGAAGCTGAAAAAGGATTTTGGTTTGGAAGTACCGTTATCTTTTTCACCCTATTATCCCGTTATCTGCTTCCAAGAATTGAGCAGACTATTCAATGCAAGCCTTGTATTGCCGCTATTTTTGTCGCATTGGGGTACATTGGGTATTGGGTATTTATGTGGTTTGTGAATCAAGTGCTTTTATTGAGTGTCCCTGTCATTGACTGGCATACTATTCTCTATATGATAATAGAATTTTTAATTATTGCGGCGCTAGTATGAAAATTAGGATCTTATTGACTTTTTTTATTATTGTATGGATTGGGCTCGTTGTTCGGGTATTTCACCTCTCTGTTCAATCTAACGATTATTATGAAAATCTTTCAGAAAACAATAGTATAAAATCCGAACTCTCTGCTCCGGTACGCGGTGAAATACTCGATCGTAACAATGAGCCAATTGCGATTAATGAGTTAGGATTTAAAATCGCTTTTGCCCCCCACTTGACCAAAGGAAAAGATACCACGCGCTTGGACAGAGAGATTGCCTATTTACTCTCGATGATCCCGACATTGGACGGCAAAAAAATTGCAAAAACCTATAAACAGCAAGATTCTTACTATAACCATGCATTTATCGATGTCGTTGATTTTGTCCCGCATGAAACGGTTATTCCTCTCTATGCATTGATGAATTTACGTGAAACGATTAAAATATCCCCTTCACCGAAACGGCTCTATCCTTATGGGCTAGTCGGATCACATTTCATAGGGTATGTAGCAAAAGCCAACCAAAAAGAGATCAACGCCGATCCTTCATTACAGCTTTTAGGTCATGTCGGTAAAAACGGAATTGAAAAATACTACAACCGTTACCTTCAAGGAGTTGCGGGAGAACGTCGTATTAAAGTAAATGCACACAATGTGGAAATTGAAGAGATTGGGCGAAGTGCAACACAAGAAAATCGTAATTTAGTCCTCAATATTGATATGAATCTTCAAAATTTTATTACTCAGGCTTTTGAAAAGCGGGTCGGCGCTATCATAGTTATGGATATTCACGGTGCGGTATATGCTGCAGGAAGCTATCCCGAATATGACCTTAATACCTTTGTATCAGGAATTAGTTCTACCGATTGGAATGCCCTTATGTCAAGTGTGGATGCCCCGTTCACGAACAAAATGATCAACGGACTCTATCCTCCGGGGTCAACCATCAAGACAGAAATGGGACTCATCTATACTACCTCCGGAATGTTGAACGAGCACAGTTCTGTACAGTGTAGCGGGTCAATGAAACTCGGTAACCGTGCATTCCGTTGTTGGAAAAATCATGGACACGGGACAACGGATTTACCGAAAGCCATTACACAAAGTTGTGATGATTATTTTTACAAAGGATCGCTGCAAGTCGGTATCGAGCGGATGAGTACGGGGCTCATGCGTATGGGACTGGGTAAAAAAACAGGGATTGATTTACCAAACGAATTTATAGGAACAGTCCCTAGCCGTACATGGAAACGAGAAAAGTTTAAAAAACCGTGGTATCAGGGTGAAACGCTTAATACTTCGATCGGTCAAGGGGATTTTCTCGTCACACCGATGCAGATTGCACAGCAAACAGCACTTATGGCAACAGGATTGCTGCCCATTCCCCACATTGCAAAAAGAATTGGAAACAGCCCCTATACACCTAAACCTTTAGATGTATTAACTCCTCTTGAAAAAGAGAAACTTCCGATCATCCAAGACGCAATGCGGGGCGTATGTAATGATCCAGGCGGTACGGCAAAGGCTTATGTTTATACTCGATTTCCAATCGCTGGTAAAACTGGGACTGCCCAAACGACGGGTATTGCACAAAATGTAAAACAACGCCAAAATGAACATTCAATGGATTATTTTAGCCGATCTCACGCATGGTTTACAACCTATGGGCCTGCCGATAATCCACAGTTTATCGTTACGGTTATGGTTGAGCACGGAGGACACGGCGGTGAAGCAACGGGAGGAATCGTTTCATCGATTTACAATAAACTCGATGATTTGGGATACATTAAAAAAGAGCCTCCTCTTCAATAGTACTATTCCAAGCTCCTTACTATCAAACTTTCTGGAAGGTTGAATCTTTCAATCATCTCTACCTCTTTATTCCTCATCTCCCCTTTGTCAACCTCATGATCGAATCCAAGAAGATGGAGTATCCCATGGATAAAGAGGAGGGCAATTTCGTCGTTTTCCGTGTGCCCGAGTGCTTGTGCAACACTTTCAACCTTTTGGACACTAATCACGATACTCCCAAGAGGTGCATTAGGGAATGGATCACTCGGAAAACTTAGAACGTCGGTTTCTTTGTCAATGCCTCGAAACTCACGATTAATTTCAGCAATTTCACTATTATCGGTAAGTATTAACTCAATCTCTTGTTTTGTTAACGTGTCGGCTATTTGCTCTAACAGGTCAAAATTGTAATTTTTATCGGTTCGGTTATCTAATTCTATCATGACGATATTGTAACACAGGGGATACTTTTTTGATCCCATTTTGATACCGAAACGTCTATAATTTCTTTCCTCATTGAATACACTTCCGAAACATGAAAATCGTAACACAATAATCACGGAAGTGGATGAGATGGGGATCTTTATACTTTCCATTGCACCCTAAGCAACTCCCTGCTAAAATTATTCCTATGAAAAAGAAAGCACTTTGTATTATGAGCGGCGGTATGGACTCGACTCTTGTCGCTTACATCATGCGCTCACGCGACTTTGAAATTGTCGCACTCCATTTCAATTACGGTCAACGTACGGTAAATAAAGAACGCTCTGCATTTCGAGCCATTTGTGAAGATTTAAGTGTATCTGAAAAATACGAAATCGATCTCGATTTTTTTAAAACTATCGGAGCTTCTGCTCTAACCGATCATACTATCACAGTTCCTACTGGCGGTATTGAATCGGGAATACCGATCACCTACGTACCGTTTCGCAATGGAATATTTCTCTCCATTGCAACAGCAATTGCCGAAAAAGAGGGGTGTAATACCATCGCAATCGGTGTGGTGGAAGAGGATAGCAGCGGTTATCCTGATTGCCGAGAAGCCTTTATCGAGACATTTGCAAAAGCGGCAAATTTGGGAACCAAAGAGAGCACAAACATTACGATAGAGATGCCGCTAGTGCATCTGCAAAAATCACAAATTGTCCAAGAGGCATTAGCCCTCGGTGCTCCGCTGCATTTGACCTGGAGCTGCTATCAAAACGACGATAAGGGATGCGGTGTGTGTGACAGCTGTCGGTTGCGTCTTCGCGGCTTTGAACGTGCCGGAGTCATTGATCCTATCGACTATGTTTAATGCCGATAATTCACCGATAACTATTCACTACCGTCCGCGTAATCGTAATACCTATATCACCATCACCCATAACGGTGAAGTCTGTGTACGCACTCCCATCAAAAACGAGCAACGTATTCGTAGTATTTTACGCGAAAGAGAGCGTTGGATACGTTCTAAACTTATTGCAATAGCCTCTGCTCCGCTACTGCATCATACCCTCGGTGAAACAATACGCTTTAGAGGAGAATGTATACCTCTTGCGCAATTACCGAATCTTTTAGAAAGTATACAAAAAGTAAAAAATAGTAGTAATATTGAAAAACATTACAATGATTTTTATAAAAATGAAGCCCTTTTAACCCTTCCTTCACGTGTATCGCATTATGCACGAAAAATGAATTTACACCCAAAAGAGATACGATTTAAAAAGATGCGCAGACGCTGGGGTAGTTGCAATAGTCATGGTATTGTAACCTTGAACACCATGATGATGCAGCTCTCTTATGTGCATATCGATTACATTATCGTTCATGAATTGGCTCACTTGCGCCATATGAACCATTCTAAAGATTTTCATGATTTGGTACGGAGTATTTTAGGCAATGAGAAGCTACTACGTCGTGAACTAAAACAAATTCGAATAGGTTAAAATTCAAGTTCCAATTGTTTCATGGCAGATCGGGTAGGGTTTAATATCCCCTTATCCACCCCAGCAACAAGGGCAAAATGGAAAACTGCCGATTGTAAAATAGCCAATACCTCTTCAGGATAACGGTAGAAAATGATATTGTCTACCCCTATTGTTATACTTGAACGCATACTCTCCGGAAGGAGATAAATTATTTTCGCCCAAGCTGCCTGCGCATCTAAAAAATCAATCTGCTCATCAATCAGCTCAAGAAGGGGTTCAAATATTACCACACGATCACTGCTTCCGAATTCTTTGCTCTCCAATCTCGAATTGGTAAAGACAGGGATAAAATGCCCCATTTTACTAAATCCGCGTATCTGAAAAGGAATACGTAAAAAAGTATAGAAAAAGAGGATATGTTCTAAATAAGGGATGAAAAACGGTGAGAGCATCTGACGCTCATAAAAAGTATCATTGTGGATAAACGAGGTCTCAAACAAAGTTTGCTCAATAATAGTAATTGTACTTTCCTGAGCACGTATCAGTTGTGAGTGTTCAATAAAAATATCGGGGTCGGTAAGGGCAGGGGAGAAGAGTACTATCGACTTTTTCTCTAACACCCACAGTTTTTCCCAAATATTTTGCATCGACCCCTCTATGTTACAAAAGTTCGGCGGTGTGGATATCATGGAAGAGAGACGTAAAGTTATGGGGTCACACGCGTACGCTTGCAACTCTTTTTCAAGGAGATAAAAGCGAAGAAGCTTTTTGAGAGCACTGTCAATATTATCTACTTTGATCCAAGCAATTTCACTATCGCTGATTTGAGTAGGCTTATCAAACATAACTCCGTACGCACCATTTTGAAGCGCTTCGGGAATATCTTCAGGAGAATAAGCGACAAAAAAAGATCCGCGCTTTACTTTGGAAGGTTCAAAGGCGACACTTTCAAAGATACTGACCGAGGGTTCCCCTAAAAGGTTCCCTTTACTCAGTGCGAGGATATTTTCGAGTCTCATCCCACCGAACTTCCGCTGAGGCGTGGTTTTTCAGGTCGGACGAGACAAAGCCCGTCCGTGTCTTTTGCCGCTAAAATCATCCCCTCGGAGAGCAATCCCATCAGTTTGGCAGGTTTTAAATTGGCAACCACACATACTTGGGTTCCGATCAGCGATTGGGCACTGTAATACTCACGAATACCCGCTACGATTTGTCTTGGAGATTCTTCTCCCAAATCGACTTGAAGTTTCAGGAGTTTTGAACTTTTCGGAACCTCTTCGGCATCCAAAACGGTTCCGATTTTGATCGAGGTTTGGAAAAACTGATCGATAGTGATGAGTCCCTCTTCAGACATGGTAGATTCTTTTTTATCTACCATGGCAGGTTTCGGTTCGGATTTAGGAGCTTCTTCTATCATTGCTTTTGGAGCTTCTTGCATCAACGGCTCATCCACACGCGGAAATAGCGGAGGAATTTTTTTGATGGTAAAGGTATCTAAAAGTCCTTTATTGAGAATAAGTTTGGTATAGCTCTGCGTTGTAATCTCGAATCCGAGCGCATCCGCAATGGTTGCAGTCGTACTCGGCATAATAGAGTGTAGCATCACGGAAGCTTTTGCCAAGAGGTTGGCAACCAATGCAACGGTAGCGAGTGCTTGGTCATTACGCCCCTCTTTGATTTTCACCCATGGAGCATGTTCTTCAATCGCTTTGTTGCCGATAGTGAATACTTTCCAAAGCTCTTCGAGATAACGGTGAAGCTGCAACTCATTCAAATAAGTATCCAAAGACCCCAAAATGGTATGCGCGTCATTCAACTCTTTTGCATGATATTTTTCGACATTAGCGCTATCGATGACAAAATCAGAGTATTTCTCGCTCATTCCGATAATACGGTTGAGAAGATTTCCCAAATCATTACTTAGATCCGAATTCATACGATCGATCAGAGCGCGTTGAGAGAAATCGCCGTCTTGTCCGAACGGAACTTCGCGCATCATAAAGTAACGAAAGTTTTCAACACCGTAATGTTTGGAAACTTCTCTAGGATCAACAACGTTTCCTTTGGATTTTGACATTTTTTCGCCATCGCGTGTCCACCATCCGTGTGCACCAATATGTTTAGGGAGCGGAAGTCCCAAACTCATTAAGAATGCCGGCCAATAGATAGCATGAAAACGGAGGATATCTTTACCAACCAATTGGACGTTTGCAGGCCAGAACTCCATTTTTGCTTCATCACTGCCATAGCCAAGGGCCGTAACGTAGTTCATAAGGGCATCAAGCCATACATACATCACGTGTTTCGGTTCATTCATCGACTCAGGAAGGTGCACTCCCCAGCTAAAACTGGTACGGGTAACAGAGAGATCATTTAATCCCCCCTTTACAAAGCTTATCACTTCATTACGACGTGATTTAGGGAGGATAAATTCCGGATGCGCTTCATAATATTCCAAAAGAGGTTTTTCATATTTTGAAAGGCGAAAAAAGTAACTCTCCTCTTTAAGGATAGTGGTCGCTCTGCCACAATCAGGACAGCCGCCACCGTCCATTAACTGGGATTCAGGGAAAAAGGTTTCACAGCTGACACAGTAGTTCCCCTCATAAAAGTCTTTATAGATATCGCCGTTTTCGAACATTTTTAAGAATGCAGCCTGCACCCCTTTCTTATGTTCACTGTCAGTCGTACGGATAAATTGATCGTAACTAATATTAAATTCATCCCACAAATTTCGAAACGTCGCACTGATCTCGTCAGCAAATTCCTGAGTAGGTTTTGAGAGGTTTTTTGCCGCTTCTTCGATTTTTTGTCCGTGTTCATCCGTTCCGGTGAGAAAATAGGTCTCATCTCCGATGAGGCGTCCATGACGTGCCAATGTATCGGCAATGAACGTCGTGTACGCATGACCGATATGGGCTTCACCGTTAACGTAATAAATAGGGGTAGTAATATAATTTTTCATTTATTTTCCTTGTTAAAAATCAAATCCGCCGGTTTCACCCTTGGACATACTCTCATACACACTTCGGATGTATTTAGTGCGAATCTCGCATCCGATACATTTTTCACATACATAACAGCTCGTTACGTTTTTTTCTTCTTGACACTCTTGGAGAACTTTTATAGCTTCATCCAGTCGTACTTCGTATTCACTGTTGTCCTGCATAGACACTCAATACCTCGTTTACTTCATCACATGAACCGAAAAAACATGGGCTGGTATCATGGACGTGGCGCGGCTCTTTTTCGAGAACACGTGCAGAGCCGTCCACTGCTTTACCACCCGCTCTCTCGAAAATAAAAGCAAATGGGAAAACTTCAAACAACATTCGAAGTTTTCCTTCCGGTTTATCGCTTGCCCCCGGATAACTGAACAATCCTCCCCCTTTGAGAAGGATTTGATGCAAATCGGGAACCATACCGCCTGAATAGCGCAGACGATAGCCACGGGTAAAGAAACTATCGATCATAGATTTATGATACGGTGCCCAGTACTGCTGTGTACCGCCGGGAGCCATAATTTTCCCTTTTTCATTCAATTGGATATGTTTAACAAACTCAAACTCGCCATTTTGAAGAAGATAGAGAGAGACTTTTTCTTCATCCGCAAATACCAACTCAACACGAGGGCCGTAAACAACATAGCAGCTTGCGACCATTTTACTCGGGGTAAATGCACCCTCATAAATTCCGAAAATAGAACCGACACTGAGGTTAACATCAACCAATGATGAACCATCCAGCGGATCAAAGGCAATAAAATAGTGACCGCTTTTATTCAGCACCATCGGGTGTTCTTTCTCTTCACTGGCGATAGTATGAACCCCCTCGACACGACTAAGTTCCTCTTCGATAATCAAATCACTTTGAATATCGAGTTGAAGCTGTGTCTCACCCGAACTGTTTTGCTCTTGCGAATAGCCGATATCTTTGACATCAATAGCATTTTTGATCCGTATGGCACTTTTTTGGATCGCTTCTAAAATAACATTCATTTCATAACCTTTGCATGAGCTAAAATCCACTCAATCACCTGATCGGGGTTATTGAGATCGAGAAGATCAATCCCCTCTGGTATAGAGTAGTGTGCGGTATCAACCGTATCATCGATGGCCAATGCATTCATATAGGGAAAGTAATCGGCATCAATTGAGCCTCTAAAAATACTGATCCGTGGAAGAGGGAGATTTTTAAGCCCTTCAACCAACAATACATCAAAATCACTAAAAAGGGTAATCAACTCATCAAGCTCTTTATGACGCTGTGAAAAATAGGTGGTGCGGGTAGGGGAGGTTACAATCACTTCAGCACCCGTATCGCTGAACTTGTAGCTATCCTTTCCCGGAACATCAAACTGAGCTTTATCTTTCGGGTCATTTTTGATAATGGCAACTTCTAAATTATGTTCATGAATTAATTTTCGTGCCACTTTTAGAATCAGCGTTGTTTTGCCGCTGTTGGAGGGTCCGGTGAATGCAATCGCTAAACGTTTTTTCAAAAAACATACCTCTAATAAAATTAGAGATATTATAGTCAACAATCATTGAAAGTTGGTTAAGGCGAGTTGACGTATAATAACGATTATTCGATGCAAAAGGATTACAATGCGATTTTCATGGATAGCAATATCTGCTTTATTGGCCTTTAGCGGTTGTTCTCAAAAAGGGGCATTTGATCTTTTTAAGATGGATGAGGCACATGAACGTGCCGTAGAACAGCTGCGCAGTGACTCGATAGTCCTCTCACTCGAGACCAAAGCTATTTTTTCATCTTTGTATCTCAATAAAATAGATCCGGTTCAATACAAAGACGGGGAATATTTCATTGTTTCGGTCTATTTTGAAAAAGATAACCGGACGATTAAAGTGAGAGAATTGGAGACGAATGGATATGAGCTGAGCTTAAACGGTAAAAAGGCGACAGCGATTGAACCTCTTGATGAAAAAGATCCGAGACGCTCTCTTATGCCGATCCAGAATAATTGGAATCGATACTATTTTATTCGCTTTGATTCAGTACGAGAGACTTCTTTAGCTCTTCAGCTCGAAAATAATCAGACAGGGAAGGTTGTGTTAAGCTATCAAAAATAGCGGCTATTGAAACACTTTCTCCTAAAATTTTCTTATAGATGACATAGTTGGCAAGAACTCTCTTGCCATACTCTCGGCTCTCGGCATTTCCTACAAGTTCCATACTCATAAACGGTTCATACTCACCGACATTAAAATATCCGCCACTTAGTAATAAACGCTTCGTAAATCCGATTCCTCCGTTATATGCATACGCCATCAAAACAGGATTATAGAGGGTCGCTTCAATGTGCTTCATATGTTCTATCGAGTAAGCGATGCCGTATTGCGGATTGAACATATCATAGTACGATCTCACCTTCATCGGATGAATTTTAGAAATTGAATCAACATTAAATGGCATAATCTGCATCAATCCAAGGGCGAATGAACGTGAAATCAACCCGGGGATCATCCGAGTTTCTTGACGCATCAATGCATAAAGCATCGCTTTTTTATCGCTACTGAGTGTTGTCATGTATTGATCATACGGCATCGTAAAATTATGAATATAAGGTTGATACACACGCTCAATCATATACGCCTGTACGGCCAGTGAATCTTCACCGTCATAGCGTTCAACAATTTCATAAAGTTTTTCAGGAGGGGTTTCCATCAGTTCTTTATGGAGGAGATTCCATTCAAACGGGTTGTCCCCTTTAAATCCCCCTTTATCCGGAGTCGGCAGTGTTGTAAAATAGTTTTCCGTCTCCATAGAGAGCTTTTCTTTTGCCCACAGTGTGTACATATTAATATCCAGACTCTCCGCCAACTCTTGAAGAAGGGCTTCCTCTTGAGTAATCCGATACAACCAAAAAATAGTTTTATCCCGTTCCATAGGGGAAAGTGCTTTTAATCGTGCTTCTCGAAGGTGAAAAAGTGCATTATCCAGCCGTTTAAATTTTAGTGCATTTATTCCAAGATAAAAATGGGTTTGAGAATCGTAAACACCACCGCTCACATTACTAAGAGATTCTTGCACTTTATCCAGTTTCTGTTCGGTTGCACTAAGATAAACAAAGTGATTAAACCCTTTAAGCATAGTGAGCTGCCCCAAAATCTCATTGTCGATAGTATGATTAAAGTGATCCGCTCGGTATTGTGCCCCGGAAATAAGAAAAAGTTTTAACGACGATGCCGCATCGCTAAACTGTGAAAAATGGCTATTATGATTCATTGTACGAAGCCACTGTACATCGCCGAAACGTTCACCCAAACGGGTAGCAATTAATTCACGTTCATAACTTTGAAGATGTTGTGCTTTTATCGGAGAAAGGGCTAAATACAAACAATCATCTTCTTGAATATTCATCAAGTCAGTAGAAATTTTCTGCATACACTCAGCCGTATAACGAATCTCCGCCTCATCACTCTTTTTAGCGTAATCGAATAAAAATCGCTCGTTTACCGTATCCACTTGATAGAAAGCTTCAGAAGCTTGGGTTGCATTGATATCTTGGCGTAAAAATTGCCAGATTAAAAAGTTTTTTTCACGTGATGAGGGTTTATCATTGATCTCTTCAATCGTTACCGCATGGACAGTGGTTACCAGTAAAAAAACGGCAAGAGTGAATGAATATCTCACGGTATAACCATCGTATTGATGACATTGACCAATATAACGTCGAGTACATTCAATAAAATAATCAAAATAATCGGTGCCAAGTCCAGTCCATTAAAAACTGTCGGCATAATTCGTCGCACTGCACGATAGGCAGGTTCGGTAAGTCGGTAAATAATCTGAACAATCGGATTATAAGGATCAGGACGTACCCACGTCAAAAGAGCACCGATAATAACTACCCATGTATAAACCGTTAGAAGCGAATGGACAATCCCGCCAAGCCCTGAAATAATTCCTTCCATCATTTCGCCACCTCTTTCAAATAATTTTTAAGATGCATATACAAATCGGCCATTTCAGGGCCATGCTCGGCACCGCTGAGTAAAAGACGAAGCGGCTTAAAAAGGTTTTTCCCTTTGAGTCCGCTTTTCTCCATTAAATACCCTTTATAAGAGTCGTAATCATCAAAATGAGGTGCATCTAGAGTAAGCTTTCGTAAAACATCAAATCCCTCTTTGAACTCATCAGAAACTCTCTTAGGGGCAAATACCGCACCGATTTTTTCTCGAAGTTCTTTAAGTGTACTTGCTTCTTCCAAAAATACTTTCGCAAGCAATCCGATCTCTTCATCAGCAAATCCGACATAGCGGGAAAGCTCTTTCGGATCAAGCCCTTTAAGATGCTCACGATTAATAAATTTCAGTTTATCAATATCAAAACGAGCGGGAGCTTTTGAAATTGTTTTCAAATCAAACCACTTAATCGCCTCTTTAAGCGAGAAGATTTCACTCGGAGTTTTATTCCCCATCAGAATCAAATAATTCGTGATCGCTTCAGGCAAAAAACCCTCTTCTAAAAGCCATTTGACACTGGAAGCATCATCACGCTTGGACATCTTTTTCCCTTCGTTTCCGAGAATAATCGGCAGATGAGCGTATTCAATTTTTTTAGTGTATCCGAGCGCTTCATGGATTGCCATTTGCTTAGGGGTATTGCTAAGATGATCTTCCCCTCTGATAATAAGTGAAATATCGGCAAGCATATCATCCACCGCACACGCAAAATTATAAGTCGGGTACTTATCGGCACGCATTAAAATAAAACTGTCGATATCATCCGGGGCAAAGGTTGATGAACCTTTAATAATGTCGGTTACCGTAATCGGATGGCTCGGTTTTTTAAGTCGAATCGTAAAAGGGAGGGGATTATCGATCACCTCTTCGGCTCGAAGATTTTCACATGCGCCGTCATAGCGATATGCGATTTTTCCTTCTTTGGATGCTTCACGTTTAGTTTCAAGTGTTTCGGCACTGCAAAAACAGTTAAATGCTTTTTTATCTTGCAGCAGTTGAAGTGCCATTGCACGGTGAAATCGTAAATTATCGCTTTGAAGCTGCTGTTCTTGATACTCGATCCCAAAAAGTGCCAAAATTTCAAATATTTCTTTCTCTTTTCCCGGAATATTGCGTTCTTTATCCGTATCTTCAATACGAATCAAAAGAGGCTCTTCACGTTGTACTGAGGAAATGTAGTTAAACAAAGCGACACGAAGATTTCCGATGTGCATATCACCGGTCGGACTTGGGGCAAAACGAAGCATAAATATTTCCTAAAACTTTTTTGCAATATTAGCAGAAACTGTGTTTAAGCTAACTTTGCCAGGATTTAAGTGGTGAAAAAAGCGGAATAGGGTACAATATCACTATAAATTATATCGCAACATTAGGGATGCAGGTGTCCATTCAAAAAATATCAAAATATGCCCAACATTTTGATCTCGTTGTACTCTATGAAGAAGGGGCCGATCTCCCTTTTCGTGAATATGCAGATGCAATATTTCGTACATCGGACTATCGGCCGATCGAAGCCATTGACCCAACCACCTCTTTGCATTCTCACCTATTCGTCCTTTGTGGATCGAGTAATTTTTTAAAGTCTCCTGCAATTAAAAATGTTCTGGCTGCTTCACAGTACCTTGAATTGATTATTTTAACTCCTGAAAACACCAATGTTTCTGCTTTAAAAATTGCCCTTTCGCTTCGTGCATCGAGTGTCAGCAGTATCCCTTCAAATGAAGATGAATTTGTAAATGTCATGATGGGCGTTTTTTCTACTCTGGTTAAAAAACACAACGAATCTATCCTGAATAATTATGACCGCACTATCTCTGAATACTCAAATAACCTCTTTTGGATTCATAAAGAGGGGAAAGCCGTCTATGCCAATGATACGTTAAAACGAGAACTTGGGATCAAAAGCTTGGTAGAACTTGATCAATATTTTAATGATAAAGAGATGGCCCCGCTCCTTAAAAAAGTTGAAATATCTCAAAAGATCATCTCAAAAAAAGCTACATCCGGAGAAGTCAAAGAGTTTTTTGTTACCAATCAGCCTTTAAAAGACGAAGAGTTCCTTGTAACGATGATCCCTCTGACAGAACCGATACAAACGTCTAAAAAACAGCTTCATAATCGAATGAGCTTTATCGAACTTCTTACCGATGCATTTAAAGTTCATAAAAAAGAGAATGAAGCTATCCCGGTGATTGTCATGTACATCGAAAACTCCGATAAAATCATTGAGATGAGAGGGGAAAATATTTACAACGAAGTGTGTAAAGAGATTCTCAAACTCGCCCAATTGCATTTTGATCTGGACATACAAATAGCCCAGTGGGATAAAGACATTTATACCCTTATTTCATCGACTATTTTATTGAATGAACTCAAAAATAAATTGGAACAATTCCATGAGAGATTGAGTGCTGAAATTTCGATCGAAGGCGCTTCGCCTATGATTGATTCTTTTCTTATCGATATGCAAGGAGTTGAACTCAATAAAGCGATCGGAATTATTGACCATATCAATCAAAAGCAACTCCTTTCTCGTGATTTAACCCATCTTATCCATTTTGAGATTTCAGCATCGCCGCAAGAAGAGGATAATTACCATCAAGCGATTCACTATCTCGAGAAAATGATTATGACGAAAACGTCTATTAAATTGTTAAATTTCTATAAAGGAATTCGAATCAGTACGGCAGCACGTATTGTAAAAATTTCAAACGATTTAGTGTATGTCTCTATCGAAAAGATTCAAGGGTATGCCATGAAATTGGAGCAAAGTGTCGTCATACAGGGGGCAAATATGCCTTTCGATATTTTAGCCAACGTTAAGATTGTTGACGTAGGGAAAAAAATTGCCGTCTTGTCAAACTTTGAACCGTTACAAGCCTCCGGTAATAACCGTCAATACATACGTATCCAAAGCGATCATCGAATGCACGTCACCATTACGGCGGCAAAAAGTGTGATGTCAGGAACGATTTTAGATATTTCGATTAAATCGATAGCGTGCAAACTCAGTGTATCGAAAGTTCCGCTTGTTTTAGGAAGCAACGTCAATTTGCAATTCAATCTTCCACTGGATCGTTTTGATGGCGGGATGGTGACAATGGTCGTTCCCGGCAGCTTACAGTACATTCATGAAAGTGAAGAATTCACAAAAGTTGTAGTAGATCTAAACCTAGCCGAACCGTATGAAAGTTATCTGATCGAATATATTTATGCTCGCCAGCAAGCGCTCGTTAATGAAATTAAAACGATTGCTAACAGGCTCTAAAAGATTAAATCTTCTTACTCAGCGCTTCAATATGGGCACTGTTCCCCAGTACGACTAGAATATCCCCTTTTTCAAGAATATCGTCTTTTTCAAACGAGGTATACCATACCCCTTGATGTTTGTACGCGATAGGTTTTACCTCATAGTCTGTTTCAAAAATCGGAGAGAGTATCGAGGTTCCGACCCAAAAAGAGGGGACGGTAAGTTTAGCTATTTTCATCGTAATAGAGAGATCAATCGTCTCATAATGCATATTCTGCACCATTTTTTTAACGATTTTTTTAGCCGATTCCATCTCCGGATAGATCACTTTTGCCGCCCCGAGTTTTGAGAGGATTTGCCCGTGTACCTGTGTAATTGCTTTAGCAACCACCGTCTCCACCCCAAGCTCTTTGAGTGCCATAACGGTCAAAATACTTGCTTCGATGTTTTCTCCGATACTGACAACCGCGACATCGACGTTTCCAATCCCCGCTTCACGCAATGCACGAATATCGGTAGAATCCATCACTATCGCATCTTGCACGTATTCATTAATTTCTCGGACTTGCTCCTCATCCTGATCAACGGCAATAACGCTAAGCCCTTGTTGTGCTAACCCTTTGGCAACATGAAATCCAAATTTTCCTAAACCGATCACTGCGAAATTATTCATAATACAACTTTTCCTTCTGCATATTTTATGCGGCTTTGAACCGCTTTTCCAACGATTACGAGTGTAAACGCAAATACTCCGATTCTCCCCATGAACATCAAAAGTATGATATTGGCTTTTCCCCAATCACTAAAAAGGGCGCTGTAGCTAAGAACACCCCCATTACCCGTCGATAAGCCGACCGTTCCGAAAGCTGAACATGCCTCAAACAAAGTTCTTAAAAACGGTAATCTCTCAACTTCGCTGAGTAGAACGGTAGAAAAGACAACATAGATCGATGCGATGAAAATAATCGCATATGCTTTGTTGATTTGATATTGAGAAATAGACCGTCTGAAGATATGGGCGTGGGTGTCACCGCGAAGTGTATACCATACCCCGATAAGCGCTAATGCAACGGCAGTAATTTTAATACCTCCGGCTGTCCCGCCCGGTGCCCCTCCAATCATCATAAAAAAAGTGGAGAAAAAGAGGTTGGCATCGCTCAATGTCGAGAGATCGATAGTATTGAATCCTGCCGTACGATAGTTAACCGAAGCAAACCATGCCGCGAGAAGTTTTTCATCCCACGAAAGCATTTTAAACGCATTGTTCCATTCCAAGGACAACAGCAATCCCATCCCCATAACAATAAGAATTACGGTCATAATAAGTACAATCTTCGTATGGGTAGAGAGACGCAATATCTCTTTTTTACGGTAGTGATACAGTTCGGTCAGTACCAAATATCCAACCCCCCCTAAAATGATCAGGATCGGTATGGTCAGATTGATCACTACATCTTTTGAATACCCCATCATATTATCGCTAAATAGCGAAAATCCGGCATTATTAAATGCCGACACCGCATGAAATATACCGAACCATGCCGCTTTCTCAATCGGCATATCGACCCAAAAGCGGAGCGTCAGGACGATCATCCCAATCACTTCTATAATAAAAATAGAGCTAAAAACGATTTTTAAAAATCGTACCAATCCATCCATACCCGGATAATTCAGTGATTCTTGCAAGATCAAACGATCACGGTGCCCAAGTTTTTGACGACGCATTACCGCTAAAAAGGTGACTGCGGTCATATACCCCAATCCCCCTATTTGTATCAGAAGCATAATAATTACCTGCCCGATAGGGGTAAAATCAACAGGGGTATCTTTAACAATCAACCCTGTAACACATACCGCAGAGGTAGAGGTGAAAAGTGCATCGATAAAACGAATTTCCCCATAGTGTGCAAATGGCATTAATAACAGTAACGTTCCTAGCGCTATCAATCCGATAAAGCTGTAAACGATGAGTTTAATTTCAGACGTATGTATTGTTAATCCTTTTCTAATGAGATGGTATTGTCAAAATGTTCACAAATAAACCGGTATCCGATCCCCAATTCGGTTTGAATATACGAAGGACGCGCCGTATCCGCTTCAATCTTTTTTCGTAATGTATTGATATAGGTACGAAGATACTGCATCTCATTTTGATAGCCGACACCCCATACATCTTTTAAAATACGCGCATACGGAAGCACCTGATTACGGTGAAGAATAAAATATTTGAGCAAATTGAACTCCGTCGGAGTCAATTTTAAAAGTTCATCACCATTCCAAGCAAGATGGTGTTCGATATCAAGTTTTATATCATGGCATAGTATAACATTTACCATAGGCTGTAAACCTAAAAATCGGCGTTGTGCCGAACGTATTCGGGCAAGCAGTTCATCAATCGAAAACGGCTTCATAACATAGTCATCCGCACCTACGTCGAGGGAAGCAATCACCTCTTTTTCTTCATGTCTTGCCGATACGACGATAATCGGAATGGAGAGGTCTGAGCGAACGGTTTTGATTAACCCTTTTCCATCTCCATCAGGAAGCCCAAGATCGAGAAGAATCAAATCAGGGCTGTTAGCGTTTAATAAACGTATCGCACTTTTAATATCTGAAGTAACGAGCGTTTTATACCCCTGTTGATGAAGAGAGAAACTCACCATTTTTGAGATTGCGTCATCATCTTCAATAATTAAAATTAGTTCCTGAACTTTCATACTAACTCTTTTAACCCCTCTGAGGGCAATTTGTTGACGGGGAATCGGATTTCAAAACAAACACCGTTTTGAACATTATAGGCCTCAATAACCCCAGTATGTGCATTCACTATATCGCGGCAAATCGATAATCCGATGCCGCTGCCGCCAATATCTCCCATATGATCAATGCGGTAGAAGCGGTCAAACATATTTTTAAGATCCGCCTTTTTAATCGGAGTAGATTCATTAAAACACATGAGCTTGATTGTCTTCGCGTCTGACGTAACGCTTAGGCGTATTTGTTTCCCGTTATCGGTATATTTTAAAGCATTGTCAATCAAATTGACGATTAAACGGACCAGCAATGCACAATCTCCCCAAAAGAGCCGTAAATCGGGGTCGATTCGAACACTAATCTGGGATTCTTTTGGGTTGTACCGGAATTCTTGCAAAGCTACCCCGATAATATCTTCAAAATCACACCACTCTTTACGAAGAGCACTGTGAGTGTCTTGCAACCGAGCGCTGTCAAGAAGATTCGCCACTAAACGGTTCATCCTTTGTCCTGAGTCATTGATTTGTACCAATACCTCCCGTCGGGTTGCGGCATCATACATTTGTTCCTTTAACAACAAAGAGGCATTTCCTAAAATAGAGGAGAGAGGCGTTTTTAAATCATGCGAAAGGGTGCTTAAAAATATCTCTTTGATCGTATTCGCCTGAATCCGTTTTGCCTGCGCACTAATCGTATAACCCACCGCAAAAAAAATAATAAAACTCCATATATAAGAGAGATCATGTACATCAAAACTGTATTCTGGCGGTACATATAACAAATCAAATAAGACAACGGAACCGGCAGTCACAACCATAGTCGATCCCATATTCCCGCGGAGAGCCATGACGATAACCGGAATTAAATGGATCAATGCGATATTAATAAGTCCCAGCTCAATTCTAAACAGCTGGCTTACCATAGTTATCATGCTAAGCAATAAAAAAGAAACCACATAGTGGCGATACGGATATATAAATCTCATTTGTCCATCGTTGATGCAATTTTTACCAATATAGCAATAATCAGACCGAATAAAATAATTCCCTCAATGAGTACAACCCAAATATTATCTGTGAAATGCATAGGTTCCTATCTTTTTTGGAGAAATTGTAACCCTTATCTTGTCAAGATGATATCAAAATTTTAGTCTCGGTGATTTCCGTTATAATGACGAAAAATAAAAGTTTCACATGAATGTAAAGAAAAAAAATGATTTAACGATGAAGGAATTACAAGAGGGGAGAGAAAAATGTTATCAGTGCTATCGCCCGATGAGTTCATGCATGTGCGAATACGTCAGAGCAATTCCAACGCAAACAAAATTTGTCATCTTAATGCATCCGAAAGAGTTCAAAAAGACCAAAAACGGTACAGGACGACTAACCCATCTTTCACTTCCGAATTCAGCGCTTTATGTCGACGACGATTTTAGCAGCCATAACGCTGTCAATGCCTTGATCGATAATCCCGATCATCTCTGCTATGTCCTCTATCCCGGAAAAAACAGCCTTAATCTAAATACTCAGAAAATTGAGGCTGAAGGGAAGCAAATTGTCATCTTTATTATCGATTCCACTTGGCCGTGTTCGGTAAAGATGCTTAGGGTAAGTAAAAATCTTCAACAATTACCTAAAGTGAGTTTTACCCATTCCAAATGTTCGCAATTTATGATTAAAGAGCAACCCAAAGAGTTCTGTCTTTCAACGATTGAATCCACTTTGAGTATTTTAGAATTGCTTAACCTGCAGGGGATAGAAAATATCGAAGCAGAAAAATTTGAAAAATTTCTGACCCCGTTTACGTCGATGGTAAAATATCAAATAGATTGTGCTTCACACTCTCAAAATAAGAGTGTACGGTTTAAACCAAGAAGAGAGGAACTTTAACTCTATTTCTCATCTTCAAACTCTAACAAAAGAGCTGATGCATCGACAATCTCTTTCTCCCTCTCTTTTAGGGCTTCGGCTGCTTCAACTTTAGCATGCTCTTCTTCCACATATTCGATAAATGATTCAAGCACATTTTCCGGATTATAATACTTTTGATACCCTAGTGCAATTTCCACAAATTCAATTCCGCAACCATAATTAATTAGCTTTTGTTTTAGATCCATCTATTAATATACTCCGGATGCTTTTTCTTTGTAAGAGTCAAATACTTCATCCTGTGCGGGAGCCAGTTGAAAATAACCGTCAAGTTCACGGTGTTTAGACTGTAAGAGGGTCTCAAAATCATTTTGTGTAATGGGAATATTATCTTGAAACTTATCTAAGATCAGAGTGTTATTCCCTAAAAGAACCAAATAGCTCATCGTCCCGTAATCAAGCATGGCTACAGTATGTCCTTGATCAAGAGACTTTTGAAATCGAATATGAATACCGCCTCCGTCGCCTGCAATCGAAAGAGGGGAAGAGATTGTTGCTTTCGTCTCTGCGGCTGTTTTATTAAAAAGCCATGGCGTTTTGGGTTCACTTTGAATCGCTGCCGCACGCTTGGTAATATTTTGTTTCAACCAAAATAAGATGCCGATTCCGATTACTAAAATGCCGATCACGACATAATAGCTTTGTTCAAATTCATTACTTTTCTTAGTGGGGATTGCTCCGATGGAAGCTTCATCAACCGGTGAAGCTTCTCCTGCCATGCCGGTAGATACGGGATGGGTAAAACGGAGACGCAAGCCATACGAATCTGATGTTTTAGATGCCTGCATAACGACATCATTGGAGACTTCAGCAATAATTTCAATGTGTTCGTCTTGCGGAGAAATCGTAAGTTTATTTAAATATTTTGAATTTACATTTTTAACTTTCGGATCTTCGATAAAAGCTTCTTCGAGTTTAACAATAACCGTATTGCCTTGACGATTTTGACGAAGCACCCCTTCATAGGGAGTGTCAAAAGTCAACATAACGTCAACACGATCATTACGATCATAAATGTTGTAGCTTAAAATTTTGGCGCCCCATAAAAATGCCGGGAGCAGAAGTAACAGGAATAAATATCTCATAATCTCTCTTTTGAAAGGTAGTAAAGTACGGCACTTGAATCAAGCACCTCATTGATCCGTATTGCTAAATTTTTTTCATAAACCATAACTTCCCCTTTGCCTATGATACGTCGGTTTACGTACGATTCGACACTTTCACCTGCAGGTTTGCCCAAATCAATAACAGACCCTTTTTCCAGTTTAAGAATCTCTTCGAGAGAAAGGGTCGTCTGTCCCAAATCAGAAACAAATTCCACTTCCATGTCAAGTAATCCATCGTAATCCATCCATGAGAGTTCTCGATCGGGATCAAATACATGATCTTTCGAAAGGTGGTGGTCTACTGCAGTTTCATCCATCTTTTAAAGCCTTTGTAATGCGATTGTCATTGCACCGCCGTCAATTCCTATGCATTGCGATTTATCCAGTTGAAGATGTGATATCTCTTCGTGAGCCAAAACAAAAGGTGTAGCTATGGTGATTGTAGTCTCGTACAATTCACCGGCAAGTACTTTTGCACTTCCGACAATCATATTGGTTGTTTCCAAGAGCATATCGATAAGTGTTTGTTCATCACTTTCATCTTCACCTAAAAATATCTCGGCAATGGTTTGAATCAACATTTCATCACACCCGATATAAGCGCGATGTGCATCCCCATTAGGGGTTTCAATGTCAATATAAGCAAAAAGTGTTCTCTTTTTAGGGGGAACGGCTGTAAGATCGTAAGGAAGACGTATTTGATGAAGACAAAAATTTGTTGCAGCTTCGACAATTATAGGTAACATTCTATCCTCACTCTTTTTTAAAGTATGATAATTGATTATAGCGTAAAATCAATTGAACTTAAAAGGTATTCGTTGAAGCACTAAGGGAGTATAATCGCGCGACACAAACTAAATACTAAAGAATAAGATGACAATTGAATTAGCCCTTTTAGGTATCGGAGTAGGTCTCCTCTCAGGTTTTTTCGGCATCGGCGGCGGTACGGTAAGTGTTCCTATCTTGCTTTACTTAGGTTTTGGTATCAAAGAGGCGATCGGCATATCGGTCATGCAAATGGTTGCTGGCTCACTAATGGCCGCATGGATACACAAAAAAAACCATACATATGCGGTCAATGATGTCAAATACTTCGGCTACGGTGGAATTATAGGAGCAATAATCGGAGGATTTTTAGTAAAAATTCTTGATGAAATCCTGCTAGGATGGTTATTTTTGAGTATCGTTGCTTTTACATTGGCTCGTTTGGCCTTTTCGGCTCCCATACCAAAACGCTCTGAGATTGTTAATCGCCCTCTTTACAGTGTAATCGGTGGGGGAATCGGGGTTTTTTCAGGGATGCTTGGGGTAGGGGGATCCATTTTAATGACACCTATTTTGGTCAGCTTTATGGGCTTTCCTCTCAAAAAAGCTTCGGCAGTCGGGCTATTTTTTGTTATGTTCACGTCGATATCGGCATTTATTACCTTGTTATGGCTAGGGATGGTCAACCTTGATGCGGGAATGATTATGGCACTTTCATCTCTAGTGGGTATCATGTTGGGAATTTGGCTTCTTAACCGAGTCAAAGTAGATCACTACAAGCATATTTTGGTTGTTTTTTATATTGTTATTTTTGCTATTACGGCATACAAATTGATCGCGGGGTAAACAGTTATGGATAAAATAAAAATTATTGGGGCAAGAGAGCATAATCTCAAAAATATCTCTTTGGAGATTCCTAAAAATAAATTGGTCGTATGTACCGGAATCAGCGGAAGCGGTAAGTCGACATTGGCGTTTGATACCCTCTATGCCGAAGGACAACGCCGTTACATTGAATCTCTCTCTTCGTATGCACGACAATTTTTGGATCGTGTCGGAAAACCTGACGTTGACAAAATCGAAGGGCTCACCCCCGCTATCGCGATCGATCAAAAAACTACTTCAAAAAATCCCCGCTCAACAGTCGGGACGATCACTGAAATCTATGATTATCTGCGTCTATTGTATGCCCGTATCGGAGTTCAACACTGCCATTTGTGCGGTAAAAAAATCTCAAAAATGTCCGCTCAGGATATCATCGACCAAGTATTAAAACTCCCGGATGGGGCAAAAATCGTTATTTTAGCACCGCTTGTTCGTGAAAAAAAAGGCTCTTTCACCGATATCCTCGAATCCCTTCGACATAAAGGGTATGTACGCGCCATGATTGATGGGGTTATGGTGCGCCTCGATGAAGAGATAGAGCTCTCAAAGACTAAAAAACACTCGATAAAAGTGGTAATAGACCGTCTTATTATCAAAGACGACAACCATGATCGTGTAGCGCAAGACGTTGAAAAAGCCCTCAAAGAGTCCTACGGCGAAGTGGAGATTGAGATCCAAAACCACGATGAAGTGGGAATCGCGGAAAAACTGATTCACTACAGTGAGCACAGCGCTTGTTTTGACTGTAAGGTGAGCTTTGATCCGCTCGAGCCCCTCTCATTTTCATTTAACTCCCCCAAAGGAGCCTGCTCTGAGTGTGACGGTCTAGGTATCCGTTATGCTCTTGATTATGAGAAAATCATCGATTCTGAACTTCCCATCGAAAAAGGGGCAATCAAAATTGTGTACGGCTTTAATAAGGGGTACTACTTTACCTTCTTGAAAGCGTTTTGTGCTACCTCCGGAATAGACATAAGCGTCCCTTTTTATACACTCGAAGAGTATCAGAAAAAAGCGATTCTCCACGGCAGTGTCGAAGAAGTAGAGTTCAAATGGCAAGATCATCCGATAAAACGGACGTGGCCGGGGATAGTCCGTATTGCCTACGATATTTTCAAAGATGAAAAAGACCTCGCCGATTATATGTCTGAAAAACCGTGTAACGTCTGTAACTCTCACCGCCTCAAACGTGAATCCTTAGCGGTTCGCGTCGCTGAAAAAGGGATCGGAGAGGTTATTTCGATGCCGCTAAAAGATTCCTATGCATGGTTTGCCGATCCAAAAACATTCGAAAATTTAAGTGATCAAAATGCAATGATTGCCGCATCAATTCTAAATGAAATCCGCGAACGCCTTTTCTTCCTTTTTGATGTTGGTTTGGGATATCTCTCCCTCAGCCGAGATGCTCGTACTATCAGCGGGGGAGAAGCCCAGCGTATCCGAATCGCGTCCCAGATAGGAAGCGGTTTGACGGGGGTGATGTATGTCCTAGATGAGCCGAGCATCGGGCTGCATGAGCGTGATACCCTAAAGCTCATCCGAACCCTCCGTTCTCTCCAAGAAAAAGGGAATACCGTGATCGTGGTCGAGCATGACAAAGAGACGATCGAGAATGCGGACTATATCGTCGATATCGGACCGGGTGCGGGCAAATTCGGCGGAAACGTGGTATTTGCCGGAACCCTTGAAGAGATGAAAAAATCCGATACCTTAACGGCGCAATATCTTTCCGGTCGGAAAAAAATCGAATATTTTTACCGAAGAGCTCAAAAAGAGTGGATGTCGATTAACAATGTCACATTAAATAATATTACTGATTTGAGCGTAAAAATTCCGCTTCATAATTTTGTCTGTGTCACGGGGGTAAGCGGAAGCGGTAAAAGTTCTTTGATCTTACAAACACTTCTCCCCGTAACCCGTGAAATTCTCAATCATGCCCGTAAGATCAACCGTGTAGCCGGAGTCGAAGTAGAGGGGCTTGAAAAGCTCGACAAAGTGATCTATCTCGATCAAAGCCCAATCGGTCGTACACCGCGTTCAAATCCCGCCACCTATACGGGGGTGATGGATGAAATCCGTAATCTGTTTGCAAAAACAAAAGAGGCACAAATCCGAGGCTATACGGCGTCACGCTTTAGTTTTAATGTCAAAGGCGGTCGGTGTGAAAAATGTCAAGGGGAAGGGGAGATCAAGATCGAAATGCACTTTTTGCCCGACATTATGGTGAAATGTGACGCGTGTCACGGAAGTCGCTACAACCTGCAAACCCTCCAAGTAGAGTACAAAGGCAAAACGATTTCTGACGTACTTAACATGAGCGTCGGCGAAGCATTGGAATTTTTCGCACCTATCCCGAAAATCAAAGCAATCTTACAAACGCTTAGCGATGTCGGTCTTGATTACATCACCCTCGGACAAAACGCCGTTACCCTATCAGGCGGTGAAGCACAGCGAATTAAATTGGCAAAAGAACTGAGCCGTCGCGATACGGGAAATACCCTCTATATCCTCGATGAGCCGACAACCGGGCTCCATTTTGATGACGTGAATCGCCTCACCAAAGTGCTTCATAATTTTGTCGAACTCGGCAACTCCGTATTGGTTATCGAACATAATCTCGATATGATTAAAAATGCCGACTACATCATCGATATGGGCCCTGAGGGGGGAAGCGGCGGTGGATTGCTGGTCGCCGAAGGTGACCCCGAAAAAGTTGCTGCTGAATGGGAAACAACCGGAAGTTTTACCGGAAAATATTTGGCTCTTGAGTTAAATAAGCTATAATAACCCCAATTGTATTTGTAGAGGATTATGTTAATGAAGAGCTCAATTATAAACAGTATAAAATCTTTGCCTCCACTTCCAAAAACAGTGATTGATATGCAGCGTGTTTGCAACGATCCCAACGGCTCGATTAACGATTTGGTTAAAGCCGTTGAACATGATCCTATGATTGTTGCCAATTTGCTCAAAGCAGCCAATTCACCGTTATACAGTTTCCGACGCGAAATTAATAACGTCGCTCAAGCGGTATCTTTATTCGGTATGAGTATGACACGATCCATCGGTATCGGAAACTCCGTACGAAAGCTGCTGAATGTTGATATGGAACCCTATGGAATCAGTTCAGACCGTTTTGCAGAAATTTCTTCGATGCAAGCGGCATTAATGCACGAGTGGTACACTAAAATAGACCGCATAAAAGCGGATAAACTTTTCTTGGCTTCATTTTTACAAGAGACAGGAAAAATAATCATTGCCAGTGACGTTATACAAGAAAATTTAGGATCAAAATTTAAATCCGATATTGAAATTGCTATTGATATCGCGAGCGTTGAACGCTCTTATATTCAAGAATCCTCTGCCAGTGTTACCGCAGCAATTTTCACTCATTGGAATTTTGAGAAAGAGTTTGTAGAGATGATTCAATTCTCCGATACCCCGGAAGAGGCACCTGAAGAGGTAAAAGAGTACGCTACCGCTTTGAATATTGTTAAAACAATTCTTCCTATTAATAATCCGTTTGGAGAACACGGCATCGCTTTTGGACTAAAAAAAGCAGAAGAGGCCGGTTACGACATCTCTAAACTTCAAGCATCGATCGATTCGATTCTTGATAAAATCCACGCCTAAAAAAGGCGATTGATGGCTCAACCTACCGTTACTATTATTGATACGTTCGGATTTTTTTTCCGCTCATTTTACGCTCTTCCTCCACTTAAAAATAAGCAAGGTTTTCCTACCGGACTTTTAACCGGATTTATTAATTTTATCGCTTCACTGCATAAAGATCACGGCAGTGACTATCTCATTTTTGCCCTTGATGCAAAAGGGCCAAGCTTTCGTGCCCAAATCGATCCAAATTACAAAGCCAACCGCTCACCTGCACCTGAAGAGCTTATAAAACAGCTTCCCGTTGCAATCGATTGGATTGATAAAATGGGATACAAATCCCTCTCACAAAGCGGATTTGAGGCCGATGATATGATCGCCTCAGTCGTTCGCCAAGCTCGCGCGCATGGGTTTCTTGTCCGAATCGTCTCCCACGATAAAGACCTCTATCAACTCATCGATGATGATCGAGTCGTTTTAGTTGATGCCATCACCAAGAAAGTGATGAATGAGTGCCACTGCGAAGAAAAATACGGCGTTCATCCGCGTCAGTTTATCGATTACCAATCGCTCATCGGTGATACGGCCGATAATGTCCCCGGAGTCAAAGGGATAGGAAAAGTAACGGCACAAAAACTGCTCACACAATTCGAAACACTTGATGCTATCTATGCTCGTTTAGACGAGGTGGCACCGCCTCGTATTCGTGGATTGCTGGAGACCTATAAGGAAGATGCGTTCAGATCTCGTGAATTAGTCCGCCTTAAAGATGATGTGTTTGATTCACTTGATTTTAGTAAATTTGCAATGCATTTTGAGAATCCATTTTTACCTATTTATGATGATTTAGTCCATTATGAGATGAATGCCGCATTACGTACCCTCAAAGCCAAAGCATTATTTGACGAGTCCCAATCCAAGGGGGATACGATAATTAAAGTCGGAAAAATGGTCATACCCAAATGCGATAATCTCGATGGATGTTCCGTATTGATTGATAATGATGAGGCACTGCATCATCTGATTCAAACTCTCCCTCACAATGCTCTTATCGCTTTTGATACAGAAACAACGGGTTTGGATGCCACTAAAGATCATTTAGTCGGATTTAGTTTCAGTACCGACGGTAAAAATGGCTACTACGTCCCAATGAAGCACAGCTATTTGGGAGTAGGGGATCAGGTTTCTTCAGAAGCGGCAGCACAAGCAATCCAAGCGATTTTCGAGCGACGGGTTATCGGTCACAATATTAAATTTGACCTCCATTTCGTTACCCGATTTTTAGAGGTGGATCGACTCAATATCTATGCTGACACAATGGTGATGGCATGGCTTACCGATTCGGCACGTTCACTCTCCATGGACAACCTCTCCCAAAATCTTTTGCACCATGAGATGATCCATTTCAAAGACACGGTCAAAAAAGGGGAAAACTTTGCCTCAGTCGCAATAGAGGATGCGTGTAAATACGCGGGAGAAGATGCCTATATCACCTACCGTCTCTATGAAGTACTACGTGAGCAGCTTCTTTTGAAGGGTGGACAGGATGCTCTGGATGAAGCGTTTAATGTCGAGTTTCCTTTTACTATGACATTACTGGGGATGGAGGATGCGGGGATCGCCGTTGATACGGCGGTGTTGGAGACATTTAAAAAAGAGGTAGCCTTAGAGATCGCCACCCTCACAGAACAAATCCACAGTGCATGCGGAACCGTATTTAACCTCAATTCTCCAAAACAACTCGGAGTGATTTTGTTTGAGACTTTAAATCTCCCTCACGGTAAAAAAACGAAAACAGGATACAGCACCGACGAGCAGGTTTTAGACGGACTTAAAAATGAGCATCTCGTGATCCCTATGTTGTTGCAATATCGCGAATATCACAAACTCTACTCCACCTACATCGAACCGTTGATCGCTTTAGCACAAAACGATTTCGCCTCCCGTATCTATACGTCGTTTGTTCAGACGGGAACCGCAACGGGTCGGCTTAGTTCTAAAAACCCAAATCTCCAAAATATCCCCGTCAAAACAGCGCTGGGGATGCGTATCCGCGAAGCCTTCGTCGCCCCTACGGGGAAAAAACTGATCGGAATCGACTATTCGCAAATTGAGTTGCGGCTTCTCGCCCATTTCAGTCAAGACAGCGTATTGGTAAATGCTTTTAATAAGGGACATGACATCCATATGCAAACGGCGATTGCATTATTCGGTGAAACGGAAGCGGCAAGTAAGCGTAACATTGCCAAAACGGTTAACTTTGGTCTCTTATACGGTATGGGGCAAAAAAAGCTCTCCGATACCCTCGGAATCACCACCAAAGAGGCAAAAGAGATCATCGAGCGTTATTTCGAGACGTTTCCGAGTGTCAAAGGATACTTTAGCGGCATCGTAGAGCAAGCCAAAGAGATGGGATACGTCGAGACACTATTGCATCGCCGCCGCTATTTCGATTTCGGCTCTGCCACCCCGATGCTCAAAGCGGCGTACGAGCGCGAATCGGTCAATACCGTATTCCAAGGCTCCGCCTCCGATCTCATCAAGCTCTCGATGAACAAAATCGATACGATGATCCGTACTGAGGCTCTACGCGCCCGAATGCTGTTACAAATCCACGATGAACTTATTTTCGAGGTGGATGCAGATGTCGCCGAAGAGTATGCCTCACGCTTTGTCAATGTAATGGAAAATATCTTAGAGCTCCGCGTTCCGCTCAAAACTTCGATGCACATCGGCAACCACTGGGGTGAGTTGAAATAATTATTAGGAGATCATTGTGGTCGAAAAAATTTTAGCCAGTCTCGAAAAATCAAATTGTGTCACCGATAACACCTTTTTACAGGCAGTCAGTGAGGTTCTGACCTCATTGGAACCCATCGTCAAAACCGATTCACGTTATGAACAATTCGCCATTTTAGAGCGTCTCGTCACCCCCGATCGGATTATCCAGTTCAAAGTACAATGGCTCGATGATAACAATCAGGTGCATATCAATAACGGCTATCGTATCCAGTTTAATAACTCTCTTGGGCCCTATAAAGGAGGGCTTCGATTTCATCCGAGCGTTTCGACAGGAGTTCTCAAGTTTTTAGCGTTTGAGCAGATTTTCAAGAACTCCCTAACCGGTCTCCCTATCGGCGGAGCTAAAGGGGGAAGCGATTTTGACCCTAAAGGAAAAAGCGATTATGAGATTATGCGGTTTTGTCGTGCCTTTATGCGTGAACTCTACCCTTATATCGGCGCTCGTGTTGATGTTCCTGCCGGAGACATCGGAGTAGGGGCGAAAGAGATCGGATATTTGTTCGGTGAGTACAAGCGCATTACCCATAATTATGACGGAGTCCTCAGTGGAAAGCCTTATGCGTTTGGCGGTTCTCTTATGCGTCCTCAAGCGACAGGATACGGTGTTGTCTATTTTGCCAGAGAAATGCTCGCGCAGGAACTTCAAGAATCGTTAGAGGGGAAGATATGTACCGTAAGCGGTGCGGGAAATGTTGCCATTCATACGATTGAAAAACTTCAACAGCTGGGTGCGCTCGTCGTAACGTGCAGTGACAGTGAGGGGAGTATTTACGATCCCAGAGGCATTGACCTGCCTCTCGTGCGTGAATTAAAAGAGGAGGGGAGACATCTCTCTCTTGAAAAATACGTTGAACGAATCCCCGGCTCACACTATACTAAAAAATCAGATTATCCGCAAAACGGCCACGCGGTATGGCAAATTCCTTGTTTTGCCGCATTTCCGTGTGCGACACAAAATGAGCTTAGCTTCCTAGATGCTCAAAAATTGGTGGAAAACGGATGCGTCTCTGTCGTAGAAGGTGCGAATATGCCGACTACACCGGATGCGATTGAACTTCTACAGCGCGAAGGGGTTCTTTTCTCTCCGGGAAAAGCTTCTAATGCCGGTGGAGTTGCCGTCAGTGAGTTTGAAATGTCCCAGAATGCCTCGATGGAAAAATGGGATTTTGATAAGGTGGATCGTAAACTCGATGAGCTAATGCGTCAGATTTACAAACGGATTGCACTCACCGCAAAAGAGTACGGAGTGGAGCGAAATTTCGTCGACGGTGCCAATATTGCCGCCTTTAAACGGGTTGCCGAAGCGATGATTCTTGAAGGGGTATGATTGTTAATAATAAATTAACAAACATTTACCCAACACCCACTACAATTGCGTTATATTTTTCAAATAGGTAATCCATGAACAAAGTTCTCTCCCTCTTAAGCTCCATGAAAACCATGGCGATCCTCATGCTCGTTTTTGCCATCTCTATCGGCTATGCTACATTTATCGAAAATGACTACGGCTCTATGAGTGCTAAAGCTGATATTTACAATGCACGCTGGTTTGAAATATTACTTGCGTTACTGGCGATCAACTTGACGCTAAACATTGTCAACTTCAACATGGCACGGCGTGGGAAATGGCTTGTTTTTACTTTCCATGTTGCTTTTTTAATTATCCTTATCGGTGCGGCAGTAACCCGTTATATGGGTCACGAGGGTGTCATGCACATACGTGAGGGGGAGAGCAGTGATGTGATACTCAGCTCAGAGCCCTATGTCACTTTTAATGTCACAAAAGGTGAAAAAACCTATGACTTTAAAGAGAACCTTTTTCTCTCTAAACGTACCTCTAACCATTTTGAGCGTACCTTAGAAGTTGACGGAGAGCAAATCCATGTGAAACTTGAGAGTTACATGGGCGATGCCCGCTATGAAGCCTTGGCCGATCCGAAGGGAGAACCTCTGTTCAACCTGATGGTAACCGGTGCGCAAGGGGCACAGCAAGTTACACTCAAAAAAGGGGAATTTATCGAAGCCAATGACATTGTCATCGACTTTGATTCCAACAAAACTTTCGAAAAACCGGTAATTACGTTGAGTGTAGAGGGTGATAAAGCCTATTTAACTTCCCCGTCCCTACTTGCCACATTAAGTATGGATACACAAAAAACAGGAACATTGAACGCAGGCAAACATGAAATGACGACACGTACGTTGTTCCAAAGTTCTCAGAGCGGCTTTGTTTTACGTGATTTTTTCCCTAAAGCTTCGATGCAGTTGGTCTCAAAACCTGCCAAAGGGCCTATGATGCAAGGAGAAGATGCACTCACCCTTAGTCTCTCCCATAAAGATACAAAAGAGAGTGTGGTGGTATTGGGTTCAGTAGGAGAGGTCGGTGCCCCTAAAAAAGTGATGATGGGTGATATATCCGTGGAGATTGCCTACGGTTCGATCGAGCGTAAACTTCCGTTTTCGGTAGCGTTGCGTGACTTTGAACTTGAACGTTATCCGGGATCGATGTCACCCGCTTCTTATGCGAGTGAAGTCACCGTTGTCGATCCTGCAAATCAGGAAAAATTTGATTTCCGTATCTACATGAACCATATTCTTGATTACCAAGGGTACCGTTTCTTCCAATCCTCGTTTGATCAAGATGAATTGGGCACGGTTCTCTCCGTAAACCGTGATCCGGGAACCCTTATCACCTATATCGGGTATCTCTTGCTCGCCATCGGGATGTTCGGCGTGTTGATCGTGAAAAACGGACGTTTTGCCGCGCTTAACGATAAGCTCAAATCATTGGATGCTAAAAAAACGGTCGCATCGTTGGCGATCCTTTTTATGACACTGGGTACGACACACTCTATTGCCGCTGATTCGGAAAACCCCGTTATTAAAACGGCAAAAGGGTTTGATAAAACGCATGCCGAACAATTCGGTCATTTGATTGTTCAAGACTCCAGCGGACGAATGAAGCCAATGGACACCCTAAGCCATGAAATTTTGGCGAAGATCAACCGTAATAGTACGTTTATGGGATTAACATCCAACCAAGTCGTACTGGGGATGATGCTCCGACCGGATGCATGGCGTGAGATTGCGATCATCCGTACCGGAGATAAAGAGATCAATAAACTCATCGGACTTCCTGAGGGTGCGAAAACAGCGGCATTTTCACAGTTTTTCGAAGCACCGGATGAGATTGCAGGGTATAAACTGGCCCGTTTGGTTGATGAAGCCAATCGTAAAGCTCCGGGTAAAAGAGACAAGTTTGACAAATCTCTTTTACAGGTAGATGAGCGGGTAAACGTCGCCTATATGGTCTATACCGGTTCACTAGTACGTATGTGGCCGAAACCGAACGATAAAAACCACAAATGGGATGCAACGATCGAAGCGTTGCAGTCTCTTAGTCCGAAAGAGTCTGAAATCGTCCGTCTTTTAGCTATCGGCTACTTCGGTTCAATCGATGAAGCGATGAAAAGCGGTGATTGGAAAAAAGCGGACGAAGCGTTAGCCCTGATCGATAAATATCAACGTTTTGTCGGTGCAAGCGTCTATCCGAGCGACACAAAATCCAAAGTTGAGATTCTCTACAACAAAGCCAATATTTTCGAACAGCTATGGCCTTTGTATTTCGTCGTCGGGTTTACACTCCTCATCTTATCTTTTATCAAAATCATCAAGCCCGCTATCCGTGCCGAATGGTTGAGCAAAGTCTCTTTCACCCTTCTCGTCATGTTCTTCATCGCCCATACGGCAGGTCTAGTGATGCGCTGGTATATCTCGGGACACGCACCGTGGTCGAACGGCTACGAGTCGATGATCTATATCGGATGGGCGAGTGTGTTGGCAGGATTTATTTTCTCCCGCCGTTCACTCATGACAATGGCGGCTACAGCAATCATGACGGGGCTTATCCTCTTTGTCGCCCATCTCAACTGGATGGATCCGCAGGTAACAAACCTCGTCCCTGTTCTCCAATCCTATTGGCTCACCATCCACGTGGCTATGATTACCGCGAGTTACGGTTTCTTAGGTCTCGGCGCATTGCTCGGAATGATTACCCTCATCCTCTTTGTCCTTAAAAAACCTGAGAATTCAGCACGCTTGAATTTGGCGATCAAAGAGCTTAATGCTATTAATGAGATGAGTCTCCTCATCGGATTGGTACTCCTCACCATCGGAAATTTCCTCGGAGGGGTCTGGGCAAATGAGAGCTGGGGACGTTATTGGGGATGGGACCCGAAAGAGACATGGGCACTTGTCACGATTCTCGTTTATGCGGTAGTCATCCACTTACGTATGATCAAAGGAGCATACAGCGATTATATTTTCAGCGTTGTGTCGCTCGTAGCGTTTACGTCGGTATTGATGACCTATTTCGGGGTAAACTATTATCTAGCAGGATTGCATTCATATGCGAAGGGCGATCCCGTTCCGGTACCTGATTTTGTGCCGTGGACCTATGCCGTTATCGCTATCGTAATTGCGATGGCGTATTCGAAAAGAAGTACGAAGTAGAATTTCTTGTCATCCCGAACTAGATTCGGGATCCATCCATCTTAGATTCCGTATCACGTACGGAATGACGAATTTATTTAAACCATCCCTTCACTTTTTCAAATGTCGATTCGAACAGCGATTCATGCGGCTTGGACTCGATACCGAAACTCTCTTGAAGTTTTTGCAACAGTTCCTCTTGCGCCGTATTCAGACGGGTAGGGTAGGTGAGATGGATCTGAGCGATCAAATCCCCTTTACCCCGTCCGTGAACATCGGCAACTCCCTCATTTCGGAAACGATACTGCTGGGCATCTTTAGTTCCCGTTTCAAGCTCTAACGTCAACTCCCCGTTTAGTGAAGGGATCGTGATATCTTCTCCGAGAACCGCTTGGGTAAAAAATACGGGAACTTCGAGATAGATATCATTCCCGTTACGGATAAAATGGCTGTCTTCTTCCACGTCAAACGTGACATACATATCACCCCGTACACCGCTTTTGCCCGTATTACCGCGCCCTGAAACACGTAAACGGTTCCCCGTATCGATTCCGGCGGGGACTTTGATCGTTACGCTCTCTTTCTCTTCTGTATAACTTTTACCTTTACAGTCAGGACATTTCTCACTGGCCATTGTCCCCTCACCGTGACACGCAGGGCAGGTTTGGGAAAAGGTCATAAATCCTTGACGAACGTACACTTGCCCTTTACCGCCACATTGGCTACACGTAGTTACTTTACCCTCTTTGGCTCCGGTACCTTTACATGTTTTACACGAATTCTTAGCGGTAAACGTCACCTCTTTTTCGCATCCGAATACGGCTTCTTTGAAACTGACACGCATCTCCACACCCATATCGAGAGGGAATTTATCCGTTGCCGCACGTGATTGCTTACGACCGCCACCGGCGAAACCGTTAAACATCTCTTCGAAAATACTTCCGAGATCATCAAACCCGCCGCTGCTTCGGCGACTGCCGCCCCCTTGGAGACCCTCTTTGCCGTAACGGTCATAGATAGCGCGTTGTTGATCGTCGCTTAGAACTTGGTAGGCTTCGTTGCAGAGTTTGAACTTATGTTCTGCCGTATCATCGTTCGGATTACGGTCTGGATGGTAGAGTTTTGCCATTTTACGATACGCTTTTTTAATTTCGTCGCCGTTGGCACTTTTGGTGATCTCTAAAATCTCATAATAGCTCATTTCTTCCACGCATTAACTCCAAAAAGATATTTTTACGCAATTATACCATGTCAAAAAGAGTGTTAGCTTAATTGAGTCACAGTGACTAAACTATTTTTGGAACAACCTTTGCTACAATACGACTATGAAACGTTCCCTAGAGAAATTTAACCGCCTCGTTGACGCCTTGCAACAGCTTCCTACACTCGGACAAAAATCGGCAACCCGTTTAGCCTATCATATGGTCATGCATGACAGTTTCGGCGCGCTCAAACTCGCCCATGCCATCGAAAATGCCATTACTTCTCTTAAAAAATGCCGTTCGTGCGGAGGGCTGAGTGAAGATGAGCTTTGTTCGATTTGCAGTGATGAACGGCGCAATCACGAAATCCTTTGTATCGTTGAAAATGCCAAAGATATCCTAACCTTCGAAGAAAACGGACTTTTTGACGGACGTTATTTTGTTTTGGATTCTCTTGAAGAACTCGATCTCTCTCATCTTCGGGGGATTGTCAAAAGCGGAATTAAAGAGATTATTTTTGCTCTTACCCCCTCTATCGCCAACCAAGGCGTTATGCTCTATATCGAGGACAAACTTATAGAGTGTGATGTGCGCTTTAGCCGTATAGCACAGGGGGTTCCGACGGGAGTTAGTTTAGAAAATGTCGATGTTCTCTCACTTACCAAAGCGATGGAAGATCGGGTGAGTATTTAGGCTTAAAAAACTAGCCTGTCCCCTTTTTCTTTGGGACGGGACAGCTTTTCGTTTTATCGTAATTTTTCAATCCGATTGACTATCTCTTTGGCTAAAGCGTCCGCAGCTTTGTTTTCATATTCATTATCTCGATTGGCACCCGCCATAACACTTAGATTGGCAAGTAAACCACCATCATACATCAAATTGTATCTCTTAATTGTTCGTATCTCTTTTTCACCTTTAATTACACGTATATCAAAACCTACGGTAGGTGGTGCAAGTGACTCAGTCGCTAGCAATGGTATGCCTTCCCCTACAAATCCTCTGTAATAGCCTACGTCAATCTTTAATGTATCCATAGATGTATCATTGCTCAATAATCCTTTTTCCACCATCAAAACTATGATCTTGTCATTTATCCGCTTTTCTAACGCTTCAGGTGACTGATATTGAATCTTAGTTGGATATTTCTGATCAAATTGAAATGTAATTTTCTCGAATCGCAACTTTTCACTCATTGGCTCTAATGGTACTTGAGGTGCTTTTGAACTGCATCCTATCAGTACAAATGCCGACATTATCAACATTAACCCTATAATCGCTTTTTTCATTTTTTCCCTTTGTGTTATTAATTTTTTGATGCTTACATTATGATAGATACCTGTAATATCTCCTGATCTACTCCTTTAACGGTTGGTGTAACTGTACCGTCGGAAAAGATGGTTGATACATAGACTTTACGGTAGTGTTCGTTTCGTTTTTCTCTGAAACAGTATATGCAGGTTTATTTGATATTTCTTTTATTCGGTCGGTAACAGAGTTGTTTTCGTAGCCATCTTTCAGCAACATAAAAAAAGCAATAAATGTAACAAATATTATAGCTGAATAGCTCATATAGCGTGTTGGAATATTGATTCCACCCCCATCCCCAAAATCACAGTTATGTCTCTCCATAATCCACGCAGTAAGTAGTCTGCCACTACCTATAGAAAACAAAACGATAAGAGGTAAAAAATCACTATGAAAAATATAGTAAAAGATCAAATAATTAAGAGGAAATACTACTAATATAACTATAATTTGCGCGATGTCATATTTATATTTACTCTTGCTGGTGTTAATATAGTCAACTAATTTTTGAATTAAAAATTTAATCAAACGTATCATCTTCTATCGTAATGATATTGAGATGGTGGAACTGGATAGGTTGTACTATTACGATCCATTGAAAACTCTTTTAGTGTTAATCCATCTTTTAGTGAAAAAACTTCAAATATGCATTTCTCTTTTGAAGAGTTATTGGCATAACTATTACAACTCACTCTTGTACCCACTTCGGTATAGTGTGACAGTTCTCCTGGATGAATAAATCCATCTTTATTTATATCCATCTCGCTATATGAAAAATATTTATTAGTAGATACTATATAAAGCATGAAAACAACATACAAAAAAGAACCAATAATTAAATAACGAAGTGCTTTTTTCATTTCGTTTTCTCGATTACAGTTTCGAAAAAGGGGTCAGGTGATAACTATAACTCATTACTCTTTCCAAAGCGATGGAAGATCGAAAATTATCGACATTGATATGGACTTTCACCCGAAAGTTGTTCTCCTGTCTTTATATCGCGGATAATAATGACAGATTTTGGAAAAGCTGAACACATACCATTTCGTGCAGCGTAAATACTTGATCCCTGTACTACCATTGCTCTATTTTTGTTCAAAAGTTCACCCGATGAGTTATACGCATCCACATTATAGTACCCAGACATCGTCATACATCCAGTAAATAGTATACTTCCAACAAATGCTTTAATATAATATTTTACTCGCATGTTGGCACCCATTGATCTTTAGCTATTTGCTGAGAGTCTTGTGTAAGCTGCAGCATTAAAGCTTTAATTGCATCTTGATTCTCTTCTTTAGAAAACTGGTTAAAAACTGGTTTTCGTATGCCGTATTGCAACTCAATCGTACCATCACATTTCTCAATATGAAAACTTTTTTTAACGTCTGCTTCATAATGTAAATGTTCTCGAGATGGTTCATAGACGAGCAATGCATATCCATTATTCTCATTTCTGAAATGTACATGATACGGAGTGTTAACCCCTTGTTTAGTAGCATTGAGAAATTGATATACATTCATTTTATATTTATAGGCTATTAATGTAATAAGATGCGTCCAGTTTTCAACTGGTTCATTGTCAGTTGTATATTCATAGAGTGCTACATCAGCATTTTCATTCTGAAACGCCAATGTGTACTGTTTGCCGAATAACTCCATATTCTTTGGCGGAACGAATGGCTGTGAAAATGCAGACGACCCTACCAATAAAGCCAAAAAAATCCATTTGTTCACTACCATTTTTACTTCCTAATTCTAAATTTAGTTACGGCTAAAGAGGAGAGGTTACTTGTTTATACATTTCATTTTGCTATCTTATTAATAAGAACTTGGATTATAAAAGTAATAGAGTAAAATTATACTTAATAATTTAAATATATTATTACTGTTATAAAATATTACACATATTTTAACATGCAAGAGTATTAGATAAATAGCTAGCCATTACTTAAGGGCTAAAATGGTATTTTCTCACTATGAAAATAAGGGTGAATAATCCCTGAATGACAAGGTTTAAAATGCAAATACGCGTGTATTACGAAGATACCGATGTCGGTGGGGTGGTTTATCACTCCAACTATCTGAACTTTTGCGAACGGGCGAGAAGTCAACTCTTTTTTGATACGGGGCGTTCTCCGATTTTAGAGGGGGGACACTTTGTCGCCAAACATATCGAGGCAGACTATCTCAAAAGTGCCAAATTTGGGGATATTTTAGAGGTAAAAACGACATTGATCGAGATAAAAAATGCTTCATTTACCTTTTTACAGGAAGTTTTTAGAGGTGAGGAGAAGCTTTTTTCGATGAAAATCGTATTGGTTTATATCGATTTTGGAGGGAATATGGCAAAAATCCCTCCGGAAGAAAAAGCTTTTTTATCCGCGTTATAGCAGTTTTTTGAGCTTTGGAGCCGCTTTCTCGATGGCGGCGGCAATCTCTTGATTTCCTTGCATTATCGCAATATCGAGCGGAGTCATCCCCTCTTTGCTCATACTCTGCCCTGAAGCTCCGTTTTCAAGGAGATACAAAGCGATAGGGGTATTCCCTTTCCACGCGGCAAGATGTAAAGCGGTAGCACCGCCTGTATCTTGTGCATTGACATCCGCACCTTTAGAGATGAGATGTTTGACGGCATCCGCATTACCCACCCAGCACGCATACATTAATATCGTTTTATTGTTATCTTCACGTGCGGCATTGGCATCGTTTAACGTTTGCACGCGTGTGATAAAGGTTTGCGTATCATTACGATCCAACAATCCCACTAAATCCAAAATATCCGCCGCATGAAGCGAAACGGCTAAAAGTAAAGCGAAAAAAAACGTTTGCTTCATTCTTATTTCTTAAATTGCTCGATAAACTCTTCAATATCATCAAATAACGCTTGAAGATCCTCTTCATGTTCTACTTCATCCGCCAAAATCTGAGAGACGAGATCATAAGTGATAATATCTTTTTCACGGGTGATATCGAGGATGTTGGAATAGACACTGATCGCGCACTGTTCCCCTTTGATCGCTTGTTCCAGTACTTTGCGTACATCTGGCTCCGTCGGGGCATCGTATCCACAGTTACAATTGGTAAGCCACTCCGCCGGATGCAAAGCAGGAACTCCGCCGAGTTGGATAATACGATCAGATACCATCGTCGCATGACGAAGCTCATCCGCAGCATGTTGGGTAAGTTCCACAATAGCGGCATCTTTCATTAACCCTTTGACCACTTTCGCTTCGATAAAATATTGATAGTAGGCAAGCCATTCGTCACAGTATGCTTTATTTAATAACTCATAGACGGTTTGTGCTTCGATTCCTCGTAGAAGTGAAATTCCTCTTTTACCCATCGGATGCTCCTCATTTATAGATACATTAACTCTATCACTGCTTCTCTTAAAGGAAAATTATTATCCGCAATAGGTATCGAGTTTATCCGGTAACAAAAGGTTTACCCCCTCGGTTTTGGAGAGGGTAATGATCCCTTCAGATTTGAGTTTTTTAATCATGCGTGAAAGCGTTTCGGGAGTGATACCCAGTAAATGTGCTATTTCAATCCCCTTCAAACGTTGAAACGCATTAGAGTCCTCTCGTATGAGCCGTGCGACTTTCGCCAATGCATTAGGTGCAGTGTGACGCTGTAATGAATGTTCCAATGCGGAGATTTTTTGGGTAAGGGATGCGATCAAAGCAATACTCAGCGAAGGATCGTTTTGCAAAAGCTTGAGAAACGGATCTCTCGATATTTTAAGCACGATAGAGGGCAGTGTCGCTTCACACGATGCGGGATAGGGGATTTGTTTTAGGGTTGCCACTTCCGCGATCAAAGATGGTGCATGAAAGCGGTGGATAAGCATCGTCTCGGTTGCGGCAGTCACTTTAAAGATAGAGACTTCCCCTTCAATCAGTAAATGAAAATAATGGCTCTCATCCCCTTCATAAAAGATAATCTCACCTTCACTGAAATGGCGAATAAGGCCGATACGCTCAATTTGAGTACGTTGATCCGGTGTTAAATGGGAAAAAATACCGACTTTTTCAAGCGATAACGTTTTATCGTGAAGTAACGGGCTCAAAACCAAACTCTTTCGCACGCATGAGTTCAACAGGATAAATTACCTGAGAATGGATCAGACGCATCGTATACTCTCTGGGTGAGCTATCCAAAACCCAGACCAGATAATCGATCCCGACACTGCTGGCGTATTGGATCCAATCTACCGTAATATCATTTTGCATAAGGGCGTTAGACTCATAAATCGCCGAGGGAAACTCCAACAATGAATTGGCTAGAATCATGTTTTTTCGATCTTGATATTGGGTGAGGGTAAGGAGATTAGGATCAATATTGATTTGGGTTGAGAGGATATTGCGCTCTTTTATCCCGCTAAAAGTCATATGTGCCGTAAGAATAGCACTTTTAACGACCGGAATGTGCAAGATGACACTGGTTTTATTAAACGCCGAAGGTTTAGAGAGATGGGTGATAATATTCTCACCTTTAAGATCTACCGGATAAGAAGCAATTTTCTTCTTTTCGCTGTTATGCGACAAAAAAATCTCTTCCGTCGATGCTTTTAGCTGTAAACCTACGGGAGAGCTATCATAAAATATTGCAATCGAATCCCCCATATACGGAAGCAGCGCTTCGATTTGAGCCACATAATCAATCCCTCCGAATGCAATATTATCAGGTGCGGAGGAGATCTCACGCTTGTGTACGGTGGGGATAAAGATAGGTAAATCACTCTGTAAAGCAATCAGATTTTTAGCCCCTGCAACGGTGAGAGGGGCGAGTATGGCATCCATATCATCACGATGTATCTCTTCGAGTATCCTTCCAAAAGATATTTCAGACTCATCTTCCAAATCATAGCGTTTGATTTCAAAGTCATTATTTCTACGACTCATTAAAGTAGCTAGTGCGACGTTGAACACCGATTGAGAGTATCTACCGATCACTTTAGGAGAAGAGAGAACCGCAATTTTAATCGGCTCTTTTGATAGTATCTCCGTTGTTTTATTATTGTCACGCTCCAAAGTATTTTGAATAGTGATCGTTTTTCCTGAACCGACAAAGAAAAAGAGTGCAAGAGTTATCACTACTCGGGTAATTATCACGACAATTGCCCTTTAATAGTCTGTAAATCACGAAATGCCTCTTTTTTAAGAGATGGATTTCTAACCAGATAGAGGGGATGATACATCGGGATAAGCAAGGCATCGCCGTAAGGGATAATCTCACCCCGCATACGTTCGAAATCCCCGCTCTCTCCACTCACTATATTAAAAGCATCAGGACCGAGTGTCACAATGATTCGCGGTTTTATCAAATCAAATTGCTTTAGCAAAAACGGTGAACAGCTGCTGCATTCACTGTGTGAGGGGATTTGAAAGCCGAAGGGTTTGCATTTTACCGCATGGGTAAAATAGACCTCTTCTGCTTTCAGGTTCAACACTTTTTCGATCATATCTCGCAACATTACCCCTGATCTTCCGACATAATATTCGGAGGATTCATCTTCTGCGGCAGAAACATACGCATCGACAAAAAGCAACTGTGCACGCTCATTTCCATACCCACGCATACTTTGACGCCGTGACTTACTCAAATCGCACAAATAGCACTGTGAAATACTCTCTCCCAAAGTGCTCAGAGAATCCGGAAGGGTGTTCGAGGTTGCTTGAATATTCGGGGTAATAGGATCAACATAATCGTACCCGAGTGATTTCAATCGATACAGGTTTTCGAGGAGTGCTATATTTTGAAAAGAGTCCACGTGTTTCACTTCTATGAATTTAATAAGAGTATAAAGAACAAGGGGTTAAAAGGAGCTAAAGAGGGGAGAGTAAGCCCTTTTTATCTGTCGAGGATATCTTCCGTTTCGATACGGACAAAATTGTTCTTATGGATTTCAGTCATAATCTGCTTTAGTCGATTTAAAACACTTGGCGGAGATTTAGTAGGGTTGAGAATATCCATCGCGATTAATGAGCTATGATCATTAAAATGGGTATCCAATTTATAAAGAATATTTTGTGACGCTTTGTAAGCATTTTTTTGAGAAGTAAATGAGAAAATTATAAAATAGTGGTTTGCATCAATCTGTAATAAATGGTCTGAGAGTCTAATGAATTTTGCCAATTCATTTGGGTTGAGAGGTTTTTCATGATAAAGCAATGCGAATGTTGCATCGACGTCAAATCTGTCAAAGGTATAATAGCTCTTTTTTACGAGTTCATTCACACGCTCTAAGATATCAGAATCCATTTTAGCACTTGTCTTTATAATTTTATTTTTCTAGGTATTACACGATTTATATACTAAAGGATTTTAACATAGATAATCTTTTATATCTCTATTAATTGCAGATGAAAATTTAAGCAGAAAGTTTTAAAGCCCAAGAAAAGGGCTTTAGGAGTTTGTTGTTCGAAGGGCTTACGAACAGTGTCCGCCGCCGCAGCAAGCAGAAGCTTCTTCAACTTCAACCTCTACCGGAGTGGATTCCCACACACCGTGTTTGGTACAGTAACCGTGAGCTACTAAAGTCAATTTTTTACCCATTGGGACGATGTTAAAGGTCACTTCCGCATGATTTTTTTCATTTCCGAGTGTTCCGGGGACGAAATCAGCACGAGCGAGTAATGTCTCACCGTTATAAAGTGCGATGTTAGCGATAAAGTGATCGAAATCATCCGGATGAGAATATTCGTTCCCCATTTTTACGGTTACCGCAAGTTTTTCACCTTTTTTTGCAGTTGAAGCACAGTGGATAAACGGAGAGTGACGGTCAATATAATCTTTTTTCGCTTCACGATCTACGGTGCTGATATCGACGTAACGGTTAATTGTTGGCATTTTTGTTCCTTATTGCATGTAATATAATGCGGACATTGTACAACTCAAAACTTTTAATCAAACCTAAATAAGATACTTTATCTCTGAATTAATTTTTTCCAAAGCAACAGCGATTTTTAACCATTATAGGGGTAAAATCGGCCTTTAAAAATGATTGATGGATAAATGATTATGCTAAAACCTCTTTTGATTGAAATCGGTGTCGAAGAACTTCCGGCTGTACCACTCCTCAAAGAACTCGCTGAGATTGAGAAAAAATGGGTAGCCGTATTGGAAAAAAATGCTCTTTTAGGGGAGTTTGAGTTCTATTACACACCGCGCCGTTTGGTACTATGGCACCGCGAGTTCAAAACCCGCCAAGACGACCGCGTTGAAGAGTTCTTCGGAGCACCCGTAGAGATCGCGATCAAAGAGGGAATCCCGACCCCTGCGGCACTTGGTTTTGCCAAAAAATGCGGTGTAGAGTTCGATCAACTCTCCCGCTCAGAAAAGGGTGGTAAAGAGGTTCTTTATTTCTCTAAAACCATCGCGGGACGAGATAGCACTGAGATTTTGGGTGAAATGATCGATACTTGGATCAAAAGCTTGAGCTTTGGTAAATCAATGCGCTGGGGATCAAGCCATGAGAGCTTTATCCGTCCGATTCGCTGGGTTAATGTCCTTTTAGGTGAAGAATTGGTCGATATGGAACTCTTCGGTGTCCGCTCATCTTCAGAGACCTACGTCCACCGTATTAGCCATTTCGAAGCCAAAAAAGTAAACTCTATCCATCACTATTTCGATCTTCTCAAAGAGGGTTCGGTTGATCTTTATCCGCAAAGCCGCCGTGAATCGATCTTGACCAATTTCGCTGCACTCGAACGTGAGAACGGCATCACTATCGAGATCGACGAAGACTTGCTCGATGAAGTCGTCGCCATAACAGAACACCCGACACCTCTTTTGGGAAGTTTTGACGAGAGTTTCCTCGAACTTCCTCCTGAAGTTATCATCACCTCGATGAAAGAACATCAACGCTATTTCCCTGTATTTAAAGAGGGGAAACTTATCAACGCATTTATCGTGGTATCCAACGCCCTTACCGATGATTTCAGCCATGTTACCCGGGGAAATCAACGGGTTCTCCGTCCGCGCCTCTCTGACGCACTCTTTTTCTACCGCAATGACCTCAAAAAAGGTTTGAGTACCGCAGGATTAGAAAAAGTCGTCTTCATGAACGGTTTGGGGACTTTGGCGGAGAAAATCAAACGCGAAAAAGTGGTTGCATCCACTATCGCCAATCTCATATATGATAATATTAATCCTGACCATTTAGAGCGGGCAATGGAGCTGGCAAAAGCGGACTTAATGAGCGAAATGGTCTATGAATTTACCGAGCTACAAGGACTTATGGGGTATTACTACGCCCTAGCTCTGGGAGAATCCGCCGAAGTGGCTACGGCGATTAAAGAGCAGTATCTCCCAACAGGGGAAGAGAGCGCACTTCCATCCACCATCCTCAGTGCTATCGTCGCGATGTCGATGAAACTCGATACCCTTATCGGTATGTTCAGCATCGGTGAGATTCCGACGGGTTCACGCGATCCGTTCGCCCTTCGCCGCGCCGTAAACGGGATCATTAAAATTGCCGTGGCACACCAAATCCCTCTCAACTTCTCTACCTTGATCGATCAGCTCTCAAATCTTTATCCGCAAGGCAAAGAGTACAAAAAGAACATTGAGACTTTTATCATCGAACGTCTCGCAGGTGCCTATGTCGGTGTTAATCCATCGATCATCCAATCGGTCGTTGCCAAAGACGCACACGTAGAGCTAGATGTCCTCGAAATTGACCGCAAAATCCGTGCCGTCTCTTCTATCGCATCTTCAGAGTCGTTTATCGAAGCGTTCTCTACCTTTAAACGGGTCAGCAACATCCTCAAAGACGAAGCAATGGACAAAGGTTTCAGTGTCAACGAGTCGTTGTTTGAAAACGATGCGGAGCGCCATCTATACTCTGCCTCAACGTCAGCTATTTCTGCGAACTACGAAACCCTCGAAGAGCGTTTGGATGCATTGTTCGCCCTCAAAGCCCCATTGGATAACTTCTTCGACAATGTTATGGTTAATGCCGAAGATTTGAGCGTCCGCGCTAACCGTAAAGCGTTGGTCGGGATGATCTACGCCGAGATTTATTCGATTGCCGACATCAAAAATATCACCCTCTAGCTTTCTCGTTATGCCCAAAGGGCACAAGAACCTCTTCGAGGTTCCCGACTTGATTGGGAATCCACTTTCCATCAACTTCATGTTATACTTTCTGAAAAATTTGTGGGAGGAAAATATAATGTCTGAAAGCACCGTTATTGAAACGCTCAAACAGATCAAAGAGCGTTACCACCTCCCCGAACTCTATCTTTTTGGCTCATATGCAAAGCATACTAACCATATTGGTAGTGATATCGATGTCGCAGTAAAGCTCGAAAAAACAGACGCTTTTTTATTAATTCGAATCATGCAGGATATTCAAGAACGTCTCAATACTAAAGTCGATCTTGTTCAACTGCGCGATCGGATGAATCCTTATTTAAAAAAAACAATTCTTGAAGAGGGAATCCGTGTTTAATACGGAACTCGTCAAAGACATTATCAATCAAATGATTCTCTCGTGTGAGAGAGTTGAAAACCGTTTTCTCCCCATTCAAAGTATCGATGATTTTTTAGATAGCGAAGAAGGGATAGAGAAACTTGATTCGATATGTATGCAACTAATCGCTATAGGAGAAAGTGTCAAAAATATCGATAAAGAGACCGACAAAAAACTATTAGCCTCTTACCCTATTATTTCATGGAAAGAGGTAGCAGGTTTACGTGATATTATCAGTCACCACTATTTTGATCTGAATGCTGAAATCGTATTTGATGTCTGTAAAAACTATATTCATCCACTCAAAGAAACACTAATACTGATTCGCAATGATTTATGATGTTCTCATCATCGGTGCAGGGATAAACGGCTGCTGTAGCGCCTATACTCTCTCACATGCAGGGCTAAACGTCGCTCTGATCGACCAAGACGGCATCGCTGCTGGCGGTAGCGGTGCTGCGGGTGCATTTATCTCGCCTAAAATCTCTAAAGCGGGTGAACTCAAAGAGATAATGGAAATCGCCCATGCTGAAGCACTCCATTTTTATACGACCTATTTCCCTAATTTTACCCTTGTAAAACCGCTCCTTCATATTGCCAATAGCCCGAAAGAGGGTGAAAAAGTAGAATCTTTCAAGGATGAAACGCATATAAAGCACTCCAATATTCCCCATAAAATACAAACCCTACTGAGCGATGAAGCATTAATCTCACCTTCGATATATTTTGACATCGGTGCCGTTGTCGATGCGCAGGGGGTTTGTGGCGCGATGGTGGAGGGGATCGATTTTTATCCGGTTAAGGTCGAAAATCTCATCCAAACCGACGGTTTATGGGAGGTCGGTGAACTGCGAGCAAAACATATCATCCTCTCGATCGGAGCCTATCCGAAACTTCTCCCCATCGATTATGTAGGTTTACGAGGGATTTGGGGTCATCGGATTGATAGTGAGACCTCTACTCACATCCCCTGCATCCTCCATCACCATGTCTCGATCTCTCCAACAACAAAAGCGGGCATTGTTGCCATTGGTGCTACTCATGATGTCCATTATTCCCCATTTTCAGGGGAGATGTATGATATGGAGCAGGGGAGAGCACAACTGCTCGAAAAAGCCTCCAAAACATTAAAATTAAATAATATTAATATTTTAATGGACTACACGGGGTTACGTTCAGGCTCAAACGACTATCTCCCCATGCTGGGAAAACTTGTTGATGCTGAGGCAACGCTAGAGAAATATCCTCATCTGCGTCACGGTGATAGGGTTGAGTCATCGGAATATATCTACTATCCGAATCTGACGATGATCAACGGTTCAGGAGGGTATGGATTTGTCCTTGCACCGTATTTGTCGAAACGATTAGGTGCGTTCTTAGTAGAAGGGAAAGAATTGAATCCTATTTTGTCACCGTCGCGATTCTTTCCACGATGGGCAAAGCGTCAATCGTAGACAACGACTCCATAGTTATCGTCGATTCGGTAAAAGCGTGAATCCGCCGTAATAATAAGATCATCCAAACGGGCTAAATGGACATAGCTTTTTTTACCGATTTTAATCCCGTTTTCGAGAAAAAACCGTTTGAGATTGACAAATTTAATATCATTCACAAATTTATACTCGAATTGATTGTATAACCGCATTTTTTTGTAGCCGAAGATATGACTGTCAATACCAAGCTGTGTTGCTGCGTATTGGGTCGGAAGATAACCTGTGAGATCGGTTAAATCCTCTTCGATATACGAATATTTTGAGGGGAGGGTATGTTTTTCAAGAAAAATATACCGATTAAGTTTAATATGGCGTGTATCATTCCAGTATTGATAGGCTGGGGAGGAGATATCCAGTTTGGTATATACCTCTTTCCAGAGCCAGTGTTTGTCCAATGTAGAGTGAAGTGTTGACATAGAGATTACTCGTCGTGATCGGGGTCGTTAAACGCAAGACGTTTAGCGTACATGAAACGATCTCGGTAATACGCTTTTTCGATTGAGTCGTATTGTACTTTTTTAGCGGCATACGAAGCGTGAATAATTTTTCCTTCTCCCGCATAAATAGCCACATGTGAAGGATCCGATTTATAGGTACGATAAAAAAGCAGATCGCCTACTTGAAGATCATTAAGATTTACATTTTCCCCGAATTGCGCCTGTTCCATCGCACTGCGCGGAAGTGAAATACCGAATTGTCGAAAAACCTGTTGTGTAAATCCTGAACAATCGGTACGCCCCCCCTCCTTATCCCCAAAACCATAAGGAGTCCCAAGAAAATCTTTGGCACGAGAAAGGACTTTTTCTTTAACGCTATTCAAATTTTTAATGATTTTTTGGGGTGCGGTTTTAGGTACTTCAGCTACCAGAACCTCATCCGGACATCCCTCTTTTGAAGCGATAGGGGCCGGTTTACTCACAACTAAAAAAGGTTTGCTGTCTTGTCCGATCGTATCGGTATCGACTTTTTTGTTTTTCAACACGGTAGTCGTCATTTCCGATACGGTTGGCTTATTAACAGTCGGTTCTACAGGAAGAGAAGGCTTCGTTACAGATAGATAAGTGATATTCTTTACAAATGCAGTTTCATCATTTTTGATGAGGGCGTCGTTCGTTTTTTTTAATTCGCGTTCATATTCTAAAAAGAGAGAGGGTTCACGCCTCTGTGAATCAGCCTGAACCGTCATTGTCAGTAAAATCAGCGATAACACTGTTCGGTTTATCAGCATTAACCCTCCTCATTTTCTGCGTTAGAGTCATTATAGATTAAAAAGCTTTAGTTTTTTTTATAATGCCTAAATTTAACAAAGCGTTATGGTACACTTTCTCCAAAAACAAACGGATAATCAGCATTATGAAAGAAGCTCTAGTATTACTCAATATGGGTGGTCCAAACAATCTAGGAGAAGTTGAAATGTTTTTACATAACATGTTCAACGATCCCTATATTATCCGTACAAAAAGTTCTCTGTTGCGTCGATTTATCGCCGGTATGATCACATTGACACGTGCCGAAAAATCTCAGGATATATATCGGCAAATCGGTGGAAAATCTCCACTCGTCGGACATACCCGTTCATTGGTTGCATCGTTACAAAAATATCTAGGAGATGAGATTGTCGTTGATTTCATCATGCGCTATACTCCACCTATGGCAAACGAAGTGTGTAAACGGCTACAAGAGCAGGGGATTGAAAAAGTCTATCTGATACCTCTCTATCCACAGTACTCTTCTACCACTACCCAATCCTCACTGGATGATTTTGAAATAACAGCTCATACTATCGGTTGGGGTGTCATAACGGTAGAAATCAAACATTTCTTTGCCCATGAAACCTATAACCGATGTTTGATCGAGCGTATTAAAGAAGCTTTACAGGAAGAGACTGCCGAATCGTTCGATATTATCTTCTCAGCTCATGGTCTACCGCAAAAAATCGTTGATCAAGGGGATCCGTATCAGCGACAGGTGATTGCCCATGTTGAACTCATCAAAACAATGATGCAAAAAAGCGGTCTGCACTTCAACGGTGTTCATGTAGCCTATCAATCCAAAGTTGGGCCGATGAAATGGCTGGAACCCTCACTCGAGAGCACTTTACACGAACTCAAAAATAAACGTGCCATTATCGTCCCTATCGCATTTACCATCGATAACTCTGAAACGGATTTCGAACTCTCTTTAGAATATGCCGAAGTGGCGGATCACTTAGGTTATGAGGCCTATCGTGTCTGCCGTTGTCCGAACGATCACCCTTTGTTTATTCAAACCCTTAGTGAGCTTTACCAAAAGATGAAATAAATGAAAAAGATCGTACTTTTCGATATGGACGGAACCTTGATTGATTCGGGACTTGACATCACCCTCTCTATCAATCATGTAAGAAAAGTGTGTTACGATCTTGATCCGCTAAGTGTTCAATCCGTCATTGATGCGATCAATGCACCTGTACGAAATCTCTCTGAAATTTTTTATGGAAATCCTATCTATGAAGATAGGGCACGGGAGCTTTTCGAATGCCACTATTATGATCAATGTATCCAAAACGTTACTCTCTACAAAGGGATTCCTGATCTTTTAGAAAACCTTTCCCGAAATGGATTTCTAATGGGGGTTGCCACCAACGCACCCAGTGTTTTTGCAAAGCGTATGTTGGAGTATTTGAAAATTGATTCATTTTTCAAACTTATTATCGGTGCAGACAATGTTGATACCCCAAAACCTCATCCCCAAATGCTCCATCGCCATCTTGAACACTATGATTATCGTTCGGGCACGGATTGTGCTTGGATGATCGGTGATAACACCAAAGATATGGAAGCGGCTCAAAGAGCAGGGATCACGGGAGTTTTTGCAGGTTGGGGATTTAGTGCGCAAGGGAAAGGGGACTACTTTGCTTCCTCTCCTGATTCTTTATTGGATATCATTTATCAAAAGGATAACGTATGATCAGTATCGATTTGTTACTCACCATTATGGCCATGTCACTTTTATTTTTACGCCATACGGCGGTCTATAAAGACCACAGCAAGATCAACTACACCCCAGTAGTTTTGGCATTGGGGGCAATCGGGGCACTGCTGCATTTTATCCTTAGTGAGTCGATGGATATAAATATCCTCAAAGAGTCTTTATTGTCCTTGAGTGTCGGAATCGTTTTATCTGCGATTATGAGTGTAATGAATCAAACCGTAAGTGTCATCAATACCTATGAAGATCGCTTACGTATGGTCGGAATCGGGGAGGATATTTCTGTTTTAAGCTCTTCACTCGAGAGACTAAACGAGCGTCTTAATCTGGTTTCTCAGATGGAGACAACGACCCACGATCAAATACGCAACGTATTTAGAGAAGAGTTTGATGCACTCAACGCCATTCAAGCCAATCAGAAACTCTTTATCTCTAAAATAGAAGCCCTTTTAATTCAGCAAGAAAAGGCAATGGGGAAATTTGAAGAGTTTACCCTCTCTGAACTTCCAAGTTTGGATAATGTCGTTCATCGCCATATTGATCTTTTACGTATCGCGGAACAAGATCACTTTAATCAGTTGAAACATGTTGCGCATCTGAGCAGTGACGATCAAAAAGAGGTACAAACCCAGCTAAAAGAGCTGCATGAGCTTGTCATTCAGATGAGTCATCATCAACTTCCCGATCATACCGTTGCGGTAGTGCAAAAAGAGTTTGATCGTATCATCAATGACTTTTCACACCATATCCAAATGCTCGGTGCTAAAAGCGAATCCATTGTAACTTCTTTACTTGAAAATGACTCGCTGTTGCGCAGTTCACGTGAACAAAGTGAACTCATTATGCAGCAAATGGTTCTCTCAACAAAACAGATGCGGGAAATGACGACTCATTCAAAAGAGCTCTCCGATTCTCTAATGCCGCTCTCTCGTCTTTTTGCTTCGGCCCAAACACTTCACGACGAATTCCTACATGCCAAAGGAAAACTGAGTGAGCTGATCGTCACCCTCGAATCGTATGAACATCAAGAATACCGTGCCATTCGTCAAAGTCTGGAACAAGTCGCCGCAGAAGCAACGGTACAAATGCAACTTTTATCCCAAAGCCTCCAACAAAGAGAGTCTCATCCGAAAGAATCCCTATCGATGATTGAAGCCAAAAATGTTCAAGAGCTGGCAAGTAAAGTAAAACTGCATAAGAGCTATTTGGGAGAAAACCAAGAATAAAGACCATATAATTACAAAAAAACAAGGTCTTTACTCTAATGATAGAATTTTACGAACTCCTCGATGATGAAAACATACCGTATCGATGCGACGTGGAACTCGATCTCATCGAAGAAGCTCCCCAAGAAGAGCGCCCTTGGCTTTTATGGCTCTTTGTCAAAGCCGATAGCGTTACCGAAACATTGGAACTCTTTACAAAAGAGTTAATAACGGCACTCACTTCAGTAGATGCACTGTTTGCCGGAAGAGTTATGAAAGAGGGATGGGCTGAATTTTATTTTTATGCCCCCCAATCCAAACGGTTTGAAAACATTAGCTCCGACGTGATGAGTGCGCATGGCGGGTTTGTATATGAGCGCGGTTCATCCAAAGATGCCAAATGGGAGATGTACCGTGATAATCTCTATCCCGATCCTTATGGATTACTCAGTATCCAAAATCGTCATACGATAGCAGCACTGCTCGACGCAGGAGATGACCTATCCCTCATTCGAGAGGTCGAACACTATCTTTTCTTCCAAACCAAAACTTCGATGGAGCGCAGTGTCTCACAACTCGCCTCACACGGCTACTCGGTCAAAGAGTACGTTAACGATGATGAAAGTGATTATGCATACGGGGTTGTCCTCATCAAAAAAGAGGCCATTACCCCTGAGATTGTAGAAGAGACAACAACATCGTTGTATGAATCGGCTATGCAGGAGCATGGCATGTATGAGGGATGGAGTACGGTACTGGGTTAATGAATATCACCAAAATAAAAGGGATTTTCCCCTACACCCTTGCACTCTTTCTCAATGCCTTCACCGATTTAGGGCATAAAATCATTATTCAAAATACCGTTTTTAAAATTTATGACGACCAAACACAAATTATCTATACGGCCATTTTAAACGCCCTTATTTTACTCCCGTTCATTTTTTTATTTACCCCCTCCGGCTACCTCTCTCACCGCTTTTCAAAAGTCAGTGTCATGCGATACGGTGCATTTGCCGCAATTATCATCACATTACTGATCACGTATAGCTATTATCAGGGGTGGTTTTGGAGTGCTTTTTTCCTTACCTTTATTCTCGCCGCCCAAAGTGCAATCTACTCTCCCGCTAAATACGGATACATTAAAGAGATAGCGGGGGTGAGAGATTTTAGCTCTCTAAACGCACTCGTGCAGTCGGTTACAACGGTTGCAATCCTCTCAGGGATCATTGCGTACACGGTAATGTTTGAAAACTCTCTTAGCGGAAATTATGACAATGAAGCCCAGATTTTGCGACAAATCGCACCGCTGGGATGGTTACTCGTCATCGGAAGCATCTTCGAATTCATCCTTACCCTTCGACTCCAATCGTATGGATCGGCTAGTGATATTTCTTTTAATATTAAAAAATATCTAAATGGATATACCCTTCGTAAAAATTGGATTTTACTCCGTCGTAAGCCGGAAATATTTGAAGCGATTCTTTTTCTTTCCCTCTTTTGGTCTATTTCGCAAGTGATCTTGGCCGCTTTCGGAGCCTATGCAAAATCGACGCTTGGTATTGAGAATACCATTATTGTCCAAGGGCTTATGGCACTGGCGGCCTTCGGGATTATCATCGGCTCTGTGATTGCCGCACGCTTATCCCGCCATTACCTTCACAAAGGGGTTATTGTTGCCGGAGCGGTAAAAATTACCATTATGCTAATCCTTTTGCCATTGGTACACAGCCTCCCATTGATCGGACTGATCTTCTTCGGATTCGGTATCGGCGGAGCCATGATGATCGTTTCACTCAACGCCCTGATCTTATCCCAAACCCCACGCACACATCTTTCCTATGTCTTATCTGGCAATAACTGGATCCAAAATATTTTTATGACCCTCTTTTTAGTTTTGACCACCCTTTTTGCCTATGCAGGGTGGAATGCATTGATGCTATTTTATGCAATGCTTTTTGTCTCTCTTCTCTTAAGTACGGGGGCAATTATCCGTTATAAAGAGTACTTTATCTGGCTCATTTTTGAACGTTTGCTGGCATTACGCTACAACATTATTCCGATGCAAACGCATAATATCCCTTCAAAAGGGGCCGTATTGCTCTTGGGAAATCATATTAGCTGGATTGATTGGATATTGGTTCAAATAGGGGTAGAACGCCGCATACGCTATCTTATGGAACGTTCGATCTATGAAAAAAAGCTTATTAAACCCATCATGCGGTTGGGAGAAGTGATTCCGATCTCTGCTCGGGGGGCGAAAGAGGCCTTTAAACAAGCGCAAAAACGTTTACAAAGCGGAGAAATAATCGGTATTTTTCCCGAGGGAAGTATCAGTTCAGATGGTGAAGTGGGGACGCTTTTACACGGCTACAAAAGAGTTTCTACCGACTCGGAGGGTGTGATCATACCATTTTACATTGGCGGAGTCTATGGGAGTCTGTTTTCCCGCTCTCGGAACCGTCATACGCCATCACGTACAGGATTTCGACGTAATATACGTGTCATTTACGGAGAGCCGCTTCCTATGAATAGTGAACCGCAAACCGTCTATAATGCAATTATCTCTTTAAAGGAGACGCATGGCGCTCAATAAGCCTGAATATACCCTTTTCAAAAATACCCGTTATGCCCTGAACGGTTTACTCGAAGTGACAAAAAACGAAAAATCATTTCGTCTGCAAATTATGCTATTTGTAATAGGTATGATTATCGCATGGAGCTTACCGATAGGGTTTATTTCAAAAGCGATTCTTTCCGTCTCTTTATTTATTCCGCTGATTGCCGAAGTGATTAACAGTGCCGTTGAACGTACGGTCGATTTGGTGACGTATGAGCATCATGAGCTTGCCAAGCGTGCAAAAGATGCCGGTGCCGCATTGGTTTTTCTCTCATTAGGAATGTTAGCGTTCATTTGGGGATTAACACTCTATGAAGCATTTTGTCTGTAACGTTTTTGTAAGAGATAATCGCTTATAATTTCCATAATTTTTTAATCAGGGGATATGCCGTGGCAACAGCACTTATTATCGGCGCCGGTGGAGTAGGGCGCGTTGTGGCACATAAATGTGTCATGAATAACCATGTTTTCGATCGTATCATTTTAGCAAGCCGTAGCATATGGCGTTGTGAAGAGATCCAAAGCGAGCTTCCAAAGGGTGCACTTGAAATTACAACTGTTGATGCGGATCATACGGATGAAGTGATTGCGTTGATCCAAAAATACTCTCCTGATATTGTGATCAACGTTGCTCTTCCGTATCAAGATTTAACCATTATGGACGCATGTATTGCGACCAAAACTCCTTATCTTGATACGGCCAACTATGAGCATCCGGATGAGGCGAAATTCGAATACAAACTCCAATGGGAGCGTGATACTGCGTTTAAAGAAGCAGGGATCATGGGATTGCTCGGAAGCGGATTCGATCCGGGTGCGACGAATGTTTTCTGTGCGTATGCTCAAAAACACTATTTTGATGAGATCCACACCATCGATATTCTCGACTGTAATGCGGGAGATCACGGTTATCCGTTCGCCACCAACTTTAACCCTGAAATCAATCTTCGCGAAGTGAGTGCCAAAGGGCGCTACTGGGAGAACGGTGAGTGGATCGAAACGGCACCGATGGAGATTATGCAAGTGTGGGATTATCCAGAAGTAGGACCGAAAGACAGCTATCTCTTGTACCATGAAGAGATGGAATCATTGGTCAAACACATCCATGGTCTGAAACGTATCCGCTTTTTTATGACGTTCGGTCAAAGCTACCTTACTCATATGAAATGTCTTGAAAATGTCGGTATGCTCGGGATCGAACCGGTAGAGCACCAAGGACAAAAAATCGTCCCTATGGAATTTCTCAAAACCTTACTCCCCGATCCGGCATCATTGGGACCGCGTACCAAAGGAAAAACTAACATCGGTATCGTTGCTGAAGGTCTCAAAGACGGCAAAAAACGTAAAATTTATATCTATCAAGTCAAAGACCATGAAGAGTGCTACGCCGAAGTAAAATCACAAGGTGTATCGTACACTACTGGTGTTCCTGCAGTTATCGGTGCCAAACTGATGGTACAAGGCAAATGGAGCGGACAAGGTGTCTTTAATATGGAACAGCTCGATCCGGATCCGTTTATGGAAGAGATGAATACCCAAGGACTCCCTTGGAAAATTATCGAGATGGAGTGCTAAAAGCGCTTTATCTCTCCTTTTCTCCATCTTCTAAAACTGCAATTATATTTTAATACCGTTTTCATACCGCCTTGGCTATTATAAGAGAATCGAAGCAATAGCGAATTTTAACAATTTTCGATAAAACACGAAAGGTCAAAATTGAATCTTAATCAAAATCAGCAAATCTCTTTCGATGAAATGGGAATGGCTGAAAAAATCGCTATTTTGCTAATGCAGCTGGGTGAAGATGTCACGGCTACTATCTTTTCCCGCATGAATGTCGAAGCGATTACCCAAGTTTCCAAATACATTGCGTCTAACCGTTCGGTGGAAAAAAATATCGGCGGTGCCGTTTTAGAAGAGTTTTACGCGATTATTCAATCAAATCAATATCTCAATACCGGCGGTTTAGATTACGCACGTGAAATCCTCTACAAAGCATTAGGGCCTGAAGAGGCGAAAAAAGTGCTTGATCGTCTTAGTAAAACGATGCAAGGGACTCAAAATTTTGCTTTTTTATCTAAAATCAAGCCGCAGCAGCTCGCCGACTTTATTATGAACGAACATCCTCAAACCGTAGCCTTGATCTTAGCGCATATGGACCCTTCCGCCGCTGCAGAGACTCTCTATATCTTTCCGGATGATTTGCGCGCCGAAGTGGCGATGCGTATGGCTAAACTCGGAGATATTACTCCGGCTATTATCAAACGGGTCAGTGCCGTATTGGAATCCAAACTCGAATCCCTTGCCAGCTACAAAGTCGAAGTGGGCGGACCGCGAGCCGTGGCCGATGTCTTCAACCGTTTGGGGGCAAAAGCGTCTAAAGCCACCTTGTCACAAATCGAGCAGTTGGATCAAGAGCTTGCGGCATCGATCAAAGAGATGATGTTTACTTTCGAAGATATGGTTGATCTCGATGGTAACAGTATTCGCGAAATCCTTAAAGCAGTTGATAAAAACGATCTTATGTTGGCATTGAAAAATGCGGCGGAAGAGCTCAAAGAGAAATTTTATGCCAATATGTCCCAACGTGCCAAAGATGCTTTTATCGAAGAGCTCCAATTTTTGGGTGCGGTTAAGATGAAAGAGGTCGAGAGTGCGCAACGTCGAATTGTTGATACGGTTCAGGCCTTAGCCGATCAGGGTATCTTGCAACTCGGTGAATCTGAAGAGATGCTGGAATAACCCTTTACATTTCCGAGTGGCTTATCTCTTCTATAAAATGGGTAAACATTTGGAGCTGTTTTTTCTTTTGTGTCGTAGGTGCTTCAATCATTTTATTTCGATAATGTTCAGCCAAAGAGGTTTGAAAGAGATAAAATTCAGACGGATTAAGATGATGCGTAGAATTAATCTTTTCAATAATGTGATTGAGTTTTCTTTTTATTGATCCTGTAAGCTCGTTACTCATGTTTTGAATAAGAGGATCACACTCATAAATAGCCTGTGCGGTAATAGAACTTTTCTGTTCATCTTGTAATGTACTATCTTGAGAAAGAGGCTTAAATTTGTACGCTGCATTTTGATAGAGATATCGGTATTCAGATGCTAATTTGTACTGGTGAATTAAACTATCGGCGGCAGCATCCATGCTAAGATAATAAATTGGCAGTTTTCCGGGGATATTGACAATGGTTCTCCCATTCGGAGATTGTGACCACGAGCTTATATTAGCCCCTTTGAGACGTGCTTTTGCTATGATCTCATCGAGTAAGTTATCGTAGGTTTTCTCATCTGACGATGTGAGTGGATTCAGTGGCATAAATTGTCAATACCTTTAATATATCGTATAAGGTGACGAATCATACCCATTTAGTGTGTCTAATATGTTGCAAAAGAAAATGTTGTAAAGAAATGTAAAAGAGATATAAGGTTTATAGGCCTCAAAATCTCTTTTCTATACGCTTTAAGATTTAAATTGATCCAGTTTGGTTTTCAAGTTATACGTTAATCCAGACAAATGTTCAGCCGCACCCGCAATCTCTTCAACACTTCTGGCATTCTCTGCAGTCAAGTCATTTATTTTAGAGACCGATTGGACAATTTTTTCCGAATCATCTGCTATCCGCAATGAATTATCAGCATTAGTAGAGACATTATCAATAGATTGCTGCATCACACCAACCGTATTAATAACCACAGATTCAACTGTTTCTGAAACATGCACAAGTCTTTCTATATTTTTAGCATTCACACCCATTTGTTCAGATGAATCATTAATCGATTGTACAATAACATTGATAGTGGCATTGATTTCAGTAAGACTCTTTTGTGTTCGTTCTGCAAGTTTACGTACTTCATCCGCGACAACCGCAAAACCGCGCCCGTGATCACCTGCACGTGCAGCCTCAATAGCCGCATTTAAAGCTAACAAGTTTGTTTGATCTGCTATATCGCTGATTACGACCAAAATCTGTTTGACTTGCGTAGCTTCCGAACTCATTGTTTCTAATTTCAATGCCATTGCCGTTTCAGATTCACTTGCCAACGTAACATCTTCTTTTAACTGTTTAATATCATTTAACATTTCATTCAATCGATCACCGGCAACTTTAATACCATTTTTAGTTGATTCGGAGAGATCTGTCGTTGAATGGATAAAATCTTTAATTTCATTGATTTCATGAATGGTACGGTGAACAATCGTCATGCTGCTCTCAGCATTTTTTCCAATTTGCAAACTTGTACTGCTTAATTCACTTGAAACCGATGCATTTTCATCAGCCGCATATTTTGCTTCTTTAATCGTGTATTCTAAAGTTTCTAAAAGAGTGTTAAAACTTTCGATAATCACTTTAATTTCATCTTTTTTGTTATATACCAATCGCATTGTTAAATCTTTTGTTTCGACAAAATTTCTAATTTTTGTTTCAAGTAATTTAATCGAATCTTGTATTTGATACAAAACAACGTAGCTAATGAATATAACAACAGCAAGCGCGAGAATAAAACTCACGGCAAGATTTGTCCCAACCGATTCAAATTTACTTTTGCTCAGGCTCGAAGCACTCTCTGAAATCTCTTCTAATGTATTTTGGAATTCACCGCTTATTGACACAAATGCACTGAAGTCAAATTTATTACGCTCAGCAACATCCGCTTGCATAATCTTTGGAGCAAGCTTTTCAAAGTATCCACTGTATTTATCCTCTAAAGCTTGTGCTTCATCACATTTTTTCTTATTTGCTCCAAGAGACAATTTCTCTTTCAAATCAGCAATTTGTTTTTTATTATCTTCGAGATTTTCATGTACTTTATCGAGAGTGGTTTTATTCGGATTTTTTAAAAATTGGTACACCGATATTCTCGTTTTAAGAAAATCAGCTTCAATCGTTTTTGCTTCAGAAGCACGGTTCAGTGCATTTTGTGCATCTGTATTAGAATGACTGTATAAAAAATACGTTATTGTAAAAACACAGATGAGAAGAATGGGGATAATAAGTAACTTTGCTTTAATCGAAAGGTGATTCATACGTTTTCCTTTGTATAAGTTCGTATGACCAAACATGACTTTTATTTAGGAGATACGAAACAGTGTTATCGGAATAAATTCCGGCATAGTTTCTCAACCAGCATACGAATCGTAACGTTGTAAAGTTATTTATTGGTTATTTTTTGGAATCAATAAATATAAGATTTAGTGTAAAATTGTAATAAGAAAAACAAATATCAGGAGATTTTAATGGCATTTTTTCCAATGTTCGTCGATTTAAAAGATCAAAATTGTGTGGTTATAGGAGCAGGGGAGGTGGCATTGCGTAAAATTGAACAATTGGTAAAATTCACACCCTTTCTCAGTGTCATTGCACCTAAAATCCATCCTGATATTCGTACTCTTGCTAAAGAGTATCCGATTCAGCTAATCGAGAGAGGATATGAAGTCAGTGATTGTGAGGGGCGTTTTTTAGTGATCGGAGCATTGGATGATTTAGGTGAACAAGAGAAAATATATCATACATGTATGATGAGCAAAACACCGGTCAATTGTGTTGACTCTCCCACCTTGTGTACTTTTATTTTTCCGGCATTGATCGTTGAAGGAGATTTGTGTGTAGGAATCAACACCGCTGGACATGCGCCTGCGGTGAGTTCAGCATTGCGAAAATTTCTTACTGCATTGATTCCAAATGGAATAACAGATTTGATTGATCGTATCGATACCATACGTCAAAACGAACCTGTAGGAAAGCCGCGTCAAGAGAAAATTATTAAAATGTGTCGGGATTTTTTTAATCTTTAAACATTATTCCCAAGTAGTATAATAACGTTCAAACTCAGCCGTATGCATTGGTTTAGCAAAATAATACCCTTGAACTTCATCGCATCCAAAATTTTTAAGAATAGTGAGTACCTCTTGGTTCTCTACCCCTTCGGCAATCGTTTTAAGATTTAGAGTTTTTGCCATTTGGATAATCATTTGAACGATCACGGCATCCTCTTGGTCTTGGAGAATATCTCGAACGAATGATTGATCAATTTTAAGCTTATCGACGGTAAAACGTTTCAGATATGATAACGATGAATACCCTGTACCAAAATCATCAATAGAGATTTGAATCCCCAATGCTTTAAGAGACTGGACAGTATGTATTGTATGCTCGATATGATGCATCATAATCGATTCTGTAAGTTCAAGTTCTAACAGACAAGGGGGTAATTTCGTTTCATTGAGTGCTGTATTGACAATTGATTCTAAATTTCCGCGTTTAAACTGAATGGCTGAAATATTGACAGCAACCGTTAGTGAAACCCCTTTTTTATACCATAACATGGCTTGCCTACATGCCTCTTCAATCACCCATTGACCTATTTGTACAATTAATCCACTCGATTCAGCCAGAGGAATAAAACTCATTGGTGGAATCATCCCCTTATCTGGATGATTCCATCGAATAAGTGCTTCAACCCCTATGATTTCATTAGTTGACAAATTGATCTGTGGTTGATAAAAGAGGATAAACTCGTTATTTTCCAATGCATTTTTAAGATCATTTTGTAGTTCAAACTGTGCAAGCATAGTATTATTCATCTGCTTTGTATACAGACGATAACCGTTCTTCCCTAATTCTTTAGCTTTGTACATTGCGGTATCAGCACTTTGCAGAAGAAGCTCAAATGTCTCTCCGTGATCAGGGTAGAGAGCTATACCGATAGAACCCGAGATAGAAAGGAGGTTACTGTTAATTTCAAATGCTTTTTCGAGTTCTCTTAGAATTTTCTCTGCTATCAAGGCAATAACATTATTTTTTCGTATCTCTGAAATTATGATTAAAAATTCATCTCCCCCCTGACGACTAATCATATCACTTTCCCGAATACACTCTTTAAGTCTTGACGCCACATTTTTAAGCAATAAATCGCCGATAGAGTGTCCAAGAGTATCATTGACCGACTTGAACCCATCAAGATCAATAAACAATAGAGCTGCTTTGGCTCCAGAGTGTTTGGCCATGGACATGATATATTCCGCTTTATCTTTTGCGAGTGTACGATTTGGCAACCCTGTAAGTGCATCGTGATGTGCCATATGTTCTATTGTCTCTTCTGCAGCTTTTTTATCTGAAATATCTTGTGTAACCACAATCGTTCTGACTGGATCTGTATTCGGTATCATAATAACGGAGACACTGTGCTCTCGTCTCGAACCGTCTTTTTGAATCACTCCCAATTCGTAAGTGCTTGGTACATCTTCTCCACGTAGACGACGTGTATAGATATCGCGAGCTTTAGCCCTGTCATCAGGGTGAATTGTGTCAAGAAAACTAGGTTTGATATCCGCAATGGTTTCATCATAACCATATTGTTTTGCTTTTTCTATGTCATTAGTATAGATGTATTTCCCATCTTCGATAACGTGTACCCCTAATCCAGCTTCAACAATACTGTGTAAGAGTGTATTTTGAAAATCTTTTTGTTTTGCAATCTCTAATTCCATTTGTTTACGTTCTGTAATATCTTTAGAAGTAGAAAAAATAAATCGTTCGTTCTCATATGTAAAAAAAGTGGAACGTATTTCTACCGGATATATCCTTCCATCTTTTGAACAATGTCTGGTTTCAAAAGTTCTACCGTTGTATGATTCAAGCATCTCTACGTGTTCAATCCAAAGATTGATATCGTTAAAATCTGGATCGATATCAAATACTCCCATACCGTTAGTCAGCTCCTCTTTGGTATACCCGAGTATTTTTGCCGCGGTATCGTTGACATATTTGAAATCCGGTCGCTCTGTCTTTATGAGAAAAATTGATTCGCTTGAAGTATTGATAGCGTGTAAAAGCATGTAAATCATCTTTTCTGATGCTCTTTTCTCAGTAATGTCTCGCCCTATCCCTAGGACTCCCATAAATTCATCACCGTTATAGACGGGAACTTTTCGAGTTTCCAGTAGTGCGCGTTGACCATTATGCGCAAAAATAATCTCCTCTTCGTTGATTCGCATCCCGCCTGCTTCCACCGCTTCGCGGTCTTTTAGACGGAAAAAATCGGCTTGCTCTTTCGAGATGAAGTCATAATCAGTTTTACCTAATATCTCGCCACACTCGGCACCAAAAAAGTTTCCAAATGCAGGATTACACATCAGGTAAACACCCTCCGCATCTTTTACCCATAGTAAATCAGGGTTACTGGAGATAACAGCAGAGAGTTTTGCTTTCGTCTTATGAAGCCGCACTTCTTGCATTTTTTTCTCTGTAATATCACGACCTATTCCCAATACACTCATTATCCGTCCATCTGCATCGCATTCAGGAACCATGCGCACTTCATGGTACTCTATCTTTCCGTCTTTTGTCGTAACCGTTTGTGATACCGTTATCTGTTCTCCTGTGGACACTACCTGTGCAATCGCGGTTTTGACCACATCATGACTATCAGGGAGAAATGTGCCGACGACTTCAAAAGCTGTTTTGCCTAATGTTCGTTCATGCACGGGGTTAACATAAAGATACCGTCCCTCACAGTCCCATCGAGCGATGTTATCCGGTGTATTCTCGGCCAAAGAACGGAACTCACGCTCTCGTGATACTAACTCGGATTCTATTTTTCTTTGCTCCGTAATGTCTCTGGCAATTCCGACGATTTGATAGATTTGCCCCTTTTCATTAAACATCGGAGTAAGAACAGAGTGCAAAGTTTTAGTCCCCTCTGGGAAAGGATAATCGTTGATATAATCAATTCTTTTTCCTGCATTCAGGCATGAGGTGTATTTGTCGAGAAGGATAGCGCGATACGCTTTATTTTCGAACTCATCGACATAGCACCCGAGTATGGTTTCTTTCGACATACCGGATGCTTCTATATAAGCAGCATTAATATCGAGATGGATAAAGCGTCCCTTCAGGGTCACTTCAACCAGATAGATTATATCGATGCTATGATCTATAATATCTTTATAGCAATGATTGCACCTTGGTATATCGCTATTGCTCATATCGTATCCCTACATTTCTAGTGTTTAGTGTTTAAATAGGCGATTTTAACAATATTTCAGTCATATACCGGTCATACTTCTATATGATTACTTCCCCATTTTCTTTACTAGAGATACCCCAAAACTTATCCCGTCGTATTCAAAAAAGGTAAGTGTGACCTGCACATCAATAATGCTTCCATCTTTTCTTTTATGCTTGGTTCTAAAGGTTATTGTTTTTTCCATATTTATAACATTTTTAATGTCGCTTAGCTCTTTTTCAAACAAATGTACGTCAATCTCGTATATTTTCATCTTTACCAACTCTTCACGTTCATAACCCAACAGTGTACATGCCGCAGCATTACCGTAGATGATAGAACTGGTATCATCTACGATAAAAACCGCTTCTTCGGCATTATTGACAGCTGTTTCGAGAAGTTTTAGTCGTCTTTCGGTATTTTTGCGTTCGGTCATATCACGACCAATTACCATCACGCTAACAACATTTCGATCTTCATCGAACTCAGGAATAATACGCTGATTTCCCCAACGTATCTCACCATCAGATGTTCGGTATGGACTTTCTACTTCTATTTCTTTCTTCTCAGCTATAACTTTTAAAAATAATTTTTCAAATTCTACACTTTCCGGAAGAGGGGAATATTCACTCGGAGTCCTTCCAATCACCTCCTCGAGTGGTTTCCCCATTAAAAAGAGTCCTCTTGGATTGATATAGGTACGGCGGCATTCTAGATCATAGCGGATAATAACATCCGGGGAGTTATCAACCATCGCATGAAACGTCTCTTCATTTTCTCTTAAAATATGTTCGATTTTCTCCCGCTCTAATATCTCAGTATTTAATGTCGTTACAGCCTCTTGAAGTAGTGCTGTACGGTTTTGAACTTTTTCTTCAAGAGTAGCATTGAGTTCTAGGATAGCATTTTCAGTTTCTTTGCGCTTGCTCATGTCTCGAATCGTTCCAACTAGGTATTCACGTCCATCATTGGCGATAAACATTGCTTTTAGTGTTTGTATGTAGTGTGTAGTGCCGTCTGATGATGTAAAATACTCTTCGTTGAGATTACTTTTACCTGTGTTAAAGACAATTTCATCGTTTTGACGGAAAACATCGGCTTCTTCTTTTGGAAAAAAATCATAATCTGTTTTACCGAGTAACTCTTCACGCGGTAATCCAACAAGATCGCAGTTGGCTTGATTGAGTATTAGCCATGTATGATCTCGATCTTTGACAAAAATAGGATCCGGTAGAGAATCGATCAGTTTGGTTAAGAATGCATGCGAATCGGATAGCTTTTGTTCTGCTTCTTTACGTTCTGTGATGTCTTCGAGAAGTGCTAAAACATAGTTTACGGATCGATCGTCGTTACGAACACAGCTTACCGCAAGATTCGTATGGACGATGGTTCCGTCTTTTCGTATAAACCGTTTTTCGATCATATAATCCTCAATCTCTCCATGCAATAAGCGCTCGAATTTCTCGACATCGGGATTCAAATCCTCAGGATAGGTCATTTCCGTCCACGTAAGAGCAATCAGCTCTTCATGAGTATAACCCAGCATCTCTTGAAGTTTTTCATTGGTATGTATCCACCTATTCTCAGGGGAAGTGATCGCCATTCCAACAAGCTGACGTTCAAAAAAGAGACGCATCCGTTCATTGTCTTTTTGTTCTTCAAGGAGTTGACGATCCGTGATGTCACGTGAGACAGCAAGGCTATAGCCGACGCCGTTGTATTCGAAATAATTGGAACTTATCTCGATAGGAAAAAGTGTTCCGTCTTTTCTTTGGTGTTGTGTCAGCGTGAGGGTCGTTTTTTTCTCTTTAATATCTTCCCAGTGGATTTTCCATTGCTCTATCGGGAAGTTCGGATCGAGATTGGTAACACCCATTGTAAGGAGTTCCTCTTTGGAATATCCCAACACCGTGCATGCCGCCTCATTCACATAATGGAACATCGAATCTTTATCGATCAGGTATACCGCTTCATTGATGGTGTTGATAGCAAATTTTTTGAGGAGAAGCTCTTCACGTGCTTGTTTTTGCTCGGTGATATCCCTTACAGCTGAAAATGAGTAGGTGATACCTTCATGCTCAAAAAAATTACCAATAATTTCAACATCTAACGCACGACCATCTTTCGTGTAGTGTTTTCTCTCAAAACATACACTACCACTACTCTCTATGGATAGGATCATTGCTTCTATATCTTCAGGAGTTGCATCTTTATCAATATCAAAAATACTCATCGATGCAAACTCTTTACGACTGTATCCCAACATCCTACAGGCACCGTCATTAACCTGAATAATTGTGTCGTGTATCGTTATATAAACTGCCTCGTTCGTGTTATTAAGTGCTTTATTGAGTAAAAGGAGTTCTTTTTCTACTGCTTTCTTCTCGCTCATATCCCAAATATTGGCCATATGGTACAAAATTTCACCTTCGTCATCTTTGACCACGATCAGTTCGACCGATACTGGGAAAGTGGAACCGTCCCGTCGTTTATTAATAGTTTCAAAAGCTACATACCCCTTCTCAAATGCCTCCTTTTGGATAATAGGGAGCATTGAAAGTGATTCGATCGTAAAGAGATCAGGAACTTTCAATGCGCTTAATTCTAAGGAAGTGTAACCGTATAAGTTCTGGAAAGCGGCATTGGTTAGTTCAAAGGAAGTACTTGTTCCGACATGGATTGCGATAGCCCAATGGGCTTGTTTAAAAATGTCTGCCCACTTTTTGAGGTTTTTTTCAACTTCTTCAAGTTCGATAACTTTTTGAGATAGCTGATTGATCCGATCAAGTGATACTCTCTCTTCCGTGGTTACCGTAGCATTGAAGTACTCGCCATACTCAGCATAAGGCAACTCAATCGTAAAACAAGCTCCACCATGTCGGTTAATAACTGATATCGTTCCGCCGAATCGATTTTCTATGATTTTTTTTGTCATAAAAAGTCCCAATCCGGAGCCTGATTCTTTAGTTGTAATATGTAAATCAAATACCATCTCGATAGGTTTGAGACGGATACCTCCGGCATTATCGCATACGGTGATGATGCACCTGTCTTTATTGCTTTTTATATGAAGGTTAATTATCGGGGTATCGATATCACTGTCGTCGAATGCATCTTTAGCATTTAATATCAGGTTTAGTATTGCATGGATAAATTCATTTGCATTCCCTCGGATCGTAGGATCAGAATCCAAAATGAAGTTTAGATTGATCTTGCTATTTTGAAAAGAGTATTCAGTGATCTTCCGCACCGATTCAAGCTCTTTAGAGAGCAAAAAATATGTCATCTCATTATTTCTCTGTGACAAAAAACTATAAAAAGTATCGATGGTTTCAGCCAAATGTTGAAGGAGTTTAAAACTGGTTTCTACCGAAGCGAGAAGTTTCTCTTTTGAGATATCTCCTTGGAAAATCAGTGAAGCTTTGATCGAGTTTTGAATTGCCCCAATAGCATTCAAGGGTTGTTTCCATTGATGTGCAATATTTCCAACCGTCTCACCCATTGAAGCATAACGAGAATTTAAAAAGAGTACATTTGAATCTTCGCTGTTTTCACGGAGGAGCCGCTTACGCTCCTTTCGAAGAAGACGATTTTGGTAGGCTAGAATTAAGAGCAACGCGGAGGAAATCGTTAATAGGAGAGAGAATAGCATAGTTTATTTCAGTATGTCACGGGTATCGAGCCGATATCCAATTCCACGAACAGAGATAATAATATCGATCCCCAATTTTCTACGTAATCTCATAACAATATTTTTGATCGCCGATTCACAAATCGGATCAAGTGGCCAGAGAGATTTTCCTATCTCGTCTTTTGTAATCGTTTTATATCGATTGGAAATCAGCAGCATTAGAAGCTCTTGCTCCTTAACCCCAAGAGATACAACTTCCCCTCTAAAGTAAAGTTCACGTGTAGCAGTATTATAATAAAGATGTTCCCCTAACACAACCAAAGCGTCTATTTTTGGGGATCGCTGTATAGCAGTACATACAGTGTTTGTGAGTTTCTCAAGTTCTACTGGTTTGACAAGATAGCCGTCTATCGAAAGATTAGCAGCATTAAAAAGTAACTCTTGTTCGGCAAAACTGGTGAGCATAATGATCGGAATGATGTAGTTGTTTTGTCGAACTCGTCGGATCAGACTTAGTCCATCTTGTTTGGGCATTTTGATGTCAGTAATGATAAGATCCGGCGATTCATCTTCAAAGATATTATAAGCCTCTTCTCCATCAGAAGCGGTATATACTTTTCCAAAAATCATCTCTAAAATTTCCGTCATTTGAATTCGGGTTATTATGTCGTCTTCAGCGAAAAGTACACTTTTTTCTTTTAGCATTAATAAATTTTGCATCATTGAAATATCCTTCGTCTTCCTTTTAATACACTAAACAATTCCTATTGCTTCTTTTCATTCCAGAATATAGTCATATTTTAACATTAATAGAGTCATACATTGGTCATATATTGCTTGTTTCCTCCATGTAAATTACTAATAGTATATTTATATTTCTTCACCAGTTATTTCTGCTAAAAAGTCATATTATGACAATAAAAACATATTTAAATATGACTGTTTTGTGACTGATAAAAAGATAAAATTCTATGCAATTTAATTAATAATTTAAATAAGGAAGATAAATAATGTTATCTTACACAACCATACGAGGAAAGTTGATTTTACTCGCTACAATAGCCTTTTTCAGCTATATACTCTTAGGGTATTTATCCTATTCAAATAACAATGACGCAAAAAAAACAGCAGAGAGAATGGTTTGTCTCGGTGATATTCGTTCTTATACTAATGAAGTTGCTGTTGAATTACGAGGTTATCAGCTCTTATACACACCTGAAGTATTGGAACGTTATAAAACTGCCAATATCCATCTAGATGAATCTATACAAAAACTGATAAACATCACCCGTTCTGAAGAAAATAAAAAACTACTGTTAAAAATGAAAAATGATCATAAAGAATGGATTGCACTCAATGAACCACGCATACAAATCATTAACAAATACAAAAATGCCATACACAGTGACAATTTTATCGTAACCAAAGAAGGAAAAAAACTAAAAGAGATTACCCAAGTATCAACAAAACTTTACCATGATTTTACAGAACAACAAATCAAATTAGTTGACTCAATGAAAGAAAAAAATCTTGATACTCTGGATTCAAATGCTGCGACCATGCAAATTATTGTTTTTTTGAGTATCCTAATCATGATGTCAATTTTTTACTTTATCATTCGTAATATTACGGGGTCACTTACACGACTCGAAGAGAGTATAGAATTGATATCCAAGAACCGTGATTTTACACGTTCAATTAAAATTGATGGAGATGATGAATTATCTCTTATGAGTTATCAGCTTGATAGCCTTATAGATACTCTTCGTCAAGCATTTAGCGGTATCCGCTCTGCATCCTCTGAAAATCTCTCTGTTTCGGCTGAACTCTCTGCAACAACCCTCACTATAGGACGTGCTGCCGAAGAAGAAGCAAAAATAGTAACTCAAACTACTGCTGATTCAGATCGGATGAAAGAGGCGATGAAACATTCAGCGCGTGAAGCACTAAGTGTAAAAGAAAAAGCCAATGGGGCAAAAAACAACCTCCAAGAGGCTCAATCAGCACTCCACAATACAATCGAACAGCTCACCATAACAGTACAAATTGAGGGGGAGATCAATCAACGCTTAAATTCACTCTCCCAAGAAGCATCTCAAGTGAAACAAGTTCTCGATGTCATCGCTGATATCGCCGATCAAACGAATCTTTTGGCGCTGAATGCCGCTATCGAAGCAGCCCGCGCGGGAGATCACGGACGAGGGTTTGCCGTCGTTGCCGATGAAGTACGAAAACTCGCCGAACGTACCCAAAAAAGTCTAATAGAGACGAACGCTACGGTCAATGTCATCGTTCAATCAATCAGCGATATTACCGATCAAATGAACCATAACACTAAACGGATTGAAAAACTTTCTCAATCCTCAGCCGAGGTGAGCGGACATACTCAAACCGCAGTCGGTGCGTTAGCTGATACGGTAGATGCCATTGAAAAACTCTCTAACGATACTCAAGAAAATGCCGCAACAACCGAATCTATTATTCATAAAATCGGTGAGATTAATGCATTATCAACTTCCAATGCCCGTAGTGTCGAAGAGATCGCTTCAGCAGCAGAGCACCTTCATCAAATGACTGAACAACTCACAGCTCAAATCGCTGTCTTTAGAACGTAAGAATTTACGTTCTTCTCTTCTTTCTATCCTTCTGTAACCCTTCTGTAACTTATTTATCGATTACATCCTCTGTGATTTTTTTGTGACTTTTTAGTATTACACTTCTTAGATTTTAAAATAAAAATAAAAAAATCTAATATATAGCAAATGGTGGAATATGCAAGATTTACGACTTTTAATCGTCGATGATGTCCAAAATAATCGCCTATTACTTAATGCAATCTGCAGAAAAATTGATGGCTTTGCTATAAAAGAAGCTGTAGATGGGCTTGATGCTATTGCAGTTTGTGAAGAGTGGCATCCACATATTATTCTAATGGACGTTATGATGCCAAATCTCGATGGACTCGAGGCATCCAAAGTGATAAAAAACCATTTTCCCGATACGGTGATTATTATTGTAACTGCCGTAATCGACCCTCAGATGGAAGCTAACATGGCCGCTATCGGAGTTGCGGCATATATACATAAACCGATTGATAAAGAGGTGCTACGATTTAAATTGCAAAGCTTCGGAGCTTTTTTACGTTCCAAAGATGGGATCCATACAAAGCTTTCAACAAAAGAAGCTCTCAATCCATTTTCTTCCGATGTCCGACATTTTAAAATTATTTTTGACATCATCGATGCTGAGGGGATGATGGATTTTGGAGTTTGGATACTTTCACGTTGTGAAGAACGCCAGAGTTCATCCTCTTCGAAAATTGATCCAATGATTGAGCTTTTTTACGAGCTTATGCGTCAAAATATTCGTGAAGAAGGGGAAGTAAATATCATTATTGAAGAGAGTTTTGAAGAGATATTTATCACAATGAAATTTGATAAACCGATTGTGTTAAAGGCAAAAGCACAAGAACTGGTGGATGATTTACAATCGCATTGCATAATACAGCAAAATTTTGCCTGCGTTCGTCTAAATATAGGGGGACATCAATCCAAAAGCGCTAGTACACTCGTAACATACCCGCAAGTATCAATAACACCTGCAGCTATCTCAGCTCCGTTAAAAGTTACAGAACAGTATAGTCAAGAAACTTCATCACCTGCACTTCCTGCTGTTCAAAAAGAGATTAAAGACATACGGGTGCTTCAGAGTGAGGAACAAACACTCCTTCGTCAAAGTTTTGTCAATAAAACTGCTGCAATCGATTATGTCTGTGAAATAGGGGGTGATGTCCTTGATGAAATTCGAGATCTCGTAAGTTTAGATGAAGAGTGGATTGAGAGTCTTCAAGCCCTCGAAACTGATCCAACTATTGAGAATATTCATTCATTCGTGGATGGTGTACTCGGAGTTTATGTACGAGCAATTAACAATCTATTTGAATTTACCGCACTGGCATATGCCCTTTCATCATTAGGAACCTTTATGAAAGAGCATGCTGATAACATCATTCTCGATAACACTAAACTTAAAATGTTGGTGATGCTGACTGAGCATTTAGGGAGTGATCTTACATCATGGAGGGAACATATTTTTTCATTGCAGGATGCGTCAGACATACATTATTTGGACAGTTCATTCTTCAGTTCATGTATGCAGATCGAACAAATCGTCGGAAACAAAGATATTGGAACAGACGACGATAACGATATGGAATTTTTTTAATACACCAAGGAGGAAATAAATGGCAAAAAGAGTAATTATCGTAGACGATTCAAGAGCGGTTATCGCTACAGCGGAGCTAGCTTTGGATTCGTTGATTAGCAGTGGAGTGATCGAGTTTAAATCGTATTTGAACCCGTTGGAGTTGTTAGGTGCATTGCAAAATGGAAGCGAAAATTTCGATATGTTGATCAGTGATGTCAATATGCCTGAAATGAACGGTTTGGATTTGGCACGATCGATCAAAAGCGATGATCGTTATAAAACCAAACCGATTATCGTCCTCACGACGGAGAGTTCCGAACAGATGAAGATGACCGGAAAAGAGATCGGGGTTACCGGATGGATGGTAAAACCGTTTAACGATGAAAAATTAGTGAAATCAATCAAAATGGTATTGGGGGTCTAAATATGGAACAAAATACAGTTCAATCCAGACGAGAACGATATCTAACGTTCTTTTTGGGTGAGGAACAATACGGTATTGCAATTGATCGGATTAAAGAAATTATCGCGATTATGAAAGTTACCAACGTTCCTAGAACACCGGAATATATGCGCGGAGTGATTAATCTACGCGGCTCTATCATCCCTGTAGTTGATACACGGCTTCGGTTTGGTATGGAGAGTAAAGATGAAGACATGCACACGGCAATCGTAATCGTCGAAGTCGATAAAGTCAATATCGGATTTATCGTCGACCGAGTCGAAGAGGTAGCGAGTATTGACAGTGCAAACCTAAGCGAACCGCCAAAATTCGGGAACAACATTGATACCGATTTTATATGTTCAATGGCGCAGATGGATGAGAACGTTGTGATGATTTTGGATGTTTTGAAGCTTTTCGAAGCGGATGAACTTATCAGCTTAGAACAGATTCAACAAACACAAGGAGAATAAAATGAATTGGTTGGAAAATATGGTATTACAAGCAAAATTGATGTTATTGACGGGGATTATGATCCTTGCAATGATTATCCTCGGAGTGATGGGATTTAAAGCAACCGCAGGTTGGGAAGCTGATGTTGTTGAAATCGGTGAAGTAAGGCTCCCTTCACTTGTGAGTGTCGGTACAATGCGCAACGGTACGCAATTGGTAGCTATTCAGATGAATCGTGTGCGTGGTCTAAAAGGTGACCCTGAAGTAAATGCTAAAATGGCAAATGCATCTGAAGAGATTGCAAAGGGATTTGAGCGAATTGACAAAGGTATGGAAGTTTATATGCTGCTTCCCCAAACTCCCGAAGAGGCAACTGAGTGGAAAAAATTTGAAACTGTTTACACCAAATGGCGACAAGAAAGTGAAAAATTTAAAACAAATGTAGTCGATGTATTAGCGAAAACAAATGATCCGGTACGCCTCGAAGAACTTTTTAGCGAAATGACAAGACGAATTGAATCGATTCGTGCTTTACGAGTAGAAATGGGTGAGTCTCTCCAAAATGTTTATGATATTAATAAACAAGTAGCGGATGAAACAGGCAAAAAAGCAAAAGAATCATCTTCTTCCTATAAGCAAATGTTTATGATTGTGGCAATTATTTCAATTCTTTTTGCAATCTTGTTAGCATGGGCATTGATCCGTTCTATCACCCGTGCGATTACCGCAAGTGTCACATCGATCCGTGACGGTGCGATGCAAATCACTTCCGCATCAGACCAAGTCGCATCATCTTCTTCATCTTTAGCCCAAGGGGCAAGTGAGCAAGCCAGCAGTGTTGAGGAAGTAAGCGCAACTCTCGAAGAGTCCACCGCGATCAACACCCAAAATACTGATAATGCTCGTCAAGCCGATATCTTAGCAAGAAATGCAAATGATTCGGCTAAAGCAGGATATGAAAAAGGGGAACAGCTTTCCCATTCAATGCATGCGATTACGGAATCAGCAGCTAAAATTTCAGGTATTATCAAAACAATCGATCAAATCGCATTCCAGACAAACCTCCTCGCACTTAATGCGGCTGTTGAAGCAGCACGTGCAGGTGAACACGGTCTAGGCTTTGCCGTGGTTGCGGATGAAGTCCGTAATCTTGCCCAACGTGCCGCCTCAGCTGCCAAAGAGACATCGGATATTATCGAAGAGGTCGTAGGACAAATCAAAGAGGGGAACCAAATTGCCCTTGCAACACATACTTCGTTCCAAGAGATCGTAGATCAAAGTAAAAAAGTTTCTGATCTGATCGGTGAAATCGCAATCGCCGGAAAAGAGCAAGCTGAGGGTATGACGCAAATTAATCAGGCAATGGGGCAAGTCGATCAAGTAACCCAACAAGTTGCCGCCAACTCCGAAGAAGCTGCTGCTGCTGCAGAAGAGCTTAACGCACAAGCAACCTCAATGATGGAAACGGTTCGAATCCTTGCCAAGATGGTGGGGATGGAAAGTAATACTCCGGTACATGCAGTGAAAAAAATGAATCTTCATCAATTAGACCCGAATCCGGCGATTGCACATCGCTCCCCTTCACAACCGACACGTAAAGCAATCCCTACACGAGCGGACGAAGTGTTTCCGCTCTCTGAGAACGATCTCAAAGAGTTCTAAATGGAACTCGATGGAGACGCTCTTACCATCGATTTATCGATGGGTATGGAAGAGATTAAAGAATTTGAAGCATTTGTCCGCCCCCGCATCGACTATATCGATCGTATCGAGGTAGAAGAGGGGGGAGTATTAAAAAGTAGTCTTCTTCTGGCTCTTTTAGCGAGCTTAAAAAAAACACGCCGTGAAATTATCATCCCTTTTTTAGACAAAGGGGTGATCTCATCTGCGGCATATGGAACCATTCATTGGAAATGTCATGACTAAACAAGAACAAGTCAAAGCTATCTTTATCGAAGAGGCAGGAGAGATTATCGAGAAACTCGATGTCGATATTATCCGATTCGAAGAAGATTCGGTCAATTTTGATCTTTTGAACGAAATATTTAGAGGTGTTCATACCCTAAAGGGGAATGCTAATGCGTTTGGCTTTAGTCGATTAGGTGAATTTGTTCATCATTTTGAAGATGTACTTGATTACTATCGAAGTACCAAAGAGACAATCGAAACCTATAATCTCGAGCTTATCGTTAACAGTGTTGATATCATTAAAGAGGTCATGGTTTGCGAGCTCGATGCCCTGCCTGATCTTCCTAGTGATTATCCGGTATGTTTGGAAGGGATCAAATCACTGATCGCTTTCAAAAAAGGAGTAGGGACCAATCCTGTGGTGTCAGAAGCATCCAATTCTTTTGCCGATTTAGCATCGGAATTTGGATTGGAATGTCCCGATCAGTATGAAAATGCGATGACTCAGTCGATTGAGATTATGCGTCTCTCTCATCAAGCAGGAATGCAAATTTATCGTATTGAGCTCACTCTCGATTCTGATAGTTATAAACGGGGATTCGATCACCTTATATTTATCGGATTACTACAGGAGAGAGCGGTTTCTATCGAGAGTTTCTTTCCTCTGCAGAGCGTTCCGACGTTGGATACTTTCCAAAGCAATGAGAATCATATCCCTAAAATGGGGATTATTCTTCTCACATCTCAGTCTCTCTCTGAAGTAGAAGAGAATTTCGAATATTTATTCGATCATGAATACTCTATCAAAGAAATTGAATCTACCGCTGAGCCTGTAGTGATTGTAAAAGAGGAAGAAACAGCAGTCCCAAAAGTATCTGTCGTAGCGAAACCTTCTCCTGGATCAGATACGTCTGCTTTGAGTAATGGAGCAAAATCGACGATTCGTATCGACACCTTCAAACTCGATGAACTGTTTGATTCGGTCGGTGAACTCGTTATTGCTCAGAACTTTATCGCTCAAAATGAGAAAATTCGTTTGATCGAGGATGAGTCGATTAGCCGTACTATTGAGACTCTCTCAAAGATCACCAAACGGATTCAAGATCGTGTTATGTCTTTGCGGATGGTAGCTATTCGAGATACGTTTGACAAGATGAAACGAGTCGTTCGTGACACGTCCAAAAAGACAGGCAAAGAACTCCATCTCAACGTATTAGGAGAAGAAACGGAGATCGATAAAACGATGATCGACAGCCTCTCCGATCCGATGATTCATATCATTCGAAATGCCATCGATCATGGGCTTGAAGCGAATGCGCAAGAGAGAATTGCCGCCGGTAAAAAAGTGGAGGGGACAATTACATTGCGAGCCTATCACAAAAGCGGCAGTATTGTCATCAGCGTCAGCGATGACGGCCGCGGTATCAACAAAGAAAAAGTACTCCAAAAAGCAATCGAGCGCGGAGTCATTACAGGGGATGAAAATCTCACTGATAGCCAAATTTTCGGTCTCATTATGCAGCCGGGGTTCTCGACCGCTGAGACAATCAGTGATCTTTCAGGTCGCGGAGTGGGGCTAGATGTCGTGAAAACATCGATTGAAAAACTACGCGGTAAGATTGAGATTGAATCCAAAGAGGGGGAGGGGACCACCTTTTCGATGGTTCTCCCTTTGACATTAGCGATTATTGATGGAATGTTGGTTCAAGCTGCTGGGGAGATTTACATCATCCCGACTCTTAGTGTCGTAGAATCGTTCCGACCTGAGCAAGATATTGTCCATGCTCTCAAAGAGAAAGGAGAATTTGTCTCTTTGCGAGGTCAACATCTGCCTATCATACGTCTCAGCGATGTATTTAGTCTACAAACTGAGCGGATTGAACCGTGGGAAGGTATTCTGGTATGTGTTGAGACCGAAGGAGGACGAATCGCTATTATGGTGGATGAATTGGTTGGACGGCAACAAGTTGTTATCAAGCCTCTTGGAAAATCGCTTGCAAAATTACGTGAGATTTCAGGTGGAGCGATTTTGGGAAGCGGTAATATTGCATTGATACTTAATGTGGATGAACTTCGCCCTTTGATTGAGGGTGCTCATGCTGGAAATTGAACTTCGTCCGGAAGAATTTAACCTTTTTCGCAAATACATTTATGAAAAAGTAGGAATTTCACTGTCGGATCAAAAAAGTACACTCATCAAAGGGCGTTTAAACAAACGGCTTAATCAATTGGGGCTTAAATCGTTTCGTAATTATTATGACTATTTGGTCTCGGACCTTAGCGGTGATGAGCTCTCTTTTTTTGTCAGTGCAATTTCAACTAATGTTACCTCATTTTTTCGTGAAGGGACACAATGGAAATGGCTAGAGGGGTATCTTCCTCAGCTTATTGCTTCCAAACGGGAAAAAAAGATTCGTATCTGGTCGGCAGGGTGTTCGAGCGGAGAAGAGCCGTATACAATTTTGATGTTTTTACAACATCATTTGAATGATTTCGAGACATGGGATATCAAGATTTTAGCAACTGACATCTCCTCTAAAGTCCTTACCCATGCTGTGCGTGGGGCATATGATCCTAAAACGGTTGAGGGACTTTCTAAAGAGATTATAATGCGAGCTTTCGAGTCTAAGAAAACAGAAGAGGGTTGGTATCAAATTCATGCATCTCTACGAGATAAAGTACTGTTTCGTAAATATAATCTTGTGACCGATCCATTTTTTTTCAAAAATAATTTTGACATGATTTTTTGCCGCAATGTCATGATCTATTTTGACGATGTCACCCGTCACAATTTGATAGGGCGTTTTACCACGCTTCTCCACAAAGGATCTCCTCTTTTTCTAGGGAGTTCAGAATCGTTAACAACCCATCGCGAGAGCTTGAAACTCATAGGCTCTTCGATTTATCAACGCTTATAAGGAACATAGTGGAAAATAGAGGCTGTGCCATCGCTATGAAAGAGGCAAGATTTGATACCAATGAACTTTTTTTTTCTATCACCGATCATGCGAGTACAATACTTTCAGGTAATGAGGTATTTGTCCGTATTAGCGGGTATCAAAAAGAAGAGTTAATCGGTCAATTTCATAATATTATTCGGCATCCTGATATGCCACGTGTTATATTTAAACTCCTTTGGGATCATTTGAATAACAACAAACCTATCATCGCATATGTAAAGAATAAAACCAAAGAGGGGGGATATTACTGGGTATTAGGAGCAGTATTTCCTCTGAATAATCAGCTTATATCGATACGTCTAAAGCCTGATGCTCCTATTTTTACACTCGTACGTGAACTCTACTTCAAACTGTTAATGGCTGAAACAATCGGCGGGATGGAATCCAGTGAACTGATATTGCTTGAAAATTTACAAAACATGGGATACAAGAGTTATGATGATTTTATGTCGGATGCATTGCTGAGTGAACTCAGTGAGCGTAAAAAGCTTCTTGCTGCAATGGATGCAGAAACTAAAATATGCTCCGAAGTGTCAACACCTCTAGGTCAACACCTCAGAATATTGCTCCAATACAGCCAAACATTGATGCAAAGATATGAATATTGGTTTGAAAAAATCGAAATGTACAATCATGTTAAATCGACGTTTGAAGAAAAAGGGGTACATTTACGCCATCTCGCGCGTAATATTGTTTTTTTGTCCCTCAATGCTTCGGTAGCAGCGTATAAAGTTGCAAAGGGGGGAGAAACCTTCGGTGTTTTAGCAAGTGACATCCGTATCAATGCCAAAGAAAATGATAGATTAATAACCCAAATACATACATTATCCGAATCATTATCGGATACGCTCAACGAACTCATTTTCACAATATCATCGCTTAGCATTCAGATAGAGATGGTAACCTATTTTATCGAAGAGTCATTACAGTGTAATTCGCAAACAACAGCTTCGGAAATCAGTGAGAAACTTGATTCTTTGATAGAACTGGTGTTTGTTTACAGTGAAAAGCTAAGTGCATTACAGCTAAAAATGGATTGTTTGATCCAAGAGAGTACTAAACATCTCGATCAGCTTGAACAGCAGGTGTTGTATTTAGGCTACATACAAGTTTACGGAATTATCGAAGCGGCAAGTAATCGTGATGAAACGGTCAGTTTTGGAGGGATATTTTCGCAATTGAAAGGGCTAACACAAGATACCTCTGAAGAGATCACTATTATGCAAAAGATAGGGATTGATTTGCTTACTGAAAATCGAAATTTGATGGAAGAATCAGAGCGTATTAAAACAATTGTAAATCAATTTCGATCCGAAGCAGATACTATTAAAACAATGGATGTATGAACAATGAATGATACTGAAAATGAAGAATTTACTTTTTTAAGCCGAAAAATATTGGAACTAAACAAACAGCTTATTGAGAGCGAAAAAGTAAAATCACGCTTTTTATCATTGATTGCTAATGAACTCAACAATCCAATGACGGCATTATTAGGGATGATTCCTCATCTCGCACCTGCAAGCGGTGACTCGCTTGAAGATGTTTTTGAACTGATTCATGAAGAGGCTCTTCTTTTAGATTCACGTATCCAAAATCTTGTGGCTGCTTCTGAAATTGAGAGTGGAATAGTGGATGTGACGTATGCATCGGTTAATCCTAAAGTGCTTATAAAAGAGGCAGTTGAAGGATTCAAATACAAATTGAAGCGCAAAAATATTAAAGTTTCCATCGAAAGTAGCCTGGAAGAAAAGATTGTATCCGATCCGAAAAAACTCTATCTAATTTTAAAAAATATTTTAGCTAATGCATGTGACTACGGAGATGCGAATGGTAATGTTCAGGTAAATATTAATAAGTCGGAAAGTGTTGTGACCATTGCTATTCAGAATCAAGGAGATGGTCCGAATGTGGAGTTTAAAGCCCAAGTTTTTACCCGTTTTGCACCAGGTGCAGAAGGAACGCATGGTTTAGGATTGGGGTTAAGCATTGCACGTGAGTTGTGTGCTCAGATGCTTGGAAGTATTGATTACGAGGTAGATGAGACTACTGTAACCTTTACGATCACATTACCGCTGCAAAAGGCAGTTGCTAATTCGGAAGCATGCGGCTCAAACGAATTTTTATTCGAATCGTTTGACGACGCGATAGAACTCTAAAATGATACATGGCAGTTCGACTTTTATCCATGTTGGTCAGATACATGTAGAACAAGCTCCCGGAGCAATTTCGACAGTATTGGGGTCATGTGTAGCAGTCTGTTTGTACGATTCTAAACTCGGTATCGGGGGAATGAACCACTATCTTCTTCCGTTTTGGAACGGTAACGGTTTGCAAACTCCTAAATTCGGCAATATATCGATACCAAAAATGATCGAGCAAATGTTGCTCAAGGGATCATCTTCCAAAACACTGGAGGCAAAAATTTTTGGAGGGGCCTCGATGAATATTGGGGGATCTGAAGCGATGATGATTGGTCAAAAGAATGTATTGGTGGCACGTGAAATTTTAAAAGAGTACCGTATACCGATTGTGGCCGAGGATATCGGGGGGCAAAACGGACGTAAAATCCAGTTTGATCTGGCACGGGGAAAAGTTTTGATGAAATATGCTACACGTAGTGAAGTATAAGGAGAGAGTGCATGGCTATACGGGTACTAATTGTTGATGACAGTGCAACTGCACGAGCTGTATTGCGTGAAATTTTGGAGAGCGATCCGAGTATCGAGGTAGTGGCAACCGCTTCAGATGCTTATGTCGCGCGTGATAAAATCGTTGAACTAAAACCGGATGTCGTATGTTTAGATGTAGAGATGCCTCGGATGGACGGTATCACCTTTTTAAAACGTCTGATGCACTATATGCCTTTACCTGTTGTCATGGTCTCGTCTTTGACGCAAAACGGAGCACGTACTACTCTAGAAGCATTGGAGGCAGGGGCTGTTGATTTTGTCGGCAAACCCCATTCTCATATTTACGACGGTGTAGATACTATGCGTGAAGAATTATTGAGCAAAATAAAAATTGCATCTCGTGTTCGCGTTCGACAGCGTGCTAGTGAGAACATCCAACAAGCCAATATGACCTCTTTGGCTGAAACGACCCATAAAATTTTAGCCATCGGTGCCTCGACGGGGGGGACGGAAGCATTAAAAGATGTATTAATGGGGTTGCCACGTAATGCTCCTGGTACAATTATCGTACAACACATGCCGTCAAACTTTACCGGTCCGTTTGCCGAGCGTCTCAACGGGCTGTGTGCAATGGAGGTGAGAGAAGCGAAAAACGGTGATTCGATCACTCCGGGGGTGGCACTTATCGCTCCGGGAGACTATCATATGGTTGTACGTCGCTCGGGTGCTCGTTACTACGTCGAAATCGGAAGCGGTGATAAAGTATCCGGTCACCGTCCCTCTGCGGATGTCCTTTTCAATTCTGTTGCCAAAATCGCCGGAGCCAATGCTATCGGTGTTATCCTTACAGGTATGGGGGGGGATGGGGCACGCGGACTGTTGGCGATGCGCAATGCGGGTTCACGTACGATCGGGCAGGATGAAGCGAGTTGTATCGTGTATGGAATGCCTAAAGTTGCGTTTGACCTTGGTGCAGTGGAAAAACAGCTTTCACTAAACAAAATTGCTCATGGAATTCTAGAACTTATTTAGTTAGAAATAGTAGAAGTAATATACCACATGAGCATTGTGACTCTTTTATGACTTTTTAATTTTATCATTCTACACCATCTAAACCTATTGACATTTAACAGTATGTAATCTATAGAAGGGAGAGACTAAATGATATCAATTAAAGATGTATATCGTTTTTCACACCGCTTGAAATTACTCTATGTCGAAGATAACCTACAGGTGAGAGAAGAGACTGTAGCCCTTTTTAGCCCGTTATTTTTATCAGTAGATTTAGCTTCTGATGGTGTAGAGGGGCTGGAAGCATTCAATAATAATTCATATGATCTAGTTATTACAGATATTAATATGCCCCGCTTAAATGGTATTGAAATGGTTGAAAGGATTCGTGAAATCCATCCTGAACAAAAAGTCATCGCTATTTCCGCACATGATGAACCGGCAATTCTATTAAGTCTTATCCGTAAAGGGATCAATAGTTTCATCCTCAAACCTATCAATTTAGATGAATTATTAAATATCCTATATCCTGTATGCCGAGATGCAGATACTCAAAATGTCAATACAGAATTGTTTGAGGAGTTACACAAAGAGAGAAAAACCTTAAAGCGGGTAATTCAAGTCCTTCTAACCCATCTTAAAACTATTGAGATTAAAAATGCGCAACTCTCTAAAATTTCGGAAGAACAAAGCAGTATTGTGGATAAAGACACATTTCTACAAGAATATTTTGCGACTGATGATGACCAAGGGGATGAAAGCGTTCTATTTATGAGTGATGATGTCGAGGAGATGAAAGAATTGCTCTTAAGTTTACCCGATGATTTGAGCCAATACCTTCTTAGAAATGAATTGTCTTATTTAACAAGTGCAGCAATGAGCATCGGGAAAATGTCACATATTCTGTATCGCTATACTCCTTTTTTAGATCCATTGGCAAAAAACCTTGAAGAACTCTCCAAAGTAATGTCGTCAAATTCAGCATTCAGTTCATTGATGCTACAAAAAAATGATGCTATGTTATCGTTATTTGATGCTGTATGTATTGATTTGGGGTTATACATACATCGTTTTAGCTGCGAAAGTATGGCGATGCGGAATATCCATCATATTCATGAACCTACATCTCTGAGTATTCGCCAAATTATTCAGTTGGTTATTCCTGCTGAAACTGATGATAGTGGCGACTTTGAACTCTTTTGATTAAACTGTTACATATCACTCAACAAAGTGGTCGAGACATCGCTCAATATTGGCTAGAAAAACGGTATGACCGCCTTATCGGCTTGATCCTTTCAATGACACTTCTTATAGCTGTGTGGATAGCACTAGAAAATTATTATGACAAAAAAGCAGAAAATAATTTTCATCATATTGCCGATGAACATTCTGATACTATCAGAATGCGATTACATAATTATATACATATTTTACGAAGCGGTACCGGATTATTTTACAGTAGCGACACAGTAGGCCGAGAGGAATGGCATCGTTTTGTAGAGGTTATTGACCCTTCAAAATATTATCCAGGTTTGCAGGGCATTGGTTTTTCTCTGATGTTGAGAAATGGTGAAGAAGGACCTCTGCGTAAACGTCTTCAAGAAGAAGGTTTTACCCCTTATACACTCGAAAATACTTCAACACTTAACAGTGCAATTTTATATTTAGAACCACTTGATACGCGAAATCGTAATGCAATCGGATATGATATGTACGCTGAACCAATTCGACGTGCAGCTATGAAACGTGCGGCAGCTACTGGTGAGATGAGTATAAGTGGTAAAGTTACCCTCGTACAAGAGATTGATAAAAATATTCAAGCCGGTTTTTTGATCTATCTTCCTGTTTTTACCGCTTCTAAAGAATCCAATATTTCTAAAAGTTTGCGTGGATATGTTTACAGCCCAATCCGTGCAGATGATTATTTTACTTCAATTCCTACCCATCAAAACGCTTTATTTTTCAAGGTTTATGATAATAATCAATTATTATATCAAAGCATTCCATTACATGCATTTCAGCCTCAATATCATTATGTTAAATCATTCACTATTGGCGGTAGAATATGGACAATCCATTATTATAGCTCTGAAATATTTGAGCAAACATACAGCAATATTTTGCCTATTATTGTTGCAATTGCTATTACATTATTCAATTTGCTTTTACTCTCAATCATCATAGAATTAGTTCGTAAACGTCTTGAATTAAAAAAGAAAACTAAGGAGATTGAAGAAACAACAATTTGGCTTAATCGTCTTTTAAATTTTTCTGCTGACGGTATCCATATTTTGGATAAAAGCGGAAATTTAGTAGGGTATTCGCCATCATTTCGTACTATGCTTGGCTATAATGAATCAGAAATGGAATCATTAACCGTATTTGCTTGGGATGACAAATTTGATCCTGAAATTATTAAAGTAATGATGGATGATTTAACAGAAAACATGATAACTTTCGAGAGTATTTTTCGTCGAAAAGATGGATCAATCTTCGATGTTGAGGTCAAAGCACATACATTTTATGAGGAGGGAGAGAAATTTATTTTTGCTTCTTCATGGAATATTACTGAACAAAAACGTGCTAAACAAGAACTGCAGTGTGAAAAAGAGATGGCTCAACACTATCTTGATATTGTTGAAGTGATGATACTCGTAATTGGCACTGACAATAGAATTCAACTAATCAATCGCAAAGGCTCTGAAATTTTAGGTTACACTTTTGAAGAAGCTATTGGTAAAAATTTTATCGATCTGTTTATCCCTGAGCGAATGCGTGAACAGTTACAAAATGTAGCAGATGGATTACTAAGTTATGATGGCAACGAATATTATGAAAATCCAATCATCACTAAAAATGGAATTGAACGTCTGATTGCATGGCGTAACCGTCCTATGCATGGTACAAATGGAACGGTAAACGCTATTTTGACCTCGGGTGAAGATATCACCGATATACGTCGATCTCAAAAAGATTTAATGGAGCGAGAATCGTTTTATAAAACGATTTTTGCCTCGGTAAGCGATGCCATTGTAATACTTGAAAATTACTTTGTCATTGATTGCAACGAGAATGCTATGAAAATTTTCGAAACAGATTTTGAAAATTTTGTCGGCAAATATGTTTTTCATATTGCTTATGACATCGAATGCCAAGATTATAGTTTCTTAGAACACGTCAATAGAGCATACGAGGGATATCCTTTAGCTACAGAGTGTTCAATCCGGATACATGCCTATGATTCTGAACCAAAAATTGTTGAATTGATGCTCACATCGTTTGGAAAAAGTCAAGATAACAAGTTAATTATGGTCATTAGAGATATTACCCATAAACTTGAAGAACAACGTTTTTTAACGATGAACGCAAGACAAGCACAAATGGGTGAAATGATCTCGATGATCGCGCACCAATGGAGACAGCCGCTTGCTATTATCAATGCTATCACATCTCAAATCAGAATGAAAGCGATGCTCTCTGAAGATGAAGATATAGCCTTAATTAACAGCCTTATAAAAATCGAACAACAAAGTGCTCATTTGTCACAAACCATCTCCGATTATCGTGATTTTTTCCGTCCGGACAAGCCTAAAGAGCGTTTTCATGTTGTATCACTCATTGATCATGCGGTCAATCTCATCGATCATGCTCTTAAAAACAATTCCATACGTCTTGAAAAAACGGTAGGATTAGATCCTGTTTTGTTTACTTACCGTAATGAATTACTACAGGTAATTATTGTATTGTTAAAAAATGCTTTAGACGCATTTACGGATAATAAAATACTAGGTGGTGAAATTGTTTTTAGCATTGAACTCGTTAGGGAAAATTGTACTATCTCAGTCAGTGACAATGCAGGTGGAATACCTTCACATATCATCAAAAAACTGTTCATCCCCTATTTTACGACCAAATCCAAAACTAACGGAACAGGATTGGGTCTGTATATGAGCAAAGTGATTATTGAAGAGCACTGTAACGGTACACTCAACGTTACGAGTGAAGGAATAAATACAACCTTTATAATTACATTACCTTATCACAAGGAGCATGCGTATGACACTTAAAGAACGGATCAATACATTAATACAAAACGCTTCTGGGCTCAGGATTTTATATGTCGAAGATGAGGGGCAGATTCGTGAAAATACACATTTGTTTTTGGAAACTATTTTTCATAATGTGACCAGTGTTCCGAGTGCTAAAGAGGGGCTAGAGGAGTACTGTCTTTCATTTTTCGATATTGTTATTACTGACATATTAATGCCGGAACTCAATGGAGTTACTATGATTAGAAAAATGAAAGAGACTCGCCCCGGACAAGTATTCATTGTTACTTCCGCATGTGAAGAGAGCAGTTACTTATTAGAACTGATCAATCTCGGTGTTTCACAATTCCTCCTAAAACCCATCCAAACAGAGCAAATGGTACAGGTCCTTTATGATGTTGTAAAAGTGATTTATAATGAACGCAAAGTGACTGAATTGACCAAACAACTTCAAGATGATTTAATTCATCAAACAACACTTTTAGAACAATATAAAGAGGTGGTGGATCTCTCGACGATTGTAACAAAAACTGACTCATATGGCAATATTACTTATGCCAACGATATTTTTTACCAAACAAGTGGTTTTGAACGTAATGAAATTCTCGCTCAAAGACATAACGTACTACGTCATCCGGATATGAATCATGAATTTTATTCCGAGCTATGGAAAACAATCCTTAACAAACAGACATGGAACGGTACGATTAAAAACCTCAAAAAAAATGGTAAGCACTATATAACAGAAACAACAATTAAACCAATTGTGGATGAATTTGGAGAAATCATTGAGTTTATCAGCGTAAGTCATGATATCACGGAATTATTCGATCTTAATGAAGAGATACGCCAAACACAACATGAAATGCTTTCATTATTAGGAGAAGTAGGGGAGACACGCTCTCAAGAAACAGGAAATCATGTTCGCCGTGTAGCCAGATATGCAAAATTACTTGGTGAGCTCAACGGATTGCACGAAGAGCAGATTCAACTTCTCTACAGTGCCTCTCCGATGCATGATATTGGAAAAATCGGCATTCCTGATTCAATTTTGCTCAAACCCGGTAAATTAGAACCTGATGAATATAATGTGATGAAAACACATGCGCAAATAGGGTATGACATTATGAAAAAATCTAATCGTCCGCTACTTCAAGCAGCAGCTATTATTGCACGTGAACATCATGAAAAATGGGATGGAAGTGGTTATCCAAAAGCTTTAAAAGCTGAAAAAATCCATATTTTTGGGAGAATTACTGCATTAGCCGATGTCTTTGATGCTCTCAGTTGCGAACGAGTCTATAAAAAAGCATGGACAATGGAGAAAATATTAGACTTTATACGCTCCGAAAAAGGGAAACATTTTGATCCAAAATTGGTGGATCTTTTTTTAGGTAATATTGAGAATTTTATTGCTATTTCTCAAGAACTACAAGATTAAAGTCTCTCAAAGAGGATAAACATATGGCCAAATACAGTGAATTTAAAAATTTATCGGTTTTATATGCCGAAGATGACCCCCAATTACGTGTCATTACAGAAGAAACTCTTCGTCTTGTTGTCGGGAATGTATATGCAGTATCCGATGGAAAAGAAGCACTGGAAATCTATGAAAACAACCGTATTGATATCGTCATTTTGGATATTTATATGGGTGAATTCAGTGGAATTGATGTAGCTAAAACCATTCGTACCAAAAATGACAAAATTCCAATTGTGATTGTTTCCGGTTCGATTGAAACCACCGATTTACTCGAAGCGTGTAAGCTCAATCTAATCGAGTATATTCGTAAACCGATCGAATTCAATGCGCTCATAAAAGTACTCTATTTAGCCGTTGATCGTCTTAAGGCTCAGGGGCTTTTAATGGCGAAAATCAATGAAAATGTAACCTATGATTTTTTCTCAAAATCTTTTCTTCATAGTAGCGGTAAAATTATTATTTTAACTAAAAATGAAATCCATGCAATTGAATTATTGATTAAAAACAGAGGTCATGTGATCCCTTATGAGACGTTTTCGAATACTCTTGAAGATGATATGACTGATGGAGCACTTAAAAATCTAATTTTGCGTATACGTAAAAAAATGGGAGATGACTCCAGCCTTCGTAATCTTGCAAAAATGGGTTATAAATTAGTGTAAGGTAATTTCAGGGTAATGGTGGTTTCGTCATTATTACTTGAAATATTTAATTCACCCTGACAGTGATCTTCAATAATTAATTTACTCATATATAATCCCAATCCTGTACCTAGAGATTGATTTTTAGTTGTAAAGTAGGGGACAAAAACTTTATCTAATATTTCTTTATTAATGCCGCCGCCATTATCGGTGATAATGAGAATACCATATCGGTCATCATGATCTATATCGATTTGGATGATTCGATTAGTAATAGCATTTTCTTCAAATGCATCAAAAGAGTTTTTGAGCAATGAAATGATTACCTGAATTAACTCATTTCGGTAAATCTCGACATAAATTAGATGATGAATACAACATCGGACTGTGACCCCTTGACTTTTAACTGTATGATCAATGAGTTCAAGTGAATGATTCACCAAATCTGAAAGTAAAATGCTTTCTATCGGCTTGTCCGGACGGAAAAAATCACGATAATCGGAGATGGTTTGTGACAAATGAGCACTTTGTTGTTCGATTTTTATAAGGCTGTTAATTAAGGCTATATCTTCATCTTCAGAGAGCATCGCTTTCATTCTGATTTGAGATGTGATAGCATTGATAATAGCAAGCGGCTGTCTCCATTGGTGCGCGATCATCGAGATCATTTCACCCATTTGTGCCTGACGCGTATGCATTTTAAATAATTGATGGGTTTCATGCATCTCTGTGATATCCTGAACCGTCCCTGTAGATGAAAGAGGGGTTCCTTCTGGATCGAACACAGTTTCACACTGTTCCAAAACGTATTTTATTTTATTGCCTAGTAGCAAGCGGTGAATGATTTGATAGCTTTCTTGTGTCGCTAGGGATCGGGTGTAGGCTTGATTGACCATCTCTCGATCTTCTGGATGAATCGCATGTAAAAACGATTCATACGTTGCCATAAACTTATTCTGGTCGATATCAAAAATATTATATATCTCATCAGACCAAAAGAGGGCATTACTCTGTAAATCTAGTGTCCAATGTCCAAGTTTAGCGAGATGTTCGGCTCTTTTTAGATTATCATTACTCTCTTTGTATTTTTGATTTGATTGTTCCAACTCGCGTAAAATCTGTTTGGTTTGCGTTAAATCTCTTATAGTAGTAAAAATATATTCTTTATTATCTACAACAAAATAGTTTCCGGTAATACCTACTTCTTGAACCTCACCATTTTTTTGTAAATGGAGTGATTCAAGCTGAATAAATTTTACAGTTTTAAGATGCTGAATGACTTCCTCCCATCTCGTTTTATTTACATTAGGGTCTAAGTCAGATATATTCATGGATGTCAACTCATTATAAGTATAGCCTAGCATATTACAAGCAGCATCATTTACATGGAGAATATTACCTTGTAAATCGATCCAATAAAGCCCATCTCCAGTAGTATTGAAAGACACTTCCACTCTTTTTAAATCGTGTTCAAGTCGTTTTCGTTCATTGATATCTACAATAACGGAGATAAAGTACTCGATTTTTCCTTCTGAATCTCGAACACAGGATGCGGTTAACTGTGCCCATGTTTCCATACCATCTTTGCGGATATAGCGTTTTTCTAGGGTAAAACTATCAATACCACCTCGAAGGAGTTGATTTGTATGTTTAAGATCAAAGGCAAGATCATCTTTATGGGTAATATCTTGAAAAGTTAACTCAAACAATTCTTCAGGACTATATCCTAAAAAAATACATAGCTGTGCATTTGCTCGAATCCACTTACCATTTGCATCGACATGTGCTATTCCAACAGCCGCTGCTTCAAAAGTAAGTTCAAATATATCTTTTTTCATTTATAACCATATAATTTTTTTTTATAATCTTGATCTATAGAACAGTGTATAGATGTTTATGTAAAAAAATACTTATAGATTTAAGGGAACTACATATAGTAAGATATTTGATTACATAAAACTAAATACTTTATAACAAAACAGTGTACATACGGGTTTCCGTACAAAAGATATTTTAAATATAATATATATTATGTTAACCAAATAGAATTCAGCTGAGTTAAGTTACACTTTTAATATGGAATCTACAAAAGAACAACTTATCCTCGATATTGAAAACCTCCTGAACCGCTATGATGGGGTCAGCCCAACCCATATTAATCCTGATCTCTTACAATTTTTA